>JAESFG010000106.1_pt1 | contig 287340 bp, 237 predicted proteins | sample 9269371 | NCBI WGS metagenome assembly JAESFG01 (sample SAMN14506227, study PRJNA617093) | algae metagenome | isolation source: Aetokthonos hydrillicola CCALA 1050 (B3-Florida) and co-occurring... | place: USA: South Carolina | collected 2013-01-01
CCGGGTGGGGGGGGTGGTTTTGGGGGGGGCCCCGTCACTGAGTCGAGCGGTTTGCGAACCGGCGAGACCCCCACCCCAGCCCTCCCCCGCGAGCGGGGGAGGGAGCTAGTTCAACGTCCGCGCCACGCGCAGTACATCAGCCGCCACGATTCGATCCAGAACGGCTGCAGCTTCAGCAGTTCCCTCGCGTGCTGGCGGGCGGCGTCGAGCTGCTTCTTCTTCAGTGCGTACCAGCCCCACGCGTGAATCTGGTCGCGCTTGGGCAGGAACTTCGTCGACTCGAACGGGAACGTCGTCGGCATCGGCAGGCCACGGCGCTTGCACGCCTCCTCGCGGGCCTTGCGGTTGCGGACCTTCTGTAGTTCGAAACGCGTCGCGTTCACGCTGTTGTGGTGCTGGCGGTACTTCAGCAGCACGTCGGGATGGTTGGCGAACTTGCCGACCTCGCCCAGGCGGAGGTAGATCTCAAGGTCTTCGACGTCGTTGTACGCCGGGTCGTAGCCGCCCACCTTGTCGACGGCGGTCTTCCGGAACATCGCGACGGGGTGGACGATCGCGCCGCCCTGACCTTCGACGATCATCTGGTCGAGCGTGGCGTGATCGGTGGGGAGCTTGCGCGTTTCGAGCGTGACGCCGAACGGGTCGATGATCTCGACCTGTGAGCCGATCGCGACCACATCGGGGTTCGCGCGCATGAACGCGACCTGCTTCTCGAGCCGATCGGGCGTGCAGACGTCGTCGCAATCCATGCGGGCAAGGAACTCGCCGCGGGCCTGCTTCAGCGCTTCGTTGAGCTGCGCCGTGCGTCCCTTGTTCTCGCTGAGCGTGAGCTTAATGCGGCAGTCGTTGGCTGCGTATCGCTGGACGATCTCGCGGGTGCCGTCGGTGCTGCCGTCGTCGATGAGGATCATTTCCCAGTCGCGGAAGGACTGGTAGATCATCGAGTCCATCGCCTCTTCGACGTGGTGCAGGTTGTTGTAGATGCTGATGACCCAGCTGACCGTCGGCGCGCGGGCGGGGTCGAGTGGGGCCTTGTTGAAGAACGGGTTCGACCGTACCGCGATCTCGGCCGGCCAGTCGCGCTGGATCTGCACGCGGAGCATTCGCGCGCGATCGGGCCAGCGCAGCGCGAAGAGGTATCGCTCGCCCTGGAAGCGCTGCGAGAGCGTGATGAGCCCGCGGTCGTGCGCCTCGGCCCAGACTTGCCGGGCGACGACGCGGGACGCTTTGCGGGCGATCTCCTCGGCCGAGTGGAAGAGCAGCCCGGCGAACAGCCGCTTCGCGCGTTCGTCGAGCCGGCCGAGCTTCTCGAAGCGGTCGACGACGCGGTTGATCACGCCGGGACGAGCGAGCGCGTGCGCTTTGCCCTTCCACGCATCGCGGCCGATCGATTCGCGGTCGCCGCCCGGCATCCGCCAGTAGTGGTCGATCACGTCGGACCGCTCGTATTTCACGCTCGCGAGCAGGGCGCGCGTGTGGAACTCCCAGTCTTGGGCGCTCGGTGCGTTCTCATCCCACGGGCCGACCTTCGCGAGCGACGACCGACGCCAAAGCGGGGAACTCGTCTGCCAAGGCATGTCCCACTTCAGGAAGCGGATGAGGTCGTCTTCGCCGGTGTCGGCGTTCCAGAGCAGGGCAACATCGCCCGGCTTGGTGCGGAACTGCTGGCAGCGATTGAGCGTGAAGTCGAGCGAAGGCTTCGCCCGCATCCGTGCGACGCGCTGCTCGAGTGCCGTGGGCGAGAGCAGGTCGTCGGAGTCTAGGAAAAGGATGAACTCGCCCTGAGAGCGAGAGACGCCCAGGTTCCGGGCGGCCGGCGCGCCGGACTTGTCCTCAGGGAGGAACACGGGCCGAAACCTCGGGTCGTCGGCGGCGTAATCCTGCGCGACTCGGTCGGCCCCGTCGGTGCTGCGGTCGTCGACGATGATCGCTTCCCAGTCTTCAAGCGTCTGCGCGATCAGGCAATCGAGCGTCTCGCGCAGCTCGGCGGCGCGGTTGTGCACTGGGATGATGACCGAGACGGCAGGCATTGCGAATTGCGAATTGCGAATTGGAAATGCGATTCATTTCGCATTTCGCATTTCGCAGTTCGACATCAGCTACTCCAAGTCCCTTTCATGACCACCGGCGACTGATGGTGCAGCGGCAGCCGCCCGGTGCCGAGCACGTCGGCGAACGTCACCTCGATCGCCGCGGCCCGTTCGACGCGTTCGATGATCTTGTAGCCGTCCGCGATCACGAGCTCGACGTAGTACTGCCCGGGCGTGAGCGGCAGGCTCGGCACGTGCAGCTTGATGTGCTTCTCCTTCGCGCCGCGGAACGTCATGTCGCTGTGGTAGAGCGTGTGGAAGAAGACGCACCGCTGGTTGTACTGGTTCGTGAGCGCGAGCCCGCAGGTGAGTTCGCCCGCGTCGTTCTCGAAGTCGCGCATCAGGATGTCGAAGTCGACGGCGTCACCCACGGGCACGATCGTCGTCTCGGCGCCATCCACGCGCATCGTCAGCTCGTGGAAGATCGGCGGGCGCGGCTCGTGCTGCGTGCGGGGCTTGTCCTTCAGCTTCGCATCGGGCGCGTCGAGCACGGCTTCGAGGTACTGCTTCACGCCCTCGCGCACGTCGAGCTTCTCGCTCGCTCGGCCGCCTCGCATGATGATGGTCTTGCGGCAGAGGCTCGCGATCGCATCCATGCTGTGGCTGACGAAGATGATCGTGCGTCCTTCATTCACGACGTCGTTCATCTTGCCGAGGCACTTCCGCTGGAACTGCGCATCGCCCACGGCGAGCACTTCGTCCACGATCATGATCTGCGGATCGAGGTGGGCCGCGACGCTGAACGCGAGGCGGACGTACATGCCGCTGCTGTAGCGCTTGACGGGCGTGTCGAGGAACTGGCCGATCTCGGAAAAATCGACGATGGCGTCGAACTTGCGGGTGATCTCGGACCGCGACATGCCAAGGATCGCGCCGTTGAGGTAGATGTTCTCGCGGCCGGTGAGTTCGGGGTGGAAGCCGGTACCGACCTCGAGCAGCGAAGCACACCGCCCGCGCATCACAGCCCGGCCGCTCGTGGGCTCGGTGATGCGGCTTAGCACTTTCAGCAGCGTCGACTTCCCCGCGCCGTTTCGACCGATCAGGCCGATCACGTCGCCTTGTTCGATCTCGAAGCTGACATCTTTGAGTGCCCAGTAGGTGTCGGGCGAATCGGGGTTCTCGTCGAAGTCCTCGGAGAGGCGACGGAGCTGCTTCAGCGGACTGCGCAGCACGCCCATCACGTTCTCGCGGAACGACGCGTGCCGCACGTGCTGCTGGCCGATGCGGTAGGCCTTGGAGAGGCCGTGAACTTCGATGATCGGGCGAGCCATAGTTGATAGCGAGGAAGTTGATAGTTGATAGCGAAGGAAGTCGAACGTTGATCCGCCATCAACTATCAACTTCCTCGCTATCAACTGTCCTCAGGCGATATCCGCAAACCGTCTCTCCACGCGACGGAAGTAGAACAGGCCGAACACGAGCATGGCGACGCTCAGGCCGATCGATGTGCCCACGTGGAGCCAAGGGCACGGCTCGCCGGTGATGGCGCTGCGGAATCCGTAGACGATGCCGGTGAACGGGTTGAGCGCGAACGCCCACTGCCACTTCTCGCTGAACAGCTCGATCGGCGTCGGCACCGCGCTGAACCAGAGCCCGAACTGTGCGAGGAACGGCGTGAGGAATCGCAGATCGCGATAGAGCACCGTGGCGCTCGACAGAAACAGCGCTACGCCGAGCCCCGCGATCCATGATAGCACGACCAGCAACGGCAGCGTCAGCAATCCCAGTCCGGGCGTGAAGCCCGTCGTGAGGTGGAAGTAGATGCCCAGCACGGCGAGCAACGCGAAGTTGATCGCCATGTCGACGAGGGCGTTGGTGCAACTCGCCGCGGGCAGGTACACGCGCGGCAGGTACACCTTCGTCATCAGCGCTTGGTTGTTCAGCAGCGAGGCGCCGCCGTCCGTGATCGCGCGCTGGATGAACAGCCAGGGGATGAGCCCGGCGTACATCCAGATCACCATGGGCGTTTCGGGCTTCAGCGTACTCTTGCCGCCGGCAAGGTTCGCGACGACGGTGTAGATGCCGAGCGACAGCATCGGCACGATCACGCTCCACAGCACGCCGAGGACCGCCTGCTTGTACTTCACCTTGAAGTCGCGCCAGGCGAGGAAGTAGAGCAACTCGCGGAAGCGATAGAGTTCGCCCCATTCGATGCCAATCCACCCACGCCGCGGCTGGATGACGACCTCGTCCATGGCGGACGGGGCGTCGATGCGCGGCGCGGCAGAGAGAGTTGTCGCGGGCTGTTCCATCAGACCAACAGACATCGTAAGTCTTTTGTCGGCCAGATTCCGCTGGGGGGTCAGTCAGGAAAAACGGACGCGACCGCGGGGGCGATAAAGTTGGCTTCGCCGCGACAGGAGACGACGGGGCTTCGCGTTTAACGGCAACAAGCCTATCATCCCCGCCCCGTGGATCGGCCGCTTCGATTCGATCGCTTCCCTGCAACCACCGCCAGCCGCGCTCGGCTCGGACGGGTGACGACGCGTCATGGGCACTTCGATACGCCCGCATTTATGCCCGTCGGCACGCAGGGCACCATCAAGGGGCTTCTGCCGTCGCTGGTGCAGGAGACGGGCGCTCAGTGCATCCTCGCGAACACGTATCACCTTATGCTCCGCCCCGGCGAGAAGGTCGTCCGCGACCTCGGCGGGCTGCAACGGTTCATGAACTGGCAGGGCGGGGCGATCCTGACCGACTCGGGCGGCTTCCAGGTTTTCTCGCTGTCGGAACTGAACAAGATCACCGACGACGGCGTCACCTTCACTAGCCAGATCGACGGCAGCAAGCACTTCCTCACGCCGGCCCGCAGCATTCAGGTTCAGAACGACCTCGGGGCGGACATCATCATGTGCTTCGACGAGTGCCCGGATTCGACCGCGCCGCGCGACGTGCAGGTCCGCGCGATCGAGCGGACGATCCGCTGGGCGCGCGCCTGCAAGGAGTCGCACGCGCGATCAGACGAGCAGAGCCTGTTCGGCATCGCGCAGGGCGGTCTCGATGCCGAGCTTCGCGCTAAGTGCGCGGCCGCGCTAAGCGAACTCGACTTCCCCGGTTACGCCGTCGGCGGGCTCGCGGTGGGCGAGACGTTCGACGACATGCTCCGCACGCTCGACGTGACGGTGCATCTGCTGCCCGAAGACAAGCCGCGATACCTGATGGGCGTCGGCTACCCGCGCGACCTCGTCGAGGCCGTCGCGCGTGGCATCGACATGTTCGACTGCGTACTGCCCACTCGAAACGGCCGCAGCGCGAACGCGTGGACCGACGCTGGGCAGATTCGCTTGCGCAACGCGAAGTACGCCCGCGATACCGGCCCGGTCGATCCGACGTGTGGCTGCCCGTGCTGTCGCGGTTTCACGCGTGGCGCGATCCGGCACTTCTTCCTCGCGGGCGAAATGCTTGGACCGATCCTGCTTTCGCTGCATAATGTGTGGTTCTACCAGCGGTTCATGGCCGACCTGCGGACGAGTCTGCGGGAAGGCCGGTTCGACGAGTTCCGTCAGACCGACCCCCGCTGCAAGCTCGGCCCCGGCACGGTGCGGGCCACGAGCGTGAACGAATGACCTTGAACTTCTCGGAGCTTCCCCAGACATGATCGAAGACATCGCCAGTGCCGCCTTCTCGCTTCTCGCCCAAGCCGCGCCTGCCGCCCCCGGCGGCGGTGGTCAGCCGCTTCCGCCCGCGCCGACGTTCGTGCAGGTGCTTGTGCAGATGGCACCGTTCATCCTGATCTTCATCGTCTTCTTCTGGCTCATGGGCAGCGCGAAGCGCCGGCAGGAAAAGGAGCGAAACGCGATGCTGAGTGCGCTGAAGAAGGGCGATCGCGTCCGCATGACCGGTGGCGAACTCGGCTCCGTCGTCGAGGTGCGCGATACCGACGTGCTCATCAAGGTCGACGAGAGCAGCAACACGAAGATTCGCTACGTCCGCGAAGCCGTGGCGGCGGTAGTCAATGACAAGCCCGCTGAGAAGTAGGATCCTTGCCGGGCTGCCTGACGTTGTGTTAAGGCGACCGATCCGCTGCCCCAGCTACGCTGGGGCAGCTCTCATTCCGCTTCAACGAGCAGCCGTCGCGCCGCGTCCAGGCTCATCGCAATGGTCGCCCGCGCTTTCGAAGGCTTCACCGTGATCGTCCCTGCGACCGCGTCGACACGCATCACGCGGACCGACGATCCTGGCGTGAGTGAAGACGCTTCCAGGTACCGCAGAAACTCCGGCTCGTGCCCGACCACGCGGCTGATCGTAACGTCCTCGCCCGCAGCGAATCCCGCGAGTGGCCGGGCTCGGCCCGAGGCGATTCGGCCCTTCGCGTCGGGGATCGGATCGCCGTGCGGATCAACGCTCGGGCGGCCGAGCAGGGCGTCCATCCGCTCGAGCACTTTCTCGCTGATGACGTGCTCGAGTTCTTCCGCTTCGTCGTGTACCTCCGACCAGTCGCAGCCCAGCACTTTGACGAGGAAGAGTTCGACGATCCGGTGTCGCCTGAGCACGTGCAATGCGAGTTGTTCCCCCTGCGGCGTGAGCCGGACCCCGACGCGAGGCTGATAGTCGACCAGCTTCGCGTCGGCAAGGGTCCGGATCATTGTCGTAACCGTGCCGGGCACTACTGCAAGCGCCGTCGCGAGCTGGCCGAACTGGACGAGGCCGGGCTTGTGCGGCTTCCGCCCGGCCGACCCGCCGGGGCCGTTCTGCAGCTCGTAGATCGCCTTGACGTAGTTCTCGACGGTGGGGGTCGGCATGCGCGTGATCTCGTCAAATCAATTTTGATTGCTCAAAGTCGAGCGACCGGGTATACAAACTGCATCGCCGGGAGATGTAGGCCGGCCGCTTTGACTATACCGAACTGATCTGAGGCCGTCATGAAATCCGTTCCCGACGCCGCCCCGTCTCCGGCCGCGTCTGCTCCGCTGAACCATTCCTCGGCTGCCGGCCCCGCCGATGCCGGTCGCGATCACTCCACTGCGGTCGTGGGCGATCGTGCGCCGCTCACCGGAAGCCTGCCCGAGTCGTTCCGCACCGTGCCCGTGCCGAACGGGGCAGGGTTCTGGCGAAAGATGCTCGCGTTTACCGGGCCCGGCTTCCTCGTCGCCGTCGGCTACATGGACCCCGGTAACTGGGCGACCGACCTCGCCGGCGGTTCGCAGTTCGGCTATGCGCTGCTCAGCGTCATCCTCATCTCCAACTTCATGGCGATCCTGCTGCAGCACCTGTGTGCGAGGCTTGGCATCGCCGCCGGACTCGACCTCGCGCAGGCGTGCCGGGCGTACTACTCGAAGCCGGTCAACTTCTGCCTGTGGGTGCTGTGCGAACTCGCAATCTGCGCCTGCGACCTCGCCGAGGTGATCGGTTCTGCGATCGCGCTGCAGTTGCTTTTCGGCATCCCGCTCCCAGTGGGCGTTTGCATCACCGTGCTGGACGTGATGCTCATCCTGCTCCTGCAGCATCGCGGGTTCCGGTATCTCGAGGCGTTCATCGTCTCGCTGATCCTCATCATCACGATCTGCTTCGCGTTCAACCTCGCGTTCGCGAAGCCGAGCATCGCGGGCGTGCTGATGGGCTTCGTGCCTTCTACGCAGATCGTGACGAACACGAGCATGCTGTTCATCGCGATCGGCATCCTCGGGGCTACGGTCATGCCGCACAATCTGTACTTGCACAGTTCGATTGTTCAGACGCGCGCCCATCGCCGGGACGATGACGGGAAGCGTGAGGCGATCAAGTTCGCCACGATCGATTCGACGGTGGCGCTGATGTTCGCGCTGCTGATCAACGCCGCGATCCTGATCCTCGCCGCGGCCGCCTTTCACGGGCGACATGAAGTCGCTGAAATCTACGACGCACATCGGCTGCTATCTCCCGTCCTGGGTGTTACGGTCGCGAGCACGCTGTTCGCGGTTGCACTGCTCGCGTCGGGACAGAACGCGACCATCACTGGCACGCTGGCCGGGCAAATCGTGATGGAGGGCTTCCTCCAGATCCGCATTCCTCCTTGGCTTCGCCGGATCATCACGCGGCTCATCGCCATCATTCCCGCGGCGATCGTCTCGATCCTGTACGGCGAATCGGGCACGAATCAGCTCCTCGTGCTGAGCCAAGTCATCCTGAGCCTGCAATTGCCGTTCGCGGTCGTGCCGCTGATCGTGTTCGTGTCGCGTAGGCAGTGGATGGGCAAACACCGTCCTAGCAACGGCCTCCTCGCTCTCGCGTGGGTGATCGCGGCGGTGATCATTGTCCTGAACGCCAAGCTGCTGTTCGACGTGGCGATGGGTCTTTTCGCACCGGCAACAGCGTCGTGAAGTGCCTATGCCCGATCCGAACGCGCCCCGCGCCTATGGCCGTCTGGAGATTTGCCGATCGATTCAACGAGAGGGCCCGTGTGGCATCGGGGCCGAAGCGCGAACCACTATGGAAGCCTGATGCATTGCCCGATCGCGGTTCTCCGTCTCGACGCGACCATGTCTCCGCCATGTGCACATCGCCTTTGTGAGGCGATGCCATCGCACTCTAGGCATCCCCTAACGAGCGGAGAAGAGTCATGCATCAAGCTACAGAATCATCGGTTGCCTCGACACGTTCGCGTCGCGGCCTGCTTAGCGCGGGCCTGCTCGCCGGCGCGGCACTGTTGACGCGCACATCGGAGACGCAGGCCGCGACGAGCGGCGTCGTGTTCAATCCAACGCGGGAGTTTCGCGACATCCGCAAGCACGAGAACGACCACGTTGCGTACCTCGTCAAGGCGCTGGGCAATCGAGCTCGACCGAAGCCGACTTTCAAGAATCTTCGTCAGAAGAGCATTCTCCAGTTCAGGCAGGTTTCTCAGGCCTTGGAGAACACCGGCGTTGGCGCGTACCTCGGTGCAACGCCTGCCATCACGAGCAAAGAGGTCCTTGCTGCAGCGGCGTCCGTCGCGTTGATCGAGGCGCGGCACGCCGGGTTCCTGAACGTGCTGAACAGCGATCGCATCACCGATCAGCCTGTCATCCGAGTGATGAACCAGAGTTTTGAGACCCCCCTGACCCCCGAGCAGGTTCGAAGAGCGGCGGGTCCGTTCATCGCGAACTTGAACGGCGGGCCGCCCGTTGATTTCAACCCGGGCGACGACATCTCCATCCTCAACTACGCGCTCGCGTTGGAGTACCTCGAAGCCGAGTTCTACAACATCAACGTGCCGCGCTTCTACCCGTAAGCTGAGCGCGGGGCAGCTTGGAAGCATTCCGCGTCGTCGCTTACAGTCGCGGCCATGACGAAGGCAGTAATTCTCGCGGCCGGACTCGGCACGCGGATGCGGAAGGCGGAAGAAGGCGCGGCCCTCAGCGCGGAACAGGCACAGGCAGCAGCGACCGGCGTGAAGGCGCTCATCCCTGTCGATGCGGGGAGGCCATTCCTTGATTACGTGCTGACGGCCCTCAGCGAAGCGGGCTACACGGACGCGTGTCTGGTCATCGGACCCGATCATGGTGCGGTTCGCGAGTACTACGCGGGCAAGGGGAAGGGATCGAAGTTGCGGATCGACTTCGCGATCCAGAAGACGCCGCGCGGGACGGCCGACGCTGTGCATGCGGCGGAGGCGTTCTGCGGGCGCGATCCGTTCGTGATGATCAACTCCGACAACTACTACCCAGTCGAAGCGCTGAAGGGCCTGCGCGAGATCAAGACGAACGGGCTCGCGGCGTTCACGCGCGATGGTCTGCTCCGCGGCAACATCGCGGCCGACCGGATCGCGAAGTTCAGCGCCGTCGAGATCGACCCCGCTACCGGCAGCATGCTCCGCATTCACGAGAAGCCCGACGAGGCGACGCTATCCCGCCTTGGCCCGAAGCTATTCTGCAGCATGAACTGCTGGCGGTTCGGGCCGTCGATCTTCGAGGCGTGTCGGAACATCAAGCCCAGCTCGCGCGGCGAATTGGAAGTGACGGATGCCGCGCAGTACACGATCGATGTGCTCAAAGAACCCATGCGTGCCCTCCCGTTCGACCTGCCGGTGCTCGACATGAGCAATCGGGGGGATATTCAGAGCGTGGTGGGGAAGCTGAAAGGGCTTGTGGTGAGGTACTGAAGGTTGTTCTTGGCTCCTTGATACTTGTTGCTTGGAAGTCGGAGGGTGTCGCCTCTTTTGAGTAACCAAGAACAAATATCCAGTAACAAGTAACCAGTAACTCATCTCACTGTGGACACCTTCGTCGCCGTGATCGCCGTCACCTCGAATCCGCCGACGTTGTTGTTCCACTCGTAGCCGTCCATGGTGCCGATATACATGCGGGTCGCGCCGGCGGGGACGACGATCTGCTGCGGCTCGCCGTTGTCGCGAAGGCCGTCACCGATGAAGAAGACCTGCTTCAATTGCGGCTCGATCTTCGTGTAGTTGCGCGACGCGCTGGTGGAGAAGTCGAGGGTCGACGGTGCGGCCGTGGCGCTGGGGTCGGAGTCCGAGATGAAGACGGCGACCACGCTGTTGATCGGCGCGATGACGTCGCTCTTGCCGTGCTCGGCGCCATTGTAGTTGCTGACGATCCAGTCGAGGTTTCCGTCGGCGGAGTATCGCACGCTGGAGTTGCTGTTGTTCGCGCCGCCGTTCACGTTGGCGAAGCTGATCGCCGAGCCAGGCGTAACAGTCACGCCCCCGGCCTCGATTGCGGCTTCCCTCTTCGACGTGTAGCTGCTGTCGACGGTGCCGCCGATGACGCCGTTGTTGTTGCTCGGGAGCCACGGCTTGTCGGAGCGCTTGCCGTTGTCCTTCAGCGGGTCGCCGGCGCGGTCGGGGTTGTTCGCGGGGTTGCCGACGTTGGCGCGCGTGTTCTTCGGCATGCCGGCAAGCCACGGGTTGCTCGTGGCGGGCACCCAATAGCTAAACGTGCCGTCCTGGTTACCGGCGGTGATGCCGGTGGTGACGATGCTCGCAATCGCGTCGGCAGTGACGCGGCACTGGCTTCGGCCGAGAAGCCTGAGGAGCGTGAGCGGCGGCGCGCCGGCCCCGCCGCCCACGTTGTGGCTCAGCGAGACGCGCACCGCGTTTGCGAGGGATGCGTTGGTCGTCGTAGTGAACGTCTTCGTGGTGCTGTTCCAAATGCCCAACTGCATGTTCGTGTCAGCATCGAAGCTCACGGGCGAGCCGTCGACGCGCAGATCGGTCAGCGCCGCCTGCGCGTTGCTCGCAGCGGCGGACTCTCCGTCGATTCGGTTGCGGATGCCCGCGGCGGCGTAGCGCGACGCGGCATCGGCGGCGTTTTGAAGCTCGGTCGATGCCAGCTGAACGCGGCCGTAATCAACCGCGAGCGAGCCGACCGCCGCCAGCGACACGAACGCGATCGACGTGTACAGCAGGGTGGCACCGCGACGAACGCGCGACCGCAGACCGCTGCGGCCTGCCGGGCGATCTCGGCGAGTGGATGTCGAACGAGGTTCTAACTGCATGCTCGTGGGCACCTTCAGCACGAAATCGTATTCGATCTGGCTTCCGTCAAATCCGTAGGTGATCTGCGGTGACCGATAACGTGCGCGGCATGGTCTGGAATGCTGGACAGCGGTATCCTGCACCTCGCGTCGAACGTGTTTCTCGCTCAATCCTCGCAAGCGAAGGAGATCTCGTATGCGAATGCTGACCGCGACCCTGCTTGTCGCCGCACTGTGCGTGATGACCGGCTGCAAGTCGAAAGACTGCTGTGGCAAGTGCACCAAGCCCGCCGGTGCGACCACGATGGCAGGCGCCGATGTGGACGTCTGCTCGCACTGCCCCGGCGTGCAGCACGCGACCGCCGACGGCAAGTGCGAGAAGTGCGGCATGGCGCTCGCGAAGTAATTCAATCGGCGCCTCGATAAAGCGAGAAGGGCCCGCGACGAACGAATCGTTCATCGCGGGCCTTCTCATGTCGCGGTTGATTGGCTCACCCATCGCGCGACTTGGCGACGAGCGAGCGGACCTGTTCGACGATCTCGCCCTGGCCGAAGACGAACGTCGCCTTCGCGTCCGACAGGACGTCCTTCAGGAGTTCGAGCTCCTTGAGGCGCAGCAGGTGCGGGGTCTCGGCGAGCAGCTTGGCGGTGTTCGCCTGACTGCGGGCGGCCGCGGTTTCCTCGCGACGACGAATGAGGTTGGCCTCGGCTTCCTTCGTCGCGTTGATGACCTGGTTGAGCAGCGTCTTCATGTCGCCCGGAAGGATGATGTCCTTCAGGCCGACGCTCTTCACGCTGATCCCGAGGTCTTCGGCGCGCTTCGTCAGCGCGTCGAGCACCTCGGCGCCGACCGACTCCTTGTCGGCGAGCAGGGCGTCGATCGACTTCGTGCCCACCGCGGCGCGCAGCGCGAGCTGTGCTTCGCGGTAGAGCGCCTGGCCGTAGTCGACGGACTCATTCACGGCGCGGAGCGGGTCCGCGACGCGGTACGTCACGACGAGGTTCACGCGCAGCGTCACCTTGTCGGCCGTGATGATTTCCTGACCCGCCACGTCGGCGACCTGTTCGCGCAGGTCGATCGCCTTCCAGCTGATCTTGCCGGCCGCGTTCTTCCAGAACACGTGGATGCCCTGGCGCAGCGTGTCGATCAGCTTGCCGTCTTGGTACAGGAGCGCGACCTCGTGCTCGCCGACGGTGACGCCGTCGAGGTGACGGGTCGCTTCGCCGAGCGCGAGGATGGCATGCAGGCGCGGGTGGGTGAACCGCGCAGAGTCGGTCGAGAAGACCTCGACGCTCACCTGCGCGTTCTTCCACAGCGCATGACGGCCCGCGCCGAGGATCGTCACCGCGCGGCCGTCCTTGAACACGATCGCGCGCTGGTTGTCGGCCAGGTCGAACACGTCGACCTGCTCGCGCACCTGCGGCTTCGTCGCCAGCACGTCGATCATCGCGTGATCGAAGCGCAGACGGTTCGTGTCGAAGGTTTCGATGACGAGCACGCCCGCGTCCTTCCAGAACGCGTGCTTGCCCGGGCCGAGCAGTTCGTGGAACTGCGCGTCCTTCCAGACGATCGCGCGCTGCGATTCGGCAACGTCGACGATCTCGAGCAGCGACTTCAGCGTCGCATTACGGACGAGTTCGTCGAACTGCGCGTGCGCGAAACGCACCGAACGGACGTCGAGGATCTCGACGGTGCGGCCGAAGCCGAACACGACGTGCTCGCCCGGCGCGAGGACGCGCTCGAGCGTGCGATCGCGATCGAAAACGAGACCGCGTTCAAACAGACGGATCTTGATGTGGCGCCACATGGGGTCGCCTCCCTTCCTGAAAAAGTTCTGCTGAGTCCACTGCGATCAGTCGTGCGTGCGAGCGGTAAGTGCGCGGGCGAAGCGGGGCGAATCCGAGCAGCGTCCTCGCGGGCGGAACGGGTGAACCGCGGCCGAGGGCGTCGAACGATCCGGACGAGTCGGATGACAGGCGATCGCGTCGCGACCTCGGCGTTGCAGCGAGAGGCATCCTTGCGGATGCTCACGCTGCGAACGCGTCAGTCGGTTCGCGTTGCCTGCATCGCTCGCGCGGAGCGACGACTTGCACCTCGGCGATGCGGAGCACACAGGCTCGTCTCGCGTTTGCGGGCCGCGCGTGCGACGCGGGTTGCTTTCGCAACGCGTGTCGGCACGTCGGGCCTTTCAGGTCTGCTTCGGTCGCCCGCGCCTCGCGCCGCGCGTGTAACCGCTGGTTCTTCAAACCAGTGCCCATACGGGCGGGGGTGTGACATGGGATTCGAACCCACAACACTCAGGTTAATGGCCTGATGCTCTGCCAGTTGAGCTAGTCGCACACTCGATCGACATCGCTTCCGATGCCGTGTCGCGGAACACGCCCGGCGAACGTACGAAGAAGCGCCGAGAGCGCCGCCAGCACGATGCTGATCAGTGCTTCGTTGATCCCGCCGACGCGATCGGCGCGCAAGCCGAACGGGGCGGGGGTTGTTGAGTCAGTTGAAGTCGTGAAGGGAGTTCAGCGCGTGCAGTACGCGACTGGTTCCCGATTGATGTGAGGCCCAAGGCCTCTGAGCAATTCGTTCATGGTAGATTCCTCCCAAGCAAGTCGCGGGAAGATATCGCGGGATGGCGGGCTGTCAATGGGGAAAATCTCGGCGCGTGACCGCACACTGGAGGGCGGTGGTCCTCCGCCGCCGGAGAAAGTGAATTCGCTCGCTCGTTGCGCATCGTCTCGATCGGCTTACGCCGATGTCGCCGGCGTACCGGCGACCGGCGGCAGGGGACTGCCGCCCTCCAGCATCCACCGACAACGGTTTTACCCAACCGCCGCCGCCGGTTTCTTTGTCGCGAAGCGGCTGCCGGGGATCTCGATTCGCTTGTTCGTCGTTTCCATGCCCGTCGGGAGCAGCTTGCCGACGAAGAGCGCGATCGCCACGACGACGATGTTCAGCCCGAGGAACAGGCCTGCCTCGCGGAGGCTCAAGCCGTTCAGCGTCGTGCCGCCGGCGCGGTGGATGATGAACACGCCGATCGCTGTGCTGACGAAGAGGCCTAGCCCGACCGGGATGAGCATCTTCCACGCCAGGTTCATGATCTGGTCGAAGCGGAAGCGCGGGAGGCTCCAGCGGGTCCACATGAAGACCGCCACGATGGCGATCGTCTTGCCGAAGAAGATGAACGCGCGGACGACGCCTTCGATGACGCTGTCGGTGAGCGCGGGGTTGGACGGGTCGTGCGTCGCGCCGAGTCGCTCGGCGATGTCGCCCGCGAAGGGCAGGTGCCAGCCGCCGAAGAAGAGGGCGACGCCGACGGCGCTCGTCGTGATCATGCCCGCGTATTCCGCGAGGTAGAACATGCCGAACCGCATCGACGAATACTCGGTGTGATACCCGCCGACGAGTTCCTGCTCGGCTTCTGCGGTGTCGAACGGGGCGCGGTTCGCTTCGGCGTGAATGCAGATGAGGAAGAGCACGAACGCCAGCGGCTGCGTGAAGACGTTCCACGCGGGCAGGCCGATCTCCCAATCACCCACGGTGAAGCCTAGCGTGCGGGTCTGCAGGGCGACGATCTGTCCGAGGTCGAGCGTGCCGAACATGAGGACGATGCACACGATCGAGAGCCCGAGCGGGATCTCGTAGCTGATCATGTTCGCGGTCGCGCGCAGGCCGCCCAGGAACGAATACTTGTTGTTCGACGCGTAGCCGCCGACGACGACGCCGTAGATGGCGAGGGAGAGCGTCGCGACGACGAAGAGGACGCCGATGTTGATCGGTGCGATCTGGAAGCGCCAGCCCTCGGTGTAGGAGGCGATGACGCGCTCGCCGATCTGCACTTGTTCGAGCGACGGGTCACCGCTCACGATGCGGCCGGCCGAGTCGACGATGCCGAGTCGACGCGCGGCCGGGGGCTCTCCATCAGTTGCAGCCACGGGTTGAACGCTCACCGTGATCGGCGTCTGCAGCGACCGGCTGGCCGGCATCTGCTCGGCGACGGCGTCGGGGATGGATTTGCCCGCGTTCACCGCGTTCGTGATGTCGTACTGCGTGGCGTTCCCGACGATGCCGCCCCACGGGATGACGGCGATGCTGACGATCACGACCGCCATCATCATCATCGGCGCGAGCGTGAAGAGCGCGCGGTCGGTGTTGGCGGGGCGGTAGTCTTCCTTCGTGAACATCTTCAGGCCGTCGGCGAACGACTGGCCGAGCCCGAGCATGCGGAAGTTTTTCAGGATGGGGATGATGCCGAACCCCAGCCCGGTGCGGTTCGGGCCGATGCGGTCCTGCGACCAACTGGCGATCTTGCGTTCGAGCAGGATGAGGTACGCCACGGTGCCGAGCACGGTGAAGTGCACGATCAGCGTGATGAGGAGCCAGTGGATGTTGTTCCGAACCCACTCGAGGAGCGGGTGAACGAATGCGGAGAGTTCGGGCATGACTGCCGCGGAGGATAGCGGAAGGGCGCGCGCGAGTGAAGGAGGGTGGGGCCGGTCGAGATTTGGCTTTCGGCGAAGGATTGCCGGACGCCCGCACATGTCGGTGGATACGGCCGCGAGTCGATCAATTGCGTGTGGTCCCCTAACACGAAGGAGCGTGACCCATGGTAAGCGGTATCAGCGGCGGCCCGTCGGCTAGCCAGATGCAGCAGATGCAGAAGATGATGCGCGAACGCATGCAGTCCGGCGGAGGCCAAGCCGGCGGACAGGGCGGCATGCCCGAGATCCCGAGCGGCATGCAGTCGATCTTCAACGACGCCATGAGCCAGGGCGGCTCGATGGACGACGTGAAGTCGCGCGTGCAGAGCGGCTTCGCCGACTATCAGAAGACGGACGAGTTCAAAAACCTGTCCGACGACCAAAGAACGAAGCTGACCGACCTCGTCCAGAACGGCCCGCCCCAGCCGCCGGCGGGGTTTGATCCGTCGAAGCTGTTCGGCTCGGCTTCCGGCAACGACTCCGGCTCGTTCGGCGCGTCCGGCCAGAGCGGCCAATCGCAGGTCGACCTGATCAAGTCGCTGCTCGACCAGCTGGAAGACAAGGGCAGTTCGACCCGCGCGAAGCTGAACGAGCAGGCGTCGCAACTGTGAAGACGTCAACGCTTGCCGACTCGTACTCCGCGTGATCGACCGCGCGGCCTGGAGGGCGTCGCTCCCGCGACGCCGGTCGCCGGTACGCCGACGACGTCGGCGATGCCGACACCGAGTACGCGAGAAGGCCAAACCGGCTGTCCCATGGCTGAGACCAAGCCGGTGCCCGCCTCAGGCGAGATCGTCGACGTACCGACGATGCGGCGTCGCGGGAGCGACGCCCTCCAGTGCTGTCGCGTCACGAGACCCGGGCCGCGCTCGGGCGGCCGCTGACGCGCGGCTTCGCTTTGCGATTGAGCTTCGTCGACGTCGGCGTCGCCGCCGTCGGCGTCGCGTCTGGCGAATGGGCCTCGGCAAGCAGTCGTTCTCGAAACCGCACATGCATCCGGCGGTACTCGATCGGCGACATCTCGATCGCCCGTCGGAACGCCGTGCTGAAGGCCGCCTCGCTTGAGTAGCCCACGGCGCGGGCGATCGACTTGATCGACTCGTCGCCCTCGGTGAGCGCCTCGCACGCCAGCGTCATCCGCAGGTCGGCCAGGTATTGCAGTGGCGGCACGCCGACGCGCGCGGCGAATCGGCTCGCGAAGCTGCTGCGCGACATTGCGACCTCGGCCGCGAGCGATTCCACCGTCCACGGCTTGGCGGGGCGTTCGTGCAGGGCGGCCATCGCGGGGCCGATCGCTTCGTCCATGCACGCGCGGAGCCAGTTCGTCGAGTCGACTCCGCGCTCGTCGCTTCGTCGGGTGAAGTGTTCGCGAACCGCCTGGCAGAACAGGATCGACGCGAGCCGATCGACGATGATCGCGCTGCCCGGGCCGAGGTGGCTCGCCTCGTGCTTGATGAGTCGCAGCACGTCCGGGAGCCACGCTCGCGCGCGTCCGTCGTCGCCGCGCAGGTGCATGACGAGAGGCAGGCTGTTGACGAACCGATTGCCGAGGTCGCCGCGAAAGAGGAAGACGCCGAACAGCAGCGACGTCGCCGCTCCGCCCGCTCCGCCAAACTTCAGCGTTGAGCTGCGCGCCAGCGAAGGCTTTGGTAAAACGTCGAACAGGTTCCGGCAGGGCGAATCGACGTCGTCGCACAGGCGATGCTCGACGTGTCGCGTGAGGATAAGCAGGTCTCCCGCGACGAGGTCGATCCGTTGCGCCGCGGTACGGCCGTCCTTCTCGTGCGGTTCGATGATCGACGTGCAGCGTCCGTCGAGAACGGCGTGAAACCCCACGTGGCGCAGGTGCGACCGCTCAGTAAGGGCGTGCACGTCCGGCGGCACGTGTTCGGGCGGCGGGACGCCGGGGCCGATCCGCGGGAAGCGGATGCCCCACGGCGCGGTCAGTTCCGCGACGCCCGGCACGAGCGATCGAAACTGCACCCGGCCCATCGCTTCGCTGAGCATGTCCATGCGGCGAGTCTCCCTGCGGCTTGCGATCGAAGGCAACAAGATTTCCGGATTGAAACACCGAAAGCCCCGCCGGCCGCTTCCGCGACCGACGGAGCCCAGGGGGGGTGGGATTCATCACGTCGCCCGTGAGCGATGCGCGAAGTTCGAAACAGGCGAGGTAGCTTCTCGACTCATACCAATCCAGATGCCGCTTCCGCCGGAAGATTCCCCGCGACACGAAGGTCTGGACGATCGCGAAAGGATTGCAGACGCTCGGCCAAGTCGGGCGGCGGTCAGGGCTCGTCGCGGAGGATCAGCGGCGCTAGAAATCCCTCTGTGAAGCGCGGCCGAAGCGCATCGCTGTGCCCGCCGGGCTGGCCGAAGCGGTCCTGCCACGCGGGGTCGTAGGGCATCTGCACGAGTTTCGCTTGCGTCGCAGCATCGGCCGGCCAGCGGAACCCTGCGTTGCCTGCGGCGGCCTCGTGCCTGCAGTCGGTCGTGCCGAACACCGTTGTGCCCAGTTGCAGGATGAACCAGTCGCGCGAGCTGTTGAAGCTGTAGACGTGGCCGCGGACGTGAGACAAAGCCGGCGCAAGGTCGTAGCCGGACGACATCGCGGGCGACGCGAGCACGACCGTCTGCACCTGTTTGTCGGCCGGCAGCTTTTCGAGCGCATCGAGCAGCACGCCGCAGCCTGAGCTGTCGCCCGTGAGCACGATCGGCCGGCCCGGCGATGCGTCGATCGCTTCGACGATCCTCGCCGCGAGCTTGTCCGATGGTGCGGCGGATGTCTGAGCGCGGCGCAGCGCGAACAGGCCGCGCGAGCCGTCGGTCCAGTCGAACAGCTCGATCTCGTGCGGAAGCCCGCCGCGACGGAGCGACCCGGCGAATCGCTCGTCGCCCGTGACGGGCCCGTTCCAGCCGCAGACGTGGATGAGGAGCGGCGAACTGGTGAGCGCGCCCTCGAAGCGGGTGTGCGACGCCCCGCGGCCGCAGCCGTGCAACTGGGCGACGACGACGACGAGCGCGACGATCAGCAGCAATCCCGTCCACCGTTTCCATCGGCGACGCCGGCGGAGCGGCACGGGAAGAGAAGCTGGCTCGGCTTGCCCCGACATGCGTGCAAACTCTACCGCGCGGCGACATTCGGCTGGGTGAAATTCTGTTCCGAATTGTCGCGACAAGTGATACCGTCGCCGTCCGACGCAAGCCGGAGGCATGCGTCATCTGGAAGAGGGTTTCGTCACGCGTAAGCAAGGAGGCTTCGCCGTGAACATGCTCGATCGTCCCGTTTCGGAATCGCCGGCCGCTGATGCGATTGCCGTCGACATCGCCTGTGTGGGTTGCGGCTATTCGCTTCGCGGACTCAGCGCAGAATCGCGTTGCCCGGAGTGCGGAAAGCCCGTGCTCGACAGCACGCACGACCGCCCGCCGCCGCGCGTGACGCGGGCGACGCGCGAGTGGGCGTGGGTCGTGCTCGCGGGGCTGGCGCTGCTTTTGTGGATCGTGCCGACGCAGATCGAGACGATCCTGAGCATGCGTTTCGGCTACGGGCTTGGCGGGGCGTCGCCGCGGCTGAACCTGCCCGCGCCGAAGATCTGGGCGGTTCCCATGCTGCAGCGATCGATCGGCTATCGCCCCGAGGCACTCGGCGTCGGCGGAACGATGGCGTCGCTGCTCGCCGTCGCGTCGTTGTTCCTCATCACGACGCGCCGCACCCAGGCAGACTGGTACGAGCGCGTGCTGAGCCTGCGCAAGCTCGCCCGGTGGGTGCCGATCTTTCTGACGGGCGGGTGGCTCGGTTTCATGATGAACATGGAGTACCTCAACAGCGATGACATCGCGATCGCGAAGTTCACGACCGTCGGGATCGCCTGCGTCGAACTGCCGGGGACGGCGCTTCTTTACCTGTACATGCGGCAACTCGCGTTGCGACTCGAGATGCCATCGCTGGCTCGCGCGATCGCGTGGACGGTCGTCGCCAGCAGCGTGTTGTTCATCGCCGGCTCGCTGATGATGGCGATGCAGTACTACGACGCCGAGGTGAACCGCAAGCACATCCAGTGGCAGATCGCGGCTGCGACGTACATGTCGGCGTGCGTCGCGACGTCGATCGCGATGATCGGCGTAACGCTTCGCCTGGTCGTGGCGCTGCTGCGCCTCGCGTGGCCCGGACGGGGGAAATGAGCGAGTTGCCCGTTTAGCCCGGCCCGCAAGCGGGCCGGCTACACAGAAGGCGGACGTGCGACGCCCCTCTCGATCGCAAGACTGTCTTGCCTCGCACGTGATCATTGATCGCAACGCGCCCACCCGCATACTCCACCGTCGAGTATGTCCACCGACCCCACCTCGACCCCGTCGTCGCGACATCGCCTTCTCTACGTCGGGCATCCCGAATCGCACGTGCCGGGATACGAGTTGCCCGAGATCGCTTCGCCGCGGTTGAAGCCGTGGCAACTCGTCGTGACGCTGGTCGCGGGGCTCGCCGTCGCATGGGTCGGCTTCGCGATGCATCACTGGGCGAGCGAGCCCGAGGCGCGCGAGGTATCGCTGCTGTGGGTCGCTCCGTTCGCGCTGCTGCTCGCATCGATCGCGACGATGCCGTTCATCGCGAAGCATTTCTGGGAACACAACTACGGCAAGGTGGCCGTCGCGCTCGGCCTGATCGTGGTGGTGTACTATGGGTTCTTCATCACGGACGGCGCGAAGAACATTGCCGCTTCGCTCGCGGAGTACGTCAGCTTCATCTTCCTGCTCGCGTCGCTCTTCGTCGTCTCGGGCGGCATCCTCATCCGTGTCCGCGCGCGGGCGACGCCTCTGGCGAACGTGGTGATGCTGCTCGTCGGTGCGATCATCGCGAATGTGTTCGGAACGACAGGCGCATCGATGCTGCTGATCCGCCCGTTCCTGCGCATGAACGCTGGCCACCTTCGGCCGTACCACGTGGTGTTCTTCATCTTCATCGTGAGCAACGCGGGCGGCTCGCTCACGCCGATCGGCGATCCGCCGCTCTTCCTCGGCTACCTGATGGGCGTGCCGTTCTGGTGGGTGCTGGAACACTGCTGGCCCATCTGGGCGACGGTGTGCGGGCTCCTCGCGGCGATCTTCTTCGTCGTCGACACGCTCCATGCCCGCAAGGACGATCGCGCCCACTACACCGGCGTCGATCGCGGCCCGGTCGTCACGTTCTACGGCGCGAGCAATCTCTTCTTCATCGCGCTCATCCTCGCGGGCATCCTGTTGCACGACACGATCAACCACTGGACCCACGCCCGGCTTGGCTTCGAGGCCCCGTGGCGCGAGATGACGATGGCGCTCGCCGCCGTCGCATCGCTCGCGATGACGCCCGCCCGAGTGCACGGCGAGAACGCCTTCAACTACGCGCCGATTAAGGAGGTGGCGCTCCTCTTCGTCGGCATCTTCCTCACCATGACGCCGGCGCTGAATTACATGTACAACACCAGCAAGCAGTCGGGCGGACTGCTCACCACGCCCGGCCAGTTCTACTTCGCGAGCGGCACGCTCAGCAGCGTGCTGGACAACGCGCCGACGTACAAGACGTTCCTCGAGGCCGAACTCGGCACGCTTGATAAGCAGGTGGTCGACCGCGCCATCGAAGTGGCCAAGCGGAACAGGCCTGCCGTCGAGCAGCGAGACGTCGCCGGCCTGTCCGACGCGCAGGCCGCTCAGCTTCGCGATGCCTATGCCGCGATGCAGAAGTACCACGCCGACCATATCGCCGCCGGAACCGTGAGTACGCAGGAGGCCGAGATAGGCCTCCTCGTCGGCGACGCCAAGCTCAACGCTTACCTCATCGCCATCAGCATGGGGTCGGTCCTGTTCGGCGCGATGACCTACATCGGCAACGGCCCGAACTTCATGGTGAAGAGCATCGCCGAGCACGCCGGCGCGACGGCGCCGAGCTTTTTCGGGTACCTCTTCCGTTTTGCCGTGCCCGTGCTTCTGCCGATACTGATCGTGGTGTGGCTGTTGTTCCTGAGATGACTTCATCGTGATTCACCCCGCTCCGATCGATCCACTTCCGCGCCAGCGCGTCGCGATGATCCAGCACTTCTGGACGCACTACCGCGTGCCGATCGTGAAGCTGCTCCTCGATCGCGGCGTGCACGAGTACACCTTCTTTGGCGACACCAAGGACCCCGAGGGCAGCATCAAGGCAGGTCAGCTTCCGCCCGCGGCGCGCTTCGTGCCCACTCGCTCGCGCAGCTTCCTGAAGTCGAAGTTCCTCTGGCAGAGCGGCGTGGTCCGCGTCGCGTGGTCGCGCGAGTTCGACGTGCTGTGCTTCGTCGGGCATTACGGGCACCTCTCCACTTGGTTTGCCTCCGCCGTCGCTCGGCTGCGCGGCAAACGCGTCTACTACTGGACCCACGCCTACACCCGCGAAGACCGCGGCCTGAAGGGCTTCTTCCGCAAACGCTTCTACTCGCTCGCGAGCGGCCTGCTCTGTTACGGCCACTTCGGGAAGTGCCTCGCGATCAACGTCGGCTTCGATCCGGGTCGCCTGCACGTGATGTACAACAGCCTCGACTTCAGCCGACAGCACGAGGTCGAGGCGAGCGTGCGCCAGGACGAACTCGTCGCGATGCGCGAGCAACTGTTCGGCCGAGCTGACGTGCCGGTCGTCATCTGCGTCATTCGGCTCCTTGCCGGGCGACGGCTCGACATGGTGATCGACGCCGTCGCAAAGCTGCGAGCGACAGGGCACGCGGTGAATGCACTCTTCGTCGGCGATGGACCGGCGCGCGAGGAACTCGAAGCACAGGTGAATCGCCTTGGCGTTGGCGACTCGGCCAAATTCTTCGGCCCCTGTTACGATGACGCCGTCCTCGCCCGCATCAACCGCATGGCTGTCGCCACCGTTTGCCCCGGGCCGATCGGGCTTACCGCCGTGCAGAGCCTCGCCTACGGGACGCCCGTCATCACCAACGACGACTACGCCAACCAGATGCCCGAGTTCGAGACAATCGTCGACGACGTGACCGGCACGTTCTTCCGCGCCGGCGATGTCGACGCGCTCGCGAATGCAATTCGCCGGTGGACGGCGCAGCCGTGGCTCGACGACGCGACCAGGCAGAAGTGCCGTTGGATCATCGAACGCATCTGGAACCTCCCCATGCAGGCCCGCGTGATCGAACGCGCGTTCGCCGGCGTGTCGGCGGACGATTTGTTCTGGACGCGGGACGCTGAAGCGTGATCAGCTCACGCCCAGCAGCCCGCTCGCCGCGTACGCCTCGATTCCCTTTCGCAGGTCGTACGCCGGCACGTGGCCGAGCTTTTGTTTTGCAAGCGTCATGTCGGTCTCGGTGTGGTCCTGCGTGAAGCCGTACGGATTGTCGAAGTAGTCGGGCTCCAGGTTCGTCGTCAGCACGCGGTTCAGCTCGGCGACTACTTCGTTGAAGCTCCAGCTCGCACCAGCGCCGGCGTTGTAGACGCCGTCCTCGGTCGCGTCGGCTGCCTTGAGGTTCGCCGTCACCACATCTTCGATGTACACGAAGTCGCGCCGCTGCTGGCCCGCTCGGAAGATCCTCGGCCGCACGCCGGCACGCATCTGCTTCGCGAGCTGATGAATCATGCTCGCCAGCTTCCCCTTGTGGTCCTCGCCGGGCCCGTACACGTTGCTGTAGCGCAAGCCGACGATCGGGTGGCCGAGCTTGTCGGCGTATCGCTTCGCGAGGCGCTCCTTCTGCACCTTCGTGAACGCGTAGATGTTCAGCGGGTCGTACGGGTCGCTCTCGCGCTGCGGCGCCTGCTTGCGGCCGTACACGCTGCAACTGCTCGCCCACACCACCCGGCTGTTCATCTCCACCGCGAGGTCGAGCAGCTGCCGGAACTGCTCGACGTTGTTCCGTAGGAACCCCTGAAAATCATCGCCCGCCGTGGCCGAGCCGTCCTTCGCGATCACGCCGGTCAGGCTCGCCTGATGAAAGATGTAATCGAACGGCCCGCCCGCCTCGGCGACCTCGTAAATGCTCTCCATGTCGAGGCGGTCGTTGAGCGTGAGAACGTCGCCGTCGAAGTCGACGAGGTTCTTCCAGTGCGCGCTGAGGAACGTGTCCGCCACGACGACGTCGTGCCCGTCCTTCGCGAGCCGCTTCGCGAGGTTCGACCCAATAAACCCGGCTCCGCCGGTGACGAGGACGCGTGAGTGTGACTTCATGCTTGCGAGACCAGTGCGAGGGGAAGAAACGCAGACGAACCGATGACTGTACCTGACGGCAAAAGGGGTTGTCGATGTGCCCGCCGTCACTCGGTGTGGATCGGCGACCGTGTGCCGCCCGTCGACGATGCGATGCCATCTCGCTAAATCGCGGTTCTCGACGGTTTTCAACGGTCGCGAAATCGAGCCGACCGGCCGAACCTCTGGCCGAGAGACCACTTCGGCCGCGCTGTCGAAACATTGGGGCGCGCACCCTCAACAAATGTTGCACGGCGTTGCATTTCGCGATTCGACGAACGGCATGGCCGCGCCGTCGGCGGGTTCAGCGCATCAGGCGTGACTTGCTGCGTGCGGAGCTCAACCGCGAAGCCGTCCTTTGGACGGCATTAATTGTCGAGTTGTCAAAGAGCACCGGCGTCGGGCCGCCTTCGCAGCGACGCGCATCTGCGCCATTGTGGTCAGCGCGTCGAAGTAATTGGAAGCGCATTCGCTCGCCACGCGACGGCCGAAGTCCCGGCCGGCCCGACGCTTCGGCCGACGCGACGAAAAATCCGGATTCCGCGAGCAGCCTGTCGACGCGCATCCAAAGCCCGGGGTGCATACCCCGGGCCCGCGTAGAGCAACGAAGCCGGGCGGAGCCGCCTTCCTTCGCCCCTTGCGGGGCGACCCCTATCGCGCGACGTCACCACGGGTTTCGCTCCGCTCGGGGTAGGCCCCTCGCGTCGCTCCACCCGTGGCTACAACCTTGCGACCCTCCGGGGCGGCGCATCGGGGTGGCGGCGAAGGTGTGGACTCAACGCTTGTGCGAGATGTGGCGAGCCCGAAAAGCTTCAGCGTCGCCGAGAGAGTTTGGTAGAGTGTTTTGGCGCGAAGTCCTGCGAGCCAGGATACGTACCTGACTTTAACCCCCGCCTCAGAGTGACGGGACATCGATGCGAAAGTCACACAGCGACGAAGCGGTTCACTCACGGTCTCTGCGGGCTCGCCTGCCGCTCTCGGTCGTAATCGCCGCGGCGCTGCTGTCGTCAGGCTGCAAGGACGCGGTCGTCGAGCGTTGGCGGGGCGTGGACTTCTACGAGCGGTACACGTCGCTGAAATCGCAGCCGGCGAGCGCCGAGCGAGACCGCCAGCTCGACGAGCTGTGCCTCGGGTACTACCGGCTCGTGATCCAACGCCCGCTGCAAACGGGTCGGATCAAGGGCGTAATCACGGATGCGCGCGGCAACCGGCTGGGGTATCTGAAGCTCGCTTCGGCGTACTACCAGCCAGCGGGAAAGAGTTCGATCGATGCGGCACCCTCCGATCTGCAGCGATGCCGAGACGCGACCTTCGACGTTCCGATGAAGTCGTCGAGGATGTTCCTTTTCGCCAACTGGAAGATGACCACGGTGGGCTGGTCGTACGGCCCGTACATCAGCATCGGTTTCGCGTGGCGCGACGGCGAGCCGTACCAGCGCGAGCGGGTGATGGACGCGCTGGATGACGGCGACGTTGTTCCGCTGGCTTCGGATCCGACTCAGCTGCACGTCGTCGTCCGATCGCTGAAGGACGACGCCGAGTACGCCAGCAGGAAGCGACCGGGGACGCTTGAAGAGTTGCTCCGGCCGGTTGACCAGGCGCGGGCGGTGGACATTGAGTTCCCCGAGCATGTGGTGAACGGCCAGCCGCTCGTGTCGTTGAGTGTGTCGATGGATCGTTTTCCGAGCGAGCCGCTGGTGACGCGTGTTCCGGTGGACGGGTTGTACCAAGTGTTTGAGACGATCGGCGGAAAGAGGATTCCAAGTAACGATTACGTAGAGGGGGACGCGCTCAGCGGTGAGTTGGACAACAGCGTTGGTTGCGTGCGGTTGCGCCAAGGCGATTGAGTAGGATTTGTTCGCGGCCCGTTGGGAGTAGCGGCACCGACTAATTCGCTGATGCAACCGCCGTTGAGGATACCGTATGCCGTTGTGACCCAAGTCGATGAGGTCAACCGCTATCGCGCAAAGAATGATCCAGGAGAGTCCACGTGGTTCCTCGCAGCGAAGCGCCCGACGATCAACCTCGATCCTTCCACCCAACCGGCCATCCGGCGAGAGCCATGAGTAAACACGCCGTCGGATCGCACGGAGCGATCGTCAAGCATTCAGTTGACAGCGTTTGATGCGAAGAGGTGGCTTCAAAGACCCTGAACTGCTCGTCGTGATCGCACTCATGTCGATCGCGATCTCACTGGCTTGGCCCATCACTCGAGTGGCAGGCTTGACGGGAGGTCTGCAGGCCATCGTTGTCGCTGTGATCGCTGTACTGCCGATCATCGCGATCCGCGTGCTAGCAGGCGTTGCCGCGATGCGCCGGGGAAAGCGTCGCTTGCAGGCGAAGCCCGACCATCCGCTCCATCGTTAGATGCGTACGAATGGCACTGGGTGAGAACCGGCGCCAGGCGGCACAACTACATCGGGTTGACAGCAGGGAAAAAAGGCCGGAGCGGGATTCGAACCCGCGAATAACGGTTTTGCAAACCGTCCCCTTAGACCACTTGGGTATCCGGCCGGGGAGCAACGCACTGTAGATCACTCGCGGGCGTTCATCAAGGCCACTTGCCACGCACGGCGCGACGTGTATACTCGACGATCCGTTAGCGACAGCTGACGAACTTGGTCGGGTAGCTCAGCTGGTAGAGCATGCGACTGAAAATCGCAGTGTCGCCGGTTCGATCCCGGCCCCGACCACTGATCCCGCCCCGCGAGTGTCCCTCGCGGGGCGGTTTCGTTTCAGGCGAGGCCGTCTTGATCTGGTCCCCTCTCCCGGTACGCCGGGAGAGGGTTAGGGTGAGGGCCGCGGCGTGGAACGATGCGAACGGTCCGCTGAGTAGAAGACCCTCACCCCGGCCCTCGCCCGGCGTACCGGGAGAGGGTGTACAGCGTGGCGACTGTGTGCGGGTCGGCTGTGCTGTGAGTCAGTCGCACGAAGGTCGCGGGCGTGCTTCGACGATACAATCCGTGGGTCCGGAACTCGCCTCTTCGGCATGGCTCGCTCGACTTCGTCCAATCTCTCCTTCCTCATCCCGTTCGCGATCGCACTTGCCGTGCACGGCGGGTTGATCGTCGCGTCGATGACGATCGCGGAGTACTCGGCTGGGCCTCAGGACGCGGCGTCGCAGGATGTGGTCACGGATTCGGCGCGGATCGTGTCGAGCGAGTCGCCGCCGCCGCTGGTCGTTGCGATGCCGGAGGTGACGCCGCCTGCGTTGGAAGAGTTCCGCATCGGCGCGGAGGACGGCTCGGGGAAATCGTTGCAGGATGCGCCGTCGGACCGCCTGAACGCGGCGAAGCTGGCCGATGCGGAACAGCCATTGACGCGGGTGGAGCCGAAGATGCCGAGCAGCAGCGCCGACGCGTCGGCCGAGCCGGGCGACGGACAGGTGGAGCAGTCGGCCGTTGTGCCGCAACTGGCGGGGGCATCGCGGTCGATGTTCGATCGGGTGCCGTTGGCGAAGATGCCGGGCAAGGTGATCGAGCCGCAGGACCAGTCGCAGCCCGGCGCGCCGGTGGAGATCGCAGGGCAGTCGGAACAGCGGGCCGAGTCGCCCGCAGCGCCGCGCGACGACGCGAAGGACGACGGCCAGAAGGACGCCGAGGCGCGCACGGAAACGCACGCCGGCGCGCCGTCCGACGCGGCGACCGCGAAGCCGTCGCCGGCGCGGTCGCCGGAGGAACTCGATCCCGCCATGTTCGCGAACAACGACATGGACGCGTTCAGCATGGAGTCGGGCCTGACGATGCAGCCCGGCGGGACGAAGGTGCGGAAGGGCCGACCGATCGACAAGCTGCGCCAGCCCCGGATCGACCTGGCGTTTCAGGCCGACGCGCGGGCGATCCGCGGGACGATCGGCGTGGTGTACGTGATCGCGATCGACGAGACGGGCAAGCCGCGCGACGTGTCGGTGAAGCAGTCGTCCGGCTCGGTGACGATCGACGAGGCGTGGCGACGGGCGCTGCTGGAGACGACGTTCGGCGGGAAGCGGCCGGACACGTTTACGTTTGGCGTGGCGATCGTGGTGGATTGAGCGGGTGATCGTTGCGCTGAGGACTCGGGCGGCATGACAACCAGGGTGCCCGCGGCACTTCTCGATGGCACAACAGCAAGTCGACTTCCCCGCGTCGCCTAAAATATGTATCATCATTGATATGTCGACCGTCGTGCTCGAACTGCCCGCACGGGTGCCCGACCTCGGGCGAGCGCCGGCGTTTCGGTTGTTCGACAGCGCGGGGGCGGAGTGGGCCGTGCCGACGGCGGGGCGGGCGACGTTGCTGGCGTTCATCCGCGGGCATTGGTGCCCGTACTGCAGGCGATATCTCGGCAAGCTTCAGGCCAACGCCGAACGGCTGAGCGATCGCGGCACCGTGCAGATCGTCGCCGTCAGTCCCGAGCCGGCTGAAACGTCGGCGGCGCTCGCGCGCGAACTACAGCTGACGATGCCGATCCTCGCCGATGTCGATGGCACGGTCATCACGCGGTACGGCGTCCGCAACCGCTTCATGGGTTTCGGCACGATGATGCCGCACCCCAGCGTGTTCCTCATCGATGCCGACGGGCGGATTCGATTCCAATCGATCGACCGGAACTACAAGCGGCGGACGACGGTGCGGACGCTGGTGGGCGCGATCGAGCGACTGAGGCCGCTTGCGTCAGCGTGAAGTGGCCAAGCGCACGCCATTCGTCTCGCAGCGGCTGATGTCAGTCCAGCGACGAGTCACTTCTCCGGTGGTTGTTCGAAGCTGAAGCCGCCCTGGAACTTCACGACTTCATCCAACGGCACAGTGAAGACGCCGCCCTCAGTCGCGTAGCCGTTTTCGAGGCCCGGCTCGCCCTTCGGTTTGAAGTGGTTCGCGTGCGGGTTCCACAGCGTGATGGCGTCGGCCTTCTCGTCGTAGCCGAGCACGGCATATGCGTGGTTCGACGTCACGCCCGGCACCTTCACGCCTGCCCCGGTGCCGCAGACCATGAGCCGATCGGCGGCCTGCGTTTCAATGACGAGCTTGCGGAGCTCGCCGAGCAGCTCGGCCCGGCGCTCCTCGCTCACCTTCGAATCGCGAAACGGCGTGCAGCTGAACCGCTTGATCGGGTTGCCCGTCAGCGCGGCGAGTTGCGTGCCCGCCGAGCCGCCGCGCGAAGCGGTTGCGATCGGCGTCGACGTCGGCTTGCCCGCTTCGTCCTTCTTCTGACGCGAGATGCCGACGGCCTTTTCGTACACGTTCACCCAGATGCCGTTCGTCGAGATCGCGTTCGACAGCGCGAGTTCTCCGTCCGTGGGCGCGGGGACGACGATCGCGTTCTTCCCGAGCAGAACGGTGTACGTGCCGTCGGCGTTCTCTTTGATGCGCTCGACGAGCTGCGCGGGCTTGTGGTGCGCCATCGACCCCAGAGGGGCGAGGCAGAAGCAGTCGCCGATCTTGCCCTGGTCGATCGCGGCCAGCGTGGGGCCGCCCTCGCCGAAGAGCTTGCGGTGAGACGACGCCTCGATGCGCTGCATCGCGGAGGTGTAGAGCGCGTCGAGCCGCGTGCCGGGCTTGTCCCGAGACGTGGGTGCGTCGGGGTCGGACTCGGCGTCGTTGTGCTCGTCGGCCGGCTTCGTCGTCGGGGCGGGCTTGGTCGTGGGCGACGTGAGCAGCTTCGAGATGCGATCGCGCGTGAGCGGCGCGTCGGGCCCGGCCATCCGAGCCGCACGGCGCAGCGCGACGGCGACGCCCGCCGTCTTCCCCTTTACCGCCGGGTCGGCCACGACGACGTCCAGCTCGGCGAGCGTCAGCTTCGCATCGTCGTCGGCGTCCCACGCGTCGAAGTGCGTCTGGATTTCGTTACTCAGGATCGAGGACGCGCTCTCGGCACGCGACACCTCGCCGCAGATCAGAATGGCGAGCGCGGGAACAACAACACGCAGGCGGAATCCGTACGGCATGGCAAGTGGTTTACCACTTGGCACGATTTCACGTCCAGCGAATCTGCCCGTCCAGTCACAACTTCACGCGACAGACGACGCCCGTGATGCTATTGTTTACGGCTCGCTCGGGGCGGTCGCCATGGCGACCTGAGATGCACCCGGCGTCGCGAAGCGTTCATGCGCTTCACGGCCAGAACCTGATCCGGTTCGTACCGGCGTAGGGAAGCGAACGCGGAATTGCGAAATGTGAATTGCGAAATGCGAAATGGACCCTCTGTCCTCAGTTCGCAATTCGCAATTCGCAATTCGAAATGCCCCGTTGCGTCCCTCGCCCTCTAGAGAGACGCACGACATGACTCACCGCAACGACCCCTCGCTGAAACCCGTCGCGTACACGCTTCCCACGATTGGCGGAAACCCGTCGTCGGTGCCGGAGACGACGAACCCGGGTAGCTTTGCCAATCGCGGTCGCGTGGGGACGCCTTGGACGTTTAGCTCGCCGGATACGCCGGGCATGCCGTTGCCGAGCGAGAAGACCGCGTGGGATTTCCTGCCGGAAGGCTGGACGACCGCCGTCGCGTCGGCGAGTGACGGCCCGCTCAGCGAGGTCGGCGGCGAGCGGCCGAGCGTCTGCTTCAAGCAGGCTGACGGGCAGGTGCGCTACGTCCATCATCCGGCCGGCTTTACACCGATCACTCAACTCGAATCCGCTCGCCTCGGCATCGTCACGCCGCAGATGGTGCGCGTCGCCGAGCGCGAGCCGCACCTCACGCCGGAACAGGTTCGCGATGAAGTTGCGTCGGGGCGCATGGTGATCCCGGCAAACGTGAATCACCTGCAGTGGAAGCTCGACCCGATGTGCATCGGCCGGGCGAGCAAGACGAAGGTGAACGCCAACCTCGGCGCATCGCCCGTCAGCAGTTCAATCGACGAGGAACTCGAGAAGGTCGACTGGGCCATCAAGTTCCACACCGACACGCTGATGGACCTCTCCACCGGCGGCGATCTCAACAAGACGCGCAGCGCGATCGTCAAGCACAGCACCGTGCCCGTCGGCACCGTGCCGATCTACTCGATGATCATCGGGAAGAAGATCGAGGACTTGAACTGGGAGATCATCGAGGCCGAGCTGCACAATCAGGCGAAGCAAGGCGTTGATTACTTCACGATCCACGCGGGCGTGCTGCGCGAACACCTGAAGTACGTCCGCAAGCGCCTGATCGGCATCGTTTCGCGTGGCGGCTCGCTCCTCGCGAAGTGGATGATCCACCACGGCAAGCAGAACCCGATGTACGACAACTGGGAACGGATCTGCGACATCCTTCGCCAGTACGATGTGACGTTTTCGATCGGTGATGGCCTGCGCCCCGGGGGCTTGGCCGACGCGACCGATCAGGCGCAGCTGGCCGAGCTGAGCACGCTGGGCGAGCTCACCGAGCGGGCATGGCGTCGCGGCGTGCAGGTCATGATCGAAGGGCCGGGCCACGTGCCGCTCGATCAGATCGAGTACAACATGAAGCTGCAGCGCACGCTGTGCCACGGTGCGCCGTTTTACGTCCTCGGCCCGCTGGTGACGGACATCTTCCCCGGCTACGACCACATCACGAGCTGCATCGGCGCGACGAACGCCGCGTACCACGGTGCGAGCATGCTGTGCTACGTGACGCCGAAGGAACACCTGGGTCTGCCGAAGAAGGACGACGTGAAGCAGGGGTGCATCGCCTACAAGATCGCCGCACACGCGGCAGACGTCGCTCTCGGCATCCCCGGCACCCGCGACCGCGACGACGAACTCACTAAGGCTCGCGCCGCGCTCAACTGGGAGAAGCACTTCGAGCTGAGCTTCGACCCCGACACCGCCCGTGCGTATCACGACGAAGACCTCGACGTCGACACCGACTTCTGCGCCATGTGCGGCCACGACTGGTGCAGCGTCCGCATCAGCAAGGAGATCAACGAGTTCTTCAGCGGCAAGGACGAGGAGTACCAGCGCGGCAAGCCGGTGAAGAGTGCTGCCCTTACGCCCGAACAACAGCGCATCCTCGAACAGCGCGGCGTGCTCAGCCCCGAAGAGATCCACAAGCTCGCCAGCAAGACCAAGAAGGCCGTCGGCGCTGACAAGGACAAGGCGTCCTGCCACAGCGACTACGTCGACCCTGATACGGCGAAGAAGGTGCAGCAGGAAAAGCTGGTCACCATCGGCGTGGGCGTGAAGACGAATAGCGGCGTGATCTGAGCGGACCTGCGATCGCTATCCCGAGGCTCACATGGGCTGGGTGTCCGATCTTGAAGGATCGCCGCCTCACGAGAGTCGTTGGGCACGAGGCGTACGCCGCCTCGGGGCGTTGTTGCTTGCCGTTCTTGCGCTCGCTGCTGGCGGGTGGTTCGTCTTCGCGGGAAGCGTGAATCTGTGGCAAGAGCTGACGGGCTTCGTACCACGTCGCGAGCGAGTGGTCGTGTTCGCCTGCGTCGCAGCGTTTGGCGTCGTGGCGGTGATCGCTGGCTTGCGGTGGATGTGGCTTGCGCTTCGAAGCGAGCGAAGATCGTAAGCGAACCAACATCGGTCGCGCAGCCGCGCTGACTGCGTTGGGTAAACTCTGCTGCCATGCGAACCACTGCGTGCGCGGTTGGGATTCTTTTGGCAGCGGCCGGCTTCGGCCAACACTTGAGCGTGGCAGGCGAACCCACCACCATGCCCGCCGCCGATTCGAAAACCCTCGATCTCTCCGCCGCTAAGTTCCTCGTTGGCGAGTGGGCGCTCGACGCGAAGTGGGCGAACGGCAGCCCGCTCGTCGCGCGGGCGTCGTACGCGTACGAGAACGACGGCACCGCCATCGCCGGCCGGACGTTCGTGATCGACGACAAGGGCGGCGAGAAGCAGCGCGACCTCACCGTGTTCGCCATGAAGGAAGGAACGCTTCACCAAATCGTGTTCCATCAGGACGGCTCCACGCGCGTCACGCCCGCGCGGCCGGGCGATGGCGGGGCGATCGTGTTCGAATGGGTGAAGCCCGCATCAGCGCCGGGGAAGGCCGACATCCCGATTCGGCAGGTGTGGACGCCGATCGATGCCGACCACTGGCGCTGGCAGAGCTTCAGCCAGCTGAAGGGCGAGTGGCATTCCAGCGTCGATGGTGTGTGGACGCGAAAGCCCTCGTGAAGCGCTACCGAAATGGGTAGAACCGTCGGGCCATGAACGAAGAGCCCAACTGCCCCGAGTGCAATTCCGAGCACACTTACGTCGACGGCAACATGTTCGTCTGTCCGGAGTGCGCCCACGAGTGGAGCCGCACCGCAGCACCGGCCGTCGAGGAGACCGCCCGCGTGTGGCGCGACGCGAACGGCACCGTGCTGCAAAACGGCGATACCGTCTCCGTCATCAAAGACTTGAAGGTGAAGGGCGTGTCCAGCGTCATCAAGGCGGGCACGAAGGTGAAGAACATCCGCCTCGTCGAAGGCGATCACGACATCGACTGCAAAGTCGACGGCATCGGCGCGATGGGCCTGAAGTCGCAGTTCGTGAAGAAGTGCTGACGTCCGTTCGCTCCTGCGACGCGGGCCGATCGAGGCGAAATCGCTATACTGACGACTGCCATGGGCGAAAAGGAACTCCGAGAGAAGTACGGCGGCAAGCTGGCGAAGGCGATCAACCGCGCGATCCGCGCTGAACTGCCCGATGGGAACGCCGCGCTCGACAAGCTCGCCAAGTTGTCCGGCAAAGCCAACAGCGCCGGCAAAGAGACCCCCGACGGCAAGCCGCCGGCCGTGAAGGCGTTTGAGCAGCAGCAGAAGATCGTCGCCGCGCTCGAAGCGCAGATCCGCCAGAAGTACGGCATCCCGCCGAGCCGGGACTGAGTGAGCGCATCACTCGATGTACGGCTTCACCGCGTCGCGCCAGATCTCGTAGCCCGCGCGGGTCATGTGGAGCTGGTCTTTCTGGTACAGCTCGGGCCGGGGCAAGCCGGTGGTGGGGTCGATCATGAGTGGGACGACGTCCACGTAAGCGAGCCGTGCGTCGCGAACGATGACTTCGCGCAGGAGCGCGTTCGCCCGCTCGTACACCGGCTGCTCTTTCCACCGCTTCGGGCTGGGCTTCATGCTGATGACGACGATCCGCGCCTCGGGCAATTCGCGGTGGATGAGGTCGCAGAACGTCTCGAAGTTCCGCGCGACGTCTTCCGGCGTCGATCGGCCGGACGCGATGTCGTTCTCGCCCGCGTAGAGCACCACCACGCGCGGCCGATGCTTCAGCACGAGCGCGTCCGCATGCCGGATCACATCGATCAGGTGCGATCCGCCAAACCCCCGGCCGATCACGTTCATGCCGCGGAAGTCGTCCTTCAGCGTGCGCCAGCCGCGAATCGAACTCGAGCCGACGAACACCACGCCGCCGTGCTCGGGTGGGTGTAAGCGGTCCTGTTCGAGGTACGCGTCGATCTCGTTCCGGTAGCGATCGATCGGCTGCGACGTCGGAGCTGACGTCGGCTGCGTCGCGGAAAGAGTCGTCTGAGCGAGCGACGCCGTCGCGATCGAAAGGACGATGAAGATGGCGCGGATGTACAACATGCGTTGAGCGCATCAGACTGCAGAATCTGCTATCTCACAACACGTCGCCACGTGAGCCTGTTCGTCGACATCTTCGTCACCGTCATCCTGCCGATCCTGCTGATGGTTGCGGTCGGGGCGATCACGCGCGTGCGGTTCGGGGTCGACCTCAACACGTTAAGCAAACTCAACCTGCACGTCCTCACGCCGGCGTTCATCTTCGATCGCGTCGTGCACGCCCAGATCGGCTGGGACGAGATGGGCGGCATCGTCGCATTCACGGCGACACAGGTGGCGATCCTTGGCGGCATCGTGTTCGGCATCGGCAAGGCGTTTGGCGCGAGCCGGCAAACGCTGGCCGTCATCGCGACGACGACGATGTTCTACAACAGCGGCAACATAGGCATCCCGCTGGCTGAGCTGGCATTCCCCGCGACGGGCAAGTTCGGCACCGGCGCTGCGCCGCAGGTGTTCGTCGTGCTGACGCAGAACGTGCTGTGCTTCACGGTCGGTCTGGGCATCAGCGCGGCCGCACAGTCCACGTCGAAGCGACACCTCGCGAGAAAGCTGCTGAGCCTGCCCGTGCTCTACACGTTCTCGATCGCGCTGCTCGTGCGTGCGTGGCTCGGCATGAACGAGGCGAATCATCTTCCGGGCTTCATTGAGAAGACGGTCGGCTACCTCGCCGGCGCGCTCGTGCCGGTGGCGTTGATCCTGCTCGGTGCGCAGCTCGCGAGTCGACCGCGTTGGCCGCGCTGGAAGCCGCTCAGCTTCGTGATGGCGCTGCGGCTATTCGTGTCGCCCGCCCTGATGGCCGGCATGTTGTGGGCGGCGCACGTGTTCTTCCCGCAAACGATGTTCGACCTCTGGCCGTGGCCAGCGATGGTGATGATCTTCACCGCGGCCGTCCCCAGCGCGGTGAACACGATGATCCTGACCATGGAAATGGGCGGCGATACCGACCTCGCCGCGGATTGCGTCTTCTGGACGACGCTGGCGAGCAGTGTGACGCTAGTGGTGACGCTGGCGGTGGTGCGGGCGGGGATGGGGTAGCGGCGGGTTCGCGTTACACTGCGTCGCATGCTTCCCGACCCTAGTTCGCTTCGCAGCTTCTTCGACTACGTCATCTGGGCCGACAGCTTGCAGCTCGACGCGGCCCGCGCGCTCAACGACGACGCCTATTTCAAAGACCACGGCTGGAGCTTCGGCAGCGTGCACGGCGTGCTGCTGCACATGGTGGCGGCACAAAACGTGTGGCTGCTTCGCTTCCTGAGCGAGCCTCCGGTCTGGCTCGGCAACGACGAATCGCTGCTGCGCGATCGCGCGAAGCTGGAGTCGACCATCCGGGAAGTGCACGCGAAGTTCGCCGCGTTCTTGGACGCGGCCACGCGCGAGTCGCTGCAGCGGGAGCTACACTTCAAGAATCTCAAGGGCATGCCTTTCGCCGGGCTGATGTGGAAGTTTGTTACGCACGCACTGAACCACTGCACGGTGCATCGCGGTCAGCTCAACAGCATGATCAAGTTGTCGGGCGGCACGCCGCCGGCGATTGACTACATGAATTGGCTCGTCGCCACGAAGCAGGTGACTGCCTAAACTGCCCGCGTGAGCAACCTCCGATCCATCACCGATAGTGCGAAGTTGAACGACGGCCGATCGATCCCGTGGCTGGGCCTCGGGACGTGGCGCAGCAGCGCGGGGGACGAGGCTTACCGCGCTGTGCTCGATTCGATCGAACTCGGCTACCGCCACATCGACACGGCCGCGTTCTACAAGAACGAAGAGTCGGTCGGCCAGGCCGTCCGCGACAGCGGCGTGCCGCGCGGCGAGGTGTTCGTGACCACCAAGGTGTGGAACGATGCACTGCGGGCCGGCTCGGTGGCGCAGGCGGTCGACGATTCGCTCCGCAAGCTGAATCTGGGCTACATCGATCTCATGCTCGTGCACTGGCCCGTTCGCGAGAAGCACCTCGACGCGTATCAGGAACTGCAGAGGCAGCAGAAGGCGGGCAAGCTGAAGTCGATTGGCGTCTCGAACTTCCTCGTGCACCACCTCGATGACCTGAAGAAGCAACTCAACGTCGTGCCGGTGGTCAATCAGATCGAGTGGCACGTGTGGCTGCAGAGCAAGCCGCTTGTTGAGCGATGCCAGCGCGACGGCATCGTGGTCGAGGCGTGGTCGCCGCTCATGCAGGGGAAGATTGGCGAAGTGAAGGAACTCGCCACGCTCGCGACGAAGTACGGCAAGACGCCTGCGCAGGTCGCGCTTCGGTGGGGCCTGCAGCGGGGGCTCGTGATGATCCCGAAGTCGGTGAAGCGGCACCGCATTGAAGAGAATGCGAAGCTGTTCGACTTCGCGCTCGACGAGGCCGACGTTAACCTGCTCAACTCGCTCGACCGCAATCACCGCATCGGGCCGAACCCGGACACGATTTCATTCTGACACCGAACTGGAGAACGCACATGCCCGTGAAGAACGCATCCGCCGAGTGGAACGGCACCCTCATCGACGGCAACGGCCACATCAAGGGACAGAGCGGCAAGGTCGACACCGCGTACACGTGGAAGATGCGCGCCGAGGACGGCAGCATGGCCACGAGCCCCGAGGAACTGATCGCCGCGGCGCACGCGGGTTGCTACTCGATGGCGCTGAGCCACATCCTCACCAGCAATGGCTTCCCGCCCACGAAGATCAACACCAGCGCGGCCGTGAAGTTCGAGAAGCAGGGCGACGGCTTCGCCATCACCGGCATCGAACTCACGACGAGCGCGAAGGTCGAGAAGCTCGACGCGGCTGGCTTTGCGAAGTTCGCCGACATGGCGAAGACGGGTTGCCCGGTGAGCAAGGCGCTCGCGAGCGTGCCGATCACGCTGAACGCGAAGCTTGGGTGAATTGATCTCCCCTGAATCGATCCTCGTTTAGCCGGCGAGCATGCTCGCCGGCTAAGCAGGTGCGTTCACAAATGAATCCGCTCGCGCTTCTGCTCATCCTCATGGCGATCACGTGCGTCGTCGCTGTGATCGCGTCGCAGCGTCGCGCACGCCGCGCCGCGATGCTGCGCGCGATCGCCAATGAGGCGAAATACAACTTCAGCCTCGTCGATCGCTTCCACCTGGCCGAGCGGCTGGAGCGGGCGAGCAGCGAGCTTTCCGGCGCACCGGTGAGGCTCGCGCGCGACGTGATGTACCGCACGCTCGGCACGAGCGTCGACCCGCATCGGCATTTCGTCTTCGTCGCCGAGATCGAACCGACGGCCGGCGAGGCGCGGATCGTGCGGACGATCTCCGCCGTCGAAGAAGGCGCCGCCGACTCGGGGCTGACGGTCATCGCGCAGCGCGACGCCGCCGACGCCGAGGCGTATCGCGATCTAGTCCGAACTTGATGAGTGAGGCGGCCACGTCGTCGTGTACACTCGCCCGCCGATGCCCGACGACGCCTCGCCCGCCGATTCGCCCACGCTACTCGACCTGCTGCAGAAGCAGTTCCCGCAGTCCACGCGCACCACGCTTCGCGGCATGATCGCGGCCGGCCGGGTGTACGTGGACGGCGTGCTCGCGCGGACGGCGAAGCACCCGGTCGTCGCGTCGTCTGCCGTGCGGATCGCGGATCGGATCGCCGCGCGCGAGGCGCTCACGCCGGCGTTGCCGTACGACATCCTCTACGAGGACGCCGACGTCATCGCGATCGACAAGCCGTGGGGCGTCATCACGAGCAGTGGTCCGAAAGACAAGCGGCCGACGGTCATCGGCACGCTCCGCGCGCACTTCCGGCAGATCGATCCGCGCATCGAGGTCGGCCTCGTTCATCGGCTCGACGCCGATGCGTCGGGCGTGATCATCTTCTCGAAGAACGACCCGACGTTTCGCGCGCTCAAAGCGCAGTTCAAGGACAAGAGCGCCGGCCGGGTGTACGCCGCGCTCGTCATCGGCACGCCCAGGCCGCCGAGCGGGACAGTGGAGTCGCGCCTGCACGAACTGCCGGACGGCCGAGTGGTGAGCATTCGGAACAAGAACAAGGGTGAAGAGGCCGTCACGCACTACGAGACGATCGAGACGAAGAACGGCATCTCGCTGGTCGAAGTCACGCTCGAGACCGGGCGAAAGCACCAGATTCGCGTGCACCTGTCGGAGCGCGGCACGCCGATCGTGGGCGATCCGATGTACAGCGTCGCGGTCGATCCGCGCATCGCGCCGCGGCTCATGCTGGTCGCGAAGTACCTCGAACTCGAACACCCGCGCACTGGGAAGCGCATGGCGATCGAGGTGAAGTCGCTCCCTCAGGAGATGCTTGACTGGTGGGCGCAGGCGTGAGCCGGAAATGGAATTGCGGGTAGCAGGGCGGGTCGGCATACTCGGGCGGCTGACAGGGAGGCATTTCATGGCAGGCGATGCAGCGGCAATGCGGTTCTCGTGCGACAGTTGCGGCAAGAGCTACGCGTGGAAGCAGGAACTCGCCGGGAAAAAGGCGAAGTGCAAGTGCGGCGCAGCGATCAGCGTCCCCACGCAATTGGGCGGCGCTGACGACGATGCCGGCGCGTACGACCTCGCCGACGCCGGGCCTGCTCCGGCGGTCGCTGCGCCGCGGCCAGCAGCCTCGGCTCGACCGGCGCCGGTCGCCCGACCGGCGATGACGTCGTCGGGGCGGTCCGCCCCGGTCGCGGCCGCGGCCGCGCCGGCAGGGGCGCTCCCGCGCGCGACGGCTTCGGGGCGCATGCTCAATTACAAGTCCGCTCCGACGCGCGGCAAGGCCGACCGCGAGAAGGACGTCTTCTTCAATCGCACGAAGGACGTCTTCATCCCGCTCGGCATGCTGATGTTCGGCGTGCTGATGACCACGCTCGCGTTCATGTTCGAAGAACGCCTGCCGATCGTCTGGGCGATGACGGCCACGGTGGTCGCGCTCGGATTGGAAGTGGTCTTCCTCGTGGCGGCGTCGTTCGTCGTAGCACGCATCACCGGCGTGTCGTTCGGCACGCTCTGGATCGGCATCCTGAAGCTGGCCACGCTCGTCTGTTTCTGCTCGGGCCTGGACACGGGCGTGAGTTGGCTCGCGCACGGCACCGGCATCGGCGGATTGCTCGGCTGGGCGGCGTTTACGCTGAGCTACTTCTTCCTGCTGATGTGGCTCTTCGACATGGACCCGGGCGAGGCGTGGCTGGTCTTCATCATCATTTCGGTGCTGAAGTTCCTCTTCAACACGTTCCTGATGATCGCCCTGATCGGCCTGCTGTTCTCCGGCGCGGGCGGTCGGCTCGCCGGTGCTGCGCTCGGCGGCGGTGGTGGCGGTGGTGGTGGTGGGACGATGATCACTGGATCAGCCAGCTCTGCCGCTGCTCAGCAGAAGGAAGTCGATGCGCTGAAGGAGTCCGGCTCGCTGATGGAAGCCCGCGAGTTCGTCGGCGGCGGTCGGCAGGCGGCGATGAAGCAGCTCGTGGAAGACCTTTACGGCGCCGGCGCGAAGAAGGCGTACTACTCTGTGAATCGCCAGCCCAACACGGGCAAGATCGAGGGCGCGAGCGACTTCATCGTCGAACTGCCCGACGACCCGGCCGCGCGGAAGAAGTGCTTCGAACTGATCAACGCCTGGCGCAAGACGCTCGAGCAGCCCGCCGCCAACGGCGAACCCGCCATCACGTACGATCCACTGACCGACGACGGCGATCCCTATCTGTTCATGGAATTGCCCTGAAAATCTGTCCTCACTCATGAGGTGTGCAATGAGTCAAACGACGTCGAACGCCGTCCATCTCCACTTCGTCCTGAAAGCGCCGCCCGAACGGGTTTACCGCGCGTTCCTCGATCCCGATGCGCAGGCGAAGTGGCTCCCGCCGCATGGGTTCACGTGCAAAGTGCACGAGTTCAACCCGCGCGCGGGCGGCCGATTCCGAATGAGCTTCGTCAACTTCACGAACGGTCAATCCCACTCGTTCTACGGCGACTTCGTCGAACTCGTTCCGAACGAACTCATCCGCTATACGGACCAGTTCGAGAGCGATCAGCTCCCCGGGACGATTCATGTCCGCATCGCGTTCAAGCCGTGCCTCATCGGCACCGAGGTGACGGTAGACCAGACCGACATCCCCGGTGCCATCCCCGTCGAGATGTGCTACGCAGGGTGGCAGGAATCGATCCAGCTGCTGAAGCTGCTGGTGGAGGCGGAGGTGAAGTAGCTCTTTTCCGCCGTGCGAACGTTATTGCTGATGAAGTCTAGATGGGAGGGCGAGGCTTCCGCCGAGCCAATGCGGATGCGCGATTCAGACGCTTGGCATCGCGCATCCGCTGGCTCGGCGGGAGCCTCGCCCTCCCATTGTTGCTTCGCCGTTCCGTTCGCACCTCGCCTGCTCGATTGCACGCCTTCACTTCACGTCGATGCGCCACACGTCCCACTTGCCGCCGCGGTTGCTGCGGAAGTAGACGGCGTCGCCCGTCGGGTCGAAGACGGGCTGGTCGTCGAGGCTGTCGTTCTTCGTTACAGGCTTCGGGTCGTTTCCAGCGCTGCTGATCGACATGATCTCGGTCTGCGCCGGCTTCCCGTCGGCGGCGGGTACTTCGGTCGTGAACGCGATGCGGCTGCCGTCCGCGCTCCATGCTGGGTCGCGCTCGTCAACATCCGGCGTGTTCGTCAGCGCGACGAGGCCCTGCCCCTTCTCGCTGACGCGGTAAATCTCGCCCTTGCCGGTCGAACTGTTCCGGCTCGTGAAGACGATCGCGTCGTTGCGCGGGCTGAGGCGCGGTTCGTGCGCGTTGATCTTCACGAGATCGGTCTCGGAGACGGTGCCGATCGGCGTCGCGAAGAGCCGCGGTTCGGGCTGGCCGGCGATGCGGGCCTCGTAGTAGACGGTCGGCTTCGGCGCGCTGTCGAGCGTGGGCCAGAGGTGGTCGGAATCGCCCGCGGTGAGGCGCTGCGCGCCGCCCTGGCCGTCGACGGCGACCGACCACAGGTGCATGCGTGCGCCGCCGCGGTCGGAGCTGAACAGCACTCGATCGCCCGCGGGGCTGAACGACGGCGTCACGTCGAGGCTGCGCCCATCGGTGAGTTGCGTGACGCCTCCCGTGCCGTCGGTGCGCTGCAGCATGAGCTTGGCGCGGGGCGTCTTGCCTTCGGGCGTGTCGATGAGCAGCGCGCAGACGATGAATCGTCCGTCGGGCGAGATCGCGTAGCTGTCGATGTTCGAGCCAGCCGGCAGATCGGTGATGCGCTTCGCGGTGCCGAGGTCGCCGTCGGCGGTGTCCTTCACGCCGGCCGTTTCTCGGCTTTGGGCGGTGAACTTCCACACGTTCTGCGCGTCGAGCGACATCGCGGCGAACTTCGTCGGCACGACGCGCGTCAGGATTTCTTCCAGCTTGTAGTGATAGCTCGGTTTGCCCTCGTCCCAGGCGATCGTGGCGGTGAGCGGCTTCCAGATTTCGCCCGGCCGCGACAGCGTCGCATCGACCTTGATCGTCGGCAGCGTGCCGGCGTCGTCGAGCGGTACGAACGTGCGGTTGACGACGCGGTCGCCGGCCGCGTTGGGCTTCAGTTCGACGCCGTCCAGCTTCACCACCGCCTCGGGCGGGTCGGTGATGATCGTGATCTGCTTCTTCAGCGGGTCGAGCGGCACGTCGTACGCCTGCTTGCCGTCGTCCCAGCTCAGCGTGGCGTCGGTCGGCGCGTAGCCGGCCCGCGTGGCGGTGAGCTTCTTCGCGACGAACTGCTCCTTCGCCACGTCGTACTCGAACGTCGTCGCGGGCAATTCGAGCGGCGACGTGCCGACTGCAACGCCGTCGATGGCGATCGTGGCACCGGCGGGCGTGGTGGTGATGCGGAGCGGCTTCTTCAGCGGCTCGAGCCGCAGGACGTACTTCCCGGTCGGATCGGTGAAGTTGATCTGCCCGTCGACGGGCGTGAACCCCTTGCGGATAGCACGGATGCGCCTGGGCTGCGATTCGCCGTCGGGGCCGAGCGTGAAGGGCAGGTCGAACGTCATCGACTCGACCGGCCCGCTGCTGATCGGCTTGCCGTCGAGCAGAACCTCGGCCGCCACGGGTTCGACCATCAGCGTGATCGACTTGTTCCGGGGCACGAGCGCGAGCCGCACCTCGCCGGACGGGTCGTTCTGCGTGAGGGCGCGAGAGGCGTCTTCGTATCCGAAGCGCGACGCGACGAGGCTGTACGTCTGCTGCGGGCTGGCGAACGTGACCGTGCGCGGCCGATCGCGCCGGGCAACGACCTCGCCGTTGAGCCGCACTTCAGCGTCGGCGGGATCGGTGACGAACGTGTAGCTGCGCGACTGGCCGCAGCCGACGAGCGCGGCGAGCAGAAGCGATGTGACGGCAAGTCGACGAGTCATGGCGAAGTTCCTCCGTGAGCGGGAGCGATTGTAGAGTGGGCTGCTGCGCATCACGAGCGCGGCATCATTGCCCGGCGTGCATACCCCGGGCCCGAGGTGGCGTGTCCGCCTGCGCCGCTTGCGTTCCCCGCTCTCTGTGGGCCCGGGGTATGCACCCCGGGCTTTGGTTTGGTGGTGCAGGGTGGGCTTCAGCCCACCACGAGCCCACGATAGAGCCCTCACGGTGGGCTGAAGCCCACGCTACGCAGGCGTCGACGAGTCTACCGCAGCGCCGCGATCGTCAGGCCCGTCGCCAGCTTGGGGTAGAAGTACGTGCTCTTCTGAGGCATGACTTCGCCGTGGTGGCCGAGCTGTTCGAGGGCGCGGGCCGGGGTGGCGCGAAGGATGAACGCGAGTTGATACTGGCCCGAGTCGACCTTCGGGGCGACCTCGTTCGCGTAGGCGGTGTAGCCGCGTTGCAGCTCGGCACCGCCGGCGAACTTCGGGCTGAGCAGTTCGTCGAAGACGGCGCGTTGCAGGACGGCCACGTCGAGCGATCGCCACGCTTCGGACTTCTCGGGTTCAAGCCGCTGCAAGAGCGAGGCGTCGCGCGGGCGGATGACGGTGACGGACTTCGTCGCGCCGTCGTAGACGCCGATCGCGTTCGGGCCGTAGCCGGCGAGGGTTTCGGGGAGTTGGCCGACGTGTTCGGCGCGGAGCGGGGTGCGGGTGACCTCGAAGCCGGGCTCGGCCGCGCTCAGGAAGGCGTCGAGCGAGTAGCCGGCAAGCCCCTTCACGAGGCGATGCGTCGGCAGCACGACCAGCCCCGGGTCGGCCGCGTTCACGAGGACCATCAGGCAGTAGTTGGCCGGGTGATCGATCGGCAGCGGTGCGCCGCCGTTCTTCTCGATCATCTGCTTCTGGTAGTGCAGCGCGGTGGTGTAGCGGTGGTGTCCGTCGGCGATGTAGACCTTCTTCAGGCCGAACCCGTCGATGACGTGCTGCTCTACGCCCGCGTCGAAGTCGTGCCAGAGGCGATGGGTGACGCCGTCGAGCGTGGCGGTGACATCGGGTGCGCTCACGCGGTCGAAGAGGTTCTTCGCGATCGCGTCGCCCTCGTCGTAGTAGAGGCCGAACACCGGCGAGAGCTGCATGCCCGTGGCGTGCATGAGGTGCAGTCGGTCCTCGATCGGGCCGGCGTAGGTCTTCTCGTGGGGAATGACGTCGACGCCGAACGGCGTGAGTTTCACGAGAGCGAAGAAGCCGCGTCGCTTGTGCGGGCGGTCGTCGAGCGTGAACGTCTGCTCGTAGGGGTAGAAGGCGGCCCGGGCGTCGGCCTTCAGGACACCTTCGGCAATCCACTGTTTCAGCGTGGCGGCGGCTTCGTCGTAGACGGCCTGCGGGCCGAGCGTCTTCGGCGGCACGAACGGCAGGTCCACCTTCACGATGTTGTGCGGGCTCTTGGCGAGGAGCTTGGCCTTGGAGTCGCCGTCGAGGACGTCGTAGGGCGGGGCGATGAGGGTGCTGACGTCTTTGCCGACGGCGTATCGCAGGGCACGAAAGGGTCGGAGGGTGGCCATGACTGGGCGAGGCTCGGGGTTGAAGGGCGGCGGGACGGGTGACGACTTAACAATACTGCAATGGCATGCCAATCGCCCACCCGCGAAGCGTCGTCGGCCGGCGGCGGGGCGTCCTACGATCGTCCCCCGGGGCCAATCCTGTTTCGCCGACCGGGGCGTCTTCCGTTTTGGCCTGAGGTGCCCTAATCTACCCGGCTCGCCATGTTTAAGACCCTTCTCAACGTCTTCCGAATCTCCGAGCTGCGGAACAAGGTGTTGTTCACGCTGCTGATGCTGGCGATCTACCGCGTCGGCTTCTCGGTGCCGCTCCCCGGCGTCGACCAGGAACGCCTCGCCGCCGCGGTCGCACAGCAGCAGCAGAGCAGCAGCGATCCCGCCGCCAAGTTCGCCCAGTACGTCTCGATCTTTTCGGGCGGCAACATCAACCAGTCCACCATCTTCGGGCTTGGCGTGATGCCGTACATCTCGGCGTCCATCATCATGCAGCTGCTGGCGACGGTCGTGCCCGCCCTCGAAAAGATCAAGAAGGAAGGCCAGACCGGATACCGCAAGATCAACGAGTGGACGCGGTACCTCACGTTCCCGCTGGCGATCGTGCAGGGCATTTTCTGGCTCGGCTACATCCACGGGAAGGGCGAGGTCGACGACGTCTTCTTCCGCCAATACACGTTCATGTGGTACGTGATGTGCCTGAGCATCCTCGTCACGTCCAGCATGTTCCTCATGTGGCTGGGCGAGCAGATCGACGAATACGGCCTGGGCAACGGCGTATCGCTGCTCATCATGGCGGGCATTCTTTCTCAGCTGCCGGCGGCACTGGGCATCCTCGGCGGCTACCTCAGCGGCAGCGGTCAGGCGGCTACCAGCGGCGGGGCGTCGAATGCGGGGAAGGTGATCTTCCTCGTGCTCAGCTTCGTGCTGGTCACGATGTTCGCGATCTACATCACGCAGGCGCAGCGCCGCATCACGATCCAGCAGGCCAAGTTCACCCGCGGCCGAAAGGTGTACGGCGGGCAGAAGAACTTCCTGCCGCTGCGTCTGAACCACGGCGGCGTCATGCCGGTCATCTTCGCGCAGTCGCTGATGATCCTGCCGACCTTCCTCACGCAGTACCTGCAGAATTGGTTCGGCACGAGTTCGATCGCGACGGGCGTGAACTTCCTGCACCAGCAGATCGCCCCCGGGCGCTACATGTACGTGATGATCGAGATCGTGCTGATCTATTTCTTCGCCTACTTCTGGACGACCGTGCAGTTCCAGCCGAAGGAGATGGCGACCCAGCTGCGCGACTACGGCAGCTTTGTCCCCGGCATCCGTCCCGGCAAGCGAACGGCTGACTACCTGCAGGGCGTGATGTGGCACATCACGTTCGTCGGTGCGGCGTTCCTGTGCACGATCGCCGTCATCCCGACGATGATCGCCACCGAGATGGGCATCGATTCGCTCGTCGCGTCGTTCCTTGGCGGCACGGGCTTGCTCATCGTGATCAGCGTCGCGCTCGATCTGGTGCAGCGCATCGAGGCCAACCTGCTGATGCGCAACTACGGCGGCTTCCTCGGCGGCGAGGGCGGCAGCGGTCGAGCGGGCATCCGAGGGCCGCGACGGTAAGTCATTTCCAATTGCCGATTGCCGATTGCCGATTTCGCGTACTGCGGATGACGCAATCGGAAATCGGAAATCGGAAATCGGAAATCACATGCCCGTCATTCTGAAGAGTCGTCGCGAGATCGAGATGATGCGCCGGGCCGGCCGCATCGGGTATCTCATTCTGCACAAGATGGCCGACGCCGTGCGAATCGACGTCTCGACCGGCGAGCTGAACGAAATCGCCCGAGTTGAGCTTGAGCGCGTCGGCGCGATCGCCACCAGCAAGAACTACCCCACCTACAAGGCCGGCGAAGGCTTCCCCGCTGAGACCTGCATCAGCATCAACGACGAGGTCGTCCACGGCATCCCTGGCGCGCGGAAGCTCGTCGAGGGGGACATCGTCACGCTCGACCTCGCGCTGAAGTTCGAAGGCTACTGCGCCGACACAGCCGTCACGGTGCCCGTCGGCCCGGTTGGCGCTCGCGAGACGAAGCTGCTCGACGTGACGCAGAAGACGCTCGACCTGGCGCTGCGCGCGATCAAACCCGGCCGAAAGTGGTCGGAGATCGCTCGGCAGATGCAGAACATGGTCGAGAGCGCCGGCTTCAGCGTCGTGCGCGAGTTCGTCGGCCACGGCGTCGGCCGATCGATGCACGAAGACCCGAAGGTCGCCAACTTCGTGAACGGCGAACAGCTCCGCCACGACTTCAAGCTGCGCCCCGGCATGACGTTCGCCGTCGAGCCGATGGTCGTCGCCGGCCGACGCGACGTGAAGGTGCTCGACGACAACTGGACCGTCGTCACCGAGGACGGCAAGCCCGCGTGCCACTTCGAGCACACCGTGGCCGTCACCGAGAGCGGCGTCGACGTGCTGACGGATGGGCGCGAGCCCTGGGGGCTATAAACAGCGCGGACTGTGGCCTTCATTCGTGGCACGGGTTTCTAACCCGTGTCCAGAGACAACCAATTCGTCACGGGTTGGAAACCCGTGCCACGCGCATCTGAAAAAGAGCGAGGGCGAGTCCTTTTGGGACTCGCCCTCGATCGTTTGAGGTGCGGCCGGTCGTAAGCCGAATTCTGTTCTCGATCGGCTTTCGCCGACCGAGTGGCGACCATTCATCTGTGACGCCGGTTGCCCGGACGCCTGCACGAAGCGAGCGTGAACTCGCATCGCGTCCCGACGAGAGCGACCCGTCAGGAAATAGCGGCCTACCCGCGGATGTCGACTCGACCTTTCGGCCGAGCCATCGCCCCTGGGACGTGGGGGCTCTCCGCATATTTGGCCTTGCTGCCGGCGGGGTTTGCCGTGCCGTGGACGTCGCCGTCACACGCGGTGCGCTCTTACCGCACCGTTTCACCCTTGCGGGGACAGTGGGCAGTGTGCAGTGTGCAGTGGGCAGGAAAGACAAAGAGACCTGTCTTTCCCTGCTCACTGCCCACTGCCTACTGCCCACTGCCCTCGCGGTCTGTTCTCTGTGGCACTTTCCGTCGGATTCACCTATCGGCCGACTTACCTCGCGGGCTTGCGCCTGCGGGGCAGTATCGGTCGAGGGAGGTTTCTCCGCGTCGCCGTTAGCGACCGCCGCGCCCTGAGGTGACGATCACGCTCACCTCTGCAGTTCGGACTTTCCTCTCGGGGGACGAGCCCCCGAGCGATCGCCTGACCTGCCGCACCGAGGCGCAGTGTAGCAGAATTCAAGTCGACCGTTGTGGCGATCGGGTTATCGTCCGCTTGAAGCCGCGTGCGACGCGGTAGAGCCGGGGGAAACTGTGACGATCAGGTCGTCGCCGGCGCTTCTGGAGCGGGTGCGGCAGGCGCAGGAGCTGGTGTGGCCGGAGCCGCGGGTGCCGGTGCGGGCGCGGCCTTCTTTGCGGCGGGCTTCTTGGCGACCTTCTTCGCAGCCTTCTTCGGCGCGGCCTTCTTGGCTGGCTTCTTCGCGGCGGGCTTTGCTGCCGGCTTCGCGGCGACGGTGAGGTCGACCACCTTCGCGCCCTTCGCCTGCGCCTTGATCTTCTCGATCGTCTTCAGCGCGCTGGGCTTCGCCTTGTAGCTCTCGGAGACGGCAATCGTCTCGCCGTTGTTCGCGATCAGCTCGAAGCGGAACTGGCCCTTCTTGTCCTTGGAGACGGTGAACTGTGCCATGTGCGATTGCTCCTATCGAATTGTTGAACGATCCGGCGAGAGCATGCTCCCGCCATGCGGCACGGGCAAGAAAATCTGTGGTCTGCGACACGTCGATGGTGCAATCGGGCGTATCGCACTCGACGAAACGTCAAACGAGAAAGGCCGCCCGTCGGGTGACGGGCGGCCTTGAATGAAATCGTCGATCAGCGATCGCTCACGTCGCCGCGGTCACTTCTTCGCGCCGGCCTTGATGGCCGCGTGGGCGGCGGCGAGGCGGGCGATCGGGACGCGGAAGGGGCTGCAGCTGACGTAGTCGAGGCCCACGCCGTGGCAGAACTCGACAGACTTCGGGTCGCCGCCGTGTTCGCCGCAGATGCCGCACTTGAGGTCCTTCTTGACGCCGCGGCCGAGCTTGACGGCCATGCCGACCAGCTTGCCCACGCCGCCGGCGTCGAGCGTCTGGAACGGGTCCTTGTCCAGGATTTCCTTCTTCAGGTAGTCCGGGAGGAAGCTGTTCACGTCGTCGCGGCTGTAGCCGAACGTCATCTGCGTGAGGTCGTTCGTGCCGAAGCTGAAGAACTGCGCCGTCTGGGCGAGTTCGTCCGCGGTGACGGCGGCGCGGGGGACTTCGATCATCGTGCCGTACAGGTAGTCGACCTTCGTCTTCGTCTCGGCGAAGACCGCGTTGGCGGTGTCGACGGTGTACGTCTTGAGGTAGTCGAGTTCCTTCTTCGTGCCGGCGAGCGGGATCATGATCTCGGGCAGGACCTTGATGCCTTCCTTCTTCACCTGGACGGCGGCCTCGATGATCGCGCGGACCTGCATCTCGAGGATCTCGGGGTACGTGACGGCGAGACGGTCGCCGCGGTGGCCGAGCATGGGGTTGGCCTCGTGGAGCTGGCTCACGCGGTCCTTCACCTGCTGATGCGTGAGGCCGAGGCTCTTGGCGAGGTCCTTCTGGCTCTCGTCGTCGTGGGGGAGGAACTCGTGGAGCGGCGGGTCGAGGAGGCGGATGGTGACCGGCAGGCCCTTCATGGCGCGGAAGATGCCGACGAAGTCTTCACGCTGGTAGGGGAGCAGCTTGGCGAGGGCGGCCTTGCGCGCGTCGACCTCGGTGGCGAGGATCATCTCGCGCATGTGGTGGATGCGCTCGGCATCGAAGAACATGTGCTCGGTGCGGCACAGGCCGATGCCTTCGGCGCCGAAGTCGCGGGCGCGGGTGGCGTCGGCGGGGGTGTCGGCGTTGGTGCGGATCTTGAGGGTGCGGTGCTTGTCGGCGAGCTTCATCAGCTGCGCGAACGGCCCGGTCATCTGGGCGGCGACGGTCTCGACGGCGCCTTCGTAGATCTCGCCGGTGGAGCCGTTGATGCTGAGCACGTCATCCGGGCCGTACGTCTTGCCGCCGATGGTGAGCGTGCGCTTCTCGGTGTTGATCTGGAGGGCGCCCGCGCCGACGACGCAGCACTTGCCCCAGCCGCGTGCGACGACGGCCGCGTGGCTCGTCATGCCGCCCGTGCTGGTGAGGATGCCGACTGCGCTGTGCATGCCCTGCACGTCTTCGGGGCTGGTCTCCTTGCGGATGAGCAGGACCTTCTCGCCGTTCTGGGTGCGCTCGTGGGCTTCATCTGCGGTGAAGGCGAGCTTGCCGACGCTCGCGCCGGGCGAGGCGGGCAGGCCCTTGGCGATGCTGACCTTCTTGCTGTTCGGGTCGAACTGCGGGTGGAGGAGCTGATCGAGCGAAGCGGGATCGACGCGGAGGACGGCCGTCTTCTCGTCGATGAGCTTTTCCTTCAGCATCTCCATCGCGATGCGGACGGCGGCGACGGTGTTGCGCTTGCCGGCGCGGGTCTGCAGCATGTAGAGCTTGCCGCGCTCGATGGTGAACTCGAAGTCCTGGACGTCCTTGTATCGCTTCTCGAGCGTGTTCTTGATCTGGAGGAGTTCCTTCCAGCTCTTCTGGCTGAACTCGACGCCCATCTTGTTGCAGTCGATCGGCGTGCGGATGCCGGCGACGACGTCTTCACCCTGGGCGTTAATGAGGAACTCGCCGTAGAAGACGTTCTCGCCGGTGGAGGGGTCGCGCGTGAAGGCGACGCCGGTGGCGGAGTCGTCGCCCATGTTGCCGAAGACCATCGCCTGCACGTTGACGGCGGTGCCGAGGAGGCCCTTGATGTCGTTGATCTCGCGGTACTTGATCGCGCGGTCGCCCATCCAGCTCTTGAAGACCGCTTCAACCGACAGCTCGAGCTGCTTGAGCGGCTCCTGCGGGAAGGGGTGGCCGGTGTGCTTGGCGTAGATCTCCTTGTACTGCTCGATGACGAACTTCAGGTCGGCCGTCTGCAGTTCGGGGTCGGAGGCGACGCCGGCCTTCTTGCGCTGCTCGGCGAGGGCGTGTTCGAACTCGTCGTGAGGGACGCCCATGACGGTGTCGCCGAACATCTGGATGAGGCGGCGGTAGCTGTCGTAGGCGAAGCGGGCGTTGTTGCTGAGCTTGGCGAGGCCCTCGACGACGACGTCGTTCAGGCCAATGTTGAGGACGGTGTCCATCATGCCGGGCATCGACACCTTCGCGCCGGAGCGACAGGCGAGCAGGAGCGGGTTGGACGGATCGCCGAACTTCTTGCCGGTGGACTTCTCGACCTTGGCGAGGTTGACCTTGATCTCGTCGATCAGGCCCGCCGGGAGCTTCTGCTTGGCGTCGTTGTAGTCCTTGCAGGTCTGGGTGGTGATGGTGAAGCCGGGCGGGACGGGGAGGCCCATGTTGACCATGTCGGCAAGGTTCGCGCCCTTGCCGCCGAGCAGGTCCTTCATCTCGACGTTGCCGTCCGACTTCGGCAGGCCGAAGAAGTAGACGCGCTTGGTCTTCGAGGTGGAGAGCTTGGCGATCGCCTTCTTCGCGGCGGGCTTCGCAGCAGGCTTGGCGGACTTGGCGGCGGGCTTCTTTTTGGTGGCGGGCATGGTGTTAGGGGCTCCTCTTTGGTGCGCGAAACGCTCGGAAAACACGGTCGTTTCCGCTCTTCGCGAGGGGTGGAGTATAGGGACGCACGCACGCGGGTCAATCGCGACAGAACTGCGCAGCGGCGATTCGTCGACACGCTGAATCGCTCGGTGCCGCCGAGCGAATTTCACGTTCTACGCGCATCATGACTGCGTGCGATTCATCACGAACTGCGGCAATCTCGACGCAAAAGGTCGCGCTTCGCCGTGCGATCGCGCGAGGTACGCTGGTGGTGAACGGATGCTCCCTCAAGCCGGAGGTGTGCATGCGAATCGAACTCACTCCGAGGTTGCAGCGGTACATCGAGCAGCAGGTCCGAACGGGCCGTTTCGTGAGCGAGGAATCGGCCCTGCAGATCGCGGTGGCGAAGATGATGCTCGCCGACCACGAGGTGCAGATGAGTGCCGACGAGATCGCCACGCAGCACGACGCCACGCTGCCCGATTTCGAGAAGTTCCTGGGTGAGATGCTTGCGCGGCGAACGGGCAGGGCGACGTGATCGCCGGCCTGCAAACGCTGGCATGAGCGGCAGTTTCAGCGAAGACGTGTCAACTCGACGCGCGTCAATCTGACACGCGAAATGGGGGATTGCTTTCTGCTAAGTTCCGTCCGCCGCGCAACAGATTGAGTCGCGCGCGCGTCCGCGGGAAGGATTCGCGGGCTTGCGAGTGCGACCAAAGAAAGGTTGAACACGCCATGAAAGTCCATGTCACGCATCGCATCCAGAAGTACGTTGAGGATCGCGTCCGGGCCGGGAAGTTTTCGAGCGAGCCGTCGGCGGTCCAGAAGGCGATCGCGAAGATGATGTTCGCCGACGGGGCGGTCGAGATGAGCGTCGAGGAGATCCACGCCGCGCACGACCCGTCGCTGCCGGACCATGAACTGATCCTGGAGTCGATGCTGCGTCGCCGCATCCCCGAAACGGCGGAGAGCTGATCCGCCGCTCGTGTTCCGGACTGAAGACGGGAACACGAATCGACACGAATCACACGAATCGGCTCGAAGTGAATGCGGGCGAGGGTCTGTGTTTCTCCTCGCAGATCGTCCCCTTACGACAACGCAGGCTCTCGCCCTTCGCCCGATTCTTCACGCCGCCACACTCGATCGGCTTCGTGAAGATTCGATTGATTCGATCGATTCGTGTCCTGGTCTTCCCGGCCGTCCGTACGCGTCAAACCGCCGGTGACCTCAGTCGGCTGAGCACGAACCACGGCATCCACACCGCGCACCGCAGCGCGACGGCGATCACCGTCGCCCACGCGATGCCGGCGAGGCCCATTCCGAACTGGGTGACGAAGAGCAGCCCGAGCCCGACGTTCAGCAGCCCGCCCAGGAGCGCACTGACGGCATACGCGCGATGCGCGCCGATCCCCACGAGCACCGATCGCGCCACGCCCGCGGTGCCGCCGATGACGGTGTGCAGGAGCACGATCGGCAGGATCGCCGTCACGCCCGGCGGCGGGTTCTTGAGCCACACGGTCAGAATCCACGGCGCGAGGAGCACGACGGACGTGGCCGCGAGAGCGAGCACGCCAAGACACGCGAACGTGGCGGTGAGGTAGAGCTTCCGCACGCGCGCGACGTCGTGCCGGGCCGACGCGTCGGCGATGCGCGGCAACAGCGGTGCCGCGACACCCGCGACGAGGAGGAGCAACACCGAGTCGAAGTAAATCGCGACGCCGTAAGCGGCGGCGTCCTGCGTGGTGAGAAACGCCGCGACGACGAGCATCGAGACGGGGCCGTAGAGGTAGTCGGCGAGGGAGCCGAGGGTGATCTGGGCGCCCACAGACGCCACACTTCGGGCCAGCTCTGGGTTTGCGGGACCCACTTTACGGGCGTTGCCGCGGCAAATTTGGTGCACGAGAAACCGACGCGTGTGCAGTACGCCCACGCCTGTCGCAGCGAACAAGGTGGCGGCGATGGTGGCGGCGTACGTTACGCCGCTTTCGTAGAAGACGATGAATAAAACGAATCCACCCGCGAGCCAGAGAGCTTCGCCGCCGATCGTGATTGAGTTGTCGCGAGAGAGGTGGCCCGAACGCTGAAGAATGCCGGAGTAAGCGTCGCTCACGCTCCGCATCAACGTGCCGATCGCGACGAAGATCGGGACAAGCAGAAGCGATGAAACTGGCTGAGTCGTGTTCGTCCTATCCGGAACAAAGAAGACTGCAAACAGGAAAACTCCGGCGTATCCGCACCAGCGCAGCTTCCGTTCCAGTGACTCGGCGATGTCTGCCCACTTCGCAAGTCCGGGCTGGAGATCGGGGTCTGTTTCAACGACGAGAGCTTCCGGTGGTGCGACAGGTTCGTAGTCAATGACGTGTTCTGATACGCCTGGAGGACGTGCGACCAGAGCCGACTCACGTTGTGCAACATCGGCTGCTTTGATGCGCTGAACGAATGCTGGCCCCAAGCTCAGAGAAAAGTAGTTGAATGCCGTGCAGACTGTTCGAAGGAAGACCAGCAGTGCAAGCATTGCTGGCGGATCGACGCGCGCCACCACCGCCAGCACCACCGCCCAACTCCCCACCTTCGCCGCGGCGGCGAGGTAGCTCGTGATGAGGTCGAGCGTCAGGCGGTCGGCTGGTCGCGGCTCGGCCATGCGGGTTGTTTTGCGTGGCACGGGCGTCTCGCCCGTGAGATGCGGAAAGAAGAAAACACGGGCGAGACGCGGCAGGCGAAGCCTCCGCCGCCCGTGCCACGAAAAACCTACGCGCCCGCGGTGGTCGCGGTTGACGTGCCGAATCGCGAATAGAGGGCGTACGCCACGTACGCAAGCAGCAAGAGCAGGCCGAGGATCTGCCAGAAATTGAGTTTCATTGAGAGGAGTCCGTGGTCATTTGTCCTTGGTCACTCGTCAGATAGACCGGCGGGAAAGCCGGCCGAACTATCGGGCGGGAGCAGCCCAATCGCAAACGAGCTCGTCTCGATCGCCAATCACCAAGGACGAGTGACCAATGACCAAGGACTATTCCTTCCAATCCACGTCCTTCGCGTCCGCCCACAGGTTGTCGAGGTCGTAATGCATGCGCGCGTCGACATTGAAGAGGTGGACGACGACGTCGACGAGGTCGATGGCGGTCCAGGCTTCGCCGGTGCCGGAGTTGCTCAGGACGCGGAGGTCCTGCTCGTCGGCGTATTCCGCGACGTCGTCGATGACGCTCTTCATCTGGCGGCTGCTCGTGCCCGTGGCGAGGACGAAGAAGTCGCAAACGGGGCTCAGCTTGCCCATGTCGAGGACGCGGACGTTCACGCAGCGCGTGTCCGCTAGGATCTTCGCGATGGCGACGGCGTGCTTGCGGGCCTCTTCGAGGCGCTGCGTTTCGGTCATTCGGGTTGCGAGTGCGATCGGACACCTCCATGGATGCCGACGTGAAGTGACTGTCGGCACGTGCGGCGGATTGTAGCGTCCGCCATGCGGAATCGGACTGAACTTTTCGGATTGCGCCGCGGAAATCGCGCGGGCATCGGGCACGGTCCCGCCAATGCCAGCGGGGGATCACTTGGGCTGTGCAGCCGGCGGGGCGAGGGCGGCGTCGATCGTCTCGACGCGGATCGCCGCGCGGTCGACGTAGCTCATGTATTCCACCACGTCGGTCAGGCTGTACGCGCCCGGATCCATTTCGGCCCGCTTCTGGTACGCCTGCAGCATTCGGCGCAAGTCTTCGGGGCGAAGCCCGCGCGCGGTGAAGATGCTCTGCGGCGTCTCGCCCACGGGGAAGTACGCCGGATTGCGGGTGTCCTCAGCGCGGACGTAGTACGCCAGCGCGTGTCGGGCAGCCCGGTCCCATCCTTCGATGTACCGCGTGCGCGCTTCGCGCAGGATGCCCTTTCGGATGATCGGGTCGGGCTCGACGATCGCCCGCAGGTACAGTTCGTCGGCACGGGCGAGCGCAGCGCCGGCCTGTTGCCAGGTGATGAAGTTTCGGTAGTTCGCGGCGTCGTCGAAGTACCGCTTCATGTGGTCCTGGAACTCCGCCGTCGCCGCGTCGTACAGCTGGGCGGCGCGGGCGTAGTTGTAGAGCACCTGCTCGACGAGCGCCGTCTTCGCGACGGGCTTCAGCGGAAGCCTCGCGCCGGCCGAGTTGCGGTTGTAGACCTCTTCGAAGCCGTCCATCTTCAGGCCGAACTGCAGCGCTTCGCCGCGGCGGGCGCGTTCGAGTTCCTCGTCGGCCCAGAACCGCAGCGACAGCGGCGCGCGGCTGCTGATGACGCGGTCCGACATCTGCGCGTGCACCTGATTTCGGCTTACCTGCAGCGAGACCGATCGCTTGTAGTAGTTGTACGCCAGCGCGAACGGGCTCACGCCGTACGGGTAGGGCTCGAAGCGGACGAGGTAACGCAGGTCACCGAGGTCGGGACGCCAGTCGATGTCGTCAACACCGGCGGGCACGTCGCGGACGGCGTACTCGGGCTTGATCTGAAAGGCGATGTTTCCCTTGTCGTCTTTCGCCGCGACCAGGATCGAATCGAACGCGGTACGCTTCGAGGACGTCGTCGTGCGGGCCTGCTGCACGGGCGGGACCTCGGTGACGTCCTTCGCCGGATCGATCACGAGGCCTCGCCGCTTGAACTCGGCGAGGGCGGCCGTGCCCTGCGATTTGCGGAGTTCGACGATCGCGCGCTGACCGCCAGCGAGCGGACGCAGCACGAACCGCGACTCGTCGATGCCGACGGCGGCGGCGGCGTTGGTGTACGCCTGCTTTTGCGCCGTGGGCAGTTCGATGCGCAGCGTAGGCTCGGGCGGAAGCGAGTCTTCGCGGATGCGGGCTTGGTAGTACGCCTTCTCGGCGCTGTTGCCGAGCTTGTCGAACATCACGCTGGCGATCGTCGCCTCGATGTTGATGTTCTCGGGGCGCGTCTTGCGGACGTTGAACGCGTAATCGAGCGCGTCGAGGATGGTGCTGTACTTGCCGGGCAGGTTGGCCATCTGCACCGACAGGTTGTACGCCTTGTTCCAGATCTGGAAGAGGTGCACCGTGTCGAACTCCGGCTGCAGGAGCCGGATCATCTCGATCTTGGTGTCGATGTCTTCGAGGTTGCGCTGCGACTTCTGGTCTTCCGAGGTGGACCAGAGCGCCATCACGAGCGGCCCGCGCAGGCCGCCCAGGAGCAGGCCCAGCGTGTAGCCGTCGAGCTGGTCGAGCGATTGGCCGGACGAACTGGAGACCGCCTTTGCGTCCTGCCTTGCGAGCATGGAGTCGACTTGCTTCTGGCGCACGAGCGACGCGCCGACGAGCGAAGCGCCGACGAGGGCGACGAGCGCAGCGCGGCTGGCGAAAAGCTTCTTCGAAGGGGACGACGAGGTCTGTCCCGCGGATGGGGCGTAGGGCGCGTTCACGGGGCGACCTCCTTCTTTCGCAGGATGACGTACGCAAGCGAGATCAACGGCAGCCCGAACGCCGCCAGCACCAGGCCGGCCAGGCCGACGTCGCGCATTGGCACGGTCAGGCCGCGCTCGACGAAGTTTCCGACGGCGAACGCGTCGATCGCGGGCAGGTAATGGGCGATCGTGCGGAGCAGCCAGCTCATCGCGTCGGCGGTCACCTGCACGGTCTTCGCGCCGCTCGCGTCCTGAATGCCGATCTGCGTGACGAACGACGAACCGACGCCCGAGAGCGAGTCGGCCAGTTGCGTCACCATCCAGCGCAGGTTCAACACGAGGAAGCTCAACACGATCGCGATCGGCCAGCTGACGAAGGTGCTGGCGCACACGCCCACGCACACCGCGAGGATGCCGAGCATCCACTGGCAGAGCAGCCCGGCGAGCAGGTTGAAGACGAACGGTCCGCGGCCGCTCACGACGGCCACCGAGTTCTCGCCGAGGTTGACGACGACGCCTTCCGAGCGAACGCGGACGACGACGTCGAACGCGCCGCCGCGGATGTATTTCGGATCGACGTTGTCGACAAACGCCGGGCGATCGCTTTCCACCTCGGCGTAATACTCCGGGCTTGATTCGCCGGTCGAGCGGTTGCGGACCTGCAGGCCCACCTGCGTGATGGCGTTGTCCTGCGTTGCGCCGTCGCCGCTGCGCTCGAGGCCGAAGCGGAGTTCGAGGGAGACCTTGTCGGTGGAGGGCTCGCGCGCCTCGGTGAAGGCGTACACGCCGACCGCGTGGGTGCGCTCGCCCGTGCGGATGAAGTCGCCCTGGCCGTGCAGCTGCTGCGCGAAGCGACCCGATCGGCCGCGCGATTGCGGTCCGGGCTCGCCGCTGACGAAATCGGTGCCGGTGCCGAGGTCGGCCATCTTGAGCTGGTTGCTCGCGGCGTCGTAGATCGGGAGCCGAAGCCTTACGGATTCGGGCGTGAACCGCAGGCGGTAGTTCTGGTTGCCGTTGTTGACGGTGATGAAGAACCGCTTCACCTGCGCCAGCGCCTGGACGAGCGCGCCGTCGATCGGGACGCGGACCTCGCCGCCGCGATCGTCGAGGCGGATCGGCTTGCCTTCGTTGATGGCGGCGGGGACGGAGATCGAGGTCTCGTCGTACGCGTTAGCGAACTCGACGTTTGCGAGCGGCGGGCCGAAGAATCGCTCGTCGGGCGTGTCGATCGATCGGAACGGCACGGGCGTCGGCGTGATGACGGCCGCATCGAACTTCAGCAGCAGCTCTCCGCCGATGCCCTTGGGCAGCGGTTCGGTGGGCACGCCGGCGTTCTCGATCGAGAAGGGGGCGTACAGCGTCTGCTCGGTCGACAGCTCGAAGAACTTCGCGTCGACGGGCGGCAGCGAGGCGAACTGGTGGACCGCGCGTGTGGTATCAATCGAGCGCGTCTGGAGCAGGCCGTGCGCGGCGTAGTACTCCAGCGACGACTTCACCGCCGGGTTTCGCGCGGCTTCGTCCGTCGTCAGCGCCGCCTGCACGGTGCGGTTCCACCGCCATTGCTGATAGTGCATGTAGCCCCACGTGAAGAGGCCCATCAGCAACAGCAGCATGAACGTCGTCCGCGCGAAGCCCACGATCTTTCCGAGGACGAGTTCGAAACGCGTCACCGGCTTCGTGACGATCGTGTGGATGACCTTCGTCTCGATGTCCTTCGGCAGACTGGTGCACGAGACGATGACGGCCATCATTGTGACGAGCAGGCCGGTCGCGAACAGCGCGTACTTGATCGTCTGGCGGATCGCGTCGGGCGGGTCGACCGCCTGAGCGAGCTGGCTCACGGCGATCACGCCGATCATCGCGATGGGCGTCACCCACAACACGCGGCGACGGACTGATTCGCGGTAGCACACGGTGGCGAGCGCCCACACGCGCTGCAGGCTGAACTGCTGGACGTCGCCGAAGACGAACACGCCCAGCACGACCAGGCACAACACCACGATCGATGCCGAGCCGATCCAGCCGCTGAGGGGCATGATGTCGGTGAGGTTCATGGGAGTTTGCGGTTCGTGGTTTGCGGTTCGCGGTCGGGCGTCGTGTGATTCGCGCTTCGTGTGCCCCTCAACTGCGAACCACAAACTGCGAACCGCTAACTGTAGTACTCAGTTGCTGCTCGTGTACGCCTTGCCGTCCTGCGTGTTCTCGCGGACGACGCGGATGAAGAGTTCTTCGAGCGTAGTGGTCGGGTGAGTGATCTTGGCGTCAGCGCCGTTGCGATGGAGGAAGAGGCGCAGCTCTTCCAGCAACTGCGGGCTGAGCCCGGTGGCCTCGATCTGCGTGACGTCTTTGACGGTACAGAGGTCGCGGACCTCGCCAAGGGTTTGACGCTTGCCGCGGAAGAGGATCGTGATGCGATCGCAAACGTCCTGCACGTCGGCCAGCAGGTGCGAGCAGAGGATGACGGTCTTGCCCTGATCCTTGAGCGAGACGATGAGGTCCTTCATCTCGCGCGTGCCGATCGGGTCCAGGCCGGTCGTCGGCTCGTCGAGGAGGACGAGTTCGGGGTCGTTGATCAGTGCCTGGGCCAGGCCGATGCGGCGGGCCATGCCCTTGCTGTACTCGCGGACCTTGCGCTTGCGGGCCTTCGCGTCCAGGCCGACGGTGTCGAGGAGTTCCGGGACGCGGTTCTTGAGCACCGAGCGGGGGATCTTGAAGAGTTCGCCGTAGAACCAGAGCGTCTCTTCGCCGTTCAGGAAGCGGTAGAGGTACGACTCCTCGGGGAGGAAGCCGATCTTGCCCTTGATCTCCGGCGCATCGGTCGGCTGGCCGAGGACGTACGCCTTGCCGAAGCTCGGGAAGATCAGGCCGAGCAGGAGCTTGATGGTGGTCGACTTACCCGACCCGTTCGGCCCGAGCAGGCCGAACACTTCGCCGCGCTTGATCGTCAGGTTGAGGCCTTCGAGCGCGCGGACCTTCGGGCGTCCCCAGAAATCGGTGTAAACCTTGGTGAGCTCGCGGGTGTAGACCGCGGTCTGCCGAATCTCGTCCGGCGACAGGGCCGGATCGTCGACGTTCTGCGACATGAAAGCTCCGTGGGGATTGCCGATTTGCGATTTTCAATTTGCGATTGCGAGCCAGTCAGCTGCGGCAATCGCAATTCGCAAATCGCAAATTGAAAGGACCTCACCGCATCGGCTTCAACAGTCCGCCCTTGCGGCCGCGGCGACGACGCTTCTCGCTGGGCTTCTCATAGTAGGCGACCCGCTTCAGTTCCTTCTGCAGGCCTTCCTTTTCGCACAGCTTCTTGAAGCGCTTGAGCATCTGCTCGACCGTCTCGTTCCCGCGACTCTTGACCTTGATCATGCGCAGCCTGGACCTTTCGTTGCGACCGTCTTCCGACTTTTGCCCGTCTCCGTTTCGCCAGGCCGTCAGCTCACCGTGAGACGACGTCCAAAGACGACCACGCCCGGAAGGCCATTCCGGGCGCGGAGCGGGGGGGCGATTGTAAACCTGCGCAATCGGATCGACAAGTGATCGCGATACCGGAAAACCGGCGGGGGCGACCCATTGTATGAGACCAGCTGCCGCGAGCCGCCGCGAACGTGTCCAGGGCTGAAAACGCAGGCACCACATGTCACATGACCTGTGGTGCCCGGTGGGAGGAGAGGTTCAGATTTGTCGTCGCTGCATCATGCTGCCTTGCTGAACTCGGTGAAGTCGCCCGCGGGCGTGGCGGCTGCGGGTTCCTCAAAGGGGATGACGTCCTTCGCCTGCGTGGGTTGCGGGGCAGGCTTGGGCGGGATCCGTATGGGCCGCTGGGCTGGGGTTGGCGTCGAGATTCGCGTCGGGGCGACTTCCACAGGCGTCGGGCGGGTCTGGGCGACGCTGGCTTGGCTCGCACCGACCAGCTTCAACAGATCGCTCACGCACAGCCGCAGCTGTTCCGCCTGCGACGACAGCTCCTCGCTCGCCGCGGCCGACTCTTCCGCGTTCGCGGCGTTCTGCTGCGTGACCTTGTCCATCTGGCTCACGCTCATGTTCACCTGCTCGACGCCCGTCGCCTGCTCCTTGCTCGCGGCAGCGATCTCCGCGATCAGGCCGTTCACCTTCGTGTTGCAATCGACGATCTCGCCGAGGCTCTTGCCGACCTCGTCCGCGATCGACACGCCGGCCTTCGCGTTGCCGACCGACTGCTCGATCAGGCTGCTCGTGTTCTTCGCCGCTTCGGCCGAACGCATCGCGAGGTTCCGAACCTCTTCCGCGACGACGGCGAATCCCTTGCCGGCCTCGCCCGCACGAGCGGCTTCCACCGCGGCGTTGAGCGCGAGCAGGTTCGTCTGAAAGGCGATCTCGTCGATGACCTTGATGATCTTGGCGGTCTCCTGCGCGCTCTTCTCGATGTCGGCGATCGCGCCGCTCATCTTCTGCATGCTCGAAGCGCCACGGTCCGCGGCCTGCCGAGCGTCGGCTGCGAGGGCCGCCGCCTGCTGGGCGGTGTCGGCGTTCTTCTTCGTCATCGCGCTCATCTCTTCGAGTGAGGACGAAGTTTCCTCAAGGCTGGCGGCTTGCTCCGACGCACCCTGGGCGAGCGACTGGCTGGTCGAGCTGACCTGTGTGGCCGCGCTGGCGGACTCGTTCGCGCCGGTGGCGAGCGTGCTGGCGATCGTCGTCAGTGCACGTCGCGTCGATCGAACGATGAAGAACGACATGCCGAGCGCGAGCACCGTCGCGACGGAGACGCCGATGCCGAGCGTGTACGCGGCCTGCGTGAGCGTGCTGTTCGCCTCGGTGCGAGCGGCGCCGCCGCTCTGCTTGCTGTAGGCGACGATCTTCTGCAGCGCGCCCGCGTAATCGGTGAACGCTGGCATCATCTCGGTATACGCGGCGTTGACCGCCTCGGCGCTCTTCTTCTCCTTGGCGAGCGCCTGAACCCGCTGCCGCGCCGCGGTGTACTTCTCGCGGAGCTGGCCGACGCCGTCCCAGAGCGACTGCTCTTCGGCGCTCTTCTCCATCGCTTCGTACGCCTTCATCAGCTCGGTGATCTCCGCGCTGGTTGCCTTCATCGCGGTCTCGATCTCGCCGCGCTGGGTCGCGTCGGTGATCGACAGCAGTTGAAACAGTCGACCGTAGTTGAGCGTGACGTTCCGTTCAATCTGCAGCGAAGCCTCCAGCGCAGGCATCGCCTTTCCGCCAAGGTGGTTCACTTGCACGTCGACCTGCCTGACTTGTATCAGGGCCAGGCCGCCCAGGGCGAGGGTGACGATCGTGATCGCGGTGAATCCTAGCGCGACGCGCTTTCCAATGGTCATGGGCTGATACTCCTGCTTCTGATTTGCTCCTCAGGAGAGCAAGGCACGGGACAATGCTTTTGTCCGTGGCGGTGAAGCGTCCCAAACAGGGTCGCTCAACAATGCGTGCGGACAACGCGACGCGGCCGATCAACAGGAGCACCCAACATCCCGTGCTATAGCGGATGGCCTACATCTGCCCCATCGACGAAATGGGGCACTGCGCTTAGTGCCGCAGTGCCCGGTCGTAGGTAATCGTACAAGTGACGAATTGTCGGACGTCGAGGCGATCAGGTGCTGATGAGCACGCCCGCGCTCTCGGGCGAGTTCCCGCCGCTGCCCAGGGCGACGACGCGATACTCGTACACGACGCCGCCGATGCTGGTGGTGTCGGTGTACGTCGAGACATTCGCGCCCACGTTGCCGATGTCTTCCCAGATCCAGCCGGCGTAGCGGCGCTGGACGCGGAAGCCGATCTCGTTCGAACTGCCGTCGGTCCAGTTCACGCGAACGTTCGGGCCGGTGGGCGTGGTGAGGAGCGTGAGCGAGACGGCGCTCGGCGCGTTGGGGACGCCGCCCGCGCCGCCGGGCGTGGTGGCGCTCGCGACGGAGGTGTAGGCGCTGTCGAGCGTGCCGGTCGTCGCGCGGACGCGGTACTCGTAGACGTTGCCTGCAGCGACGGTGGTGTCAGCGTACGTGCGGACGTTCGCCGCCGTCGTGGCGATCTGTGCGAAGGTGCCGCCGAGCAGACGTCGTTCGACCTTGAAGCCGGTCTCGTTGGTGCTGTTGTCGTCCCACACGAGGTCGATGCGCGTGCTGCTCGCCGCAGTGGCGACGAGTCCGCTCGGCGCGGCGGGCGGTTGCGGAGCGCCGCTCGTATCGACGGTCAGGCCGTCCACCCAGGCGCTTTGTCCGGACGCGTTGGTGCTGCGGATGCGGTACTCGTAGACGACGCCCGCGAAGCTGGTCGTGTCGGTGTACGTCGCGACGTTAGCGCCAACGGTCGTTAGCGTTTCCCAGATCCAGCCGGCATAACGGCGTTCGATGTTGAAGCCGGTCTCGTTGTTCGCGTTGTCGGTCCAGTTGAGCCGCACCTGCGAGCCGGCCAGCAGCGCCGCGGTGAACGCGCTCGGTGCCGCGGGCAGTCCGCTCGGGGCGGGCGTGGTCACCTGGGTCGTGTTGCTGTAGGCGGAGTTGCCGGCGGTGTTCTTCGCGTAGACGCGGTAGACGTACGTCGTGCCGGCGGCGACGGTCGTGTCGGAGAACGTCGTCGTGTTCGCGCCGACGCTGCCGACCTGCGCGAAGCTGGTCGAGCCAGCGCCGGTCGATCGCTCGACGATGAATTGCGTCTCGTTGTTCGAGTTGTCGACCCACGACACGTTCACCTGCGTGCCGCTGGCGGCGGTTGCGGTGGCGGTGGTGGGGGCGCTCGGGATCGTTACGACCGGGCCGCCGCTCGTGGCGCTGGCTATGTTGCTGTAGCTGCTGTCGCCGATCGCGTTGCGGGCGCGGACGCGGTAGTCGTACGTGGTGCTCGCGGCGACGGTGCCGTCGGCGTAGCTCGTCGAGCCCGCGGGCAGCGTGACGATCTCGCTCCACGTGCCGGTCGAGCCGAGGCGACGCTCGACGCTGAACGACGTCTCGTTGTTCGAGTTGTCGGCCCAGGTGAGGTTGATCGCGCCGGTCGCCCCGGTGGCGACGAGCGAACTCGGCGCGGCCGGCGCGGAGCCGGTCTGCGGGGTGTAGAACTCGAGCTCGCTGATGTTGCCGTAGCCGTCGTTGGGGGCGAGGTAGCGCACGTAGCGATAGGTGCTCGTCGGCGCGACGTACGGCCCGGCGAAGAGGTTCGACGCCGGAATCGCGCTGAACGCCGTCTGTCCGGGCCGCATCCACTCGAGCTTCGCGGTCGCGCCGCCGGTCTTCTCGTAGTACTCCATCCGAATGTTCACACGGCCGCTGCCGCCAAGAACGCTGGTGACGGTGTACGTGGTCGGCGACTGGTCCACCCACGCGTCGAGGATCTGCGTGTTATTCACCCACAGCCGCACGCCGTCGTCGGCCGTGACGCGGAACTGGTACGTGCCGGGCTCGACGGTGAGGAGTTGGCCCGTCCACCGCGCCGAGAACTGGTCGGCGTTGATGCCCGCGCCGGGCGAGCCGGTGCCCCAGTCGAAGTTCACCTGCGGGTCAACGCGGTAGATCGGTGCGCCGGTGAAGTCGAGCGAGTTGAAGTACTCGGCACTGAGCCCGCTCGTGTTCGCGAGCGCGCCGACGGCGATATCGCTCCACGCGTTCGCGGCTGGCGCGGAGGGAACCGTGTAGAGGTCGACGACGCCGCTCGCGAAATTCGCGTCGTTCGACGCCTGGAACTTCCCGCCGACCATCCGACCCGGGTAGCCATCGCGCGGGGCGAAGCGGATGCGGCTGATCGACTTCGCCGTGCCGAGGTCCAGGCCGACCCATGCGCCGTTGGCGACGTTGGCGTCGAAGTAGGTGGCGAAGTTCCCGTCGAAGACCTTGCTCTTGTCGACCGCCGGATCGTTGTTGAGCGAACCGGCGGTGCCGATCACGCTGCCGGTGACCTTCACGTTGGTCGAGACGTCGAACGTCGCCGTGTACGAACTGCTGGCCGTGCCCGCGACGATCGACTGCGATGCCGCGCCGCCCTGGCTCCAGCTGTTGAAGCTGTACGTGTTGCTGCCCAACGTCTGCGGCGAGAGCGCCGTAATGCTGCTGGTGCTGCCGACGATGGCCGTGCGGCTGAAGGGCGTCGTGTAAACGGTCCCGTTCACCGCGATCTGCAGGCCCGCCGGGTTGCTGGCGAAGTTGAGCGTCGTGGTGAGCGGGTCGAGCCTTCGCGTAACGGTGGTGCTGAGCCCCGTGCTGTCGGTCGCGGTGAGGCGCAGCTCGACCCAACTCGGGAACTCGTGTTCCGGCGCGAGGAACGAGCCGCTCGTGCCGGTGAAACTGGTCACCTCGTGCAGGTGCGTGTTGGTCGGGTCGATCTCGTTGGCGTGCACGAGATAGACGTCCCACCGCAGGCTCGAGCCGGCGAGCGTGCCGTCCTCGGCGTCGGTTGCGCTGCCGCTGACGGTGACGGTGTCGCCGACCTTCCAGCGGAGCGACGTGGTGGGCGTGCTGATCGTCGGCACCGGCGGCGTCGCCCCGGGGCGGACCTGCAGCGATGCCGTCGACGTCGCGCCGCCGCGATCGGTGACGCGGAGTTGGACGTTGACGACGCCTGCGCTGTTGTAAGTGAACGACGGGTTGGGCGAGGTCGAGTCGCCGAACGTGCCGTCGCCGTTGAGGTCCCAGCTGTAGGTGAGGACGTCGCCGACGTCGGGGTCGCTGCTCGTCCGGCCGTCGAAGTTGACGGTGAACGGAAGGCCGCCTGTGGTGCGGTCGCTGGTGATGCGTGCGGTCGGCGCCTGGTTGTAGCCTGTGGCGACGTAGCGGACGATCTTGTTACCGAGTAGGTCGACGGAGAAGAGGTCGCCGTTCGGGCCGATCTGCAGTTCGACGCTGCCGAATCCCGGCGCGCTGAAGACCTGCCGCGAGCCAGCCAGCGGGTTGCCGTCCGGGCCCTGATACATCACGTAGACGCGGCTGCGGGAGTAGTCGGAGAAGAAGAGCGCGCCGTTGTACGCGGCGGGGTAGTTGCCGCCGTTGTAGAACGCGACGCCGGCGGCACTCGATCCGCCCGTCGGCTCGCCCGAACCGCTGACGACCTGCGCGGAGTGGTTCCAGGCGAAGTACGGCTTCGTATCGCCGCCCGACGCGTACAGCCCTTGAAGCAGCGGCAGATTAGCGGCTTCGTAACCCGACTGCCGCGCGTTCCCCTCGAAGGCGGGCCAGCCGAAGTTGTTGGCGACGCCGTTCGTGACGTTGGGGATGCGGTTGATCTCCTCCCACGTGTTCCAGCCGACGTCGCCGGCCCAGAGTTCGTTCGAGCCGGGCTTGAACGTGATGCGGAAGGGATTGCGCAGGCCGAACGCGAGCAGCCGCTTGCGGTTCGCGTCGGTGGACGAGATGTACGGATTCCCCGGCGCGCCCGCGCCGGTGTTCGGGTCGATGCGAATGATCGAGCCGGCCAGTGCCTGCGCGTCGCCAGTCGACAGCGCGTCTTGCGCGCGGAGCGCACCGCCCTCATTGGTCGGGTCGCCGAACGGATTGCCGAAGTTGCCGTAATCGACGGCGTTGAAGCTCGCGCCGTCGCCGCAACTGGCGTAGAGGTAGCCGTCGGGGCCGAACTTCAGATCGCCGATGGAGTGCGAGGGGAACTGGATGTCGAAGTCGTGGACGAGGACTTCTTCCGAGCCCGAGATAAGGCCGTTCGCGCCGACCATGAACCGCGAGAGCCGGCCCGATGCCGGCGCGGAGCCGTTCGATGCGCTGCTGCTGCCGTCGTCGGTCCCGCCCACGGTGCCGTACACCGGGGCGGCCTGCGTCTTCGTGCCGTCGTACGTGTACAGAACGTAGATGTACGGCCGACCCGTCGTGAACGCGGGATCGAGCGCCATGCCGAGCAGGCCGCGGTCCCAGTAGTTGTGCACCTGCGTGCGGAAGTCCGCGACGACGGTCGGCGTCGTGTCGGCGAGGTTGTCGAAGAGCTTGATGAGCCCGCTCTTCTCCGCGACGTACACCCGGCCGTCCGGGCTGAACTCGACGTTCGTCGGATTCACGAGCCCGGTGAAGCCGACGTTCTGCACGCTGAAGTTGGGCGTCCCGCACGAGAAGCTGAACGCGACATCGGACGGAAGTGTGGAGCCGTCCGCCGCGATCACGCCCGCGCTGCCGCCGGTGATGCGGACGGTGTAATAGCCCGCGTTCGCGACAAGGTTGGCGGCCGGGTCGATCGTGAGGACGCGCGTCGTCGCGTTGTAGGTGAGCGTGCTGGAGAGGACGGTGCCCGCGTTGTCGCGCAGCACGATGCGCGACGCAGTGAGCGTCGAGGCGTTCATCGCCTCGCCGAACGTGACGGTGAGGTTGGCGGTGGTGCTGGCGCTCTGCGCGCCGTTGATCGGAACAGTGCTGGCGACCGATGCCAGGACGCGACGACGTTCGAGGTTCTCGACGCGCGCTCGACCGTCAGCGCGGGATGTCGCGACGCGCTGCTGCACGGTCGGCGTCGTGCGAGGCGATCGAGACGAAGAAGGTGACGACCGCCGCTTGCTGTTTCCGTACGCCATGTGACCGCTCTCCCACAGACCTGCGCAGACGCGTTCGCCCGATCGGACCACGACGCCGCGCATCAGTTGCGCGGCACGTTGCGACGCGAGTTCGGAAGTGTGCCGCGCTACTGCGGGGCGCGTCAGCCCGAACGACGCGACACAGCACGGTGCATCGGCATCGGGGCTGATAGTTCTGCGAAAAGAAAGGGGTCGTGCGGCGTGTACGGACCGATAACCGGTGCGGCGCGAACGGTGTCGCTCTTTACATGGGTCGTGTCGCGGTCCTTCTCATTGGCCGCGCAAGCAGGTAGCCCCGCAGGGGCGGCAGGGCTGCAGCCACGGGTGGAGCGAAGAGAAGGGCTTGGCCCTTCTCGAAGCGCAACCCGTGGAACAGGGCGCGATCCGTGCCCGCCCCGGTAGGGGCGGTGGAGCGACGCGTACAGCGTTGACGCAGTTGGCTCGCGCGGCGCACTCGTCTGCAGTCGACGTCCCTCCGCCCCTCCGGGGCGGTCGTGCGTGACGTCGTCTTCCACGGGTTGCGCTGCGCTCCACCCGTGGCTACAGTCCGCCGCCCCTCCGGGGCGACGACTGGCGGACGACTTGAACCTCTCGCGTCAAGGCACCCTGTGTAGCTCGCCTTTCGCGACTCGCGCGTGATGGACGGCCTTTTGATGCGAGTGCGTGCCTCACGCGCAGCGGCGGCGACGACGCGCCAGCGCTGCGACGCCGACTGCGCCTGTCGTCATCAGCGTGGTCGGCTCGGGCACCTGAAATGTGAAGTCGTCGAAGAAGTTCTTCCCGCCCACGCCGCTGACGACGTTGTCGGTGAAGTACCAGCCGATGTGCGTGAAGTCGGACATCGTGTTGCCGAGCGGCGTGCCGAGCGGGGCGAGGACGGTGGTGGTGCTCGTCGACACGTCGAAGTACCGCAGGCCGAACGTCTGCGTGGTGAGGTTGATGCTGAACTGGACGCCGTCGTAGTTGCCCACGCCGCTGCCATCGTCGGCGACGAGTGCCGTCGTGTTCCAACTCCCTGACGGGCTCGCGCGCCAGATGATCGTGTTGTCGCGCTGGTAGCCCCACTGGAAGCCGATGTTGCCCGACGAGTCCTTAAACGACAGGTAGAGCTTTTCGGGCGACATGCCGGTCGCGTCGACGATGTTGTCGAGCGGGTTCGCCTGGAAGAAGAACCGGCCCGGGATGTTGCCCGACGTGATCGACGCGGGGGCGACGCCGCCGAAGTCGTAGCTGTCGAGGCGGTAGTCGTACTTCATCGCGCCGGTTCCGGCGGGCGTGGCGTTGCGGATGGCGAGGGCATTCGTGCCGAGCCGACCGCCGAAGTGCGCACCGACGAAGTACGACGGGACGGTGTTGCTGATGGAGATCGAGTTGAGGTTGAAGGTGGGAGCGGCACCCATATCGAGGATGCGCTGGGCCGGGTTGGTGAACGCGGCGCCGACGCTGCTGGAGTAGGTCCAGAGCCCGGTGTTGACGGTCTGCTGGAAGGGCGATCCGCCGCCCGCGTTCGGGCCGAACGCGCCGGCGTTGTACATCGTGCAGTCGACCCAGTTGTCGAGCACGGGATACGTGAACGCGTAAGCGTAACCGTCGGCGTTCTCAAACCCGCCGAGATAGGCGTGGGCGTGCGGCGCGGCCACTCCCGCGAAGGCAGCAGCCGAGATGAGACACGACGCGAGGGTGCGGTGCGAACGCATGAACTTAGCTCCGAAAACAGAGGCGGATAGGAACTGGCGATCTCGCCACAAGGCGGTCGCCGTAAATCCGGATTGATTCGCAAGAGAGCGAAGAAGTGAACGAATCCGTGTGGCTTCTGTTATCGGTCAGCGCAGATAATCGTCAACGCGATTTGTGCAAAGAATCAATGGAATTGTTTGGAATGGGGTGCTTCTGTATTTGGCAGGGCGACGGAATGAGCCATCGCCGCGAATGGCGGGAAGAGAGAGGCTCAGATCACTGTGGGAAAGCGGGCTTACTTCGTCGCCCAGAGCAGGGCGAGAATCAGGTTCAGCACCAGCGACACGCCGCCCAGCGCGAGCACGGCGATGACGGCGGGGTTCTCCCAAACGTTTGGCGGTGCGGCCTTGGGCTCGATGTCGATGGTCCGCGCGGTCCGCGCCATCTTTTCGAGCACTTCCATGTTGACCTCGTGCCGGGCGTGGATCGGGCCCTGGCCGGCGCGGACGAGGCGAAGGTCTTCCAGCATGTCGTCGGTGCTGGCGTAGCGGCCGTTCTTGTCCTTCGCCATTGCGAACTCGATCACCTCGGAGACGCCCGCGCTGAGCGAGCCATTCAGGTGGTCGGGCGGCAGTAGCTCGTCGTTCAGGTGACGATGCATGACCGCGCTCGGCGTATCGCCATCGAACGGCGGCCGGCCGGTGACGAGGTGGTAGAGCGTCGCGCCGAGGCTGTACAGGTCGGAGCGGAAGTCGATGTCGACCTCGCCGCGGATCTGCTCGGGGCTGATGTAGTAGGGCGTGCCGTACGCCTTGCCCGCTTCCTGCTCGGCGGCCTGCTTGTCGGAGACGTCTCGTGCGAGGCCCAGGTCGGTCAGCTTCGCGATGCCCTGCGGCGTAAGCAGGATGTTCTTCGGCTTTACGTCGCGATGGATAAGCCCCTTGCGATGGGCATGGGCGAGCGCGTCGCAAATCTGGATCGCGATATCGAGCGCCTCGGCCTCGGTGAACTGCTTTCCGTCGCCTTGCGGCGGGGGCACCATCAGGTCGTAGAGCGTCTTGCCCTCGATGTACTCCATCACGAAGTAATGGAGCCCCTCAGGCGTGCTGCCGACGTCGTAGGCCTGCACGATGTTCGGGTGCGAGAGACGCGCTGCGGCGCGGCCCTCTTTGTAGAATCGCTCGACGAAGTCGGCGCTCGTCGATTGCTTCTTCGGGAGGATCTTGATCGCGACGATGCGGTCCAGCGAGATCTGCCGAGCCTTGTGCACGACGGCCATCGCGCCCTTGCCGAGCAGGCCCAGCCTTACGTAGCCCGGGATCTGGCTCGTGCGGCGTTCCTCCATCTGCCGGCGGATGCGCTTCGCCTGGTTCAGCGTGAGGAACTGATTTTCGATGAGCAGGTCGGTGAGCGACCGCTGATTCGGGTCGGACGCCTGCTTCTGCTGTTCGCGGCAGAATTCGACTTCGTCCTTGCTGACGAGCCCCGCGTCGACGACGTATTTGCCGACCTCGGAATCGAGGCCTGCCGCAGTGGCGAGCTGGTTGGTGTCGCTCTTGGACGTCACGGTGAACGGCTCATTCGCGTCTGTTGCTTCGCGTGCTGACTGATCGCGAGAATTACGCGATCGCACGCCTTACAGCTACTTTAACACGATCAACATACCCCATGGCGGGCAGTCGATCGGGGCAAAAGTCCGGGCTGTTCCTGCAATTCCGCGGCGGGGGTGGTGCCGGGCGACTCCGCACAACGCACGTCAGACGTGCCGCATCGGTTGCGCGGACCGCCTTCCGTGGTGGGTCTAGTTCGAATCCACCGTTAACGCTAAGTCGTTTTCGAAGCGAAGTCAACGAGTTGCCGCGTCCCAGAACAACGTAAGTGTTGTCGTATTTGCCACATCGGGGACGGCCTTCCGGTCGGTAGTGGTACTTCCGCGAGCGCGGTGCATTCGAGTGCGATCTGGCGACTCTCGAAGCGTCGCTTATCATCGCCGTCGATGTCCATCGCACTCGATCGGCTACGCATCTACCTGAGCTGGCTCCTCGCGATCGCGATCGGGTGGGGCGTTTCGTCGCTCTTCCGCGTGCCGCACTTTCCGGGCTTCAGCGCGAGCCTGATGCAGCAGCCGAGCCCGTTTGTCGCCTTCCTGGCGGCGGCGGCGGCGATGGTGCTCGCATATATCGTCGCGTGGGTGCTGGCAGGGCGGATCAACGTCGACCTGCCGCTCGCGTCGTCGGCGTTGTCCCTACTGTCGATCCGCTTCGCGGGCGGATCGATGTACCACACGCTCGAAGCCTCGGGCGGCGACAAGTCGGTCTACCTGTCGCTCGCGATCGAAACCGTGGTGCTTTTCGTCCTTCTCGCCGCGGTCTGGTTCATCACCCGGCCGCTTCAGCGGCTCGGCGCAGCGCCGGTCATCCCGGAGAACGTCGACGCCGACAAGCTGATCGACCCGCAGGACGACCCGACGAAGGACGAGCCGCTCGACCAGAAGCTGATCGCGATCCTCACTGGCTCGATCATGACGGCGTTCTGCCTGCTATTCCTCGCGCGGTCGGACGCGCCGCGACAGGGCATGTTCGCGATCCTCGTCGCGTCGAGCGTCTCGGCGTGGATCGCGCACCGATTCATCCCCGCGCGCGGCGCGATCTGGTTCTGGCTCGCGCCGCTCCCCGTCGCACTCATCGGCTACCTGACCGGCTACTTCGCTGGCGATCCCGGCCTGACGATCGGCGAGTCGCAGCACTACTTCGCAGCGCTCACGCGGCTCGTCCCGCTCGACTACGCCAGCCTCGGCGTCGCCGGCGCGATCTGGGGCTACACGATGCGCCGCGATGCGCAGCTGCTCGCCGCCCAAGAGGCCGCGATCACGGCTTCGCCGACGTCTGAAGCTGCGCCCGCAGCGTCGTGATCACGTCGTCGACCGTGTTTGCCACGCGGACCATGTCGAACGTGTTCGCGCGATAGAACTTCGACTCGATCCCTTGCCGGAACAGCTCCAGCAGCGGTTCCCAGAACCCGTCGAGGTTCAGCAGCACGATCGGCTTGCGGTGCATCTCGAGCTGTCGCCCGACCCAGATCTCGACGAGCTCTTCAAGCGTACCGATCCCGCCCGGCAGCGCGACGAACGCGTCGGCCCGCTGTTCGAGGATCTGCTTGCGCTGGCGCATCGACTCGACGACGATCAGCTCGTCGCAGGCCTTATCTGCACAGCCTACGTCGACGAAGTATTGAGGCGTGATTCCGACCACGCGGCCCTTGGCCGAGCGCGCGCCGCCCGCGAGCGCGCCCATCGGGCCGACGTCGTTCCCGCCGTAGACGGTGGTCCACCCTTCGCGCGCGATGGCGGCGCCGAGCGAACGGGCGGCGTCGAAGAATTTCGGATCGACGGAAGTGCTGCTGGAGCTGAAGACGGTGATGTTCATGGGGTGAGGAATTGCGAATTTCGAATTTCGAATTGCGAATTGAAGAGCGGTCAGATTGGGTCGACGAGTGCGCGGTGATTGGAAACAGTTCTGTTCATTTCGCAATTCGCAATTCGCAATTCGCAATCCTGCAGGCCGCCTGCTACATTCTCTCGCCCAGCACCAGCCGTCGCCGCGGGCGACGGCCGGGCCGATGCAAGGGTCGGCTGTGAACCGGGTCAGGTCCGAGAGGAAGCAGCCCTAAACAAGCCCGGCTCTGTGCCGTCGTCACCCGGTCGTCTTCCGCGGCGACTGCGTTGTTCGTCCGAAGGCAAGAGGCAAGGGGCAAGAGGGGTAGGATCGACGGGGGGTGTGCGTATTTCGCAGGCGACGTTTCCGCTTGTCTTCTCATCGTCATTGTTGATCGTTAGCGAGGCACAGTGGGTAGTGTCTGCTCCCAGATCGTCCCTCTTGCCCCTTGCCCCTTGCCCCTTGCCTTCCTCCCAACCCATGCGCCTCTTCGTCGTCGCCAACTTCTCCAAGCCTCGCGTGAAGCCGGCCGTTGAGGAGCTCATGCCGTGGCTTCAGCAGCGCGTCGACGTCGTCGGGTGCGACACCGACAAGACGACCGACCTCGCCGATCCGAAGCTGAAGCTCGACGGCATCCTCGCCCTCGGCGGCGACGGAACGCTCATCTCGATCGCGCATCGGCTCAAGGGACGCCGCGTGCCCGTCATGGGCGTCAATTACGGCCGACTCGGGTTCCTCGCGTCGTTCACGCCGGAAGAGGTCACCGCGCAGTTCGACGAGTTCATCGCGAACAAGCTGCCCGTCTCGAATCGCCAGATGCTGGACGTCTCCGTCCTCGGCGCGAAGACGGTGGCCGAGTGCGACGCGACGAATCTTGAACGCGTGGCCGAGCTGGCGCGCTTCCGCGCGACGAGCCTGAACGACGCGGTCGTCACCGCGGGCCCGCCGTTCCGGATGATCGAGCTCGAACTCGCCATCGACGGCGAGAAGGGCGTTCGCTACTACGGCGACGGCGTCATCCTCGCCACCGCGTCCGGCAGCACCGCGTACAACGTCAGCGCCGGCGGCCCGATCCTCTGGCCCAGCGTGGACGGCATCTGCATCACGCCGCTCTGCCCGCACAGCCTGTCATTCCGCCCGGTCGTCGTCGGGATGGACTCGAAGATCGTCGCCACCATCCGCCGCCCCAACGCCGGCACCACGCTCGTCTGCGACGGCCAGCACACGACGGTGCTCGAGAACGGCGAACGCATCGTCATCCACCGCAGCAAGCACGAACTGCTCCTCGTCGAAAACCCGCAGAGCCGTCAGATCGAGATGCTGGCGAAAAAGCTCAACTGGGGCAGCACGCCGCGGTACAACGGGAAGTGAGCGCTGTGCGGTGATCGCATGCACATGCTGCCGCGACGACGCCAACTTCTGCTGACCATCGTTTGGGCACCGCTGGCTCTGTGGGTGCTTGCAACCTGCGCTGCGTACCGAGGCTGGCAGATCAACAACGATAAGCCGGACAACGTCGATCAGTACCGCCAGCTTTCCTTCGAGCGCTTCGGCTGGGATCTCCGTTTCTCAATCGATCAGTTCACGTTCGACTCGTGCCCGATGTGGCACGTCGACGGTTCGGTTGAGTGGGGCGGCTCGTGGACGCACGTCGCCGGTTTCAGCTTGTGGTGGTTGGTCGCGATCGCTGCTGCTCCCCCGATGGTCTTCCATTCGATGCGGCGCGTCAGTGGCCGCAGGCATGGCTTCGAGGTGGTGACGACCGCCAGCAGTCTGACGCAGCAGGGCGCGATCGGTGGCGCATCGCCGATCGCCGCTCAATAGTCCCGCCTGCAGAACACCCAGCCCGCCAGTGCCACCATCGCTGCTTCGAACAGCAGCGACGTGCCGATCACCCACGTCGCGGATCGGCCACGCAGGATCTGGTCGAAGCGGGTCGCCGTCTCGCGACGCACGCGCGGGTCCTGGAAGAAATTGCGGCTCGTCTGCTCGTCGGGATCGCTCTGCACGTCGCGCTCGCGCTCCTGCGGCGCGCGGAACTGGCGATCGAGCCATCGGCTAAGTAGTGCGGTCGTCTCGGCCGTCTTCGGCAGCGGCCACTTCACGGCGTAGAGCGCCGCATGCCAGCTCGCGTACGGGTCGTTCGCCCGTTCGCGCTGCGACTTCGCGGTCTCCAGATTCGCTTCGAGTTTCCTCAGCCGTGCTTCGTCGAGGACGGACGGCTGCGTGCTCGGCTGCGTGCTCGGCTGCGTGCTGCGCTGCACGCGCGGTTGCGTCCCGGCGTACTTCGCGTTGATCCGGGCGATGTCGCCGCTTAGCCGCGCGATGTCCTTGTCGAGGAATTCCGCTTCCACCGTAGCGCCGGTCGAGTAGCCCAGCAGCACCAACTCGGCCGCGTGCACGCCGAAGATCGTGAACCATGCCAGCATCGTCAGCAGCAGGGCGGCGATCGTCGATCGCGTCACCGTGCCCACCAGCGCGCAGATCGACCACAGGTAGCTGAACATCAGCACCACGACCGGCACCGCCAGGAAGATCCCCGGTACCCACGCGCCGCCGCGAAGGCCGATCACCAGCAGGCTTGCGACGCAGAACACAAACACCTGTGCCGACACGAACAGCAGCCCCGCGATGTACTTCGTCAGGAAGAGCCTCATGCGCCCGAGCGGGCGGGCGAGGTACAGGTCGACCGCACCGTTGCTCAGGAAGTCCGGGATCATCGGCGCCGTCGACACTAGCGCCAGGATCAGCGCGAGGAAGCCGAGCCACCAGTTCACGCCCAGTTCAATGATCATGTCTCTGTACAGCTGCGCGATCGGTAAGAACGTGGTGTTGAAGAACGGATCCCTGAAGTGCTTGCCAAAGATCGAGTAGCCCCCGCTGTCGAAGCCGACCGCGCCGAAGGCGCCGACGACGAGCGCCGACAGCGCCAGCGTCACCCAGAAGAGGCGCTTCGCGTTCAGCTCGCGATAGGCATCGACGAAGATCGCCCACGACTGGATGAGCACGAGTTTGAGTGTGGACGGGTTCATCAGATCTTCGCCCCCGCGGCGTACTGGTTGCTGCCGGTGACCTCGGCCACCGCTTCCATGAAGAGGTCTTCCAGCGTCGGCTGGATCGGCTGGACACGCTTGATGATCTGGCCGCTCGCGCGGAGCGCATCGAGGATCGATTGCACGTTAGCCGGGCTCGGCTCGCCGATGCGGAGCGTCGAGCCGAACCGCACGACCCATCGCCCGTCCGGCAGTGTGCCGCACGTGCCCGCGTGTCCGGCCCGAATCGGCTGCGCCACGTTCGGCTCACTGTTGTAGCTGATGCCGAGCGATGCGAACGCATCGCCGGTGCCTTCAACCTCGATCTCGTAGCACCGCTGCGTGACAGCCAACTCGTCCACCGTGCCCAGCCGCGTCACCTGGCCCGCCACCATGATCGCCACGCGGTCGCACACCACTTCCAGTTCGCTCAGCAGGTGGCTGTTGAGGAAGACCGTCTTGCCCTGATCCTTCAGGCGAATCAGCAGGTCGCGGATGTCGCGCCGGCCGATCGGGTCGACGCCGTCGGTCGGCTCGTCGAGCACGACCAGATCCGGATCGCCCGCGAGCGCCTGCGCGATGCCGACGCGCTGCATCATGCCTTTCGAATACCGATTGATCTTCTGATCCGCCCACGCGGTCATGCCGACGGTGTCGAGCAGTTCGGGGATGCGCTTGCGCTTCCACTCGCGCGTCGCACCGGAGAGGGATGCGAAGAACTCGATCGTCTGCCGCCCCGTGAGGTAACGCGGGAAGCGATGGTTCTCCGGCAGATACCCCACGCGGCGCAGCGCTGCTTTCGTGCCGACCGGCTCGCCGAGGACGAACCCCTCGGCCCGCGTCGGCTTCACGACGGTCATCAGGATCTTCACGAGCGTGCTCTTCCCCGCCCCGTTCGGCCCGAGCAGGCCGAACACCTCGCCGCGGCGGACGTTCAGGGCCACGCCCTTGAGCGCATGCACGCCGCGCCGGCCGCCGTAACGCTTCTCCACGTGGGTGAGGTCGAGCGCGAGAGAGGGATCGGGCATGCGGCGGAATGTATCAGGAAAGTCGATTCACCCTACACGTTTCGGCGTGCATCCGACATGGGGTTGAAGTTGATCGAAATGCACTACAGCCGGGGCCGACGATCAGCGTTCGAATCACGAGGTCCGTCGTGGTCCCGATCCAGTGCACCGCTTGGTTCTGTCCGTCTTCTGGCGACGAATCCATCACCATCGCAGGCCGGACACGACTGTAGCGATGCCACCTGTACTCCGTCTTGTGTCCACTCGCGACAGACCATCCCACGGCCAGCACATTCAGCGCACGTGTCGAAGCTATTCGCGAGAGAACCCGTCGATCTGCCCGCAGCGCGTCGTGCAGCGAACAAACGGCGGCGAATCTGGTCTTTCAAAGACTCGCTGTTCATCTGGGTAGCCAAAGCGACGTAGCGATCAGTGCACCGGCACCCTGCGCAAAAGAGCATCCCTTCGATGGGCACATCACCTAAGTAGTCTATCTGTCGCGACAGGAGCGGTAAACGGATTCGCACTTCGAAGCGATGATCGATAGAGCCGGGCAGTGGGCAGACTGAGGCAAGGGCGGCAACCAAGACGGAAAGTGGGGCGTAGCTGTCATGCTTTTCGCCCGTTCGTCACGCGGTGACGACATCCCGTCACCGCCTCTCTCAAACTGGCCGATTTACGGCTGGAAGTCGCGCTCGATCCGCGAGTACGTTGCGGCGTGGTCGTCGTTCTTTGACATCCTGGCAGGGCGGGCGACGCGACTGCGCGATCAACACGCCGCGGCGCCGCATCGGGCTTGCGGAACCATCGTTCTGTGGCTGTTGTCGTGCGACGTCGGGAGCATCCGATGCGACATCGGCGACGGCCGTCGCGCCAAGATGCTCCGCCAATGTTCCAATTTGTTCCACCGGCGCACCACGCTTCACGCGAAAATCAGTTGAGAATGCAGCGAATGTTCCAAAATGTTCCCTGATCTCAAATCGAGGTCGTCAACGCTGGGAGCGATGGCACGCTTGGCGATCAAGGGTTGCCCGGGAGCCGGGTGTTTAGGCTCGCAGTGGGCTCGCTAACCGAGTGGCCGCAAGCAAGCTCGCGGCCACACGGTGAGCGAACCCGAACGCTCGCGCTACACGATCAATGCGATCAGCGCAACCACCACCGCGATCGCGCCCAGCGCCACCGCACTGATGCTCAGGATCCCGCCCGACACGCGCGGCGATAGGCTCTTCGCCCCGCCGATCAACCCGGCCGCCATCGCGACGAAGGCGAGGACAAGCCCCCACACCTCGCGGCCTTGGAAGCTCATGGCGAAGCTCGCGATCGCTGAGATGATCGCCACGATGGATGCGCCGCTCCGCACGGGAGCACTGGAAACGGGAAGTTCGGAAGGGCCTGTGGAGTAAGTCATGATGGGCGCTAACGTATTGCCTGGCATGCACCTCCGCGTTCGGTGAATGGCCCCGACCCCGCGTGCGGGATGCTCGCACATCGCGTGTAACCGAAGTGGCCGGCCAAGCGTATGCCTCCCCGATACCCCAACCCGGAGACGCCCGCATGAACCGAACAACCCGCACGCTCGTCACGGCCGCCCTCGCCGCGCTTCTTGCCGGCCGGCTCGGACACGCCGCCCCGCTCGATCTCTCCACCATCCCCGAGACTGTCGGCTACGTCGCCCACCTCGACGTCGACAAGCTCGCGTCGACGGAGTTCTGGCGTCGCGTCGAGCCGACGCTCATGTCGAAGCGTCGGATCAGTGCCGGCATCGACATGATCGAGCGCATCGGCGACATCCGCGTCCCCGAAGACGTGCACGACGTCACCGTGTTCGGCAGTGACTACGACGGCACCGGATTCGTCGTCGTCCTTCGATCGGCCGCCAAGCGGGAACGCATCGAAGGCATGCTATCGATGATCGATAGCTACCAGGAGCGTGAGCTCCCCGGCGGCCGCGTCGTGCACACATGGACCGACCACAAGGACGGCGACGTCGAACGCCTCGCCGCGTTCGGCCCGTCGGGCGAACTGCTCGTCAGCGGCGACGAAGCACTGCTCACGCAGGCACTGGACGTGCTCGAGAAGAAGGCCAACGCGAAGAGCCTCGCCGGGCAGTTGCCGTTCGAGTCGCACAAGGACGACGCCGTCACCGTCTACCTGGCCGGCGGCGGCATCGGGAAGGCGATCGGCAAGAACCCGGACGTCGCGATGTTCCTCAAGCCGGTCCAACGGCTCTGGCTGACCGCCCGCGAGGACGGGCCGTCGCTCGTCATGCATGGACAGGTCGTCGCCACCGACGCCAAGTCGGGCGAACTGCTCCGCAACCTGGCCGAGGGCGCCCGCGCGTTCGTGGTGCTCTTCTCGCGCACCGAGCGGGCGGGCGAACGCGCTCAGCGCGGCGCGGAGATGCTCGACACGTTCAAGTCGTCCGTCGACGGCGCGAAGATCGACTTCCGCTGGTCCGCGCCTTCGCAGATGATCGAAGATGCGATCCAACAGAAGCTCGACGAAGGGAATCGATGAAGCCGCTCACGTCATTCAAGCACACGCTCCTGCTCGGCACTGCCGCCGTGCTGTCGCTCGCAGGACTAGCCCGGGCCGAGCCGTTCGATCCGGCGCAGGTGCCAGCGAGCGCCGCGTGGGTGATGCACGTCGACGTCGACGCGCTCCGCGACAGCCGGGCGTGGCGCGTCGCCGAGCCGCTGTTGATGAAACGACGGCAGTTCGCGGAACGCCGCGCGATGCTCGAACGCATCGCCGGCGTGAAGCTGCCGGGCGACGTGTCGAGCGTGCTGCTCTTCAGCGTCGACCTCTCGAAGAACGACGCAGTGCTCATCGTGACGAGCAACGCGCACCCGGAACGACTCAAGGCGCTCGTCGCGCTCAACGACACGTACGCCGTCGAGAAGCTCGACGACGGCCGCGAGGTGCACCGCTGGACCGGCGAGGACAAGCGGACGATCTTCGCGACGTTCCTGAGCGATCGCCGCGTGGCGTTGAGCGCCTCGCGCGAACAGCTCGGCTCCGCGATGGACGTCGCCGCCGGCAAGTCGGCCGCGGTCGCAGGCGACACCGTCATCGCTCGCGGTGCGACGTCGCAGCCGACATCGGGCAAGCGGATCGTGTTCGTCGCCAGCGACCAGCTCCCTGAGATCGCGAAGCAGGCGAACGCCCGCAGCCGGCTGATGGAACGCCTGCACGACGGCTGGCTCAGCCTGTCGTCGTCGGAGTACGCGGTCACGCTCACCGGCGACGTCCACGCCGACAACACGCGTACCGCGTGGGCACTGAAGGGCCTCCTTAGCAGCGCCAGCGCCGCCATCACGCTGCTCGCGCCCGATGCGGGAGAGAACCCGAACGTCGAACTGCTGGGCCAAGCGCTGGAGTCCCTCGAGTCGTCCGTCACCGGTCAGACCGTCAGCGTGAGGTGGCCGATCACGTACCAGCAGATCCGCGACGAGATGGCCAAGCGCGGCTTGGACACGAGCAGCTTCGATGCCCCTGCGACGAAGCCCGCCACCACGCAACCGTGACTCTGACGCTCGACATGACCGCTCCTCCGCTCTCGATCGACGCGCCCGTGGAGGCGACCGACGAATCGCTCGCCGCCAGCGCTGCGTCGGGCGACGTGCGCGCATTCGAGTTGCTCATGCGGCGACACCAGCAACGCGTGCACCGCTTCGCGCGGCGTCACGTGTACGACGCGCACGAGGCGGAGGATCTGGTGCAGGAGACGTTCCTCCGCGCCCACGCCGCTCTGAAGCGTTACGACCCCGCTCGTCGCTTCACCACGTGGCTGCTCACGATCGCGTATCGGCTCTGTGTCGATGCCTCCAGGCGCAAGTCTACGCGCGTGAAACCGGACGCGCTGCCGGAGGAGATCGCGTCGTCGCGAACGACGATCCGCGACGACGAGCCCGGCCCGCTGTGGCAACTCGCGCGGCGCGAGCTGAACGACCTGCAGTACACGATGCTCTGGATGTGCTACGCCGAAGGACTGAGCGTAGCCGAGATCAGCACGGCGACAGGGAAGTCGTGGGTGAACGTGAAGGTGACGCTGCACCGCGCGAGGAAGAAGCTCAAACGCGCGGCGAGCAACCTGATCCCCTCTCCCGGTACCCCGGGAGAGGGCTAGGGTGAGGGCGAGCGGCTCGCGACCAACAAGGTGACTTCCCATGAACGAGAAACTCGAACGACAACTCCGCCAAGAAGCCGACCGCGCCACGCCGGCGTTCGACGAGTCGCTGCATTCACGCACGCTCTCCGCGGTGCGAACGCAACGCGCAAGGGACTCGCAAAGCGCCGAGTCAACACCGGCCGCGCGCGGCTGGTGGTTCGCCGCGCCGTTCCTCGCCGCCGCTTGCGTCGCGGTGGCGATCTTCGGCCTGAGCTGGCTTGCGAGCAGCAACACATCCGTCCCTCCGATCGCCAAGGAAACCCCGCCACCCATCTCCGCCCCCGACGCCCGCCTTGTCGCAGCCGTGCCCGACCTCGTCGTCGACATTGAATCCGAATACCAGGCCATCGGCGACGACGCCCAGCGCCTCGGCGCGTTCTTCGCGGATCAGCTCAAGACCCTTGGCAACACTGTGCCTAGCGGCGGGTGAACTATTCTGTCGTAGCATGAGCGTCCCGCTCATGCCCTTGTCTGCCTCTCGAACACCAAAGGCATGAGCGGGACGCTCATGCTACGTCGAATCATCAGTGCGTCACCGCACCCTTGTACGCCGGCCCCACCAGCTTCGCGTACTTGGCCAGGACGCCGCTCGTATAGCGCGGCTCGATCGGCTTCCACGCTGCTTTGCGCTTCGCCAACTCCGCTTCGCTCACCTCGAGGTTGATGCTGTTGGTGTGGACGTCGATGCTGATCATGTCGCCGTCCTGCACGAGGGCGATCGGGCCCCCGACCATCGCTTCGGGGCCGACGTGGCCGACCATCAAACCTCTCGTCGCGCCACTGAATCGGCCGTCGGTCATCAGGCAGACGTCGTAGCCCAGGCCCTGCCCGACGATCGCCGCGGTCACGCCGAGCATTTCACGCATGCCGGGGCCGCCCTTCGGGCCCTCGTAGCGGATGATCACGCAGTCGCCTGCGACGACCTTCCGCGCCTGCACGGCCGCCATGGCGTCCTCTTCGCAGTTGAAGCACTTCGCGGGGCCGCGGTGCGCGAGTCGCTTCACGCCGGCCGTCTTGATGACCGCGCCTTCGGGCGCCAGGTTGCCCTTCAGGATGTGCAACCCGCCCGTCATCTCGAACGCACTCGTCACCGGCACGACCACCTTCTGATCGTCGGGCCGCTTCACGTCGGCGAGGTTCTCCGCCATCGTCTTGCCAGTCACGGTCATGCAGTCGCCGTGCAGCAGGCCCGCTTCCAGCAGCGTCTTCAGGATCACCGCGATGCCGCCAATCTTGTGCACGTCGTATGCGGTGTACTTCCCGAACGGCTTCAGGTCCGCGATCACGGGCGTGCGCTTGCTGATCTTCTCGATGAGATCGAAATCGACTTCCAGCCCCACCTCGCGTGCGATCGCGGGCAGGTGGAGCGAGACGTTCGTGCTGCCGCCCGTCGCGGCGACGACTGCGATCGCGTTCTCGAACGCCTTCATCGTCATGATCTTTCGCGGCGTGAGTTCCAGTTCGAGCAGCCGCATAATCTGCTTGCCGGCCTGCGTGGCGTAGTCGTCGCGCGACTCGTCGATCGCGGGCTTGCTGCCGGAGTTGGGCAGCGCCATGCCGATCGCCTCGGCCACGCACGCCATCGTGTTCGCGGTGAACTGTCCGCCGCAGCTGCCCGCGCTCGGACAGGCGACGCATTCCATCTCGTGCAGGTCGTCGTCGTTGATCTTGCCGGCCGCGTGGGCGCCGACCGCCTCGTACACGTCCTGAATCGTCACGTCCTTCCCGCGGAAGTTCCCGGGCATGATCGTGCCGCCGTAAAGGAAGATGCTCGGCAGGTTCAGTCGGCCCATCGCCATCAACATGCCGGGCAGGCTCTTGTCGCACCCGGCGAGGCCCAGCAGCGCGTCGTAGCCGTGCGCGTGGCACATCAGCTCGACCGAGTCCGCGATCACCTCGCGGCTGACGAGCGACGCCTTCATGCCTTCGTGGCCCATGCCGATGCCGTCCGAAACGCTGATCGCCGTGAACCGCCGCGGCGTGCCCTTCGCGGCCGCCACGCCCTTCGCCATCGCCTCGGCCTGCCGGTCGAGCGTGATGTTGCAAGGCGTCGCCTCGTTCCACGTGCTCGCGACGCCCACCCACGGCTGATAGATCTGCTCGTCGGTCAAACCCATCGAGCGAAAGAACGCCCGCTGCGGCGCGCGCTGCGGACCATCGGTGACCACGGACGACTTGTGACGCTTGATCGACATGGGACGTGAGAAGGTAGACGAAAGCGCATAGAGGTAAAGGGCCGCGGATCGCACCGCATCGACGCTCATCCACCCGCGCTGCCTGGATGATGAAACTGGCAGTAGCCGCGAGTTGCTCGCGGTTGCGAGCCAGGCGCGAGCAAGGTCGCGGCTACACAGGAAACCCATCGCGACGCGCCAACCCTTCGATGCACTCGTCCACGTGGGGGACAAAACGAGCCACGCAATGAAATCATCGCGTGGCTCGCATAGTTGGTCGAACGGTCAGCTTGTGTGGATCACAGCACTCACTTCAGCATGTCCTTCACCATCGCGCGCTCGTCGGCAAGTTCCTTGTTGGTGACGGCGATTTTCTGCTTGGCGAAGTCGTCCATCGGCAGGTCCTTTATGACTTCGTAGCTGCCCGGCGTGGTGGTCTTCACCGGCATGCCGGCCCAGACGTCGGGGTCGAAGCCGTAGAGGCCGTTCGACTTCACGGCGACGCTGTGCACCTTTCCGGGCGTGACGAGATCGCGGACGTGATCGACGAGGGCATTCGCAGCGCTGGCAGCGGATGACGCGCCGCGGGCGGCGATGATCGCGGCGCCGCGCTTGCCGACGGTCTCCTGGAATTCGCCGCGGAGCCACTCGTGATGGCCGATCACCTGCGGGACGGGCTTGCCGTTGATCTTCGCGAGGTGGAACGCGCTGAACATGGTCGGCGAGTGGTTGCCGAAGATGAACACGTCACTGACGGCCGTGCCTTGCACGTTCGCCTTCTTGGCGAGCTGCGTGACGGCGCGGTTCTGGTCGAGGCGGACCATCGCGGTGACGTTCTCCGGTTTGAGCCGCTTGAACTGGCTCGCGGCGATCATGGCGTTGGTGTTGGCCGGGTTGCCGACGACGGCGACGCGGCAGTCGCTGGCGGCGTTGCGGTCGATGGTCTGGCCCTGGCCGATGAAGATCTTGCCGTTGTCCTTTAGCAGGTCGGCGCGCTCCATGCCGGGCCCGCGCGGCTTGGCGCCGACGAGCAGCGCCCAGTTGGCGTCGCCGAAGCCTTCCTCGGGGCTGCTGGTGCACTTGATGCCGTGCAGCAGCGGGAAGGCGCAGTCGTCGAGCTCCATCGCCACGCCATTCAGGGCGGCCATGACCTTCTCGACGGGCACTTCGAGCAGCTGCAGGATGACCGGCTGATCGGGCCCGAACATCTGTCCGCTGGCGATGCGGAACAGCAGGGCGTACCCGATCTGACCAGCAGGACCCGTGACGGCGACGCGAATCGGTTGCTTCATAGGGATAGTCTCCTCGTGGGAGAGGAGAAGCTATCGGAAACGAAGGGGGGATGCCAAGCGATGGCGCGCGTGCGGCAAATGGTCCAACGATGACGCGAGAGAAAGCAACGACAGTAGGCAACGAGCGCCGATGAAGCGAGGTTAGCCGCGAACGAAGTGAGCGCCTTTCAGGGCGCTCACTTCGTTCGCTGCTAACGTGCATTACCGCGGACCTGTTCTGACGAGTCACGCGCGATCCGCGACCTGCTTGTTCAGCATCGCGACGACCTCGCTTACGGCGAACGCGCCCTTGTCGCCTTCAGTGCGGTGACGCAGGGCAACTTTTCCCTCGGCGGCTTCCTTCTCGCCGACAACGAGCAGGTACGGCACCTTCGCGAGGGTGGCCTCGCGGATCTTGTAGCCGATCTTGTCGGCGCGCTCGTCGGTTTCGACGCGCAAGCCCGCGAGTTGAAGCTCGCTCGCCACTTTCTTGGCGTAGTCGTTGAACTTCTCGCTGATGCTGAGGACGCGTGCCTGAACTGGTGCGAGCCAGAGCGGGAATGCGCCGGAGTAGTTCTCGATGAGAATGCCTAGGAATCGCTCGAGCGAGCCGAGGATGGCGCGGTGGAGCATCACCGGGATGTGCTCGGCGTTGTCCTCGCCGACGTAGCGTGCGCCGAGGCGTTCGGGCAGGTTGAAGTCGACCTGGATGGTGCCGAGCTGCCACAGTCGGCCGATCGCGTCGGCGACCTGGTATTCGAGCTTCGGGCCGTAGAACGCGCCTTCGCCGGGCTGAAGTTCGTAGGGGACGCCGATATGGTCCATCGCGGTCGCGAGGGCTTTCTCGGCCTTATCCCACACCTCGTCGCTGCCGACGCGCTTCTCCGGGCGGGTACTCAGCTTCACCTTGATGTCATTGAAGCCGAAGTCCTTGTAGACCTGCACGAGCAGCTTGTTGAATGCGATTACCTCGCTCTCGATCTGGTCTTCGGTGCAGAAGATGTGCGCATCGTCCTGGGTGAACGCGCGGACGCGCATGATGCCGTGCAGGGTGCCGCCCGGCTCGTTGCGGTGACAGCTGCCGAACTCGGCCATGCGGAGCGGCAGGTCACGATAGCTCTTGGTGCCCTGGTTGAAGATCTGGATGTGGCAGGGGCAGTTCATCGGCTTGAGCGCGAAGGTGTGCTTCTCGCTCTCGGTGACGAACATCAGGTCGGCGTACTTCTCCCAGTGGCCACTCTTCTCCCACAGGATGCGGTCGACGATCTGCGGGGTCTTCACCTCGATGTAGCCGTTGCGGCGCAGGTTCTCGCGGATGTAATTCTCGACGGTGCGCCAGAGGGTCCACCCCTTGTCGTGCCAGAAGACGGTGCCGGGCGCTTCGGGCTGCTGATGGAAGAGTCCGAGCGCGGGGCCGATGTTGCGGTGGTCGCGCTTCTTGGCTTCCTCGATCTGCAGGGTGTAGGCGTCGAGCTGTTTCTTGTCGAAGAACGCGATGCCGTAGATGCGGACGAGCTGGTCGCGCGAGGCGTCGCCCTGGAAGTAGCTGCCCGCGACGCTGAGGAGCTTGAACGACTTGATCTTCCCGGTGGACGGCACGTGCGGCCCGCGACAGAGGTCGGTGAAGTCGCCCTGGCGATAGACCGAGAAGTTCGACTCGCCCTTGGCGACGATCTCGTCGATGAGTTCGTCCTTGAAGCGCTGCCCTTCGTTGCGAAGGATCTGGCGGGCGAGGTCGGCGGAGCAGTTCTCGCGACTGAACTTGTCGTCGGCGTCGACGATTTTCTGCATCTCGGCCTCCACCTTCGGGAGGTCGTCGATGCTGAACTTCACGCCCTCGGGGAACTGCACGTCGTAATAGAACCGGCCGTCTTCAAGGACGGGGCCGTAGGTGTACTGGACGCCCTTGCCGTAGAGGCGGCGCAGCGCCTGCGCCATCACGTGCGCGGTGGAGTGGCGCATGACGTAGAGGGCGTCGGGGTCCTTGTCGGTGACGATGCTGACCTTGTGCTCGCCGACAAGCGGGGTGGAGAGGTCGACGAGCACGTCGTCGACGCGCGCGACGACGGCGGCCTTGGCGAGCCCGCGGCCGATGCTCTCGGCGAGTTGCAGCACCGACGAGCCGTCGGCGAGTTCACGTTTCGATCCGTCTGGGAGGATTGCGGTGGCCATGGTGGGTGGTCCGTAGTCTGTGGTCCGTGGTCAGTAGCTGGTCTATCGCGGGCGGCTTATCGTTCGTGGTGGTCGGTGCCTAGCGGTTAGTCGGTGACGAGCACGAGGGCCTGCTACGGACTATGGACAACGGACCACGGACGAAAAAAGAACCGCCCGGCGGTTCGGCCGGGCGGTTGCGGGTTCGTTCTTACGCTTGGGCTGCGTGCGAAACGACGACAACTCACCGGCCGGAGATACCGGTCGTGGTTCGGGTGGTCGTCGTTCGCGTGTTCGGATGCATGACGCTGATATACATCGGCAAACGGACCGAGGCAAATGAACTGGCGAACCGTCCGAAAAAGCGAACGCTCGCGAAAGGTTCGCGAGCGTTCGACATTGATTCGGTTGCCAGATCGGCGAGGCGATCAGCGCTTCGAGAACTGGAAGCGACGGCGGGCACCGCGCTGGCCGTACTTCTTGCGTTCCTTCATGCGGCTGTCGCGGGTGAGGAAACCGCCGCCACGGAGGCCGCCTTCGAGGTTGGCGTCGTAGCGCTTCAGGGCGCGGGCGAGGCCCATGACGATCGCGCCAGCCTGACTGGAGAGGCCGCCGCCGGCCGTGGTGGCGTGGACGTCGACCTTGCCGCCGAGGTTCGAGACCTCGAGGGGGCCGAAGATCGCCTTGCGGTCGCGCTCGTTGACGAGGTAGTCGTTCAGCTCGCGCTTGTTGACGGTGATCTTGCCCGAGCCCGGGGCAATGCGCACGCGGGCGACGGACGTCTTGCGGCGGCCCGTGCCCCAGATGTAGCTGGGCTTGCTGCCGGCGGGGGACTCGATCAGGGGGGCGGTGGTGTCAGCCATGGTAGTGGGCGGTGTGCAGTGGGCAGTGTGCAGTCAGAAATCAGATCTTGAGGGCCTTCGGCGTCTGGGCGGCGTGCGGGTGTTCGCCGTCGCGGTAGATCTTCAGCTTGAGGAGCATGTCCCGCGCGAGCTTGTTCTTCGGGAGCATGCGCTTCACGGCCAACTGGAGCAGACGCTCGGGGTGCTCTTCGTGCATCTGCTTGAAGCTGTAGACGCGGCGGCCGCCGGCGTAGCCCGAGTAGGTGTCGTACTCGATGTCGTTGGCCTTGTTGCCGGTGACCTTCAGCTTGGCGGCGTTGGTCACGACGACGAAGTCGCCGGTGTCGACGTGGGGGGTGTACGTCGGCTTGTGCTTGCCCTGAAGGATGACGGCCAGCTTGGCGGCGAGCCGACCCAGGACCTGATCGCTGGCGTCGACGAGATGCCATTCCCGCTTCAGTTCACCGGGCTTGGCCAGATACGTGCTCATGAGACAACCTCAGAATCGGTTCGCGGACGGAATCACTAAACTGGTCGACCGGAACGGGGGATTCCGCGCGAACAGTGGAGCCACACAGATTAACGGGCGTGCCGTGCGAGTCAAGACGGCAGGCGGGGAATTGCGGGGGAAAGGTGAGTGGGCAAGTAGGCGAGCAGGCGAGTGGGACTGCGCCGCGATGCAGCGGTCGGCATCTTGGATGTCGTCTGCCTTGGCTTACGAACACAATTCAGCCTCAACCACTCGCCTCCTCGCCGTCTCGCCTACTCGCCCACTGACCCGCCCAACGAGCCCGCCAAAACAGCCGCCGGTGCTCAGGTGGAGCACCGGCGGCCGGGAACTGTGAACCAGGCGAATCCGTTGGCGTTCACTTGCTGCGGCGACGCAGCACCATGGGCAGGGCGGCCAGGCCGAGCAGGGCGGTCGGCTCGGGGATGGCGGCCGCGACGTTGTAGCTGAAGGCCACGCTGGCCGTCGCGCTCTGACCGGCCGCGAGGTTGAACGTCCACTGCGAGGCGGCGTAGGTCTGAGCCCCGCTGGCACCGGTGTTTACGGGGCTCAGGAGCACGTTGGCCGCACCGGTTCCGATCAGGTTCGCGCTGCCCACGTTGAAGAACGTGGGGCTCTGGGCAACGTACTCGGCGTAATCGCTTGTCGAACCATCCGTAAATGTCGCCTTCGCGAGACCCGAGTTGGCGTTCAGGAGCACCGTGTCTGCGGCGCTGCCCGAGCCCGACACGTTCGGCGAATACTGGTTGAACAGCTGGAAGGCCCGCGTGCCGGCGGCGTTTCCGGCGTTGCTGGTGATGGTCACGGTGGAGACGACGGTGCCCACGCCTGGCGTCGAGCCGTCGGTGAGCCGCGTGGTCACGACGAAGTCGTAGCGATCGGTCCCGCCCGGCGAAACGGTCGGACCCGAGTTGGTGCCCGCGACGGCGATCGTGCCCGACGACGTGGTACCGTTGATCTCGGGCAGGCTGTTCAGGCCGATGTTCTGATTAAAGGAGGGCGTCCGGACGAACCACTCGAAGCGGGCGAGGACGTCTGCGGTAGCGGGGTCGAGCAGGAGATCGGCGGTCTGGCCCGGGCTGCCGGGGGCGCTGCTGAACGCGGCGCTCAACCCGCTGAATCCGCTGCCGCCCGTGAGGGTGAGCGTCGCGTTGCCATTGCTGGCCGAGATGGACGCGACACCAGATGAAACGAGGGACGTAACCGCAAGGGCGGCCACTGACGCGATCAACTTGCTCGACATGACGGGTTCTCTCCTAATCCACATAAAGCCCAAGCCCGCGAATCGTGTAATCTCTATAAGATTCAGTCGCGGCTGACCGGCTTTGCCTTTCCGGCGTTTGCGAGCCGTCCACGTCGGACTGCTCTGCTGCTTCATCGGGGTCTCCGACTAGGCGACTGGTTTGTATAGGTCTTGATGCGGCGATGCAAGCGAATTCGCGAATCGTTCGGAGATCGTCTCAAGTGTAATTGTTGATTGATTTTGAGGTGGTTCTTGGCTCGGCGGCGAGCGCGAAATGCCGCATTGAAGGCGGCGCCGCAGAGGGCGGGTGGCTGGCTAAATTGACAGCTTCCCATAGCATGATTGTTTGGGCGTGAATTCGTTTTACGGCTCAAAATAGAGTGCTTCCGAATCAGCATTCGGCAGAATTGTGGATATGCTATCCTGTCGAATTTCTCCATCGGGTGCGTTGCGTGCACGGGCGTATTCCGCGCATGGAGCGGTGCTTAGGGCGGAACCCAAGTCTGTGTTGTTTCGCACCCCCTTCGGCTGCATCGCTCAGCGGAGCGAATGCTCGGAACAGCTGGTTTCTGCAGTGCAGCGGGCGGATGGCCGCTCAATCAAGGCCGAAAGGTGGGAAGTGGCAGCCGGTGTCGGTGACGATCGCCGTGATCAGCTCGGCCGGCGTGACGTCGAACGCGGGGTTGTAGACGGCGACGCCTTCCGGCGCGGTCGCGATGCCGTACGGCCGGACGACCTCGGCGGGGTCGCGATGCTCGATGGGGATCTTCTCGCCGCTGTCGAGGGAGGCGTCGATCGTGCTCGTCGGCGCGAGCACCACGAACGGCACGCCGAAATGCTTGGCGACGATGGCGAGCTGGAACGTGCCGATCTTGTTGGCGGCATCTCCGTTTCGGGCAATGCGGTCGGCGCCGACGAAGACGGCATCGACCCGCCGCTCGCGCATCAGGCTTGCGGCCATGCCGTCGCAGAGCACGGTCACGTCGACGCCCGCCTGCGAGAGTTCTGTCGCCGTGATTCGGCTTCCTTGCAGCAGCGGCCGGGTTTCGTCGGCGAAGACGTGGAACTTCGCCCCGCGTTCCTGGCCGACGTAGATCGGGGCGAGGGCGGTGCCGTACGCCACCGTCGCCAGCGAGCCTGCGTTGCAGTGCGTGTGGACGTGAAAGACGTCGCGCTCGCCCGCGAGTTGCTTCAGCAGCGCGAAGCCGTGCTCGCCGATCGCGCGGCAGCAGGCCCTGTCCTCATCGAGCATTGTCAGGCACTCGCGGAGGAGGCGCTCATCTGTGATGTCCTCCTGGGCGACACGCTGGATGCGGTCAAGCGCCCAGAACAGATTCACTGCGGTCGGTCGACTCGTCGCGAGGTAGGCGCACACCGCGCTAAGCCGCGAGCGGCGGTTGGCCTTGCATCCGCGAACGCCCAGAAACGCGCCGAACGCCGCGCTCACGCCGATCGCCGGCGCGCCGCGGACGACGAGGCGTTTGATCGCGTCCCACATCTGCTTCTCGTCCACGATGTCGACGAACTCCACGCGCGTCGGCAGCTTCGTCTGATCGAGCAGACGGAGCGCGGAGCCGGTCCAGGTGAGGGTGGGGAGCATGGTGAGTCAGGGACGAGTGACGAGGGACAAGGGACGAGTGACGCTGCGTCGGACGCGGTGTTGAGCAGCACGCATTGTGCCACTCGTCCCTCGTCCCTCGTCCCTCGTCCCTCGCAACTACCTCGTGAACAACGCGAACAGCACGTACGCGAACGGCGCTGCCAGCAGGGGCGAGTCGATCACGTCCATCACGCCGCCGAAGCCGGGGAGGAGTTTGCCGCTGTCCTTGACGGCCGCGTCGCGTTTCATCATGGATTCGAGGAGGTCGCCGAGCTGGCCGACGCCGCCGATGAGGACGCCGAAGATCGCGCCGACGGTCGGCCCGAGGTGGACGATGAACGGCGCACACGCCGCACCAGCGATGCCGGCCAGCACGAGTCCGCCGAAGAGGCCCTCCCATGTCTTGCCCGGGCTCAGCCACGGGATGAGCTTGTGCTTGCCCAGCGCCCGGCCGGTGAAGTAGGCGCCGATGTCGGTGAACTTCACGACGATCAGGATCATCACCACGTGCGCCGTCGAGCCGACGAATTTGCTGCCGAAGATCGTGTCCTCTGTCAGCACGCGCAGCGCGATCAGGAACCAGCACAGCCCGCCGAGATAGAGCGTCGCCAGCACCGTGCCGGCCATGACGACGATGGCGTCCTCGCTCTTCTTCAATAACGCCCGCTGATACGCGGCCGTCAGCATGCCGCCGACGATGATGAGCGCCAGCGACGGCGTCGAGTACTTTTCAAAAAACGGGAACTGCATCAGGAAGGCGTGCAGCAGGAGCAGGCCGCACCCAAACGAAGTGATGACGCGATAGGGTTTCGCGTGTTTGGCCGCGAAGAGGATCGCCAGCTCACGCACGGCGAGCGGGACGATGAGCATGAGCATGACCGTGATCCCGACGCCGCGCAGGCCGTTCGGGAGCTGCGTCGAGGTCGTCCAGCGTTCGATGTAGTGGTCGAGAAACAGGATGCCGATGACGGCCGCGCCGAGGATCGGGCCGAGGGTCAGACGGTTGCGGAGCGAGCTTTCCATGCGGGGGGTGCCGCACGGTATCATCGGGGACGTGATGAGCAAGCAGACGAGAGCATTCGCGAGGTCCCGTTCGTGTGTCGCTGCACTGTCCGCGATCGCCGCGCTGACGTTGATGCCGGGTTGCGGCTCGACCGTCTTCGCCGATGACCTCGACAAGGCCGTCGTCCGGTTCGATCGCGGCCAGGGTGCTCGGCTCGTCGAGGCCCCAAGTGACGGCGAGTACGTGCTGAGGCGGGTGTTCGACGATCGCGTCCTCGCGACGCAACAGCTGCAAAAGGGCGAGTCGATCGGCTTCGACGGCCGAGCCGCGGAGGAGGTGACCGCCGTCGCCGGTCCGTCGCGGACGCCCGTGAAGACGTCGCGGCTCCACCCGACCGCGTTCTGGGTTTACCGCAGCAGGTGAATCGCGAGCGGCACGAACGGCGAGATCGCGTAGCAGAGCGCACAGCACATCAGCAGGCCGTAGTCGGGCTTACGACGGGTCAGGTAGAGCACCATGAAAGGCATCGCCGCAAGCAGGAACCACAGCGTGACGGCCGGTGTGCTCGGTGCGAACGTCTCGGCGATCCACGAAAGGGCATTTGACACGGCGGCGAATGAATCGGAGATCATCGGCGTAGGCTCCTGTGTAGTCTGAAGCCTGCCACGGCGCGCCGAGCCGGCGCGCAATCCCGCTCAGCAGAGCGGTCCGAGAAACACAGACTCGTTCCGTCTGTGCCGATTGAATCGACCTTACCGCAATTCCGGTTCCGGCCCCGGGTCCTCGCTCGCGCTCACCGGCTCGTGTGTGCGGTAGATCATCCACAGGTTCCGCAGGTAAATGAACCACCCGAATGCTTGCCCCAGCACGCCCACCGGGTCCTTTCGCCACAGGAAGTAGACGAGCAGCATCGACGCGCCGACCAGGCTCATCCACCAGAATGACGTCGGCACGGTGCTCTTCTTCTCCTTCTCACTGACGAGCCACTGCACGACCATTCGCCCGGTGAACAGCACCTGCCCGAGCAGGCCCACCGTGACCCACAGAAACCCGACCGGCGACGTCACGTTCAGCACGCTGGCCGTCCAGGAGCGGGAGTGCTGGTCGGAATAGAGCCGCTGGGCGAACTCTTCGGTGGTGAGCGTCCGCGGGTTGCCGCCGATCTCGGTGATCTGATACCGGAACGCGCCGTCCTTGTCCTTGAAGAGGAACGCCCGGTCGGCCGCGTCGCGGAGCTGGACTTTGACGTCGATACTGTCGGCGGGCCGGGGCGAGCGGTCGATGAAGCTGAACGCCGCCCAGACGACGATTCCGACCACAATCAGGAGTTCGAGTAGCAGAAACCAGCGACGGCGCAACGCGGGACCTCCGTGGGAAGGGAGGCAACTTACCCGATCGTGCCCCGTTTTTCCCGGCGACCTGCCCGTCCGGCCAGCGTTGGGGGGCGGGGCGTTGAATCTGCGGAAGGCTCGCGTTACATTGCCCGGCTCAACTGATCGAATCCCTGGAGCATTTATGGCCACCCCGAAGCCCGGCAGCAACATTCGCGTCACCATCACGAAGGCGATCACCAACCACGACGCCTATCGCACGCTGGAGCGCCTGTTCATGAAGGACAAGGCGTTCAGCAAGCCGATCACCGACCGCAGCCGTGGCTTCCTCGACAAGCCCAAGCGCCGCGGCGGCCGCATCTGGACCAAGCGCCCGAACAAGATCCAGCCCACCTTCAAGCAGGGCCAGTCGGCCGTCATCCCGGCGACCAGCCAGTACCTGAAGGACCTCAACTCGGTGAAGAGCTTCGTCGAAGTGAAGCCGGCCTGAGGCTGCCTCCTCTGATTGCTTGCCGCGAAGATCTCGCGACGAAAGACGATCGAGTTCGCGCTGCGGCGCGGAGTCGGTCGTCTTTCTTGTTTGGGATGAGGGCGAGTAGGCGAGTAGGTCGCTACGCGCGATGCGGTCTGGTTCAATCCGCAATCCGCAATCCACAATCCGCAATCGCAAATCGCAAATCGACATTCGCAAATGCCCTCCCCCCGTCCCACCCTCTCTCCCGCTGCCGGCGTTGCGTATGCCGTCGCTGCTTACGCATGGTGGGGCGTGGTCACGGTGTGGTTCTTCAAGCAGATCACCGCCATCCCGCCGATCGACATCGTCTCGCATCGGCTCGTGTGGACGCTGCTCTTCGTGCTGATCCTGCTCGCGACGTTCGTGCCGAGCGGGCTCGCGAGCTATTGGCGCATGCTGACGACGCCAAAGCTGCTCTTGCCGCTCACGCTGGCGGCGTTGCTGGTGGCGGGGAACTGGCTCATTTTCATCTGCGCGGTGCAGTGGAAGATGGTGCTGGCGGGCAGCATGGGCTACTTCGCGACGCCTCTCGTGCAGATGGTGCTGAGCGTGCTCGTGCTGCGCGAGCCGATGCGGCCGTGGCAGACCGTGTCGGTCGTACTTGGAGCGGTCGCGCTGGCGCTGGTCGCGATTCGCGTTGATGTCCTGACCGCTTCGATCGCGTGTGGCCTCGCGCTGACGTTCGGCTTCTACGCCCTCGTGCGAAAGAAACTCGCCGTCGATGCGATCCCCGCGCTCGGCGTCGAATGCACGGCGCTGCTGCCGCTCGGGCTCGCGTGGATCGTGTGGAGCCTCGTGCGCCCGCAGAGCCAGCTCGCGCACGCCGACGGCTACACGTGGGCGATGCTCGCCCTCGCGGGCGTCATCACGGCCGTCCCGCTTATCTTCTTCGGTGCGGCCGCCAAGCGGATCACGCTCCGCACGATCGCCTTCTGCCAATACATCGGCCCGACGCTGCAGATGTTCATGGCGCTCGCCATCTACCGCGAACCGATCACTGAAGAACGCCGCTGGCTCCTCGTGAGTTTCGCGATCATCTGGGTGGCGCTCGTCATCTACATGTGGGACTTCGTTCGAGCAGGACGGGAGAAGCGCGGGTTTGAAGTGACGCCGGTGACGGAAGACTGAATGCCCAATGCCCAAGACCCAATGTCCAAGGGCGGGCAGCACTTCGCATCTTTCTCTTTGGGCATTGGGACTTGAGCATTGGGCATTTGCCTCGACTTGAACGAGGTGCTTCAATCGCAGGTCATGCGAACCCTCACGCTCGCGATAGTAACGCTCCTCCTTGGCGTCGTCGGCTGCGCCACCGACAAGGCCGTGCAGGAACAGGCCGAGCAGATGCACGGCGACCTCCAGCCCGCGATCGTCACCGATGCCGACCTCGCGAACTACGTGCAGGCCGTCGGCGACCGCGTGGTGCAGTCGGCCTACGAGGAGTACCAGTCGGGCCTCCTCCGTAAGCGCATCAGCAAGGAAGATCCCACCTGGATGTTCAACGACGTCCAGTTCCACCTCGTGAACAGCGATACGCTGAACGCCTTCACGACCGGCGGGAAGCACGTCTACCTCTACAGCGAACTCTTCACGACCGCGCAGACCGAGGATGAGTTCGCCGCCGTCGTCGCGCACGAGTTCGGGCACATCTATGGCCGACACGTGCACAACTCGATGAACAATCAGTACGGCATCATCGGCGCGGCCGTCGGCGCGGGCGTGCTCGGCTACGCGCTCGGCGGCGACGACCGCGAACAGATCGCCATGCTCGCGGGCGGCGCGACGCTTGTTGGCGGACAACTGTGGGGGCTCGGCTACTCGCGCGATCAGGAGAGCGAGGCCGACGACCTCGGTTTCACCTTCTACACCAACGCAGGCTGGGACCCCGCGAAGTTTCCCGACTTCTTCAAGCAGATGATCGCCAAGGGCTACGAGACGCCGAAGTCGCAAGAGATGATGGCCAGCCACCCGCGCCTCGGCGACCGCGTGAAGAACATCGAGAAGAAGCTCCGCGACCTCCCGCCCGGCACGGAACGCCTCCGCAAGCCCAACCTCGTCTCGCAGAGCCGCTTCGACAAGCTGCGGAAGCGTGCGCAGGTGGTCGGCGCACAGATGCCGAACGACAAGAGCCTCGAAGCCGCCCGGCTCATGCTGGCGAGCTTCCCGAGCTGCGTCGCCCCGGTCGATCAGCCCTCGCAGACGAAGGCCCGCGAGCGGATTACGCAGATCGTGAACGAAGAACAGAAGAAGGCGAAGCAATGATCCCCCATCGTGCGTGAATCGCACGGCTCACGAAGGCCACACGGCGCCCGGCGGCCCAAATCGAGTGCCTGCGGGAAAGCTCAACCCGAACTCTCGCGCCAGCAGTACGAGCAGTTCCTCCGGATCCGTCAGCACGCGCTGCTCGACGATCTCCCCGCCCCGGCGTCGCGTGAACTCGCCGTTCAGGAGCGTCACTCGCGTTCCATCGCGGTTCGCCCGCGCAGCCATCAGCGCTTCGCGGAAGCGCGACTTCGGGCTCGCGCTCGTCCACCAGTTCGCCAGTTCGCGATCGATCGGCGGCATCGGTTCCAGCGTGTAGCGATACACGTCCGCCCAGCCGGTCGGCATCTGCATCTGGTGGTAGTACGTCGGCGGGAAGGTCGTGTCGTCGCGGACGAGTCGGCGGGCATCGTGCGGCGTAGATTGCGGGTCGTCGAGCACGTCGAGTCGAAGTGGGGCGGTCGGCGTCATCCCGCCCACGCCGCAGTCGGCCAGCCATGGCACGCCGTCGATCGTCAAGCGCAGGAACACGTGCGTTCGCGGAGTGATCTGCTCCCGCGGAACCTTGAACCCCACGCGGGCCGACAATGCCTCGGCCCGGAAGCCGATCGCCGTGAGGGCGCGGAGCAGCAGCGTGTTCTGCTCGAAGCAATACCCGCCGCGACGATCGTCGATGAGCTTCCGATCGACGGCCGACTCGTCGATCGAAATCCCCCGGCCGAGCAGCACATCGAGGTTTTCGAATGGGATCGAGCACGCATGGGCGAACACGATCCCGCGCAGCACGTCCAGCGTCGGCACGAGCGGCCCGGCGTAGCCGATGCGGCGAAGATAGGCGTTTAGGTGCTCCACGTGGGCTAACCAGCATATCCCGCCCCGCGACCCTTCGCCGCAAGGCCGCCTACCATTTCGTCCCCACGGCCCTCTTCCTGTATAGTCGGCCGACGAAACGCCATGAGCACCCTCACCGCCGAACACGCCGTCGCCGAGAAGAAGGCCCCGTCCCTGGCCAAGTATCACTTCCTGCTGCGAAGGCTTCACTCGCTGACCGGCATCATGTTCGGGTCGTACCTGTTCGTACACCTGACAGTGAATGCCACGCTAGTCGAAGGCACCCGTCACGGCGTCGACGCGACGCACTCCGTCTTCCAGGGTCTCGTCAACTACATCCACTCGATCCCGTTCCTGATCGGCGTCGAACTCGCGATGATCATCGCGCCGATCGCGTACCACACGCTGTACGGCTTCTACATCATCTACACGGGTCAGCCCAACGTCGGCCGATACGGCTACACGCGGAACTGGCTGTACATCTTCCAGCGCGTGACGGCCGTGATTCTCACGTTCTTCATCCTGTTCCACGTGCTCACCTTCAAGGGCGTGTTCGGTTCGATGCTCCCGCTCGCGCTGAAGTTCGATCCGGAACTGGCGACCGCTTCGACGATCGCCCACCTCACCTACGCGTGGTGGATCTGGGCGATCGTCTACCCGCTCGGCGTGCTGGCGGCGGCGTTCCACACGGCGAACGGCTTCTACGCGGCCGGCATCACGTGGGGCCTGACCATTTCGGCGAAAGCCCAGAAGCGGTGGGGCGGCCTGTGCGTGCTGATCTGCCTGTTCCTCGCCGGCGCGGGCATGACCGCACTCGTTGCAGGCGTGAGCAAGGCCACCACGGTGAAGACGCCGACGATGGCGGTTGCACCAGGTCATTGAGGTCGGCTGCATCTGCGATGCACCGTCTACGCAATGGAGAGTGGTGCATCGCAGATGCACCGTACCGGTCACCCATCCGACTTGAACGCCATCGCCCCCGCGGTGTGCCAGAGTCGTTTCGATCGCAGCACCGCGACGGCGACGTGGCTCTTCGCTGTGTGGCCGTGCGTGAGGGCGTGCTCGATCACGACCATCGCGTGCCGCAGCAGGTTGCGGGCGGCGAGCGTTGTGTCTGAGAGCTTGTCTTCGATCGTCGCGTGGACCTCGTTCCGGAAGGCGGGGTGATTCGACCACCGCCACATCGTCTCGCGACTCACGCCGACCGCTTTCGCGGCTTCGCAGATGCCCGCGCCGTTCGCGATCAAACCGGCGGCGAGTTTCTGCTTGGCCGACAGCTTTTTGACGGTTTCCACCGGCGCGATTTCCGCGTGCAACGGCCCAACCTCACCGCCGGCCACGGGTTGGAGCTGCGTGTCCGATTGTTGGGGCGCGCACCCCTTGGAAATGTTGCACGGCGTTGCATCGACGAGCGGCCGCGACGCGGCGGACGAGTCAGGCGCGTCTTCAGGTCCAGCATCGGACACGTGTGCATCGGACACGTGTTCCGCCGCGCGGATGAGGGTGCTCAATTCCTCTTCGAGCGGTGGCTTGCGATGACGACTCATGACGAAGGCCTCCTTAGAAGTTGACGACGCGCAGCAGGTGACCGTCACCCGATGCGCGATCGGGCAGCTTCGTCAAATCACACGAAAAACTCGGCCTGGAAATCGTTTGCGGCGCAACGCAGGCAACTCTCTGCACGGCCAGCGGTTGCGGCCCGCATACCGAGTGGCTTGTCCGGAACATCGCGAATGCAAGCGCATTTCCGTGGTGAGGTCTGTCGATGCGGTCGCCGCTGTCAGCAGGGCTCGCGCGGGATGCGACGACTCGCGCATTGTGATAGTTTTGCTCCCGGTGCGGTCGCCTCAACACGCGCGGGCGCGTCGGTCAGGTCTTCAGGCATGCGAATCGGCTACAAGGTTTCCTGGCTCGCGATCGACACGGCATTGCTGGCGACGGCGATCCTCGGCGTGGCGAGCTACTTCAGCGCGAAGCGGCAGTTCATCGATGGCATTGATCGACAGCTCACCGCGGCTGCCGTCGCCGTGCCGGGCGTGGTCGGCGAGGATTACCTGACGATCGCTAATGACCCCAACGGCTCGGGGGATGTCAGCGCGTCGCGGTACGCCGACCGCGTCCGCTCGCTCAGTCGGGCGGCCGATACGGCGGGGGTTTTCTACATGTACGCCTTCGCGCAGCGCGGCGACGCGGTCGTCCACCTCGCGACGAGCGCGAGCGCGAAAGAGCGTGCCGATCAGAGCTGGGCGACGTATCTCGAGCCTTACCATCAACCGCCCGAGAACCTGCTGAAGACGTTCGCCGACGGCACGACGCGTTTCGCGGAGTACGAGGACGAGTTCGGATCGTTTCGGTCGATCTTCGTCCGTCAGGTCGACGGAGCGGGAAGGCCTTACGTGGTGGGCGTCGACGCGTCGCTCGAATCGATCAATGCGGAGTTACGAAAGCTCATCCTACGTTACCTCCTGACAGGAGTGGGCGTGGCCGCGGTGGCGGGGACGCTGGGCATCCTGCTCGCCCGGCGGCTGGCGAGACCGATCGTGCAACTCACGTCGGAAGTAGAGGCGTGGTCGAAGCGCGACTTCGCCACCGACGATGCCACGCGCGCAGCGCTCGCCGAACTTGGCGAAACGCAGAAGGACGAGACGGGCGAACTCGCGAAGCGATTTGTCGCGCTGCAGAGCAGGTTGCAGACGTATCTGAAGGAGCTCACCGAGGCCACCGCCGCCCGGCAAACGATGGAGCACCAGCTCGAGATCGCCAAGTCGATCCAGGAAGGACTTCTGCCGGACAAGATGCCCGCGGTCGATAACTTCCAGATCGTCGGCTGGAGCAAGCCGGCCGATCAGACCGGCGGCGATTACTTCGACTGGACCGAACTGCCCGACGGCAAAGTCGTCCTCACGATCGGCGACGTGACCGGCCATGGCATCGGGCCGGCGCTCGTCACCGCGGCGTCGCGGGCTTACGCGCGGGCGACGTTCAACACCGGCGAAGCGCTCGAGAAGACGGTCGCCAGGCTCAACGAACTGCTCCACGCCGACCTGCAGGGCGATCGCTTCGTCACGCTCATCGCGTGCATGCTCGACCCGAAGGCGCGGACGCTAAAGCTCGTCGCGGCCGGGCACGGGCCGATCCTGATCTATCGCAAGGCAACCGGCGCCGTCGAGGTGTCGCAGGACACGCATGGCGTCCCGCTCGGCGCGTTCGGCGGATGCGACTACGACCCGCCGACAGACATCACGTTCGCCCCGGGCGACACGCTCGTGCTCGTCTCGGACGGATTCTACGACTGGATGGATGCGGCGGGCGAAGTGTTCGGCACCGAGCGACTGTGCGATTCGGTGCGCCGCGCCTGCAGTGGCGATGCGCCCAACGTGATCGATGCGATCCGCGAAGACATCGCCCGCTTCAATGGCGGCCGCCTGCAGCACGACGACACGACCGCGGTCGTCATACGCTGCATCGCGTAACCGCGGCCCGTTCTGCTACGACTGTGTCTGTTAACCCCACACCTTCACCTCGGTGTGCAGCGTGACGCCGTGCTTGTCGAGGACGCGTTGCTGGACCGTCTTGATGAGCGACATCACGTCGTCTGCCGTGCAGTCGGGGTGGGCGACGAAGAAGTTCGCGTGCCGTGTGCTCACCTCGGCGTTGCCGACGCGGAGGCCCTTCAGGCCCGTCTGGTCGATCAGCGCGCCGGCGCTCGGCTGCCCGACGCCGGGGTTCTTGAAGATGCAGCCGCAGCTCTTGGCGTTGAGCGGCTGGCTGTTGTTCTTGTACATCCAGACTTCCTTGTATCGCTTCGTGATCGCCTCGGGGTCGTCCTGCTCGAGCGTGAGCGTCGCGCCGAGGATGATCGGCTCGGCGATGTCGCACTTGCGGTACTCGAAAATGAGTTCGTGCTTCGGCCGTTCGATCACGTTGCCGGCGGCGTCCATCACGGTGACGCTTTCGACGACCGCGCCGAGATCGCCAAACTTCCCGCCGGCATTCATGCGAACGGTGCCGCCGATCGTGCCGGGAATGCCGGCCAGCGTTTCGATGCCCGCGAGCCCGGCCCGGCACGTCTTCACGATCAGCTTCTGCAGATCGACGCCCGCGCCGACGCGGACCGCGTCGCCTTCGAACTGCTGCGCGGCGAACGATTCGTGATCGAGCTTGAAGACGGCGCCGTCGACGCCTTCATCCTTCACGAGCAGGTTCGCGCCGAGCCCGAGCACGAAGACCGGGATGCCGTGATCGGCGCAGCGGAGCAGCGCTTCGCGGAGTTCGTCCACGGAGCGCGGCCGAACGAGGTACCGGGCCGGCCCGCCGATGCGGTACCAGGTGAAGCGACGAAGCGACGCGTTCTCTTCGACGATCGCGTCGAGGTCGGAGAAGGGGGTGGCGAGCTTCAGGGACATGGTGCTGGTGAGAGGTCTTTAGAACGAAGTCTCGAAGGAGCGAAGGCTCGAAGAAGACGGTTAGTGCGGGGCCAGATGCATTTCTTCGCGCCTTCGTATCTTCGCGACTTCGTTATGAGGAAGAGGAATCGCCGACGAGCCCGCGCGCCACTTCGTACACGTTGCCCGCGCCCATCGTCACGATGACGTCGCCGGCCCGGGCGGTGTTTCGCAATCGCTTGATCACGTCGGGGAACGTCGCCACGTGCACCGCGCTCTTGCCGATGCGTTCGACGAGGTCGTGGCTGCTCACGCTTGCCTTGTCGATCGCGCTGTCGCGGACGCTGTAGATCTCCGGGACGATCGTCTCATCCGCATCGACGAAACTCGTCGCGAATTCGTCGAGCAAGAGACGCGTGCGCGAATGCTGGTGCGGCTGGAACACGCAGATGAGTCGCACGGGCGAATACTTTTCGCGCAGTGCCTTGAGCGTGACGCGGACCTCGGTGGGATGATGCCCGTAATCATCGACGACGACGGCGCCGTTCACGTGGCCGAGTTCGGTCATGCGGCGATCGACGCCGGTGAAGGTTGCGAGCGCTTCCGCGGCGCGGATCGGTCCGAGCCCGCACGCCGCACACGCCGCGAGGGCGGCCGTCGAGTTCAGCAGGTTGTGCGCGCCGGCCAGCGCGGGCTTCAGCACGGCCACGCGTTCCTCGTTGTGCCACACCTCGCCGTGATGACTGCCGCCGACGATCTGCGTCGGCACGATCGACCAGTCGAATCGACCGAGCGAGGCCAGGCCGAACGTCTGCACGGGCCTGCCGACCTGTTCGAGGACGCGGGCGACGTTCGTGTCGTCGCCGCGGCCAATCACAAGTCCGCCCTCGTTCGGGACGAGCTGGGCGAACGTGGTGAACGCGTTGATGATCGCGCCCAAGTCGCCGTAGCAGTCGAGGTGTTCGGGTTCGATGTTGTTGACGATCGCGACGCGCGGGCGGAGGTTGTGGAAGCTGCGGTCGTACTCGCACGCCTCGACGACGAAGTGCGGGCCCGCGCCGGACCGACTCCCGCCGCCCAGTTGCGGCACGTGCCCGCCGACGACGAAGCTCGGCTCCATGCCGCACGAGAGGAGTGCGTGGCACACCATCGCGGTGGTGGTCGACTTTCCGTGCGTCCCCGCGACGGCGACGCCGAACCGCTCCTGCATCACTTGCCCGAGCAGCTGCGCGTATTTCGTGGTGGGGATCTTGAGGCGCTGCGCGAGTTCGAATTCGGGGTTGTCATCCCGCACCGCGGCCGTGCGGACGACGAGCGTGGTCTCGCTGCTGAGCAGCTCGCCGCGCTGCTGAAACGAGATCGTCGCGCCCCGGCGGGCGAGGTCGTCGGTCTGTTCGTTGGGGACCTTGTCGGAGCCGGTGACGAGGGCGCCGGAGTCGATCAGCACCCGGGCGAGCCCGGACATGCCCGCGCCGCCGACGCCGATGAAGTGCACGCGCTGGCCCGTCCACGGGCGTTGGGGGAGCGAATCCATTCGCATGGCGGGGAGTGTACGGATGCGACACGAAGGCTCAAAGACACAAAGTTCGCACGAAGGGAGAAGACGGCGTGAACGTGGAACAGCCACCGAGTCCGCTATGCCTAACCGGTTGTACGCGGTACTGTTCGAATTACCGGATCCGGGAGGCACCATGGCCAGGCCTTACTCAATCAAGATCTTTCTTCCGCAGGGCGATCCAGACGGCTTACGAACGATCGAGAAGTCGAATTGGAGCGGTGCTGGGATCGTCATCCCGCGGTCGTTGATGAGCGAAGCTCGATCTCGTCGAGAGCTTCAACGTACTGGCGTGTACGTGCTAATGGGCCCAGCCGAGGAGTCTTCGCTGCCCCGCGTCTACATCGGTGAGGGTGACCCGATCCGTCCCCGACTTGAGATGCACGCCTCCAAGAAAGACTTTTGGACGTGGTGCATCGCATTCACGAGTAAGGACGAGAACTTGAACAAGGCGCACGTGCAGTACTTGGAATCGAGTCTGCTCTCGCTTGCTGCAGACGCGAAACGGTGCGTGCTGGACAACGGCAATTCCCCGGCTTTGCCTTCGATGTCTGAGGCGGATCAAGCCGATGCTGAGGGCTTCCTCGCCGAGGCACTGCTCTGCTTTCCGGTGCTGGGCGTCAACGTTTTCGCGAAGCCTGAGAAGCAGCGCACTGTCGGAGCAACGTACTTCGTCTCGAGCAAGGGCATACGAGCGAGCGGTGCTGAAGTGCCCGAAGGGTTCGTTGTGTATGCCGGGAGCACTGCGGTCGCCTCCGAGACAAACACCCTTCACGACTACATGCGGGAGATTCGGAAGTCGCTTGAGAAGAACGGCGTCTTGCGTCGTGACGGAGAGGTCTTCCGGTTTACGCAAGACTACGTGTTCGGTTCGCCATCCACTGCCGCGGGCGTTGTCCAAGGAAGGGCGGCGAATGGTCGAACCGATTGGAAGACGAAGGACGGGGTCACGCTAAAGGCGATTCAGGAGGCTGACTCGCAAACGCAGTGAGCCGGGCAGCGACGTAGGGTGCATCTCCGATGCACCGATCCCCAATCAGTCGGATGCGACAATCTCGCGCACTTGCATTTCGCAGGCGGTGCATCGGAGATGCACCCTACAAGAACCCGATGAACGAAAGAGCCCTGCGACTTCGTCGCGGCTCGGGGACGATTCGTCCCGCTGGGCCGCGGCGGAGCCGCAGGGCTCACTCTTTTCACTTCACCTACTCTTGTTTTCTTCGTGCCACCTTCGCGCCTTCGCGTCTTCGTGGCTCTTCCCGACTCAAATCGCCGCCAGGGCCTGATCCAAGTCCGCGATCAGGTCTTCGACGTGTTCGATGCCGACGCTGACGCGGACGAGGTCGTCCGTGATGCCGATCGCGTCTCGCACTTCCTTCGGCATGCTGGCGTGCGTCATCGTGGTGGGTTGTTCGATGAGCGACTCTACGCCGCCTAGGCTTTCGGCGAGGATGAACAGCTTGCACGCGGAGAGGAAGCGGTGGGACTCCTCCCGGCCGCCCTTCAGGCGGAAGCTGAACGTGCCGCCGAAGCCGGTCTGTTGCTTCAACGCGAGCGCGTGCTGCGGGTGCGATTCCAGGCCGGGGTGCAGCACCTCGCGGATCTTCGGGTGCTTCTGCAGGTACTTCGCGACGGCCAGCGCGTTCGAGTTGTGACGCTCCATGCGGATGGCGAGCGTCTTGATGCCGCGGAGTTGCAGGAAGCAGTCCTGCGGGCCCGGCACGCTGCCGAGGGCGTTCTGCAGGAACCCGATCCGCTCGTTCAGCGCAGCGTCCTTCGCGATCAGCGCGCCGCCGACCACATCGCTGTGGCCGTTGATGTACTTCGTGGTCGAGTGCATCACGATGTCGATGCCGAGGTCGAGCGGCTTCTGGTAGTACGGGCTCAGGAACGTGTTGTCGACGATCGAGACGACCTTCTTCTCCTTCGCGATCTCCGCGATCGCGGCGAGGTCGAGCAGGTTCATCAGCGGGTTCGTGGGCGACTCGAGCCACATGCCCTTCGTGTTCGGCTTGATCGCGTTGCGGAGCGCGGCGAGGTCGCGGCAGTTGACGAACTCCACCTGCACGCCGAACGTCTTCGTGATCTTCGTCAGCAGGCGATACGTGCCGCCGTACAGGTCGTCGTGGACGATGAGGTGGTCGCCCGAGCCGAAGAGCGAGAGCGCCGTCGCGACCGCCGCCATCCCGGTGGCGAGGGCGAACCCGCGCGTGCCGTTCTCCATCGCGGCCAGGCACTCTTCGAGCGCGGCGCGGGTGGGGTTTCCGGAGCGGGAGTAGTCGAACTTGCCGGGCTGGTTCACGCCCTTGAAGGCGAAGGTGGAGACCTGATAGATCGGCGGCATGACCGCCCCGTAGGCCGGGTCCGGCCCCTGGCCGGCGTGGATGGCGATGGTCTCGAAACGTGCTGGCTTCTTGGTGTCCATGGGGGACGGGGAAGATATACGGGGGCAGTTGGGGATGGAAGATGGAGGGGCGGCCGAGGGACAGAGGGGATAGAGAACTGGACAGAGAGGAGCGTCGTTCGCCGTAGCATGAGCGTCTCGCTCATGCCGGGAGCGGCTGTGGCATGGGCGAGACGCCCATGCTACGAGGTGAGGTCCGTCCTGCTTCACGGCTTCTGAAATGACGTCGTCCTCCGATGCGGCTATCGTGCGTGGGACGGGTTTCCAACCCGTGTTGAATGCTGAGATCACGGGTTGGAAACCCGTGCCACGTTGCTGTGTCTTCTCGCTCCGTTCTCTGTGTCCTCCGTGTCTCTGTGGCCAACCCTTCCGACAACCCCGCATGGAATGACGAGCTGTTGAAGGACCCGCACGCCGTTGCGGACAAGCGGCGGCGGGTGCGGGAGATGTTCGCCGCGATCGCGCCGAGCTACGACTTCAACAACCGTCTGCACAGCTTCGGCCGCGATCAGGCGTGGCGGGTCAAAGCAGTTGAACTGTCCGAGCTCAAACCCACGGACGTCGTGGTGGACGTCGCATGCGGTACTGGCGACCTCGCGATGAAGTACGCGATCGCTCTCATCACGGGCTGGGGTGTTCCTCGCGATCAGCGTGGCGACTTCAAGACCGCTGAACCGAGCAATCCGTGCGTGATCGGCATCGACTACACCTATCCAATGTTGCAGCGAGCGTTGGTCAAGGATCGTGAGATGATCGACGAGATCGATACGCCGAGCGACGACGACCTTTGGCGCGGAAAGTGCACATGGGTCAACGGCGACGCCATGGCCCTCCCGCTGCCCGACGCCTGCGCCGACGTCGTCTCGATCGCGTTCGGCATCCGCAACGTCCAAGACCCGGCCGTCGCGTTGAAGGAGTTCTACCGCGTCCTAAAGCCCGGCGGGCGGCTGATCATCCTGGAGTTCTCGCAGCCGCGGAACCGCCTGATCCGCTGGTGCAACGACCTTTACTGCGCCAAGATCATGCCGCACACGGCCACTTGGCTCAGCGGCGATAAGTCCGGGGCGTACAAGTACCTGCCGATGAGCGTGAAGACGTTCATCGACCGCGACCGCATGAGCAGCATGATGACGGACGCCGGCTTCGGCGACGTGACGCAGCATCCGCTGACGTTTGGGGTGTGCGTGGTGTACCGGGGGAGGAAAGAGGAAAGGTGAAAGAGAAAAGGGGCTTAGCCGAACCGGCGTCCTTTGATCTTTTCTCTTTGCTCTTTCCTCTCCGGGCCGCTCATTCGTGCAACTTTGCGCACCATTCCTCGCTGTCCCGACTGCACCTCCCCGCCTATCATTCCCGATAGAGAGGGAAGCATTTCTCCGATGTCTCTAGGATTGACCAACCCGCCGTCGAATTCGCCGGGGTCGGCCACGCGCCGGCCTCGCAGCGGAAACTATGTGTCGATCGGTGCCCTGACGCTGGCCGCACTGGCCGCGGTGGGCGGGACGGCCGTCTGGGTGACCAATCGCTCCGCCGCCTCCAGTTCGGCCCAGTTCACCGTCAGCACCGTGAGCGGCAGGCTCATGCCGGCGACGCGCGAAGACCTCGAGGTCACCGTCGACGACGACGGCGAGCTTCAGGCGGTCGACAACATCGAACTCATCAGCCGCGTCGAGGGCCGGGCCACCATCACCGACATCGCCCGCGAAGGCGCGCTCGTGAAGGCGGGCACCACCGTCATCGAGCTCGACAGCTCGACGATCCGCCAGAACATCGACGACGCATCGATCGAGCTGCAGCGCGCCGAGGCCGCCGTCGCGAATGCGCAGAGCCAGCTCAAGATCCAGGAGAGCAACAACGCCGCCGAGATCGAGGGCGCGCAGGTCGCGCTCACGCTCGCGGAGATCGACCTGAAGAAGTATGTCGAGGGCACGTATCCGCAGTCGCTCGAAAGCGCGAAGGCGAAGCTGCAGATCGCCAAGACGAAGCTCCAGCAGACCAACGACGAACTCGCGCAGAGCCGAAGCCTGTTCCAGCGAGGCTTCGTGACAGCCACCGAGGTGAAGAACCGCGAGAACGCACAGGCCCAGGCCGCGATCGACCTGCGTGCTGCCGAGAACGACCTGAACGTCCTCGAAGAGTACAGCTACAAGGCCGACATCGCTACGAAGAACAACGCCGTCGTGCAGGCGAAGAACAAGCTCGATCGCGTGAAGACGCAGAACGAGTCGCTCATCATGCAGCGACAGGCCGACCTCGCCGCGGCGCAGCAGCAGTTCGAGACGCGGCAACGGAAGATGGAGTACCTCCAGCAACAGCTGGCGGCGACGAAGATCGTCGCGCCGTCGGACGGCCTGGTGGTGTACGTCCAACCCGACGGCAACGGCCAGGGCGGCCCGATCCAGCAGGGCGCGGAAGTCCGCGAGCGTCAGGTCATCGTGCGCCTTCCCGATACGACGCGCATGAAGGCGGTCGTCCGCGTGAGCGAAGGGCAGATCGTGCCGATCCGCGCGGGTCAACGAGCGCTCGTCCGCGTGACGAGCCTGAACGAAGCCGTCCCCGCGACGGTGCAGCGCGTGAGCCTGATGCCCGACAGTTCGCGTGGCTGGTGGAACGCGGGCAGTACGAAGGAATACCCGGTCGACATCGTGCTCGATCACACGCCGGAAGGATTGAAGCCCGGCGCGAGCGTGACGGTGTCGATCTTCGTGAACCGCGCCCCGCAGGTGCTGACGGTGCCGGTGCAGTCGTTGTATGCGCAGGGCAAGCACGCTTACGTCTTCGTGGCGGACGGTGAACAGATCGTGCCGCGCAAGGTGACGGTGGGGCTCGTCGGGAAGAAGACCGTCGAGATCAAGGAAGGCGTGAAGGAGGGCGACCGCGTCCTCCAACTGCAGGCCGGCGAAGGGCAGGCGTTGCTCAAGCGAGCGGGCATCGAGATCGAAGCGGCCGCACCGGAGAAGGCCCCCGAAGGCGGCCCACCGGCTGGAGCTGCGAATGGCGCGGGTGGGCCACCCGGCGCGGGCGCAATCCCTGGCGCAGGAGGCGGACGTCCCGAAGGCGAGCCCGGCCGACCGCGCGGAATGGGTCGCGGCTCTCAAGGCGGCGCTCCTGATGCCGGCAACGGTGGCACCGGTTCCGACGTCCCGCGCCCGCGACGCAATCGCGGCGAAGGCGCGCCCGGCGGCGCGACGCCGTCGACTCAGCCGGCTGGCGCGAACTGATCTTCTAATCTGCTGAGGCGATCGAATCGCACGCTCTCGCCTGGTACCCCGGGAGAGGGCAGGGTAAGGGTCTTTTCCTTCGATACGGATCGCGCTCGACGAAGTCCCCGCCCTCACCCTCACCCTCACCCTCTCCCGGCGTACCGGGAGAGGGGACCAGTCGCCGCTCCATCACTTCCTGAAGTAACTCTTCCCCGCCCGGTTCACCTTGCTGAGGCGGTTATTCACGTACAGCCCTTCGAGCAGGAACTCGCCCGCACTCGCGAGGTGCCCGGCGTCGTTCGGGTCCATGTCCATCTCCAGCGTGAGCTTCGCCGCCAGCTTCGGCAGGCCCTTCATCGCGCCCATGTTCGCGACAAACTCCTCGGCACTGATCTCGTCGCCTCCAGGGAACGTCACGTTCTTTTGGAACTGCTCGATCACGCTCTCGTACTCGTCGGCGTCGGTGATCTTGTTGAAGACCTTCTTCACCGCTTCGCCGATCAGGCTCTGGACGAGCTTGTCTTCGCTCGCGTCGTCGTCGCCGAGCGTCATCTCGATCTTTCCGCGGCAACTGGCGACGAGGTGCTGCAGGTCGCACACGCGGGCCGTGACGGATTTCTCGTTCGTCAGGATGCCGCGACGCTCGGCGCTGCTGACCACGGTCTCGGCGTTCGCGATGCTCGTGCGGACGCTCACGCCCGACGCCTGCGACACGTGCGGGCTCGACCGCGCGAGGCGCACCACCTCTTCGACGATCTCTCGCAGGTATGCCGGCACGTTCACCTTCACGCCGCTGCTGCTGCCGGAATCCTCGCGGGCGATCCACGCGTTTTGGTCGACGATCTGCAGGCCTTCCTCGATCGTCTCCGGGTAGTGCGTGCGGATGACGCTGCCGATGCGGTCCTTCAGCGGCGTCACGATTCGGCCGCGGTTCGTGTAGTCCTCGGGGTTCGCGCTGAAGACGAGCATCACGTCCAGGTTGAGCCGGATCGGATACCCGCGGATCTGCACGTCTCGCTCTTCCAGCACGTTGAACAAACCCACCTGAATGCGCGGCGACAAATCCGGAAGTTCGTTGATCGCGAAGATGCCGCGATTGCTGCGCGGGATCAGCCCGAAGTGCATCGTCGTTTCATCGCTCAGATACCTGCCCTGCGCGTGCTTGATGAGGTCCACCTCGCCGATCAGGTCGGCGATCGTCACGTCGGGTGTCGCGAGCTTTTCCTGGTACCGCATCGAGCGATGCACCCACTCGATCTTCGCGGCGTCTCCCTGCTCTTCGATGATCCGCTTACCGACGCGCGTCACGGGCTCGATCGGATCGTCATTGATGTCCGGCCCGCTCAGCACCGGAATCCACTCGTCCAGCAGTTCCGGCAGCATCCGCAGGATGCGCGTCTTCGCCTGCCCGCGCAGGCCGAGCAGCAGCATGTCGTGCTTCGCCAGGATGCCGTTCACCAGCTGCGGCACGACCGAATCGCGATACCCGACGATGCCGGGAAAGAGCGGCTCATTCGCGCGGAGCTTGCGGATCACATTGCGACGGAGTTCGTCCTTCACAGAAACGGGCGCGTAGCCCGACGCCTTCAGTTCGCCAAGCGTGCTGATCTTCGGAGCGGTCATGCGGAGATGGTAGGCGCTCCGCGCGCCGAGGTCGTGCCGCGTCCGGACACGACACGACATCCACGCCGAATGAAGAGATGTCGCATTTTGACGCATTCTCTCAAATCTCAACTGGTTTTCGCGAGATCGATGGTGCATCGATGGAACATTTTGGAACATTTCCGGTGCGCCGGGGAGCATTTCACGAGCGATCCGTCACATTCGATGCGTCACGCGGAACTCGCCGGGCGTCGGTCGTCGACCCGTTCCGGCGTTGAGTTTTCAAATAGCCCTTCACGCGCGATGCGCGATCGCGCGAGAACGCCCCATCATGCGCACGAGGTCGACTGAATTGGAAGCGCATCTGTCGCCGACGACCCGGCCGAACCCTCGGCCGCAAATGAAGTTCGGCCGCCGGACGGAAAACGTCGAAAATCGCCTGCAATGGGTGCCACGACTTGTACGCAAGTCGTGGAAGGCGTGCGGGACGCCGAAGCGTGATTTGTCGTCGCTTGCCGGGCTGAGGCGTACCACGACTTGAAAACAAGTCGTGGCACCCGCCAGCAGGAAAGATGCAGAGAAGGGCCCGTCCTGCGTGGCACGGGCGTCCCGCCCGTGATTCGACGCCAGCAGATGGTACCTGGCTTTGCCCCATAAAAAACGCGAATTCTGGGGTGTTGAGAAGTGCGGCACCAAGGGCAGGGCGTTCAACATCTCGCGCAACATGTTGAACTGCGAGCGCAACATGTTGAACCCCAAGCGCAACATGTTGAACCGTGAGCGCAACACTTTGAACCCCGAGCGCAACCTGTTGAACGTCTCGCTCAACATGTTGAACCCCCAGCGCAAGACGTTGGACGCCTCGCGCAACACGTTGAACGCGACGCGCGTAGGTCGTCGGGCTCGTTGGCGGGTGTTAAGCTCTTGCATCAGTCCATGACGCCAATCGTTGAAGGCATCATCGCCGTCCTCGAAGGCGATTCTTCGGACAACGCCATGCACAACGCGATGGTGGACGCGGCGTTCCTCTTCGAAAAGTCCCGTGGCGTTCCGCCCTGCGGCTGGTCGGACGAGGTGGTTCAATCCAACGCGAGCACCGAAGACATCCGCCGTCTGCGAGAGGCGGTCGTGAGATTCGTCCAGCGAACGGGCGTCGGCACTTGGACGCTCGGCAAGTGCGTCGACCCGTCGCTCAAACCTCTCTTCGTCGAAGTCCTGCAGCGATCTCTAAAGGTAGAAGAAGGAGACTTGTTCGAAGCGATGATCGCCCTCGACCGCATCGGCGAGCCGGTGTTCGGCGGCTTGAACAATCGCTGCTGTCTTGCCGTGGAGGTCAATCGCGAACTGGCTCGGCGGTATCTGGAAAATCAGCGATGACCTAGGTGGCACACAACGACGTGAGCTTTTCGGTCGGGACGGGACGTCTGATGGACTCGCACCGATTGTCGATATGCTCTCCCAAGTCGATCCGCGAAGTGTGCCTTCTCGAACAAGTTAAACAGAGGTGATGTCGCTCCATGCGAGGCGTGTTCTCCACTCTTCCTGCAGACAATCTTGCGGCGGCCCTAGCCCCAATCGCAGACCACGTCGAGCGTCTGGAGTGGGCAGTCAACCTGTACAATGGCCCGCTTCGGTTTCCCTATGCCGAAGAGGACGAACCGGAAAACGTGCTGTCGTGGCACCACGATCAACAAGGGCTCCCGATGGGCTGGTTCGGCCGCGGTTTCCTGCCTCGGCATGCCGACTGTCTGATCTTCGATGAATGGGGCTACTACTTGGGCTTCGACGCCGCCGCGCTCGCCCCTGAAGCCCTTGTGCGTGAACTTCAATTCGGCGGCATTCGACCCGGGCGGCGACTGTTCCGTGCGGTTGCGAAGCATGGGCTTCTGTTCCTGCTCCGCGTCGATAGGGGATGGTGGGAGGCGTACACGCCGGACACCGACATCCTCGAAGGCCTCATGCGTGGCTGGAACGGTCGCTGGGTAGACTCCGACCGCTGGACGGCAGGTCCTCCGAGGCACGCCGATCCAGACGCGATTTAAACCGGCAATGCAGTGGACCGAGCCGGCGGGTAAGCTTCTTGGGGATGGAGAGCCGGCGAAGTGCCGGCTCTGTCACCGCAAAGCCACTACGTTGTCCCGCCCATGTTCGATGCGAAACACGGCAGCCTTACATTCGACCAGCCGCCAACGGTGATCGCGCCGTCGCTGACGCGGGCTCAGTTCTTGGCCAGCGCGCTTGCTGCGGGGGCATCTACGCATGTGCAGAATGAGCCGTATCACTCTTGGAAACTTAACGGGACCTTCCGCTCAGCAGGGCTGGAACTGATCGTGGTGCTGTGGTTCCATGGCCAGCGACTCACGATGGTCAGTCTGATGGATCCCGATCCGCGTTTTGGGACGAGTTGGGAGGACTGTTCACTTGAGAAGGAGATGGCTCGGAAGGTGAGTCACGATGCGTGGCTATCGCGTACCCTTCCTCTGGATCGGGATGTTTCATGGGGAAGTGTGTGGTCTGGCTATGACGAAAAGGGCGGCTTCAGCGACATCGTCGTAAAGTACAACGCCGTGAGATAGCCGCGCACTGGAACGCATCGGTCGCGGAGTCGGTTGAGCGCCCGGCCAGTCCTCGATTGCAGGGGCGCTATCCCTCGAGCATCGTCGGACGAGCCAGCTACTCCCCAACCTCCACCCGCGTCGCCCCCAGCGTCAGGCCGGTGGCGTACGCCAGGTCGATCTGGCTGATCTGGTAGTCGACGCGGGCGCTCACGAGGGCCGCGCGGGCGTCGGCGAGGTTGGCCTGGGCTTCGAGCACCTCGGTGCTCGTGCGGAGTTGTGGGTCGAACTGGCGCGTCTCGGCGGCCAGCAACCGTTCGTTCAGCGTCACCCGCTGCCGGGCGGCGAGGACGCGTTGCCAGTCGCGGTCCAATCGGTCGACGGCGTCGACGGCGTCGCGATGCCGCGGCTGCACGCCGGTCAGTTCTTCCCCTTGCCCATGATCTGCATCAGCTTCACCTGCGTGTCGGTGGTGATCTTGCCCTCGGGGTGCACGCGGCGGGTCCACGTGCCTTCGGGGTTGAGTTGCCAGCAGTGGCCGTAGTCGGCGAGGCAGGTGTCGAGGATGGTCTTCAGGCTCGCGCGCAGGCCGGGGTCTTCGATGGGTGTGATCGCTTCGACGCGGTAGTCGAGGTTGCGGCTCATCCAGTCGGCGCTGCCGATGTAGTACTCCTCCAGGCCGCCGTCCTGGAAGTAGTAGATGCGGTGGTGTTCGAGGAACCGGCCGAGGATGCTGATGACGCGGATGTTCTCGGAGAGGCCCTTCACGCCCGGGACGAGGCAGCAGAAGCCGCGGACGATGAGGTCGATCTGCACGCCGGCCTGTGAGGCTTCGTACAGCTTCAGGATGATCTTGCGGTCCTGCAGCGCGTTCATCTTCGCGACGATCTTCCCGCCGCGGCCGTTCTTGGCGTGGTCGATCTCGCGGTCGATCATCTGGATGAAGCGGTCGCGCATGTTCACCGGCGCGACGAGGAGCTTCTGGTAGTGCTTCTTCAGCGATCGGCCGGTGAGGTAGTGGAACAGTTCGACGGCGTCCTGCGTGATCGCGGGGTTGCAGGTGAATAGGCCGAGGTCGGTGTAGAGGTTCGCAGTCTTGGGGTTGTAGTTGCCGGTGCCGATATGGCTGTACGCGCGCAGGCCGTCCGGCTCGTCGCGGACGACGGTGGCGAGCTTCGTGTGCGTCTTCAGTCCGACGATGCCGTAGACGACGTGCACGCCGGCGTCTTCGAGGCGCCGCGCGAGCTGCACGTTGCGGTGCTCGTCGAAGCGGGCCTTCAGTTCGACGAGCACGGCGACCTGCTTGCCGCTCTCGGCAGCGTGGACGAGCGCGGGGATGAACGCGCTGTCCGCGCTCGTGCGATAGAGCGTCATCTTGATCGCGAGGACTTTGGGATCGACCGCGGCGGCTTCGATGAACTTCTCGACGCTCGCCTTGAAGCTTTCGTACGGGTGATGGACGAGCAGATCGCCGTTGCGGATGACGGCGAAGATGTCGGTGTCCTCATCGCGAAGCCTTCGCGGGACGAGCGGGCTCCACGGCTTGAACTTCAGGTCGGGGCGATCGATGTTCGACAGTTGCATCAGGTCGTCCATGTCGATCGGCCCGCGCAGGATGACGACGTCCTCGGGCCGGACTTCCAATCCGTCGATGATGAGCTGGCGCATCTCCTTGGACATGGCTTCCGGCAATTCGAGCCGGACGACGTCGGCCATCCGGCGCAGCTTCAGCTCGTGCGTGATCATCGCGAGCAGGTCGTCGGCGTCCTCCTCGTCCGTCTCGACGTCGGCGTTGCGGGTCACGCGGAAGAGGTGGTTCTCGAGCACGTCGAGCCCCTCGAACAGCTTCTTCAGGTTCGCGCCGATGATGCTCTCGACGCTGACGAACGTATGGCCGGTCACGCCGGGCTCGTTGGGAAGGAGAAGCCAGCGCGGCAGGTTCTCCGGCACCTTGATGCGGACGAAGCTGCGCGGGCCGGGGCTGCCATCCTTTCGCTGCGGGTGCTGCAGCATCACGCCCATCGATTTGCTCAGGTTCGAGATGAACGGGAACGGGTGCCCCGGATCGACCGCGAGCGGCGTGAGGATCGGGAAGACCTGCCGATCGAAGAAGTCGTTCGCGAACGTCTGCTGATCGGGCGTGAGGTCGTCGTACCGCTTGATCTGCACGCGCTCTCGCTTCAGCGCGGGGTGGAGTTCGTTGAACCAGAGGTCGATCTGCTCCTGCAGCATCGGGCGGATGCGGGCGTGCATCGCGACGAGCTGCTCGTCGACGGTCTTGCCGTCGAGGGAACGCTCGGTGATCGCGCCGAGGCGTTGCCGCTGCAGCCCGCCGACGCGCTTCATGAAGAACTCGTCGAGGTTGCTCGCGAAGATGGCGAGGAACTTCACGCGTTCGAGCAGGGGGAAGGACTGGTCTTGGGCGAGTTCGAGGACGCGCTTGTTGAAGTCGAGCCAGGAGAGTTCGCGGTTGAAGAAGAGCTTGCCGGCCGCGTCGAGATGAATCGTTGGCGCGGCCCCCGACGCGGGCTCGATCACTTCAGAGACTTCGGCGACGTTCTTGGAGCGGTTCTTCATGGGAGCGGTCCCCTTCATACCACAGCAATGTTAAGGCGGGCGACGATCGTTTCAGAGCCCGCGTCCGCGTCTTCAAAGCCCGGGGTGTATACCCCGGGCCCGGATTGCGTTCGTTAAACTAGGCGTTTCGTGCTCATTCAGCGCCGTTGAACTCGGCATGTACATGCCGGGCTTTGGGAATTGCACGAGATGCATGCGAGAGAGGCATGCTGTGCCCGTCTGCCCGAAACCGCATCGGATTGTGACGGACGGCACAAACGAAATCGGCGGGGCGGACGCTGAGGGCGTCGGCCCCGCCGAGGGGGAGCGTCTCCGTGGGTCGGAATAGGCGTCCAGCGGGGATCGAATCGACCCGCTGTGAGGCAGCGCTTTGCAGCGATGCGATTAACGCTTCCGACGGTCACGACGAGCCTTGCGCTTCTTACTGCCGACCTTGCGGCGGCGGCGTGGCTTGCCCATGGGATGCTCCTTTCATCAGTACGATTCAACTCGCTCGCACGCGATCCGAACAGCTCCGAATGCGTGCTTTTGTGGACCTGTTATCGTCCTCAAACCCGACCCGAATTTACGGATGTCGAGTTCCGCATCCTGCGGTATAACGATTGCACATTCAAGTCCGCCAGTGGCGTGATCTCACGTCCGGGTCGGATTCCCGATGCCGCACCACCGTGCATCGCCCGATCCGAGGTCGCGCCTGAGATGGGTAGGTTTTCCCCGCAACAGTTCCGTCGATTCGCGCGTTGAATCGTACGGTGTTGCGATGCGTCAATCCTGCCCCGCCCGGGTTCACATCGTTCGCCCGTGCGAGTCTGCAATTCATCTCTCTCTTGAGGAGTCCTGCATATGGTTCAGTTCCTCAGCGGCAACGTTCTCCTGAAGCCCGCCCAAAAGCGGCGCGTCCTCGCTCACCTGAAGCGATGCACGAAGCTCGGCGAGCGCATCGGCGACTTCAAGCTCTTCGTCCAGCTCCAGCGCACGGGCAGAGCCGTCCAAGCCAAGGCCCGCGTCCGCGACAAGGCCGGCGCGTTCGAGGTCGTCACGCGTGACAACCACTGGGAGAACGCGATCGATTCGATGATCCGTCAACTCAATACCGGCGTGCATGCGCACCGCCTCGCTGCCGCTTGATTACATGAGACAACCGAAGACCACGCAAGGCCTGCCGGCCATCGGCGGGCCTTCGTCGTTTGAGGTGGAAGGGGATTCCGCACAACGGGTTACGAGAATCGTGTCCCCGGCTCGGTGTCGGCTACGCCTGTGTCTGTGTCACCGCCACACGTCGTGACGGGACGCACCAGACAAAGGAAAGAAGCCATGCTGAACCTCAAGAAGATCGTCGCCGTCGCTGCTCTGGGTTTTGCCCTCTTCACCTCGAACAATGCCGCCAAGGCACAGGCGATGCCCGACTGGGGCGTCGGCAACCTGTGGGCGATGAACGCCCAGTTCGATCAGCAGTTCGACCAGTGGGCCCGAGTCGGTGCCTGGCAGGCGGCCCTCGCGACGCCGAACGATCAGCCCCTCCCGTTCAACGCGATGACGATCAGCAACTCGATCAGTGCGGGCAACCAAGCCTTCTACGGTTACCTCGGCTCCGTGCAGGCGAACAGCGCGTCGATGAGCAACACCGTCGGCAACTACAGCACCGGCGCGATCCAAGGCAACTGGTACTACACCCCGCAATACGGCGGTGGCTCCTACACCCTGCCGTACACGACCGCACCGGCCGGTGGGTACTACATGCAGAACGGATACGTCTACCCCGGCTATCAGTACGGCGGGAACAACATGATGATGATGGGCTACCGCTGATCGCCGCGGAAGTGATTTCCAGAGAAACGCGAAAGACCCCGGCACATCCCTGCAGTGCCGGGGTCTTCGATTGAAAGCCGTTGGTCGGGCTCAGCGACGACGCTTCATCGCGATCAGCCCTGTCGCGCCGAGGACGAGCAGCGACGTCGGCTCGGGCACGGTGAGGACGAGGTTCACCTGGCCAGCGGTCGCGGTGTCGATGCTCAAGCTTGCGCCACTCGGCAGCGTGGGAATCGTGCCGAGGGTCAGGCCCGAGCCGGCGAGAGCGCCGGAGTAGTTGATGAGCCGCCACGTGCCGCCAGCGCTCGACGCGAACGAACCCGCGACGGTTTCGGACACGTTGAGCGTGCCGTTGAGCGTCAGTCCGCCGGCCGTGGTGACGTTGATGAGATCGTTGATGCTGCTGCCGACGGTGGTGTTGCCGCCATTGAGTTCGTAGTTGAGGACGGACGTGCTGTTGAGCGTCAGCCCGCCGACGGTGAGGGTGCCAGGGCTCGTGCCGGGGGAGATGATGCCGCCAGTAGTGGAGGCGACGGTCCCCGAGATGATGCCTGAGCCGCCGAGCGTGGCACCACCGCTCACGTTGATGCCGGTGTTCCAAGTTCCGTTGACGTTGAGGCGGCCGCCCGAGACGCTTCCAGCCGCAATGACTGACACGGCGCCGGACAGCGTTTGTGTACCCGCGCCGACCTTATTGAGCGAAGTGGTCGTGCCACCGGTGAAAGTGATGTTGCCTGAGAAGGAGCCATTGGCGTCGCCGTTGCCGAGAGTAAGCGATCGCGATCCCGATCCGGATTTGCTCACGTTTCCGGCGCCGTTCGGGCCATCATTCAGACCGTTGATATTGCAGGAAACGTTGTTCAAGAACAACGAAGCGCCGAGGTCGATGGCCAGGTTCCCCTTGCCCGCGCCGAAGGGCATCATGTTGTCCGTCGACATGTCGAGCGTGCCCGCGCTGACGAGCGTGTTACCGGTGTACGTCTTGGCGTTGGTCTGGTAGCGAAGTGTTCCGACGCCCGTCTTGGTGACGCCGAACGCTCCGCTGAGGACGCCGTTCACATTGATTCGCGGAGCCGTGCCGGTCGAGCTGTCGCTGCGGACGACGTTGAACGTCGTGGCCTGGCCGAGTTCGATGGGGGCGCCGATGTCGAAAACTGCTGACTGCGTCTGTGAGAATGCAATTGAGTTGCCGCTCAGTTTCAGGGCGTTGCCGTTCAGCGCGTACGCAGCAACGGTGACGTTGACCGAGTCGATCGACAGGTTGGAGAGATCGTTGTTGGTAGTCCGCGAACCGCCCGTCACCGGCGTTGACGTGAAGGCGATCACGTCGCCGTTCGCCGGTGCCTGTGCGGGGTTCCACAGCGTGGCGTCGGACCAGTTCACGCCTCCGGTGGCATTGGATCTCCAGACGAGCGTGGCAGCGTTGCTAGATGCAGCCAAGCCGATACCGCCCACTAGGGCGGCCAGTGCGAGCGTACGACGACTAGACGTGCAGACGGGGCTTCCGCGCATGTTCTCCTCCTCGGTCCATCATCCTGCTCGATTAGCACGCCTCCGCGACGTGTTTGCTGTAATCGGAGCGGTGCAAAGACAGCATAAATGAGGGTGCTCGATTTGCAAGGCAATTTTCAGGGGTTTGTGGCAATTGTGGAAATTGCCGTGCCGCCAGATGATTGCTGTTCTTTCGCCTGAATTGCCGGCTCTGGCGTGTGAGTTATCGGCGGCAGGATCTTCGGCGATCGTGCGGAATCTCGGCCTCCCATGATGGAACTGTGGAAATTCCGACCCCGCCTGACGTGCATGGGTCGCGCATGCAGCCGTGGCGCGTCAGCGCGGCACCGCCTGAGTGCGCGCCTCCGCCTAACTTGCAGAGCACGCCAGCGCTCGAGAAGCCCCAATGCTCGAAGTGCAACCTCACGCGAACAGGAGAGTTCGCGCGGTGAAGCTGCTGCACCCGATGTGATGTGCGAATCGGTTTTTGCAGCATCGCGGTCGCGTACTGGGACTCACCCCGCGCGGCGATACGCGCGCGGCTTGTCCCACCCCGTGATGCGCAACTGCTTCTGCCGCGCGAGTTCCAGGTGTTCCAAATACTCGTTCAGTTCGCCGTCGCTGAATTGATCTAGGAACGTTGCCTCCACCGTCGTGTTGAACCGGCGGATCTCGTCGATCAATTGCGGGCGGGTGAGTTGACGGTGTTCCATGAGAGGTTTACGGTTCGAGGTCTCGCGAATCTGAGAGGACGGAGAAGAGGCCGCGCGATTGTGTTGCGCCGAAGTGCAACCAAACCGCGACTCGTCGATGCGAGAAGTAGTCGTCCGGTTGTCCGCTTTGTCTTGAAGACGGGCGGGCGGTTTAGCGGGTCTGAATAAATGTCCGACGCGAACGCGAATAACGACGCTGTAAAGACTTCTGCGCCCTCGACCGGCAGTTCCTCGGCGGCTGTCGAGGATCGCCGGCGCGATCCGGCGATGCGGGCCCTCTATCAGATGTCGCGCACGGCCGGCGTCGGCCTGCAGGACTACGCGGCCGTGAACAACCTCGCCGTGATCGGCGTCTTCTGCGCGATCCTCGCGGCCCTCTTTTACCTGCTTCTCTGGGAAGTGCCGATCTACCCGTTCCTCGCGGCGGCGGGCCTCATTCTGGGCGTGGTGAGCTTCATCCAGATCTCCAAAAGCAGTGGCACGCAGACGGGCAAGGGCATCGCCGTCGCGGCGGCCGCGCTCTCTCTGGGCGTGGGCGGCTACGCGGGCGTGCGCGGCGCGATGATCGCCGCGGAAGACAAGCGGCACGTCGCCGCGATCGGCGAGATCGTCAAGCAGTTCGGCGAATCTGTGAAGACGCAGGACTGGCCTCGCGGGTACGCGCTGATGGACGAAGCGTTCCAGAAGCGCGTGTCGCTCGCCGAGTTCCAGGGCAAGCTGGGGTTCGTCCGCAACTATCAGGGCAAGACGATCGACTCGTTCGTCATCAAGCCTGAGTCCACCCGCATCGTCCGCGATACGGCCGGCAACGTGACGGGCGAGACGCTCATGTACATCCGCCTCGCCGACGCCTCCGGAACGGTGTCGGAGCCCGGCTCGGTACCGTGCATCCTTTTTCCGTACGGTGCGGACTGGAAGGTCCACGACATCCCGGACCTGTTCGCGCCGCCTAAGAAGACGCGGTGATGGGTTCTGCGGATCGCGGCGACCGCGGCCGGGCCGTCGCACGCAACGTTCGTTCAAGCAGGGCGCTGCGATCGTCCGATAGTCCTGTTGGGTCTCGCGAGAGATTCGCCGGCACCGGTGCGCTTTTGGGTCGAGTGGTCGCTTACCCACGCCTCGGAACTGGTCGATGACTTCCACTGGACGGTTCTGCGCCCGCGTTGTTCGCGTGGCGACGAGCCGTGCCACGAAGGAAGGGCGATCCGCATGAATCACCAGCTCGGCCGGACTCTTAATCGAAATGCAGGAGCGGCACGTCGCGCGACGTCTGTAGCCTTGGCAGTGCTCACGATGGGCGGCCTGACCGGCTGCTCGTCGGTGAAGTCGCTGCTCGGCATGGGCTCGGGTCCGCGCACGCTGAAGGACGGCGACGACGTCGTCACACCCGTCAGCCCAGTGGACGAGGTCGCCCAGCCCGTCAAGCCTGCGTCTAATCCGCAGCAGCAGAAGCCCAAGGCGCCTAGCGCGGCCGACCTCATGTTCACAGATACGTCGGCCCCCTTCGAAAACCCCGGCCCGCGCGAGGTGAACGTCTTCGGTGAACTCGACGGCGTCGGTCCCGGCGTCTACCAGCCGGGCGGATCGGGCGGATTCAACCAGGTCACCTACGTCGACGAAGGCTTCGACGCCGACCCGCGCATCAGCCCCGACGGCAAGCACCTTCTCTTCAGTTCGACGCGTCACTCCGAACACCCCGACATCTACATCCAGAAGACCGACGGCCTGGCGATCACGCAGCTCACCGCCGACCCGGGCGACGATGCGTTCCCCGCGTTCGACCCGACTGGTCGGCAGATCGCCTTCGCGAGCAACCGGTCTGGCAACTGGGACATCTACGTGATGGACGCCGACGGCTCGAACGTCCGCGCCGTCACCCGCACGCCCGCCCAGGACGTGCACCCGAGCTTCTCACCCGACGGCACGCGGCTCGTCTACTCCTCGCTCGGCTCGCGTTCGGGTCAGTGGGAGCTGTGGACGGTCGACCTGAAGACGCTCGAGCGAAAAATGATTGGCTACGGGCTTTTCCCCGAGTGGTGCCCGCGCGCGGATAAGGATCTGATCGCGTTCCAGCGTGCCCGCCAGCGCGGCACGCGATGGTTCAGCGCGTGGACGCTCGAACTCATCGACGGCGAAGCGAAGAACGTGACGGAAGTGGCGTTCAGCACGAATGCCGCGATCGTCGCGCCGACGTGGAACCCGGATGGAACGAAGCTGGCTTTCTCGAGCGTGGTCGATCCGCAGGCGGCGCACCCCGGTGCGATGACGACGCCCAACCGCGGCACGCAGCAGGACGTGTGGATCGTGAACGCCGACGGTACGAACCGCTACCGCCTGACCGACGGCCGAGGCGTGAACGCCACGCCCGCCTGGAGCGCCGACGGCAAGGTGTACTTCGTCAGCGACCGCGGCGGCAGCGAAAGCATCTGGAGCATCCCCGCTGGCAAGAGCCGAATGCAGACGGCTGGCGCGGGAGACAAGTAGTTCGTAGTTCGAGGTTCGCAGTTCGCAGCTGGCTTTCTGAGCTGCCCACTGAACACTGACCACTATGCGATCGACACGGATGTCGACCTTCCTCCTGCTCGCAGCGCTGAACGCGCTGTCGGGGTGCAATACCAACCCGGATCGAACTTATCCGCGCGAGGAATACCTCGTCGCGCCGGCCACCTCGCCGCGGTCGATCGCGATCGCGCCGTTGCTGAACCTCTCCGGCCAGAAGCAGCCCGACGCGCTCGTCGCGGCCGACGTCGTCTATCAGCAGATGCAGGAGGTTCGCGGCGTCACGGTCGTTCCCGTGAACCGCGTGGTGGACGTGTACGTTGCGCTCGGCATCAACCAGGTGGAGTCGCCGGAGCAGGCGAACATCGTCTGCAACGCGCTGGGCGTCGACGCGCTGCTCGTCCCGACGATCACGCTCTACGACCCGTACACGCCGCCCAAGATGGGGGCGAGCCTTCAGATGTTCGTCGCAAAGAGTTACTCGACGAAGGCGTCCGGTAACGTCGACATGCGGGCGCTCACGAGACAGGCGACGCCCGGTGCGATGGAGTCGCTGCCTCGAAATGCCGATTTCTTACAAGCCGTCGGAATGTTCGATGCGGCAAACGGTTCCGTTCACGAGCGACTGATGCAGTTCGCGCGGGGAAGGGCCGACCCGCTCGGGCCGATGGGAGAGAGAGAGTACGTGATGCACATGGACCGCTTCGCCGGGTTCGTGTGGCACGAGTTGATCGGCGAGTTGCTCGCGCAGATGCCACGGGACTGACCCGTCGAGGTCGGTGTCGGCGCGCGGGAAGAAACGGGTCGTGAAGATATGGCGTCGACGAATCCGACGAACCCGAACGGCAGTGGCGACGAGCCGAAGCCTCGCGCTGACGGCAAGGCTGCCGCGACTGAGCAGCGCTCGTTGAGCCTCGTGAAGGGGAAGCACTCGTTCCTGTTCCGCTACGGTCCCGGCGACGAGAACGTCGTCCTCGAATCGCTCGCCGATCTGGTGAAGCGCCGCGACCTCCCGTTCGACTGGTTCGATGCCGCCGTCCTCAGCCACCAGCTGGGCCAACATTTATCCAAAGAATTGCAAGCGCATCTGCCGAAGAAAGGTGCATAGAGGTTATGGGCAGTTGTCAGTTTTAAGTTGTCAGTTGTCAGTGGATCCGGCGAAGTCGTCGTCGCTCCTCTGACAACTGACAACTGACAACCGACAACTGACTGTCCTCCGCGGGACGAGGATCGGCCCGTGCGTGCGCGAATCGGTTTGGTCGCTGCAGGGCGCGCCGACTGGTTCTCTCCGACACCGGGTTGCCTTCCACATCCCCTTCGACCCATGACGACCGATACACTCCCGACGGAAGCCGTCGCGCAGCCGCACGTGATCGCGCAGGCCTCGCCCCTCGTCCGAGGCTTTCTCGACTACCTGAAGTACGAACGCCACTTCTCCGACTACACCGTCCGCAGCTACGGCGCCGACCTCATCCAGTTCTGCCAATTCCTCCGCGGCGAGATCGGCACGAGCTACCGCGCCAACGCCCCGCGCACGGAAGGCGACACCGACGCCCAGCTCTGCGGAGCTGACACCAGCGTCTTCCGCGAGTTCCTCAGCTATCTCTACGCCCAGAATTACACGAAGAGCACGACGGCGCGCAAGCTCGCGACGCTTCGCTCGTTCAGCAAGTTCCTCATCCGCAAGGGCAAGCTCGCCGCGAACCCGCTCGCGTCGATCCGCACGCCGAAGCAGGAGAAGCGCCTGCCGAAGTGTCTCGACCTTGAGCAGGTCCAGAAGCTGCTCGACGCCCCCGGCGACGGCGACATCCTCAGCATTCGCGACAAGGCGATGCTTGAAATCCTCTATAGCAGCGGCATTCGAGTGAGCGAACTCGTCGCGCTGGAGATGGGCGACCTCGACCTCGACGAAGGCGTCCTCCGCGTCCGCGGCAAGGGCCGCAAGGACCGACTCACGCCGATCGGCTCGCAGGCGATCGCGGCCGTGAAGAAGTACTTCGCGATGCGCGGCGCGATGGGCAAGATGGAGAGCGCCCCGAACGCCCGCGTGTTCCTGAACAAGCACGGCGAGTCGCTCAGCACCCGCAGCGTCCGCCGCAAGCTGGACAAGTACCTCAGCATCGCCGGGCTCGACCCGGGGATCAGCCCGCACACGCTGCGTCACAGCTTTGCGACTCACCTCCTGAACAACGGCGCCGACCTCCGCAGCGTCCAGGAACTGCTCGGCCACCAGTCGCTCAGCACCACGCAGATCTACACGCACCTCACCACGAAGAAGATGAAGGACGTGTACGACAACGCCCATCCGCGAGCCCACCTGTCGTCGAACCCGATCCCGCACCCCGTCACGCAACAGCCGACGTGGAGCGCGAAGGTCGGGTGAGCTAACGCCTCTTCGCAAGCACAAAACGCAACGGCCGCGAGCATCTGCTCGCGGCCGTTGGCGTTCCAAGGCATCTACTGACGAAGCCGGCGTCGCAGGGCTCACGCCGCCCGTTTCGTCTCCGCGATCACCATTGTCAGGTCGTCCTTGTGCCCGTTGAGCGGGTTGTTCTCGATCGCCTCGCGGAAGCGGCGGAGGATTTCCTCTGACGGCTCGCGGGTCATCGCGTCGAGTTCGCGTCGCCACTGGTGGCTGCACGGCTGGTCGTTGACGGGGAACGCGGTCTCGACGCCGTCGGTGTAGAAGACGAGCCGCTCGCCGGGTGCGACGCTGAATTTCATCGTCGGCCATTCCGCGTCGGGGAAGACGCCGAGCAGCGGGCCGTCGCTTTCGATGAGGCGCGTCGAGCCGTCGAGGCCGATCACGATCGGCTCCGGGTGGCCCGCCTTGGCCATCTCGACTTCGCCGGTCACGCAGTTGATCTTCGCGTAGACGGCCGTCGCGAAGCTGGACTGCTGCAGGTCCTGGTTCAGGAGCGCCGCGTTCATGATCGCCAGCGTCTCGGCCGGGTCGACGAGGTCGTAGCCGTCCTTGCGGATGCGCTTCGTGACCAGCGAGTTCTTCATGAACATCGTCAAGAGCGCCGCCGGCGTGCCGTGGCCGACCGCGTCGGCGAGGTACACGCCGACGTGCTGCTCGTCGAGCCGTTTGACGTCGAACAGGTCGCCGCTGACGTAGTGCGCGGGACGGTACGCGGTCGAGAACGAAAACATGCCGACGACGGGCAGCGTCTTCGGCAGGAAGTCCTGTTGAATGCGGGCGGCGAGACGTTGCTCCTCGTCGTGCTTCGCCATCTGACGGCTGATGAGCGCGTCGCGCTGACGGAGCAGGGCGTTCTCGGTCTCGAGCTGCACGACGCGCGTCGAGAGCGACTCGCGGTCGGTCAGCTCGTCGAAGAGCCGCTCGATGCCGCCGATCGCGCGGTCGATCAGGCTCGGCGTGGGCAACGCAGCCTTTCTCTCTTCGACCGCTGCCCGCTGCTCGTCGAGCGCCTTGAGCGCCTCTTCGATTTCGTATTCGGAGTGGATGGAACTCATCGCAGACTTCCCTCTGGCGACTGGGTTCGGGCCGCGAAGCGTGACGCGCGTCGCGACCGACCGGGTCAAGGGGGAAGTACGATTCGACTCTTCAATGGGCAGCTGAAAAATCCGCGTATCAGCATGAAAAACGCATGCGTGATCGGACGTTTCGCCCGGCGTGGAGCGGCGTCAGTTCTTATCGGCCTTGGACTGCTGCGCGAGGTCGGGCAGCGTCAACTTGTCGCCCGCCTTGATGCCCAGCTTCGCGGCTTCGCCTGCGTTCAGCTCGATCACGTACCGGGCCGGGCCCGCGCTGGGCGACGACGTCTCGTCGAACGGCTTTAGAGTTACGACGCTCACGACCGCGCCAGCTTCCGCGACGTAGATCACGTCGAGCGGGATGCGCGTGTTCCGCATGTAGAACGCGAGCGGCTGCTCGTGCGGGAACGCGAAGATCATCCCGCGGTGGGCCGGCATCGCGTCGCGGTACATCAGGCCCACCATCGTTTCGAGCATGTCGTCGGCCACCTCAAGCGTGTGGTCGACGCCGCCGAGCGACATGTTCACGATCGGCAGCGACGGCAGATCGACCTTTGCCGACTTCAGGTCGGGCAGCGTGATCGTCACGCCGTGGCGGATGCCGAGCGCGTCGGCCTTCTTGTAGGGAAGCAGCAGCGCGAACATCGCCTTGTCGCTTGCGCGGACCTCGCCGAGCGGGCCGGCCGCGAGGGGCGACGTGTTCACGACCTCGCCCGAGGCGTTGATGAACGCGACGTCGACCGGCGATTCGAGCCCGCCGCCCTGGACGTTGAACTCGAATTCCATCGGCAACGCGAGCAGCACGGCGGCGTCGTCGGTCGGCGCAGGCGGTCGACGGACGGCCTCGGTCAGTTGCTCCGGCGCGACGATCACCCTGGCCGGCACGTCGCGGTCGTTCACGCGTAGTTCGAGGAGCGTGCCGGGCTGTGTCGCGGGCGCTTCGCGCGCGAGCACGACCTCGTCGGTCTGTTTTGGTGCGGGGCTGGATGGAATCGCGAAGTAGACGATGCCCGCCGTCGCGGCGAGCGTGGCGACGAAGACGATGACGCGAGACGTGCTCATGAGCGTGCGGATGATACCGAAAAGTCCCGTCGCGCACGCGCTCATCGAGTCGCTATTGCCCCGGCGGCGATCGGCGTTGAGCAGCGCGCAGGCGCGAGGTGAGCCACATGTCGACAACTGCCAGCGCGAGCGTGATGAGCAGGAGTAGCATCGTCAGCCCGAAGGCGATCGAGAGCCGTGTGACGTTCTTCGCCGGCCCGTCGAGTCGGCCGAGCTCGATGAAGAGCCAGAAGATCGCCGCCGCCAGTCCGAGCAACTGCACGCCGTTCAAGCGCCGGAGCCGACGACGCAGGTGGTTGAATCGCCCGGCTTCAACGCCCGCCAGCCGATCGACGGCGGCTGAGTTCGTCGCGTAGTGCCACCCGGCCACCAAGACGAGCGTGCAGAAGATGGCGACGAGGGCGTTCAATGGAACAGTGGGCAGCGAACAGTGGGCGGTGGGCAGTACGCAGTGAGCAGCTTCGCTTCTCTCAAACCGATTTCAATCCCAACTCTGCAATCAGATCCATCGGCAGTCCGACCACGTTCGACCAGCTGCCCTCGATCTTGGTGACGAACGGGTCATCATCCTGCAGGCCGTACGCGCCTGCCTTGCCCTGCCAGTTGCCACTGTCGAGGTGTGCCTCGATTTCCGCTTCGCTCATCGGGCGCATGTGCACGCGCGTCAGGTCGTGTTCGACGCGGAGCTGATGCGGGTCGAGCCGGGCGACGCAGACCGCGGTGATGACGTCATGTGCGCTTCCGGACAGCTTGCGGATGATCCGCTCCGCGTCGGCGCGGTCGACGGGCGTGCCGAGCAATTCGCCATTCAGCGCGACGACTGTATCGGCACCCAGCACGAGCCGGCGCGGATGCCGCTTCGCGACACACAGCGCCTTGTTCCGAGCGAGCTGTCGGGCCACGAGCGCGGGCTCGCGCAGCTTCGCGAGCAGCTCGGCGATCGGCTCGTCGATGTCGGCCGGATCGGTGTCGAAACGGTAGTTGGCCTCGCGGAGCAACTGCACTCGGCGCGGGCTTCGGCTGGCGAGGATGAAGGACGACGGTGAGGACATAACGACAGCAAAAGTCTCGCGATTCACGTGTCGCTCGTCGAGAGACTATTATTGCAACGAATGTCGTTCGACGCCTATCAGCATTCCCCGGTGGCCGGCCATTGGCACTACCTCGATCCGCGCGCCCGGCTCGCGTGGATGGGCGGAAGCACGATCACCTGGCTGATCCTCGGCGCGATCGGGATCGCCATCGAAGTGTCGGTCGGCCGATCGCTCGTGCATGTTGGCGGTGCATCGTTGCCGCTGATCGGTATCGGCGCGACGGCGGGGCTGCTCGTGCTGTCGCTCGTGTGGGCGCAACTCGCATGGGGCCGGTTTCGTTTCATGCTGAGTGAGCGCGAACTCACCGTCGAGTCGGGCGTGCTCTGGCGCAGCAGGCGTTGCATCCCGCGGTCGCGCGTGCAGCACGTGGACATCCAGAGCGGGCCGATCGATCGCGCGCTGGGCTTGGTCGAGGTGCACCTGTACGTCGCCGGCGGCATGGGGCCGGTAGCGCAGCTGCCGGGCGTGGCGCCGGGAATCGCCGAGCAATTGAAGGGCGCACTGGTCGTCGACGCGCCAGCCGACGGGGGCTTCGATGGGGTCTGAAGAACAATCAATGACTCCCTCTCGCGGTACGTCGGGAGAGAGCTCGACTTCTGTGTCCCATACGGCAGGCCCTCACCCTAACCCTCTCCCCGGGTACGGGGAGAGGGGACAGGATCCCTATCAGCAGTGGGCCGCTTACCAGCAGTGGCTCAGCTACGCGAGCGTGCAGTACGCGCCGCGCAGGCTACACTGGTCGAGCATTCCGCTCGACGGCGCTCGCGCGCTGCGTGAACTCGCAGTCTTCGTGGCGATCGTGATCGGGCTGCAACTGTTCGGCGGCCGCGGAACATCGGGGCGACTTGAGTTCCTGATCATTGCGCTTGGCCTATTCCGCATCGTGGGCGGCGTGTGGCGCTACCTCTCGACGAGCTACCAGATCACGCCCGAGAGCTTCCTCTTTCATACCGGCGCGGTCTTCAAGCAGAACCGCTCGATCCCGCTCGGCCGGATCCAGAACATCAACGTCCGGCAGGGCGTGCTGCACCGTCTCTTCCGCGTGGCAGAGGTGCGCATCGAAACCGCCACGGGCGGCGGGCATGCCGAGGTCGACCTGCGCGTGGTGTCGCTCGCCGAGGCGGAATGGCTGCGGGCGACGCTGCTCGCGCCAGTCTCGTCGGCCGTGCAGGCGGCACCCGCTTCGGCGGCCGGCGAAGCCCCCGTCGCGCCGATCGTGAACGTCCGCGCCGATCGCGAGACCACGCTCGTCTATCGCGCGTCGCTCGCACGCCTGCTGTTGCTCGGCGCGACCAGCAACCGCGCGATGCAGATCGTCGGCGGCGCGTTCGCGGTGTTCTTCTTCTTCGCCAACGAGATCGGCGATGGCCCGAACGTCGCGCCGGCCGTGCGGCGAATCGTGGAGCGCGTGCCGCAAGCTGACCTGCCGTTGCTCGCCATCGCTGGCACGGCCGGGCTGATCCTACTGGGGTGGCTCCTCTCGATCGTTCTCACCGTCGTCACGAAGTACGGCTTCGAACTCCGCCGTGAGCCGGGTGGACGCATTGAGCGCGTGTTCGGCCTGTTCACGCGGCACACGTCGCACTTCCCGAAGCGCCGCGTGCAGATGCTCCGCGTCGAGGCGAGCGTATTGCAGCGCAAGCTCGGTTACTGCCGCGTCAGCGTCGATACGGCCGGCAGCTTCAACGACGAAGAGCACGGCCGGCACATGACCGGCACGCCCGAGGTCTGCCCGATCATTCGCCGAAGCGAGGCCGACCCGATCATCGACGAAGTGCTGGCTCGCCCGGCAGAGCTCTCGCAGGTCGTCTGGCAGCGCGTGAGCCGGCGTGCGATCTGGCGAGCATTCTTCCGGGTGACGGTGCTGCTGATGTTCGTCATCGGCGCATGCGGCGCGATCGACGTGCGGGTGCTGTGGGGGCTGGTGGCTGCGCCTGTCGTCGCGATCGGCTACGCACTGCTGCGATACCGCGCGCTGGGCTACGCGCTGTCCGAACGGTTTCTCTTCGTGCGGAGCGGCATCTGGACGCGCGTCGTGCGGATCGTACCGCGCGGGAAGGTGCAGGCGAGTTTCGTCACGCAGTCGCCCATTCAGCGGCTGGCGGGCCTTTCAACGTTCCGCGTGCTAACAGCCGGTGCCGGCCACGGGGCCGCCGTGCCAGACATGGAGGCGGACCGGGCCGTCGAACTGCAGGCGAGGCTTCATGGGGCTGAATCTGGAGCGCAAGCGGTAGCCGACCCTGCCATTGTTTCGACCGGCTGAAAGACGCCCGTTCGACCATCCGCAGAATCGCGTAAAGCACTTCCTTGCCACCTGTTGATAGCTGCTGTACTCCGCGCGTCCAGACGGGATTCCTGTATCATTCTGTCATCAGCTGTAAGCCGGTCATGGATCGACCGGCCGTTCGTTCGCAAGTCGTAGATGGAGCTACGCACATGATTCCCATGGAATACCGTCAACAGATCCTCGGCCTGCCACTCAACGAAGTGCTGCGCCCGGAGATCGCGCTGCCGCTGCAGCATGTCCTGCAGATCTACACGGTGGGCAGCTTCCTGAAAGCGTGGGAGAACGGCCACCCGCAGATCGCGTCGCTGTTCGACTCAGTCGAGCAGGCGCACGAGGTGGCATCGCTCTGCGCGACGTGGGCCGGCTGGCGCATCAGCGCCCTGCCCGCGACGGCGGGCAGCTCGTGGATGCGGCCGGATTGACGACGGATTGCCCGCGAAGAAGCACCAGGAACACGAAGGGGGCCAGACATCGTGCGCGCGAACCGCCGACTGGGAGGGCGAGGCTCCCGCCGAGCCAATGCGGATGCGCGATTGATCACTTGGAATTCGCGCATCCGCTGGCTCGGCGGGAGCCTCGCCCTCCCATCGACTCGACTCACGTCCGTCGATCGACCGCCGAGGAGTATGAAGGGCTGCAAGCGCTGCGCTGAAGCAGCCATCACATTCGATGCCTGTCGCAGTCGATCACGGGCTCGCACAGCTTTGCATGGCGGCGTGACTCGCCGCGACGAAATCGCGCAGGCGCAGCAGTCCGCGCGCGGTAGCGTGATCGTCAGGAAGGGAGGGCCACGAGTCGGCGTCACGCGCGTCGTCTGTGTCCTCGCGACGCCCGCGCGCGGCGCCTCAGCGAACGCTGGAGGTGTCCCCATGACCATCCGACAACTGCTCGATTCGTCACACGTCACCTACGAATGGAAGACGCACGAGCCGGCCTTCACGGCTCAGGAGCTCGCTCACTCGATGCATCGCACCGGGCACGAAGTGGTGAAGCCGGTCGTGGTGGTCGTCGACGGCGAGCCGCTGCTGTGTGCCGTGCCGGCGTGCAAGCGGGTCGACCCGCACGAGCTGCGCGAACTGCTCGACGCCCGCGAGGTGATGCTGGCCGACGAGTCGCTGATGCGGCGGACGTTTTGCGGGTGCGAACTCGGGGCTGAGCCGCCGATCGGCAAGCTGTTCGGCCTGCGGACGGTGATGGACGACACGCTTGGCGACAAGCTGCATCTCACCTTCCAGGCCGGCACGCATCGCGACGCCGTCACGATCAGCCTGGCCGACTTCGTGAAGCTGTCCGACCCGGTCGTCGGGCACATCACGTTCGGCGAAGCGTGAGCGGATTTCCGATTGCCGATTTCCAGTTGCCGATTGCAACGCGCAATCGAAGCGTTTGAAATCGGAAACCGGAAATCAACCAAGGAGTGTGCGTGCTTCGTCTTCTCTCGGCCGTCGTGTTGATGCTCGTGTGTGTCGGTTGCGGATCGAATCCCGCCACCAAGGTGAACGCGGCCGCACCGAAGGGGACGGGGTTCAGCGTCCACGAGGCGACGCTGGCCGACGGGTCGAAGCGGAAGTTCAGCGTCTTCGTGCCGTTCGATTACGACGCGAAGAAGCCCACGCCCGCGATCGTCTTTCTGCACGGCCGAATGGAGGCGAGCAGCGACGGCGTGAAGTGCACTACCGTCGGCATCGGCCCCGCGATCGCACGCGAGCCGACGCGGTGGCATTCCATCGTCGTCTTCCCCATCAGCCCCGGCGGAAGCTGGAGCAGCAGCGTCGATCACCAGGGCGCGATCGCCGCGCTCGACGCGACGCGCGGCATGTACAACATCGACCCGAAACGCGTCGCGCTGACCGGCCTGAGCACTGGCGGCGGCGGCGTCTGGCGCGTCGCGGCGGCTTATCCGGATCGGTTCAGCCGACTCGCACCGATGGCCGGCTACAGCGCGAGCGAGGTCGTCGACATGCTCCCCAAAGTGCCCGTCTGGGCAGGCCACAACACGATGGACCCGTTCGTCCTCTACGGCGACAGCAAGGGCATGGTCGCCAAGATCAACGAGCGCGGCGGCAATGCCAAGCTCACCGCGTGGGGCGGCGGCGGACTCAACCCGCACGACTGCTGGAGTAAGGCGTACGCCGACGACGAGTTCGTCCGCTGGATTCAGGAGTGACGCGGCGTCTCGTTACCAATACGTGTAGCAGTTGATCTCCGTCAGGATCGTCTGCACGGCGAGCAGAACGATCAGGAGAACAAGAGACACGCGATCGCGCACAAATGTCGCTGCCGCGATCGCGAAGAGCGGCACGAGCGACATCCACACGCGTTCTGTCTCCAGCGTGAACAGCGTCGAGAACGCCGCGGCCAGAAGCACGGCCCACACGGCCAGCGCGAATCGACTCGCGTACGACCGCCATCGTAACGCGGCGAACGGAATCCCTGCCGCGGCCGCACCGAAGAGAGCGAGGCCTGTGCCGGCAAACGCGAACGCAGCGAGGTTGTTCACGCTCAGTGCAAGCCACTCCTCTTGCGTTCTGTAACCAGTGGTGCTCATCGCCCACTCGTCCTTCCGCATGGCGGCCTGCGCGGTGGCGATGAAGTCGTAGCCGGTGATGAGCTGGATCACACCTTGGATGGTGATGAACGAGACGCCCGTCAGCACGAGCGCGGCGTAGCGGGTGAGGCGCGGTCGCGAGACGAGCGTCGCGAGCATCAGCACGGCAGGCACGAGCGCAGCGGTGAAGGTGAGAAACGCTGCGATCCAAAGACACGCGCCGGCGATCGGTGCCCGCCAAAGCGATGACCACGTCGAGGCCCGCCGGACCGCCCACACGCCGGTCGCGAGGGCGAACAGCATGGCGGTGGTGAAGACGCCATCCATGCTGGTCGCGCCGAAGAGCACGAGCGCCGGTGCGGCCGCGCAGATCGGGACGACGCGCCGTGCGAGCGCTCGGCCGCCAACAAGCTGCGCGAGCCACCAGGCAGGTACGATCGCGAGCGACGACAATGCGATTGCGAGCGACGAGGCCGCGGTGGGAGAGTCGCCGAACAGCTTCGATCCCGCCCAGAGCACCAGCACGCCGCCCGGCGGGTGCGTGGCCGCGTGAAGACTTAACTCGCGGCTTCGCGTCGGGTACTCGCGCGCGAAGGCTACGGGGGCATCGCCCACCTTGGGCACGTCGCCGAGGTATTCGAGTTGCGTCCGCGCGAAAGGCCTGTCGAGCGCATCCCACCCGCCGCGGATGGCTGCGACGGAGCAATTGATCGACGCGACGCTCAGCACGGCGCTAACCAGCGCGATCAAACGCGGCAGCGAACGGATTCGAAAGGCGAGCCAGCACACGGTCAGCCCGCTCAACATCGCAACGACGGCACGCACGATGTGCTGTCTCTGTTCTGCGACATCGATCGGCTGGTATCGCGCGTAGACGGGCCCGATGCCGGCGACGCGGATGTGCTGCGGCAGGTGCTGGACGAGCGTTTCGAATGCGTCGAAGTGCCGCCACGCCACGCCGAGCAAAGCAGCAAGCGCAAGTGTCAGCCCGCAGCGAAGGAGTGTGAACTTAGCGTTGCGCACGCGGGCTCTCCGGACGTCGACGCTTACTCAATCAAACGCGGGAGCACTGCACATCAATCGAACGCACACGGCCCCGGCCCGCCGCATCGGCCGCAGCCGCCGCCTTGAGGGGCGGGGGCGGACTTCCCGCTGCTCGCGCCGACAGCGACGACGCTCAGCTTCCGCTGCGTCTGCTTCGAGCCGCACTCAGGGCACTCCACCTTCTCCTTCTCGCTCGACGCGCTCATCGAGCGGACGAGCTTGTCGAACGTCTTGCGGCACTTCCGGCATTCGTATTCGTACATAGGCATGGCGAGCTTTATCTCCTCGAACGGGAAGACGGTATGTTACGCGACCGATGAAGTCGTTCCAGAACCGCTGCATCAACGTCCGCCAGGTCGGCGGGATCGATCGCTACACCCTCGACGACGGAGCCGGTCGCGGCGTGCGCGTCGCGTGCTTCGACACCGGCGCGAACCTGCGATTCCGCGTGCTGATCGATCGCGGACTGGACGTCGATCACTGCACGCTCGGCGCGCACAGCCTCGCGTTCCTCACGCATCGTGGCGTCACCGCGCCGAGCGACGCCCACGACCGCGGGGCCGACTGGCTCCGCAGCTTCCCAGGCGGATTGCTCACCACGTGCGGCCCGTTCAGCACCGGGGCGCCGTCCGACTGGAACGGCACGCATTACCCACTGCACGGCCCGCACAGCAACAGCAGTGCCGAACTTGTCAGCGTGGTGCAGCCAACGGCGCAGTCGCCCGCGATGTCGGTCACGGGCCTCGTCCGCTACGGGGCGTTCTACGGGCCGAACGCGGAACTGCGGAGAACGATTTCCACTTCGCTCGGCAGCACGCGGATCGACTTCGTCGACGTCGTCACCAATGTCGGCAACGAAACGTGCCCGCACGCATGGCTTCTGCACATCAACTTCGGCTGGCCGATACTCGATGCGGGCTCGCGGTTCGTCTACCGCGCGACGAGAAGTGCCGACCCGAGGCCCGACGAGGATTCGCGGGCGCGGTTCGGCGATCCGAACGTCGATCACACCGTCTTCCCACCGCCCGATGCGAAGGGCCAGCGAGGCAGTCGGCATGCGTTCGCGTACGTCCACCCGAAGCCCGATCGCGACGGTACGGTGACGTGCGGCCTGGTGAACGACAAGCTCGGCCTTTCCGCGACCGTCCGCTACGACACGAGCGAGTTCCCTCGCCTCGGCAACTGGCAGCACTGGGGCGCGGGCGAGTACGTCGCCGCGCTCGAACCGATGACGGGCGGCGTTGAGGGCATCGCCGTCGATGCCGAGCGTGGATGGCTTCGTTACCTCAAGCCGGGCGAGTCGCGGACGTATCGGTACTCCATCGAGGCGAAACAGAAATGAGTCACGCCGACGCATCCGTGCTCGACCTCATCGGCAACACGCCGATCCAGCCGTTGGATCGCGTCGCGCGCTCGCTTGGCCTGCAGGGGCGGCTTGTGGCGAAGCTGGAGAACCTCAATCCCGGCGGCAGCATGAAGGACCGCGTCGCGCGGACCATCGTCCGCCGGGCGCGCGAGAGCGGCGAACTGAAGCCGGGGCAGCCCGTGATCGAGGTGACGAGCGGCAACACCGGCATCGGCCTCGCGCTGGTGTGCCGGGCGCTGGGGCATCCGTTCTATGCGGTGATGAGTCGTGGCAATTCGATCGAACGCGCCCAGATGATGCGGGCGTACGGCGCGGAGGTCGTGCTCGTCGACCAGGCACCCGGCGGCGTCGCGGGACGCGTCTCGGGTGCAGACATGGTGCTTGTGAAGGAGCGCTGTGCGACGCTGTGCGCCGAACTCGGCGCGTACTTCTCAAATCAGTTCGAGAACCCGGCAAACCCGGAAGCGCACGTCGAATCGACCGGGCCTGAATTGCTGAAACAATGCGGCGACGAGTTAAGCGCGGTTGTCGCGTTCGCGGGAACCGGCGGCGCGCTCGGCGGGCTGGCGACGTTCTTCCATCGCGCCGCGCCGCGCGTGCGCGTGTACGCGGTGGAGCCCGAATGTGCGGCGAGCCTTGCTGTTGCCTGCTGCATCGAAGCGGCCCACGCGATTCAGGGCGGCGGCTACGGGAAGCCGTCGCTGCCGCACCTCGATCCCAAACTGGTCGGCGGCTATCTCAAGTGCAATGACGATCAGGCCGTCGCAGCGGCGCGGATGCTCGCCCGCGAAGAGGGCGTGCTTGGCGGCTATAGCACCGGCGCGAATCTTCACGCGGCGATCGAACTACTAAAGGATCGCGAGCGAGGCGGAACCGTCGCGTTCCTCGTGTGCGACAGCGGCACGCGGTACCTGTCGGTGGGATTGTTTCCGTGACGCGGCTGCTGTTCAGACGCGACGACGACGCTTAAGCGCCATCGCGCCGATCGCGCCGACGACGAGCATCGCGGCCGGTTCGGGCGTGCTCACGGCGAAGTAGCGGACGTCGCCGCCGGTGTAGTTGGCCCAGACGAGGTTCGCCGTGGTGTCCCGGCCGAAGGTGGGATCGTTGAGCAGGTTGGTCCAGGTGACGCCATCGCTGACCCAGATCTTGACGGCGTACTCATGCAAGCCCAGACGGGCGGCGCGGAGGTCGTCGTAGCGGACGAGCAGGTCGACGCCGTCGAAGGTGCCGCTCGTTTCGAGCTTCCACACGCCGAAGAACGTGTGGTTCGGCGGGAAGGCGGGGAGCGAGGCGTCGGACGTGTCGAGGTAGTCGATGGCGGCGTCGGCGGTGGAGCCGCGAAGCGCGATGCGGGCCGAGTTCGGGCCGAGCGGGGCACCGAGCGGGTTGGGCGGCATCGCGACGTCGTCGGCGTCTTGGTCGTTGATGGAGTCATGCGTGCCTGAGACGCCGTCGAACGTCGGTCGCAGCGCGTAGTAAGCGGCGGAAGTCGTCGCGGCGCCGATGCCGCCGAGGCTTTGCGAACTGTCGGTGAGCGACTTCGGCTCAAGGCAATCGGAGTCGAATCCGCCCACGACGGAAGAGGCGTCGACGTACCGAATCACGCGGTAAGCGGAGTCGTCCGCGGCAACTTGCGTGCTGATCGCGGCAGGCGGAGCGGTGACGGACGAACTGCCACCCTTGGCGACGACATCAAGCGATGCGGTTGAGCCGGCCGAACTGATCGAATCCGTAGCGGCGGGCCAGGTGAAGCTCGTCGTGAGGCCGCCACCCGGCGCGGCGTGCCACTGAGTCGCGATGGCCTGACGATCGACAGCATCACTCACGGTAGACGTCGAAGCAGCGGCTGAATTGGCGTCAGCCGAGCGGGCGAGGCTCCACCCCGCCGCAGCTTGCGTGCCGCCCACAGCGGGCAGCGAACCGATCGATGCGCCGACCGTGTGAGGCGAGGCCAGATCCACGGCACTGGGTTGGTCGACGCCCGCGCGGACGAGCGGGCTGCCTGGCGAGTCCGTCGCTGACAGGGCCATCGACGCGTTCCAAGTATCGCGTCGGGTCCCGGCGTGCGCGGCGGAACGACGGACGTCGGCGAGCGATGCGTTCACGAATGTCGTAACGGCCGGCTGCGGCGTTGCGATGGCCGGCCTCGCGATCGCCGGAGTTCGCGACGTCGGCGTCACGAGCGCCGGCGACGCGAACTGGGTTGGCAAACCAACTGAAGAGCTGGACGGACCGGATCGGACCTGCTGAGCTGCGCGAGAAGACGCGGCTGCAATGCTGGTCGCGACCGGCGTTGGCGTGAGCGATGCGAATGTCGTCGAACTGGTCGAAGGAGCAGACGGTGCCGTCGATTCCGCCGCGTAAACCGCAGCTGTATTGATCGCTGCGGGCTTGGTTTGCAATGAGGCAAGCTGCGCATCGATCGACCCGCTCACGTACGGCATCGGCTCCGCCGCCGGCGCATCCGCCTGCGTAAGCCGCGGCAGGGCTGGCATGTCGAGCGTCGGCAGCGGGATCGTCGGCGCGGAGAAGCTCGGCACGATCTGGCGGAACAGTTCGGGCAGGTAGCCGATCACTTTTGCGGTGCTCGCGCTGATGAGCGTGCCTGCGATCGCAAGGACGCCGGCGAGCTTGATCTTCGACGAGAGGACTGTGTTCAACAGCGATCGAACCGAGCGGACGACCGACGCCGTCATGCCGATCGGCAGGAGCGACGACGCGCCGGCGAGGGAAGCGGACAGGCCCGTCGATGAGTACGAGTGCGAGCCCAGCGCGACGAGGCTCGCCTTCACGCTGGTTGAGCCAATGAGCGCGTCGGTGATCCGGCCGCGAACTGTTTCAGTAAGCAGGACGCCCAGCACGGCCGCGGGCATTGCAACGCCACGAGCACGGAGGCGTTTGCGGAGTTGTTCGCGGGCGCGGTGCAGGCGAACGCCCAGCGTGGAGGGCTTCACCTTCAGCTGGGCCGCCATCTCGTCGCGGCTCAGGCCGCCGAAGTAGTGCAGCACCAGCGGCATGCGATAGCCGGCCGGCATCTTGGCGAGTTCTTCGGAGAGGATGCGCTTCGCCTCGGCGCTGTCGGCGTGGTCGTGCGAGTCGAGTTGTTGAACTTCGCTGACCATTTCGCCTTTGATCGTCTCGCGATTCGAGCGGCGCTTCTTCGAGCGGATGAGATCGAGAGAAAGCCGGTGTGCCACCTTGCGGAGCCACGCTTCGGGGGAACGGATCTCGCCGTTCAGCTTGCCCTTGGCGGCGAGCGTAAGGAAGGTGGCCTGCGTGGCGTCCTCGGCGTCGTGCGGGTCGCGCGTGACCTTCAGGCACGTCGCGTACACCATCGGCGCATGGCGACGCATCAACGCCTCGAACGGCTGAGCGCGTCCGGTGCGTTCGAATTCGCGGAGCAGTTCGACGGATTCCGCGTTGGCCCGGCCTTGCGGCGTGAGCTCGTCGACGGGATCGATTGCCGAAAGGTCCGCCGACGAGGTGTCGGCCAGCAGTCCTTCCACCCTGCGTCCTTTCCAGGCGGACGACTCGCCGGTCTTCCCTGCCGACGACGACGTCTTCCCGCCTTGATGACGACGGTCGGCGTCGTCCGTTACAGGAAGGCGTGAGGAATTCGGATCGGGCCCGGCGATCATCTCGGCGAAGTATACCCCCGCCATGCGACCCGCGCGAACCCCGGATTCGGCGCAATAGCAGGTAAATTGTCGCCCCAGGCCCCGGGGCCAACGCACGTAGCGAGCCTACTTCAGGCCCCGAGCCAGCGCCGCCTGCTGAAGCCTGCTCGTCGTGCCCTTGGCGAGTGCCTGGCGGGCGACGGTGACGAGTCTTCGCACTTCCGGATCGGCATCGCCGGTCTCGGCTCGAGCCAGAAACGCGTCGATCTGTGCGCGATGCTCTGGAAGCAAGTCGCCAGCAAATGAGGGGAAACCCTCGGAAAGCGATCGCGCCACCCGCCTGCGGGCGCTCGACCCGAAGGCTCGCTGGTCGAGCAGGGATGGAATTGACGCCATCACCGCTCCGCCCAGGCGGTCGCGTAGTTCGTTCAGGTCGCTCAGCCTGCGATGCGGAAGCGGCGTCGGGCCGCTCTCGTACAGACGCCTGGCGCCCTCGATCCGAAGCGCCGACAGTTTCAATTCGGCAGCCCCAAACTCTGCCAACTCGATGTCGTACGCGCCGCTCTTCCAGTGCGCTGCGATGTATCGCTGTTCGAAGTACAGCAGGCGCGAGACCTCTCCGTAGAGCAACGCTTCGAGCACCGCGTAGTTCTCGGTGCGACTGGCGGCGTCGGTGATCTCCGGGCGGATGGCGATGATCTTCGCAAATACATCGCCGGAACGGGAAGAGCCGAGCTTGGGCAGGAGTGGCGCCGTCGACGCCAGTTCCTGATCCAGCACCCGCAGGGCTGAGCGGTACTCGTCGCCGGTCCACCTTCGCGCGGGCGAGGGCATGCCCCGGTCGATCCACTGCGACGTCGTCAGCGATTCGTCGCGTCGCGGTTCGGGCAGGGCGGGCTGGTGCTTCGCGTTGATGCGAAGCATGTCGTCGACCGCCTTTGCGTAGTCCATGCGCTCCGGGCCACAGCCGACGAGCGACAGCATTGCCACCAGCACGGCGAGGCCGCAGCGGTTCGCGCAGACGCAGATGCGCTCGAACAGGGTGATCCAGGGCGTGTCCATTCGGGTGCTTCCTCGCGCGCGCGGGACTCAGATCGTCGATCGTTGCGGCTCGTCGCGCTTCGGCGCGGGCGGGTTGATCTTGACGGTGTTGAAGAACCGATCGGCATGCTTGCGGACCACAGCGACATCCGTGCCGGAGGGCATCTCGACCGCGAGTTCGATCGTGTCGTCGCCCACCAGGATGAAACGGTAGACGCCAACCGCGTCGTCGCGATAGGTGACCTCGCGCGACGGGAAGGTCTTACCGTGCCGAAGGTCGGTCTTCGAGGCGATCAATTTCGGATCGAACCGCGCGACGGCTTGATCGAGCGTGGGTGCCGCGGGCACGTTGCTGTTCGAGCCACTCGGCACGACGGGGGCGTTCACGCGGACGATCGAGAAGCGGATGTTGTCGTTTGTTTGCGTCCATGCCGTGGCAAACGAGCCCGCATGTCCGTCGAATGAGAAGGCCGTGTCGCGCACGACGGGCACGCCCGGAAAGTCGGCGGCGAGATCGAGTTTATCGAAGGTGCGCGTCGCCCACGCAGCGCCGGCCGCGGTGCGCGGACGCTTCTGCAGCGCGGCGTCGATCGGGCTCGCCGCGACGGCACCCGTCGTGGTCGCGATCAGGCGGTCGAGGTTGGAGCGCGTCGACGATTCGGGCTCGCGTTTCTGGGCTTCCTGGAGCGCCACTCGGATCTCCTGGCGCGTCAGCGAATCGACCTCGGGTAGCAGGCGGGGAAAGACGGCAAGTAACTCGCCGCTAAGTCGCTGTCGCGCAGCCGCGCCGAAGAAATCAACCGCTGAGGTGAGTTTCGAGGAATTCACGCAGAGGGCCTTCAGGCCCTCGCGCATTTGCCGCACCTCGGCAGATGGGTCGGTGTAAAGCATCGGGTAGCCAGCGTTCATCGCCTGCGTCTGGACGTCGAGCGCGACAACGCTCGTACGGAGCAGACGCGTGGTAAATAAGACGATCTCGTCGTCGTACATCCCGGTCCGGAAGTGAGCGCGGAGGTACACTTCGAGCAGCACGACCTCGTATGCGAGAGAAGGCGTCAATTGCCTGGCTCGCACCTCGGCCGGCAGCGACGAGGGCTTCAAGGCAGCGTCGAGGTCGGCGCGCAGCTTGGCGACGACCTGTGCGCCGGGGCCGTCGAAGTGCGGAAGCTGCGTCGGGCGATCGACCGCGAGCTTGACGAGCACATCCAGCGCCTGCCGCTTCTCGGCGACGTTCCATTCGCGGTTGATCGACGGCATGCCGAGTTCGACGTATCCAGCAGGCGTGAGGGATTCGTCTCGCTGCGTCACTTCAAATCGCTGTGGGCCGTAGCTGCTCGGGTCGAGCAAGCCGCATCCGTTTGACGTGAAAATGACCCCCGCCACTACCCCGGCACCGATTGCCCGCGTGATGCTTCGAAACATGGACGCGATGATGCGACTGCGGCCACGCCGGTCAAGATGCCGGCGTGGCCGCAACAGAATCGATTTACATGCATCGCTACCGCGCGAGCGACGGAACGCGGTGGCTCATCGACGAGCCCGCATCACATTTCGCGTTTCGAGCCCGCCGGCCGCGCGAGCGACATCTTCATCCGACGCCAGCGGGTGGGCGTGAGGCCGGTCGCCTGCTTGAAGCGGCTGGTGAAGTGGCTCTGGTGGGCGAAGCCGCACAGCTTCGCGATTTGTTCGAGCTCGTGGCTCGAGCTCATCAGCAGTTCCTCCGCCTTGGCGATCTGGCAGTCGTAGAGGAAGTGCTTCGGCGTGATGCCGAGCTGCTGCGTGAACCGGCGGTGGAAGTGGAACGGGCTGAGGTGCACGCTCTTAGCGATGTGCTTGAGCGTGATGCCCTCGGCGTAATGGTCGGCCATGTACTTGAACGCGGGGAGGAGTCGGGCCACCTCTTCGTCGGCGCTGAAGTCTTCCGGCGTCAGGTGTAGCCACTCGCTCCAGAAGGGCACCTTCGCGACAATGACCACCCGGCCCGTTGAGAGCGCGGGATACTCGTCGAACGCCAGCACGCGGAACGGATGGTTCGCACCGTGCGAGTCGGCCAGGCTGACGCGTTCGCCGCCCGTGTTGGCGTTGGGGTCGACCTTGCCTTTGAGTCGTTCGGCGATGAGCGAATCGATGCCGTTCGCGAGCGCCGGGTCGATGCCGACGGCGGTGGGAGTACGGCCGAGGAATCGGCCTTGGTCGTTGGCGACGAAGATGCGGAGGGACGGCGTGGACTGAATCGGGCCCATGCGGTCGTTGTGGGCGCGGTCGATGCTTGACGCGGCTTCGACGAGCGTATCGACCTCACGCGAGGTGAAGTCGGGCTGGCCGACGCCCCGCATGGCGATCAACGCACCGGGGAAGCCCGGCAACACCGGGGCCGCCAGCGGGACGGCGACGGCGCTGGAGAAGCCGAACTTCGCGAGCCAGCCAGACTGATAGCTCTGCCGCGCCTCGGGGTGACGGGCGAGGTAGTCGGTCGATAGGACCGGCTTACCGGTGAGGATCGCAGCCCAGCTGACGCCGTCGACGTACTGGGCCGACTGGCTGTAAATGCGGTTGAGAAGGGTTCCGGTGGTGGCGGGCCGCGTGATTCGCAGCGCGCCGCCCGGCATCGTCGACACGACGGCAGCCGACGTCGCCCGAGACGCAGCGGTCGCATCGGCGAGCAGCGTATCGAGCTGCTTCGACTCTTTGTTCAAGGTGTTGGTCACAGGTCTACTCCGTTTCGGCACAACTTGTTGGAACAGCACCCGCCCCTGGCAACAAACAGTAGGCAGGCCGATTCCGCGCTTCTACCAAATCCCTTAAACTTATGGCATAAGGCCGCAAGACAAAATCCAGAGCTTCGGATTCCTTGGGCCGAGATTGTACTCATAAGTTCGCATGTGTCAGGCGTTTGGGCGAGCACATTCGCACTAAAAAATCTTTCAATTCGCTGTTGAAGCTTATGCAACTAGCACATGATACGCACTTTCCAGCGGTTGTGTAGCAGCCCAATCCATCGGGTTTTCCCCGATGAGGCGCGGCAGTTCGACGCAGCGTTTCGGAACGGCGAATCACCGGTTCAGGGCCTGTTGCCGATCCGGAATTGATTTGCCGCACCATTGAACTCGGTGCACACTTCACCGGACATATGCGGCCAAGCGAGATCCATATTCCAGTCTTCACCATCGTCCAATGGCGGATCCTGATCCTGACCGTCGCGACGTTCATCGCACTGTGCTAGGGATTGAGCGAAGACCCAACCGCTCAAATCAACGTTAACTTGTTCAACGGCGGGTTGACCCCGGGGAAAGTCCGTAGATCACCATTTGATGCGAGATCGGATCGAAGCCGTGCTGCCGGCAGATCTCATCGCGCAAGGCGCGGAGCTTCTCGCTGCTGAACTCGATCACCTTCCCCGTTTCGGCGCAGATCAGGTAATCGTTGCTTGTCCCGCCCACGATGACCTCGAAATAGCTCTGCTTGTTGTCGAAGAACACCTGCTTCAGGATCCCCGCATCGTGCAGGTGCGTGAGCGTGCGATACACCGTCGCTCGACTCGCCCGGTGGCCGGCCTCGCGAAGCGTGGCGGCGAGGTCGTCGGCGCTGAATAGTCCCTCCGTTCGCAGGGCCGAGTCCAGGATCATCGCGCGTTCGGGCGTGAACTTCAGCTTCTGCTCGTGCAGGTGCCGACGAAAGACCGCGCAGACCGGCTCGAACGGCGCAGCCTCGCGCTTCGCACGGACTTTCGGGAGATTCGTCAGCACGCGTTCGGGACGAGCCATGGCAGCATTGTAGCACGCGGCTGCAAGGCTTCGATGTGACACACAGTGCTATGCCGTGACGGCCGGCTGGACGCGACGAGCGAAAAGGGTGAGTTGCCGCGCGTCGGTGATCTCGACGTCGACGAGCTGCCCCTTCAGGCTTGCGGGGCCGTCGAAGACGACGATCTGATCGCCCGGCGTTCGGCCGACAAGTTGCGTGTCGCCGTTCGTCTCGCTGCGCTTCGCGAAGCCCGCGCCGAGTTCGACGTTGCTCGCCGGATACGCCTTCGGCTTCGCGCCGCCAAGCTTGGACTCGCCCTCTACCATCAATTCGACGGTCTGCCCGACCATTTCGCGGTACAGCTCATGGGTGATCTGCGTCTGCGTCTGCAGCAGGGCGTTGTTGCGGCGGCGCTTCACGTCTTCGGGGATGTCATCCTCGAATCGCTTGATCGCCACAGTGCCGGGGCGGGGTGAGTACTTGAAGATGAAGCTGTTCTTGAACCGCATCTCGCGGACGAGCTGCTGCGTGGCTTCAAACTCTTCCTCGGTCTCGGTCGGGAAGCCGACGATGAAATCGCTGACGAGCGAGACGTCGGGCATGTAGTCGCGTGCGCGGGCGACGAAGTCGCGATATTCGGCGACGGTATAGCCGCGGTTCATCGCCTTCAGGATGCGGTCGCTGCCGTGCTGCGCGGGCACGTGCAAGTAACGGCAGATGCGAGTGCAGTCTCGCATCGCGGCAAGGGCGTCGTCGGTGAAATCGCGCGGGTAGCTGGTGACGAAGCGGAGCCGCTTCAATGCGGGCACGCCGTCGTGAACCATCCGCAGCAGATCGGCGAACGTCGTCTTTCGGCCGTCGGCGTGGTGGAACTCGTAGTGGTTGATTGTCTGGCCGAGCAGCGTGACCTCGACCGCGCCGTTGTCGGCGAGCATGCGGACTTCGTCGAGGATGTTTTGAGGCGGGCGATGCACCTCGGGGCCGCGCGTGTAGGGGACGACGCAGTAGGTGCAGAACTTGTTGCACCCGCGCGTAATGCGGACGTACGCCTGCCGGACGTCGTCGCCGGGGCTCACCGCGCGGGAGAGGTCGAGCAGTTCGAGGTTGTCTTCCTTCGCCGTCTCGTAGGTGCTGCTGCGGCGCGTGGTGGAGCCCATGAGGGCGACCTGACGGGATTGCGAATTTCGAATTGCGAATTGCGAATCGAGTGGAATCGAATTCGCATTTCGCATTTCGAAATTCGCAATGGAATTGCTCACCATCCCCGGCAACTTATCCAGCTCGCCCGGGCCGCAGAGGATGTCGACGTGCGGGAACCGCTTGAAGATGTCCGTGCCGTCACGCTCGGCCATGCAGCCGATGACGCCGACGATGAGGTCCGGGCGTTCCTGCTTTTCGAGCCGCAGCTCGCCGAGCCGGCTCCAGACTTTCTGCTCGGCGTGTTCGCGGACGGAGCAGGTGTTGTAGATGACGACGTCGGCCTCGTCGCGCGACTCGGTCCGCTCCAGGCCGCGGGCGCGGAGCTGCCCGAGGACGAGCTCGGAGTCGAGCACGTTCATCTGACAGCCGAAGGTCTCAAGGTAGATCTTGCGGGGCATGGGAAAGCCCCGCATTGTGGGACTGGAACAGGCAAGGGGCAAGAGGCAAGTGGAGAAGTAGTTTCCCCCTCTTGCCACTTGCCTCTTGCCCCTTGCCTCCGCAAATCAGTACCACACGTTCAGCACCAGCGCCGGCTCACGCGTCTTGCCTTCGAAGGTCATCACCGTCGGCGTGACGAACTTCACCTCGACATCCGGGTGATCGTCCAGCCACTGGTTGATGGCGTTATCGAGGTAGCGCAGGCCCTCGTCGGAATACTTGCCGTGGAAGCTCTTTACGCGGCAGGCACCGGTGCCGCTGCAGTGCGGCTTTCGCTTCCATTGCTCAGTGAAGTGCTTTTCTGATCCACCAAACGCGACGATCTTCTTGGCGGCCGAGTCGGCGTGAGCGCCGATCGGGCGGATGCCCGGGGCCGTCGCGACGGCGGGGCCGTCGTCTTCGACGAGTTCGATCGGGTCGTCGGTCTTCGCGACCGGCGGATGATGTGCCGTCGGCCCGTGATGCGATTGGGCGTGGCTCGTCTCGACCAACGGGTCGACCGGGCCTGGGCCGCCCATGTTCGGGTGGGCGACGCGGTGCGGCTGCCCCCCGTGAAGATTCGGAAGTCCTGCCGGCCGAACCGGCTGCGTGGCGTGACGCGGGTCGTTCATCGGACGTTTCCTCCGTAGCGAACTCCAAGGCCATCGCGAGCGATGCAGAGAGGTGCGCGATAGGCCGGAAGTTGGCGAACCGAAACGATGTGATACAGCGAACGCTGACAGACAGATGTGCAACGGAAGCTTACCGCGCGAATCAGGGTCGCACAGCGCGATTTGCTGACGCATCGCTGCGACAACTGGGCACCCGGTTCGCACTTGGCACGCCGCCACGGCATGATCGGCCGTCGCAGCATGCTCCGCATCGATCGCATCCTCGCCAATCGCGGGTACGTCGCCCGGTCTTCGGTCGACGTGTTCCTGAAGCAGCACGACGTCCGCGTGGCCGGGACGCGGATCGGGCGTGTCGACACGCGGGTGCCGCCCGATGCGGTCGTCATCGACGGCGAGCCGATCGACGCGACCACGATCTACCTGCTCATGCACAAGCCGGTCGGGCTCGTGTGTGCTCACGTGCCCGAGGACGGCAACCGGCTCATCTACGAACTGCTGCCGGAGCGATGGCTGAAGCGGTCGCCGCCGGTGACGAGCGTCGGGCGGCTCGACAAGGACACGTCGGGCCTGCTCATCCTCACCGATGACGGCGACTTGGTGCATCGACTCACGAGCCCGAAGTTCCATGTGCCGCGGACGTATGTCGCGACGCTCGCGAAGCCGCTGCGCGGGGACGAAGGCGAGTTGTTCGCCAGCGGAACGTTCGTGCTGCCCGACGACGAGGACGCTGACGAGTTCAAGCGTCGGGCGAAGCGAGGCGAGCCGCCGAAGCCGTTGCTGCCGGCACATCTGGAGTCAATCGACGCGACGACGGCCCGGCTGACGCTGCGGGAGGGGCGCTACCACCAGGTGCGGCGAATGTTCGCGGCCGTGGGGAACGAGGTCGTCACGCTCCACCGCGAGCAGTTCGGCCCGTTGCGGCTGGACGACTCGCTTACCGTCGGCACGTACCGCACGCTGACGCGTGAAGAAGTCGCCGCGCTCGTTGAATCTTCCCGGGCGATTCGAACGAATGCCTGACCCGCGACCGCGCCGGCGACGCTATACTTCCTGTGGGAGGTCGTACACGCCATGGAATTGTGGATCATCGCCTTGTTGTTCCTGCTGTTCGCGGCCGCGCTGGTCGTGGTCGATCTCTTCGTGCCGTCGGGCGGCATCATCGCGATCGGCGCGGGGTGCATCGCGCTGATCGGCGTGGCGTTCATGTTCGCCTACAACAGCTGGGCGGGGCTCGGCGTGCTCGCGGCGCTGGTGCTGCTGTCGCCGTTGCTGTTCAGCGGGATGGTTGCAATCTGGCAGAAGTCGCCTGTCGGGAAACGCGTGACGCTCACAGCAGTCACGCCTCCGGTGGAGCACGAGCGCGTTCGCGTCGGCATGACGGGCCGAACGGTGAGTGCGCTGCGTCCGATGGGCGAGGCCGAGTTCGGAATGCTCACCGCGCAGGTCATCAGCGAGTTCGGCACGATCGACCGCGGGAAGACTGTGCAGGTGGTGTCGCTCACGCCCGACGGCATCGCCCGCGTGCGGCTGACTGAAGAGACATCGCCTGTTTCTAATGCGCCCGCGGTGGGCTGAACCGCCTACGCTGCGGTAGTCTACGGTTAATCGAAAGCATCACGTGGGAAAGGATCGCTCACACATGACCTCGCAACTTCAATCTCTCGCAGAGTTCGACAGCAACACGGTCTTTTGGATCGTGCTGGTGATCGTTCTCGTCGTCGGCTTCGTGTTCGTCGCGTTGTTCTTTCAGTTCATCAGCCTGTGGGTGCAGGCACTCGTGTCCGGCGCGAAGGTCGGCTTCCTCGACCTGATCGGCATGAGTCTTCGGAAGATCCAGCCGCGCGCGGTAGTCAACGCACGCATTCAGGCGACGCGGGCGGGCCTGAACATCAGCCAAGCGGAGATGGAGAGCCACATTCTCGCCGGCGGCAACCTGATGCGCGTGATCAACTCGATGATCGCCGCCAACAAGGCGGGAATCGACCTCAGCTGGCAGAACGCGACCGCGATCGACCTGGCCGGCCGAGACATCTTCGAGGCGATTCAGACCTCGGTGAACCCGCGCGTCATCGACGTGCCGAACCCCTCGCTCGGCCGCACGACGATCGACGCCGTCGCGAAGAACGGCATTCAGCTGAAGGTGAAGGCGCGCGTCACCGTCCGCACGAACATCAAGCGGCTCGTCGGCGGTGCAACCGAGGAGACGATCATCGCCCGCGTGGGTGAAGGTATCGTCACCGCGATCGGCTCGTCGCAGGACCACAAGGAAGTGCTCGAGAACCCCGACCACATCTCGAAGGCGGTGCTTGCGAAGGGCCTGGACGCGAACACGGCGTTCGAGATTCTCTCGATCGACATCGCCGACATCGACGTGGGCGAGAACATCGGCGCGAAGCTGCAGGCCGACCAGGCCGCGTCCGACCTGCGTCGCTTCCAGGCCGAGGCCGAGCAGCGCCGTGCGATGGCGGTCGCGCACGAGCAGGAGATGATCGCGAAGCAGGCAGAGAACCGCGCGAAGGTCGTCGAGGCCGAAGCGCAGGTGCCGCTTGCGCTCGCCGACGCGTTCCGCAACGGGAACCTCGGCGCGATGGACTACTACCGGATGAAGAACGTGCAGGCCGACACCAGCATGCGCGAGAGCATCGCGGGCGGCGCTTCGCCGAAGCAGGGGTGAGACACGAAGAAGTGGAGCCACGAATCCGCACGAATGGACACGAACCAAAACCGAGCTTTGCCGAGCTTCGATGCGTTCGGCCTGAGACTGTTCTGATTCGTGTCGAGTCGTGAAGATTCGTGGCTCATTGCTGAATGCGATCCGATGATCGATCTCGATTACATCCTCGCAGACTCCGACGGCGGTGCCGGCAAGTTCATCGTGTTCGGCATCATGATCGCGATCTGGATCATCGGCGCGATCGTCTCGTCGATCGGCAAGGCGATGAAGAAGACGCCGGAGCAGACGCAGCCCGCGCCGGATTGGGGCGACGGGCAGATCGTCATTCGGCCCGAGGATTATCAGCAGACGCCACCCCCGATCGCGGTCCCGCCGCCTATGCCGCGGCAGTCTTCCCAGCAATCCCAGCAGCAACGCGGGCAGACGAAGCAACGACAAAAGCAGCAGCGCCAGAAGCAGCAACAGCAGCGCCCGCCAAAGCTGCCGCGTCAGGCAGCGGCGCAGGCTGTTCAACTCGAGTTGCCAGAGATCGGCCTGCCCCCGCCGCGTGCGAAGCAGGCGGCAACGGCGAACACGGTCGCGGGCAACGTCCGCATGCTGCTGCAGCCGGGCAGCGTGCGCGAGGCGTACGTGCTGAGCGAAATCCTCGGCAAGCCGAAGGGGATGGAGTGACGTAGTTCGCGTTGCTCACGCTGTTGGCAGTTCAGCGCTTTGCGACGTCGTCGATGAAGGTTTCGATGGCGTCGTCGACTCCATGGCCGCCCTGAAAGGCTTCGTTGTGATCGAATCCTGAGAAGAAGACCGTCTTCACCGGGCCCTTCGTCGCCTTCGCGAGCGATTCGGACATGGTCCACGGGATGAGCGTGTCGTCTCGGCCGTGCATGATCAGGGCGGGGCACGTGACATTGGGGATCTTCCGAGTGCTCTCGAACCGGTGCCTGACGAGCAGCTTGACCGGCAGAAACCAGTAGAGCCGCCCGGCCATGTCGGTCATGGACGTGAAGGCGGACATCGTCATCAGTCCCGCAACGGGCTTGCGTGAAGCGAGGTCGATCGCGACAGCCGCGCCGAGCGACCAGCCGGCGGCGATGATCTTCGACTTGTCGATGCCGGGCCGCGCGTGCAGGTAGTCGTAGGCCGCATCGGCGGCGGCGTAGAACTGCGGTTCGCCTGGTTTGCCGCCGGACATGCCGTAGCCGGGGTACTCGACGGCGCACACGTTCGCGCCGTAGCCGCGCCAGTTCTCGATGATGCCCCACGCGCTCTGAAGCGTGTTGCCGTTGCCGTAGAAGAAGAGGATCGTCGGTGCGGTGGTGGGATCGCCGAATCGCACGGGGGCGTACGCGAGCTTGATCGGCGTGCCGTCGGCGAGCTTCGCGTCGATGATCTCGCGCTCAAACGTCTTCGACGGTTGCAGCGCGAAGTCCGGGTTCCCCTGCGACATCGCGCCGGGAAACATCAGCTTTTCCTGGCACCCGGCGACGCCCAGGCACACCGCGCCATAGATGAATGCGATCGACGCCGTCACCCGGCCCACGCGGTACTTCCAGGAACGCACCTTCCGAGGGGTCGTTTCAACGTCGGCCATATCCATTCATACGCCAGCCAAGGGCCAGCGGTTGATGGCAGACGATTACTTAACGTTGTTTTGTTTGCGAGCGACGTTCTTCAGCCCGCCACGTACAGCGTCGCGAACAGGAAGAGCCAGACGACGTCGAGGAAGTGCCAGTAGATCGCAGCGTTCTTCACGGGGGCGTGCGATTCGTGGTCGTACCGACGCGCCGTGGCCCCGCGCTCGACGATCACCAGGTGAACAAGCCCGCCCACCACGTGCAGAGCATGCAGCAGCACAAGGCAGAAGATCAGCCCGAACGTATTCAGCACCTGGCTCGGCTCGGCGAGACTTCGCATTCGCTGGTGCGACTGCAGCAGCGACGCCATCGCGGGAATCTGAAGCAGGCAAAACAGGATGCCCAGCCCGAGCGTGACGCGGGCCCAGCGGATGAGGCGATCGAGCTTCTCGCGCTCGACCGCGACGACGGCCAGCTGGATCGTAACGCTCGCCGCGAGGACGACGGCCGTGCTCGCCCAGAGCAGGTGGGGAAGTTCGCCGCGCAGGGCACCGATCGGGACGGCATCGACGGGATCGATGACGCCTTCATTGTTCGGCCATGCCCGCTGCGTGCGGACGACGAGGTAGCCCGCCATCGTGAAGATGAAGAGCATCGCGAGTCCGCCAATGAACCAGATGAGGGCGAACGTGGTCAGCCCGCGAACGGGGCGATTCGACGGACGGGAGCCTGCAGGATCGAGGAGCGTGGCCATGTGGATTGGTAGCTTAGGCAGCGGGCGGGCGGCACAACGCAGACTTGCGAAGGAATTGAAATGAAGAAGGGCAAAAGGAGTGTTCCTTTTGCCCTTCGGTGTCCAGCGTGACCCGGCTCACTTCGCCTGCATGGCGGCGGCGGTGGGGTCGGGCGTCCAGCCCTGCGGCGGCTCGAGGTTGGTGCGGTATTGGCCGGTATCGAGGATGCCGACGAAGATAAACATAGCGACGAAGAGCAGCGACAGGCCGAACGCGAGGGAGTTGAACGGGTTGTCCCAGCGCAGATGCATGAAATAGAGCCCGACGAGCGCGCCCTTCACCACCGCGATCGCGAGCGCGATGACGAGGTTGATATTGTAACCGAAGTCCACCCACGTGGCGGCAACGGTGAGGACGGTGAGCACCATCAGGATGGCGAACACGCCCGCGAGGAGCTGCAGCGACACGACGTGGCCGTGGTGCTTGTCGTGGATGTGATCCGGATCGGTGCCGGGGACGGCGGTGTTGATTTCAGCGTGGGCCATGAGGGGAGTTGTCAGTTGGAAGTTGTCAGTTGTCAGTGGCCGTTGGAAGGGTCGGAAGCTCGTCGTAGCTGAGCCGAACGAAGATATTCTCCGCGTTCTGACAACTGACAACTGACAACCGACAACACTTCATTTCAGTGGATCAGGTACAGCAGCGGGAAGAGGAAGATCCAGATGAGGTCGACCAAGTGCCAATAGAGGCCGCCGAGGTCGATGGGCGTGAACCAGGTCGGGCCGAACTCGCCCTCGGGATACTGGGTGGAGCGGAAGACAAGGTTCAGGCCGAGCATGAGGACGGCGACGACGAACGAGCCGACGGCGACGACGCCCATGAGCGGATAGCCGACGACGATGAAGTCGTTCATTCCGCCTTGGAGATAGGCGAGAGCCGCACCGACGCCGAGCAGGACGATGCTGACCGGTCCGATGAACGGCCGGATGGTGGTGGGGGCACCGCGCTGGATGAGCCACACCATGATCGCCATGCCGACGAGCACGTGCAGGCCGTGCAGACCGGTCATCATGTAGTAGATGCTGAAGAAGGCGTGGACGCGGTCTTGGTCGAAGCGGCGAAGCTCCGAGTAAGTGAGGATGTCCGGGCCCTGATTCGCAATTCCGGCGGGCACGCCGACCGGCGGCTTGAGGGCATCCGCAAGGGCGGCGTGCTTGAGGTTGTCGGGCATGCCGGCCGGCTCGGGGTCGTGACCGGGCAGCATGTAGGCGGGGAGAAGCTGCATCGCCGGTGCGGTAGGAGCGGGGGCCGCTGCCGCGTGGGAATCGGCCGCGTGAGCGTCGCCAGCCGGCTTCGGGGCGGGTGACTCGCCGTGCATGGCGTCCTTGGCGGCGGGCTCAGTCGAGTGGCCGGCGTCGCCCGGCATGCCCTTCTCGCCCGCCGAACCGCTCTCGTGCTCGGCGCCGCCGTGACCGGCGTGTTCGAGCTTGTGTGAGACGATGTACTTGTCGGCGTCGATCTTCTTCGTCGCCGGCGCGGTGATGCTGAAGGCGTTGTTGCTGCCGACCCACAGGTACTTCTTGATTTTCGCTTCGTACTCGAAGTACTTGATGGACATGAAGCCCATGCCGCCCAGGAACGTGAGGGCGATCAGCAGCAGCATGAGCGACCGCTGCCCGAGCTGAGCTGCGCGGACGCCCCACGCCATCGTGAACGAACTGGCGAGCAGGACGGCGGTGTTGATCGCGCCCATGTTGGTGTTGAGCGCGCTGTGGGCGTACTTGTACACCTCGGGGTTGTTGGCGCGGTACACCGAGTAGAGGACGAACAGGCCGCCGAACATGAGAATTTCGGTGGCGAGGAACGTCCACATGCCGAGCTTGCTGGCCGTGAACTGCTGGTCCAGCGACTCGAAGTGGTGCGCGAGGTGCGGGTCGTGAGCGTGATGCTCATGGCCGTGATCCGCGGCGTGGGAGACAGGTTCGGCGTGGGCTGCGTGGCTCATGGGGATTCTAGTTCGGCCACAGAGGCACAGAGGGCACAGAGAGGGATTCGATGCGGGCGTGATGAAAATCAACGCCGACTCGTGATCCTGCTTCTTGTTCCTTCTGATCCTCCTCTGTGTTCTCGGTGTCTCTGTGGCTAGTTCGCGTACTCAGTGTGCCGGCTTCGCGTGGCCATGGGCGTCGACTTTGTCGTAGTCGGGCGCGGACGGATCGTAGCGCCAGCCGCCGTCGCGTTCGTTCTTCGCGTCGATCGGCACCCAGTTGTGCATGTCGTACGGGTCGGACACGGTCGGGTCGACCTTGAAGTTTTCGAGCGGGGGCGGGCTGCTGCTGTGCCACTCGAGCGTGTTCGAGCCCCACGGGTTGGCCGGGGCCTTCTTGCCGAACAGCAGGGCGTGCACCCAGTTGAACAGCGTGATGAACAGGCCGACCGACAGGATGTACGCGCCGATCGTGCTGATGACGTGCAGCGTCTGGAACTGCTCAGGGTAGCTCGCGTAGCGGCGGGGCATGCCGTGACCGCCGAGGAAGAACTGCACGATGAACGTGAGGTTGAAGCCGCCGTAGACGAGGACGAAGCCGACCTTGGCCCAAAACTCGTCGTAGAGCTTGCCGAACATCTTCGGAAACCAGTGGTAGATGCCGCCGAGGAAGGCGGTCAGCGTCGAGCCGACCATCACGTAGTGGAAGTGGGCGACGACGAAGTACGTGTCGTGGAAGTGGATGTCGGTGCCGATCGTGCCGAGGTGCAGACCGGTCAGACCGCCGATCACGAACAGGCCGATGAAGCCAAGGGCGTACAGCATCGGCGTGTACAGGCGGATCGAGCCCTTGTGGAGCGTGGCGATCCAGTTGAACACCTTGACGGCCGACGGGATGGCGACGCTGAACGTGAGCAGCGAGAAGATCGCGTTCATCAGCGGGCTCTGGCCGCTGGTGTACATGTGGTGGCCCCACACGATGAAGCCAAGCAGCGCGATCGCGACGGACGAGAGGGCGATGAATTCGTACCCGAACACCTTGCGGCGGGAGTAGGTGCCGATGAGTTCGGACACGACGCCCAGGCCGGGCAGAATCATGATGTAGACGGCCGGGTGTGAATAGAACCAGAAGAAGTGCTGGAAGAGCACCGGGTCGCCGCCCAGGGCGGGATCGAAGATGCCGATGCCGAGCGTGCGTTCGGCCGCGAGCAGGAGCAGCGTGATCGCGAGGACGGGCGTCGCGAGCACTTGGATGAGGCTCGTGGCGTAGAGCGCCCACAGGAACAGCGGCATGCGGAACCAGCCCATGCCCTTCGGGCGGAGCAGGTGAATGCTCGCGATGAAGTTCAGGCCGGTCAGGATCGACGAGAAGCCAAGGATGAACGCGCCGAGGACCGCGACGACGACGCCCGACGAGCTCTTGGATGAGGAGTAAGGCGTGTAGAACGTCCAGCCTGTATCTAGGCCGAACCCGCCAGGCAGGTTGATGCCGAACGCGACGGACAGGATGCCTCCGACGAGCACGTAAGCGAGGAAGCAGCTGCCGAGGACGTAGATCCAGAAGCTGAGGAGGTTGAGCCGCGGGAAGGCGACGTCCTTCGCGCCGAGCATCATGGGCAGCACGAAGTTCCCGAGGATCGCGGGGATCGACGGGATGATGAACATGAAGACCATGATCGCGCCGTGCAGCGTGAAGAAGTGGTTGTAGAGCAACCAGTTCTTGTCCGCGTCGGCAAGGAAGGTCGGCCCGGGCGTGAGCAGCTCGGTGCGGACGAGGATCGCGAAGACGCCTCCGAGGAAGAAGGCGATCAGGATCGCGACCATGTACATCAGGCCGATGCGCTTGTGGTCAAGCGTGAGCATCCACGAAAGGATGCCCTTGCTCTGATTGAGGTAGTGCGTCGACGGCTGCTCCTCCGGGCGGGGCGGAGCGATGTCTGCGGGGATGGCGACTTGACTCATGGCGAAGCTCGTAATCAGTCTTTACGACGGGGCGGAGGATTCAACCGTGTGCGTTTCGTGTTTCGTTCAGCGGGTCGGGGCGGTGGCCGGTGCCGTTGCGGGTGCTCCGGCTTCGGGGCCGGCGGGTTTCGGGGCCGGGCTGCCAGCGGCTGGGCCGAGGCCGTTGATGCTCTTGATGTAGGCGATCAGCCAGCCGAGTTCCTTATCGTTGAAGCGATAGGGAGCCATCTGGTTGCCGTAGCCTGGGACGATCTTGGCACCCGGGTTCACGATCGATTCGCGGATGTAATCCTCGAATGACATGTTCGGAGCGATGAGCTGTTGATGCTTGATCGCATCAGTCCACGCAGGGCCGATGTTGGCCTTCTTTCCCTCTTCAGCGTGGCAGGTGAAGCAGCCGCTCTGACCTGCCCAAACCAAGCCGGTTTCTTCGGGGGTGCGAGTGCCACCCTTTGTCGGGTCGCCGAACTTGCGGATTGCATCGTTCACCTTGTCGATCGTGTCGACATAGGCGACGCTGAGCATCTTGCTGTGGCGGTCGCCGCAGTACTCGGTGCAGAACACGTCGAACTTGCCGGTCATGGTCGGCTCGAACGCCATCTTGTTGAAGCGGCCCGGCACGACGTCCTTCTTCATGCGGAATGCCGGGATGTAGTAGCTGTGGATGACGTCCTTGCTGCTCAGCACGAGACGGACCGGCACGTTGACGGGCAGATAGAGGCCTTCGCCTTCGTCAGCCTTGCCGGGCGTGGGCTGGCCGGGGATCATGACTTCGGCACCGGTATCGGGGTGGCGGTAGTAATAGTTCCAGCCCCAGGCGTAGCCCTCGACGCGGATCTCGTACGCGTTGGCGGTCGCCTCCTTCGCGGGGGCGGTGAAGCCCATGTACACGAAGAAGCCCCAGAAGAACATGATAAACACGATCAGCGTGGGGATAGCCGTCCACGTGAGTTCGAGGGCATTGTTGTGGCCGGTGCGCTCGGCGTGGGGGTGCTTCGAGTGGTGGTACTTGAACGTGAACCAGATCGTCAGCACGAAGATGAGCAACGTGAAGAAGATGGCCACGCCGTTGATGAACCACATGAGGTAGTCGATCCCCGGCGCGGCGGTCGACGCTTGGACGGGGAGAAACAGGCCTCCCGCGGGCTGAGCGGATTCGGCGAGGAGCGTTGAGAGAAGACTCATGTTGAGGGGAGAGTTGTCAGTTGCCAGTTGTCAGTTGCCAGTTGTCAGTTGCCAGTGCAGACGATTACGTGGGCGATGGCGCTCCGGCGCTAGGCGACTCGCCCGGTCCGACGCGGGTGTTGCTCTTCTTCACGGACTTGATCCACAGCGGAACCATCACCGCGAGGAAACCGACGACGAACACGGTCGCACCGGCCTGCATGACGCCGACGGCGAGCGTGGTGTACTTGCCCGTGTGCGGGTTTCGCTCAAGGCAGACGGCGAAGAACCGATCAAGCAGCGAGCCGATCCGGTTGCCTGACGCTTCGACGAGGGCGAGCTTCATCGTGTTCGAGTCGAGGCTGAGCGCGTTGAGCTGATGCGTCACGGTGCCGTCAGGCGAGACCAGCACGAGGACGGCCGCGTGGGCGTACTCGTCGCCGACCTTCTTGTACTTGTAGCCGGTCGCGAGGGTGACGGCGTTGATCGACTCCTGCGAGCCGGTCAGCAGGCTCCAGCCAACGGCATTGCCAGGCTCGCCAAGGGCTTTTAGGTAGCTCTTCTTCTTGTCGCGGGCGAGCTGCCAGGTTTCGGAGGGATCGATGCTGATGTTGACGACGGCGTACTCGGTGCCGACGTCGTACGGGACGCCCTTGAGCGCCTCGACCATCTTCTCGTTCATCACGCCGCACAGCATCGGGCACGAGTAGTACCCGATGTTGAGCACGACCGGGCGGCCCTGCAGGAAGTAGTCGCCGAGCTTGACCTGCTTGCCTGCGTCGTCGGTGAAGACGGCGTCGAGTGGAAGCTTGTTGCCGACGGCCTTCTCGTCGACGCCAACCTCGTCGGAGGTGTAGGGCAGCGTCGTCGGCTTATTCATCGAGCCGATCGGTTGCTGGTAGTACTGCGCGCGGGCACTCGTCGTCACGATCGAGGCGATCGCGATGACAAGGGACAGAAGTTGGACGAGCGAGCGGTTCATAGGGAGAGCGGTCTACGTGTCACGCTGTCATGCTGAGGTACTCCGAAGCATCTCGTTGACTCATCGAGTGTTCGACGTGGGTCAGAACGTTTTGGCTAGTCCTCCAGATGCTTCGCTTTGCTCAGCATGACAATTGAACTATTCGCGACGATCTCCTTTGTACAGCGGTCTGGATCACTTCGGGGCAGCACCCTTGTTCTGGGCAACGAGCTTGATGGCGTCCTCGATCTTCAATCGCTGGCCGACCTGCACGCCGTTCTCGAAGCGGGGGCCGGTCTTCTCGAGTTCGGCCTTCGCGTCTTTGACGATGTTGTGCGAGTAGATCAGCTCGGGGCGATTCTGTTCGATGTCGACGTAGCGGGCGCTGACGATGCGGTTGTCGACGTAGTTGTAGCCGGCCTCGGTGGAGACGACCGCGATCGCGACGATGACCGCCACGAGCAAGCCGACCGAGACGCAGAGCGGGACGTTGATGTCGTCTTTCAGAGCCATGATCGGTTAGTTCCGTATCGTAGAAGTCAGTCGGGCAGTTGGGCTCATCAAATGTTGTGAAACGCGAGCGACTCGGGCAGCCGCGGGTCCTGCGTGGGGCGGAGCGGGGCGGTGCCGAGCTTCCACCAGACGAGGGCTGCGAACAGCGAGATCAACCCGACGGCCGCGCCGATCTCCGGCAGGCCGAGGAAGAACTTGCCGTTGTCGAGTTCGGGCATGACGAGCCAGTACAGGTCGATCCAGTGCATCGTGAGCATCCAGATCGCGCCGATGAGCAAGGCCTCGCGGCTCCGCTTGATGTGCCGGCTCATCAGGTAGGCGAAGGGGAAGATGAAATGGCCAAACAGGATGATCAGCAGGATCGAGCCATAGCCCGACGAGAAGCCGATGTTGTTCGTCGCGTTGTACGCAGCACTCGCGCCGTGCCGGGCCCACCACGGGGTGGCTTCGGGAATGTTCGCGTACCACTGCAGCATGTACTGGCTGAAGTGGACATAGCCCCAGAAGAAGATGAACGCAAACATGAACTTGCCCATGTCGTGGTAGTGCTCCTTCGTGACGGAGCCGATCAGGGCACCGGCGCGACGCTGGAGCAACTGCGATGTGACGATGAGCGTGGCGTGCGTGGCGATCATCGCGCCGGCGAAGAAGTAGACGCCGAACATGGTGCTGAACCAGTGGTGGTCCAGCGACATGATGATGTCGAACGCGGCGAACGTGACCGTGAGAGCGAAGACGAAGATCGCCGGGGCAGACCGCTTGCGGAGCGTCTGGCTGATGGTGTAGTCGCCGGACTTATCCTGCTGGGTGCTCTTTCCGTAGAAGTACCAAGCGAGGATCGTCCACACGACAAAGTAGCCCGCGATGCGGATCGTCCACACCATCGGCGACAGCCACGGCTGCTTGGCCTTGGTCATCTCGCCGTAGTCGGCGTACTCGTATGCCGCGTGGTAGCCGATCTTCTCGCTCTTGGCTTCATGACCCGGCGCGCCGTCCGCGGATTCCTTGTCGTGCGTTTCGGTGGCGGCGGTTTCGGGCTGCGGGGCAGCCGTCGTCTGGTTTTCGGCGTGCTGGGCGAGGAGCGTCGCGGCGCCGGCGTTGGATGCATCGGCCAGCTGGCCCGGCAGTTCGGTGACGCCCGTCTTCGTCGGGGCAGAGGCGTGGTGCTCGCCCTCGCCGGCCGGGGCGTTGTGCATGTCGACGGCCCACGGGTAGAGCAGGACGTCGTGCTTGTTGACGGTCCAGATGAGCGGCAGCGCGCCGAGGGCGAGCACGGGGAGCGTCCAGGCAAGCGTCTCTGCGATGCGGCGAACGACGACCGACCACGCCGCGGCGACGAGGTGCTGGATCATCGTGAAGAAGAGCCCGCCCAGCGCCAGGCTGAGGATGAACGCGTAGCTGACGAGGTACGCGTGATAGAACCGGCCGAAGCCCGGATCGGTCGAGGTGAAGACCGCGACCGCGAGGCCGATCACGCCGACGGCGACGAGCGCGATCTTCGCAGCGCCGCCCGCACCGGGCGAGAGCTCGACCTTGTCGGTCGGCGGATGAGCGTGGGTGGAGTCGTGAGCCATGGGGATTAGTTGGCAGTGTGCAGTGAGCAGTGGGCAGTAAGACTCAGCGGGCCGAGGTCGTTTGCGGGGCACTCGGGCTGGCGTACGCGGCGCCGAGCGCCCGGACATACGCGACGACGGCCCAGCGGTCTTCCGGCGTTTTCACGATGTGGCCGTGCGGGCCCATGTTGCCGAGACCTTCGTTGATCGTGCGGTAGATGTGGCCATTCGGGCGGGCCTTCTTCGCCCAGTCGGGGCCGACGAGCATCGCGGGCTGGGCCCAGCCGGTCGCGAGCGAGCCGGTCATGACGGCACGCTTGTGGATGACGCCCTGACCGGAACCGTCGGCACCGTGGCAGTTGATGCAGGTGTAGTTGAAGACGGTCTGGCCGCGCTTGACGAACGCTTCCGCGCTGGCTGCGTCGGCAAGCTTCGCCTGGATGGCAGCGGGGTATCCGTCGACGTAGCTGATCGCGCCGCCGGCGCCGACCGTATAGCCGTTGTAGAGGGCAGCGTCGGTCATCATCGCGAGCTGACCCTGGGCGACGGTGCCCGGCACTGGCGGGCGGTTGGCGCGGCCGTCGGCGAAGAAGACGCTTGCCTGCTGCGCCTTAAACTTCGGCTGATTGTCCATGTCCTGGATGATGTGCACGCGTGGCGACTTCTTGTTCAGGTCGGTCCGCGCCCGCGCGGCGACCGCGAGCACGAGCAGCGCCAGCCCGGCGACGATGATCGGCACGAGCTTCCAGGCGAGAGACGGGTTCGCCTTCTTCAGCGCGTTCCACGCCAGCACGTTGGCCGGCGCGGGGCGGGTGAAGAAGGTGGAGTCGGATGTGGAGTTCGATTCAGCCATACGGGGAACCGGTGAGTCGGTGTATCAGCGAGTCAGGCGACGTCAGTCTTCAACGCGTTCCAGCGACAGCGGCTTCGTGCTGCGGAGCAGCTGGACGGTCTCGATCTCGTCGTACTTCGGGTCGGTGGTCTCGATGACGACGAAGAAGCGGTCATCGGTGGCCCGCTTGAACCGGTGCGAGCGGAGCAGCGGGTTGTAGTGCATCGGCAGCCCGTTCAAGAGGAGCATGCCGCCCACGGCCGCGAAGGCGCTGAGGAGGACGGTCAACTCGAACATGATCGGGATGAAGGCAGGCGTGCTCCAGAGCGGCTTGCCGCTGATGAAGTACGTGTAGCCCGAGAAGCCTTCGAGGCTGGGGATCTCGATGCCGTTGGTGTAGTGCTGGAGCACCGTCGCGAGCGTGAGCCCGGTGAGCGCGCCGCACATGACGATCCACGGCAGGATCGTCGGCTTGATGCCGATGATCGGGTCGATCCCGTGGACGGGGAACGGCGTGTGCGCGTCGAACCGGGTGTAGCCGGCCCGGCGGACCTTGTCACACGCGGCGAAGAGCGCATCGACCGTGTCGTACTCGGCCATCACGGCGACGGTGGAGGGCTGCTCCAGGTCGATCGACTTATCGATCGACGGATCGCGTGTGAGGGCGGGGGCTTCTAGGGTCTGACTCATAGGAGTAGTTGTCAGCTGTTAGTTGCGAACGAAGAGTTGTCAGTTGCCAGTTGTCAGTTGCCAGTAAATGCAGTCGCCTGATGGTCTTCGCTGGCAACTGGCAACTAACAACTGGCAACTCTCCTCCATCACCAGTTCCCGCCGCGCCAGGGCTTGTCCTTTTCGCCCTTGTGTTCGTCGGGGGTGTAGTCGCTGCGGTTCAGGGTGGCGATGTTTTCGAGGCGGTCGTGGTGTTCGTTGTCGTGCGGCAGGTGGCCGTGAGCTTGCGGCATGACGCTCTTCACTTCGGCCATCGCGAGGATGGGGAGGAAGCGGATGAACAGCATGAAGCCGGTCATGAAGAGGCCGAAGCTGCCCGCGAACATGCAGATGTCGACCCAGGTCGGGTGGTACATGCCCCACGAGCCGGGGAGGAAGTCGCGGTGGAGGCTCGTCACGATGATGACGAAGCGCTCGAGCCACATGCCGCAGTTCACGAACATCGCGACGGTGAAGACGATCCACAGATTCTGACGCGCCCAGCGGAACCAGAGGATCTGCGGGCTCAGCACGTTGCAGATGACCATCGCCCAGAAGTACGGCCAGTACGGGCCGACCGGGCGGTTCATGAACACGAACTGTTCGTAGGAGACGTTCGAGTACCACGCCATGAAGAACTCGATCGAGTAGGCGTAGGACACGATCATGCCCGTCGCCAGCAGGATCTTGCACATGTTGTCGATGTGCCTCATCGTGATGAGGTCCTGCAGGTTGAGCAGCTTGCGGGCAGGGATGGCGAGCGTGAGAACCATCGCGAAGCCGCCGAAGATGGCGCCCGCGACGAAGTAGGGCGGGAAGATCGTCGTGTGCCAGCCCGGGAGCTGACTCGTGGCGAAGTCGAACGACACGACCGAGTGCACCGACAACACCAGCGGCGTGCTGAACGCGCACAGCAGCAGGTACATCCGCTCGTAGCGGTGCCAGTGACGGCTGCTGCCCGTCCAGCCCAGGCTAAGGAAGGCGTAGAAGTAGTACTCGACCTTGCTCTTGGCCCGGTCACGCATCGTGGCGAGGTCCGGCACCATGCCGACGAACCAGAACATCAGCGACACGGTGAAGTAGGTGCTGACCGCGAACACGTCCCACATGAGCGGGCTGCGGAACTGCGGCCACATGCCCATCTGGTTCGGGATCGGGAGGAGCCAGTATGCCACCCAGATACGGCCGACGTGGATGCCGGGGTACATCGCGGCGCAGATGACCGCGAAGATCGTCATCGCTTCGGAGAAGCGGTTGATGCTGGTGCGCCAGTTCTGCCGGAACAGGAACAAGATGGCGCTGATGAGCGTGCCTGCGTGACCGATGCCGACCCAGAACACGAAGTTGATGATGTCGAACGCCCACGCGACGGGCTGGTTGTTGCCCCACACGCCGACGCCCGTCGAGAACAGGATGCCAAGCGTGACGGACAGCATCGTGAGCAGGCCGAGGCTGATGAGGAACGTCACCCACCACCAGAGGGGCAGGGGCATCTCGTGCGCGCCGAGGACCATCTTGGTCACCTCGCCGAACGAGCGTTCGTTCAGGACGAGCGGCGCGCGCTTCCGCGGATCGTCGATCGTGTTGTCGATCTCGATCCCGCCGATGATGGGGCCTGTTGCGATCGTGGACATGGGAAGGGGAGTGGTCAGTTGTCGGTTGTCAGTTGTCAGTACGACGCCGGCGGCCGTCGATCACGTGTGAGCCGGAGCGGGCTCCGGCGCCGCTTCCGCCAGTGCCTCGCTCGGGTTGCGGAGCTTGGCCATGTGCTTCGTGCGGGGACGGGTGTTGAGGTCTTCGAGGACGGCGTAGGTTCGGCTCGTCTTGTGACGCTTGCTCACCGCGCTGTCCTTGTTCTGCAGGTCGCCGAACACGATCGCCTGCGTGGGGCACGCCTGCTGGCACGCGGTGACGACGTCGAAGTCGTCGACCACGTAGCCCGGACGCTCGCCGCGGACGAACTGGTTCTTGCGAACGATCGTGGCCGCCTTGATACGCTGGGTGCAGTAGGTGCACTTCTCCATGACGCCGCGCATGCGGACGGTCACTTCCGGGTTGAAGACCATCTTCTTCACTTCGGCGATGCTCTTCTTCTGCTGCTCGTCGGGGATGCCGATCCACATGGAGTTGAGGAAGCTGCCGCGCGGGTCGCGGCTCTGCCAATCCATGTAGTTGAAGCGGCGGACCTTGTACGGGCAGTTGTTCGAGCAATACCGCGTGCCGATGCAGCGGTTGTAGACCATCGTGTTCAGGCCTTCCGTGTCGTGCACGGTGGCGGCGACCGGACACACCTGCTCGCACGGCGCGTTCTCGCAGTGCACGCAGGTGATGGGCTGGAAGACGATGTCGACGTTCTCGAAGTCGTCGCCGGCGGAGGGGGCCTTGAAGTACCGGTCGAGACGCAGCCAGTGCATCTCGCGGTTCATCTTGACCATGTCCTTGCCGACGCTTGGGATGTTGTTCTCGGCCTGGCAGGCGATGATGCAGGCACTACAGCCGATGCAGCTGGCCATGTCGATCGACATGCCCCACGCGTGCGGCGTGTTGAAGAACTTAGGCGCGTCCTCGTGGTTCTGCTTGCCCTCGCTGCCCTTCGGGGCGTCGTAGAGCTGAAGCAGCGGGAGCGGGTGATACCCGGGGGCGTGGCCGGCGAACTTCGGGTCGTGCTGGTACTCGGCGAGCGTGCCCTCGCGGACGACGCGGCCCGACTTGCCCTTCTCGCCGACGCGGTCGACGTAGCCCTTCTTGCCCACCGCGATCAGGCCCTCTTCGAGCGCCTGCTGGTGGTCCTGCGTGCTGATGAGTTCGTAGCTGCCGCCGACCTTGTTCACGGCGACCGAGCCGAACGCGTAGTGCATCTCGCTGCTGGAGCGGAGCGGGTAGACGTTGACGCCGACGCCCTTGCCGATCGGCCCGGCGACGCCGCGACCGAAACCGACGGGCAGGCCGATCACGCCGCGGGGCTGGCCCCACAGGACGTAGACCGGGATCTCGACGCCGGTCGTGCCGCCGTCGCGGGAGATCTTGATGATGTCCCCGTGCTTGATGCCCTTTTCGTCGGCATCGGACTTGTTCATGAGCGCCGCGTTGTCCCAGACGAGCTTGGTGATGCCGTCGGGGAGTTCGAGCAGCCAGGAGTTGTTGGCGTACCGGCCGTCGTAGGTCTGCGAGCTTTGCTGGAAGCGAAGCTCGAAGTCCTTCTCGTTCACGCTCTGCGCCGGGGCGACGCTGAACTGCTGCGCTGCGGCCGCGACAGCGGCGTATGCGGTGTTCGCGACGAAACCGGTGTGCAGGGCGTTCGCCCAGCCGGCGTCGTCGAGCGTCACGCCTGCGGCAGCGAGGCCGCGCTTGACGAGATTGATCGGCTGATCGTCAGGCTTGAGCGAGAGCGACTCGTCGTTGTTCAGCAGGGCGAGCAGCTCGACGTCGCTCTTCGTGTCGTAGAGCGGGCGGATGAGCGGCTGCTGGAGGAGGACCGTGCCGTCGAACGCGCGGACATCGCCCCACGCTTCGAGGTAGTGCGAGCGAGGCAGGTGGTACTTGCACTGGCTCGTGGTCTCGTTGAAGTACTCGCTGAGGTGGGCGGACAGGCCGACCGACGCGATGCGGGCCGCGATGCCGAGGTCGACCGGTAGGTCGAACGCGGGGTTGCCGCCGAGGACGAGCAGGGCGGTCACGCGGTTCGTGCCGAACATGTCCTTCAGCTTCGCCAGGCCGTCCTTCGAAGCGACGGCCGGCGCATCGACGTAGCGGACGCTCTTGCTGGCGATCTTCGCGTTGATCGCGTGGGCGATCGCCTGAACGTCTTCGGTGACCTGCGCCCCGACGGCGACGACGCCGCCACGGGTCTTCAGGTCGGAAGCGACGGCGTCGACCCACTTGGTCTCGGCCGCGCTCAGGCTGCCGGCGTTGCCGTAGTTCAGGTCGAACTTGCCCGCGAGCGCGATCGCGAGGCCGCGCAGCTTCGACGGACGGACCGGTAGGCGGTGATCGGCGATCGCGCCGGTCTGGCTCAGCATCGACTCGGCGATGTAGAGCCGGTTCATGTCCTTCTTCTCGTCCGCAGACCGACGCCCCGCCGCCCAGTCGGCGGCGTGACGAATCTTGGCGGGGTGCGTGCCGACGAGGTCGCAGTCGAGGCTGACGATCGTCTTCGCGCTCTTCAGGTCGTAGATCGCCCGGACGGGCTTGCCGAACGCAGACGTCGTGCCGGCGATTTCAGCGTCGCGCGTCAGCGGCTCATATTCGACCCAGGTGGCCTGCGGGTACTTCGCGAGGAAGTTCTTCTTGAGAAGCTGGAACGTGGGGCTCGAGCGGACTTCCGAAATCACGACGACGCCCGCGCCGGCCGAACCGGCTGCGTCGCGGAAGGCCTTCGTGAAGGCGTCCCACGTCGAGGCTTCGCCGCCCTCGGCCTTCGCGTCGGCGCGGAACTTCACGCCGGACGAGCGACGAGCCGGGTCGTAGATGTCGAGGAGCGAGCCCTGCGCGAACGCGTCGGACCCGCCGATCATCATGCCGGAGGAGCGATCGACGCCGTAGGTCTGCTGGCCGTACGTATCGAAGAGGGGGTGCCGGCCGTTGCCTTCGACCTTGGTCGGGCGGCCGTCAGAGCTGGTGACGATGAGCGGCTCGCCGACGCCGTTGCGTTCGAGGGCGGTCGCGTAGTACTGCGCTTCGCCCGGCATCTGCCCACGCTGGCCGACCGTGGCGGGGACGAGCAGTTCCTCGGGCCAGCGACGGCAGCCGGAGATGCCCGCGCCCGCGAGCGCTGCACCCGCGGCCACAAGCTGCATGAAACGGCGACGCGGCATCGACACCATTTCCTTGGGGTCGTAGCCGACGAACTCCTGCTCGGCATGCTTCGCCGATTCAGGCGAGCCCGAGAGATGCTCAAGAGAGCGGAAGAACTTGGGGCCGGGTTTGCTCATTGGGGGTAGTTGATAGAGGGAATAGTTGATGGTTGATAGCCGGGCTTCGTTCTCACCGCGAGGAAGTCGTGCGGGGCTTTCCGCTATCAACTTCCCCGCTATCAACTATCAACTACCTGTGGCACGTCGAGCAGGACGTCATGTAGTTGTGATCTTTGATGTGGTACTTCTCTTTCATCTCGCGGCCTATGCGGAGCTGAGCGTCTTCAAGGCTCTCGCCCTCGTTCGGCGTGGGCTGCCACGCGAGGTTGAAGACCTCTTCCTTCGGGCGGAGGTACTTCTCGGGCTGGCGGTGGCACTCGAGGCACCACGCCATGTTGAGCGGCTTCGCCTGGTGCACGACTTCCATCTGATCGATTCGGCCGTGGCAGGTGACGCAGCTGACGCCCTTGTTCACGTGGGCGCTGTGATTGAAGTAGGCGTAGTCCGGCAGGTCGTGGATCTTCTTCCACTTGACGGGCTCGCCACTCTTCCAGCTGTCGTACAGGGGCTTGAGGTTGGGGTTCGGGCCGCCGTCGGGGCCCTTGCTCTTGATGCCGGCGTGACAGCCGATGCAGGTCTGCGTGGGCGGGATGGCGGCGAACGCGGCGTTTTCGACCGTGGTGTGGCAGTAGCGGCAATCCATGCCGAGCTGGCCGACGTGCAGCGCGTGGCTGTACTTGACCGGCTGCTCGGGGGCGTAACCGACGTCGGTCGCCATGGGGCTCGCGCCGACGTAGACAAGCGTCGGCAGGAAGAGCCCGGCACCAAGGCCGACCACGATCAGGATGGGCAGGAGGTAGTTCGCCCAGCGTGGAAACATCCAGCGGGGACTGCCGGTGTCGTCGGCACCCTTGGGGCGGGTGGAGGACGAATCCAGCTCCGAGTAAGACGGAATGCTCGCCATAAGTCTCGCAGGTTCGCGTGTGTGTCGCGATTCCAAAGCCCGACGCCGACCATATCGACGACGACGAGCCCGTGAGTTGTCCGATCCCGTACACGACTGCGACGGCGACACGCCCGGCCAGGCGTTGCGAAGGCCTTCCGCGCGCGATCACCCGCAGTGGCGGGACATCATTGGGTTCTGACGGGTGGAATCAAAGCCGGAGCGATGTGACATACTGCCGCATCCCTGCGACTCTGGCGGCACGGCAGCATTCCGAGAGGGCTGCAACCGGGCTTCCCACCGCCAGAAGCTACGATCGATGGTGTATCGGCGAATCTGCGCAACTGCAAATAGCGGACAACATGTTCAACGGATTTATTCTCGGGCGGGGGTCGTGATCGTTACTTCCCCGCGACGATCCGCACGGCATCCTCGCGCGTCGGCGCGTCGTGGATGCTGTAGCGGACGATCAGCGTCGCGGCCGGATTGCCGGGCTCGGTGATCGGCGCGGTGAATTCGAGTTCCACGAGGTTCGCATCGGTGTACACCTGCGCCCGCTCGCCATGGCGGAACGTGCCGGGGCCGTCGATGTCCATTTCGAGGAGGAGGAGCGTGCCAGTCGATTCGTACCACGCGGCGAGCCGGTCGGCGTCGAAGCCGGCCTTGCGGGCGGAGTCGCCACCGCGTCCTACCTGAAAGACCCGGCCGTCGACGATGCGCGGGTTCAACAGTTGACTCGCGCTGAACGGGGCCAGAGCGGTCGCACCGTAGAGGCCGTCCCTGGCGAGTCGGGCGAAGATGGCGTCGGGCGGGACGACTTGGGTGACGGACCAGACGCCGAAGCCCGGCAGGGACTTCCACGGACGATCGTACGACGAAATGGCAAGCCGAAGCCTGCCAGGCTTTTCGAGTTCGAACGTAGAAACGATGGATTGCAGTCGGCCGTCCATTCGGAAAGGTTCAAGCCACATCGTCACTCCGTTCCCGGTCTCAATTGCTGAGGCGCCGACCCCCGTCACATCCCCCGGCGGCGGCCAGTCTGCCTTCCCGCCGTTCCACTTCTCCTGCGGCCAGAGCCACGCGAACGTCCCGCCGTAGCCGACCTGCTCGCCGGGCTTGCCGGGCTTCGCATCGGGATTGACGTGGAACAAGTTCGGCCCGTTCACTCGGCGAAAGCTCATCACGCGCCGCTTCGCGGGTTCGACGATCGCCTCCACCTTGCCGTCGGTGAGCTTGTACGCGGGCTGGCCGTCGAGGGTGAACTTCTCAACGCGCGTCTGCGTGCAGCCGGTCAGGTTGAACCACAGATAGACACAGATGAACACAGATGAAAGCCGGGAAAACGAGAAGAGGATCGCGTGCAGTCGATCCCATCTGTGTTCATCTGTGTTCATCTGTGGTTCCTTCCCGGGCCGAACTTATCAGAGCCCGCATCATCCGCTACATTCCCCGATTCGCCATGAGCAACGACGCAGCCAACAAAGTCGACTACAAGGCCACGCTCAACCTCCCGACGACCGCCTTCCCGATGAAGGCCGACCTCGTCAAGAGCGAGCCGGCCCGGTTGAAGAAGTGGACGGACGCCGACCTGTACGGCCGGATCATGCAGTCGCGCGCCGGCGCGCCGAAGTTCGTCCTGCACGACGGCCCGCCCTTCGCGAACGGCGACATCCACATCGGGCACGTCGTCAACAAGACCCTCAAGGACGTCGTCCTCCGCTACAAGACGATGGCCGGCTTCCAGGCGCCGTACGTGCCCGGGTACGACTGTCACGGCCTGCCGATCGAACACAAGATCCAGGAGGACGTCGGCCCGAAGTGGCGCGAGATGCCGCCGCTCGAGATCCGCAAGAAGTGCTTCGACCACGCGCAGAGCTTCGTCGTCAAGCAGAGCGAACAGTTCCAACGCGTCGGCATCCTCGGCGACTGGAAGAACCCCTACCGAACGATGGCCCCCGAGTACGAGGCGGCCACGCTGGAGGTCTTCGCGCGCATCGTCGAGCGCGGGCTCGTCTATCAGCAGCTGAAGCCCGTCAACTGGAGCATCGAAAATCAGACCGCGCTCGCCGAGGCCGACATCGATTACAAGGACGTCGTCGACACGAGCGTGTACGTCGAGTTCCCGTCGTCGAATCCCGGCGCGCTGAAGGGCAAGTTCGATCTGCGCGTGAACGCGCGCGTCAGCTTCCTCATCTGGACCACAACGCCGTGGACGCTGCCGGCCAACCTCGCGATCGCCGCGGGGCCCGACGTGGAGTACGCGTTCGTTCAGTACAGCGTGAACGCCGAGCCGCGCGTGGCCGTGATGGCGAAGGACCTCGTCGAGAAGGTCTTCGCGAAGCAGCCGGGCGTGACGTTCAGCATCCTGAAGACCGCGCTCGGGCGCGAGCTGGAAGGGCTCGAGTACAAGCACCCGTTCATCGATCGCCTGGGCAAGGTGGTGCTGGCCGACTACGTCACGACGACCGACGGCACCGGCCTCGTCCACACCGCGCCGGGTCATGGTGATGAAGACTTCCAGACCGGCCGCAAGTACGGGCTCGATACTTACTGCCCCGTGCTCGCGAACGGTCGATTCGACAGCACCGTGCCGAACTGGCTCACCGGCTTGTCGGTGTGGCAGGGCAATCCGGTGGTCATCGAAAAACTTCGAGAACTAGGTGCCCTGTTCGCCGACGAAAAATACCCGCACAGCTACCCGCACGATGCGAGATCGAAGAAGCCCACGATCTACCGCGCGACGGCCCAGTGGTTCGTCAGCGTGGACAAGAAGTTCGGCGACGACCAACTCTCGATCCGTGACCGCGCGATGACCGCGATCGAACGCGACGTGAAGTTCTATCCCGAGTGGGGCCAGGCGCGCCTGAAGGGCATGCTCGAATCGCGTCCCGACTGGGTGCTGAGCCGGCAACGCGCGTGGGGCCTGCCCATGCCGATCTTCTACGACGCGCAGGACAAGCCCGTGCTCGACGCCCGCGCGGTGCGCGCCGTCGCAAAGGTGTTCCGCGAGCAGGGGAGCGACGCGTGGTTCAAACTCTCGCCGAGCGAGCTGCTTGCGGGTGTCGATCTCGGCGTCGACGTTTCAAGTCTCCGTAAGAGCAACGAGACATTCGACGTCTGGTTTGAGAGCGGCAACAGCTGGTTCGCCGTCGTCGAACAACGCTCCGAGCAGCTCGGCCACGCGCCGGCGGACCTGTATCTCGAAGGCTCGGACCAACACCGCGGCTGGTTCCAGCTCTCGCTTCTTCCATCACTCGCGGTCACCGGTCGGCCGCCTTACAAGGCGCTGCTGACGCACGGCTTCGCCGTGAAGCCAGTGACGTTCGAAAAGTGGAGCAAGAGCGAAGCGAACTCGAACCCCGACTTCCCGCATGCTCACAAGATCATCGGACAGTTCGGTGCCGACGTGACGCGGCTCTGGATCTGCAGCATGGAATACGAGAACGATATCCCCTGCAGCATCAGCACCGCCGGCGAGTTCGGCGACAAGTATCGCAAGATCCGCAACACCATCCGCTACCTGCTGAGCAACGTCGACGACTTCGATCCGTCGGCGCAGTCGTTGCACATCGATGCGCCGAGCCTCGATCTGTGGATGCTGAACGAGCTGTATCAGCTCTACGCGCAGGTGATCGACGCGTACGAGAACTACAAGTTCCACGTCGCGTTCCGGCTCATCCACGACTTCTGCGCCGTGCAGGTCAGCGCCGTCTACGGCAACGCGATGAAGGACCGCCTCTACTGCGAGCGGCCCGACTCGCCGCTGCGGCGCAGGGCGCAGGGCGTGATGTACGAGTGCGCTGTGACGCTCACGAAGCTGATCGCGCCGATGGCCGTCTTCACCGCGGACGAGGCGTGGGAGCACTTGAAGCACAAGCGCGAGGCGGTGGACAGCGTGCACCTCGCGTCGCTGCCGAAGCCGCAGCCGTTCGCGCTCAAGCCGGCCGCTGCCGATGCGTTCGCCGTGCTGATGAAGCTCCGCGAGTCGGCCCTGCTCCAGCTCGACAAGCTGAAGAAGGAGTCGGGCTTGAACAAGGCGCTCGACGCCGAGGCGGTCTATTGCGTGAGCGATGCAACCCGCGCGGTGCTCGAGCCGATGGGCGTCGACCTCGAAGACGTCGTCGGTTGCGGTTCGCACTCGTTCAAGCAGTGCAGCGCCGGGTGCGCCGACAGCGTCGAGGTCGTCGATCGTCGTAACGACTACAAGGCGTGTGCGCGAAGCTGGAAGCGAAGGCCCGACGTCGGTGCCGATGCAGCGCATCCCGACTTGTCGAAGCGCGACGCGGAAGCGGTGCGTGCGCGCGGGTGAACACCACATCGTTTAGCCGGCTCGCATGCGAGCCGGCAGGTGTGGTCCGGCGAGCGCAGACCGGCGAGCATGCTCGCCGGCTAAACGAGGTTGAAGAGGATCTCCTCAAACCGCTCCGCGATCGCGCGCGCCGTCGCCGCGTCGATCAATCCGCTTCTCCAGGTGAACCCGTAGTGAAGCCGCTCGCCGAGCGTGCTCGGGGTGAACACCACCGAGATCATCGGCCCGAGCGGGCTGATGCGGGTGTAGTCGAGCAACGTTGTCGGATCGGCTCGACCGGGCCAGTCGGCGTTCAGGTTCACGTTGCTCACGCCGCCCACGAGTGGGCATCGCTTGCGGTAGAAGTCGGCCATCTCGATCGGGCTGTGCTTGCGGCAGAACCGCTCGGCGAACGCGAGCCGGAGGTCGCTCGACTTCGCATCGCTCAAAACGCGTGCACGTGCAGCAGCGTCGCGCGCGATGGCGATCGCACGTTCGACGTCGCGCAGCGATCCGTCGCGCAGCGCGCCGTCGGGGAAGATGGTTTGCAGAAAGCCGAGCGACAGGCCGAACGCGTCGAGGGGCGCATGCGTGCGCGTGTCGACGATCGTGCCGAACGCGATGTCGGGCCGTTTGTGCGCGTGCTCCATCGGCAGGTGTTCCGCACACGCGATCGCGCCGGCGGCCACGAAGAGGTCGTTCACCTTCGCGTTGCGATGTCGGGCCGCTTGAAGTAATCGGGCGATCGAGCCGGCGGGCAGGTCGCGTCGTTCGTGGACGACGGGGGCGCGGAGGTCTAGCTTGCTCTGCTGCACCCGCGCAACGCGCTTCATCGCGCGCCATCGCGCGAACTCGCGCGACGCCTCCCGCGCCGTCGCGATCGGGTTGCGTAGCAGCGTGCCGAGCAGCGAACCGTCGCCGCGCATGGACGTGACGGCGCGATCGAAGCGGAGCGATGAGTCGCCGACGAGGCACGCGTACCACTGCCGCATGACGAGCCGGATCGACGCGCTGTCGGCGACAAGGTGACGGTAGGTGAGGAGGAGGGTCGTGGCGTCGTCGCTCCGCAGGGCGGGCTTCAAGGCTCGTGGTGCTACGTTCGCGTTGAGGTCGGCGTTGATCGTCGCGACGACGTCTTGCGTGTCGCCGACACCATCGCACGAGATATCTCTCACTCCGAGCGACTCGATCGCCTCTCGCCACGCCGACTCAACTTGCTCGCGCGAGAAGCGTCCCGCCACCGTCATCGCCTGGGCGGCGTTGTACGGCGCGAGGCGTTCCCACTGAGCCATCAGTCGCGCAAACGCGCTCACGCGTGTATTCCCCGCGCTCACGCCCGCTTCACCAGCGGCGGGACGAACCGGCCGGTGGTCCTCTTGTAGTTCGCGTACGTCTCGCCATGCTTGTTCGTCAGGTGTTGTTCCTCTCGCACGGCTTCCCACGTCAGGAAGAAGCTCTGCAGCAGCGCGACGACCAGCAACCCGCTGCTCGGCACCGCGAGGTACGTCAGCCAGACCAGGACGATCTGCAACGCGTAGATCGGATGGCGCACGTACGCGTACGGCCCGGTCACGATCAGGTTGTTCGCCTCGTTGGGGTCGATGCCCATGCGCCAGTCGCGACCCATCTTGCGCCAGCAGATCATCGTGAGGTAAAGGTCGACGAAGGCGAGCGTTGCGGCGACCCAGTGCAGGGCGGGCACGTTCCAGGCGGGCTTCAGAAACGACCCCGAAGAGGGCAATAGCGAAAGCCACGGAAAAATGCACCAGGCCGCAACCGTGGGGTACCAGACAACGCGAATGATGCGGCCGAGCAGCTCGGGCGGCAGCAGGTGTGCGCTGCGGCCGGTCTGCTTTCGCGTCTTCCGCACAAGCTTGATGACCCGGCCCCAATAGAAGCCGACGATCAGCCCGACCGCTGTCGCCGGCGTGAGGACGTAGTTGAAGAGCCAATCCATGTCGCGCGGCGGAGTATGACGCGACGCGAACAAATTGCCAGCGACGACGCCGATCCGCGATTTCTGCGGACGTCGGCCCATCTCGTGTTCTCGGAACACGTTGGGCCGACCCGTCGCCGCGAAATCGGCTGGACTTGTGGTCGAACAAATGACCAAGATACGCGCCGGAACGGTTGAACCGGCGACGCGGACCCCGAACGGTGCATTGTCGAGTTGATGCTCTGCAATCGAGCGCAATCGAACGAAATCGAGCGCTTTCGCATCGTTCCAGGTCTGCGGCAGCACATCGGAGGGGGTAATCCATCAGGTCCCGTGGCGCGGCCTGGCCGCGTCTGTCGGAGGAGTCACATCATGTCGCAGTCGTTCGTCGCTTCGCGTCGTCGGTCGTCGGTTGTGTCCTCGCGTCGTCGGCAGGTGGTCGATTCGCTCGAGCGGCGCCAGCTGCTCGCCGCGGTCGACTTCGTGCTCGATCCCGCGCGCAGCTTCCTCGAGACGTCCGGTACCATCGCCACCACCCTGGGTGTCGGGCCGCTCCTGCCGCAGGCGCTTGGGTCGACCCGGGCCACCTACACCGGCACGATCAAGGGCGACCTGACGAGCACGTCGATCGCCTTCCCCGGCGGGAGCAACATCGACGCCGTCGCGCAACCCGGCCCGTTCCAGCCCGGCAACGAAGGGGCGGATTACGCCTTCCGAACGCCCATCCTGACCACGAGCCCGACAACCGAGACGGCGATCTTCAGCGCGATACGCGGCATCGTCTTCAGTGCTGAAGGCGCAGCGCAGCCGCTCAGCAGCGCGGGCACGTTCAACGCGTTGAACGTCCGCACGCCTGTGTCGGCCGGTGCGCTCAGCTTCAACACCAATCTGCCGACGCTGGTTCCCTTCGGCGCGACGATCCCGCTCGCGGGCGCGATCGCCACGCAGGCGAACCCGTTCGGCTCGATTACGGTGGTGAACGGCGTGGCGACGCTCACGCTGTCGGTCGACGCGCGATTCGTCCGCGAGATCCCCGCGACCGCCGCGAACGCGGGTACCGGGGCGGCACGCGTCGAGATCCGCGCCATCGGTCGACTCGTCGCGACGGCCCGCGTCGCCGAGCCCACGTTCGGCGGCATCAGCGGCGTGAAGTTCAACGACCTCAACGGCAACGGCGTTCGCGACCTCATCGTCACCTCGACGGGCAGCTATCGCGAGTCGCCGATCTCGGGAGTCGTCATCTATCTCGACACCAACAACAACGGCGTCCTCGATACCGGCGAGCGCAACACCACCACAGGCGTCGACGGCGCGTATCGCTTCAACGAACTCGCGCCCGGCACGTACAACGTCCGCGAGGTTGTCCCCGCGGGCTGGCGACAGACCGCGCCGACCAGCGGCAAGTACGAGGTGACCGTCGTCGCGGGCTCCATCATCGGCGACAAGCACTTCGGCAATCAGCGCATCGAGGTGCCGCGGCTCGCCGTCATCGAAGGCGTGAAATTCAACGACCTGAACGGCAACGGCATCCGCGACGTGAACACGAGCGGCGCGATCTCGCTACCCGAGCCTGGGCTGGGCGGCGTGACGATCTACCTTGATGCCAACGACAACGGCATCCTCGATGCCACCGAGCGGCGCACCGTCACCAGTGCCACCGGCGGCTTCCGGTTCGGCGATCTCGCGGCGGGGCAGTACGTCGTCCGCGAGGTCGTCCAGGACGGCTGGCGTCAGACCGCGCCGACGAGCGGCAAGTACGTCCTCACGCTTACGGCAGGGCAGGTCGTGGGCAACCTGCTTTTCGGCAACACGCGCGTCGACCTGCCGCCCACGGCATCGATCGGCGGGATGAAGTTCGAGGATCGCAACGGAAATGGTATCCGCGACCTGCTCATCCCGGCATCGACGAACAGCGCGGCCGTCTACGAGCCCGCCCTGGCCGGCTGGACGATCTACCTCGACACGAACAACAACGGCCGACTCGATGACGGCGAGAAATCGACCGTCACGAACGCCGACGGCAAGTACAAGTTCGAATCGCTTCCCGCGGGCGAGTACCGCGTCCGCGAAGTGATGAAGGACGGCTGGCGTCAGACCGCGCCGGCGACCGGCGTGTACGTCATCCAACTCGCGAACGGCCAGCAGGCGCTCGAGCGTCACTTCGGCAACCGCGGCATCGGCGTCATCAGCGGCCTGAAGTTCAACGACCTCAACGGCAACGGCGTCCGCGATCTCTCGACCACCAGTGCGACCGCGAGCGAGCCCGTGCTGGCAGGCGTGTCGATCTACCTCGATGACAACAACAACGGCGTCCTCGACGCGATCGAGCGTCGCGCCGTGACGAACGCCGAGGGACGCTATGCATTCGAGGGCCTCGCGCCCGGCAGCTACAACGTGCGCGAAGTCTTGCAGGCCGGCTGGCGACAGACCGCGCCGACGACCGGCAAGTACGAGGTGACGCTCGCGCCCGGCGCGATGGCAGTCGACGGCAAGGTGTTCGGCAACCAGCGGATTCCGGTGACGCTCGGCGCGATCAGCGGCCGGGTGTACACGGATCGCAATGGCAACCGTACGTACGAGTCGACGATCGACACGCCGTTCGTCGGCGCGGCGGTGCAGCTCGACATCGGCAACGACGGCACGTGGGACCGCACGATCGCCACGACGGCCGGCGGCGAGTACCGCTTCGGCGACCTGCTCGCGGGCGCGTATGCCGTGCGATTCCTCAACCCGCTCGGCTCGCCGATCCCGCTCGTCGTGCCGACCGGCGGCGTGTACGTGATCGAACTCGCCGCGGGACAGGTCGCGAATGGCAAAGACTTCGTGCTCGGGACGACGCCAGTGTAAGGCTTGATGGAAGGGCGAGGCTCCCGCCAAGCCAATGCGGATGCGCGAGTCAAGGCGATCGTAGTCGCGCATCCGCAGGCTCGGCAGGAGCCTCGCCCTCCCACATCGCCGCGCGTGCATCGATGGAAACGACAACGGGACCGGCGATCATCTCGCCGGTCCCGTTCGTTCGATTTCACTTTGCAAAGGGGACTCGCAATGCGTTCACTGCACCGCGCCGGCCGTCCAGTTCGAGGTGGGGCGGTAGTTGCCGTAGAAGTCGGTGATGACGCCCGCGGTGACGACCGCGGCACCCTCGGCCACCTCGTTGGCGTTCACTTCGTAGCGGCTGTTGATCATCGTGTCGTCGAAGTAATCGGTGCCGACCTGCGGCTGCGCATTCCACTCGGTCGGGGTCTGGTAGACGGACGAGTCGTTCACGCCCGCAGCGCCGATCCAGTTGATGCCGCCCTGCGCCCACGCGAGGATCTTCGGCATCTCCCACACGTTGGCGTCGATCTTGTCGAAGCTGCTCAGCGAAGACATCAGCACCTGCACCGGCGATGCCGCGTAGATGCCCGTCGTCAGCTGCGGCGCGACGTACAGGTTGTTCAGCAGCGAGATGCCGTCGACCGGGCCGTCCACCTTCAGGAAGTGGCCCTTCGTGCCGTTGTTGATGCCGGTGTTGTTGATGATGGTCAGGTCGGAGACGACGCGGTTGTAGCTGGAGTCGAAGCCTTCAACGGTGATCGCGGCGTTGTCGTCGACCGTGAGGACGTTGTTGCGAATGGTGACGTGCTCAGCGCCGTGCGTCACCTTCAGCATGCCGTCGCGGACGTCGTTGGCTTCGAAGACGACGAACAGCGTGCGGGCCTCGGGCTCGCCTGCGCCGGTCGGGCCGCCGAGCGGGCCGATCTGGTTCGGGCCGGTGAGCTTGTTGCCGCTCGCCCAGACATAGCTGCTCTTCTGGATGTTCAGGGCGGCCTTCGCGTCGTCCTTCGGGTCGATGCTGCGGCGGTTCAGGTTCGTGAGGTCGTTCCCGAAGAAGTTGAGCCGCGTCGCGCCGAAGATGCGGATGCTGTGCTCGCGGGTCACGTTCGCGACCTTGTTCCCGAGGACGACGAGGTTCGATCCCTCGGCCCAGAGGAAGTACGAGCGGACGCCCGTCACGCTCGGCGCGTCGTTGTCCTGCACGAGCAGGCCGTTCGGCTTCGCGTTGGCATTGATCCCGAAACCGAGGTTCAGGAACGTGCACCCATCGACGGTGATGCTCGTGCCGTAGGGTGTCACGCCCATCGGCATCGCAGACGCGTCGCCGTCGGTGCCGTTGTAGATGGAATCGAGCGTGAGGTCGCGAATGGTCACGTTTACGCTGGACGGATCGGTGTTCACGATCGGCCGCGTGCGATCGCGCGGGCCCGAGTAGCGGAGGACGGGCTTCGCGCCTGTGCCGTACGCGCCGACGATCGAGTTCGAGCCAGCCATGAGCAGGCTGTCGGTGCCGGTATCGAAGGTGTCGCCGCGACGGAAGTAGATGGCGACGTTGTCCTGCAGGCCGAACATCGCCGCGCGGGCGATCGAGCGGATCGGGCGATCAATCGTGCCCGGGTTCGAGTCGTTGCCCGCGGCCGACACGTACACCGACGTGCGGTTCGCCGGCGCGACCGTCACCTGCTGCGTGACGGTGCTCGTCTTGCCCGCGGCGTTGATGACGCGGAGCGTGAGCGTGTAGTTGCCAGGTGTCTCGTACAGGTGAGCGGCGTTGAAGCCGACGAGCTTGTTGTAGCTCGAATTCGCGTCGCCGAAGTCCCATTCGATGCGGCCGGAGATGACGTCGCCGTAGCCCATCGAACTGGCGAGCGCATCGACGTGGATCGCCGTGCCCGCGGAGATGGAATAGCCGGTGATGCTGTTGAGCCGAGCGGTGGGCGAGGCGGCGTTGCCGACGTTGGGCGGGATGGATGCGCCGGTCGTCCCGCCGCCGCTTGTGTTGCCGCCGGTCGTGCCGCCGGTGTTCCCGCCTGTATTGCCACCCGTGTTGCCGCCGGTGTTTCCGCCCGTGTTCCCTCCGGTGTTTCCACCGTTGGAGAAGTCGCGAACGGATTCGACGGTGAAGAGCTTCTCGCCCGCAAAGGCGACGTCGTTGCCGCCGCGGCCCTCGAGCCAGTCGGAGCCCGCGCCGCCGTCCATGCTGTCGTTGCCCTCGCCGCCGACGATGAAGTCGTCGCCGGCCTCGCCGCGGATGACGTCGTTGCCGGGGCCGGCTCCGATCGTGTCGTTGCCTGCTCCGCCCGAGATGGTGGCGGAGAGCGGGACGTTGTCGCGAATCGCCATGTAGTCGCTGCCCGTGCCGCCGATCAGGTTCAAGCCGGTCACGCTCGCGCGGTCGAAACGGGCGACGCCTGCGGTGAAGCGGGCGACGTACTCTTGCGCGGCCGAGTCGAGTTCGACGATGATCGAACTGCGATCGGTCGGATGCGCGGACACCTTCAGGATGCCCGCGGTGAGATCGACGCGGTTCGAGGTGAGTGGCGCGTTGTGGACGAGACGCTCGTCGATGTCTTCGACGTTGTCGTAGTCGTCGCCGCGCGTGCCGGAGTCGCGGCCTGCGCCGCCGAGGACGACGTCTTCGCCCGCGCCGCCGTCGATGGTGTCATTGCCGGACCCGCCCCGAAGGGTGTCGCGACCGCCGTTGCCATTCAGGCGGACGGGGAACGTGATCTCGGAGTTGACCCGCACCACGTCGCTGCCGCTGCCGCCGTCAAAGCGCAGCCGTTTCGCCTGCGCAGTCGAATACACGCTGTTGCGGCCGTTCAGCACGACCTGGACCATCGAACTGGTCAAGAGCGATACGTCCACGCGGTTGGCGGTCGACGCGTCGCCCGTGATGACGATCTCGTCGCCGACGAGCGCGGTCGATGCGAGCATGGCCCGTCCCTCGAGCGCATCCACCGCCTGTCGCGCGGCGCTGCGTACGGCAGCGGTAGCGACAGCAGGCGATCGACTCCCCCCGCGAAGATTGCTCTCGGGCACATCGCCGTCGAGGGGCGATTGCGGCGAACAGCTCTGAACGTTGTCACGACCGGCGGCGTTAGCCGAACCGAGGCGTGCGGGGGATCGCTTGGACTGCATCTTCATCCCTTGGCTTGGGGACCAGCGGTGCCCGGCCCGTCGCCGCGTTCGACGTTCGCCTGCCTCGCGCAGCAGGACGTGTCAATCCGCGATCGAGCCGATGCCCGCATTGAAAAACGAACCGTTCCTTTCGAGTGGCTACGCCAGAACGGAACTCGACCGGCACAGCGACTGCGCCGCGAATCACGTCGGTCCGACTTGGGTAACCGGAAGCGCGAGAGCGAACATGAGTTATGGGACTGACGCCCCAAATTCAACCGGCAGATACACCGAAAATCCGGGAAAGTCAGCGCAGCCCCTGAGGGTAGAACGCCGATCGGTGTTTCACTTTCCACTACGCGCAACGACATAGGTCGCGCGGTGCGTCGCATCGGCCGCGCGCGATTCGACTCGGCGGGCCCGATGCGGAAGCGATGAATGAACGCGGACAAGTACTGCAGATGGCCAGAGCAAAGCGATGCGTCGTACGCGTTACACCGCACGCAGAGACTTGCGACTCCGTGCCGCACGGTGCGGAAGCTGGCGAAACTATTCCGATTGCGCCGCGCTGTGGAAAACTCGTCGTGAGCGCCAGTCGTTCGCCCGACAACGTGTGCCTCGGTATCGTGCCCACCATGGTTGAGATCGACCTCGAATACGTCGGCGGACTCCGGTGCAATGCGGCTCACGGACCGAGCGGGGCGACGCTCGTCACCGATGCCCCCGTCGACAACCACGGCCAGGGGCGTTCGTTCTCGCCGACCGATCTCGTCGCGACGGCGCTCGGCGCGTGCATGATGACCGTGATGGGCATCGTCGCCGATCGGCACGGCGTGAAGTTGGAGGGCGGTCGGGTGCACGTAGTGAAGGAGATGACGACGTCGCCGGTGCGGCGCATCGGCGCGCTGACGGTGAAACTCACGTTGCCTGGAAGGGGCGTCGACCCCGCGATGCGCGAACGCCTCGAAGCGGCGGCCCACTCGTGTCCCGTGCATCACAGCCTGCACCCTGACGTGCGGTGCGACGTGCAATTCGATTGGACGGAGTAAGCCAAGGTCGAACGGGGGACACGGCTCTGACACGACTACGGTGCCGACGCATGCTCACGCGGCCGCACGAGCTCGCACGAGATCGAGTGTGCTAGGCACGGCGTCGAGCGTGCGGCGACAGGCGTCACGGCAGCGATCGAAGAGTTCGCTCGCCGCGGCCGAGTTGCAGTCGCCGTCGCGGCAGGTCTTCTCGACCTGCATCGCGAGTCCGTGAAGAACGCGAGCCGACAGGTTGCCGGCAGAGCCCTTCATGCTGTGGGCGGCCTTCGCCGCTTCGGTCCAGTCGCGGGCCTTCAATGCCGCGTCGAGCCGAGCAAACGTCTGCGGCACCTGCGACGCGAAGATCTGCAGCATCTCCTGGGCGAAGCCCGCGTCCTGCAGGCAACGATCCATCAGGTCTGCCACGTCGAAGAGCCCTGTCACTTCTGCGCTCATGCTCATCTCATCGGTCGAATGGGGCGGCGACTTTCACGATCTCATCGCGCACGCCGGTCCTCCGGCTTATTGCGGCTGCGCGGGCCGCTCAGGCAGCACTGTACGTCTTTCCCCGTCGCATGCACCCCGTATTTTGGTGCAGTCACCATGCTTTCCACCCGATTCCACCTTCTGCGGAGGGACCGCGTGTTGTGTACCGGCGCGATCCATCCGGAGGGCCCACGGAGGGCGGATGCGTCGCACGCGCCTCACCGAGTGACGCGCATGCAGGAGAGAGTGCGTGACGCGCGTAAACCGCGCCGATCGCGAACAGCAACGGACGCAGGAGTGATCTCATCTCGATGTCGTTCGACGCGAACCCATTGTCTGAACCGAGTCTGACCGCTTCTGCTTCAGATCGCTCCCTCACGGCAAGCGATGCGCGGGTGGCTTCGGCGACCGCCAGCGACGAGGGTGGGGCCATCCAGCAGATGCTGCTGCGACTCTCGCGCGGCGTTGCGCTGCTCGACGCCGAGGGACGCGTCGCGGAGTGCAACCCCGCGTTTGCACGACTGCTCGGTTACGCGAGCCCCGACGCGGCGAAGTCCGCAGACCTCCAGCGACACGTCGCCGGCGACGACCGCGCGCAGTACCGCCGGGCGATCGCGAAGGCGATGCAGTCCGGGGCGGCTGCGCCGCAGGTCGTCCTGCTTCAGCCGAAAGGCAGCGACGAAGGGGCGTGGGCGAAGCTCGTTGCGACCCGTTTCTCCGATCAGCCCGGCGAGCGGCGCCTCGTCGTCGAACTCTCCAGTGCGACCGATTCGCGCAGGCGCCAGGCCGATACGCTCGCGTTGCAGCAGAAGCTCTATCACGCCGAGCAGCTCACGCGCGAACTGAGCGAGCGTGCGAAGGCCGAGGCGCAGCTCGCGCTCGAGCATCGACTGCGCGTGGCGCTGACGAGCCTCGTTGGCTACGCCGAGTCGTTGCACGACACGTCGCTGTCGCCTGCCGCGCGCGAGGAGGCGATCCACACGATCCAAAGGGTCACGCAGGAGCTGCTCGCATCGTTCGACACACCGAGCGCAGTCTTGGCCGGGGCTCCAGCGTCGTTGAATGCGGGGGCGTCGATGGAGACGCCGCGGCAGGCGGCGATCAACGCGAGCGCAGTTGTCGCTACAACGATCGCGACTCCCTCCGACGACGGAACGTCAGGGCAGGTCTCCGCTTCACCGACGGCCTTCCCGATTCCGACGTCGCTCGATCTGAAGCCTGCCGAGCAGGCCTTCGTTCGACGCGATCCAAGCGATCCGCTTCAAGGCCGAAAGTTCCGTGGCAAAGTACTGGTCGTGGAGGACTCGAAGGACAACCAGCGGCTGCTCGTGTTCCTGCTGCGCAAGCTCGGGCTCCAGGTGGAGACGGCCGACAACGGGCTCGACGCCGTCGACCGCTACGACACCGCGGTCGCGCAGGCCGACCTCGTCCTGCTCGACATGCAGATGCCGAAGCTCGACGGCTACCAGACGGCCGCCGCGATGCGGTCGCGCGGGTACTCGCGGGCGATCATCGCGCTGACCGCCGACGTCCGCGAGGGGAGCCGCGAACGGTGCCTGGCCGCGGGTTGCACGGAGTACCTGACGAAGCCGGTCGATCGCCGTCATCTGGTGGCTGCCCTTGCGGCGCACCTGCACGCCGCGCAGCCCGACATCGAGCTGACGCCCATGTCGGCGTACTACGACCCGCAGCCGAGCGTGCCGATCCCGTTGCCGCTGCGTGGGGCGGAGTCGATCGAGGAACGCCGAAAGCTGCAGGACGAACTGCCCGGCATCGCGTCGCAGCTCTGGACGTGCGCGACGGTGACCCCGGTCCCGCCGAACGTCGCCGATGCGGCGCGGCGAACGCTACGCGACCTCGCCGAGCGCGGCCGCAACGCCGGCATGGGCGACATCGCCGCACTCGCCGACGAGGCCGAGACGAGCATCCGACTCGGCGCCGATGCGACGGTGGTCCACCACGCGCTCGGCCGACTGCTGCGGACGATCTCGCGCGACGACGAACTCGAAGTGATCGTGCCGCCACCCATGCCGACGTTCAACGTGGCCGCGTGAGACCACGGCGCGGTCAACGCGATCCGGTGTGACCGAATCCGCCAGCGCCGCGCGCTGTGTCTGAGAGTTCTTCTACCGCGATCACCTCGACGACCGGTACCGCGGCGATCACGAGCTGCGCGATGCGGTCGCCGCGACGGAGCACGTGCGGCGCACTTCCCAGGTTGATGAGCGGCACCTTCACTTCGCCGCGATAGTCGGCGTCGATCGTGCCGACGCAGTTCACGAGCGTGACGCCGTGCTTGCTCGACAGCCCGGAGCGCGGGCGAACCTGTCCCTCATAGCCCGGCGGGATCTCCATCGCGAAGCCGCACGGGACGAGCGCGATCTGCATCGGCGCGAGCGTGAGCTCAGACTCGACCGCACACGTGAGATCGAGCCCGGCCGAGTGCTCGGTCTGCTTCGCGGGGAGCGGCAAGCCCTTGCCGTGCGGGAGCTGCTTAATGCGGAGAGGGATGGGCATTGGCGAGGGAGGAAGAGAAAGGAACAAGGAGAATGGCGAAAGCGGGAGCTGGCATCTCACCCCAGGCAACAGGACCTCGCTGAAGTCGTCTCACAATCTTCGGAGACGGGGTTGTGAGACAAGTCGCTGAACTCCGCTCACAATCTTCGAGGACGGGGTTGTGAGACAAGTCGGGGCGCGGTCGCACGCGCGAGCGTCATTCCTCGTGTTCGCTCGGCTCTTCCGGCCCGGTGACGGGTTTCGGCATCTGCTTCGGGTCGGTGAGCATCAGCGTCACCTCTTCGAGGATCTTCGCGGGCTCCGAGAGGCGGCCGACGCCCATCGTGCGGCAGGCGAGCCAGCCGGGCTCGGGGCCGATGAAACGGTAGCCGAGCTGCGCGAGCCGGGCGTAGTTCTCCTGCGCGATCGGATGATCCCACATCCGGCTGTTCATCGCGGGCGCGAAGACGACCGGGCATGCGGCGGCGCACACCATCAGGCTCACGATGTCGTCGGCGAGCCCGTGCGCGATCTTCGCGAGCGTGTTCGTCGTCGCCGGCGCGACCAGCATCAGGTCGGCCCGCTCGGTGAGCTTGATGTGCTGCGTGTCGCCCGTGTCGACGGTGCTGAACAGGTTCGTCCGCACCGGACGCCCGGAGAGCGCCTCAAACGTGAGCGGCGTGACGAACTTCTGCGCAGAGTCCGTCATGACGACGGTGACGCCAGCGCCGCGCTGCACGAGCTGGCTCACCACCTCGCACACCTTGTACGCCGAGATGCTCCCACACACGCCGACGATGACCTCTTTGCCGGCAAGCGGCAACCGAACGGGGTCGTTGGGCGAAGCTTGAGACATCGTTTAGCGACGAGGGACTAGGGACGAGGGACGAGGCGAAGTGCGCACCCGTCCCTCGTCCCTCGTCCCTCGACCTTCTGAGATTACGCGTGATCGACCGGAGCGGAGATGCCGCTCTCTTCGTAGTTGATGCCGATCTTGTCTTCGAGGATCTCCTGGATGACGACTTCGAGGTCGGTCATGCCGGGCTTGCGCTCGACGAGGGGGCGTGCGCCTTCCATCACTTCCAGCACGCGGCGCTGGATGAGTGCGGTCAGCTTGAATCGGCCGCCGATCTTGTGAACGATCGCGTCGTCTTTCAGTGCTTCGATCATAGTTCTTCTAGCTCCAAGTCAGTCTGGTCAGATGCTGGTCTTCTTGTGTTTCACGATCTTGGTGATCTCCTCGACGGCGTCGTCGAGGTGGTCGTTGATCACCATGTAGTCGAACGCCCGGCTCCCCTTGGCCATCGCGATCTCTCGCTTGGCGTTGCGGTAGCGGCGCTGGATCTGGTCGCTCGAATCGCGCCCGCGATCGGTGAGGCGCTGCAGCAGCGTCTTCTCGTCGGGAGGCAGGATGAAGATGAGCAGCGCATCAGGGTAATGATAGCGCACCTGCATCGCACCCTGGAAGTCGATTTCCAATAGCACGTCCGTGCCCGACGCGAGCTGATCGAGGGCGGGATGCTTCGGCGTGGCGTAATAGTCGGAATAGACCTGCGCGTATTCGAGGTACTCGTCCGCGTCGAGGCGACGGAAGAACTCCGCCTCGCTGACGTGGTCGTACGTCTTGCCCTTGTCGTCCTGCGGATGCTTTGGACGCGTGGTAACGCTGACGGTGTACGCGACGCGCAACCGCTCAGAAAGGATGCGAGAGATGGTGCTCTTGCCGACGCCGGCGGGGCCGACGAGGACGATGAGCTGGCCGAGATGTTTCGCTGTTGCTGCCATGATGAGTCAGGACGGAGGAAGCGAGCAACCCTCACTCCACGTTCTGCACCTGCTCCTTCACCCGGTCGATCGCGCCCTTCACCTCGACGATGTGCCCGGCGATCGTCGCGTCGTTCGCCTTGCTGCCGATCGTGTTCGCCTCGCGCAGCATCTCCTGCGCGATGAAGTCCAGCTTGCGGCCGGCGTGTTCGCCCTTGTCGCAGGCGTCGCGGAACTGTTTGCAGTGGTGGCGCAGCCGCTGGATCTCCTCGCTGATGTCGCTCCGCTCGGCGAACACCGCGATCTCCTTCAGCAGGTCGCCCTCGCCCACCTTCAGCTCGGCCTTGCCGATCAGTTCGTTCACGCGCGCAACTAACCGCTTGTGGTACTCCGCCACGACGCCGGGCGCTCGCGTTTCGATCGCCTTCAAGCTCGATTCGACGACGCCGACGTGCTTGCCGAGGTCGGCGTGGAGCGCCTGACCTTCGCGCTTGCGCATCGCGATCAGCTTCTCGACCGCGGTCGCGGTGAGGTCGCGGATCGTCGGGGCGTGCTTCTCCAGCTCCGTCGAATCGTCGGCAGGCTCCTGGCAGACGCCGGGGAGGCTCAGCAGTTTCGTCACATCGATCTCCTGATTCGCGAGCGCGGGGATCGACTTCAACTGGCGAACGTAGCTCTCGATCGCGGCGACGTTCAGCGGATACGCGGCGTCGGCGAGTTCGCTGCGCGTCTTCAGGATGTACGTGATGCTGCCGCGCCCGAGCTTCTCGCGCAGCACGACTTCTATCTCCGGCTCGAGCCCGGCGAGGTGCTCGGGGAGCTTGATCACCGCTTTGAAGTAGCGGTTGTTGAGCGAGCGCAGTTCCACCGCGTAGTGGGTGCCGCCCTTGTGGGCGGAGGCGTCGCCGAAGCCGGTCATGGAGACGATCATGGGGTCGCTAGGGACGAGTGACTAGGGACGAGGTACGAGCAGAAAAGAGCTCAGTTCGACGGTGCCGTGGTCGGCGCGGACTCGGGACCTGCAGGGGCCGCCGGGGCGGTGGTCGGCGCCTGGGCCGGCGTGCTGGAGGCGGGCTTGCCGGCACCGCTCGATGCCGCGCCGGTCGCGCCCTTGAGTTCCTTGCTGACGGTTTGCGCCGTGAGGTTCAGCGACACGCACAGGACGAGGAAGATGCCGAACGTGGCCGCCGTCACCCAAGTGAGGACGTCGCCGGTCTTCGCGCCGAACGCCGTCTGAGCGCCGCCGCCGCCGAACGCGCCCGCGAGCCCGCCGCCGCGACCGCGCTGGATCAGCACCACCAGCACCAGGAACAGCGCCACGAACATGAACGGGATGAGCAGAGCGTAGAGCAGCCAGGACATCGGTCGGGTACCTCAGCAGACGGAATCCCCGCGCGACCCCGCCCGGATCACCCGGCGGGGCAGCGATGGGAATCCCATCTTGTACCAAAAGGTTGGGCTGAACGCCAAGCCGGTCAGACGCTCATCGCCGCTACGATAGGACGCCCGCGGAATCGGCGTCGCCGTCCTCTGGCGGGTCAACAGCAAACCCGGGCCGAACCGGCGGCGGGGCGGAAGCAGCGAGAGCCGTCGAAGGGGCGGGTCCGCCGGACAGCGCCAGCGGCGCGGCCGCAGCCGCGAGTGGTTGGTTGTATCGAGCGGCCAGGGCGAGCAGGTCGTCGAAGTTGACGGTGCCGTCGAAGGTGAAATCGCCTTGCGACCACGTCTTGCCGGTCGTGTTGTAGTTGGCGGCGAGTAGCAACAGGTCGTCGAAGTTCACCGCGCCATCGCGGTTCGCATCGCCGCGCAGCATGAAGGCGTCGCCGTCGGTGTGCACGAAGTCGGACTCGTTCGTATCGGTGCCCGTCGCAGCAGAGAGCTTTCCCTGCCCGATCGTGAACCTGTACCGCCCGTCCGCGAGCGACTTCGGCAGCGTGAACGTCGCGGTGAGCCCGTCCGGCGAAACGCTGACCGAGGTAGCCGCAGGGCCGGGCGAGTTGGTTGTGATGTTGAACGCGGCGAGGTCGCCAACGGTGACGGACGTGGGATTCACCGGCGTGTCGAACTCGAAGACAACGCGCGGGCCCGCGGGTGTGAGTTCGAACCGGCGGTCGATCAGGCCGACGCCGGGCACCCAGCGACGGATGACGGTTCTGAGGCTCTCGTCGGAGTACGTGTAGTAGAACTTGTCACCCGCCGTGACAGCGCCGGACAATTCACCTGGATTGTTCAACGCAAGGCAACTGGTGAGGTCGACGACGCGCTGCCTTGTCGCCATGTTGAAAACGCTGTACTGCCTATCGCTGGCGGCGTATCCACTTCGATTGCCGAGAAAGAGCAGCCCGCTACTAAGGGCTCCTGCCGGAATGACGGACGTAGGTCGCTGGTTGTTTGCGACGAGGTCCGTCAATTGACGAAGTGGATTATCCGCAGCACCTATCTCGAAATACTCATGCTTAGGATCACCTAGGCTGCTCTGTTCAATCGGCCACATTCCTATCAACCGGCCTTGGAACCAAGTTGCATATAGATTGTAGAAAGACGCATTAGACGGTGCGTTTGCCTCGATCCTTGTGCCCGCCGTGGTGCCGTCCGTCGAACAAAGGTACAACTGCGATTCGGGAATCACCGTCCCTATGAAGTATATTCTCCCATTGCGCGCATATTGAAATCCCGGAGAAAGTGGAAACACCGTACCCGTGGCTTGCGACAAGAGCGCGCCTGTGCCAGCTGCGGTTCCATCAGATTTGAAGTATCGGTAGTAACCGTTGTCTAAGGTGTACCCTACAAAATAGACTGAATTCCCGAGGAAGCTAAGGTTGAAATCTCTCTGCGTGTCTATCCGGGGGTAGCTCGACGCCGAGAACGCATACAGCGAGCGGGTGCCTGCTGGAGTGCCATCTGAAATGCAAGGACCGTAACCACGGTCTGACACGAAGCCGATGAACAGCAGTTGGCCGTTGAAATCGATGGCGTTTGTTACCGCGGAGTAGACCCTCTGCGTACCTGCTGGAGAACCATTAGTTGCAAACAAGCTTTTGCTGCCTCCGAAAGGAGCCGCCAGGAAGTACAGGCTGTTTCCGGACGCCACAAACCCTTCGCCGTTTGGGCCAAGTGCTCCTGAGTTGACGGTGTTGGGATCTGTGTATTGTGCGTAGAGTTGCTGAGAAGCGGTCAGGCCCGTTAATGCGATCGGCTGATCGCTGCCCGCGTTCAGTCGAAAGAGCGTACAGCGATTCGCAGTCGTCACTTCGGCGAAGAAGTAGAGGTCGCCACGCCAAACAGTCATGTCGAAGATCTTCCCGATCTCGCCGTTCGCGTACGGGTTCGAGTAGCGAACGAAGGTACCCGCCCGGGTGCCGTCGCTAGCGATGAGCTGATAACGCGACGTCGACGAATCGTTCGAGCGGTACAGAACTCGGCCCTCGAACTCGACAGCTCCTGTTAACGACTCAGGACCGTATGCGATCGGGGTGATCGGAGTAGGCTGCGTCGGCGACGCATCCCAGCGGCCGATGAAGCGCCCGTAGGTCGAAGTCGACGCAGGATAGTAAACTGCGCCGTTCAATTCGCTAAAGTAAGCAGCCGATGCGCCTGCAATCTGAGGAAGCGTGACGGATGATTGAATCTGGCCCAGCCCGTCGTTGATCTGCCTCGCGACCAAGGCTAGGTTCGTTGCGCTCGTTCGCTCAAACAGGTAGGTCTTGCCCAGGAGATTGTGAATCCCGTATGCGGGGTACGTGTTCGTCGGAAGGTTCAGACTTGTGACGAGCGCTATTGTGGCGGCCGTTCCTCTGGTGCGCCAGAGCTGCGGCGTTGGATTGAGCGTTGCATCGTACCGCGTGTAGTATACATACTGGCCATCCACGCTTCGCGCGGTTCCGCCAGCCTGTCGCGTCGACGCGAGCGATCCAAGCGGATCAACGAGCGATACTGACTGGTTCTGCGGGTCGATCGCGAACAGGCCGCCGGCGTCGAACATCACGCCCCCGCTGAACTGTGTGAACTGAGCTGGTGAGCTGAAGTTGCGTCCACCCGCTGACGTGCCCAGCGAGCGCGTGCCTGCCTGAGTGCCGTCCGATACCCAGACTCTCGACCAAGCCGAGTCGGCCGTCGAGAAGTACAGTTTGTCGTTGACCACAGATACGGTTGTGTTGCTGCTGAAGCTCGCCGCAGGTGAGATCTCGAACGGCTTTGACCAGCCCGAGGCATCGAATCGGCGAAACGCAGCAACGCCATTCGTACTCCTTGCCCACAGCTGGCCCTTGAATTCAAAGAAGGCAGAGTCGTTGGGCGGAACGAACTGGCTGTCCGTAAGTGTGGTGGTACCGGCAACTGTGCCGTCGGTTACGTACAGGCCCGTCAGGGTGGTGCTGCCTGAAGCAGTCACTGCCGCATACGCGAGCCCGCCAGCGACGATCAAGCCGGCACTTGTTGTGATTTTCCTACCTGCAGGCGGGAGTGGGAGCGGCCCGGTGCCAGCGTTGGTCCCGTCTGTCCGCCAAATGGCTGGAACGGTTGAACCGGTTGCGCCGTCGAGTTGATCTTGGAACGAGACCGATGTCGAGTTGGATAGCCGGACCAGATTCAGTGCGAGGCTGCCAGTCGCCGTCCGAAGGAATTGGCGCGTACCGTCGATAGTTCCATCGCTAGTCCACCATTCACGTGCGGATCCCCACGTTCGCGTGAACATCATCTGACCGCTCTGCAGGGCCACCGGTGCGGTGAAGTTCACCCGCGTCGAAGGGGTCTGGTTGAACGTCGGCAGCGTACCGATGCCGAAGCAGATTCGGCGATCGAGCAATTCCATGTCGTAAAGCCGACCCCGACGTGACGTGTGCCGCTTCATGTTGCTCCCGGTTGGAATACGCCGATAGAGTAGCGTTGTGGCAATCCAACGCAAAAGAATGTTCTAGTGCCGGGCAATTCAGCGTCGCAGGCGTGTAGCTGGCTTTTTGGCGCGGTATCAATGCCAGTCATGCGAATTGCTGTCCGCTCGAGCGTCATCTGTCTGGTGCTTTGCTTGGTCGGTTGCGTCACCTCTCCGGACCGCTCGGCGTCGACTCGCCCGGTCGATCCTGTCCTCGCGAACATCGACGAGGCATGGGCGCTGCTCGCGTCGCGTCCCGACTGGACCGTGCATCCCGCGATGAACCTCGCGCGTCATCCTGCCGAGAAGTACCTCGCGGGGCTCGTCATCGTGCTCGATCCCGGGCATGGGGCGTCGGACGGGAAGACGGATCCGACGTACAAGCGCGGGCCGACCGGCGTGATGGAAGATCACATGAACCTGCGGACGGCGCTGCTGCTGCGGAAGCTGCTGGTCGACGCCGGCGCGACGGTGCTGATGACGCGCGAGACGGACGCACTCGTGACGCACCAGGAGCGGGCCGACGTGGCGAACAACTACCGCGGCGAGGACGGTCGCGGGGCGGACCTCTTCATCAGCGTGCATCACAACTATTCCGACAACCCGCAGTCGAACTACACCAGCGTGTGGTACCACGGCGAGGTGGACTGGAACGGGATGGAGCTGGACGTCGGCAGGTACGTCGCCCACGCGCTCGGCCGACACCTGCGGACGGATGTGGCCAAGACCAGCCCGCTGCTGAGCGACCAACTCATGTACAAGAGCGGCTTCGCGATGCTTCGCCTGACGAAGGTGCCGGCCATCCTCTGCGAGATCAGCTTCTACTCGAACCCCGAAGAGGAGAAGCGACTCGCGGATGCGACGTATAACTTGCGGGCCGCGTATGCGATCTATGAGGGGCTGTGCGAGTGGGCGTATTGCGGAAGGCCGCGGGTGACGCAGTTGGGTTCCATCCTACGCACCGGACTGACAAGCCGACCTGCGACGGACGACGAGGACACGGTCAGCTTCTTCGCCGAACTGAGCGACGGGTTGCCGGCGTGGTGGGGGAAGGATCGGAATCGGATCGAGTCGAGCAGCGTGTACGTCGCGGTCGACGGGGCGAAGGTGGAGTCGACGTTCGATCCGACGACGAAGCGAGTGTCGTTCGCACTGCGAAAGGCACAACTTCGGGGCATCAAGCCCGCCACGGTGACCATTCGCTTCACGAACATGTTGGGCAACCACAACGAGCCGTTCACCGCAACGCTCGGCGACGGCGAAGGGAACGGATTCGGCACGAAGGTGCCGACTCTCACCCGCGCAGTCGGCGACGTCCAAGCCCCGGTTACCAGACCTGCGACGCAGCCGGCGGTGACGCGATAACCCCCGCATGGGTGGCACAGCTATGTATTCATAGCTGTGTGGAGGGGTCGACGCGTCCGCACAGGTATGGGTACATACCTGTGCCACCCGACCTTTCGGGCCCGGGGTGTGCACCCCGGGCTTTGGTCGAAAGCCGCCCCATCGGCGCTGCTCCTCTTCCCCCATTTTATTGATTCACTTTCCTTGCCCGCCCCCAAATAATGGTCTTGTATAATTATGGCCGTCGCGTAGGCTTTGCGTGGGATCGCCATGTCTACGAAACCCCAGCCAGTCAAGCGTAGCAAGCTCGGCCCGGTCGTTCCCGAAGCGGGGCGGCCGCTCTACATGAGCGTTCGCGACACCCTCCGCGGCGCGATCGACGACGGCATCTTCAAGCCGGGCGAGCAAATGCCCAGCACGAAGGAACTCTCCGAGCAGATGTCCGTCTCGCTCGTGACGGCCCACCGGGCGCTGCAGGAACTCGTCGCGTCGGGCGTCCTTCAGCGGTCGCAGGGGAAGGGCACCTTCATTCACGAGCGGTACCAGTTCCGCAAACAGCACCTCAGCCAGTGCCGGGTCGGGCTGGTGATCCACCGCGAGGCCTCGCTGGCCGACTACTACCACGGGCAGATCCTGGAGGGCGTGCGTCGCGAGAGTGATCGGCTCAACGTCGACCTCATCCTCCTGCGGTTCGGCGAAGACGTCCGCAACGAGTGTGACGGCTTCCTCTACCTGAACCCGCTCCCGAAAGAGATCGAACTCATCGAGGGCCAGACGCGCAAGCAGGCGACGATCGTCGTCGGGGCGCGGGCGAGCAGCCGGCGCATCGGCAGCGTGGACGTCGACAACGTCGACCTCGCCCGGCAGGCCGTCGTGCACCTCTGCGAGCGTGGCCACCGAAAGCTGATGTACGTCGGCGGGGCGGACCAGCTCAGCAACTCGCGCGACCGGCGCAGCGGGTTTCTGCAGGCGTGTCTGCAGCACAAGATCGACCCGCCGAACCAGTGGATCTTCAACGCCGCGAGCTGGCGTCTGACGGATGAAGAACGCGATCGCCTGGCGCGCACGCTGACGGATAAAGCGCACTGCCCCACGGCGATCTTCGCGGCCGGCTACTACATGGCGCTCGACGTGATGAGCGCAGCCCAGCAGGCGGGACTGCGGGTGCCGGAGGACGTGTCGATCGTCGGCGTGGACGACCCGCCGAGCGCGTCGTACCTCAGTCCGCCGCTCACGACGATGCGTCAGCCGCTGGTGCAGCTTGGTCAGGCTGCGGTGGGTGCCCTAGTCGACTTGGTGCGCCGCGATGACCTGCAAGCCAGTGCCCGCACGCTCTGGGCGGAGCTGGTGGTGCGTGCGTCGTCGGGGAAGGTGTGAAAGGGCAAGGGACTGAGGGACTACGGGGCTGAGGGACTAAGGGGTTAGGGAACTGCGGAACTCGGAGACGTTGTAGTTGGAGCGTGCGTGATCGCACGTCCCGTATCTCTCCCCTCAGTCCCTCAGTCCCTCAGTCCCTCAGTCCCTCAGTCGCACGCCCCCATCCCTACCAGAGCAACACATCCCCCTCGAACACCGGCCCGTCGGTGCAGGCGAGGCGGTAGCACCAGTCCTTGCCGGCAAGGGGTGGCTTGCTCGCGTCGGGCTTCTTCACCTTGATGCAGCAGCTCTGGCACGTGCCCATGCCGCACGCCATCGCACGTTCGACGGCGATCTGGCAACCCAGTTGCCTTCGGGCGGCGATCTGCTGGACGGCCCGCATCATCGGCTCGGGGCCACACGTGTAGATCGTCGTGCGGGCGCGGTCGGCGTTGTCGGTGATGTACGCGTCGAGGTACCGCTCCAGCGCCTGCGTGACGAACCCCTTCGAGCCGAGCGAGCCGTCGTCGGTGGTGAGCAGGGCAGGGACGTCGAACTGGCGGAACTCGTCGACGTTGTAGAGGGGATGCGCCGGCGACTCGGCCGGTGCCCGGTGGAGCGGGCTGTGCTCGACGTCGGTCTTGATGGTGAGCGACATCAACTCGCGCGTGAGCGCCCCGGCGAACGCAACGGCGCGGGCAGGGCGGTCGGCGGAACGCGACGCGTTCAGTTCGGCGATCGCCTGCGCGACGTAGATCATCGGCGGGATGCCCACGCCTCCGCCGACGAGGAGCGCGATGCCGCCCGGCGCGGGAAGTTTGAAGCGGTTCCCGAGCGGGCCGATCAGGTCGACGACGTCGCCGGGCTTGAGGCGAGAGAGAAACCGCGTGCCGGGTCCGACCTCCCGGCCGATGAGGTCGATCTCGTTTCCACGTCGTCCTGCGATGCTGAACGGCCGACGCAGGAATGCCTCGTGACTGCCGAACTCCACGCCTTCGATCGCCGGTCGCTGGCCGGGCTCCCAGGAGAAGTCGTGCTCGACCTCGCCGGCGTGGGCGTCGCGACAACTCACCTGCACGAACTGCCCCGGCGCGGAGGCGGGGAAGCCGTCCACGCGAAACGTCAGCTTGTAGTGATCCCGGCACAGCGAGCGATTGGCGACGACCCGAGCTTCGAAGATTCCACGCGAGGGCATGCAGATACATTAGCCACAGAGACACCGAGGACACAGAGGGCGGGAAAAGCGGAATCGCTTGAGCGGGAGTGTGAGGGTTGCGGTCGAGTGCTCGTCCTCATAACGAAGACGCGAAGAAGCGAAGCCGCGAAGAAGAACATGCTGCCGAAAGGTTGGTCTGACGAAACGATCGAAATCGAAGAGAAGCCGAGAAGCGGCCGTGAATCCATCCGTCTCTGCTTCGCGTCTTCGATGCTTCGCGACTTCGTTATCGAGATGTCGCGTTACCGATACGCGGCCAACACCCAGTGGCCTAATGAAAAGACGAACAACGGACAAACGCACCCATCGCAGATGCATTCTCCGTGTCCTCTGTGTCTCTGTGGCCGATTTCTTTCCCCGAGATCCCCGCAGCAGGTAAAAAAAGACTTCCGGAGGGGTGGCTCCGATCCGCCTCCGGAAGTGCGCCACGGCACGAAGCCGCGTAGTCGTGACAGGCGATACAAACGGCTGATCGGAGCCACGTTTGCCGCCTTGATTGAGCGCGACTATACCCCCCGCCGGACTCCCGCGTCAACGAAGGACTTTGGAGGGTGGCGGAATTAGATGCGTCGCGTAAGTTATTTTAAATTAACGATTAAAGAATGTTTTTGGCTGTGGATAACTTCGCTTTGCTGAGGTACGGCGTATGCGGTTGGTGCGGACGGCCCTAGGAGTGTTGCGGCAGGGCGATATGATTCTGATAACGCTCCGCCCGCCTGACGCGAAGGCGTACCCCGGCCTCTGGGAACTGCCCGGCGGAAAGGTCGAGCCAGGCGAGTCCGATGACCTCGCCGTCACGCGCGAGATGCGCGAAGAGCTCGGCGTCGAAATCCGCGCCGTTCGCCCGCTCGGCGAATGGTCGCACGACGTCGCGCCGGACAAGCGCATCGTGCTCGTGCCGTGGCTGTGCGAGCTCATCTCGGGCGACCCGCGCCCGCTCGCTGCGAGCGATCTGCGATGGGTGAACGTCCGCGAGATGCTCCAGTTCGAGTTCCCGCCCGCGAGCGTTCCGCTCATTCGAGCGCTGCCTGAGTTGCTCGGTCGCGTCGATCCGGGTGCATAGCCCACCGGCGTGGGCTGATCGCGTCAGGTCGATGCATTACGCATCGCTCGCTCACGCGTCGCGCGATCAACTCATCTCACAACCCGTCCACCAGTGGATGTGAGTTAAGTTGTGGAGAGGGGTGCAACCGATCTGGACGCTCCAAACTTGTATCAGAACCCTGTCTCCCCGGGTTGTGAGGCAAGTTCGATCGACGCGAACGACCGGCGTGCTCGCTTAGCGCGGTTCCAGCTCGTCGCCGACGCTTAGCTCGACCGGCCCGTCGTGCACCACGATCGCGTTCTGCCCGAACATCACGCCGACCTTGCCCTTCGCGTTGGCGATCGTCCGGAAGCCTGCGAGGGTGCTGAGCAACTCGTCGCGCATCGGCGTGCCTGTGCTCTGGTCGATCTCGATCACCTTGCAGCGGGCGCAGGGCTTCACGAGTTCGATCGTCGCGCCGAAGGCATGGCGGAGCGCGCCGATGCGGTCCTCTTCGAACGGGCCGATCCCGTCGACGACGATGTTCGCCCGGAATCGCGCCATCGGCACCGCGTCGAGCCCGGCCAACTCACGTCGACGGTTCAACTCGTCGAGCGAAGCCGCGTTCGTCACCAGCACCGGCGCGAGGTCGGCGAAACTCGTCCGCACGTCTTGTCCCCGCGTCCAATCGGAGTCCATCGCTCGCGGCGAGCGGGCGGGGAGCTTCACCAGTCGCAGATCGCGGCCGAGCCAGCCCGACAGCGTGCGTGAGACGTCGTCGCCGAGGTCGAGGGCGTCGAACCGATCGCCCCAGACGTCGACCGAGCGCGGCGGGCCGCCAGCGAGCGGGATCGCGGTCGATGCGCCGTCAAACGAGATCGCGTCATCGCTCACGACGAGCCGTGCCATGCCGGGCACGTGCCGCTGCGAGACGAACGCACCCGTGGCAGCGTCGATCAGCATCAGCGATCGATCGCCGACGATCAGGCCGTTCTCGATGCGGAGCGAATCGACGTCGATGCCGCGACTGCCTTTGAGGGGGTAGCGGTGGAGGGAACGAATGCGGATGGGCACGCAGGCATGGTAGCGAGCGTGCGTCTTCTGGTCCCCCATCCGCTCGCGGGGGAGGGACCCGTCGCGCCCGCTTGCGAAGTTCCCCCGCCCCGCGACACTCCAATCCCTATGCCAGTTCAGACCGGAGAACGGATTCCCGTCGGCGTGATCGGCTGCGGGCGGATGGGTCGGCTTCACGCTCGCGTCTACTCGCAGATGCCCGGCGTGCAGCTCGTCGGCGTGTACGACGAACTCCCCGAGTCGGCCCGCGTCTGTGCGGCCGACTACGAGTGCGAAGCGTTCGATTCCCTCGACCAACTCGTCGGGCGCGTGAAGGCGGTCACCGTCGCCGTGCCGACGGTGCATCATGTCGCCGTCGCGGAGAAGCTGTTGCCGCAGCGGATCGCGTGTCTCGTCGAGAAGCCGCTCGCGGAGACGAGCGAGCGCGCCCGGCGGATCGTCGATCTCTCGCGTGAGCACCGCGTGCCGGTGATGGTGGGGCACATCGAGCGGTTCAACCCGGTCATCCGCGCGCTGCGCGAGCTGAACATCCACCCGCAGTTCATCGAGGTCACGCGCATCAGCCCGATGACGTTCCGCAGCATCGACGTTGGCGTCGTGCTCGACATGATGATCCACGACATCGACATCGTGCTGCGCCTCGCGAACTCGCCCGTCGAGAGCATCGACAGCGTCGGCGTGAGCGTGCTCGACCCCGCCGCCGAGGACATCTGCAACGCCCGCGTGCGGTTCGCCAACGGCTGCGTCGCCAACTTCACCGCTTCGCGGCTCGCCCTGAAGACCGAACGCAAGCTCCGCGTCTTCGCCCCCGAGGCGTACGTCTCGCTCGACTACCGGAAAAAGCACGGCATCTTCGTCAAGCGCGGCGAAAACGTCGAAGCCATCCGCGACGTCGTCCGCCAGATCCGCTCCGGCGAAATCGAAGACCTCAGCGAGGTGAACTACGCCGAGCTGGTCGACGTGCAGGAACTGACCGTCGACGACACCGAACCCCTGCGCGCCGAGCTGGAGAGCTTCATCGCCAGTGTGCGCGATGGAAAGCCCGTCGAAGTGCCGGCCGAGGATGGCCTGGCCGCAGTGGAACTGGCGGAGCGGATCGTGGCGTCGATTGCGAAGCGGGTGGTGTGAGCGGGGCGGTCACGGAGGAGCAAGCGTATTCCAGTCCTCGGAGCCGAGATGATTCGACTGCTACGTTTGTTCCTGCACTTGGAGTCATGGCGAGATCGGCACACCGAGCTGCTTAAGGCCATTAATGAGAACTCTGTCGCCTTCCCACTCGCAACGTGGGACGGAATTGCATTTGGGTCGCCGCTGCTGGGCCATCATCCGCTCGACGGCGATCCAGATCGTGCTAGACACCGGCGAGTGCACATTCACGCGCAGGCACTCCTGAATCACCACTTTGAAGTCGCAGACGGGCTTCAGACCGTTCGCGAGCACGTGAAGCTATTGTGTGATGCAGCCATCGACTACTTTCTCGGGCCATGGCGTGCGGAGGGCTGCGAGAGTCTCGATTTGGGTCGCGTGACCTCCGACGAAGCGCGCGGGAACCAATGGTGGTTCGAGAAGTATCGCGCCGGCATGCTCGCCGCGGCCCTGTTGCAGGACGAGGCTGCCGCTGCTCGGCTCTCGACTTGGATCGGGCCCGACTTGCAGTGGTACGACGAGATCGTCGGCATGCCGAAGCCCGAGTTCGATTGGCACTGGCACCTCGCGGCTTGGCGATGCGGCGAATCCGTCGATGCCGTGTCGCGCAAGCTGGACGAGTTGGGCACCGCACGGCTGAAACGCCAACGATTCCTCGGCCTCGCGACGCAGGCGCTGATCCGCGACGACGGCGATGCGTTCCGCGCCTGGATGGACAAGCTCGGCGAAGCACTGTTGCAGCAGGACTATCAGAAGGTGCACGACTATCGCTTGCCCAACTACGAGGCGAGCATCCTCTGGCACACCGCGCGAGCCCGCGGCCTTCCGCTGCCAGATCTGAACGCACGCGTGCGGAAGGTGCCGAAGTTCAAGATCAAGCGTCCGGGTTTCGTCAGCCCCACGCTGGACGCGACTGCGGCGGACTTCATCTTCTTCCCAGATGGGATCGACGGCCGGTAGTTGGGCGGAGCCTAACAGCCCGCTTCGAATGCCCCGAAAATCGGCCGAATGGTGTTAATTTCGCCCCTGCAAACCTGCGACATTGAACGGGTGTGGGTGATGCGATCACAGCGCGTAGCGCTGGCGAGCGTCTAAGGGAGGCACTGACATGCATCGTTGTACGAGAAACGGGGTCGAATGGTTCGCCGACCGCGTTTGCAGCGAACGGCGAGGGGTAGGCGACACACGAATGTCAGGTTTTGTCAGGGTGATTCATTTCGAGCCTTGCCGAGATGAACAACGCGGCTGGACGCGCTCTGCGGTCACGCCCGCTTCGGCGGACGCGCGACGAGCAGGCCCAGCTCGTACAGGCCCACCAGCGGCAGCAGCAGGAGGACCGTCGAGAGGATCACGTCGCCCGGCGTGATGAGCGCTGCGATCACCGCGAGGATGAAGTACACGATCCGCCGCAGGTTCTTCAGCTCCTGCAGTTCCATGATACCCGCCTTCACGATCGCCATGACGACGAGCGGCAGCTGGAAGCAGACGCCGAAGATGAGCAGCGTGGTCAGCAGCAGGTCGATGTACGTGTCGAACGTGAACATCTGCCCGATCAGGTTCTCGCTCTGAAACGGGACAACTCGGACGTTGCCGTGCGTGAAGAGCTTGATGCGCTGTTGCGACGTGTTGAGCCAGATCTGATTGTCGACGGGTTTGTCGGGGTCGCCGGCGAAGCTGGGGATCTGCAGGACGGTGATCGGCTGCGTGGTGGAGACCGGCACGTAGTCGGGCGGGACGGGGATGCTCGCGGTGAAGCTGATGAAGAACTGAAGCGTCATCGGCATGATGACGTAGTACGCGAACGCCACGCCCGCGACGAAGAGCCCCACGCTGAACGGGATGAACCGCGTGACGACCTTCCGCTCGTGCGGATACAGGCCCGCCGCCACGAAGAGCCAGATCTGGTAGATCAACCACGGCCCCGCGGCCAGAAACGCGGCGATGCAGCTGATGCGAAGGTAGATCGCGAACCCGTCGGCCGGGTCGGGGCTGTAGAGCTGCGGGTTGAGGTCGGCGTCGCGCAGCGCGTCGAGCAACGGCATGCACATGAACGGGAGGAGGTACCCCTTCACGAAGAAGAGCGCGACGGCGAACGCGACGACGAAGCCGATCAATCCGAGGATGAGCCGCGAGCGAAGCTCTTCGAGGTGCTCGCCGAGCGTCATGCGGTACTCGTCGGGATGCTCGACGCGCGTGGGCTTGAGCTTGGCGGGCGTGGTCGTGGTCAGCTCGGCGGACATCTCGCGTGACTATAGCAGAGTTGTCAGTTGTCGGTTGGCAGAGAAGAGTTGCCAGTTGTTAGTTGCCAGTTGCCAGTCAATGCGGCGTCTGTCCTGACAACTGTCAACTCCCCGCTGACAACTGGTAACTGGCAACTAGTTCACTTCCACCAGCTCGTTCAGCACCCGTACGCCGTCGAGTTCGCGGACGCCGGATCGCACCTTCAGCGTCTCGGCCGGGCCGGGCTTGAGGGGGATGCGGTACTTCTTGATGGTCGATCGGCCGGGCCCGAGGTTGGTGACGAGGCGTTCCTGGCGTGGGTAGCCCGGGATGGCAACGAAAGCGGTGTAGTCGATCGGCTTGTCGCCGTAGTTGCTGATGACCTGCTGGACGACGATCTCGTCGTCGGTGCGGAGGGCGAGCGTGCGCACGCCGACGTCGGACAGGCCGAGCTTCAGCGGGATCGGGACGACGACCTGGTAATCGATCGCGCCCTGCACTTCGACTTCCGCGTTGACGATCTTCTCGCCGGCGAAGCTGTTGAAGGGGAACTCGATGGTGACAGGCAAATCGACGGTCTCGCCGGGGTTGAGCGAGAAGGAGTTGACCGGCATGGTGAGCGTCCATCCGGCCGGCCCGCGCAGGCGGACCGAGCCGCTGACGGAGGTGCTGAAGGTGTTGGTGATCTTCAGCTTTCGCGCGTGGGCTTCGAAGCTCGATTCGAGCAGCGGGTTGTCGAGCGCGATCATCGCGCCGAAGCGGAGCAGCTGCGCGTCGACGCCGTCGATGAGGACGGGCATCGCGCCGACGTCGAACGCGAAGCGCGATTGCTTGCCGCGCCGGAGTTCGTTCGCGATCGCGGTCGGGACGGATTCGTTGCCGAAGAGGTCGACGATGCGCGGCGACGTCCCGCCGAGCGTGGCGGTGATCCGGGTGACGCGTTCCGCGCCGGCGCGGGACCAGGAGGCCTTGTTCCAGACGAGCATGACGCCGCCGCCGCCCTCGCGTTCGAAGATGAAGGCGTCGACGTCGGGCGCGAGCGGGACGCGGCCGCGGAAGGTGGCGTTGGCGAGACGGGCGGTGAGCGTGCGCGAGACGAGGAAGAGCTCGTCGGGCTCGATCGACAGCTTCACGTCACGGTTCGACAGGCCGGGCTGCTCCTGGCGGACGTCGAGCCAGAGCGGGACGTCGACGCGCTCCGCGCCGCACGCGAGGGCGTTGCCGATGCGTAGCGCGAGGTCGCGGATCTGCTCGTTGCGGCCGTACTTCTCGCGGTCGATCGGACGCAGGTACAGCGAGAGCCTGTGGCCCGGTTTCGAAAGGACTTCCGATGCGTACAGCGAGAGCTGATCGGGCAGCACCTGCGACGGCACGACGAGCGATACGGTGGCGGGCAGTTCGCCGTCGAGCTCGTACCACGCGGGCCACGGGAGCGCGAGGTCGGGGTTCGCCTGGACTTTCTTGTGCTCGGCGAGGAGGCGGTCGTAGACCTGTCGCAGCTTGGGCTCGCGCGCGATCTGCTCGGCCTGCGAGTCGGTGTAGAGCTGCCAGTAGCGGAGGTGGTTCGCGTGTCGCGAGACGAGGTACGCGTACCGCTCCTGCCACGCGGTGCCGCCCGTGGTGAGCAGGTCGATCCAGTTCGACGCGCCCGTCGCACGGCGGACGTCGGGCGGGATCGCGGCGAGCACGCCCGTGAGCTGCACCTCGCGATTGCGGAACTCGGCCAGCATGCGCGTGAATGCGCCGGACATCTCTTCGCTGACGGAGCGGTCCTGCTGCCAGATGGCGAACTTCACGCGTCCGAATCCCGTGCCGCGAAGCAGCGTCGGCAAGCCGGGCCAGACGTCGGGCGGAAGGCTGGTCGCGTCGAGCCCGAACCGCGGGTCGGCCGGCGCGACGGCGACGTCGTCGTCGTCACCCAGCTGGATGAACTGCATGTCCTGCGAGCCGACGTACTGCCCGCCCGAGCTGAGCTCGATGGACGCGCGGTACCAGCCCGCGCGAAGGCGAGGCAGTTCGAGGATGCCGTTCAGCTCGCCGCGACGGGCGTCGTCGGCGTTCACGCTCAGCATGCCGTTGCGCTGGTAGACGAGTTCGCCTGCCGCGCTGCGGACCTCGATCTTCGCGGCGAGGTCGCGCGTGTTGCGGTCCTTCACGCTGATCGCGACGCGCACCGGCGCGGACCGCGGAAAGATGTTGGCGGGGCGATCGGTGGTGATGCGGACGTCCGGCACCTGCGCGACGGCGACGTCGTCGAACCAGGCGCTGCCGCGGATGTCTTCCACGCTGATGTCGCGAGCGCCGAGGTTGCTGTTCCCGAGTTGCGACGGCTGAAGCAGGCCGAGCTCCAGCACCAGACTTGCAGCTCCGGGGTGATGGGCGGGCATGCGGACGTCGACGCGGTGCCACTCGGTGCTGTCCTCGGGGCTCGCATAGGGCTCGGTGGAGACGACCGAGTCGACAATCGGGTTGCCGTCCACGTCGGCGAAGTACGCGGTGACGCGGGCGCGGGCGAACTTCAGCGGCGTTGTCTTCACGTAGGCGACGACTCGGTAAAGCGCATCGTCGTACACCTTGATCTTGCCCGCAGGGTAGCGATAGACGACGGAGCCTCCGTTGAGGTCGAGGCGGAAGCTGGTCGTGCCCGAGCGGGCGACGAGTTCGTCGAACTCGCCCTTCACGTAGTGCGGCATGCCGTCGCCGGTCACCTTGAGCCAGCCCATCGGGAGCGATTCGAGGTTGCCCTGGGCGCGTTCCTCGAAGTCGAAGAGCCGCAGCTCACGGGCGGCGGACGGGGTGGCTGCGGTCGCTCCGCGCGCAAGGCCGCAACAGATACTCAGGGGTGCGAGCAGGGCGAGGATCAGGCTGGGGAATCGGCGCACCTATCGATGTTTATCGGACAGAAGGAGGTGGCGACTGTAGTTTTGGCGTGGGAAGACGGTGCTTCGGACTTCTCGTAGCCGCGAGCAAGCTCGCGGCTACTCGGGGGAGGTTCAGCTTGATCGATGAATGCGTTCGAACCAGTTGGATCGACCGGGTCGGCGCGATTGTCCATTCCCCCGGTTCTCCGATACCCTCACGCATCTCATGGCCAGTGCTCAACCCGTCGTCATCGTCATCTTCGGCGCCTCGGGCGACCTCGCGAAGATCAAGCTCATCCCGGCGATCTACGAACTCGCCCGCGAAGGGCTGCTGCCGGACGAATTCGCCCTCGTCGGCTACGCCCGCACGAAGATGAGCGACGACGACTTCCGCACCATCTGCATCGACAGCATCAAGAAGTACGCCCGCACCGCGAAGAAGATCGGGGCGGACGATGCGCTCCTGAAGAAGATCGTCGACCGCACCACCTACCGGGCCGGCGGGTACGGCGAGGCGAGCGACTTCGCGGCGCTGCGCGACTACATGGAAAAGGTGGACCAGAAGCACAACACGAAGGGCAATCGCCTCTTCTACATGAGCACGCCCCCGGAGGCGTTCGAGCCGATCATCCGCGGGCTCGGGTCGAGCGGGTTGGTGAAGCGACACGCGGTAGAGCCCTGGCAGAGGCTCATCATCGAGAAGCCTTTCGGCACCGACCTCGCGAGCGCCCAGCACCTGAACGCCGTCTGCAACGACGTGCTCGGCGAGGAGCAGGTCTTCCGCATCGACCACTACCTGGGCAAGGAGACGGTGCAGAACCTGATGGTGCTGCGGTTCGCGAACTCGGTCTTCGAGCCGCTCTGGAACCACAAGTACATCGACCACGTGCAGATCACGGTCAGCGAAACCCTCAGCGCCGACGATCGCGGCGGGTACTACGACAAGTCCGGCGCGCTGCGCGACATGGTGCAGAACCACATCTTCCAGCTGATGGCGCTCGTGGCGATGGAGCCGCCCGCGCTGCTCGATGCGCGAAGCATCCGCGACGAGAAGACGAAGGTGTACAAGAGCATCCGCCCGATCCGCGAGAGCCAGGTCGACAGCTTCGTCGTCCGCGGGCAGTACGGGAAGGGCGTCGCGAACGGCAAGCCGACCGACGGCTACACGAAGGCGAAGGGCGTCGCGCCCGGCAGCAAGACCGAAACGTTCGCAGCCCTGAAGCTGTTCATCGACAACTGGCGCTGGAGCGGGACGCCGTTCTACATCCGCACCGGCAAGTGCCTGCCGCAGAAGGTGAGCGAGGTGACGGTGCGGTTCAACAGCCCGCCGCTTACGCTGTTCCAGAAGCAGTGCGAGACGCCGGTCTATCCGAACGACCTGATCATCAAGGTGGCGCCGGAGGAGGGGATCAGCTGGCGCATCAACGGCAAGGTGCCGGGCGGCGCGATCAACATCCAGCCGGTCGCGATGGACATGCTCTACAACAACACCTTCAAGCAGGAGGCGCCCGAGGCGTACGAGCGGTTGATCTACGACTGCATCCTGGGCGACCAGCAACTCTTCATCCGCGGCGACGAAGCCGAGGCGGCGTGGGAGGTCATCGACCCCATCGAGCGCGGCTGGGCGAAGAGCGCCGTCGCGCCGTACGAATACGAGCCCGGCACGTGGGGCCCGCGCAAGGCGATGGAACTCATCGAACTCGATGGCCGCCGCTGGACGCACGCGAGCGAGGAGCAGACGCCGATCATTGCGTGCGCGGTGTGAGGGGGAGAAGAGTTGCCAGTTGTTAGTTGTCAGTTGCCAGTAGAAGGCGAAGACGATTCCGGTCCCCTCTCCCGCTTGCGGGAGAGGGACCTGCGGTCAGCAGCGGGTGAGGGCCGAGCAGGATGAAGTTTTCAGCAGCGCTCATCATCGCAATGGTCCCCGCTTGGTGCGCGATCGCATCCGGCGTCCCCGTCACGTTCCACGTCACCGTGCCCGACAGCACGCCGAAGGACGACGTCGTCTACCTCGCCGGCAACGCGAAGGAACTCGGCAACTGGAAGGCCGACGGCGTCGCGTTGAAGAAGAGCGAGAAGGGCCCGCACGTCGTCACGCTCGATCTGCCGGCCGGCGCTAAGCTCGAATTCAAGGTCACCCGCGGCACGTGGCAGAGCGTCGAGAAGGACGGCAACGGCAACGAGATCGCCAATCGCACCTACACCGTCCCCACGAAGGAGGCGCACGTCACGCTCGTCGTCGAACGCTGGGCGAGCGATGAGGCAGCCAACGTCGGGCCGACCGTGACGGGCCAGCTCGTGCTGCACGAGAAATTCGCCTCAAAGGTGTTCGGCAACGAGCGGACGATCCGCGTCTGGCTCCCGCCCGGCTACGACAGCACCGACAAGGCACGGCGATACACCGTGCTATACCTGCAGGACGGCCAGAACTGCTTCGACCGCGCCACGAGCGCGTTCGGCCACGAGTGGCAACTCGACGAGACCGCCACGCGACTGATTCATGAGGGGAAGATCGAGCCGATCATCATGGTGGGCATCGACAATGTCGGGCTCGGGCGCATCACCGAGTACACGCCGGTCAGCGCCGTCAACGAAGGCTCGATCGTCGGCGGAGAAGCGCAGAAGTACGCGCAGTTCCTCTTCGACGAGGTGAAGCCGTTCGTCGACCGCACCTACCGCACCAAGCCCGACCGCGACCACACCGCCGTCGGCGGCAGCAGCCTGGGCGGGCTCGTCTCGCTCGAGATCGGCCGCACGCACGCGGACAAGGTGAGCCGGATCGCGTGCGTCAGCACCAGCCTGTGGTGGGCCGACGAGTGGATGCTGAAGCAGGACCTCTCGGGGCTGAAGACTGTGAAGGTGTGGTCCGACATGGGCACGAAGGAGCGCGCGTTCATCGAACAAACCGAAGCCAACCTGCGACAAGCCCGCGCACTGGCCGAGAAGCTGAAGACGCTCGGCGTCGAAAACGAATACTACGAGGCGCCCGAAGCCAGCCACAACGAGCAATCGTGGGCGGCGCGGGCGGATCGTATTCTCGTCTATCTCTTTCCCGCGAAGAAGGATTAGCCACAGAGACACAGAGGACACAGAGAAGAAACGAAAGACAGGCCGCGTTGAACGGCTTCTTCGTAGCACGGGCGTCTCGCCCACGCCTTCCAGTAGTGGCATGAGCGAGACGCTCATGCTACGGAACAGCTGATCTCCCCTCTTCTCTGTGTCCTCTGTGCCTCTGTGGCCCATTCATCATGCCAAATCCAACGACTCTCCCCGCCTGGTCTGCCCTGAAGTCTCACCACGCGTCGATCGCGTCGAAGCACCTGCGCGATCTCTTCAAGAGCGACCCGAACCGCTTCAAGACGTTCAGTCGGCAGTTCGGGTCGATCCTGCTCGACTTCTCGAAGAACCGGATCGACGCCGACACGTTCAAGCTGCTGATCCAGCTTGCGAAGGAGGCGAACGTCGAGTCGATGCGCGACAAGATGTTCGCCGGCGAGAAGATCAACGTCACCGAGAACCGGGCCGTGCTGCACACGGCGCTGCGCAATCGGTCGGACAAGCCGGTGCTCGTCGATGGTAAGGACGTCATGCCCGACGTGCGGGCCGTGCTGTTGCAGATCGAGACATTCGTCAGCCGGGTGCGGTCGGGCGATCACACCGGCTACACCGGCGCGTGCATCACCGACATCGTCAACATCGGCATTGGCGGCTCAGACCTCGGCCCGGTGATGGTGTGCGAGGCGCTCAAGCACTACGCCGACGACGCGGAGATCCGCGTTCACTTCGTCAGCAACGTCGACGGCACGCACATCGCCGAGACGTTGAAGGACCTCGACGCCGACAGCACGCTGTTCATCATCGCGAGCAAGACGTTCACCACGCAGGAGACGATGACCAACGCCGCCACGGCGCGCGAGTGGTTCCTCAAGCACGCGAAGGACGAGAAGCAAATCGCGAAGCACTTCGTCGCGGTCAGCACCAACGCGGCCGAAGTGAGCAAGTTCGGCATCGACACCAACAACATGTTCGGCTTCTGGGACTGGGTGGGCGGCCGATACTCGCTCTGGTCCGCGATCGGGCTGCCCATCGCGCTCTACCTGGGCTACGACAAGTTCGAGAAGCTCCTCGCCGGCGCGCACGCGATGGACGAGCATTTCCGCACCGCGCCGCTCGAAGACAACCTGCCCGTCATCCTCGGCGTGCTCGGCGTGTGGTACGACAACTTCTTCGGCGCGCAGTCGCACGCCATCCTGCCTTACGACCAGTACCTTCACCGCTTCCCCGCCTACTTCCAGCAGGGCGACATGGAGAGCAACGGCAAAGGCGTCGACCGCGAAGGAAACAAACTCGACTACCAGACCGGCCCGATCATCTGGGGCGAGCCCGGCACGAACGGGCAGCACGCCTTCTACCAACTCATCCACCAGGGCACGAAGCTCATCCCGTGCGACTTCATCGCACCCATCAAAAGCCACAACCCGCTCGGCGAACATCACCCCATCCTGCTCAGCAACTTCTTCGCGCAGACCGAAGCGCTCGCATTTGGAAAGACGACAGACGAGGTTCGCGCAGAGATGGGCAACGCTGCGACGCAGTCGCTGGTCAACGCGAAAACCTTCGAAGGCAACCGTCCCACCAACAGCATCCTCGTCGACCAGATCGACCCGTTCACGCTCGGCGCACTCGTCGCGATGTACGAGCACAAGATCTTCGTGCAAGGCGTCATCTGGCACATCAACAGCTTCGACCAGTGGGGCGTCGAGCTCGGCAAACAGCTGGCGAAGAAGATCCTGCCCGAACTGAGCGGATCGGGCTCGGTCGCGTCGCACGACAGCAGCACAAACGGGCTCATCAACCACTACAAATCGCGTAAGGCATGACCAGCAGAGCGGCACTCGTCGGGTTCGTAGTGTGGTCGTTCTGACGCGTCCAGTTTCGCGATGAGCGTTACGCAATGCGGAGGCATTGGTGCCAATCGATTCGACGGCCACTCCTCATCCGACGGAATCGTGTCTTGTGGAATCGGAACCGCATCCGGCTTCGTCGCCATTGCTGACACGTCTCGGCATCGCTGCGTTCGCTGCGATCTACGCGGTGATACTGCTGATCTCCGCGTACGTGACGCCGCTCTCCCGAACGCAGGAAGCCCGCGTGCTCGAGACCGCTCGGCAGATGCGCGACGAGCCCCTCAGTGGCTGGCTCACGCCGATGTTGAACGGCGAGCCACGACTTCGGAAGCCGCCGTTGCCGTACTGGTATACGGCGGCGTCGTACAACGTGTTCGGTGTCTCGCAGGTGGCAGGGCGGTTGCCCTCGATCGTCATCCTGCTCGGCACGCTCGCGGTGACGTACTGCTTCGCGCGCGACGTGATCGATCCGCGGGCCGGAGCGATCGCCGCGTGCACGCTCGCCGGCAGCTACTTCTTCACGCGGTTCGGCCGGCTTGCTGAGACAGACGCGCCGGCGATGTTTGGCGTACTAGTGGGGTTCTGGTCGATCGTCCGCGCCGAAGGTGCGAGAGCGGTCGGGCGCCGCGTCGCTTGGCACTACCTCGCCGCGCTGGGGATCGTCATTGCTGCGATGTCGAAGGGACCGCCCGCGGCGTTTGTTCTGGCGTTCCTCATCTACCTTTGCGTCAACGCCCGTTCGATTCGGCCGCTCTGGCGATTCATCCTCAGCGGCGCGCCGTTCGTCGCGGCGGCGGGTGCGCTCGCGTGGTACGCGTTCATCGCGCTCGACGAGAAGGGCGGCGTGCTGCTGGAAGAGATCCACGTCGTCTCAACCGGATCAAACCATCGCGGCCTGTTCGTGCAGTACATCCCGGAGCTCGCGACGGGCCTGCTGCCGATGACGGGCGTGTACGTCATGGCGTGCATCGCGATGGTGAAGTCGTGGCGCACGGAGTCGGTCGTTCGCCTTCTCGCAGGGACAGGGCTGGCCGTCTTCTTGCCGCTCTGTTTCGTTCTCAACAATCAGCCTCACTACTTGCTGCCGATGCTGCCGGGCTGCGCGCTCCTGTGTGCATGGTGGATCTGTCGGGCGGGTTCGATGCGGAGCTTGTCGTCGCAGCGGTCGATCGTGGACGTGGTGCTCTTCCTCACCTCGCTGTTTGCGGCGGTTGCGTCGATCGCAGTTGCAGTGATTGACGTGCGAGTCAATTCGGGCCGACCGTCGGTTGCAGGAATCGTCGCAATCTTCGGACTGGCCGGGCAGTTGTTCTTGTATCAAGCGGTCCGCCGGCGCGCTACACTTGGACAATCGCGCCTGGTTTTCGTCGCAATGATCGCGCTCGCCTCGACGTTCACCTCGACCGTCTGGATCCCGACGACTGATTCGAACCGCATGTCTCGCGTCGCCGATGCCTACCGTCAGTCGTTCGGCGACGCGCTGCTCTGCAGCGACGGCGAGCCCGCCAACCTCGTGCTGTGCTACGAGATGCGGCGTGAGGCCGTCAATGCGGATACGCCCGACGAGCGCCGCGCTTTCTTGACCCGACATCCGAACGGCGTGGTGATGCGAGAGATCGACCTGAGCGTCGCCGCCAATCCGGCTGATTCGATTCCGCCCGACGGCATGGCGAAGGAACTGACGGTCACGCTCGGCGACAAGCGGTTCGACTTCTATCGGGTCGTTCGCTCGACGACGCAACCGACGACGATTCCCGCCGCCCGGTGAGCGTGGTTGGCAAACATCTCAGTGGAGTTCTCGATTGCAGCGATCGCGCACCTTCATCCTCGTGGGGCTCGGCGCCGTCTTCGTCTCGCTCGTCGCCATCGTTGTGCTCGCGAGCCTGTTCCCGAGTTGGGTGCGCTACCATCTGGGCGACTCGTTCATTTGCGCGTTTGTCTACCTGTGGCTCGCGCTCGCGTTCCCGCGCGTCAGGCCGGCGCGGCTGCTCGCGGCGACCGCCGCGATCGCGGTGACGGCCGAGTGGTTTCAGCTTGTTCGCACGCCCGCCCTTAACGCCTTCCGACGGACGTTCGTCGGCCAGATGACCATCGGCGGTCTGTTCGACTGGCTCGACTTCGCGTTCTACGCGATCGGTTGCCTCGCCATCTGGGCCGCGGATCGCGCGGGTCTGTTCGTCAGTCGACGCCGCCGTTCTGGCAACGACCCATACGCGGCCGGGTGACTGCGTGCTTGCGTGTTCGCGCCACGTTACGTTGGCGGTATAGTCCGTTGCTCGACAGATCCTACACAACACAGGAGGTCAGAAGATCATGTCCCGCCTCGTCACGCTCTTCACCGGCCAGTGGGCCGACCTGCCGTTTGAAACGCTCTGCCAGAAGGCCAAGTCGTTCGGCTATGAAGGCCTCGAACTCGCCTGCTGGGGCGATCACTTCGAAGTCGATCGCGCCCTCAAGGACAAGGGCTACGTCAAGAAGAAGTGGGAGGTGTTGAAGGACAACGGCCTGACCAGCTACGCGATCAGCAGCCACCTCGTTGGCCAGGCGATCTGCGATCTGATCGACGAGCGACACAAGAGCATCCTCCCGCCCGACGTCTGGGGCGACGGCGATCCCGAGGGCGTCCGCAAGCGCGCCGCGAAGAAGATGATCGACACCGCGAAGGCGGCCCGCCTCTTCCGAGACGCCGCGCCGGAGAAGATCAAGTTCCCGATGGTCGTCAATGGCTTCACCGGCTCGTCCATCTGGCACAGCATCTACGCCTTCCCGCCCACGGATCAGAAGTATTGGCAGAAGGGCTTCGATGACTTCGCCAAGCGGTTCGGCCCGATTCTTGACGCGTTCGAAAAGAACGACGTCAACTTCGCGCTCGAAGTGCATCCGACCGAGATCGCGTTCGACATCGCCAGCGCGCAGCGCGCCCTCGACGCCGTGAAGAACCACAAGCGGTTCGGCTTCAACTACGACCCCAGCCACCTCGGCTATCAGGGCGTCGATTACGTGAAGTTCATCTACACGTTCGGCACGCGCATCTACCACTGCCACGTGAAGGACGCGTGGTGGGGCAAGGGCGACGGCACCGTCGGCGTCTTCGGCGGGCACGTCACCTTCGCCGACCCGCGCCGCTACTGGGACTTCCGCTCCCCCGGCCACGGCGACGTGAACTTCGAACGCATCATCGTCGCGCTCAACGACGTGGGCTACGCCGGCCCGCTCAGCGTCGAGTGGGAAGACAGCCGCATGGACCGCGAACACGGCGCGACCGAGAGCGCGGCCTTCGTGAAGAAGATCAACTTCAAGCCGAGCGCGATCGCATTCGATGCGCAGTTCGATCGGTGAGCGGACGGATGTCCCCGATGGAGCCAATCGACTACGCATCGCCGCAGGCTATCGACGTCCGCCGGCTACGGCGCGGGCGTCATCGCGCGGTTGGAGCTTGGGTGTGTGCTGCATTCAACGCAGTCCTCGGCATGGTGTTTTATACCGCTGCCGCCGCGAGTGGACGCCAGTCAGACCTCGGGACTTACGCGATGTTCCTGATTCCCTTTGCGCTGCTTGGGCTCGTCGTCGGACTGTTTTCCACCGTCGGCTCGCTCCGAGTGTTCGTGCTCGGCGTGCTCGGAAGCGTGGCGAACATCGCCGTGCTCGGGCTGTCCGTGCTTCGCCTTGCCATGCTCGCCTGACCGGTGCCGAGCCTGATTCCACGAAAGGACGACCGACCGTGAAGCCGCTGTCGCTCCCCAAACTCGCAGTGGTCGCCGCCGGTGCGCTAATTGCGTTCGTGGCGGGCGGCGTATTGCTTCACCTGGGCCGTCCGTCTGCGGCGGTGCTTCCGCTCGCCGGAAGTGGCGTCCACTCGCACAACGACTACGCCCAGCCAGTCCCGCTGACGGCCGCGCTCGATGCCGGCGTGGCGTCGGTCGAAGTCGACGTGCACCTGCTGAACGATCGACTCGTAATCGGTTTGGACAAGGACTCGCTCAACGCCGAACGCACGCTCGTGCTCGAATACCTCGAGCCGCTGCGCCAGCGCATCAACGCGAACCGCGACAAGTGGATCTACCCCGGCCAGCCCGGGCGGACGCTGGTGCTGCTCGTCGACATCAAGTCCGAAGCAAAGCCGACGCTGGAACGCCTCAGGCAGGAATTGAAGGACTACGCCGACCTGCTCACGACGTTCGACGCGAGCTACAAAATCCGCCCGCTCACCGTCATCATCACAGGCCAGCGTGACAAACAGGGCTTTGCAGCCGGCCCGCGCAACGTGTTCGGCGACTCGCAACTCAACGAGCCGGATACGCCTTACCAGATCTACCCGCTCGTCAGCGATGCGTGGTCGAACCAGTTCAAGTGGGACGGCACAGGCACGATGCCCGCAGACGAAGTCGCGAAGTTGAAGCAGTACGTCACTGCAGCGCATCGCGAGCGGAGGCTCGTCCGATTCTGGAATGCGCCTGACACGGCCGATTGCTGGCGAGCGCAGCGCGACGCGGGCGTGGACCTGATTCACTCGAACAAGCCCAGCGAAGCGGTCAACGCGCTGAAGTGAACAATCGCGCACACGGGAAGGCGAGGCTCCCGCCCAGCCCAGGCGGATGCGCGATCGAAGGCGTTCACCTCGCGCATCCGCAGGCTCGACGGGAGCCTCGCCCTCCAGGTCGCGCGATTCGCTCACACGATCCGATCGCGCAGCGTCTCGCCGCGCTCGAACCGGCGCAGGTTCGCCGCGAAGTGCTCGATCTGCCGGATCGCTTCGTCATCGCTCCCGCCCGCCGTGTGCGGCGTGATCAGGCAGTTCGGCAGCGACCACAGCGCATGCTCCGGCGGAAGCGGCTCGGGCGTGGTCACGTCGAGATATGCCTGCGCGAGCGGGCCGGATCGCAGCGCGTCGACGAGTGCATCTTGATCGACCGTATCGCCTCGACCGATGTTGTAGAAGACAGCGCCGGGCTTGCAGCGCGAGAGTCGCTCGCGGTCGAAGAGCTTCAGCGTGCTTGGCGAGGCAGGCAGCACGTTGACCATGTGATCCGCCTGGGGCAGTAGTGAGTCGATCGCATCAATCGCAAACGTCGGAACGAGTTCATCCCCGCGCGGCGTGCGGCGGACCGCCTGCAGCTTCGCCCCGAATGGCTTGAGGAGTTCCGCCAGCCGTTTCCCGATCGAGCCATAACCGACAATCAGAACGTTCGTGCCAGGCCCGATCAGTCGCGACTTCGATCGCAGTTCCATGTAAGGCCAGTTCCGCGAGCCGCGCTGTGCATCCTGCGCGGCGGGCAGTTGGCGGGCGAGCGACATCATCATCGCGAGCACGTGCTGTGCGCACGGCTCGTCGTACACGCCTGATGCCGTCGTGAGCGCCGCACCGCGCGACTTCAGGGCCGATTGCAAGTCGTCCCGGTCGTACTTCGTGTAGCCGGCCGTTGAGAGTTGAATCCACTTCAGCGACGTCGATTGCAGGCAGTCCTCCACGTGAGGCTGGCCGTACGCGACCTGGCACTCGGTCACGAGCCGCGCGTCGCGTTCGTTCGGCTTCAGGTTCGACTCGGCCGCATCCAGAGCGTACACGACGCGATGCGGCCTAACCGCCGCCTCGAATCGTTCACGGAGAGACCCGGGAAAACGTCGGCTGCACCAGATCGAAAAGGTGGTTGTGTCGCTCACGCCCGCAGTGTGGCGAAACGCTGCCCGGCTGCAATCGGTCCACTGACGCGGAGTTCGCGAAATGCGGTTTGCCGCGGCTTGCTTCGACTATTCACGCGGCGTCAATTGCATTATCGTCGTCGAGCGTGAGGGTGAATCGAACCGCCGCCGCCCATGTTGTTCCCGCCGTGTCCGGTGCCACACGTTTTCGCCGTCGACGATTGCTGCGCGCCGTCGCCGCGCCGCTGGCGCTGTTGATGATTACGGCGGGCTGCAGCTATGACGCGTTCGAGCGCGACGCCGATCGGCAGGTGCAATCGCTCGTGAAGGATCGGCAGCAGATCGCGATTGGCTACACGCCCGACGCGACGCCCAAGGCGTCTCCCGCGACTGCGCCGTCGCGTCGCGAGTACGCACGGGTGCCTTCGACGAATCAGCCGCCACTGAGCGAAGACCCGATCCTGCTGCGGACGATCAAGCGTCAGTCGTTCCCGCTCGGCCCGCCGGTGCCCACGACGCAGTCGATGCGGCGCTCAGCCGGTCCCAATGACGGACTGCGCCGCGCCGCGGAGTACGTCACGAGTAGCTATACCGTCGGCCCGCCGGGCGAGCTCGGCCGTGCGTCGCGGTTGAATCTCTTCGACTGCATCCACTATGCCGTCAACAACGGGCGTCAGTATCAGGACCGTGTGGAGACGCTTTACGAAGCAGCACTCGACGTCACGCTGCAACGACACCTGTTCTCTCCCCGCCCCTTCGCCAACGTCCGTACCCGCTACGATGGCGGCCAGTCGGACGTGAACTACCGCAGCGCGCTCACCGTCACCGGCGAGGCCGGCGTGCGGCAGAAGCTCCCCTACGGCGGCGAGATCGTCGCGTCGGCCCTAGTCGACTTCGTCAACGCGCTGAACGACAACACCAAGGACGGCGAGTCCGCGCGCGTGGCGATCTCCGGCTCCATCCCGCTGCTGCGCGGCGCTGGCATGGTGAACCTCGAAGGACTCATCAACAGCGAGCGGCAACTCGTCTATTCCGTTCGCGAATTCGAGAGTTTTCGTCGCGATTTCGCGATCGATGTCGCTCGTCGTTACTTCCAATTGCTGACGCGACAGCAGTCGGTTCGCAACCGCTATATACGCTATCTCGACAACGTCGAACTGACTCGCCGCACTGAGGCGATCTCCGAGGCAGGTTCTGTGAGCGCACTCCAAGTTCAACGCGCGCAGCAGGAGTTGCTCACGAGTGAGGACGACGTCAATCGTGCCGTACAGCAGTACGAGAACGAGCTGGACGATTTCAAGCTCGTGCTTGGCATGCCGATTCAGCAGGAACTGCAGGTGGTTCCGGTCGCGCTCGACGTAGTCGATCCGAATCTCGACGTCGATAGCATCACTGCGACGGCAAAGCGGTATCGGCTGGACCTGCAGACCGCTCGCGACCGCGTCGCCGACGCGCAGCGACGCGTGGAGTACGCGAAGAACGACCTGCTGCCCGACCTTTCGCTGAGCGCCGACACCGGGCTCAGCAACCCCGACAGCACGCGTGCGCGTCAGCTCAACAGCGATACGCTGGACTACTCCGCCGAATTGCGGCTCGATCTGCCGATCGATCGGTTGGAGGAGCGGAATCGGTATCGTCAGAGCCTCATCAATTTGCAGTCATCGCTGCGAGGTGTTGAGGATCTGGAGCAGGCGATCTATGCCGACATGCGGCAGGCTGCGCGAAGCATTCGCAGCGCGCAGACGACGTTGGAACTGAATCGCCGGAGCATTCAGATCGCTCGCGATCGTCTTGATCTGGCAAACGAGAACCTGCTCACGGGCCGAACGCCTGATACGCGCGAAGTGGTGGATGCGCAGAATTCGCTGCTGCTCGCACAGGACCGTTACGAGCAGGCGCGTGCCGACTTGCAGGTGCAGGTGCTGCAGTACCTCCGCGACACCGGCCAACTCCGGCTCGATCCGGCAAGCGGGCAGCTCGGCATCGCGATGGAACGCGATCAACTGCCCTGAACCGCTGGCATAAGGCAAGATCAGGCTTCTGTCGGCGTCGCACCAGCATCGAGCGCCTTCTTCACCATCGTGTCGTACACGTCGTCGCCGGTGCTGGTTCGCCAGGCGTTCCGCTCGCGGACATCGTCGAGCGTGCGCTTTGCGCCGGAAGCGAAGTCCACCTCGCAGTTGAACTGAGGCACCTCGGCATTCGCCAGCTCGCTTGTATACGCGCCGTGAAACCGCGTGATCTCGGCGAGTAGCTGGAACCGCTTCGGATCGTGCTTCACGATCCACTCGGCCGGCATGAACAGGAGCTGCGCCGGCTTGCCGATCGCGGTCGCGGCTTCGCGGTAGTAGTCGCGCCAGGTGAAGACGCGCTGCGTGGTGGCGTTGTAGCTCTTGCCGAACGTGACGGCGTTGCCGCTGGCGTGAGCGAAGAGCTTGCCGCAATCGTCGCGGTGCGTGCTGTTCCATAGGCCGAGCCCGTCGCCGGCGCACAGCACCGGCAGGCCGCGTGCGATGCGGTCCCACGCGACGGGATTCGGTTCCAGCTGATCGATGAGCGGGCTTCCCTCGCCGTAAGTGTGGCTCGGGCGGATGACGGTGGTGCGGAACGCGCCGCTCTTGTCGGCGTCGAGCAAGATGCGTTCGCACTCCAGCTTGTCGCGTCCGTACTGGCTGATCGGCTCCTGCGGGAACCTTTCGTCCACCACAGCGTAGCTCGGAATCTTCACGCCGTAGGTGCAGACCGTGCTGCAGAAGATCAGCTGAGCGGTGCGCCCTGCGAACGTGCGGGCGAGCGAGTGCGCCTGCGTGGGCGTGAAGCAGATCATGTCGATGACGACGTCGAACCTTTCGGCCGCGAATCGCTTTTCGAAGACGTCGAACTCGTTTCGATCGCCGATGAGCGTTCGCACCTTCGGGTGGCTGAGCCGATCGCGCTTGCCGCGGTTGAAGAGGACGAGTTCGGTGAGGTCGTCGCGCGCGAGCAGATGCTTCACGATGCCGACGCTGATCAATCCCGTACCGCCGATGATGAGCACTCGCATGGCCGGGCAGCGTAGGGCAGGAGGGCAGTCAAGTCGACTTGATCGACGCGAGGAACGCGCCAGCGACGACGAGCGCGATGCCCAGCCAGTTGACCGCGCTCGGCCGCTCCCCGAGGAACATCACGGCGAGCAGGATGCCGAGCGGCATGCTGAGCTTATCGATCGGGCCGACCTTGCTGACTTCTGAAAGCTGGATCGCACGGAATTGAAAGAGCCAGCTGAGTGCACCAGCCACGCCAGACGCGGCGATCAGCAGCCACGCGGTTCGCGAGATGCCGCTGACCTTGTCCCACGCGGTGACGAAGCTGGTGACGGAGACGAGGAACACGGTCATCACGATCGATCGGATCGCGGTGGCGAGCGTTGGGTCAACGTTTTCCATTCCGCGCTTCGCGAGCACGCCGACAGCGGCAGCGGAGACGGCCGAGAGGAGCGCGTAGATCAGCCATGTGGGAATCGGCATGACGCGAATCGTAACGCGCGACGACGTCGACTTCAGAATCGCGAGTGGGTCTGCACGCGCGGCAGCATCGTCGTGAGCTGAACGGCCTCGTCGCGCGTCACCTCAGCCCGGAACTTCGTGCCGTCGCGCAGGCGAAGCATGAGCAGGCCGTTCGTATCGGGTGGGGTTTGGCTCGGCACCGCGCCGTCGCGGGCAAAGCTCCACGAGACGACGTCAGCGAGTTCGTACTGCCACGAGCCCAGGACACGCTTCACAGCGATCCCAGCCGAATTGATCGTCGCAGTGTGTGGCGCGCGTAGCCCCGAGTAGCCAAGCCACGCCATGCAGAAGAGGAACGCCGTGGTGCCGAGCGCGTAGCGGAGGTGGCCGTCACCGTGGTCGGTCGACGTCATGGCGATCACGGGCACGTACATCACCGCGATCAACGCGAGGCTGATGAACGGCACGAGAAATCGGGAGGGGTTGCGAAGCGTGATCGCGTCCACGGCTTCACATCCCGAGCTTGGACTTCAGTTCGGCAAGGCTCGACACGCCTTCTGGAAGTACCGCCTCTTCGACGAGCAGCACGGGGATGCCGTCGCGGATTGGATAACGCAGGCCGCCCTTCAAAGCGACGAGGAACTGCCCGTGCAGCGTCAGTTCGCTGCGCGTGAGAGGGCAACGAAGAATTGAAAGAAGCTTCGGGTCGAAGGTGTGGGTGAAATCGGTCGCGGGCTCGCTCATGACAGCCGTCACTTTCGTTGATCGATGCCGCGAAGGCAATCGAGCGCGTCGGCCAGCAAGATCAGGCTCACCGCGTCCATCGTGGCCGGCTGCTGCACGCCGGCCGCGTGGAGCATCATGTCGGCGAGGTACACGCCGTCCGGCACGCCGAGCAGTGCGTGAATTGCCCAAGGCTGGCTCGACGCGTGGTCCGGCTGCACTTCCGCGGCGATGTAGCGGGCAGAGCGGTCGATGGAATTCCGCAAATCAATGTCGGTGAGACGCGCTTGCGCAGAAGTGACCGCGTGCAGCGCGACCAGTTCGTGGTACCAGAGCGGCTCCGGGTTGTCCGCGTCGGTCCGAGCAAACCACTCGCCGGACGGACGTTGCATTGAAGCGAAGTGAACAACGGCGTCGCGACCGCGCGGCTCAGTGAGGCTGGACCACAACTCGCCGACGATGTCGCGCGCATCAGCGGCGGGAAGCGAGCGACGGGCAAGCAAGCGCGTGCTGGCCTCAGATGACTTTTCCTGTCGCACGACACCGCATTGAGAAAATGCATACGCGAGCAACCCCGCGTACATCGAACGCGAATGGCCTGCTCCATCGACCACGCGGATTGCAGGTCGGGAGGGCGAGGCTCCTGCCGAGCTGTGCGGATGCGCGACGACGGACACACTGGAATCGCGCATCCGCATAGGCTCGGCGGGAGCGTCGCCCTCCCATTGTGCGTCGATCACGAGGCGCGCGAAGGTGAGGCCGCGCGTCATTGAAATCGTTCCGTCTGCTTCGTCGACCCTGGGCTGCGACTGAAGCGCCGAGCGGAGCGTGCCTTCGATGAGATTCAGATACCGTTCGATCACGTCGCTCACGATAGGCGACCTGACCCCAGATCGACCACTCGCAGCGATGTGTCTGCGTCATCGCGCAGCACAGACGCCCCCACGCCGGGCCGTGCCGGGCCGGATGCGAGCAGGCTTGCGAGCGGCACGACTTCAGGCGAGGGCGACGGCGCAGGCACCGGCGCAGGCGAACTCACCGTCGTTCCGATCTGGAAGTAGTCCAGCACGCGACGCATCACCATGGATCGATGACTCGGCGACACGATCGTCTCGAACGGAAAGCCCATCACTACCGCACGCGATCCGTTCGGCTGATTCCACGCGATCGCGGCTGCGCCACCGAGGCCGCCGGTGTAGTTCATGATGACGCCGGCGTTCGTGCCCGCGCCGAGGCGGTCGGCGCTGTTTACGTCGTAGGTGTTTGTTCCGTCGTCGAACGTGATCGCGGGAACATCCGCGAAGATCGTCCCGGCTGCGCCGGTGGCGACGTACGTGTTGGAGTTGTCGCCCACGTACGTCGTCTTCAACGTATTGTTCAGGAAGCTCGTCTGCGAACGCTGCGTGAGGTCGTAACCGATCTCGCTGCCGCTCATGAAGACGCGACCGCCGGCGTTGAAATAGTTGGTCAGCGCAGTTTGCTCCTGCGATGCGAACGTGAGGTCCTTCGTCGATTCCTCGCCCAGCATCCAGATGACGGCGCGGTAGCCGTTCAGGCTCACCTGCCCGTTGACAATTGCCTGGTTGTCGACCGTATCGATGCCGAAGCGGGCACTGTGTGTGGCAAGCGCCGTCGCGTGCTGGACGGCGTAGTCGAAGCTGTTGCTGAACCGGGCACGAACGCGGTCGATCGTAACGGGATTCGTGTACGCCTCCCCGGCCTTCGTGCTGAAGATCTGCGTGGTCTGACGCGGGTTGAGCGTGCGGTCGAAGCGGTCGAAGCCATCGACGATCAGCACGCGACCGAAACGGGTCTCGCCCACGCGCGCCGCTACGACATTGCTGCCCGCGCTCTCGCCGCCAGCGTTTACGGCGGCGAGCTTGAAGTATGCCACACCTGTGCCGACGACCGCTTTAGGAATCGTCGCGGTGCGCGTCGCGCCGCCGGCAACGGCTTGGAACGTCGCGAAGCTGTAGCCGTCGCGCGAGCCATAGATGCGGAAGCCGGTCGGCGCATCGCCCGCGTTGTAGGACGGCACATCCCAGTTGAGAACTACATCGCCATTTGCGTTGAGACTGGTGCGCACGTTTGTCGGCGCATCCGGCGCGAAGGCAGGCGTGGGCCCGGCACCGAACTGGTTGAAGTAGCGGATGATGGCTTGCGAGGCGCTCTGGCCGAGCCGGTCGCGGACCTTCGGATCGCGCAGCAGGGCGGCGTCTTCTGTGTTGTCGTGAAACGCCACCTCGATGATCGTCGCGTCGAACTCGTTGCCCGACGTGTCGCCGCGGATCTCTCCGTAGCTGAAGCTGGCGGCGTAGTCGAGGTCGGTCCGATTCTGCCACGCATACTCGAGCGGCGGAGCGCCGAGCGTGACGAGGTCGTTGTTGATCTCGCCCGCGACGAGCCGTGCCCACGCGAGTTGGTTCGCGGTGTCGGTCGTGGTGCTCGTGTTGTACAGGCCAACCGTGCCGCGCGCCGTCGCAGGCGTCGTGCCCGATGCGTTGCTGTGCCAGCCCAGATACACGCTCTGCCCGAAAGGCGCGGCATTCATGTACGCGGCCCACCGAAGCGGCGCGCTGACGTTCGCGTCCACGTCGGTCGCGAGCGTTCGCCAGTTGGAACTGTCGACGCGCACGCCCGGCGCGGTCCAGCCGGCGCTCGATTCGACCCAGTACAGCGAAGCCTCGTCCTCGCGACTCTGTCCCGACGCGTTGCCGTCCGGCGCGAGGTCGCCCATGCCGTTGCCGAAGCGGATCGCGTCGGCGATGACCGATCGGCTGCTGCCGGACGCCGTCCGATTGCTCACCTCGACCCGGCCGCTCGTTCCGGCGCGGAAGTAGTACGTGCCGAGGTACACCCAGCCCTTGCCGACGCGCGTGTGATCGACCTTCACCTCCGTCGCGCCGTCGGCATGGACGACGCGGTAGAGCTGATCCGGTGCGCGGTTCGCGCCGTCGAGCGCCCACGCGTAGACGGGATAGAAACCGGTCGCAGGAATGTTCGGCGTGAACCGCGCGACGGCCGTTTCGGTGAGCGAGCCTGTGGCAGCGCGGTAGCCGACGCCGCTTCCGTTCGATGTGCTGAAGTAGGGAGTCGATGAGCCGTTCGACCAGGTGCCAGTGTAGGTGGCCTGCAGGTTGTCGACGATGACTTCGTTCCGCTGGAACCCGACGGGCCTCATCGGCACGACGGTCGCGCCGGCACGCCACAGGTGCTCGGCGAACGGGAGGAGCTGGTCCTGGTTGCCGAAGTCTTCGACCATCTCGTTGGTCTCGCCGCGCTGGGTGTCCCAGTCGCTGACATCGTCGGCCGTGTAACCGTGGCCGCCAGATGTGTAGACGATTCGCCCCGTCAGCGGCCCGGTCGGCTGCGCTCCTACGCCGGGGAAGACGGCGAGCAAAACGCGCGGCTCGAGTCGATCGACGAGACAAGCGGTACGGCGGGTCGACATCGCAGGCAGTTTAACTTCCGAAACTCCCAACCGCATCGCGATATGCAGTGCAAGATGGGAATGAGGTCGGGGCAGCGAACGGTGAGCGTGCGCCTAGCGGTTGCGCAGACTCCCGAACCGGCACAGGTCGACCGGGACACCGCACCACTACGGCTTTTCACCGGCGTCGATGGGCCTTGTACCGCGGAGCATCAAAGGTATGAATGTCATGAAGATGCCTCTGCCGCCCCTCAGCGACGATCTCCTGCGAGCCTCCATGCGATGGCTCGACTTGCGCTGGGACGCGAAGAGGCAGTTCATCACGTTCTACGGAGCGGGCCACCGCGGTGATCATCTGGTCCGGGAGACGATCTACTACGCGCTCGGGCTGCTCGAGCGGAACGAAGGAGACGACCGCCTGACGGCCGCCGCGGCGATTCAGTCCGTGTTGCGAAGTCAGTGGAACGCGCCCGGCACCGTCTATCACGGCACGTGGCGCCGCACGCCGGACGAACCCACGCCGGGCGAATCGCCCATCGAGTGGCGCGACTACGATCCCAACTGGCGTGAGTTCATTGGCACCGCGCTGATTCTGATCCTCGATCGACACGAGCGGGCTCTGCCTCCGTCGCTCGTGCAGGCGATCGATGCCGCGGTGAAGCGTGCAGTGCTTGGAACGCTGTCGCGAACCGTGCCGGCCACTTACTCGAACATCGCCCTTATGCGGGCGTTCCTACTCGATGCCGCCGGTGATCGGTTCGGCGAGTGGAACTGGTGCCAGCAGGGCCTGAACCTCGGCCGGGAGATTCACGCGCTCTTCGAACGCACGAACGCATTCGAGGAGTACAACTCGCCGACGTACTACGGAGTCGACTTCGCCGCGCTGGCGATGTGGCGGTCGTTCGCATCGGCCAGCGAACTGCGGACGCGCGGCGCGGCGATGGAGGCGGCGCTGTGGAAGGATGCGGCACGCTACTACCACGCCGGCTTGCGCAACTACGCGGGGCCGTACGACCGCAGTTACGGCATGGACCTCACGCGTTACGCGGGCCTGATCGGACTGTGGCACTGGCTGGCCGTGGGACGTGACGCGGCTCCGGTACCCTCGCTCAGCGCGCCGTTCGATCACGAGTGGGACCTCGGCGCTGCGCCGCTCTACGCCGTACTCGGCACATCCGTGCCGGACGACGTCGTCGCTCATCTCAAGCAGTTCGCCGGCGAACGACTCGTTTCGCAGGTCATCACGAGCGACCCCAAGCGCATCGCCACCGCTTGGCTCGGCGAGACGGTCATGCTTGGCGGCGAGACCGGCGGCGGGGCGTCGCGCAGCTACGAACAGTTCCACCCCGTCACACTGCACTGGAAGAAGCCCGACGGCACGATCGGCTGGGCACGGCTGCGCTATCGCGGGTCGGTGGATGCCGAAGTGAAGACCGGCCGACTCCAGGCGACGCTCTCCGGTGAGCCGCGCGAGTTCGACGTCGAGTTTGACCCGGCGACGATCCGCTCGGCAAAGCTGTCCGCGCAGCAGTGGCAACTCGATGGCGCAGCCGTCCGCATCGCTGTGTTGCCTGCGTGCTCGGCGTCGATCGATGCGACGAAGAATCTGCTGCGCTACCGCGTCGAAAGTCCAGGGCCGATAGACGTGCGATGGAACGTATCGTCGCTTTAACGTTTCGGACGACATTCGAATTCGATCGCTGGCGACTTCACGTTTCGCGCGTCTTCCAGCCGTACGTCACGTACTCGCGGTCGAACGAGCCGTCGTCGTACAGGTTGTAGAGGTTGTAGCCGTAGTCGCACTCGCCCTTGTGGATGCTCTTCCACCAGCCCGAGCAGATCGCGCCGCCGCAGCAGTAGCTGGTGTGGGCGTAGTCGACGCGATCGACGAGGTGCGTGTGGCCGGACAGGGCGAGGCGGACATTCTTGTGCTGACCGAACAGGGTGCGCAGTTTGCGGAAATCGCCGTGGCCGAGAGCGCCGGAGACGACGTAGTCGCCGCGCGTGGGCTTGTAGACGCTCGCTGATTCCACCGCGGGCTGCGTGGTCGCGGGGTCTTGCGCGCTGAACATGAACGGCGTGATGCTGACGATAGGCACGTGTGAAGCGACGCAGACCGGCGTCGTCTCCGGCACGGCCGCGAGGTCGGCACGGAGCCATTCGTATTGCTCGTCGTCGAGGTACGCCGCGTAGGACGCGTCGCCGAATGGGCGAATCGAGTCGAGCAGCACGAAGTGCCAGCCGCTCGCGTCGAACGAGGTGTACGGCTTCGCCCGGCCGAGCACGTCGCATGCCCACTTCTTGCCGTGCTCGGGCTCGTCGCCGGTCGTCTCGCTCTTCTTCTTGTCCCAGCCCCAGATGTCGTGGTTGCCGAGCGCGCACTGAATCGGCAGCGATAGGCCGTTCTTCACAACGCTCGTCCACAGGTCCCACTGCGTCTTCGTGCGGGCCCGGCCCGCGGCGAACGTCTCCATCACCATGTCGCCCGTGTGCAGGACAAGGTCGACCTTATCCGCCTGCGACTGGATGTGCTTGAAGGCCTGTTCCACGCCTTCCGGCGCGCCGCGCTCGGGCTGGATGTGCGTGTCGGTGATGTGGGCCATCCGCAGCAGGCGACGCTTGCCGGGCGTCTGGGCGACGGCCGTCGCAGGCAGGGCCAGCGCAGCACCGGCGAGAAGCGAACCGCGAAGTAGATTGCGACGAGAAGAGGAAGCGACGATCGACATACGTGCACCTCGGGTTGGGGGAAGTGCAGGCATGGTAGCGTCGACGCGCGCTGGCGCGAACTGCGCAGTCACGCCGAGGTGCTGTGCACCCGGATCCGGGTGCGCAGCACCCCGGCGTGGGCGCGGAGAGTCAGTTCACTCGACGACCACTACGCCCGGATTGCGGCGCAGGTCTGCGAGTGTCTTTCGCCCGACAGTGACGTCGAGCTGCATCCACTTGTCGTCGCCCGACAGGCGTCGATCGCGTACGAGCGTGCGGCCCTCGATGAAGGCGAGCAGCTTGCCGTCCGTCACCGGCACTTCCAGCGTTGCGTCGACGCGCTGGCCGCGGACGAAGTCCATCACGGCGTTCATCAGCTTGTCGAGGCCGAGGCCGGCTTTCGCGCTGATCGCGATCGATTGTGGGTTCAGCGCGCGGAAGAACGGCATTGCCTGTTCGCCCTCGGGCGTGTCGATCTTGTTCAGCAACAGGATCTCGGGCTTCGATTCGTCGCTGCCGATCTCCTTCAGCACCTCGCGGACGCTCTGGAACTGCTGCTGCGCGTGCGGGTGGCCGACGTCGAGGACGTGCAGGAGAAGGTCGGCGTGGATCGCCTCTTCGAGCGTCGCCTTGAAGCTGGCGACAAGGTTGTGCGGCAGGTCGCGGACGAAGCCGACCGTGTCGCTCAGCAGCACCGTCGTGCCGCGCTCGATCGTCCACGCGCGCGTCTTGGTGTCGAGCGTGGCGAAGAGCTTGTCGTCGGCGTACGTGCCGGCGCTGGTGAGCGTGTTGAAGAGCGTGCTCTTGCCCGCGTTGGTGTAGCCGACGATGCAGACGGTGAAGTGATCGACGTTGCGCGCCTGCACCTCGCGGCTCTTGCGGGCCTGGATCTTTTCGATGTCGCCCTTCAGGTCGCTGATGCGTTTGCGGACGAGTCGACGGTCGATTTCGAGCTGCGTTTCGCCCGGACCGCGCGTGCCGATGCCGAGGCTGCCGCCGCCGCCCGCGAGGCGTTCGAGGTGGCCCCACATGCGGGCGAGGCGCGGGTAGGTGTACTCCATCTGTGCGAGTTCCACCTGCAGCTTCGCCTCGTGAGTCTGGGCGCGCGTCGCGAAGATGTCGAGGATCAACTCGCTGCGATCGAGCACCTTCACGCCCTTGCCGAGCGGGCTCTTCAGTTCCTGGTTGATGACCTTTTCGAGCGCGCCGATCTGGCCGGGCGAGAGGTCGTTGTCGAAGATGATCGCGTCGGCCTGGTTCTGCTTGGCGACCTTCGCGATCTCGAGCGCCTTGCCCGAGCCGATGTACGTGCCGGAGTCGATGCGCTGGCGGCGCTGGATGACGCGCGCGACGGCGACGCCTCCCGCGGTCTTCACGAGCGACTCGAGTTCGCCCAGCGGATCGCGCGGGTCGGCCGTGGAGTCGGGGAGGATCACGCCCACCAGGACCGCGCGCTCGCGGTCGACCTTCAGTTCTGTTCGCTTGATCTCGGTCAACGTTCTGCTCTCCGCTTCCGCCAGATTCGATTCGCCGCGTCACGCCGTGGCGGATCGCGTACAATAGCAGCATGAAACGGCGGGTCCATCGGAAAACGTCCACAGCCGGCGTGGCCGCGTATCTGCGCGAGCAACTCGACGCGATCGTCGCCCACGCGCCCAAAGCCCTCCAGACGGGTGACCCGAAGGCGATCCATCAGGCCCGCGTGGCGACGCGCCGGCTGAAGGCCCTCTGCGACGTCGCGGAGCCGATCGTGGGTGGCAGAGGTCTCGCGGAACTGAACGAGTTCGGCAGGTTGCTTCGCAAGCGGCTCGGCGACTTGCGCGACCTCGACGTGCTGCGCGAGCTGCTCGTCGGCGAACGGTCGGCCGGGGCAAAGTGGCTGCACGAGCAGTTCGATCGCGAGCGGGCCGATCGGCTGGCGAAGGCGCGTCGGAAGCTGAGCGCGAAGTCGATCGCCCGCTCGGTGAAGCGTGCCGGTCGACTCTCGAAGTTGTTCGAGAAGACAGCGCCGGCATTGAGCTTGGCCGTCCGCGAGGCAGGACATCTGCGGCTGGATGAATTCGGTGCGCTCGCGTCGACGCGCGATGCCGATCTGCACGAACTGCGAATCGCCGGCAAGCTGCTTCGCTACACGCTTGAGATCGCGCGGGTGGATGGCGCGGCGGTCGACGAATCGCTCGTCGCGTCGTTCAAGTCGATGCAGGACGACCTAGGCCATTGGCACGACCGCGCCGTGCTGGCGACGCGCGCGAGCGAGGCGATCGCCGAGCACGAGCTACCGCTGAAGCGGCCCGGCCTGGCATGCGACTTGGCACGGCTCGTCGAACGCCAAGTGCAGCTATCGCAGAAGGACGTTGCGAAGTTCAGGAAGCATTGGGCAAGACGTTCCAACTCAATAGCGGCCGCCATTCGCAAGGCGATGCCGCTCACGCGTGATGTGTCGAAGGGCAAACCCTAGCGGACCGTCGTCAGGTGCGGATAGCTCGGTGCGCCGGGCTCGAGCCGCAACGCGAATCGCAGCGTGGTCGAGTAGGCGTACTCGTCGATGCACACGATGATGACCCCGGACTGACCGCGACGCCACGTGTCGCTCGACTGGCCGTCAGGGTTCACGTGCACCGCCGCCGCGACGGGTGTGGCGTTGCCGTTCGCGTCATCGACATCATCGACGGCGAAGTGGGAATCGGAGAAGTCGACGTCTTTGAGCGCCGTGACGCGGAGCGTGATGACCGTGGTGCTCGTGCTGCGACCGTCGTCGCGCGGCGTGCGGAAGCTGGTCGCCGTGCGATCGGCACCGTCGATGCGGAAATACGAGCCGAGGCTGTCCGGGTCGATCTTCAATACACGGGCGGCGAACGCGCCGCGCGGGTCGTCCGTCTGCGGCGGCCTGAATCCGCCGGGCGGAACGGGGATCACGTTTTGCGGTGTCGGTTGCAGGTTCTGCATGTACGTCTTCGACCGCATCACCGATACCGCGCCGGCGAGGATCATCATGATGATGATCAGCAGCACGAAGCACCCGCATCCGCCGAGCTGCTTCTTCGGGAGCGGCCGCTCCACAGGCGAGATCTGTTGGAGGGGCGGCTGCTGCGTTTGCTGAGGCTGCTGTTGCTGCGGATTCTGATACGGCTGCTGCTGCGGTGGAAGAATGGGTGGTTGAGCCGGGGCGGCCGGCAAGCGTCCACCGCACGCGCCGCAGAAGACGGCGGCGTTCGGGTTCTCTCGGCCACAGTTGGGACAGGGACGTGCCATCGTTCCCCGGATTGTATCGCGATCGAGCGGCAGCGCGCAACCGATTCAGCGCACACGGTCGCCGTTGATCCACACCGCGCTCGGCACGGCGAGCGACTTCAGCAGTTCGTTGAGCGGCTCTTCGCTCGCGACCGGAAAGACTGCAAAGTCGGCGTGCTTACCCGCCGAGATTGAGCCGAGTTGTTCGGCCAGTCCCAGCGCCTTCGCGGCGCGGGTGGTTACGAGTGACCAGATCGTCTCCGGGTCTACGTCGGCGCGTTGGGAGCGCAGCAGGCGAAGATCTTCGACGATGTTCAGGTTGGGCGTGCTCGCGAGCGAATCGGTGCCGACGCAGACGTTCACGCCCTTGCGAAGCATGTCCGCCCAGCGGTGGTGGACGTGGCCGAACCACGCGTGCGTGCGTGGGCAGAAGACGACGCTTGCCTTGCCGGCCGCGAGCAGGGCGATCTCTTCGTCGTCGGCGTAGTTCACGTGGGCGAGCAGCGTCGGGTGATCGAGCAGGCCGAGCGATTTGGCCATGCGGACGGGCGTTTCCATCTGCAGCGGCACATCGTCGTTCCACATGCCGAGCTTCTGCCACAGCTTGAAGAACGCGCCGTCGCGCTTGGTGAGGAACTCGGTCTCGTCGCGCGTCTCGGCGAGGTGGATCGAGAGCGGCAGCTGGTTGTTCTGGCTTAGCCAGAGGCACTCTTCAATGCCGCGGCGATCCACCGTGTAAGGCGAGTGTGGGCTCAGCCCGACGCGAAGGCGGTCGGTGTTCAGGCTCGTGTCTGTCGCGCCGGTGAGCCTGGCCGCGAACTGTTCGCGCATCCTGCCGAGGCCGAGCGCTTCGCCGTAGCTGGTCACGCGGAGTTGGCCGATCCGGAGTACCGGGCGGGTGTACTCGTGGTAGGCGCTGATGTCGCCAACGCAGGTGACGCCGGACGCGATCGATTGCTCGACGCCAATGCGAAGCGCCTCGGCGATGCGTTGATCGAAATCGGGTCGATCCGGCGCAAGGCGCGGGCGGATGGAGAGGATCCAGTCGGTGAACGACCCGGTGTAGCGCCCGCGTCGCAGGCCGGACAGTTCAAGGTGCGTGTGCGCGTTAATGAGACCGGGCAGGATGACCGACTTGCCAAGCTGCACGACCTCTTCCGCCCCCTTGCCATGTGCGGCGACGATCTCCGACGCCGATCCGACCGCGACCACCTTGCCGGCGTCGAACGCAACGGCACCGTCACGCACCAGCGGTGCGTCCATCGGGGCGACAAATCTTGCGAGCAGGATGCGCATCACGTCCCAGACAACCTAACGTAGATACCACCGGAATCATTCCCGCGTCGGGTCAATTCGAGTTATCGGCAATTCCCCAGAGAGATTTTCAAAGGTCGTCGATTTCTTCGCCGAGCAGCTTGGTTGCCGCGCGGGCATTCTCAAGCCGACGGCGGGCGATGGCGCGGGTGGCGTCGAAGTGGAAGCCGTCCTTCAGGCGGGCTTCGAAGTAGCCGTACTGTTCACGCTTGACGGCCGCCTCGCGGACCTGCTCGGCGCCTCCGCCGGACTGGCCGATCTGAATGCTGCTGCGGATGAGCCCGAGAATGCCGTAGTCGTCCAGGCCGACGACGTCGGCGAGCACCTTCGCTTCGTCCAGCACCGGCGTCTTGTGCGGCGACTCATGCAGAATGCGTGTGGTGCGGTCTAGCAACGATTCGCCCGCATCGGCCGCGGCGCCGACCAGCAGCTCGGCCGCCTGTTCGGCGCGGTCCTTTAAGGCAAACAGTCCGAGTTTGCCCGCAGGTTGTGCGACGGTAGTGGACGCGAGTGGAAGCTGCAGCGCGTAACACGCGAGTTCGAGCGCATCGCGATCGACCGGAGCGGCGACGACCTTCTGCGCGACGAGTCGGTCGATGCGACGGAGCAAACGCGCGGCGTCATCGGCGAGCCGTGTCGTCCGGCGCGCGGGGCCGGCCAACTCCTGCTGAATTCGACGAAGCAGTTGGGCGTCCAATGCCACGGCGTTCCCACTCCCTGTCCTGCGATGCAAGCTTGCGCGGTCGACGGCGCGGCGTACAGCGCTTGTTCGCGCGGTTCCATCGCGCGCCGCCACACACTACCCGCCGCGACGGCGCGAGGGCAATCGGCAAATCGGGCGGGGTCAAGCGTCGGTCCCACTGGCGCGTTGCGCAACTGGGAGGGCGAGGCTCCTGCCGAGCCAATGCGGACGCGCGTTTCAGCCGGCCGAAGTCGCGCATCCGCAGGCTCGGCGGGAGCCTCGCCCTCCCATGTTGCGTTCTAATGCGCTCAAGGTGCGTCAATCCTTCCAGGCGAACGACCCGAATGCGCGCTCAACGTTGCGGAGGAGCTTGTCGAACTCGCCCGGCGCGCAGGTGAAGGTAAGCGTCGCGCTGTACCCGCCGTGCAGGCTCAGGATGCGCTGGCTTCGGACGGCCGTCTTCACTCGCGTTTCTTTCCCTTTGTCGTCGCGGACGGTTCCCGTCTGGACGGTGTCGTACACGAGCACCCAGCCTTTGCCGCCCGCGAAGTCGATTGCTTCGTCTTTCACAATTTTCAGTTCGGGATCGCGTTGCTGTAGGGCCTGCTTGTTCAGATCCGCGGCCCCCTCGATGGTGGCGTCGGGCTTGCCGCCGGAAAGGATGGAGACGGTGAACGTCTTGATCGGCTCGTTCACGTTCTTCGGTGCGGGCGGGACGACCCACGACCGAGCGACGCCGCCCGAAAGCTGCTGTTCCTTCCACCCCTTGTAAACCCGCCACGTGGCCGGGCGGCCTTCGATGGATGCTTCGACGCTGTTCTTCGCATCGAGCGGCGGCAGCGGCTTCGGCGCGGGCTTGGTCGTCGGCGCGTCCGCGGCCAGAAGCGAAGACGGGATCGGCGCTGCGAGAATGAGCGATACGGCGGCAAGCAGGGCAAGCGTTCGCATGGCCGGATTCTACCGTCTCTATGCGCATCGGGCGATATCTGGAAGGCACCTTCAATTCACTTGTCCGCGAGATGCGATCGCCTACAGTCCACGGAATGCCCGCGACACTCGACACCACCGGCGTTGAACGACTCCCGAGCCACTTCGGCCCGTACGGGGGGACGTTCGTCCCCGAGACGCTTGTAACGGCGCTCGAGCAACTCGAAGACGAGTACATCCGCGCCCGGCGCGACCCGGCGTTCGAGCGCGAGTTCCGCAAGTACCTCGCCGAGTTCGTCGGCCGGCCATCACGGCTCTACTTCGCGGAGCGACTCACGCAGCACTGCGGCGGCGCGAAGATCTACCTGAAGCGAGAAGACCTGAACCACACCGGCGCGCACAAGATCAACAACACGATCGGCCAGGCGCTGCTGACCAGGCGCATGGGCAAGAAGCGCATCATCGCCGAGACCGGCGCGGGTCAGCACGGCGTCGCCAGCGCCACAGCGGCTGCACTATTCGACCTGGAGTGTGACGTGTACATGGGCGCGGAAGACGTGCGCCGGCAATCGCTGAACGTGTTCCGAATGAAGCTGATGGGCGCGCGGGTGATCGAGGTGCAGAGCGGATCGAAGACGCTGAAGGATGCGCTCAACGAGGCGATGCGCGACTGGATGGGAAGCGTCGAGGGCACGCACTACATCATCGGCAGCGTCGCCGGGCCGCACCCGTTTCCGACGATCGTGCGCGACTTCCAGCGGGTGATCGGCGACGAAGCCCGGGAGCAGTGCCTGCAGATCGAAGGGAAGCTCCCCGACGCGGTCATCGCGTGCGTGGGCGGCGGAAGCAATGCGGCTGGCATCTTCGCGCCGTTCGTCGAGGACAAGTCGGTCCAACTGATCGGCGTCGAAGCCGGCGGACACGGCACCGCGCTCGGCCAGCACGCGGCGACGCTCAGCCAGGGCAAGCCCGGCGTGCTGCACGGCTCGCTTAGCTACGTGCTGCAGGATGACGATGGCCAGACCGCGAACGTGCACAGTTGCAGCGCAGGCCTGGACTATCCCGGCGTGGGCCCGGAGCACGCGTATTGGAAGGACAGCGGCCGGGTTCGCTACACCAGTGTCACCGACAAGGGCGCGCTCGATGCGTTCAAGCTGCTCGCGAAGCTTGAAGGCATCATCCCCGCTCTTGAAACAGCTCACGCGATCGCCGAAGCGACTTGCGTCGCGAAGAGCCTGAAGCCGGAGCAGATCGTCGTCGTCAACCTGTCCGGTCGCGGCGATAAAGACGTGCAGGAAGCGTCGCGTCTACTGGGGATGTAGGCGAGTGGGGCACACGCTATGTCGAAGATCGTTGTTGGCACCTCCCCTGTGCTGGCCGTGATCGCGGAAGAGTCGCCGAAGGCTCGCGTGCTTGAGTGGACCGCTGGCATGCGTGTCGTGGCGGCGTCTTCGTTGCCCTACGAGGTGGGGATCGCCGTTTCGTTTTTGGCTACTGTAGTAGTAGCTTTTCATCGCGCGCAGGCTCTTGCGCCCCGCGTTGTTGCGTGTTACATCTCCGCGCGCGCCTTGAGAACGCCAGGCTCGACGCGAGAACTCGAACGGGTCCGAATGATCGCGGCCAACTTGTTCGAGCGGCACGTCGCCGCCCCGCAGATCGCTCGCGATCTGGGCGTCGACGACCAGACTGTCCGCCGCTGGCGACGGGTCTGGCGGGACAAGGGCCGCGAGGGGTTGTGCGGAAAGCCTCACCCCGGCCGGCCCGCGTTGCTCGACGACGCCCAACGCAGCCAACTTGTCGAGGCGCTCCACCGCTCGCCCGTCGAGCACGGCTTCGATCGTCACTTCTGGACCACACCCATGATCCGCGGCCTCATCGAACGCCTCTTCGGCGTCTCCTATGTCGTGTCGGCGGTAGGATGAACACAGCGCTCACCCGGCGCCGCCAAGGCGTGGGCTGGGCTTGAGCGTGGCCGGTTTCGGCGGCCGGAAGTGGAGTTCGGCCAGACAGGTGGGGTGTTTGCGATCCGCACTCACCTCGTCCTGATGATTAGGCGATCGATCTGCTCGCGCAGTTCTTGATGCGAATACGCCTGCGCGGTTGGCACGCGCAGGATGCGCAGTCCCGCCACGGCGAGCACAGCGTTTTGTCGTTCGTCGTTCCGCATGCCTGTAGCCGTTCGGTGTGAACGGTCGTCCAATTCGATGGCTAAGGGCGGGGCAGTCGTCGTCCGATCGCATAGGACAAAGTCGACGTGAAACCCGCGAATCCTCTTGAACCCATCTGGCTGCTCGCGGTGTAACGGTGGATGGTCGACGAGGTCCGGCAGTCGCACCTTAGTGAAGAGGTAGAAGCGGTCGCCTACCGCCAGGCACAGCGCGGGCCAGATGGGTGAAGAACCATTCCTTTTTGGGAGCGGGTCATTCATTCTGCCAATTGTTGCAAGATTTCACGCTTCGGTCCTTCGCCGGTCAGGTGATCGGGCTGGCCTGTTCGCGCGTCTTCGCGGCGTTGTCGGCAATGCGGGTTACCTTCAGGACGGCCGGCGCAGCCCCTGCGACAATCCATCAACGCCGTGACGTTCTTGCTCGGCTTTTCGCTGGAATTATGCATGATCCCATCCAGAGGCCGGCCAGTGTGACGAAGCGGTTCGTCACGGGTGACGGTTGATGTTCCCGCGCGGGTGGTGTTCCGCGGGGACAGGTGATGGGTTTCGGGAAGGGATCGGGGCACTCATGGCGAACAAGCGTCGCGCGTGGTCGACGACCTCACGATTCGGTCGTTCGGGGATCCGGGCGGGCAGGCTGTTGATCGACGGTTTGGAGCGACGCGTGCTCCTGGCAATCGACGCTGCGGCGGCCGAGTCGTTGCCGTCGATCGACGTGCTGCGGGGAATGGACGCGGCCGCGCTCGAATCGGCCGGCGTCGTTCGACTCGGTCCCGACCAGTTCGCGCGCGACGGCGAATGGCTGGTGCGCGGCATCGCTCCACACCGCCGTGCAGGTCAGACGCGTGCCGCCGCCATGCGAGAGTCGGCGCGGACTTCGCTCGGCGCCGAACTGACGTCGCTCACGCCGCTCGGCGGGTCCGACCTCTTTTCGATTCGCACGTCGCGCGGCCTTGGCGCCGGCGAGCGCGCCGCGGAGCGCACGCGCATCGCGGCCATTCCGGGCGTCCGCTGGGCGGAGCCGAATTACATCGTCTGGGCGGACGCGCCGGTCGTCCCCAATGACCCGCAGTTCACGTCGCTCTGGGGCCTGAACAACACGGGCCAGTCCGGCGGAAAGGTCGACGCCGACGTCGACGCGCCCGAGGCGTGGGAATCGTTCACGGGCGACGGCTCCGTCGTGGTCGGCGTCATCGACACCGGCATCGACTACGCGCACCCGGACCTCGCCGCCAACATCTGGACCAACCCCGGCGAGATCGCCGGCAACGCGATCGACGACGATGGCAACGGGTTCGTCGACGACGTACACGGGTACGACTTCGTCGGTGCCAACGACACCGACCCGATGGACGACCACTACCACGGCACGCACGTGGCCGGCACGATCGGCGCGGCGGCGAACAACTCGACGGGCGTCGCCGGCGTGGCGTGGAACGTAAAGCTGATGGCGCTGAAGTTCCTGAGCGCCAGCGGCTCCGGCACGACCGACGACGCCATCGAAGCCGTCAACTACGTCGGCCTCATGAAGTCGCGCGGCGTCAACGTGCGCCTGACGAACAACAGCTGGGGTGGCGGCGGGTTCAGCCAGGCGTTGCTCGACGCGATCCGCGACAACGCCGCCAAGGATGTCCTCTTCGTCGCTGCGGCTGGGAACTACTCCACGAACACGGACGCGTCGGCGTATTACCCGCAGTCGTACGACTCGCCCAACGTCATCTCCGTGGCGGCGACCGATCGGAACGACCTGCTGGCGTCGTTCAGCAACTACGGCACGACTTCGGTCGACCTGGCCGCGCCGGGCGTCGACATCGTCTCGACCTCGCCCGGCGCGAGCTATCGCACGCTCAGCGGCACGTCGATGGCGACCCCGCACGTCTCCGGCGCGGCCGCGATGCTGTTCATGCGGGCGTCGGGCCTCGGCTATGCCGCGGCCAAATCGGCGCTCCTGACGACGGTCGATCCGATCGCGTCCCTCGCCGGCAAGGTCGCGACCGGCGGGAGATTGAACCTCGCCCGCGCGCTGTCGAGCGTCGGCCTGATCGTGCGCGGCGTCACGCCCGGCGCCGGCGCGATCGTGACCGCCGCGCCGACGTCGTTCTCGATCGAGTTCGCCGAACCGGTGAACGCCGCAACGCTCGACGCGTCAGACCTGACAGTGAACGGCATCGCCGCCGACGCGGTCTCGATCGATTCGCCCGCGCGGGCGACGTTCACGTTCGCCGCCTCGCCTGTCACCGCCGAGGGCGTGCAGACGATTGCGCTGGCTGCCGGTGTGGTGACACGACCGGGCGACGGGCTCGGCAACGCGCCGTTCTCCGACACGTTCCGCTACGACGCCTCGCCCTTGCGAATCGTGGGCACCTCGCCTGCGCAGGGGACGACCGTCGACCCGTCCACGCTCACCACGATCACGCTCGACTTCAGCGAGCCAGTATTGGTTTCGTCGGTTTCCGCGCCGGATCTGTCGCTCAGCCACGGCTCCGTGGACGCCGTGTCCGTCGTCGATCCCGACACCCTTCAGTTCACGGTGTCCGGCTTCACCCGCGACGGGACGATCGTCGGCTCGATTGCACAGGGCGCCATCCTCGACGTGAACGGGGGCCCCTCAATGGCGAGTTCGTTCTCGATTGAGACCGACTTCGCAACGACGCGCATCGTGCCGACGAGCCCGGCGTTCGTGGTCAACAACCAGCAGCACGTGATCACGACCCAACCGGGAAGGATCTCGCAGGCCGACGATGTCGACGATTACTTCGTCGCCGCCATGCGTTTTTCGCTGCGCAAGACCTGGGCCGTCATCCCGAGGTCGCCGAATCAATTGCTCGTGCTGGAGGGCTTCGTCTCCGGTCTCGACACGCCCAAGTACGCGGCGACTTCGCCCGCCCCCGGAATGGGAGCGGTGTTCACGGATGGGTTGTTCGTCACCGATCGCATTCGCGTGCGCTCGCTCGACGGCTCGACCGGCGACTACGAACTTCGCCAATACGCCGACTCGACGATCGAGCCGGAATCGGTCAATGGCGTCGCGAACGACTCGATCGCGACCGCTACGCCGATCCCGACGGACATCGTCACGTTGTACGGCCGCGCCGCGGCGGGGGACGTCGACTTCTTCCAGTTCAAGCCCGAATCTACGCGAAGTTTGGCGGTCTTCGGTTCGGGCGCGACGATCTCGCTCCGAGCCTTCGACCCGTCGGGCAACCTCGTGGCGCGATCGGTGTCCATGCCGGGCGGCGCGATCATCGAAGAACTGGCGGGCGTCGGTCTCGCCGACGTCTGGACGGTGGCTGTGTCCGGCGCATCGGGCGACTACGTCCTCCAGCAATCCCCCGGCCTGCTTCGGCCGGGGACGGGCGTCAAGCGTACGCTGTCGAGCCAGAAGACCGCGTTTGATTACCTGCGTCCGTCGAGCCTGAATCGGCTGTACTCGTACAGCGCGATGACGGGGATGATCAGCGAACTCAGCCCGACCACAGGCGCGGTGCTTCGCTCGTTCGCCTCGCCCGTTGCAGTCGGCGCCGGCCCTGACTTCGGCATGGCGACCACGTCGACGAGCGTGCTCGCCGCGGGCCGGTCCGATCTCCCGATCTACGAACTCGACCCGACCACCGGCGCGACGCTTCGCATGATTCCGAAGCCCGCAGTCACCGTCAGCGGACTCGCCTTCGCGGACGGCGAGATCTTCCTGCTTACAGACTCGCCGACTGGAACGCTTTACGTGCTCGACTACCAGACAGGCACGGTGAAGCGGACGTTCACCGTATCGGCGGTCTACGAGGCGCTCACCGCGGGCGGGGGCAGGCTCTACGGCGCGGCAGGATCGACGATCTACACGATCGATCCGCAGAACGGCGCGACGACCGCGCTCGGCACCGTCGATAACGCCGGCATCGAGGGGCTCGCCTACGTGAACGACGAACTCATCGTCGGCTCCGCAGCGTCGATCTCGGCGCATCACCCCACCCAGCTGTACCGACTGCGCGCGGTCGCCGGCGCGAACGACCTCGAAGCACTCGCGGGCGACGCCAGCAGCGTGGGCGGGACGAGCTACATCGATTACGAATTCTACTTCGGCCCGACCGGCGGTGGCTCCATCACGGTGGAGCGCGTCAGGCCGGACGTCAACGTGGTCGCGCCGGCGAACGAGCTCCTCCCCACGCTGGAAGCCTACGTGGGCGGCACGCTCGTCGCCTCGAACTACAACCCGCTCGACGAGAATTTCGTCAGGCTTAATAACGTAAGCGGCTTCGGACTCGTACGGGTCCGCGTCGGTTCGAAGAACGGCAAGGGGGGGCTCTTCAAGCTCTCGCTGACGAACACCCCCGAAACGCCGATCACCACCGTGATCTCCACTACGCCGTCAGCGAACTCGGTCAACGTTTCGCCCGATTCGAAGATCATCATTGACTTCTCGCGCACGATCGATCTGCGCACCGTTGCCGCGTCTGACTTCCTCGTGAACGGCATCGCCGCCACGTCGGTGAACGTCGTCGACGGCGACACCCTCGAGTTCACGCCCGCGTCGCAGCTCCGGGTCGGCAGCAACACGCTCTCTCTGCTCCCCGGCAGCATGATGGACGCCCTCGGGCGCACGGTGCAATCGTTCGGCACGACCGTCGTGCTCGGCTCGGGTCCGCGCATCGTGAACTCCAGCGTTCAGGAAGGCGAGCAGTTCGCCACCGGCTCGCGCACCTTCAGCTTCGTGTTCAGCGAAGCGATGGATCCGGTCAGCTTCGAGTTGAACGCTTTCTCGCTCGTCGGCGCCGTCAGCGGCGCACGGTCTGCGTCCAGCTACACCTACACCGCCGCGACCAAGACCGCTTCGGTCACCTACACCTCGCTTCCCGAAGACAACTGGACGTTGCGACTCGCGCCGCGGTCCGGCTTCTTCCGGAGCGTTGCCGGCGTGGAACTCGATGGCGAGACGCCGGCCTGGCCCATCCCGCCGAACGTGTCGGGCGACGGTCTCGCGGGAGGCGACTTCGTCGTCCGGTTCGCCACCGACCCGGCGATCGCCGCGCTGACGATTCCCGTCTCAACGCTGCTTACACCCGCATTCGTGACCGACATGGCCGGCGCCGTCTTCGCAGGCGTGATCAGTTCTCCCACCGACGTCGACGGCATCTACCTCGACCTCGCCGCGAATCAGAAGCTCTCGTTCACGGTTGCGCCGGCGTCGACGACGCTGCGATTCGCGGTGGACGTACTCGACGGCGCGGGATCGATCATCGCATCGGGCGAGGGGCCAGAACTCGGCACACGCGTCGACCTGCGAGGCATTCCCATCACCGCGACCGGTCGGTACGCGATTCGCGTGCGCTGCATCCAGGGCGTGGGCGGCTTCACCGTGCGCGACCTCCAGTTGAACCTGATCTCCGAACTCGAACCGAAGACCGGCACGCCGAACAACACGCTGGCCTCCGCCGAGTCGCTCGAGTCGTCGCGGCTGGACCTTGCGCCGGGCATCACCCGATGGGCCGCGAGCGGCATCGTCGGCTTCAGCACTCAGCCGCTAGATGCGAGCGACTGGTACGCCGTCGACCTGCCCGCCAACTCCACGCTGTCCGCCGTCGCGTCGCCCGGCACGGCGCGGCTCTCCATCGTCGACTCTTTCGGCGCGAAGATTGCCTATTTCGCCCAGACGTCGGCCGCCGATGGCACGTTCGGCATCGCCGAGTTGCCGATTGCGCAGGCGGGGCGCTACTACGTCCGGGCCGAGGTGTCCACGCCGGTGACGACCGGGGCGTACACGTTCTCGGTCATGTCCAACGCGAAGTTCGACAACGCCGCCCGCATGACGCCCGCCGATCCGCTTGGCGCCCACGCCGGCGCCCTCGGCTACGTCGTCGGCGGCGCGGGCGCGACGAGCGACGTCTACTCCATCTATGCGAATGCGGGCGACACGCTTCTGCTCGAGACGCGCACGCCCGGCACGCGCACGTCGGGCTCGTCGATGCTGAACCTTCTCACGCCGAGAGTGGAGCTGCGCGACGCGACCGGTGCCACGCTTCTCGCAAGCAACTCGGGCGGCGCCGCGGACGGCGTCAACGCGCGGCTGAGCTATCCGGTCACCACATCCGGCTACTACCGCGTAACGGTGTCGGCTGTCGGCACGAGTGGGGGCTACTACGTCCTCACCGTGGCGGGGGACGCCGCAGCGCCGACGACGCCTGCGTTCCAACTCGTGTCCAGCTCGCCCGCCGCGAACGGCGGGACTGCAAAGCCCTTCGATCGCGTCCGATTGCAGCTTTCACAGGCGATCGATCTTCGCACCGTCGAGGCCTCCGACTTGACCGTCAACGGAGTTCCGGCGACGTCGTTCAGCGCCATCGACGGCCGGACGCTCGAGTTTCTCGTCAGCGTCCCACAGGTGGACAGCACCGCGGCGATGTCAGTGGCCCAGGGCGCCTTCGCGGACCTTCGTGGCACGCCGGTCGATGCGATCACCTTCAGCGCGTTCGTCGACATCACCGGCCCGAAAGTGGTCGCGCCGTCCGTTCAGCGCGGCGACAAGCTCGCCGAAGGAAACGTCACCGTCACGTTCGACTTCGATCGCCCGCTGCTTGCCGCCGGGCTCTCGACTTCGGACGTCACGTTGCAAGGCGTCCTCACCGGGTTGCGCACGGCTAGTTCGATCGCGTACGACCCAGGCAGCTATCGGGTTACCGTTCAGTTCGCGAATTTACGCGACGACCTCTACACGCTGACGCTTCTCAGCGGTGACAACGCGTTCGAAGGCGCGGGCGGAGTGGACATGGACGGCGAAGCGATCAACTGGCCGATGCCCCCCAATCGATCGGGCGACGGAACGCCCGGTGGGCACTTCGTCGTGCAATTCGAAGTGGATGGCGACTCGTTTCCGATCACCTCGGTAACGCCAGTGGGATTGACCGGCGCGATCGGCTTCGAGGCGAGCAACTCACGATACATCTGGCGAGAGGGCGACATCGAAGAGGCTACGCTTGACCTCGACGCCAATCAGATGGCGAGCTTCTTCGTTGACGTTCAATCTCCGGACGTCCTGGTGCGGGCGGACGTGCTGAATGCAGCGGGCATCGTCGTCGCCACCGCGACGAGTCCGGCCCTGGGGGCCGACGTGCTCGTCGACGCGGCTCCCATCGCCCAGGCCGGCGTCTACCGGTTCCGTGTTACGGCGCTCAACTCTGTCGGGGGGCGCATCGCGCTGAATCCGCGGCTCAACGTCGCGCGGGAGCGCGAGCCGATCTTCGCCGCGCCGAACAACGACGTTCTCGCCGCCCAGAGCCTTTCGCTGAATCGCCTGTCTCTCGCCAGCGGTGCGGGCAGGTATGCCGTCTCGGGCACCATCGCGACCACGTCTGACGTCGACTTCTACGCCGTCGACCTCACCCAGGGCGACGTGCTCAACGCGTACCTGAACACGAGTTCGTTCGCGATCGCGCTCTTCGACCCGAGCGGGCAACGTGTCGCGAACTCTTACACGTCTGGTGTTTCGCTCATCCACGAAGCTGTGGCCGGTGTCACTGGCACGTACTTCCTTCGCGTCGCGCCCATCGGCGCGACGAACGGTGCGTACGAGCTGCTCCTGCTCGACGACTTGTTCTTCGATCCCACCATCACGACGATTTCGACGCCCGGCACGGGCTCGGTGGGCGGGCTCGGACAACTCGCAGGCACGACGGTAGACTCGTACTTCGTTTACGCCTCAGCGGGCGACGTGCTGCGCATCGAGACCTCCACGCCGGGCGGCGGCGCGGGGCTCTTCGTGAACGACCTGAATCCGGCGATACAACTCCTCGCGCCGAACGGCGCGGTCATCGCAGCCGCCGACAACAACGCGGGCGATCTGCGAAACGCATTCATCTCCGAGCCCATCGCGACGGCGGGCACCTACCGCGTGAACGTGCTCAAGTCGCCCCAACTGACCGCCGCGGTCGACGGCGCGTACGTCGTCCGCATCACCGGCGCGACGGGCGTCCGGCCCGCCTTCTCGGTGAGCGCGACCAGCGTCACCTCGGGGTCGACCGTGACTACGCAAGGGGCTCCCTACACCGTCACCTTCAATCGCCGCGTCGACCTGTCGACGCTTCAGGCCTCCGACGTCTCCTTCAACGGCGTGCCAGCGACGGCGCTGACCAACGTCACGGACACGAGTGCGTCGTTCACGATTCCCGTGGCGCTCGAGGACGGCCCGGTCGCCGTTGCGATCGCCGCGGGCTCGGTGCGCGACTTGCAGCAGACGCCGCTGACGGCCTTCACGTCGAACTTCACGCTGAACGCAGCACCGGTGCGAATCGTGAGCGCGAACGTCTACAACGGTGCCGTGCTGACCTACTCATCGTCGGGCACCGTTCTCAACTTCATGTTCTCGCGCGACGTCGTATCGGCGAACTTCGACGCGACCGACTTCGTTTTGACCCGTGCGATCGGCGTACCCGCCACGTTTACGCCCACGATCGCCTACGCTGCGTCGACGCGAACGCTAACGCTGACCTTTGCGCTGGCGGATAACAATTACACGCTCCGCATCCTCAGCGGTGCCGGAAGAGTGCAGGACACGAGCGGCCGCGATCTGGACGGCGAGGCACCGGCCGGGCCCATGCCGCCGGGCCGGAGCGGCAACGGCGTCGCCGGCGGTGACTTCGTGATCGAGTTTGCGGTCGACAACCCGGGCGCCACCGCGCTCACCGTTAGCGCGGACTCGCTGCGCGGCGCGTTCAGCAGCAGCCTCTCCGGGTCGTCGATCGACTCAGAGCGCCTCGTGTATTCCACGGACGTCGAGTTCGCCACCATTGCCATTCAGGCAGGCCAGACCATCACCGCCGTGGCGGACGTCGACCCAACGAGCCCGATCCGTCCGCTGGTCGAGATCGTCGATGCGGCGAACGTCGTGCGCGCGAGCAACGCGTCGACCGCGCCGGGCGTGGACGCCGTCGCGATGACGGGCGAACTTGGCGCGGGCACGTATACCGTTCGCATCTCCGCCGCGAACGGCGCGATCGGCGCGTACACGTTGATCGGCCGCCTGAATGGCGACGTCGACCGCGGGCAGTACGGCGGCGTGGCGCACGCGTCGCTCGCGACCGCGCAGCCGCTCGACCGCGCCCGCGCCCGCGTGCCCGGCGGCCCGTACCGCAGCCTGGTCATCGGCAGTCTCACCGACGGCGCGGACGACTGGTACAGCTTCAACCTCGACGCCGGAACGACGATGAGCCTCGCCCTGCGCGGCGGCACGGCGCTTCTGCCGATGGAGATCTACGACCCGTCCGGCCAGCCCGTCGAAGCGCCGGCCGAGTCGGGTGAGAACTACAAGTGGCGGCAGTCGTTCCGGGCCGAGGCCACTGGGCGCTACGCCGTCCGCCTGCCGGCGAGCGCCGCCGCGTATGCGTTGGTAGCGATCGAGAACGGCCGCATCGAGACCGAGTTCAACGGTCGCCCCGCCGCCGCCGAACCTCTCATTCCAGGCCTGGCCGCGCTCGGCGGGACCGCCCTCGTCGCGCCCATCGCCACGCGTATGAACGCCATTCAGGACACGGCCCCATGGGGGAGCATCGTCGTCTCACAGATGTGGTCTTCGCTGTACTCCGCCACGGCGTCGACATCGATCGCGACATCGCCGTTCATCAACATGCTCTTCCTGCCCACGTCGATGCAGGTGGCCATGATCACCGGCAATCAGTCGTCGACGACCTACGCCACCGTCGCTGCCGAGATGGGCCGGCTCGAACGCTTCGTCGATCGCGGCAACGTGCTCGTCGTAAGCCACGCCTCTTCGAGCGGGAACTCGGCCGGCTTCGACCTGCTGCCCGGTGCGCCGGGGACCACGTACGTCCCGTTCGCGGGCTCGAACGTCGACGTTGCCGCTCCCGGGCATCCGTCGCTCGGGAGCGTGGACGTGAACAGCTTCGACGGGTTCACCAATCTCTATTTGGGCTACTTCCCCCTACACACGCTGCCGCCCGGTGCGACGCCCATCCTCACCACCGAAGACCCGAGCCGCGTTGTGATGTTTGAGTACACCTACGGTGCGGGGAAAGTCATCGTGTTTGGCATGCCGATCGAACAACTCGCGACGGGAGGCGTCGGGCCGACGGGCGGGTCGCAACTGCTGAACAACGTGTTCAATTACACCAAGACGTCCGTCGTCCCGCAGGAGGACGACGTCTACTCGATGTCGATGTCGGCCGGCAATCGGTACACGGTTACCGCAAACCTGCCGTGGCGCGAGACGGGCCATCCGAACATCGGCGGCAGGCTGACGCTCAGGATCGAAGATGCCGCCGGCACGGTGCTGGCTCAGAGCGATTCAGCTCTGGGCGACATCGACCCGCGCGTCGTCTCGTTCGAGCCTGCCGCGTCGGGCACGTACTACGTCCGCTTGCGTGCCACGCTCGGCCAGATCAACGAGTACGTCCTGTCGGCATCGGTCGCGTCGCCGCCGGCGATCCTCTCCGCCCAGGTGCGCACCAGCGACCAGCGGGCGTTCACGCTGACGTTCGACCAGCCGATCGATCCCCTCTCGATCGAGGCGAGCGACCTTGTTGTCGAACGGACCGAGGACGGCAGCGAACACCTCGCCGACGGAGTCGACGTCGCCGCCGACGGCCTGACCGCCACGTGGACGTACGGCCGCGCGCTTCCCGACGGCAGCTACTCGCTGCGGCTCGCGTCGGGGTCTGTTCGATCGATTCTGCAGATGCCCCTCGCCGCCGACGTGTCGATCGACGGGCCGCAACTGTTCGTCCTTGCCGGTGACGTCAACCACGACCGCGTCGTCTCGTTCGACGACCTGCTCGTGCTGGCCGCGCGCTACAACGCTGCCGCGACGCGAGGCTTCCTCGACGGCGACTTCGACTTGAACGGCACGGTCGACTTCGACGACCTGCTCATCCTCGCCGCGAACTACAACCGCTCAGCGTGAAACGGGTGGTGGGGCGACGTCGCCCATCTACTTAGGCGAATCGCGGAGGAAGGTCTCGGCCTTCCGGTGGCACAATCGCGTCATCTCGCGCAGCACGACGCAGGCGCTTCGGTTCGATGATGTCGTGGGTGAGCGAACTTGCGCGCGTGAAGCTTGAAGAGTCGCAGGCCGAGTAGATTGGGCCTATTGAATGTCGATGCCTGCGTGTGGTCTCCATCACGCAGGTTCTGCACGATCAAAGTCGATCGCGATACCGAGCAAGCGTCGAACTCGGCGACGGTGAAGACTAACCCTTTGTCTGCTCCCTTTTGACGACGATGAGTCGGCCGCTTAAGCGCATGTCCATGGTCGCTAGCTTCTCCATGCACAGGCCTACGAATCGGTGCCGCCCGCATCGAAGTGCTAAAGGAATCGAGATGGGTGCTCCGATAACTCATGCATGGCGTTCGATCAGCCCTTGAGCCTGCAAGACCTGCGACTCGGCCGCCCGAGGTTGGCGAAGACTGAACGCACGTTTCGCGTCCTGCTGCTCGGCGATTCCGTCGCGATGCCGCAGGGGGTGTCGGCCGAGCAGGGCGTGGCGTTCCTGCTCGAGCAGGCCGTCTCACGGATGATGCCGGGTGCCGACGTCGAGGTCGTGAATCCGTCCGTGGGCGGGATGAGTTTTCACCATTACGCGCTGCTCGCGCAGGCGAACGTCGATTCGCTGAAGCCCGACCTGATCGTGTTCTGCCTTTGTCCGAACGATTCGGAGATCAATTACACACCGCTGACGGCAGACCTTGAGGAGGCCGGGAAACTGCAATGGGGCGAAGGGGCCGCGCTCGTTCAGCACCTGCGGCTAGCCGCCCGGCAGCTCGCTCCGGCGATCGCGGCGGTGCCGGCCATTCTGCTAGGGATGAACTACCTCGAACTGCCCGGCGCGGCTGATATGGATCGCGTGCTGCGCGGCATCTGCGACGAGGTGGGCTGGAAGTACGTCACCACGCGCGGCCGGCTGGACACGCTGCCGCGCGAGCGGCTCATCGCGAGCGACATCGACCACCACCCGTCAGGCTACGTCCACCAGGTCGCCGTCAACGAGATCTGCCTCGCGATGACGCGCGACTTGCGGCTGCACCAGAAATCGCCGCCGCCGGATGTGCCGGCGATGTTGCCGCCTGTGCTGGATCGCCTGGCGGGCGTGCCGGTGCAATCAATGGCTTTTCGGGCGGAGCTGATCCGCATCGTCGATTCGCTCACGCAGAAGAACAACCAGCTGCGGAAGAGCCCGCGTGCGAGTGTCTTCTCGCAGGCGATCGAAGAGCTCACTGCGGCGAGAACGGCGCTGATCGCGATCCTCGAGCGTCACGCCGACAGCTCGGCGATCATCTCGCGGCTCCGCGGGCACGAACTGAACGGCGTGCCGCAGGAAGATTTCCCGGTGGCGATGTTTCAGCGGATGAAGTTGATCAACGCCTGCGTGCACGACGTGGTCGGGCGACATCTTGCGATCGACGCGGCGCTGCCATTCGTCACCGCCGGCGACGAGCCTCCGCCGGGGCGGGAGGAAGACCTGCTCCTGCAAGTGCAGCAGCTCATCCCGCAGCTCGCTAGCTCATGCAAGATGACGCGCGACTCGGCTGTGCGGCGCGAGACGGCCGTCGACACGGCCGGCCTGCCTGCGCCGCTCGCGAGTGCGATTGATCGCGTCGCCGACCTGCTCGACGCAGCGCATCGGGATGGGGTCTGCCGGGCGGAGCAGCGTCGATCGGACGTCGAGCAACTGCTTGGCGATGCGGCCGCCTACGGCCAGTCGCTCGTGGATCGCGCTCGTGCGGATCTCACCGCGGGCGGCGTCCGCAGGCGGGCGGCAGCGCGGGCGTTGCATCAGTTCATCCAAGTGGTGCAGCTCTTCAAGGGCACGCAGTTTCAACTTGGCAAGCTCGGTACCGACGGCAAAGCGTTCTGGAGCCCGCAGCCATGGGAAGGGGCGGAGTGCGCCCCGCGATGGACGCTCGAAGTCGAGATCTCGTCCGATCGCCGCAACGCGGTGGGCCTGTGGGTGGAGTCCATCACGCCTGCGGGATTCTTCGCCGACTATCAGCAGACGTCGCCCGGCGGGAGTCGGTACGCGTACACGTTTCCGCATTGCAACGAGTTCTTCCTGAAGCTCGCAGGCAGCGCGCCGTTCACCGTTGGCAAGGCAACGCTCAGCGACGGGCGTCAGACCATCGATGCCAGCTGGATTCAGCGCGCGCCGCACTACCACCGTGGCAAAGAAATCATCCGTGCGACATGAGCAAGCCGACCACGCAAACTCCGTCTACTCCCGAGCCGCCGCAGCCGGCGCAGCCGACGCTGCTTGAGCGTCTGCGCGCCGAGGAGAACCTGCGCGACCCGGCGTCGTTGAAGCAACTCGCTGCCGAACTGCTGAAGCCGCGCTGGCGCGAGCGCGAGCCCGACCGTCGACGGGTCGACCCAACCACGCTGGGATGACGCCATGAAGACTCTCGGAATCAGCTGCTTCTATCACGACTCGGCCGCGGCGTTAATCGTCGACGGCGCCGTCGTCGCCGCTGCGGAAGAGGAACGCTACAGCCGGCTCAAGCACGACGCCCGGTTCCCGACCGGCGCGATCCGAGACGTGTTGCGCATCGGGAAGGTGGACCCTGCCGAGGTCGACGTCGTCGCGTTCTACGAGAAGCCGCTCGCCAAGTTCGAGCGGATGATGTCGTTCGGGCTCGCGCACGACATCGACGGCTCGCACTTCGAGACGCGCCTCGCGACTTTCCTGGAAGAGCAGGCGACGCTCGCATCGCGGCTGCGCGAACTGGGCATCATGGCGCCGATCGAGCATTGCGAGCATCACCTTTCGCACCTCGCGAGCGCGTACTACATGTCCGGCGATGCCGACGCTGCGCTGCTGAGCGTCGACGGCGTGGGCGAGTGGACCACAACCGCGATCGGCATCGGCCGCGGGCGCGACATCGAGATCATCGAGGAACTTGGCTACCCGCACTCGCTCGGTCTCTTCTACTCGGCTTTCACCGCGTACCTCGGCTTCAAGGTCAACAATGACGAATACAAGGTGATGGGGATGACGGCGTATGGTAAGCCGATCTACATCGAGCGACTCGCCGAGGTGCTGAAGCTGCATCCCGACGGGCGATACGAGCTGGGCATGCAGGCGTTCGACTTTCACCGCACGCAGACGCGCATGCACTCGCAGTGGCTCGTCGATCAGTTCGGCCCGCCGCGGAAGACGGAGTCGGAGATCTCTCAGCACCACTACGACCTCGCGGCGAGCGTGCAGGAACTGACGTGCCGTTGCATGCTGGGTCTGGCTCGCCGCGCGAAGCAGTTGAGTGGCGGAGTTCGCACGCTGTGCCTCTCGGGAGGCGTGGCGCTCAACTGTCTGGCGAACCAGCGCATCGTGGAGAGCGGGGAGTTCGATCGCGTCGTCATCCAACCCGCGGCCGGCGACGGCGGGACGGCGCTCGGCGCTGCGATGTGGGCGGCAGCGCGGCGCGAGCCGCTTGCGATCTCGCCGCAGCCCGAGTACTCGAGCTGCCTCGGGCCGGAGTTCACCGAGGCGGAGATCGAGTCTGCCCTGCGCGACGCGGGCGCGAACTACACGCGCCTCGACGAAGCCACGCTGCCCGACACGGTCGCGCAGTTGCTCGCCGAGGAACGGATCATCGCGTTCTTTCAGGGCCGAATGGAGTTCGGGCCGCGCGCGTTGGGATGCAGGAGCATTCTCGCTTCTCCGTTGCGAGCGGAGATGAAGGACGTGATCAACCGCCGGATCAAGTTCCGCGAAAGCTTCAGGCCCTTCGCGCCGGTATCGCCCGAGGACCGGGCAGGCGAGATCTTCGAGCTGAAAGCGCCGATGCCGTACATGCTGGTGACGTGCAACGTCAAGCCCGAGATGCGCGACAAGGTCCCCGCCATCACGCACGCCGACGGCACGGCGCGGCTACAGACGGTTCGCCGTCACCACAACCCGCGCTATCACGACATCATCCAGGCGTTCGGCAAGCGCACCGGCGTCCCCGTGCTCATCAACACCAGCTTCAACGTCAATGGCGAGCCGATCGTCCGCACGCCTGCCGAGGCATATCGCTGCTTCACGCTCACCGACATCGACGTGCTCATCATCGGCCCGTTCATGGTCGAACGTCTGTGGTAGGAGTTGCCCGCCCATGCAGAAGGAACCCAATCCATCCCCGGACATCATCGTTCAGCAATCGCTCAGGCGGTTGGTCGACGCCGCCCACGGCACGCCGTCGCCGTGGCTTGCGAATCCGCAACGTGAAGTGGTGAATCGAGCAGTGAAGCAACTGCTTGCGCGCCCGCCCGTGCGTCGCGACACCGGCAAAAGTGCCGACACCTTCTCGCCCTTCATCTATCCGCATTGACCGCGTGTGGTCGCCGATCGCGAACGCCTTTCGCACCGCTCTTCACTAATCGCCTGACGCGACGGATGGGGCAGTTCGTCTTGCAGTCGAGACGTCTGAGAATATTGGCTAACGCGTCGATCGGCTCGGCAAGGGTTGCGAGAATCGTCGCTATCGAGCCGCTTTCGGATCGAACTCCGGAAGTTCTGCGGGAAGCGTGGTCGGCGCAGCGCGCAGCGGCGTGAGCACGTCGGGCTTAGAGGGATCGCCAGCGAACGCGTCGAGCAGGGGTTTTGCGCGATCGATTGCCGCTTGCGCCGCCGTGGCGCGCGAGCGCTGTTCTGCGACGTACTGCCGGGCGGCGGCGACGGTCTTCTTCGCGGAGTCCTGTGAGTAAGCACGACCGCCCACGCTGAACTCGTCGCGTTGCTGGTCGGCCGCACGTTGGGCGGCGCGCTCGAGGCGGTTGGCGAAGTCTTCGATCACGCTGGCGCTGCCAGTCGCGCGGTCGCGCAGCGCCTCCGCCTTGCCGATCAGCTCACGTTGTTCGTCAGCCAGCTTCGTCGCAGCCTGGATCTGCTCTCGCCGATCCGCTGCGCGTCGCATCGACGAACCGATCGCCCACACCGCGCCTGCGATGACCAGCACCGCAAACATTCCCACCGCGATGGACGCGATCAGCTTCTTCCGCTTCGCGGCGATCGCCGCCTGCTGGGCGGCCTGCGCCCGCTCCTTCACCTCCAGCGCGAGCACGCGAAGCTTCTCCTTCTCCTCCGGCGTGATGACGCCGTCCGCCATCGCTTGCTTGATCGCGGCCTGCAGTCGCTGTTGCGGCGAGTTGGCCGCCGGCGCTTCATGCGTGGGCAGCTCGGAAGGCTTTGCGTCGATCGACGCACTCGTCGCGATCGGACCCGTCGTCTGACGCAGCCCGAGTCCCGCCGCCCACGACTCGGCCGCCCACTTCGCCATCGCGGCGTTTACGCCGAACTCCTTCTGAATGCGGATCGCCTGCTTCAGCACATCCGCATCGCTCGCACTCGTCTTACCGCCGGCGCGGAGTTCGTCGACTACGCCCGCCATCGCGGCGCTGACGAGCAGCAGCACTTCGTTCTGGCTGCGCGGGCCGAGCGCTTCGGTGAGGAGCGCGTCGAGCTTCCGCTCATCGTTGGCGACGGCGGGCCCGTGGGCTTGGACGATCTCGGCGAGCTTGTCTCGGACGTCGCGGATGGGGCAGAACCTTGCGTGAGATCAGATCTGGAAGTCGCCGATATCGAAGTCGCCCTTGGCGGTGCCGTCGGGCTTCTTCTTGCCGCGCTCGCGGATGCGTAGTTTGGGGTCTTCCATCAGCACGACGCTGTTCGCGGGGACGGACTTCGTAAGGAATACGTTCCCGCCGATCACGCTGCCGCTGCCGATGACGGTGTCGCCGCCGAGGATGGTGGCGTGGGCGTAGATGGTGACGTCGTCTTCGATCGAGGGGTGGCGTTTCGTTCCGCGCAGCATCTGGCCGTACGCGGGGGCGAGCGCGCCGAGGGTGACGCCCTGATACACCTTGACGTTCGCGCCGATAGTGGTCGTCTCGCCGATGACGACGCCGGTGCCGTGGTCGATGAAGAAGCGCCTGCCGAGCTTCGCGCCGGGGTGGATGTCGATGCCGGTGCGCGAGTGCGCGAGTTCCGTCCAGATTCGCGGCAGCAGCGGCACGCCGCGCGTCCACAACTCGTGCGCGAGACGCTGGACGGCGATCGCGTACACGCCGGGGTAGCAGAAGATCGTCTCGTCGACACTGGTTGCGGCGGGGTCGCTTTCGAACGCCGCCTGCACGTCTTCCGCGAGCATCGAACGCACGTCGGGCAGCCGGTCGAAGAACTGCGAGCTGATCTGCGCCGCCTCGGCATCGCAGCGCTGGCATTCGCCGTCGCGGGCATCGTCGGGGCGATCGAGGCGGTAGCGCAGGCAGAAGCGTACTTGCTCGTAGAGGAGCTCCGACGCCGCCATCGCGATCTCGCCAGCGCGGTAGACCAGGTTGTCTTCCGTCAGCCCCTGCCGACCGAAGTAGCCGGGGAAGACGAGGTCGAGCAGAAGACCGATGCACGCCTCGGCGTTGTCGCGGCTCGGAAGTGTGGCGCGGTCGAGCCGGCGCATCGACGGCAGCGCGCGGATGTTCTCCACGATCTTCGCGATGGACGCAGGCAGATGATGATTGAGTTCGCGGCGGTCCATATGGGGGAAGGCGGAAGGATGAAGGATGAATAGTGATAGGACAAGGCGCTCTGTTCATCCTTCTTCATCGTGTCTGCCGCGATGCGCTGCCGCTCAGCGGGTTCGAACAACAAGCCACACAACCAGCCCGAGGATGCCGACCACCACTGCAAGTCGCGCGAGACGCCCGAAGCGATCAGACCACACGGCTCCGCGAAACGCCGTCTGTCCGTGTCGATACGCAGCTAGCAGCAACGGATCATGTGGGAGGTCGTCAGCGCCGATGATCACCGACTGAACGCCGCGTTGGATTGCTACTTTCACGTCGGTGAACAGTTTCGGAGCAACATCGCTCGGAACGCCAGCGGAGACAAGCGAGACGACGATCTCCGCTTCAGGCTTGCGCTGCTGAAGACCGTTGCCAACCAGGCGGACGAGCGTGTCAATTTCCTTCGAGTTCACAATTGAGTTCGCCTACTGCTGGCGTCCGAAAGCCTTCATTATCGTGGCGCGTTCCATTCGCCGGTGAAGACTTCCGTCGCCGGGCCGGTCATGTAGACGTGGTTGTCGTCGGCGTTCCACTCGATGTCGAGGTCGCCTCCGGGGAGGGTGATGCGGACCTTGCGATCGGTCCGTCCCGTCAGCACGCCCGCGACGGCGACCGCGCACGCGCCCGTGCCGCAGGCGAGCGTGATGCCGCTGCCGCGCTCCCACGTGCGCATGCGGATGTGCGAGCGATCGACCACCTCGGCGAAGTGCACGTTCGCGCGCTTCGGGAACGCGGGGTAGTGTTCCAGCTTCGGGCCGATCATGGGGAGGTCGATCTTCTGGAGGTTGTTCACGAAGCTGACCATGTGCGGGTTGCCCATCGAGACGAACGACGCCTGCACGGGCTGGCCGTCGATCTCCATCGCGAGGCTGTACTCGTGCTCGCGCGTCTTCTTGAAGTACGCGTTTCGGCCGAGCGTGCCTTGGACGACGGGCACCTTGTCGAGCTCAAGAATAGGCGTGTCCATGTCGACCCGCGCGCGGGCGACCTTGCCGTCTGTACCGAGTTCAAGCGCGATGCTAAGGACGCCTCGACCCGTCTCGACGCGAAGCGGGTTGTTCTTCGACAGGCCGTGATCGAACGCGTACTTCGCCACGCAGCGGACGCCGTTGCCGCACATTTCGCCCTCGGAGCCGTCGTTGTTGAACATCCGCATGCGGACGTCGGCTCGCTCGCTCGGCAGAATGGCGATGAGCCCGTCGCCGCCGACGCCGAAGTGGCGATCGGAAACCTTGCGGGCCGTCTCGTTCAGGTCGGCGATCTTCTCGATGAATCCGTTGACGTAGACGTAGTCGTTGCCAAGGCCGTGCATCTTCGTGAACCGCATATCAATGAGCATACGCGATCGGCGGGCGGGATGAAGGGGCGGATTCTCGTGGTACTCAGGCCGCCGCAGGGCTATGCTTCGCCCGCGATGTCACGTCTGCGATTCCTCTCGATTTCTATCGTGTTGTGTCTGGTGTCGGTGTTGCTCGCCCGCGCGAGCGAACAGCCGGCCGTTCGGTCGACGGTCCCGCCGGAGGGGCCGCGCCAGCGCGTGCCGTCGCTCTACGCGATCGTCAACGCGACGATCGTCCCCGCGCCGGGGCAGCGCATCGACAAGGGCACGATCGTCTTTCGCGATGGCGTGATCGTCTCCGTCGGCGCGGACGTCGCGATCCCGGACGACGCACGCCAGATCGACCTCGCGGGCAAGACCGTCTACGCCGGCTTCATCGATGCCTACGCGCGTCTTCCCGCCGACGCATCGAAGGCCGATCCCGCGCTGGCCGAGCTGCTGGGCGCGAAGCATTGGAACTCGCGGATCGTGCCGCAGGTGGATGCGTCGCGCATCTGGAAGCGCGACGACGAGGCGATGAGGAAGCTGCGCAGCCAGGGCATCGTCGCGCAGCACCTCGCGCCGAACTTCGGCATCGTGAAGGGGAGCGGCCTGGTCGTGACGACGGGCACGAAGCTGCAGAACGACAGCATCGTGCGGAGCCGCGTGGGGCAGAACGTGGCGTTCCATCTTCGCGGCCGCAACTTCGACGGATACCCGACGTCGCCCATGGGCGCGTACACGCTCGTCAGGCAGACGTGGATGGATGCCGACTGGTCGATCGCGGCGCGGAAGGCGATCGCCACGCATCCGTCGCTCGGCGCGATCGAGTCGAACGATGCGCTCGACGCCATCGCCGCGGATCGCAGCGGGGCGGTGTTCGTCGATGCGCCGGACGAACTCTACGCCACGCGAGCCCGCACGCTGGCAAGCGAACTGAAGTGGAACCTCGTCACCGTCGGCGGCGGATTCGAATACCGCCTGGCGGCCGAGATCGGCAAGGACGGCGCAACGGTCATCCTGCCCGTCAACTTCCCGAAGCCGCCGGATGTATCTTCGCCTGCTCTGCAGCGGGCCGTCACGCTTGAGCAATTGCAGCACTGGGACCTCGCCCCGGAGAACCCCGCCCGGCTCGTCCGCGCCGGCGCGAAGGTGTCGCTTGCCACGGACGGCCTGAAAGACGTCGGCACGTTCCTCGATCGCGTCCGCACAAGCGTCCAGCGCGGCCTGAGCGAAGACGACGCGCTCGCGGCCCTCACGACGACGCCCGCCGCCACGCTCGGCGTCGATGCCACGCTCGGCACGATCGCGCCGGGCAAGCGCGCGAGCTTCGTCGTTGCGGATGGACCCGTCTTCGACCGCAAGACCAAGCTCGTCGAGACGTGGGTCGACGGCGAACGCTTCGAGTTCGGCTACCGCCACGGCCTCGATGTTCGCGGCACGTATCGCGTAAAGCTCGACGACCGCACATTCGATCTGTCACTCTCTGGTGAAGTAGGCGCGCCGCGCGTCACCCTAAAGAACGCCGACGCTGAGCGAAGCGAAGCGTCGGATGCGAACGCGACGACGAATCCGACGACCAAGCCCGCGACGGCTTCTGCCCGCAACGTCTTTCTCGTCGACACCCAACTCTCCTTCGTCGTCGATGGCAAGCTCATCGGTACGGACGGCGCCGCCGTCGCGTCGATCAGTCTCGTCGCGAAGCCGTCGGGCTATGTCGTGCTGAGCGACGGCACGCGGAAGACGCTCGCCGTCGAGCGAACGGGCGATGCATCGTCCGCCACGCAGCCCGCGTCGAAGCCAACCACCAAGCCCACCACCCGCGCCAGCTTCGAGCCGAGCTACCCGCTCGGCGCTTATGGCCGCAACGGTCTGCCCGAGCGGCAGGGCTACCTCATCACCAACGCCACCGTCTGGACCAGCGGCGAGCAGGGCGTGTTGCAGAACGCGTACGTCCTCGTCGATGCCGAAGGGCACATCAGCAAGGTCGGCACCGACAAGTGGTACGAAGCGGCGAAGCTCAGCGTTCCCGTCATCGATGGCACCGGCCTGCACGTCACGCCGGGCATGATCGACTGTCACAGCCACATCGCCACCGACGGCGGCATCAACGAGTCCGGCCAGGCTATCAGCGCCGAAGTCCGCATCGGCGACTTCATGGACCCGACCGACATCAGCATCTACCGCCAACTCGCCGGAGGGCTCACCACCGCGAACGTCCTCCACGGCAGCGCGAATCCGATCGGCGGGCAGAATCAGGTGATCAAGCTCCGCTGGGGCGCTCGCCCGGACGAACTGAAGTTTGACGGCGCGCCGCCCGGCATCAAGTTCGCGCTCGGCGAGAACGTCAAACAGTCCAACTGGGGCGATCGCTTCACCACGCGCTACCCGCAGACGCGCATGGGCACCGAGCAGATCATGCGCGACGAGTTCCGTGCCGCCCGCGACTACGCCGCCGCGTGGAAGAAGTGGAACGAGACCGGCACGGGCATTCCGCCGCGACGCGATCTCGAACTCGACGCGATCGTCGAGGTCGTGAACGGCACGCGCCTCGTCCACTGCCACGCCTATCGCCAGGACGAGATGCTCGCCCTGATGCGCACGGCCGAGGAGATCGGCTTCCGCGTCCGCACGTTCCAGCACGCGCTCGAGGCTTACAAGATCGCCCCTGAGGTCGCGAAGCACGGCGCGGGCGCGAGCAACTTCGCAGACTGGTGGGCGATCAAGGTCGAGCTGTTCGACGCGATCCCGTACAGCCCCGGCATCCTCACCCGCGCGGGCGTGCTCACGAGCGTGAACAGCGACGACCCCGAACTCGCGAGACGCATGAACCTCGAAGCCGCCAAGAGCGTGAAGTACGGCCGCATGACGCCCGTCGACGCGCTCAAGCTCGTCACCATCAACCCCGCGAAGCAGCTCGGCATCGACGCCCGCGTCGGCTCGATCGAAGTCGGCAAGGACGCCGACCTCGTCCTGTGGACTGGCGACCCGCTCAGCGTCTACTCGCGCGTCGAGAAGACCTGGGTCGACGGCCGACTCATGTGGAGCCGCGACGACGACCTCGCCGCCCAGAAGCGCAACGACGAGATGCGCCGCACGCTCATCCAGAAGATCCTGAACAGCGGCGAAGCCCCCGCCAAGCCCGACGAGACGCCGAAGCGAGAAGGCGAACGCTGGCCGCGGGTGGACGTGTTCTGCGTGCACGAACAGGTGAGTAGGTGAGTAGGTGAGTAGGTGAGTAGGCGAGTAGGCGAGTAGTTGCTTTCAACTCCGCCACGCTGCGACGAAGTCGCTGGTCCCAGTGAGTCCGTAAGTCGGTGCGTCACACATGCGAATCCAACTCTTCATCCTTCTCCTCTGTGCCCTCGGAGCCTCCGTGGCCGTCCCCGCGTGGGCGCACGACCAACTCCCCGCCGGTCCGCAGACTCGGCCTGTCGCGATCGTCGGCGCCACCGTTCACACCCTCACCGGCGGCGAGGCGCCCGTCGGCACCGTCATGTTCGAGCAGGGGAAGATCACGCTGATCGCCAATGCCGTCGACGTCACGCTGCCGGCCGACGCTCTCGTCATCGACGGGAAGTCGCTGCACGTCTACCCCGGCCTGATCGATGCCTCGAACACGATCGGCCTCGTCGAGATCGGCGCCGTCCGCGCCACGCGTGACACCGACGAGACCGGCGACGTCAACCCCAACGTGCAGGCACGCGTCGCCGTCAACCCCGACAGCGAACTCATCCCCGTCACGCGCTCCGAAGGCGTCCTCATCAGTAACGTCGTCCCGGAAGGCGGCCTCGTCTCCGGCACCGCGAGCGCCATGCTCCTCGACGGCTGGACATGGGAGCAGATGACGCTCCGCCCGCGCACCGGCATCGCCGTCCGCTGGCCCGGCATCACGCCGTCACCCGTCAGCGATGACCCCGAAGCCGCCCGCAACGCCGCCAAGGGTCGCGACGATTCCCTCCGCAAGCTCGACCAGCTCTTCGACGACGCCCGCGCCTACGCCAAGTCTCCGTCGAACGATTACGACGCCCGGCTCGATTCCATGAAGCCGCTCCTCGACGGCTCCATCCCGCTCCTCGTCTACGCCGACGAGCAGGCCCAGATCGAGTCGGCCGTCGCGTTCGCGCAGCGGCAACGGGTGAAGCTCGTCCTCGTCGGCGGCGCCGATGCCGGCCGGTGCATCGATCTCCTGAAACAGTTCGACATCCCCGTCATCCTCACCGGCACGCACCGCACGCCGCGTAGCAGCGACGACGCCATCGACGACCTCTTCACGCTCCCCGCGCGGCTGCGTCAGGCCGGCGTGCGGTTCGCCATCAGCAGCAGCCGCGGCAACATGAACGTCCGCAACCTCCCCTACGAGGCCGGCTCCGCCGTCGCGAACGGCCTCTCGCGCGACGACGGCGTCCGCTCCGTCACCCTCTGGCCCGCCCAACTATTGGGTATCGCAGGTCAAACCGGCTCGATCGACCTCGGCAAGGACGCCACCCTCATCGTCACCAACGGCGACATCCTCGAATCCACAACCCGCGTGCAGATGGCCTTCGTGCAGGGCAGGCCGGTCGACCTGAACGACAAGCAGAAGCGACTGGCGAAGAAGTATGAGGGGCGGGAAACGAAGTAAGGCACAGCCACCGACAAGAGCATTTGGTGCATGCAGTTCGACACACCCATTCGCACGATCGACGACGCTAAGCGCTACTTTCAGTACATGGGCTGCTCGCATTTCCACATGTGTCGAGAGTACCCGGAGCGCTACGCCGAGTACGGCACGCTTGGTATCGGCGACGACATCGAACTCCAGTGGACGGCAGAGGAGATCGATCGCCTGATCGAGCAACTCACGAAGTCGGGCACCGACAGCGCGGAGTTATGGTGGATCCACTTGCGCATCACTGATCTCATCGCCGAACTAAAGTTGTCGCAGTTTTTGGAACGACTGCTCGATGCCACAACAGCGATTGAGCGATCGCTCCCAAAGATGGATGCCTTGCTGGTCGCGGAGACCATCGTTGGCCGGAAACACGTTGAGTACCGCCCGGGCCTGATCTTTCAGAGCTACGACGCAGTCCAACGCAGCACGGCCATCGGATTCGCAGACCAGGTGCGCCGCCTGACGAAACGGAAGTTCAAACCCGAGGAGTTGAAAGTCCGACGTCAGAAGCTCATCGCCGCGCTGTTGGCGACGGAGTTTCTGTGCGGCATCCGTCGCTGCTGAAGTTGCGCCGTCGAGGGGCGGACGCGGCGGTGCGAGGTCGCAGGGTTCGTTCAGCCTCACGACTCGCCAGGGCGGGGCGGGGGCGGCGTAGCGGAAGACCGCGCGGTCGGATGACGCTTTGGCGAGGTCGAGGTCGGCGGTAGAGTGCGAGAGCTCATCCACCTCTGAGGACACCGAGCGATGCAACAATCGGAACCCCCTCAACCGCTGTCTGCGGAGCATGCCCACCGTCACGCGGAGGAGATGATGCGCATGGGCGTGCCGGTTTCCACCATTCGAAGGAGCCTGATCAGCAAAGGGCTCGACGTCGATTCTGCCGCCAATGTCACGCACGACCTGCGGACGGCGCGGCTGGAAGCCACGAGAACCCGTGGCCGAACATTGGTGCTCGTGGGGTCGCTCCTGCTCGGCGGCGGTCTGCTGGTCACGGCGATCAGTTACGACGTGGCGTCGAGAACGCCCGGCGGTAGCTATGTCGTCGCCTGGGGAGCAATGGCGGTGGGTGCGATCCAACTCGTGCGAGGTCTACTGAAAGTCAGTGAGCGTTGAACCGCCCCGTGTGCTGGCCGGGTGCCACGACTCGTCCTCAAGTTCTGCCGCCGTGGGGCGGACGCGGCGGGGCGCGGCGCAATCTTCGCAAGAGTAGAAACGGGGACGTAGCTAGAATTGGCTGATGTACCGTCGTGCGGACGACCGAGGCCCGCCGTGCGCGGCGGCATGTGCTGTAGTCGCACCGCCGCTCGTTTTCGCGACGAGGGTCTGTTCGCTGCTGGTGCCCGAGCGCTCACGTCGCCGCCGGGTCGCCGGTACGGTCTACGAGCTGGAGGTGACGGGGTTTTTACGTCGACGTCGTTCGAGCGGATGCGTCCGAACGCCTGCAAAATCGGCCGAATTGTGTTGATTTCGCTCCTGCGAACCTGCGACACTGGCTGGGTTCGGGTGACGTAGGCGTCGCGTGACGTCGTGCCCGACCTGTTACATGTGGTGCGCGCGGGGCGACGTTCGGAGCGCGAGGTGCGACGGAAATGCATCAGAATGTTCCACGTGGTGCATCGGGTTGTGCGGGAAATCAGTTGAGAATCGCGCGGATGTTCCAAAATGTTCCATCTTTCGTTGTAGGGAGGAGAGCGGCGCAGACGTGCATGCGGAGCCCGCTTGCTTCGTTCAGCGCGGCAGCGTGGATAGAGTCGCGACGTCGCGTCTGACAGTTCGCACAGGAGTCCTCATGCGCATGCTCTCGGTGATGTTGGTGTTGTTGATGTGCACGATCGCCCACGCGAAGGTGAAGCTCGGCATCGACGTGTTGCGCGACGACGGGTTCAAGCCGCTCTCGGGGTTGCGGGTCGGGCTCGTGGCGAACCCAGCGAGCGTGGACTCGAACCTCGTGCCGACGGCGGTGGTGCTGCACGAGGCGGCGGGCGTGAAGCTGGTCGCGCTGTTCGGGCCGGAGCATGGCGTGTGGGGCGACGAGTGGGCGGGCGACAAGGTGCCGGACCGACGCGACCCGCGGCTCGGGCTGCCGGTGTTCAGCTTGTACGGCAAGACGCGGAAGCCCACGCCGGAGATGCTCGCGGGGGTGGACGTGCTCGTGTTCGACCTGCAGGACATCGGCGCGCGGAGCTACACGTACATCAGCACGCTGAAGGAACTCGTCATCGCGTGCGGCGAGCAGGGGAAGAAGCTGGTGGTGCTCGATCGCCCGAACCCGCTCGGCGGCGAGCGCGTGGAGGGCGGGCCGGTGACGGATGAGAAGTTCCGGTCGTTCGTGAGTCACCTCGACGTGCCGTACCTGCACGGGATGACGACGGGCGAACTCGCGGTGATGCTGCGCGAGCAACACGCGCCGACGTGGGACGGGCTCACGGTGATCAAGATGCAGGGCTGGACGCGCGGCATGACGTGGAGCGACACGGGGCTGGAGTGGGTGCCGACGAGCCCGCACATCCCGCACGTCGACAGCATCGCAGGGTACGCCAGCACGGGGATCGCGGGCGAGCTGTCGTCGATCACGATCGGCGTGGGGTACACGATGCCGTTCCAACTCGCCGGCAAGCCCGGCGCGGACGGCGAGGCGATCGCGGACAAGCTGAACAAGCTCTGGCCCGATGCGCCGAAGGGATCGGTCTTCTTCCGGCCGGCGAAGTTCAAGCCGTTCTATGCGGCGTTCAAGGGCGAAGGGTGCGGCGGGGTGCAGATCCACATCGACCCGAAGACGGCCCCGTCGCTCGTCGAGATCAACTTCCGCATCATGGAAGCGCTCGGCGCGAAGGAGATCCTCGAGGCGGCCCCGACCCGGCACGACATGTTCGACAAATGCGTGGGCAGCGACGATGCGCGGCTCGCGTTGTTGAAGGGTGAGAGCCTCGAGCCGGTCTTCGCGAAGTGGCGGGCGTACTGTGACGAGTTCAAGGCGAAGCGGAAGCCTTGGCTGCTGTACTGAACTGTCGGGGTCTTCAGAACGAAGACGCGAAGGATCGAAGTGCAGCGAAGAAGGGGATGAGATGAGAAATGACACCAAAGCAGAAGGCGAGTCGGATGTCCGACTCGCCTTCCGTAATCTGTCTTCGTTGTACTTCGCTTCTTCGCGACTTCGTCCTGAGAACGAAGAGTTACCACGCGAAGTGGGCGAACGCCTTGTTGGCATCGGCCATGCGGTGGGTTTGTTCGCGGGTGTTGATCGCCTTGCCTTCCTTCTTGTAGGCAGCGACGAGTTCGTCGGCGAGGCGGACGGCCATCGGGCGGCCCGATTCGCCGCGGCAGGCTTCGAGGATCCAGCGGATCGCCAGCGACTGCTGACGACGCTTGTTCACCTGCATCGGCACCTGGTAGTTGGCACCGCCGACGCGCTTCGAACGGACCTCGACGAACGGCTTGACGTTGTTGAGGGCGGCGTCGAACACCTCGAGCGGCGGGACGTCGGCGATCTTCTTCGAGATGATGTCGAAGGCTTCGTAGACGATCTTCTGGGCGGTCGCCTTTTTGCCGCCCCACATGATGCAGTTGATGAACTTGCTGACGAGCTTGGAGTTGAAGCGAGGATCGGGCTTGAGGATCTTCTCGCTGGCAGTGAACTTCTTGAAGGCCATGGCTGTTTTGCTGTTGGGGGACGAGAGTTTCGGGTTGGGTTGCGAGTCGTGACTATGCTTATCGCGGACCGGTCATCGTCGGAGCCACCAGATCAACGCGCCGATAAGCACGAGAATGGCGATGCCGAACATGACGAGCCCGGAGTAGCTCGTCTGCACCTGCTGCACGCTGGCCGTGTTCTGTTGGGCGAGGAGGAAGCTCATCGCTCAATCCTACGACGCGTCCGGCGTGACAGTTCGATGCCGACGGGCTTACTTCTTGGAGGTCTTGGCGCCGTACTTCGAGCGGCTCTGCTTACGGCCGTCGACGCCGAGCGTGTCGAGCGCGCCTCGGACGATGTGATAGCGAACGCCCGGCAGGTCGCGGACGCGGCCGCCGCGGACGAGGACGATCGAGTGTTCCTGCAGGTTGTGCTCTTCGCCGGGGATGTAGGCGGTCACTTCCTTGCCGTTCGACAGGCGAACGCGGGCGATCTTACGAAGGGCCGAGTTCGGCTTCTTCGGGGTCATGGTCTTGACCTGCAGGCAGACGCCGCGCTTCTGCGGGCTCTGCTCGAGGTCCTTGACCTTGTTGATGCGAGCCAGCGCCTTGCGCGGCTTCTTCACAAGCTGGTTAATCGTGGGCATAAACGCGTAACTTTCAGGTGACGCAGACGTCTTGCGAAACGACCGATTCGACCGAGCGACGCGAATGCGACACCCGACCGACACAATGCAACCCGGACTCGCGCGCCGCGACGAAGTCAGCCACGACCCGTCGCGCAGCGCAGTCCGGCAATATACGGTGTCGGGATTCGCGGTTCAACGGGGGCCGTTCGGTTTTTCGCGGGCTTGAACTGCCCCAGCGGAGCTGGGGCAGCCGGCGTAAAGGTGGTCCGATCAGGACTTTGCGTAGACTTCGCGCTTGAGCGTGACCACGTCGGGCAGGTTGCGGTAGTAGTCGTCGTAGTCGAGCCCGTAGCCGACGACGAACTCGTCGGGGATGTCGAATCCGACGTAGTCGGCCGGGGTTTGCGTCGCCTCGGGGCGGTCTTTTCGGAGGAGGACGCACACGCGAACGGTGGCCGCCCCCATGTCGCGGAGCATCGGAACGACGGCCCGGATGGTCGAGCCGCTGTCGAGGATGTCGTCGACCAGGATGACGTGCCTGCCCGTCAGGTCGCCGACCTTCTTGTAGTTGATGGTGACGCCCTGGCTCGTGGTGGCCGTGCCGGGGTAGCTGCTCACGGTCATCAGGCCGATCTTCATCGCCATCGGGATGTGGCGCATCAGGTCGCACGCGAAGATCATCGCACCGGTGAGGATGGGGACGATCGTCACCTCGCCTTCCCCGTTCTTCGTCATGTGGTCGTGCGTGATCTGCTCGGCCAGTTCGCGGACGCGGTGCTGGATCTTCTCGCGCGGGATGAGGACGCGTTCGATGTCGGCGTGCATCGGCGGAAGCTTAACGATCGGCGCTCCCGTCGACCAACTCGCGGCGCGCCGACGTCGAGGTATCATTCCGACATGCTTCGCACCGCGCTGCTCGCGTCGATCGTGCTTGCGTCTCCCGCGTTCGCCGTGTCGCACCAGACGGCTGAGCCGTTCGTCGGCGTGACGCATCACCGTTTCATCCAGACGCCGGCCGACAAGCCGGAGGGGCCGTTCCTTCGGCCGGTCGTGGTGGACGTGCTGGAGATCGACACGCGTGCCGAGGGGGTGTCGTTCCTCATGCAGCCGGGCAACGGCGATGCGCCGGGGGAGATCACGCGCATCACCACGCGGGCATTCGTCGATGGCGTGAACGCGCAGATCGGCGTGAACGTCGGCTTCTACGACACGGCCGCCAAGTATGGCGGGCTCGATACCGACTTGATGCACCTCGCGGCGAGCAAGGGCGACGTCTACAGCGCAGCCCGCGGCGGCGAGGCGTCGTTCAACATCTCGAAGGACAACGTGCCCGAGATCCTCGAGGCCGGGCCAGCCGGGGCGACGACGCTCGCGGGCAATCGCAAGGTCTACAACGCCGCGGGTGGCAATCAGCGCATCCTGACGGACGGCGAAGTCTCCGCGCCGCCGGACGCGAACTACACGAAAGCCCTCAACCCGCACACCGCGCTTGGCGTAAGCAAGGACAGGCGGCGCGTCTTCCTCGCGACTGTCGACGGTCGGCAGAAGGGCTACGCGGAGGGGATGCGAACGGACGAGTTCGCGCTCGTGCTGAAAACGCTCGGCGCGTGGGACGCCGTCAACCTCGACGGCGGCGGTTCGACGACGATGGTGATGGACGACTCGAACGACGGCGTGCAGAACGCCCGACTCGTCAACAGCCCGTCGGACAACTCGTCGAGCAGCACGCCCGGCCGCGAGCGCGTCGTCGCGAATAGCTTCGCCGTCTTCGCGAAGCCGAATCCGAGTTACAAGCCGATCCCGCCCGCGCCGAGACCGGTCGTGAGCAAAGTTGTTCGCGAGACGGTGAAGGAACGTGTCACGCTCGACGACTTCGAGAACGGCAAGGGTCACTTCGGCGCGGGCATCACCGCATCGGGATCGACGAAGAATGTTGCCGAGACGTCCAGCGCGACGATTGACCAGACGGTCGCGCATGACGGCAAGGCATCGCTCCGACTCGACGTGCGTAGCGCGCCAGAAGCTAAGGAGCAGGGCTTGCAACTGCGCGTGCTGTCCGGCGTAGGCAATCCCGACCAGAACCTCGTCGGCGAGAAGGCGCTCGGCAACGACGGATTCATCGGCTTCTGGCTCCGCGCGGACCCGAGCAATGACGGGCCGCTCTTCGTGACGATCTTCGTCGACGATGCCGGCGCCGACGGCATCGGTACCGAGCGCGGCGAGTTCCGGCAAGTGAAGGCCGACGGCGACTGGCACCTCTACCAGTGGAACGTGAACGAGGACGGCCACTGGACGAACGTCGCGAATGGTAACGGCGTCATCGACGGCGCGAACCTGACGCTCGACAGCATCGTCTTCAGCACCGCGAAGGACACGAAGGGCGGCAGCGCGTTCAACGGCAAGCTGTGGATCGACAGCGTGACCTACAGCCCGGGCGAACGCATTCCGACGACGCAGCCGAGGTAGAACGAAGCGTACTCTTTGTAAGCGTGCTCGCGCGGCTTGTTCGCGGATACGATTGGGGCAGATATGAGTGTCGGTAACATCGGAAAGAAGACGCAGACGCGCGAGCAAGATCGGCTAGACGATCTCGCGCGGAATCGCCTTCTGCGCAGGCAGGTCGCGACGACGTTCTTTCAAGGGCAGTTCTGGTTCATCCTGAAGAACGTGATCGGCTGGACGCTGATGCTGATCGCGTGGCCGGTAGGCATCGCGGTGCCGGGGCCGGGCGGGATTCCGGTGTTCCTGATTGGCTTCGCGCTCGCGAGCGTGCCGGGGAAACGGCGCATCACGAGTCACGTGATGCGCGGTCGGCCGATCCACATTCACCCCGGGCCGTACGTCGCCATCAGCACGGCCGTATCGGTCGTCGCGGTGCTCGTGCTGCTGTGGTTCATCCGAGCGAAAAAAGAGTGGCTGCTCGACGCGCTGCAACTTCGCGGTAGCCCGACGGGTGAGATGGCGGCGCTCATCGTCGTCGTGAGCCTGATCGCGGTGGTGGTGTGCTGGATTGCGATCCGAGTCGGGCTGCTCGGCGTCAACGCGATGCTCCGAGGCTTGCCTCGCGCGCGGCGATCGCTGCGGCCGTGGCTTCGGAAGTACGGCGTGAACCTTCTCCCGCGTCGCCGCGAGGTCGTCGATGGTTCAACCGAGCGTGTGAACGAGAACGAGATCTTGTCCCTCTCCGACGAAGGGCACGAGCGCCTTCGCCGTGCCGGCCGGTTCATGCTGGTGTGGGGTATCCGCATCGCGATCCTGGCGATCGCGTGGTGGGCGCTCGATCGATTCGTCTTCCCCGTGACTGGCAATCCCGCGCCGAGCGCGGTCCAGGCGACGACGCAGGGCACGTAGGGCATGGATTCGGGGACACTTCGCGGTCGACCCCGCTTGATCGGCACGGATGCCGCATCTTCCCGGACGTTGTGTATCGGGTTGTCGTTCAGGCGTTTCCCGCTTGTCTTGACGCGATGCGAATCGCTAGGGTGCGTGAGTCATGGCACGGATTCTCGTAGCCGTCAGCACCGCATGGGCCGCGCAGCGATTGATTGCGCCGGTCGGCGACCTCGCGCGGCGAATGAGCGCCAGCGTGATTGTCGCCCACGTGAGCCGTCCGAGCGGCGGCCAGCTTCGCGAGAACGAACAGGCTGAAGGTGAGCAGTCGGTGAAGACGCTCGCCGACGCGCTCGCGAGCGAGAGCATCGAAGTGGAAACGCTGCTGACGTTCGCCGACGACATTGCCCGCGCGATCGTGAACACGGCGATCGAACGCGAGGCGACGTTGATCGTGCTCGGCCTAACGGGCCGCAACATCTTCAGCCGGCTCATTGCGGGGAACGTGCCGGTGGAGTTGATCAAAGAGACGAAGATTCCCGTCCTGCTGATCCCGCCGGATTGGGACAAGACGTTCTGAGGTCACGCGTCACTGCGCGATGGCGATGCTCGCCTCGTGCACGCGTGATTCGCATCCGCTCAGCGCGCCGACGCCGCACACGATCAACACTGCGATCAAAACTTTCTTCATGGCAGGTGCTCCTTCACGGCCAGACGGGGAGGTTGGACAGCCCGGCCGATTCGGGGAGGCCGAGCATGAGGTTGGCGTTCTGCACGGCCTGGCCGGCCGCGCCTTTGCCGAGGTTGTCGATCGCGCTCAGCGCGATCACGAGGTTCCGCGTTGGGTCGGCGAAGTAACTCAGGAAGGCGAAGTTCGACCCGCTCGCCCACTTCGTGTGCGGGGCGGCCGAGCCGATGCGGACGAACGTGCGTCCTTCGTAAAACGCCCGCGCCGCGGCGAGACACTGTTCGGTCGTCGCGCCGCTCGTCGAACGCGCGTAGATCGTCGCGAGGATGCCGCGCGTCATCGGCAGCAGGTGCGGCGTAAAGACGAGCCCGCTCTCCGTGCCGGCGATCGTCTTGATCGTCGCGCTGATCTCGGGCATGTGCGTGTGCTTCAGCAGGCCGTATGCGGCAAAGTCTTCGTTCACTTCGGCAAAGCCGAACTTCGAATCGCCACCGCCTCGGCCCGCACCGCTGACGCCGCTCTTGGCGTCGACGACGATGTTCGCAGGCTCGATCAGCTTTGCCGCAAGGAGCGGCGCGAGCGCCGTGAGCGTGGCCGCGGGGTAACAGCCGGGATTGGCGATGCGCGTCGCGGTGCGGATGCGATCGGGCCAGACGTCGGAGAGGCCGTACGTCCAGCCGTCGACGTACCGATGGTCGCCGCCGATGTCGACGATGCGAGTCTTCGCGGGCACGCGGGCGAGCAGCGGCTTCGATTCGCCCGTCGGCAGCGACGCGAACAGCACGTCGAGGTCGGGCAGGGCATCGACGTCGAACTTCTGTATGACGAGGTCGGCGAGATCGCCCGAGAGTGCCGGATAGCGATCGCCGAGCCGCGACCCCGCGCTCGACTCGCCGGCCGCGTAGACGACCTTGAAGTTCGGGTGCGTGGCGCAGAGACGCAGCGCCTCCCCGCCGCCGTAGCCGCTGATGCCGACGATGCCGACTCTGAACGATTGACTCATGGCGGGGAGTGTAGGGAGGGCGAAGGGAGTAGGCGAGTAGGCGAGTCGATCACTCGAACACGATCATCTCGTGGCCGCTCGTGCTGGTGAGCTTCACGGTGGCGTAGCCGTCGACGTAGTCGAACGCGATCGCGCGATTGCCCGGCTGCAGCGTCGCCTTCGTCGGCTTCGCGTCGAAGCGCACGCTGATCGGCACGTCGACGAGCGGCGTGGGCTCTTCCACGAGGTCCAGATTCGGCGTACGGCGCTGCGGGGCGAAGCTTAGCACATGCGCGATCGTCTTCGTGCCGAGCCGCGTCACGGTCAGCTCGATGTGGCTCGGCGCGCCGTCGGCCCGCGTGAGCGGCTTCGGCAACAGCGACGACATCACGGCCGCGAAGAGACGCTTGATGTGCTGGTTGCCGTGCGTGGCGTACTGGCGGAAGAGGTCGAACCCGAACAACGCCCCGCGCGGCGTGGCCGTCGCGGCGAAGGCGTTCGTCTCGTCGCTCGGCGGCGTCTGGTTGTGGCCGGTGAAGTGCTGCCAGGTGCGATCGAAGTACGGCTCGACGATCTGGCCGAACGCGTGCGCATCGGTCGCCGGCGCGAGCTTGCACGTGGGCTCGTACAGCACGTGATCGGTGTCGACCACGCCCGTGACGGCCGATCGGTTGTAACGCAGGAAGGCGGTCTTCTTCGCGTGCGGCGCGACGGACGCCGCACCGACGATCGCCAGCACGTTGCCGCCGACGGCAGTAGCGTTGTCGAGCCCGGAAATGACGATCTTCGTCCCGCGTGCCGCGAGCGCAACCAGCTTCGCGTGCAGCGACGCGTCGATCGGATGCCCGTCGGGCACGATCAGCACGCTGAAGCGGTGCAGGTCGGGCGCGTCGGCATACGTGAAGTCGAATTGATGGAACGTCTGCTGCAGCAGTCGAACGACGCCTTCGAGGGAGTCGCCGGGCTTGGTGTGGTAGTCGCCGTTGACGTCTCGCAGGACGCCGATCTCGGTGAGTGGCGTCGCGCCGATGCAGAACGGCTCGCACGCTTCGACATGCTTGTAGACGTTGCCGATCAGTTCGTACGCGCCGCGCTCGAACGTGCCGCGCGGGTGGAGCTGATCGCCCACGCTGCACCCGCCGCCGTGGGCGAGCATCTGGGCGCACTCGTACTTCAGGGCCGCCTCGGGCTTGATGCCGCCGAAGTCGCTCCAGCTCTTGTGGAAACGCGCGGTCATGCCGATGAACGGCAGGCCGAAGTTGCGGGCGAAGCGGACATTGAGCGGGAAGTAGGTGTAGCCCCAGCCGCCGGTGGGCAGCGCTTCGATTTCGACGTGCTTGAGGTACTGGGCTTCCTGCGTGAGCTTCAGCTTCGGCCGCGAGTTGTACCACACGCGCGGCAGCTCGCCGCCGTTCGCGCGGGCGATGATCTCGTTGTAGCGCCGCATGTAGTCGTGCACGACGTGCAAGGCGTACTTTTTGCGATCCGCTTCACTCGTCGGATCGAGCCCGAGCTTCCGCTGGCCGGCCTGGGCCCAGTGGCTCACCGACTCCTGGTCCCAGCACATGTCGAGGAAGATGCCATCGACGGGCTTGAACTTCCGCACGACCTCGTCGATCTGTTCGCCGAGGAATTCGACGTACGGGCTCGACATGTCGAGGCACTGCCAGCTGAACGCGTTGAGTTCGAACGGCTTGTGCCGCCCGCCGCGAAGGCCGTCAGCGCGGAGGACCACCCAATCAGGATTCTGGTTGGCAGCCCACTCGTCGCACTGCACGCTGAGGTAGATCGGCGTCCTGATGCCGCGTCGCTTGCACGCCTCGACCTGCGCTTCGAGCATGTGGTTGTCCCGCGCGAGCGTGGGGTGACGCTCCGGCCGATTCGTGTCGTAGTACAGGTGCCCGTGATGGCACTTCGCGAAGAGCGTCACGCTGTTCACGTGTGCATCGGCCAGCGTGCGGGCGAACTCGTCGGCGTCGAAATCCCTGCCCACGTCCGGCACCCACGGGCCGGTGTGGAAGTCGAGGTGGATCTGACGCGTCGGCAGCGGATGAAGGGCCATGATGGGGCTGCGAATGTACGCGAAGTGTGCTATAGTGGAAGCGTCGCGTTCGCCCCGGAGCTGTGGCAGAGCGGTTTAATGCATCGGTCTTGAAAACCGACGAGCCCGAAAGGGTTCCGTGAGTTCGAATCTCACCGGCTCCGTTTGCTTTCGTGTGGGAACTGTGCGGCGACGCGACGCTGTCTCCAGCCCCTCACATCTTGGTGTGGTCCATCGCTTCGAGCCGCGAGATGAGTTCGTCCACGCTCGGCTCGCCCATCAGGCAGATCCAAGCGCCGTCCCGCACCGTCATCACCATATTGATGCTGCCGGACGATTGAAAGCGATACTCGACGCCGCCCACAACCTTTCGGCCGGCCGAGTCGGGGACCTTGAAGTGCTTGCCTTCGCCCACCGTCATCATGACGCGCTTGCCTGCGACGTCGAGCGACACGCACGTCACGTTGCGTCCCTCCACCTTCCGCACGCAGCACGGCATCTGACTTGCCGTCGCCGGGTCGACCATCATCGCATCGGTGTGGGCGTAGAGATCGGTCAGCATCTCGGTCGACGCCACGACCGGACGTGGGGCGGACAACATCACCGCTGCCGTCACCAGCACGATCACGCCCACCGAGGCCGCCGCGGCAAGATAGGGACGCGGGAACAGCTTCCGCCGATTCATCTCGCCCGGCCGCGGGATGGCTGCGCCGATGCACGATTCCAAACTCGCGAGATCGACCGGCGCATCGGCGAGCCGCCGAAGCCGGCGAGCGGCGGCGAGATCGAGATCGTTGTCGGGTTCGTTGGAGGAAATCATCGCGATTGCTCCGTTCGTTCGTCAGCTTTCATTGATTCGCGGCCGAGGTAGCCCAACTCTCTCGCTCGCGGCTCGAGCGCGTCCCGCAGCATCTCTCTGCCCCGATGGGCTCGCGACTTGATCGTGCCCGCGGGTACGCCGAGCACGTCGGCCGCTTCCATCTGCGGCATCCCTTCCACGTCGACGAGTAGTAGCGTCCAGCGGATCTCGTCTGGCAGCTGCTGCAGCGCGTCGATGATGTCGGCATCGCCAAAGCGGAAGAGGATGTCTTCCGGATCGGCCCAATCTTCGTTCTGCTCGCTCGCCGCATCGCGTTCCGGAACATCTGCGTCGCCGAGCGCGACCGTGGGATGCGCATTCCGCGATCGAAACCGATCGATCCAACTGTGCCGCAGGATCGTGAGCAGCCACGATTTCGCATTCGTGCCCGGCCTGAGCGATTCGAGCGACTCGTACGCCTTCAGCATCGTTTCCTGCGACAGGTCGTCCGCTTCGCTCGCGTTGCGGGCGAGCAGCCGCGCCGACCGCACCACGGCGGCCGCGTGCGGCCAGATCTCGGCATAGAAACGCCTGGCGGCCTGTTCGTCCGTCAGGGTCGAGCGGATGCGCATCATCTGCACCCATCATAACGGTGGACGCCGGTCGCCAGGTTCAATGGAAAAAACTTGGGCCGGTTGAACCTTCAAGCTGGGGCGACTCGTTCATCTGGGCAGCGGCACATTCCGCGCGAAAGTTGCTGTCCCATGCGTCTCCTGCTCATTCCGCTGATCTCGCTGTCGCTCGCCGGCTGTGTGCTGAAGCCTCAGGAGGCGAACCGGGAAGCCGATCGGTTATCGGCTGCGGGCGATCGCTACGGGTATGCACGGGGCGAACCGACCACTCGCGCTGCTGCGCCCGAACTGCCGGATCAGCCCACTTGGCGCGACGTGCTGCGTCGCGCGTTTCTCGCCAATGGCGACCTTGAGGCTGCTTACTTCGAATGGGCGATGGCGGTCCAACGGATCGATCAGGCCGGGACATGGCCGACGTCGAACTTGGAACTCGGATTCGAATACATGTTCTCAGGCGAGCGCATGAAGGCGTTCGACCGGACGACGCTGTCGGTGGGCCTGATGGACCCGTCGGCATTGCCGAACAAGACATTCCAGAACGCCAAGGTGGCCACGCACGAAGCCCAGGCGGCCGGCGAACGGTTTCGGGCGGCGAAGTTCGATCTGCAGATGCGGGTCTTGCAGGCGTGGGCCGATTACGCGCTGCAGGCGGAGCAGGTGCGGATCAACCAGGAGAACGTATCGCTACTGAGGATGGTGGCCGACACGGCGGCGAGTCGCGTGCGGACGGGCGGGCCGCAGCAGGAGCAGCTCCGGGCGGGCGTCGAACTGCGTCTGGCGGAGAACGATCTCGCGACCTCACAGGCCACGCTCGGTCAGCAGCGAGCGAAGTTGAACGCACTGCTGCATCGCGATGCCGCAGCACCGCTGACGGCACCCGCGGAGATGCCCGAGCCGCGCAAACTGGCTTCGACAGACGACGAGCTCCTCTCGGCCGGTGTAAAGAACAACTCAGAACTCGCCGCGCTTGGACGCGATGAAGAAGCTCGCCGTTCCGCCATCGAACGCGCGCGAATGGAGTACCTGCCTGAGATCAATCCGATGGCGGCGTTCACGGGTTCCGTGTCGCAGTCCGTCGGCGCAACGATCGGCCTGCCTACGCAGCTGCCGCGCATCCGCGCGATGGTGGCCGAGTCGCGGGCCGACCTGCGCCGAGTGCAGGCGATGGCCGGCCAAGCGCGTGCCGACCGAGCGGGGCAGTTCGCCGCGACGCTGCTCGCGCTGCGCGACGCCGAGCGACGCACCAGTGTCTTCGAGCGCGACGTGCTACCACTCGCGCGGCAGACGGTCGACCTGACGCGTCGCAGCTACGCGGCCGGTACGGCGAGCTACCTCGATCTGATCGACGCGCAGCGCACGCTCCTCGACGTCCGAAAGATGGCCGCCGAGGCCCGCACGATGCGGGAGAAGATGCTGGCCGAGTTGGAATCGCTCGCGGGGGTCGACATCGAAACGCTGGAGACCGCTAGTCAGGAGTCGCCATGAAGAACGCCGCGTCATTCGTCGGGATCGCGTTACTCGTTGCCGTCGCGGCGGCGGTGGCGTTCGCGGTCGGACGTGGTTCGAGCAACACGGCTCCTGCAGGCGGAACCGCTCCGGCCGCGACGTCGGCGAAGCAGCTCTGGACGTGTTCGATGCACCCGCAGGTGGTCCAGGATCACCCGGGCCAGTGCCCGATCTGCCACATGGAACTGACGCCGGTCCGATCGGCGGAGGGGGACTCGCACGCCATCACAATCGACCCCGCGATGCTGCAAAATATGGGCGTCCGCACGGCCGTCGTCGCCAAAGGGCCGCTCGTGTCGAGCGTGCGCGTGGTCGGTTATCTCGAAGAGCCCGAGCCGCTGCACCGCGACATCAACCTGCGCGTGAACGGATGGATCGAGAAGCTGTATGCCGACACCGACGGCATGGTCATCACCGAGGGCAAGCCGCTGTTCGACCTGTACAGCCCGGAGCTGACGGTCGCGGTCGATGAACTGATCGCAGCGCGGAAGCAGTCAGCCGGCGCAGCGGCAAATGGAACGCAGCAGTCGCTCGTCGACGCAGGGCGGCGAAAGCTGCAGCAGTTCGGGCTCACCGACAAGCAGATCGATGAGCTGTCGCAGCTCGAAGCCGCGCCGCGGAACATCCCGATCCTCGCACCCATCAGCGGCCACCTCACCGCGAAGATGGTGTACGAAGGTGCGGCCGTGAAGGCGGGCGACCTCGTCCTGCGACTCGCGTCGCGGCACCAGATGTGGATCGACGCGCAGGTGTACGAACAACAGATGCCGCTCATCTCGGACGGTCAACCCGCGCGGGCGACGCTGGTGTCGCAACCCGGCAAGACGTTCGAGGGCAAGGTGCTCTTCATCCACCCGCATGTCGACCCGTCGACGCGAACTGCACTGGTTCGCATCGAGATCCCGAACGGCGATCTCTCGCTGCGGCAGGGCATGTACGCGACCGTCGAAATCCTTGCGGACAACTATGTGGAGGCGCTGCTCGTCCCGCGCGAAGCCGTCATAGATAGTGGCCGAAAGCAGGTGGCGTTCGTCGACCTCGGCGAAGGACGATTTGAGCCGCGATCGGTCACGCTCGGCATGGCGGGGCAGGACGGACAAGTGCAGGTGCTGAGCGGTTTGCGCGAGGGCGAGCGCGTCGTCACGAGCGGCCAGTTCCTGCTCGACAGCGAGAGCCGGATGCGCGAGGCGCTTGCGAAGTTCGGATCAACGACGACGCCGGAGCAGGCTCGCGCCGATCAGCCGATAGCCATGGCACCGTCGACAACGCATGCTCACGCCGGTGCGACAACGTCGCCAATCAAGGTCGTCGTGCCGCACACAGATGACATCGTGAAGGAGTATTTGGCCCTTGCGAAGGCGTTCGGTGCCCGGCAGGAGTCGGACCGCGCGCTCGACGTATCACCCCTGGCGGACGCCACCGTGATGGCCGCCGAGCACGCGAGCGGCGACGCGAAGCCGCTCGCAGAAGCAGTCCATCGCGCCGCGAAGGTAATGGTCGGCCAATCGCTCGATGAGCAGCGGCGCAAGTTCATCGACTTGAGCAACGCCGTCGTGGCGCTCGTGCGAGTGTCGCCGCCGTCGAAAGACGCAGTCCCTTCGCTCTACCTGATGAACTGCCCGATGGCCTTCGACCTCGGCGAGGCGCACTGGCTTCAGGACAGCGACTCCGTCGCCAATCCGTACTACGCGACCACGATGAAGAAGTGCGGGTCGGTCGTCGAGACGTTTGCTCGGTGATTGCGGGTGTGCCGTGCCTCTGCACTGAAGTCTAAAGCCATGATCGCCCGCATCATCGAGTACTCGCTCAAGAACCGCTTCCTCGTCCTCGCGATGACGTTGATGCTCGTGGCGGCGTCGGGCTGGTCGCTCACGCGTCTGAAACTCGATGCCATTCCCGACTTGTCCGACGTGCAGGTGATCGTCACCACCGAGTTCCAGGGGCAGAACCCGCAAGTCGTCGACGATCAGGTCACTTACCCGCTCAGCAGCGCGCTGCTCGCGGTGCCCGGAGCCAAAGTCGTACGCGGCTACTCGATGTTCGAGCAGTCCTTCGTCTACGTGCTGTTCGAGGACGGCACCGACATCTACTGGGCGCGGTCTCGTGTGCTCGAATACCTGAACTTCGCCCGCGACCGGCTGCCGAAGGGCGTCGAGCCGAAACTCGGGCCCGACGCGACGGGCGTGGGTTGGGTGTACCAGTATGTTCTGCTGCCCGGCTGGTACTCGCCGGATCATCCGAAGGGCTTGTGGCGCGACGCCGAGCAGGACCGCTGGTACGCGACGCCGAGCGATGCGCCAGATTCTCGGCGATCGTCGCTCGTTCGCGTGCGTGGGTGGGAGAAGCCGGGGGCGGACCCGATCACGGGCAAGCCGCTCGTGAAGGCGGAGATCGACCTCGCACAGCTGCGGAGCCTGCAGGACTGGTACCTCCGCTTCCCATTGACGAGCGTCGACGACGTATCCGAGGTCGCCAGCATTGGCGGCTTCGTGAAGCAGTACCAGATCGTCGTCGACCCACTGCAGTTGAAGGCGTACGGCGTTCCACTCCGCGACGTGATGATGGCCGTTCAGCGGAGCAACAACGACGTCGGTGGGGCGACGATCGAACTCTCCGAGAACGAGTACATGGTCCGCAGCCGCGGATATCTGAACGGCGTGGAGGACCTGAAGAAGGTCGTCGTCCGCATGCCGACGGCCGGCGCGGGGATGACTGGCGGGCCCGATACGGCGGGCGTTGCCGCGTCGCGCGGGACGCCTATTCTGCTCGGCGACGTCGCCAGCGTGCAGATCGCCGGCGAGATGCGCCGCGGCATCGGCGAGTACAACGGCGAGGGCGAAGCCGTCGGTGGAATCGTCGTCGCTCGCTTCGGAGCGAATGCGCACAAGGTGATCGCCGACGCAAAGGCGAAACTGTTCGAACTCGAAGACAGCCTTCCGCCCGGCGTGTTCGTCAAGACGACCTACGACCGCTCCGCGCTCATCGATCGCTCGATCGCCACGCTGCGCCACACGCTGATCGAAGAGATCGTCGTCGTCGGGCTGGTATGCATCCTGTTCCTGCTGCACGCTCGCAGTGAACTGGTTGCGGTGTTCGTCGTGCCCGCCTCGGTCGTCACGTCGCTGCTCGTGATGCACCTCGTGGGCATCAACGCGAACATCATGAGCCTGGGCGGCATCGCGATCGCGATCGGCGTCGTGGTCGACTCGGCGATCATCATGGTGGAGAACGCGCACAAGCACCTCGACCGCGATGAAGAGCGCGTCCACGCCGGCCACGCCCCGCGGCCGAGGTACGAACTGATCCGCGACGCAGCAGTCGAGGTCGGGCCGCAATTGTTCTTCTCGCTGCTCATCATCACGGTGAGCTTCCTGCCGGTCTTCGTGCTGGAGGGCGAAGCGGGGCGGCTCTTCAAGCCGCTTGCGTTCACAAAGACGTTCGCCATGGCGGCGGCGGCGTTCTTGTCCATCACCATCATCCCGGTGCTGATGTACTACTTCATCACGAGCCGGGTTCTGCCGACCTCTTGGGGGCGAACGCGGAACACGGCGATCACGCTCGCCTCGATGCTCGTGCCGGCGGCCGCGCTGGTGCTGATTGCGTCCACCACGCAGACGCTCGCACCCTACAAGTGGTGGATTGGTATCGGTTGGGCGGTGCTGATCGGCATGCTGCTGATCCCGCAGAAGATCATCCACGAGAATCGCTCGCCGATCTCGAACGTGTTGCAGTGGCTCTACGCGCCGGTCTTCCGTCTGGCGATGCGACACCCGGTCGTCGTCATCGTCTTTGCTCTGCTGGCGCTCGCGTCGACGTACTACCCGCTCTCGCGTATCGGCACGGAGTTCATGCCGCCGCTTGATGAGGGCGACCTGCTCTACATGCCAACGGCCGACCCGTCGCTGTCGGTCACCAAGGCGAAGGAGATCCTTCAGCAGACCGATCGACTCATCAAGACGTTCCCCGAAGTGCTCACCGTCCACGGAAAGATCGGCCGAGCGGAGACGGCGACCGATCCCGCGCCGATGTCGATGGTCGAGACGGTGGTGCAACTCAATCCCGATCGCTCGCAGTGGCGCAGCACGTCGCTCAAACGCTTCCACAGCGACTGGCCCGACTGGCTCGCGTGGCCATTCGAGCACACGTTTTGGCCGAGCGCGCGGCCGATCACGATCGGCGAACTCAAGTTCGGCTGGACCGACGCCGACGGCACGCAGCACCCCGGCCTGAACGCCGCCGTCTCGCTGCCCGGCATGGCGAACGCGTGGCCCTTCCCGATCGAGAACCGCATCAACATGCTCGCGACGGGCATCAAGACGCCCGTCGGCATCAAGGTGTACGGCCCCGACCTGGAGAAGCTGGGTGAACTCGCCGAGCGCGCCGCGAACGCGGTACGGTCGGTCCCCGGCACGGTGAGCAGCTACGCCGAGCGCACCGTGGGCGGCTACTACCTCGACATCGACATCGACCGCGCCGCGGCTGCTCGGTACGGCATGACGACCGGCGACGTGCAGGACGTCATCCAAACCGCAGTCGGCGGGATGAACATCTCGACGACGGTTGAAGGGCTGCAGCGATACCCGCTCAACCTGCGCTTCGCCCGAGACTACCGCGACGATCCGAACTCGCTCCGTGAACTGCTCATCGCCACGCCGGCGGGCGGGCAGATCCCGCTGGGGCAGATCGCGACGATCAGCGTCAACCCCGGGCCGCCGATGATCCGCAGTGAGAACGCGCAGCGGACGGCGTGGGTGTTCGTCGACATCGCCGGGCGCGACCTCGGCTCGTACATCGCCGAGGCGCGCAGCGTCATCGCGCGCGACGTTCCCATGCCGCCGGGCTACACGGTTTCGTTCGCGGGCACGTTCGAGATGTGGGAACGGACGTTGCCGCGGCTCATCGTGGCGAGCGCGCTCACGCTCGTGGTGATCGTGCTGCTGCTGTACCTCTCGTCGCATAGCTGGGTCCGCGTCGCGGTGGTGATGCTTGCGGTGCCGTTCAGCCTTGTCGGGGCGTTCTGGTTCATGCACGTGCTGGGCTACAACCTGTCCCTGGCGTCGGTGATCGGCATCATCGCGCTGGCGGGCCTGGATGCGGAGACGGGGATGGTGATGCTGCTGTACCTCGACAACAGCATCGACCGGTTCCGCCGCGAGGGACGGCTTGTGAGTCGTGAAGAACTTCGTCACGCCGTGCACGACGGCGCGGTGATGCGCATCCGCCCGAAGGCGATGACGGTCGCCGCGGCGTTCATTGGTCTGCTGCCGCTGATGTGGGCGGACGGGTCCGGGGCCGACACGATGCGCCGCATCGCCGCCCCGATGATCGGCGGCCTGCTCATCAGCTTTGCGATGGAATTGGTCGTCTATCCGATCGTGTTCTATCTCTTTCACGCCCGCGAGATCCCGGGAGTTCGGTCGTAGGGCGTGTGGCGGCCGCGATTGGTTTGTCACATCGCTAACTGTTAGGCAGCGGCTGAACCATCCGATTTTCTGTTGACGATATTTTGCGGAAAGGCTATTCACCTTGTCGCAGGTCTCGTCTGCGCTCGTTCAGGGAGATGGGTCGGAACAACGGAGGATGCAATGATCGCTCGTCGAATTCTGCCGCTGTTGCTCGCGGTCGCCGCCGTGCCTGCTGTGGCGCTGGCTCAGGACAGCGGTCTACGGTTCGTTCAGATTGCAAACCCGAACACGTCCTCCTTCAACGGCGTGAACGTCTACAACTTTCGCACGACGCGATCGATCAACGACAACGGCGTCGTCGTCGGCGCACTGAACCCGACGCTTGGCTTCGGCGGATCGGCCTATTACAGCATCAACGGCGCGCCGGTCGTGACGATCGCGCCGATCAACAGCCAGAGCATGCAGGCAGTCGCCGTGAACAACAGCGGCCTCATCGTCGGCATCTCCACGAGCGGAACGCTCGCGACGCCCTGGTACTACAAGATCGGCACGAACACGACCGCGCAAGCGATGACGTCTGACCCGGCGTTTCCCGTCACGGCGACGCAGTTCGTCTTCGGCATCAACGACCAGAACACCGTCGTCGCCACGCAGCGCGGCGGAACCACGACGCGCGGCTACTACTGGCTCCCCAACGCCAGCGGCCTGCCAGTCAACGCGCCGACGGCCGTCACCGCAGTGGCGGGGACGGGCACCAACACCGGCGTGCAGGCGATCAACAACGTCAGTCCGCGCGGCGTCGCGGCCGGCTTCGGACAGAACGGCTCGTTCGCCATTCCCGTGCAGTACAACCTGAACACGCCGTCCAGCACGCAGCTGCTCAATAACGGGTTCGGCGGAAACGAGGTGACCGGCATCAACGACGCCGGCGTGATGGTCGGCCAGGGCCGGGTGACGTCGGGCGGGCAGCCCTTCACGCAAATCTTCTCGGCCAGCACTGCTCCGGTGCCGTTGCCGAACTACACGGGCAGCCCAGGCTTCACCAGCAGCAGCGGTGCGCAGATCGCCAACCTGGCGAACACCAATCTCGTCCTCTACACGGTGAACGATGGCGCGTCGTCGGTCGCCGTGCTTTACAACGGCCTCACCGGGCAGGCGTTCAACCTGAACACGGCTGCGATGCAATCCACTGCCGGCGGCGCAATCACGCCGAGCACGACGATGACGCTGGGCTCCATCAACAAGTGGGGCCAAGTTCTCGTCTCCGACAACAATACGCTCGGCAATTCATACATCGGCACGCCCGAGATGCGGTGGCAGGGCCCGAACCGCGCCGGCGCGAATGTGAGCGGTGATTGGACGACGTCAGCAAACGCGTGGAGTTGGGGCGTCACGCCTGGCGCAATGCATCCGGTTTACATCGACTCGGCCGCTGCCGGTGCGTTCACGGTGACGCTCAACTCGTCGACCGCACAAGCGGCGGAACTGAACATCGGCACGACCGGCACGGGCACGCCCACGCTGCAGGTCACCGGATCGCTGCGCGTGACTGCCAACGACGGCACGACCTTCGGCAATTACTCGCGTTGGTCCACTGGCGTGACCACCGTCGGCGCGCTCGGCACGCTCGCGCTGTCGGGTGCTACATTTAGTTCAGATGGCGGCATCACCGTCAGCGGCGCGATCTCGACGTCCGCCAGCGCGACGTCGTCGATCATCCGCAGTTCGGCTGGAACGCTCAAGTTCGTGGGCGGTGCCCGAACGATCACGGTCGCCGACGGCGCAGCGGCTGTCGACCTTCGAATCGAAGCGCCGATCTCGCAGGGCCGATTTATCAAGGCGGGCGATGGCGTGCTGGTGCTCGCCGGTGCCAACACTTCGACGAGCGGAATTCAGATCAACGCTGGCGTCGTCCAGATGGGAAGCGTCAACGCGCTGAACAGCACGCTACCCGCCGACATCTCGTTCGGCCCGGGCAGCACGGGCATCCTGCGGCTGAACTCGTTTGCCCCGTCCGTCGCGTACATTAACAGCAACGCCAACGTCGGCGCGCCCGTGATCGAGAACGGCGGTCTCAACGCGGCGACGCTCACCGTCGACAACTTCGGCGACACCGCGTTTGCGGGAACGATCCGCGACGGGGGCTCCGCTCCGCTAGACATCGTGAAACGCGGCGCGGCCACGCTCACGCTGTCGGGGACGAACACGTTCACGGGCGGGCTCAGCTTGACCGGAACCGGAAGGGTTGTGCTGGCGTCACCCGAGGCTCTTCCCGCGTTCCGAAGTCTTTCGATCGGTGCCGGGACGACCGTGCAGGCGGCTCCGTCGGGTGCGAATCCGAAGAACAACGTGCGCGTCTTGTCGTTCAGCATCGCCGGCGCCGCGACGCCTGCCGGCACGCTCGATCTGACGACAAACGTGCTGGTGGTCCGCTACACGAGCCTCACGCCTTTCAACCTGATCGAACAGCAAGTGGCGGCCGGCCGTGGTGCGGCAGGCACTTGGACGGGACTCGGCATCACCTCGTCTTCCGCCGCGGCGAACCCCGCGTCGTACGCGCTCGCCACCGCGGAGGCGAGTACCCTTAGCGTAACCAACGTCGGCGGCGTGGTGCTGGGTCCGACCGACGTCGTCGTCGCCTACACACGGCTCGGCGATGCGAACCTCGACGGCCTCGTCAACTTCGACGATCTGCTCGCGCTCGCTGCGAACTACAACCAAACGATCGCCCGCAACTGGGTGAACGGCGACTTCAACTACGACAACAGGGTCAACTTCGACGACCTGCTCATTCTGGCTGCGAATTACAACCAGGCGGCCGGCACGCCTGGCGGCACATGGGCGTTAGGACTCGCATCCGTTCCGGAGCCGAGCGGCCTGCTCGCCCTCGGTTCGCTGACGGTGATCCTCAGTCGTCGAATGATCCGCAGCCGCACCTGATCGCAATTCGCGCTCGCCGGCCCAACTCACCAGTCGCCAGCTCAACTCGATCGACAATCGCAAAGCTCGGTGAGCCCATCGGCGAGTGTCCGGCTCTAACGCCGGGCCACGCGTTCGTCCGTCGCCAAGGTGTGCCCGTTTCTTCGCATCGTCTTGATGCGAAATGCAGTGATCGTTCAGTACGTGAGGACGTACGCCTTGCGGAGCGTCGCGACGTCGTCGATCGTTCGTACGATCCATGCTGCCACGTCCGCGCGCGACACCTTTGACGCCTGAACGCCGGCGAGGTTCTCGATCGCGCGGACGCGATCTGTGACGGGCCCGTTGCTGAGCGTGGCGGGACGCACGATGGTCCAGTCGAGCGCGCTCTCGCGGACGACCTGCTCCTGCCGCGTCTTGTCCTTGTAGATCTCGTTGAGCAGGAGCGGCTGCACGATCCAGTTGTACACGAAGCCGCCGTGCCCGCGGCTGTCGCCCGCGCCGATGCCGGTCACGCACACGAGCCGGAGCACGCCCGCGCTGCGCATCGCGGCGGCGAGATGACGAGTGCCTTCGGAGAGCATCGTCGTCGGCTTGCGACTCAGCTTCGTGCCGACGACGCTGACGACGGCGTCCTGCCCGATGACGGCTGCGTCGAGCGACGCGCGATCGGTGACGTCGGCCCGGACGACTGACACCGGCGCGTCGAACCCCGCCGTGGCTGGATTCCGCGCCGCCGCGGTGACGGCGTGCCCCGCGGCCACCGCTTGGCGGACGACCTCTCGGCCAGTCGGCCCGGTTGCTCCAATGACGAGCAGTTTCATCGATGTCTCCGGTTTAGGTGCAGTTGTTCGATTTGAGCGGTGCAGCTACGGCACGAGTCGTCGTCAGCTCGCGCGAACCTTCGCGTAGAAGTCGTCGAGTACTTTCATCATGGGCGAGTCGGGCATCTGCTCCCGAAGCAACGGCGCAATCCGGTCGAGCAGGGCTCGTGCCTGCTGAGGCTTGGCGTGGATGATGTAGACCTCTGCCATCGCGAGAGCGAAGCTGGCCCGCTGGACCGGCTCGAACTTCTTCTCCTGCAGCCAGGTGATCGCGAGGTCGGCCACGCGGGCCGCGTCGTCGTCTCGGCCGACGTCGATGTACATCTCCGCGAGCGCGGGATGCCACGAGGCGATCTGCACTTCGGGAAGCTGGGCGTCTCGTGCGCGCGCAATCTCGGCCGCCCAGCCGTCGGGTGCAGTTCGGTCGCCGGATGCCGATCGCGCCTTGTAGAACGCGCTCTTCGGTCGAAACGTGAGCAGATGCGTCGGGCCGTAGAACGCCTCGTACTTCCGGACGTTCTCGGCGGACAGGGACTTGGCCTCTTCAAGCCGGTCGAGGCGGACGAGCGAATCGACGACATCGGTTTCGACGCCGAGCACCGTCGGATCGGTATCGCGGGTCGCGGCGTCCGCTTCCTTAAGCAATTGGTTGCCGGCTTCGATGACTTGTTCGTAACGACCCAATGAGAAGTACGCGCGGATGAGCGAGCCTTCGGCCCATGTTCGCCACTTTCGATCGGCGTTTTCGGCTCGACCCTTGGCGATCGCCGCCTCACGCAGCGCGGCTGCTTCTGTCTCGCGCCGAGTCATGAGCAGCACGTCCGCGAGATAGATCTGGGCGCGCAGGCGTTCGTTCGCTCCGAGGTGTTTCGATAGCTCGTCCGCTTTGATGAACGACGCGTTCGCGGCCGCTGAATCCCGCGTGAACAGTGCGGATCGACCGCGCTGCGCAGCGCTTTCGAAACGCAGGACGTCGACGCCGGGATTCTGATCGCCGATCAGCGATGCGTCGGCGACGTCCAGCAACTGATTGCACAGGTCAACTTGCCCGTAATCGATCATCGCCTCGGCGAGCGACTGCGCCACTCGCGCGCGGACCATCGGGCGATCGGGCGGAGCGTCGAGGAACAGGTGCGCCTCGCGAATCGCCGCATCCTTTAGCAGGGCGCGGGGCCCGAGCCGATCGGGCCGGCCTTGGGAGAAGACACGCCTCAGATACCGTGCGACCTCTTCGGCATCTGCACGGGCGAGCTCTGCTTGAGATTTCGCTTGCTCGGCCGCGGTGCGCGCGAGCGCAGCCGCCGCGGCTTCGCGCTCGGCTCGCTTCATCCCGATCGCGAGGCTGGCGACACCGCCGATGAGCGAGAGAAACACGATCAAGCCCGCCGCGACAGGCACCTTGCGGCGACGGATGAACGTGCGCGTCAGGTACGTCCAAGACAACGGTCGCGCGGAGATCGGCTCGCCGCGCAGGTAGCGGCTGAGATCGTCCTCCAAGGCGCGAACGCTCGCGTAGCGCGAAGCACGCTCGGGCTCGAGACACTTGCGGGTCACGCAGTCGAGCTCGGCAGGTACGACGAAGCGCGGCTTCGATTCACTGTCGCGTCGGCCGGACGCTCTCCGGGCGCGGTCCGCAGGACCGGCGGGCCGAAGCGTGCGCAGCAGGTCGGCGATCTCTGTCGACGACTTATTCGCGAACTGGCTGTCGTCGAAAGGGCGGACGCCGGCGAGCAACTCGTGCAGCACCACGCCGAGCGAGTAGACGTCGGAACGCACGTCCGCGTCGGGCATGTGCGGGTCGGCTTGCTCCGGGCTCATGTATCCGAGCGTGCCCAGCACCTGGCCGTCGATGGTGTCTCGTGCGGCGCCGGGTTCGGGCTGAAGCAGGCGCGCGACGCCGAAGTCGATCACCTTCGCGACGGGCTGGCCGTCCCCCTCGCTGACGAGGATGTTGGAAGGCTTAAGGTCGCGGTGGAGGATGCCGCGATCGTGGGCGTGCTGCACTCCGCGGCAGACTTGCAGCACCAACTCCACCCGGGCGCGCAGGTCGAGCCGGTGCAGCGATGCGTATTCAGTGATCGGCAGGCCGTCGACGAGTTCCATCGCCAGGAAGAGACGTTCGTCGCCACGCGTGTTGTCCTTGGCAGAGCCGGCGTCGAGCAGGCGAGCGATGTGACGGTGTTCGAGCGTGGCGAGCGCATCGCGCTCGCTTTCGAATCGGCGAAGGACGCGCGCGCCGACGTCGCGTAGGCGAAGCACCTTTAGCGCGACCTCGCGCCGCATCGGCACTTCTTGTCGCGCGCGGTAGACGTCGGCCATGCCGCCCGAGCCAAGCAGGCCGAGCAGCGTGTACGGGCCGATCGAGCCGGCGTCCGTCAACAGTCCGGCGACAGCGCTGCTGTGCACGGCCGGATTGATGGGAGCGGCAGCAGCGGCGGCCTCGGCGAGCGATAGGCACTCGTCGCGCAGTTCCGGATCGTCGGCGAGCCGGGAACGAATCCAGTCGAGTCGCCGATCCGCGGGCACGCCTTCCGCGAGCAGCAGGGTCTCCTTCAGACGTTCGCGTCGTGGATCGCTCAAGTTCGGTGCTTTCCGTCGGGTGGCATCGCCGCCCCTGAGGACTCGACGAGCCGGCGCTGCAGCCACGCTTTGGCGAACACCCAATCGCGGCGCACCGTGCGCTCGGTGACACCCAGCGCCTGAGCGATCGCCGAGTCGCCCAGACCAAGGTAATAACGCAATAGCACCACCTGCGCGGACCGGAAGTCCTCCTTTTCCAGCTCTTTGATGGCGCCGTCGACCTCCAGTAGTTCGTCCGGCACGTCAATCGTCGCGACGGCCAGCCCATCGAGGGCGACGCGTTCGAGTTTTCCGCCTCGCTTCGCCGCGCCGCGCGCACGGGCGCGATCGACCAGCACGCTCCGCATCGCCATCGCGGCGGCTGCGATGAAGTGACGCTTGGAGTCCCAGCGCTTCGCGTCGTCGGCATTGAGTCGGACGAATGCCTCGTGCACCAGTTCCGTCGGCTGAAGCGACGCCCCGGGCGAAAGTGAACGAATCCGCGACTCAGCCAGCTCCCGCAGCTCCTGATACACGCGCGGCAGAAGCTCGCTGATGCCCGCGGGCCAACCAGCGGCTTCGACGGCGTGTTCCTCTGCTGGTTTCTGCGCGTCGGGAGCAGACATCCTAAAGAGTATACGTGCTTGGATCCGACACGCGAAGCCGTTCCGTCTATGGATGACTGGGCGCTCGTGTTGAGCGCAGCGAGAGCGAACGTTCACATCCGCATGTGTTAGCGCTGCGAGAAGTTCTGATGGCCTATTCGATTCGTTCCGCGGACGTGTCCGCGCTCCGGAGCGTAAGTCGTCTGACAGAGTGTGGAGTTTGCGTCTCCGCTCGATCGGTCACTCACGCCTCGAAGGAACAAGCCATCATGAAGTACTCGGACATGATCTCTCCCGACAACGCGGCACTCGTGCTCATCGATTTCCAGCCCGCGATGTGGCAGGGCGTTGAGTCTCACCAGCGCGTCGAGGTGTTCCAGAACGTGCAGGTGCTCGCGAAAACGGCCAAGCTCTTCAAGCTGCCGACCGTGCTCTCCACGGTTGCGAAGGACTCGTTCTCGGGGCCGTTCATGCCGGAGGTGACGGACCTCTTTCCCGGACATTCGATCGTCGATCGCACCAGCATCAACTCGTGGCTCGACGCCAACTTTCGCAAGGCCGTCGAGGCCACCGGGCGCAAGAAGATCGTGCTTGCCGGGCTTTGGACCGAGGCTTGCGTGATGTTTCCTTCGCTCGACCTCATCAAGAGCGGTTACGAGGTCTACATCCCATTCGATGCGTGCGGCGACGTCTCGAAGGAGGCCCACGAACGCGCTGCGCAACGCCTCGTGCAAGCCGGCGCGGTACCCATGACCTCGCTCCAGGTGTGCTTCGAGTTGCAACAGGATTGGGCGCGCAGCGCGACCTACGAAGGCGTCATGGACATCCTGCGAGCGCACACGCCGTACGGCATTCAGGTGCGCTTCAGCAAGTGGGCGCTCGGCGAACACGCGAGCGAGGGCGGCCACGGTTGAACGGCGGTCGGCGGATCGAATCGCTTCGCGCTCGCCGCTTTGGTCGGCGACGCCCGTGTCGCGCGCAGGGAGCGGGCACGGCTCTCCTGCAACTGGGACGGCTTCACGGCAAGCACCGGAGAACACTCCATGAGCACGCAAGCCTTGGACGCGCAATCGCCGCCGGACACGATCGTTCACAACGCGCTCGTCAGCACGGTCGATCCCGCACGGCCTAGTGCTCAGGCGGTCGCGATCCGTGACGGGCGCTTCGTCGCGGTTGGAGACGATCAGTCAGTGCTGCAACTCCGCGGGCGCGACACCCAGGTGATCGACGCGGGAGGGAGGCGCGTCATCCCCGGGTTGAACGACTCGCACATCCACATCATCCGGGGCGGGCTGAGCTACAACCTCGAACTCCGCTGGGACGGCGTGCCAAGCCTCGCAGACGCGATGCGGCTCCTGCGTGAGCAGGTGGCGCGCACGCCGGCCGGTCACTGGGTTCGCGTGGTCGGCGGATTCGCGGAGTTGCAGTTCGCGGAACGGCGATTGCCCACGCTCGACGAACTGAACGCCGCCGCGCCGGAGACGCCGGTGTTCATCCTCCACCTCTATGACCGAGCACTGCTGAACCGCGCAGCGCTTCGAGCAGTCGGCTACACCAAGGATACGCCCGACCCGCCCGGCGGCGTGATCGAGCGCGACCGAAACGGCGAGCCGACCGGACTGCTCGTCGCCAACCCGAACGCCTGGATTCTCTACAAGACGCTCTCGCTCGGCCCGAAGCTGTCGCACGAACATCAGGTGAACTCGACGCGTCACTTCGCGCGCGAGCTGAACCGGCTCGGCGTCACGAGCGTGTGCGATGCGGGAGGCGGATTTCAGAACTACCCCGACGACTACGTCGTCATCCAGGAGTTGCAGCGCCGCGGCGAACTCACGGTGCGCATCGCGTACAACCTCTTCACGCAACGACCGAAGCAGGAGCGCGAAGACTTCGCCAACTGGGCGGCGAACAACCGCATGTATCAGGGCGACGAGTTCCTGCGCCTGAACGGCGCCGGCGAGATGCTGGTGTACTCCGCCGCCGATTTCGAGGACTTCAAGGTCGATCGCCCGGAGATGGCCGCGAACATGGAGGCGGACCTTGAGGGCGTGGTCGGCCTGCTCGCGCGCAACAAGTGGGCATTCAGGCTCCATGCCACCTACGACGAGACGATTTCGCGAGCGCTGGACGTCTTCGAGCGCGTCGATCGCGATGCGCCGCTGCGAGACCTCCGGTGGTTCTTCGACCACTGCGAGACGATCAGCGATCGAAACATCGAGCGCGTCGCTCGCCTGGGCGGCGGCATCGCGGTGCAGCATCGGATGGCATTTCAGGGTGACTACTTCGTCGCCCGATACGGCAAGCGAGTCGCCGAACGAACGCCGCCGTTCAAGCGGATGGTCGACATGGGCGTGCCGGTCGGTGCGGGCACCGACGCGACGCGGGTCGCCAGCTACAACCCGTGGACGAGCCTCTCGTGGCTTGTCACGGGAAGGACCGTCGGCGGCACGGCGCTCTATCCCGAACAGAACCTGCTTTCGCGAGAACAGGCGTTGCAGTTGTACGTCAGTGGCAGTGCTTGGTTTAGTCGCGAAGAGCACGTTAAGGGACGCATCGCGCCGGGGATGCACGCCGATCTTGCGGTCCTGAGCGAGGACTACTTCGCCGTGCCGGTCGAACGCATCCGCGGCATCGAGAGTGTGCTGACCATCGTTGCCGGGCGCGTGGTCTTCGCCGCCGGTGCGTTCGCGAGTCATTCGCCGCCACCCATCCCGGTCCTGCCCGAATGGTCGCCCGTCGCGAAGTTCGGCGGGCACTGGCGTACTCATGCAAACGCTGCGTTGCCGCCAGTGCCGGTGTGCTGCGCCCACGGGTTCTCCTCGGCACCGCTCGGCCACGATGGCCTCTCGTCCACGCTCGGCTGCTCGTGTTGGGCGTTCTGATCGACCCCTTTCTGAAAGTGAGACCTCCATGCTCTCGTTGTTCTCGTCCACCGACTCCGCGCTGCTCCTCATCGATCACCAGATCGGCACGATGCAGCTGATCAAGAACCTGCCACTGGACCGCGTGCGCGCGAACACGCTGGCTCTGGCGAAGACGGCGAAGATCCTCGGGCTGCCCGTCGTGCTCACGAGTTCGCAGGAGGAGATGCTGCAGGGCCCGCTCATGCCCGAACTTGTCGCGCTGCTTCCAGAGGAGAACGAGGCACGCGTAAAGCGTGCCGGCATCGCCGACGCGTGGTCGGACGCGAACTTCGTCCGGGCGGTCGAACGAACGGGGCGCCGCAATCTCATCATGGCGGGCGTGACCACCGACGTGTGCCTCGTGTTCCCGGCCATCAACGCCGTTGCTGCGGGCTACAACGTGCAAGCGGTGATGGACGCGTCGGGCTCGCCCTACGAGGTGTCGGAGGAACTCGCGCGACGTCGCATGGCCGCCAATGGCGTCGTGTTGACTGCCACCGTCACGGTGATCGCAGAGCTGGCTCGGGATTGGAGTCGGCCGGAGGGCGAGAAGCTGAAGGGCGTCCTGTTTGCCGACGTGCTACCGAAGATCGGGTAGGCCCCGCGCAGGAGTCGCCGCATGTCTGCAACTGACCTCACCTCACGTCCGTCGGTGCTCATCATCGGTGCCGGCCCGGTCGGCCTGACGCTGGCGAACGAACTCGCGCGCCGGAACGTGCGGGTCCGCATCATCGACAAGGCGCATTCGATCCGCGAAGTCTCGAAGGCGCTCATCCTTCACGTGCGAACGCAGGAGTGTCTTGCCAGCGTCGGGGTCATGCCCGCGATCCTCGCCGAGGCACGCCCGCTCACGCAGGTGCTCGTCCACGCGTACGGCAAGCACATCGGCAGTTGGAATCTCGACGGCGTCGACGGGCCTTATCGGCATCCGGTCATCATCGGACAGAACCGCACGCAGCACTGCTTGCTCGACGCGCTCGCCCGGCGCGACGTAGAGGTCGAATGGAGCACCGAGGCGACGCAGGTTCAGACCTCGCCGGCCGGAGTATCCGTTACCTTGAAGAACTCCCGCGGTTCGGAGGCGATCGCGCCCGAATTCGTCGTCGGATGTGAGGGTTCGAGGAGCCTTGTACGTAGCGCCATCGGCGCGACGTTTGAGGGCGACCGCTACGAAGGAGAGCAGTTCATCCAGGCCGACTGCAAGCTTCGCTGGTCGCTGCCATCGGGCAGGTCATACCTGTTCTTGACCGAGGTTGGTTACCTGATGGTGATCGAGATGCCGGGCGGCATCGTCCGGGTCTTCATCTCCCTGCCCGATGGTAAGGAGTCGGCTGGCGCGGGTGCTCAAGCGCTGTCCCTGGGCGCGACCGAGGATTCAACGCACGCGCCGACGCTCGCTGAGGTGCAGTCCCATCTCGAACGGCTCAGCGGTTACCCGGCAGAGCTGAGCGATCCGATCTGGCTCGCCCGATATCGTACGTCGCACCGCTACGCGAACACGTTCGGTTCCGATCGGGCTTTCATCGCAGGAGATTCCGCCCACGTGCACGTGCCGATCGGCGGCCAAGGCATGAACACGGGTATCCAGGACGCGTTCAACCTCGGCTGGAAGCTTGCGGGCGTCGTGCACGGCACGTATCGCGCCGAGATCCTGAATTCGTACTCCGACGAGCGGCAGCGGGTGGCCGTGTCGCTCATTCGAGGGACGGACTTCGCCTACCGCGGCATTCTTCATCCGAGCGAACTGAAGCAGAGGCTCGTCCGCACGTTCGGCCCGTTCGTCATCCGCACTGAGACGGCGCAGGACTTCATGCGGTCGACACTCGAAGAGATTCGCATCGCCTACGACGAAACGCCGCTGAATCACAGCGCTGGTTCGGCTGGTCCCGTGCCAGGCCATCGCATGCCTGCGGCGACGCTCGTCGATGGAGCGTCACTGACGACGATCACCGCTCACGATCTCGCGACGCAGGGCGAGTGGCTTGTTTTCGCGTTTCTCGCGGGTGGGTGGACGAACCACGCCGCGGCGTTGATCGAATCGATGGCGGCTGGATTGCCTCGCGATGTCGCGAGTGTCCATCTCGTCATCCGCGGTCGGCAGGTCGGGACGAGCACCATGTCGAGCTTCGGTGTCCTGCTCGATCCGCTCGGCGAGATGCACGATCGATTTCATGCGTCCTCGCCGTGCGTCGTGGTGGTTCGGCCTGACCAAGTGGTCGCGTATCGCGGCCCGCTCGATCGAACGGATGCGGTGTCGAGCTACTTCGCTGGAATACTCGCCTCGGACCAACTAGCGGGGAACGCCACGGCGTAGTGAGATCGATGCGCGAATCGCTTACGTACATCCTCTTTCTTCCGGCTCTCATGGCGGCCGCGGTGATCGCAACTCCCGCGGATGCGGTGTCGGCCAGCGGAGCGGCTGCAACCACGCGGCCCGCTTACAAGACGTTCCGGTACGACGAAGACTTCTCTACGCTGGCAGACCCGGCACAGAGGACTTTGCCGCTCGACGAGTTGAAATACCTTCGGCTCGCCGACCATCCGCGCGTGACCCTCACGCTGGGCGGCGAAGCGCGAACCAGGTACGAGTACTACGGCGAGCCCGGCTTCGGACGTCGCGGGCGCGCGTACGACGATTTCGTGCTGCAAAGGCTCCTGCTGCACGCCGACTGCCGTGTCGGCGATCACCTTCGATTGTTCGCGCAGACGGTGTCCGGCTGGGAGGCCGGATCGGCATTTGATCCATCTGCGACGCAGGACGATGTCCTCGATCTACAGCAAGGCTTTGCCGACTTCATCTTCGGCGATCCGCACGGCGATCGTGTCACGGTGCGAACGGGCCGGATGGAGATGGGCTTCGGTTCGTTCCGCCTCGTCACGCCGCGGGACCCAACGAACGCCCGACTGAACTTCGACGGCCTTCGCACCACGCTCAAATTCTGCGACGCCACCGTCGACGCCTTCCTGACGCGGCCGGTCCAGCAGAAGCGCGGCGTGTTCAACGACGGCGAGAACGACGACCAGACGTTCTGGGGTCTCTATGCCACAACGCCTGTCAGCGGGGCGGCGTTGCACATCGATGTGTACTACCTCGGCCTGCGCCGGGAGAACGCCCGGTTCTATACGGGTGTCGGCACCGATGAACGCCACTCGCTCGGCACGCGCGGGTGGGGCACGATCGGCGGCTTCGACTATGACGTCGAAGGCGTCTATCAGTTCGGCGACTTCGCAGGCGATGAAATCCGCGCGTGGACGCTCGCGTCGAGCGTTGGCTACACGTGGAACGATGTCGCGTGGAAGCCGCGCCTCGGGCTCAAGACGAACATCGCCAGCGGCGACACCGATCGCGATGACGGTCGCAGTGAAACTTTCTACGCGCTCTTTCCGCGGCAGGGCTACTTCAGCGAGATCAATCTTCTCGCGCCGTCGAATTTCTTCGACATCCATCCGTCCCTGCAGTTCAGGCCCGCGGATCGGTTGCTCGTGACGACCTCGTGGGATCCGTTCTGGAAGTTCAGCGAGCACGACGCGATCTACGGCCCTGGCAGGGTGGCCATTCCGGCGTCGGCCAGTCGCGGTCGGTATGTCGGCAGCACGTTCGACGTGCAGGCCGAGTGGTCGCCTACGCCTCAGCTGACCGTCGCTGCGTGCTATGCGCACTTCTTCGCCGGCGAGGCCGTCACCAGTGCAGGCGGGAAGAGTTCCGACTTCTTCGGCACGTGGATCACGCTCAAATTCTGACCGCTACATGCTCACACCGCATCTGAACATCGACGTTGCCTTGCTGATCGGACGATGCCTGCTCGCTGCGCTGTTTCTGCAGAGCAGTATCACGAAGTCGGCCGCGTGGCAGGCGGCGCTGGACGAGATCGAAAGCTTCGGCCTGCCGCGGAAGCCGATGCTGCTCGTGCCGGCGCTGGCCGTTCAGTTCCTCGGAGGAGTCGGCCTGACGCTCGGCGTCCTCACGTTCTGGTCGTCCGCAGCGCTGCTCGCGTTCATGGTGCCGACCACGCTGATCGCTCACGGCTTCTGGCGATACCGCGGCGCAGAACGATCGCATCACCTCACCGGCTTCTTCCAAAACCTGACGATGTCCGGCGGGCTGGTCGTGTTGCTTGCAACCGGCGCCGGCCGGTGGTCGATCGACGCGATGCTCGCGACGCACGGGGGATGACGAACGAAACATGCCAACACCAGCGTCGAACAATACCATCGCTCGCCTGCCCGCCGCTTCACGATGGCTTGCGCCGCAACTCGCGTTCGTCGCCGGCTTCGTCGACGCGACGGGCTTCATGCTCCTCGGCGGGCTCTTCCTCGCCCACGTGACGGGCAACTTCGTCGTGCTCGGCGCACAGTTGTCCCGCGGCGGCGAGACCGCGACGCTTGAGAAGCTCTCGGTACTACCGATCTACATCGTCGGCGTCACGCTCGCGTGGGTCGTCCAAAGACGCTTCACACGGATGCCGCTGCTGGCCCTCGCCGCCACTGAGGCGAGCCTTCTTCTCGCAGCTGCGATCTGCGCAATCGCCATCGAACGGGCCGGCGCGAGCGCAGGGGCGCTTCGCTGGAGCCTGATCGCCTTCGGCGTATTGGCGATGGGCGTCCAAGCCATGCTCGGGCGAGCGGCCAAGCTGCCGATGACAACGGTCATGACGGGAAACGTCACCCAGGTCACAGCGGATGCTTTGGACCGACTTGCAGGGATTTCGAAGACCGGCGTGTCCGTTGCTGCGGGCGTCACGCTGGTGATGGCGTTTGCAGTTGGGGCTGGCGCGTCAGGTATCGGCCTGTTCTTTGCTGGGCCGGTCGTGATGGCGGCTCCCGCAACGTTGCTTCTGGTCGTCTGTCTGCAGTTGGCCTGGCACCGCGTGGATGGAACTTGATCTTGGGATTCTCAAGATCGGCGTGCACGACTGCGCGGAACAACGACCCGTGTGAGAAGAGGCCGAGTCCAACGCAGAGCAGGCGCATCCTGCGGGCCGCAAGTTCGTCGGCAAGGCATTGCAAAACCACGGCGACGTCTTGGTGTCGCACTTCGAGCAAGCCGATCAGTGAGACGCGACCGCCGCAGGTACGGCCTGCGTGATCTTGTTGATGGCGGCAACAGCCGCACGCCCAGTGCCGTCGTCGTCGATGTAAAGGTCAACCTGCTGGCCGACCAGCACCGGCGCGTCGGTCGACTTGAGCCGGAAGATCACCTGCATGACGCGGGTGTCGACGCGTTCCTGAGCGAAGCCGGAGAAGGCTCGCTTGGGCGTGACCATCGGCTCGACACGGACGA
>JAESFG010000107.1_pt1 | contig 279783 bp, 234 predicted proteins | sample 9269371 | NCBI WGS metagenome assembly JAESFG01 (sample SAMN14506227, study PRJNA617093) | algae metagenome | isolation source: Aetokthonos hydrillicola CCALA 1050 (B3-Florida) and co-occurring... | place: USA: South Carolina | collected 2013-01-01
CGCGTTCCATGACACACCTCGCCATCGAACACCTAACGGCAAGGTATCACGGGACGCGAACTCACTTCTGCGCAAGTCCCTAAACTACTTCGACCTCCAACGATTGAAATCGGTTGACAGAGGCCGGCTGCAGAAGACGGACGGACGGCCGACGATCACAGCCCCTTCGACGGCAGCACCGGGGTGTAGTTCGGCGCGCCGACGTCGCGCACCTTCGGCGCGGAATCGACCTGACGGCGAACCCAGTTGGCCGCGTCCCGCGCCGCGGTGGGGTCGAATGCCAGATACCCCAGCCCGGCGACGAGCAGAACGGCCATCAGCACGATTTTCGACATGGCGCGAACTCCGGAGGTGTGGGCACACCAACCGTAGCACACGCGAACGACGTTAGTGCGACTTTCGCGCCCGCTCGACCAGCGCCGCGCGCACCGGCCCCGGCAGGAACTTCGACAGGTCGCCGCCCAGCGCCGCCACCTGTCGCAGCAGCGACGAACTGACGTGCGAGAACTCCTCCTTCGCCATCAGGAACACGGTCTCCAGTTCCGGGTCGAGGTTGGCGTTCATCAGCGACATGGTGAACTCGTACTCCATGTCCGACAGGGTGCGCAGCCCGCGGAGGATGACCATCGCGCCGCTGTCCCGCACGAATCGCACCGCGAGGCCCTCGAACGGCCGCACCTCGACGTTCGCCCACCCGCGTTCGGCGACCACCGCCTGAACGAGCGAGACCCGCTCGTCGAGGGTGAACAGCGTCTTCTTGTCCTGGTTGACACCGACGCCGACGATGAGCCGGTCGAACAGGCGCGACCCGCGCTGGATGATATCGATGTGGCCGAGGTGAACCGGGTCGAACGTGCCGGTGTACACCGCGACGCGCGAACTCAGCTTGCCGTCGGACATGGTCAACCCTCCGTCGCGGCGAAGATGCGGTCGATGTCGGCTTCGCTGTTGTACGCGTGCGGGCTGACCCGCACCCGGTCGGCGCGGCTGTTCACGATCACGCCCGCCGCCCGGCACCGCTTCATCACCTCGGCCGAGGGCAGGGCAGGGTGGGTGAGCGAGACGATGCCGGACTTGTCGCCGGCGAGCCGCGAACTGAACACGCTCCACCCGCGCGACACCGCGGCGTCGCACAGGTAGTCGGTCAGTTCGAGCACGCAGCGCTGAACGTTCTCGATCCCGGCGTTCAGAAGCAACTCGATGCTCGCGCCCATCGCGCCGAGGCCGCCGACGTTGAGCGCCCCGCCCTCGAAGCGGCCGGCGTGCGGCTTGAGGCGGAAGTCGATGGTGCTGAACGCGAGCGGGTTGACCACGCTGAACGCCCCGACTCCAAACGGGTGCAACCGCTCGACCCACTCGCGCCGGACGTAGCCGATTCCGGCCCCCTCGGGGCCGAGCAGCCACTTGTGGCTGTCCGCGGCGAGGGCGTCGATCGGCAGCGCCTGGACGTCGAGCGGGAAGGCGCCCAACCCCTGGATCGCGTCCACGAAGAAGAAGATGTCGCGGGCGCGGCAGACCTGTCCGAGCGCCGCGAGGTCGTGCCGGAACCCGGTGGCGAACTCGACCATCGACACCGTCAGCACGCGGGTGCGGGCGTCCATCGCGTCCCGCAGGTCGTCGATCGAAACGCGGTTGCCGCGGCTCGGCACGGCCCGCACTTCGACACCGCGGTGTGCCAGGTTCATCCACGGGTACTGGTTGGCCGGGTATTCCTCCGCGGCGAGCACGACGTTGTCCCCGGCTTGCCACGGAAAGCCTTCGGCAATCAGGCTGATGCCGTGCGTGGTGTTGGGCACGAAGTACACATCGTCCGGGTCGACCGCGTTGATGAGCCGGGCGGCGAGCTTGCGGACCTCGGCCATCCGCGCGACCCACCGGCCGACCGCGGCGATGCCGTGACTGGCGAGGCTGTCGGCGTACTCGCGGAGCGCAGAGGCGGCCGCGCGCGGCAGCGGCGCGACGGCCGCGTGGTCGAGGAACGCCCACTCGGCGCACACCGGGAACTGGTCGCGGGACAGTGCCATTCGGACCTCCGGTTGGTGATTGTGGGCCGCGCGCGCCGTTCGTACAATCGAAATCGAACGCGCCGTTGCGTCGCCCACTCTCGCGAGGTTCCGCCCGTGCTGGTCGAACCGGAACGAACGCCCTACGATCTGCGGTTCCGCCTCCTGGGGTTCCCGGTCCGCGTCCACCCGTGGTTCTGGCTGCTCACCGTGCTCATCAACGGCGACAGCCTGCTGCGGATCGGGCCGGAGTACATCCTCATGTGGGTGGCGGTGGTGTTCGTGTCCATCCTGGTTCACGAACTCGGGCACGCGCTGGCGTTCCGCCGGTTCGGGGCCGACGCGGAGATCGTCCTGTACGCGTTCGGCGGGCTGGCGATCTCGCGGACGACGGTCAGCGGGCGGTGGCGGCGGATCGCGGTGGCGCTGGCCGGGCCGTTCGCCGGGTTCGCGCTGTGGGGCGTCCTGTACGGCACCAACGCGGCGTTCGGGTGGGCGCGGGCCAACGGCCCGGAGGTCGCGTTCCTGTACATCCAACTGGTGTTCGTGAACCTGTACTGGGGACTGCTCAACCTGGTGCCGGTGTTCCCGCTGGACGGCGGGCAGGTGTCACGCGAACTCTGTATGGCGCGGTGGGGCCATCGGGGAACGAAGATGTCGCTGAAGATCTCGTTCGCGACGGCGCTGCTGCTCGTGGGGTATTCGCTGTTCTGCGAACTCGACACCGGGCAATTCGGGACGGGCGTGACCCGCGACTTCCCGTGGTGGGTGCCGCGGGGCAGCATGTACATCGCGATCCTGTTCGGCCTGCTCGCCTACGAGAGCTACCAACTGCTACAGCGGGTCGAGTGGACCGACACCCACTGGGACGACCGCGTCCCGTGGGAGCGGTAATCGGCAGGCAGTGGGCAGCGAGAAAAGGCCAAACTCTTGCTGTCTTTACTGCCCACTGCCCACTAACGGCTGTTAAACGTAGTCGTCTTCGCCGGCGTGGGCCGGGCGGCCGCGGCGGGTCCGCTTGCCGACCGCCGACGGCTCGAACAGGCTTTCGACCCCGCCGCGGAGGTCCATCAGGAACCCGCGGACCAGCGGCGGCCGCAACTCGACGCCCAGTTCGTATGCGAGTTCACGCGCCTCGGCCGTGTCGTACCACGCGACCAACTCGCTCGCCAGCTCCATCGCGTAGTGGTGGTGCGCCTGCCGCTCGGCCTCGACGTCCGGGTTGGCCGGGTCGGCGTAGTACCGCACCCCCAGTAGCGCTTCGTACGCGCCGCAGTCGGCGTGCTCGACGATGTACACGTCCGACAGGCCGCCTTTGGTGAGCGTCAGCACCAAGCGGAGGTGGTCGCGGAGCGTCTCCTTCCACTTCGCCAGGTCGAGGGGCACGCACCGGTGCTTGCCGCGGTGGGCGCACTGCGGGTGGTACGCCGGCGACGCCGAACTCAGCCCCAGCGCGCAGCCGGCGAACGACACCTGGTAGTACCGGTTGGTCAGGTTGTCGTGGTCGAGGAACCGCACGAGGTCGTCGAGCAGGCGGCAATCGACGCAACTGACGACCAGCGCGAACTTCCGCGGCGCCGGGTAGCCGTGCGGGTACTTGCGGGACAGTCCGGGTGACGCGGGCATGGCGGCCTTTCGTGTGCGGAGGTGTTCAGCTTACCGCCCGGCGCGGGGCGGCGCAACGGCGAAGCCGGGGCCGTTCGGTGTGTTGGTCTCGGCGGTTGGGCGAAGTGGGGTATTCGCTTGCGATCATCCGTGAGGTCGGCCGGCTCTCGAAGCCCTCCGCCTCTCAGCACCCCACCCGCGGCCCAAAGCTCAACGGCCCCGGCGCCCCGCACGGCGGCCCCGTTGCTGCGGTAAGCTGCGCAAGCCTTGTCGCAAATCCGGACAAAAACGATCCGAGAAAGTTTGCGGGTCGTGAGGGCCGGCGACCGACCTAACTGAAGGAACCGGGTCGAGGGCGGCGGACATGAAGCGCTTCCGGGTGAAGATCGTCGGGCTGGGGCTGGCACTGGCCGCCGGGTCGGCGGTCGCGGACGACGGGGAGTGGCGCGCCCCCGGGGCGGTGCCGCCCGGCGCGCCCGAACTGCTGCCGCCCGCGCTGCGCGCCGCCCCGCCCGACGGTAAAACCATCTGGCTGCCGGCCCGCGCGCCGGCCGCGCCCTCGCACCTGCTGCCCGCGTCGGCGGTCAGCCCGCCCGTCGCGCCCGCTCCCGCGCCGCCGGTTTCGGGCGCGCCCGCCCCGACGCCGTGGCCGCCGGTGCCGCCCGGCACTCAGGGCCGATACGGCCCGCTGCCGCCCATCCCGCCGATGCCGGTTGCGCCCTCACCTGCGCCCGCAGTTTCGGGCGTGCCCTCACCCGACTCTGCGGTTCCGGGCGGCACCGAGATCGTCGTTCCGCTCGCGCCGGTGCAGTCGCCTGTGCCCGAAGTCGCGGTCACGCCCACGCCACGACAGCCGGACGCGGTCCCGCCGCCGCGTCCCATCGCGCCCACGCCCGCCACTTCGGGCGGCGCGGAATCGCCGCCGATGAAGTTGCCGGTGATGCCGGAGTCACCGCCGCCGCCGAAGAAGGAGCCGCTGCCCAACCCGCGGCCGTTCGAGGAGCCGGCCGCGCCCGCGGCCCGCGGTCCGTCGCACGCGGCCCCCGTTTGGGGCGCGTCCGCGCAGCCGGCGCTGCCGCCCGCGCCGCCGGAACTCATGTACCCGGCCGGGGCGCTGGAGGTCCACAAGCACGGCACGTTCGGCTCGCCGCCGATCCGGCTCTCCCGAGATTTCGGCACGGCGCACGACGCCATTAATCTGGACGGCGAGGATACGGGCGCGTCGCTGCTGTCGAGCCGGGCGTTCGTGCGCGGCGAATACCTGCTGTGGTGGCTGCCCGGGTTTCCGGTGCCGGTACTCGCCACCACCAACCGCGACCCGAGCGCCAGCGGGTTCTTCGGCGAGCCGGGGACGACCGCCATCACCGGCCCCGGCGCGCTGGTGGGCAGCACCCGCAGCGGGTTCCGCGTCCGCGCCGGGCTGTGGTTCACCGACCGGCGCTCGTACGGCATCGACGCCGGGTTCTTCACCCTCGGCGACCTGTCGGAAACGGCGGTCCGCACCCCGGACCAGTTCCCGACCATCACCCGGCCGTTCTTCGCGCCGAACGCGCGGCCCGGGTCGGACACGATCATCGGCGAGTTCGGCGAGGCGGTGTCGCTGCCGGGCCTGCTCCGCGGCACGCTCACCGCGCGGGGCGACAGCCGGTTCCTCGGCACCGACGTGAACCTGCGGGCGTGCCTGTTCACGGACTGTAACTCGCGGGCGGAGTTCTTCGTCGGCTACCGCTACCTCAGCCTGCGCGAGCGGCTGACGCTGACCGAGGACATCACCGTGATCGGGAACACGGCCGGGCGGCTCGACGTGGTGGACCCGGTCGGCACGCGGGTAGTGGTGCGGGACCAGTTCGCGACCCGCAACGCGTTCCACGGCGGGCAGGTCGGCGTGTACTACGAGCGGCAGTACGGGCGGTGGGACATCGACACCCGCGCGTCGGTGGGGCTGGGCACGAACTACCAGACGCTGACGATCGGCGCGATCCAGGTGCGGCAGCGGCCGGGAATGGCCCCGATGACGTTCACCGGCGGCGGTCTGCTGGCGGCCGGGCCGAACATCGGCTCGTTCGACCAGACGCGGTTCAGCGTGGTACCGGAGTTGACGCTCAACGTCGGCTACCGCGTCACCCCGCGGCTGCGGGCGTTCGCCGGGTACAACTTCCTCTTGTGGACGAACGTGATACGGCCGGGCGACCAGATCGACCGCGTGGTGGACCTGACGTTCGTGCCGAACGCCCCGGCGGTCGCGCCGTCGGGGTTGCTGCGGCCGCGCCCGCCGTTCGTGCAGCGCGACCTCGCGGTCAACGGGGTGCAGTTCGGGCTGGACTTCCGGTGGTGAGCCGAGCGGGGCTCGGCCGCCCGCTGCGGAGTTGCACAAAACCGTCTTGGCATTCGGCCCCGACCCGCTAAAACAATGTGACCTGATGCCCCCACAAGCGGGATAATTGGGTCGAACTGCGGCGAGAATTGCCAAGCGACGTTGCAACGAGTCTCAAGTACGTAAAAGGGCAGTTAGCTCAGTTGGTAGAGCGAGCGACTGAAAATCGCTAGGTCCCCGGTTCAACCCCGGGACTGCCCACTCAAAAAGTCCTAGTTTCTCTGAGGTTTTCGACGAGTCGAACTTTCTCTGTCATCTGCCAAAGTCTGGCAGTGCCAGAGAAAACCCCCTGGGGAGCTCGCAACTCACCCAGGGGGCCGAGCGGCCTTCCGGCACACCCGTGCTCCACCGGAGGCCCCGACGATGTCGAAGAAGAACGGTCCCGAGCCCTTTTTCCGCCCGAAGAAGAATCGCTGGTACGTCCAGATCGACGGTAAGCAGATCAACCTCGGCCCGGACGAGGACGTCGCTCGCGTTCGCTGGCACCAGCTCATGTCCGGTGTCGCACACCCGCCACTCGCCGCCCCTCTCGGGCACGAACAACTCCCCAGTCCGTTCGCTTACGTCGTCATCGACCTGTTCGTCGGCTGGTGCAAGACCCACCGCCCCGGTCGCACTGCCGAGTGGTACCAGAAGCATCTCGAATCGTTTCTGAACTCACTCCCGGATCGGTGGTCGCTGACTGTCGATCAGCTCAAGCCGTTCCACGTGGTCAACTGGGTGGACGCCCACCCGAAGTGGGGGCAGAACCACCGCCGGGGGGCCATCACTGCCGTTCAGCGTGCCTTCTCCTGGGGCGAACGGATGGGGCACATCACCAAGTCCCCGGTGCGAGGGGTGGACAAGCCGCCGCCCAAGCGTCGGGAGCAGGTGCTCACTCGTGCGGAGTTCGACGGGCTTCTGTCCCGCGTTGCCGACCAGCCGTTCCGCGACGTCCTCTCGTTCTGCTGGGAGACCGGGTGCCGGGTTCAAGAGGTCCGTCGCATCGAGAGCCGCCACGTCCGCCTGGATCGGGGACGGGTCGAACTCCCGCCCTCCGAGGCAAAGGGGAAGAAGCGCTGGCGGTTCATCTACCTCACCCCGACGGCGGAAGCGATCCTCTCGAGACTGCTGACCGTGAACGCTTCCGGCTTCGTGTTCCGGAACGCCGACGGGAACCCGTGGGACGCTCAGAACTTCAACAACCGCTTCTGCCGACTCCAGGCCACCCTCGGGCGAGAGGAGCTCGTTCGTCGCGGGTGGCGGCTCGACCCGGCCGCGGTGGAGGCGCTGGTCCCCACGCTGTCGACGAGCGTCCTCGTGGCCGGTCGTCCCCGCCTGAAGTCCAATCGCGACCTGTTGAGGGAGGCCAGAAAGAAGCTCACCGTGAAGGCCGCCGCGAAGGTGGGCACCAAGTATGCCCTCACCGCCATCCGCCACAGCTTCGCGACGAGGCTCCTTGAAGCAGGGGTCGATCACTTGACGGTGGCTGCCCTCATGGGGCACGCCGACGGCACGATGCTGGCAAAGGTCTATTCGCACGTCGGGCAGAAAACCGATTTCCTCCGTGATGAACTTCTCAGGGCTTCATCCGGAGGTGCTGCGGACGCAAGCGGGGCGGCTTGAAAGCAGTTGGGGCCGTGGGCGCTTTGGTACTTGCTTCCACGGTCCCACCGTTCAGGTACTCGCTCACCGAGTCGGACGGGATCAAGATCTTTCCCCGCCCGACTCCGACTCGGCGGTGCGTGAGTTTTCGTGCCGCGCACATCGCGTACACCGTCGCCACGGATACGCGAAGCTCTTTCGCCACCTCCTTCACGGTCTTGAGGTTTTGCATTCCTCCTCCGTTTTGCCGAGTCGTTTTTGTTCGCGCCGCCTCCTGTGTTCGAACGTGATGAGTCCGTCCCTCACGATGGGCAGCGCGACTTTGAACGCCGCCACCAACTGCTCGTCGTCCCACCCGCTTTCGATGGACCCGATCACTCGTTGGGCCACCGCCCACGAGATGTCGTGAATGAGCCGCTCGTTCATGCGATGAGCGCCTCGACGATGAGTTCGAGAAGGGTTTCGCAGATGCGGTAGTTCGGCGCGACGGTCCAGGAACGTGTGGGTGAAGGGTCTGTCCGTTGTGCCCCGTTGTCGAGAACGCGCTGAATGTCCCAGATTTGCCCGCCGTGAGACTTACCTCCTCCGAGTCCTCCCGTGATCCAGAAGACGCGGCCCGGGGTGTGATCGTTGCACGAGTCCCAGGTCCACCAAGAGAGAGGAACTCTAACCGTGGTCACAACGTGGGGGGCCTAGTTGGCCTCGTCCGGTGTGGGGACATAGGGGTCTGCCTCTTCGTCGTCGGGGCTGGTCTCTCGCATGAAGACGATTTGAGTCGGCTGTTGAGCATTGGGGTCCACGATCTGGTTGTCGGTTTGCCACTTGATGCGCGCGACGTGGTCGTCGTACTTCGTGCGGCGAAGTGACTTGAGCAGGAAGATGAGGAGCGTGGTGTCGCCTTGAAACGCGAACGTCCTCGCGGTTTCTTCGAGACGATCGGCGAAAGCCTGATCGACCTCTTCGAGTTGCTGCACGAAATCAGCATCGTGCTTTCTCCACTGGTAGAAAGTTTTCGGGGCGATTCCGACGGCTGCGGAAGCGTGCGTCACGTTGCCATTGTTCTCGAGAAATGCCGCGAGAAATGCCTGTTGAGTGAGTCGGGTGCGACTACTTTTTGAAGTGTTACCATCCATGACAGCTTCGTCGGGTGGGTTTTTCTCTTTCTTTTTAGGCATGAGTGCAGGGTACCACGGGCATGGGTTAGTTGACCTCCCTCTCATCGAGGTCGCGAGAGAGGGAGTCTTCCTGCGCCTTCTGAAGTTCCTCGTGTAACGCCTGCTGAAGAGCGAGAAGTCCCATCATCCCCTGCGAGGATTGTCGCGCGGCGTTGGCGAGATGGAGGAGCGAGTTGCGAAGAGTGCGGACGTCGTGCTGGAGGTCAGAGAGTTGTCGAGCGTGACCTCGCACCGTGCGAAGGAGCCACCCGGTCGTGAGCGCCCAGGCCCAGGTGAGTGTGATCAGAAGAACCCACTCCATCACGCTTCCCCGTCCTCCCCGGCTGGAAAGAAAACGTCGGGCCGCATCATGTGGGCCGGGACGCCAGTGAGTCGCTCGACTCGGACGGCCACGACGACTGGGGGGCCTTTGTACAGGTAGTTCGAGATGGCGGGCTGAGTGACGCCGAGAGCTGCGGCTAGGTGTCGCTGACCGCCGAGGCGGATGATGGCGGCTTCAATACCAGGGTTACGGGGTTTATTTGTCGGTCTCATTTCAGAACATCCATGCATCCAAGATACCACATCATGCGCGGTGATATCAACCACCAGATCGAAACACGACGGGGTTCCCGCGGTGGTTGTTCTTGACGGCCCAAAGGATCTTCCGGCGGAAGGTCTCGGGGTCGGAAGAGATGACCTCGCAGGCCCAGCGGAAGGAGAACGGCTCGTGCGAGGTGGAGTGGAGCCACACGCGGGCGCTGGTGCGGTCGTGCTGCTTGACGGTCGAGTCGAACATGTCGGTGAAGGCGCGCTGAATCATGGCGATAAGGAGCAGGGCCTCGGGCGGGTAATCGTCAGGGACGACGAGGGAGTCGAACTCCGTGGTCCCGTATGCGGTGGGGTGGGGGGACCGGGGCCGAGAGTCGCTCATAGGGGTGGAAGTTCTAGTCCGAGGTAGGCACACCAGATTGCAAGGGCCTCTTTCCAGGAGTAGGCGACGAACACGGCGTAACGGCGCTGTGCGACCCGTTGGGCGAAGGAAGACTGCTCTGGGGTCAGTTCGTTAGACCTCAGCTTCATTTCAATCCACAGGCCGTGGTGGGCTCCTGCGGGCACGGCAACGAAGATGTCGAGCACGCCTGACATGACCCCTTCCTTCCACGCTCGAAGGCGCATAGCGGGGGTGCGAAGGAACCCGTTGGGGATTGCGAACGTGAGCTCGGCCTCGGGCCGTCCTGACTTTCGGAGGTAGCGGAAGAACTCAGCCTGATGGGCGTGCTCACTCCACCGATGAGTCGGGGGCATGGAGCGGGTGGACTTCCGGCGGCGCGTGCGGACGGTGGGCATCTCGGGGAGTAGGATGCACGAATGGGGGGGCTAGGTGCAAGGGGAGGATAAAGGATCAGAAGGATCAATAAAGGATCATGGCCGATGATCCTTTATATTCCGCGATCCGCCTTCGCAACTGGCTATAGTAATTAAGAAAAAGAAAAAAAATATTACGTTATATATATAAAGTTGAAAAGGATCATTACTCTGTGTGTTGTAGTAAGAAGAATAATAGAACGGTGATTGAAATGTCTTAGTAGATATTACCGAGATGGCGTTCTGAAATCTTCAAAGATAAAATATAAGATGTGGCTCTCGGGCGTGATCCTTTTGATCCTTTTGATCCTTTATCGCAACCACGCGGAATTGTAGGACAATAACACCGTATAAAGGATCACAACCGAGTGATCCTTTATCTGATCCTTTATCCGAGGGGGCTACTGGAGGGCGGTTTCGTTCTGCTGGTCGTAGTTTTCGGTGAGAAAATAGAACGTCGCGGGCTTCTTTGCTGTGGGCGATGTCTTGGCCTTTACGCAAACAATGGTTCCGTCTTTGACCAGGGCGTTGAGCTTGGCCTCCCGCTTCCAGTCGTCGAGCCCCCGGGTTCGCAGGTTCAGATCCTTCATCGTGATACCGCGTTTTCCGGCGGCCCCAATGATCTGCAGAATGAGATTCGTCTCGGCGTGGGTCTGATTCTCCACGATCCGCTCCCGCACGGTGCGAAGCAGCCCCTCGACCATGAGCGTCACGAGGTCCACGGACCACTGGGCCACGGGGCCAGAGATGCGGTAGCCGTCCTCACACACAAGGGCAATCTTCTTTGCGTGCTCGAGGGCCCGCCCCCAGATGCTGATGAGCACCTCGTCGCCCTTGATGATCCCCTTCCGCTTCTCGGCCTCGAAGTGAGCCAGCGCCTCGGCGAACACCCGCTCGGCGTCTGAGCCGTAGGGTACCCGAGGTCGCCCGTGAGCGCCACGGTGGGGATGAAGTTCCCGCGCGTGAACGTGCTTCGGAGATAGGCTCCTGAGCCGATCACCCGGGATGTGAGCTGGTTGACGTTGAAGTTCGGGGTCGCCTCGGCGGCAAATCGATTTCCACTTCCTGCGGCAACGGCTGTGCCCCAAGTCGTGGCGATCTTGATCCCCATGTTTGTTTGTGAACCTGATATTGAAGCCATAGCCCCCCGCTACTTTCCTAAACTGTTTTTTCTGCCGTGTAGAGCCACCCCCCACGCCAGCACGCTGCGCCGTCAATGGTGAGTGTGGTCACCGGAGCCGGTCTTCCGCCCCGATAGAAATCGACCGTCGAGCTCCACGTTTTCCCGAGTCCTGTGCGGACCAAACCGTCCACCGTTTCGAGCCGGTCCACTACCGCGTTGTAGGTGCTCTCTCCCACGTCCGTCTGCTGTAAATAATAGTCTACCCGAACCTCGAACGTATAGACGGTTTGGCCGTGATGGTAAAGGACCAGCCACGCTTTGCGGCGTCCCAGGTCCAGGAGGTGATTGACTGGAGAGGGCTTCCCGACCCGGCTGCGGCCTGAGAGCGCCCGGGCTCGTTGTCGTAGACGTAAATGGCCGGAGTTTGTGACGTGGGGAAACCGGTCGACAGCGCGGCATCGTCAACAAGCGGGTAGAACCAGTACGTGATGTCCTGACCGAAAGGAAATGTCACTTCTTGCCTAGAATATCAAAGCTGGATTTTACAACGGGGGAGTCGAAGAGATCCGGCTCTTCTTTGATGGCGAGCTCGGACACGGCGGTCTGTAGGCTCGCAACCATTTTCACCGCCTCGAAGGCCTCTTGCGGTATCTCTTCAAAGCGCCCTGCAAGGTATGCTTCAACGTGTTCGTTTCGGAATGATGATTTCTGGACCATGGCTCAGATCTTCCCTTCTTTCTTATCCTGCTCGGCGTGCTTCTCCATCTGTCTCCGCATGGCGTCTTGCGAAACGTCGCCCTTACCCTTCTGGGCTGCGATGTTTCGTGCTGTTGCTGCGGCCTTCTCAAGTTTGGCGCGTACCTCGCTCTCGGACATCTTCCCTTGCTCTAGGTTAACTTTAAAGGTGCTCACTTGTCGTCTCCTCTGTTGAGTAATTCGGGATGAATGACTGCGCACTGGGCCGCGATCACGGGGTCGAGTCGGCCCTCGGCGTGGATGTCTTTCAAGTGTCCGCACCAGAAGGGGCGGACGGCATGAAGCCCGTTGAGTTGCTTGTACACGGAAGAGCGGAATGTGCCGACCTGTACCAGCTTCTCGCTGTTCAGGCGATCCCCGTACCGTCGGGATGTGCCCGAGGTCTTCGACACAGTGCTGTTCGGCCACGTCACGGGGGGAGTACTCCTTCAGCTCAGAGTTTACCGCCACGGCGCCAAACACTCGCTCGACGATAAAACAGCCGAACGTGCTATGGAGCAACGCCCTGTGCCGAGGGTCGGCAATGTGGGCCTTCGAGGAGTCGATAAAATCGTGGATCGGGAGATAGTCTTCTGGCTTGCCCCCGAACTTCTGTGCCGAATTCTTTGCGTGTATGTATGGTTTCATAATCTCGTTCCCTTTCTCTCACATTGGCCCTGCACCAGCAGCCGCTCTTTGTACCGCTCCAACTCCCTCACTTTCTCCCTCTCGATGATCCCCAGGGCGCGGTTCACCCAGTCGTCTATCGAGAGATCCCTTGACGCCACTTTCAGCTTCAAGAGGTCCGTTCGAAGTGCTCTCTGTCTCTCTTCCCATATATCAGTCATCAGTCGCACCAATGTATCGACGGCTTGTACCCCGTCCGCTTTCTATCCTTGACGATGCCGAGGAGCTGCTCGCGCGTCTCCTCAACCCGCCACCCGAACTCAGCACACACGTTCCGGAAGCTAAACGGCCAGTCTTCGTCGGTCGATAACTCTTTCACCAACCACGCCTGAGCCGACTCCCGTTCTGAGTCCCTTGTCGTTGGCCCCGACGTGGACAGGTCCGCCAACACCCTGTTCAAAACCGCCAACATCAACCTCCGCCCCGGCTCCCACGTGCTACAGTTGCTCATCTGCTCGCCGTGAAAATAACCCACGATCTCGTGCATAGTCCTCCGTGCTATTTCTCTTTCGCCTTCTGTTTTGCCAGCTTCGCCGCGTTCGCCATTGCCTTCACGCCTCCCGGCTTCACCTGAAGGTTGCGATGCTGCTCCAAATGAGCCCCCGAGACCGGTTTCCCAGCCTGGAGGGCCTTCTTCACTTCGGCCGGTTTCACCACTCGAACCATCTCGACGTACTCGTCCTCTACCTTCGTGGGGTCGTCAATCACCACTTTCTCACTCGGCGTGTACAGCACCCGCAAAACATCCGAGCAGTAAGCATCGAGAAAGCTCCCAGGTGGGGCACACTTCTGAATGCATAGCTTCACGAAAGCGAGGCGCTTCTCCAGGTACTCGATGTCCCCTTCGAGTCGCTCAATCAGCGGCTCGTGTGACGCCTTGACCGATGCCAGTTCGAGTTGTGCTCGAAAGTACCACCGCCCGAGCTGATCCAGGATCTGCTCCGGGGATAAGCTCTTCAGCAGTGGTTCTGTTGAAACGTCCGTGTCCTCCCCGCTCTCGTAAAGTACTACGAACGCTGGTTCGAAGGTCTCGACCACTATGCCGTCTGGTGAGGGAAGTGCCTCGTCAATCGTGTTGCTCATGGTGTGGTGCTCCGTATCAAAATGGGAAGACGTCCCCGTCAAGGTCCGCAGGAAGCCCACTAGCCGCCACCGGTACCGCGCCGCCCTTGGGTTCGTACTTTGCCACTTCGTTGCGTGGTTCGTACCCGTCGCGAGCCTTCCCAATCTTCAGCTTCGCCAAGAATGGCTTATCGTGAAGCTGTGTGGAGTCCGTGAGCTGCAACACGCCGACCGCTCGACAGAGGGCGGAAAGTTTTCCCTTCCCAATCTGCACGGCTTTCTCATTGGCGTTCTGGAGCGTGATATTCTCAAACACCAGCCGCCCGTCGTACTTCCCATCGACAATCTTCAGAGTGAGTGACAGCATTTCGCCGTTCCCGCTCTTCGGAGTTTTCACCTCCGACGCATCCACGATCATCGTGTACATACCTTCGGGCATGAGCTCGTAGTCGCCGACTGGAGCCACCTCTTCCGCGTTAAAAAATCCAAGATTACCTGCGGCATGACACCCGGTGGGTAAACAAGCGACCCCAGCTCGGTCCGGGAAGTGCTTCAGGAACCCCACCAGCGCTCTAACCGCGTCCTCCTGATATTTCCTCAGTGTTAACCCCGATGACTTCGACCCCTGTTCCATGCGATCCTATGTTCAACACGTTCACTTTCTTTTCGGAGGTCTCTTGCGCCCGCGCCGACTGCTCGACGTTCCCACCGCTGAGAAGTTCTCCCACCTCCACAACCACGCGCTCGACCGCGGGATGGCCATCGACGTCAACTTCGACGCCTTGAGGGAACCAAAATACGCCTGGCTGGTGCAGCTCTTCGACCCCCAAGAGCGGATCGTCGTCACCGGTCGAGGAAAGGACCTCCCCACGGCCATGTCCGAAGCCCACGACCGCTGGCACTCTCTCAACCCGTCCGAGCGGGAGTAGTCGATGGCGTACAGCAGCAGGATGAGAAAGGCCCCGGCCCAGAACACCCGCCACTCGGCTGCCATCGTGCGTCACTCCTCTTTGAAGCACTCCCCAAACCGCACCGCGATAGCCGCCATCTCCAGCTCGACCGAAATTACCACCTCCTCAAACTCCCCGTGGCAGTGAGCAATCCAGCGCCGTGCAACCCTTGCGAAAAACTACCGCTTATCCAGTGGTCGCGGCCCAGGGAAGTCGAAATATAATTGCAATCGGGTAACCCGAGCACTTCGGCAGTTAGAGCTATACGGGTTCGCGAATTGACCGCGCTTAGCGCCGCAGGTGGGTGTTTGATGTCCGCCGAGTTTGAGCAGCGCGTTCGAGATTACTGGGGAGCACTGGAGGACGAAATTATTCGACTCGGAATGGTCTTAGGTAATCAAAAACCTTTGACACAATCTCTTATATGTGAGAGTATCATTGAACGACGGGCGATGAACGCCCTGCAAACGAAGAACGAGAAAGATGGAAACGACAAACAATGCACACGTCGCCCTTTTTAACCTGGTGGTCGATAAGTATTACGAAAACTGCCAACAACGAAAGATTGACCCGCTCGCACCCGCCACGTGCTGGTCGTGTGGCTACGCTGTCCTCCTTCACTTCTCAAAGAAGATTCTCGAAGAAGGTTTCTGCGGCCCGTCTGGATGTCCGAAGTGTGGCCGGACGTTTTGCGATTAACTCGAAAGGGGGCGAAAGCCCCCGTCCGCAACACTCTTCACACTTGCAGAAAGGAGGTCAATGAAACTGCCACAACTGAACATCGCCAAGTTCAAAACCTTCGTGTCCGAATCTGGGGCAGAGCTTGTCGAGCTAACAAACCCGTATGAGCTCATTCGGTTTCGGTGCAAGCACGGTGTCGGAATTGTTTACCGGAACAAGCACCGACAAATCACCCTTGTCGGTGCCGCTATCCTCGCCTACGAATTTTTTTCACGGGGCAGAGACTGGGTAGCCGGTAAAACATACCTCGACTGGGAGCGGCCCGAAGTCGTCGAGCGTCTTATGGCTCGGGACGGGGATATCTGCTTTTATTGCGGTGGTCCGCTCGGCGATGCTGCAACTGTTGAGCACATCCTTTCAATCACCGACGGCGGGAGCAGTGCGGACGCGAACCTGTGCCTAGTGCACAGCCTGTGTAACCTCGCCGCTGGGAGTCTGCCGGTCGTCGAAAAAGTGCTCACGTTTTTCAAGCGGAAGTAACTTTTGCAGCAGCAACACTCTTCACACTCGTCACTGAGCGCGGATCTTCCGGAACCCCCCTTTCGATTTCGCTAAATTTTCGGGCTGCCAAAGCGGTTGAAGGTTGCTGAAGTGGAAGCACTGCCTCTGCTCTTCCGGTTTGGTTAGGTCAAAACTGCTGCACGGGATTATGTGGTCAATGTGCCAGCGGTCCGCTCCCAGTCCGTAATTGTCCCAAGACATGCCGCTAATAAACCGCGATTCAAGGTGTTCGCGGAGTTCTTGAATGGTGCATCCCAGGAGTAAATTGATTGGGCGATCTTTGCTCGCGGTGTGCCGCTTCAGGGCATCATTTAATCTTCCCCGAAGGTTTGACAGGAGTCGCATCTCGGGATTCCGGCGGCGCGCGGTTCGTGCGTACCTCGCAATTTTATCCCGATTGTTTCTCGCCCAATCTCGGTGATATCGGTTCCGAGCTTCCTTCGTTCTGCTCCACCATGCCCGGCGCTGTTCTGGAGTGTGATTCGCGGCCTTTCTCTTCTCGGGGTTTAGCCGCGACCAGGCCCGCATGCGTTCAGCCCGGCACTCCAGGCAGTTGCTTGTGATGCCGTGCCGTTTGCGTTTGTCGGTGGCGAAGAGGTCGAAGTGCTTCCACTCCTTGCACTGGCAACACTTTCTTAGTCGGCGATCCAGATCGTAAATGACTTCCGTGTGGCGAGGCATACTGTGTCGCCACAGATTATCTCGCTTCGATGACTTCGTAAAGCACACGTTTCTCTTTTGTCGACCAGTAAAACCGAAGCCACACGGCACCGGTTACCTTAGGAGGTCCCCCTCTTTCCGGGTGCCACCCGGAAAACCCGTCTTTGTACTCCTCTTTGTAGGTGGGGATTTTAATGTGCATCTGACGGTCGTGTCCGACGCTGAAGTCTTGGCGCAACCGTAATCGAGCAAATGGAGTTTGCCAAAATTCGTGAACATGCCCCGAGGCCACGATGTCGGCGTCCGGCAAGTAGACTGCTCTTCGTGACGCCTGGATGAGATCTTTCGTCACCGCCCCACCACCTCCGTAGCCGTGGTCGTAGTGAAGAACGACCTGCGTTGATCGATCTCTTCCCGTTCGAGGTGCGCGGAAGGTGAAAACCACCCACCCTGAAAATCCTCCGTTGTGAATCGACGATCCGGTCTTCGCGTTCAGAAGGCACACGAGACGCTCGATTAAATTGACCTCGCAAAATTTATTGACCGCCGCCTCGTGGTTTCCAGTCGCAATCATCACGAAGTTTTTGGCGTAAGGGGCGAACCAGTCGGCTGCGGTTGTACCCAGGAGATCGACGTAGTTGTCGGCCTGGTGTTCTCGGCGAACCGCCGACTTTGAAGCCCGTTTATCGCCTCGCGTGTTCATCGAACAGTATAGATCACCTAGGTCCAAAACAGCCCCGCCACGTTCTTTCACTTGTTCGAGGTGTTCTCTTTGAAGGTCGAGGTCGGATGCCGGGTTGTCCCAGTGGCGATCACTGGAGAGCAGGCACCACCACTCCCAGTCTTTGTTCTCTCTGCAGGGAATATCGACTTGGAAGACGTTTCGACCGTGTTTCTTTGTGGTCCAGGGAATAGGGGATTCTGTGGCGTTACTCTTCTTCTTTCTCGCTCCGCCGGTACCCGAGCCGCCAGAGGACCCGCGAGAGGTCGCGCCCGACCTCGGTGACCCATTCTTCTTTTTTGTGCCAGTCCGCCGCGTGGAGGACCTCGTGGACGACGGTTTCGAGGGTCGTTTTCTCATCCAGCGCCTTGTGTATCCTGATTTCCTTTCCCGGCGTAGTCGGATCGTCGCACTCCCCGTCCGTCCCTTTCGCGAGTCGCGTGAACTTGAACCGCCACCTCTTACCCAGGACCGTGACGTTGATCATGCTCCCCCGCCGTTGGGCTTAGTTTCGCACGAGGTGGTGGCGTTGAGGAAGGGGGGCACTACCGACATCGCGCTCCCTCCCTCGATGCGCTCAGATCCGGGGAAGGAGGCCCAGCCATGCGAACCTGCTACTGCTGCATGACCGCTCGCCCGATTGCCCCGTGCGTTCTTCGGGCTGAGTATTGCACCTGCTCGGGCGAGACGTGCCGACGCCACGCCCCGATCTGCACCAGCCACTGCCACTGCGGGATGGCACCGCTCTACCCCTACGTCCGGGCTTTGATCCGGCAGGCGGTTGACCGGGTAATCGAGCTGGACGACCCGTCCGGGCCGTTTGCCACAGTGAAGAAATGGTGAAGCCAGAAGCTTTTTACTGTAGGAGGCAACCGACCTTGACACGCTACAGTGAATCGAGCGGCTCCCCTGAAGACCCACAGTACGTTTACTTTCGGAAATTTTCCGTCTGCTGTAGTTGACCGGACGATCTTCGCGGTTACAATCTCCACAGTACAAGCTCTGTGCGAGGAGGTCCGCCGCGATGATGATCTGCTTCAACTGCACAGTGGAGACCCGTGACTGTCTCGACCGACTACTCACCCTCGGCTCATACCGCGATTACGACGAAGTGATTGCCGCAGCTATCCGCAACCAACTCCTTTTGGAGCAACAGGTTGCGGAGCGTGGTGCTGTCGTGATTGGTGCTCCCGACACGCCGCCGCTGACAGTACGTCCGCCTACACCAGCGATCCCACGACCTGCTGTTGCCACAGTGAAGGCTGCGAAGCCCGTACCCCCGCCGCCAGCAAAGAAAACGGCACCAGCATCCGGTGCTCGTGCTCCTGTCGCGGCACCTGCCCCCGCACCTACCCCGGTGGGCCCCCTCAAAGTCCCCACCCTCTTCCTTGCCGCCGGGCTCCCGAGTGACCTGCCGAAAGGGCTTGCTGAACTCGCCGCAGACATGTGGGCACCGGGACAGAAAGTACCGCTCGACCGCTGGATTCTCGGTCAACACAATCGACTCTTACCAGCGAAAGCGAACGCGCGGGCTCTCGTGAAGTTGTTCGTTGAAGCCGGAAAGGGGCTTCCGATTGCAACCACAGCCGAGAAGATAGCGGTCGAAGCCGCGTCATTCGGTGACTACCTCGTTGCTCTCGACAAGAGGCGAGAAACCGGACGTGACGACGCATTCGCGACGGCGTTCCCCACCACCGCTGAAGACGCCGAAAAGGGGCGAGCCCGGTACGCGAATCAGTTCGTGGCCTACGAGAACAGCCGAGGGGAGCTGTCCGGCCTGATGATCGACCTGAAGCTCATCAACGTGATCCTGGTTCGCAAGGAGCGGGTCATTATGCCCACCGCCGTCGCCTGGGAATTCGCCCGCCTACCGAACCCGATTCTTGACGGCGAGGACGGGGCGCTGCCCGAAGAGAAGTTCTCGGCCGACGAGCGGGCGCTCCTCATCAAACACATCGTGTCCTCTGTCCCGGTTGAAGCGTTCGCCTATCGAGCAATTCTGGAGGCCATCAAAGCCGGGCACAAAACCCCGGAGACCATCGACGCCGCCCTCAAGGTGCACGTGACCGAGGATCGCGCCGACAAGCTATCGCAATCCTTCCTGGCGTCCCAGCGTTCTGGGGCCGTCTCCCGGATGTCAGACCTCAACCTCGTGGCCCGCGTCCGCGAAGGCATCCGCGTCTCTTACGCGCTCACCGACGACGGTACCGCGTTCCTCGAAAAAAACTGACCTCGCACAACCAAACATCCTCTGATCAAGGACAGCTATGAACGACGCTCAGGTGAAAGCTCTTGCTCTGTCGCTGATGAAGGCGGACTCCGAGGAGGAGGTCATCGCCATCCTGAAGGAAGCCGGATTCTGGGACGACCCCAAACTGTGGCGGTTCTACGGCGATTACGAGAACAACTACAACACCATCGGCAACCAGCAGGGGCGTCCCGACGCCGCCCTCGTCGAGAAGCTGGTCAACTCGGTCGACGCCCGGCTCATGAACGAGTGTTTCGAGCGGGGCATCAATCCCGAAGGCCCCGAAGCGCCCATGAGCATCCGGGACGCCGTGGCCCGGTTCTTTGATGCCGACTACCGGCCCGACAGCCCCCACGCGGGGCACATCAAGAATTGGGGGCCGGAGCGCCGCACCGAGATTGCCCGCGGCCTCACCCTCATCGCCACCGGGGCCGGAGCGAAGAGCGGCAACCCGTGCTTCACCATCTCGGACTGCGGGGAGGGACAGACGCCGGAGAAGATGCCGGAAACGATTCTCTCGCTCAACCGCTCGAATAAGCTCCGCATCCCGTTCGTGCAGGGGAAGTTCAACATGGGCGGCACGGGCGTGTTCGAGTTCTGCGGGCCGAACGGGCTCCAACTCGTCATCACCCGCCGGAACCCGAAGATCCTGAACGGAAACTTCTCCCACCCGTCGGACGATAAGTGGGGCGTCACCGTCGTGCGGCGGGAGAATGCCGGAGTCGGACGCCGGAGTTCGGTTTACACCTACCTCGCTCCTGTGGGCGCGGATAAGGCCCCAGGCAAAGGCGGGGTGCTGCGGTTCACCTCGAACTCGATGCCCATCTTCCCGGCAGACCGGAAGAACCCCTACGCCCGCGAGTCGGCGTGGGGCACCCTCATCAAGCTGTACGAGTACGCGGCCACGGGGTTCAAGTCGAACATCATCATGTCCCGGCCGAGTCTGTTGAACAGGATGGATCTCCTGCTGCCGGACGTGGCGCTCCCGATCCGGCTCTTCGAGTGTCGCCCGACCTACAAGGGGCACGAGGGGAGCTTCGAGACGACGCTCACCGGACTCGGTGTTCGGCTCGAAGACGACCGGGGGAACAACCTGGAGGAAGGGTTCCCGGCTTCCTGTCCCATCGCCGCACAAGGCGAACAGATGACCGCCACCATCTACGCCTTCAAGAAGGGGAAGGCCGATACCTACCGCAAGAGCGAAGGCATCATCTTTACCCTGAACGGGCAGACGCACGGGCACCTGACGCCCGACTTCTTCACCCGCAAGGCGGTGGGCATGAGCTACCTCGCCGACTCGATCCTCGTCATCGTCGACTGCAGCAAGTTCACGAGCCGCGCCCGCGAGGTGCTGTTCATGAACAGCCGCGACCGCCTGCGGAGCGGCGAACTCCGGGCCGAACTCGAGCACGCGCTAGAAGAGATGCTCAAGGGGCACAGCGGCTTGCGCGAGCTGAAGGAGCGCCGCCGTCGCGAGCAGACCGAGGCCAAGCTCGCGGACTCCAAGCCGCTCGAAGACATCCTGGAATCGTTGCTGAAGAAGTCGCCCACCCTGGCCAACCTGTTCCTCAAAGGGTTGCGGGCCTCGAACCCGTTCAAGACGGTGAAGGTCCAGGAGGAGGAGGACAAGCCGTTCCACGGCCAGCGGTTCCCGACCTTCTTCAAGTTCAAAGGCAAAGACTACGGACACGAGCTCGTCCGCGAGACGCCCATCAACATGCGGGCGAGGATCACGTTCGAGACCGACGCCGAGAACGACTACTTCGGGCGGGACTCGGAGAAGGGGGAGTTCTCTCTGTTCCTCGTCAACGGCGAGCACCGGGTGCCGGTGGCCGGGTACGTCGGTCCGAACCTCGCCAACGGGATCGCCACCCTGAGTGTGCAGCTCCCGATCAACTGTCAGGTAGACGACACGCTGAAGTACATCGCCATCGTCACCGACCCGTCGCGGATCGACCCGTTCGAGAACCGGTTTTCGGTGAAGGTTAAAGCCGCGGCTGAACCCCAGGGCGACCCCGGTCCCCGACGCAAGCCGCCCGCGAAAAACGACGGCGACGACCGCGAGGCTGCTGCCGGGATCGCGCTCCCGAACATCATCGAGGTGTTCGAGGCGGACTGGGACAAGCAGAGCCCCGTGTTCGACAAGAGCACCGCGCTTCGCATCAAGAACGCCGGCGAGCCGGACGACAGCGGCGACACGAAGCCCGTGTACGACTTCTACATCAACATGGACAACCTGTACCTGAAGACCGAGATCAAGCCCGCCGCCAGCGACCCGAAGCTCATCCGCGCCCGGTTCACCTACGGCATGGTGCTGCTCGGCCTCGCACTGGTCCAGCAGGACGAGTTCGAGAAGACGCAGAAGGGGAAGAAGGGCGGGAAAGAAGAGGAGGAAGAGGGCGACGAGGATTCGACGGAGACGAACATCGAGGAGCGGGTGGCCACGTTCACCCAGGCCGTCGCCCCGGTCCTGCTCCCGATGATCGATTCGCTCGGCGACCTCGACGACGACCAGATGCCCACGATCCCGAACTCTGGCGACGCGACGTGATCGCGGTCACGCACGTTTCGGGCGGTGGAAGAGCACCACTTCCCGAGACGTTGCGAGTGACCCCTGGATGAGAGCAAACCACCGCCGGCCGGGTACGGTTCGCCAAAGCCGGTCGTTCACCGGCAAGCCGATTGATTCCGGGGAGATTTCATCGAACCCGGCGTTGTCCATCGCTTCGAGGTACTTCGGGATCTGCCAGTCGGGTTCAGAGAACGCCACCATCTGCACCACGAGGGCCGAGGGGTCGATCACCTCGCGGACCCCGCAGAACGAACTCTGGATGCCCTCGAAGTACGAGGTCAGTCCCTTTTGCTTTCTGTGCCCAAAACAGTAATGGGCTTGTCCCTGTCCGTCCTGGCAGTCGGCGACCCAGAACGGGGCCGGGCTCTCTTTCCGCCCTCGCACCTTCCACCGGTGGTAGAGCACATACACGCCGGGGTACGGCGGTGAGGTCACCACGAGGGTCGGCTTCTTCGGAAGGGTGGCAATTTCCGCTGCGTGGCTGGGCAGGTCAGACGCCGGGCCCTGGATGCTCACCGTTCTAGCAGGAATGTTTCCCGGCGGCGGGTTGTCGCGGACGGCTTCGCGGAACTCGCGCATTCCGTCTGTGAAATCGGTGAGGCTCTCCGTGAGTCGATCACGGAATTGGGCCGCTGTCGGAATCCGTTCCCGGCAATCGAGCGCCCACTGACCGGCTTTGAGCAGAATACACCTGGCCAATCGTCGCTGACGAGCGCGGGGGAGCGAGTCGAGCCGAGCAATGGCGAGTTCTGTGGACTTGCGAATTGGCCACGGAAGATTCCGGTGGTAACCGGCTTTCACGTAGGCCGCGTTCCGTACCGCCGGAAGCCGGAGGTTTAAGTACTCGGGCAGCTCACAAACCCACTCGACCACTCTCAGCGTGTCCTCCTGACTGAGCGGTGTCGTCTTCACCCGCCCGAGGAACGCCGACAGCGTGCTGATGTCGCTCCCGACGGCGTGCCGGCCGGTTGCTTTCGCCTCGACCAGTGTCGTCGCCCCACCCATGAACGGGTCGCACACCACGTCCCCAGGCTGGCTGAACGCCTGGATGCAACCGCGGGCGAACTGCGGCGAGAATCGGGCAGGGTAACGGTAGAAGTTGTGGGTGTAGCCGGAGACGGCACCCTGGAAAGCAATCGCATCGAGAAGAGGTTGGAGGTTCACGAGCGTACCTCCGCTGGTTTCTTACCGTACCATTCCATCCACTGGGTTGCACTTATCCCGGTGAGCTGCTCGATCTTCGCGAATGCGTCGACCATCGGTAACCTTGTTCCGTTCTCCCAAGTCGCCACTGCCGTGTGGGAAACCTCCAATTGCCGTGCGAGGACCGCGCGGGTCCACCCCTCCGGCGGCTGCTTCTCGCGCCACTGCCGCAGGGGATTCTCTTCATGCCACTTGGTGAGGTGGCTCTGAGGTGCTTTTCGCCGCTTCGCCACGACGACCTCGACGGAAGCGTGCCTCGGAGACGTCCGTGTCATTGGGGTTCGCCGTAACTGGAGTGGAACGACCCATGCGATAAGGTAGCGCCTGCTTCACGAGTTGCAACAGTTGGTTCAATTTTTCTGCCAAGTAGCCCGAAACAACCGCTACCCGCTTCGTTTCCACCGGAAGAAAGTGAAATAATCTCGTCCAGAGGAACAGCCCGTCGATTACTTTATCCGAGGTTTTTATATGACCGAAACCGAAGCGAAACGCCTGTCCGAACTGCTCGGAGGGTCCGCTTGGCAAGAAGCCCGCCTCGGGTGGGTGGTTCAGTACACCACGCGCGAAGGCGTCGTATCTCTCTTGCAGGGGGTGCCCTGCAAAGAGTGCCCAGATTGTCAGAACCCGGTCCCGACGGTGTCGTTGTCGTGCGGGATGTGCGGTCATGAGTGGTGACTACGAGAGGGAGTACCCGTGAGCAACGCCCGCTGTGCGACGTGTGGCGGTTCTGGAGTCGTCCGCAAAGGTGGCTTCGACCACTCGGGCCAAGTCGAGTGGGACGAAAAGTGTCCGAGCTGCGGGCCGCCCCCGAAGCCGGACACGATCTGGGACAAGATCGGAGTCGTGATCGGAATCATCGTTGTCGGCGGGTTCTTCCTCTGGATGTGGCTCAAGGGCGGAAAGTAACTCTGGCAGTGCCAGAGATGGCGTAGAAAACCGTAGCAAACGCGCTAAAATCTGGAATGCGTGGAACTCGTCCCGCCCGCTCGGAATCGATGAAAACACCTAGGAAACAAGGGAATTGAGCGCGATAGGTCTTTCGACTGAAAATCGCTAGGTCCCCGGTTCAACCCCGGGACTGCCCACTCTGGAAAACAAGGCATTTCGCGAGAAGCCCGAGCCGTTGAGAATCTTCTCGGCAGGGAATGAGCAACCCCGCCCGGTTCCAGCCGGGCGGGCGCGTCAAAACAGCAGACCCGAAGGCCGCCGTCGTGCTTCACGCACCGGAGGGTTTGCTCATGGCTCGGACTCCCAGCCCGTGGTATCGCGCCGAACGCGACGAGTGGCGCGTCATCTACCGCGGCGTCGCGACAAGCCCCCGGGCGGTGACGAGCGCACCCTCCACCCCTGGCGGAGGTCAACGAGGCGACCGGTGAGGCGAAGTACCTCATAACCGACGCAACCGGGGCGCCGCCGGCGCGGCTCGCGGAGCGCCATCGGTGCGTGGCGGCTGTGGTCGCTGACGGCCTGACCCGACTCGAACTGTAAGCGAAATTCGGATGCGGGTTCGTCTCATTGGCCGCGCGACACCGATTCAACCGGTGCGCCGGCCGGCAGGTCGTCGCCCGGCCGCAGCACCACCTTCTCCCCGCCGGTCAGCCCGGTCGTCACCTCCACGTCGGTCCCGTAGTCGCGGCCCAGGGTAACCGCCCGGTACGCCAGTCGGCCGTCGGCGTCGATCACGGCCACCTTCGCCCCGTCGCCGCGGACGATCACCGCCGCCCCCGGCACGCGGACCAGTTGCGCCGGGGCGTCCAGCCGGAACCGCACCTGCAGGTACATGCCCGGCAGCAGCGCGCGGTCGGCGTTCGGCACGTCCACCTCGACCTTCAGCGTCCGCGTGTGCGGATCGACGGCGCTGGTCGTGCGGGCGACCGCCCCGGCGTACTCCTTCCCGGGCACCTCGCGGCGCGACACCGGGGCCGGCTGACCGGCCCGGACGGCGGTGGCGAACGTCTGCGGCACGTCGGCGAACACCCGCAGCGTGTCGATCTGCGACAGGTGGAACAGCTCGCGGCCGGCCGCGCTGTCGGCGACGATCAGCGCGCCCGGGTCGTAGTTGCGGGCGGTCACGACGCCGGCGAACGGCGCGGTCACCTTCTGGAACCGCTGCAGGTCCTCCAGCCGCTTGACGTTCGCCTCGCTCGCCCGGATCGCGGCCTCGGACAGTTGGACCGTCGCATCGGCCACCTTCACCGACGCCTCCGTCTCGTCGAACTCCTGCCGGGTGCCGACGCCGGTGGCGTACACCTCGCGGACGCGGACGACGTTCAGCTTGGCGAGTTCGGCGCTGGCCTTGTTCTTCGCCAGCGTCGCACGCGCCTCGGCCAGTGCCGCCCGCGCCTGCAACAACTGGGCGTCCACTTCCGGCGTGTCGATCTCGGCCAGCAACTGCCCCTCCGTGACGCTGTCGCCGATGTCCACCAGCCACCGCTTCAGGTACCCGCTCGTGCGGGCGTAGACGGCCGTCTCGCGGAGTGGCGACGCGGTGCCGGGTAGAACCTGTTCGACATACGCCGGGGCGCGCTCGGCGGTGACGGTCAGCACCCGCGGGCGGTCGGCGTGGGTCGCGGTGTACGCGGCCTCACGATCGACGGACTGCCGGTTCCGCGCCCGCACCCCGGCCGCGCCCAGCGCGCCGAACGCGGACAGCGTCAAGACGGCCAGCAGGAGGAGCCGCAGGAGCGACGGGCGGGACGGCGGGGCGTCGGCGCGCTCGTGCCCGTGTGCCGGCTCGTGGGTCGTCGGGGGCGTGGCCGGAGCAACGGCCGGGGTCAGGGCGGAGGCGGTCATGTCAGGCTCCCTTCGGATGCGGGCGCGCCGGGCGTGTGGCCGCGGCGGAACAGGCTGTAAACGACCGGCACGAAGAACAGGGTGTACGTGGTGGCGACCAGCAGGCCGCCGATCACCGCCCGGCCGAGCGGGGCGTTCTGCTCGCCGCCGTCGCCGTGCCCGAGCGACATCGGCAGCATCCCGGCGACCATCGCCAGCGCGGTCATCAGCACCGGGCGCAGTCGCGTCGAGCCGGCGTCGAGCGCGGCCTCCAGCCCGGTACGCCCGGCGGCCCGGCGGTCGTTGGCGAACGTCACCATCAGCACGCTGTTCGCGGTCGCCACGCCGACCGTCATGATCCCGCCCATGAGGGCCGGGACGCTCACGGTGGTGCCGGTGGCGAACAGCGCCCACAGGATGCCGGCCGCGGCCCCCGGCAGCGCGCCGAGGATGATGAGCGGATCGAACCACGACTGGAAGTTGACCACCAGGAGCAGGTACACGAGCAGCACCGCGAACAGCAGGCCGAAGCCCAGCCCGGCGAACGACTCGTCCATGCTCTCGATCTGCCCGCGGATGGCGAGTACGCTCCCCTTCGGCAGCGTGCCGCGGGCGTCGTCCACCGCGCGGCGGATGTCGGCCGCGGCGCTGCCGAGGTCGCGGTCCTGCACGTTCGCGGTGATCTCGTAAACGGTTTGAACGTTGTAGTGGCTGATCAGGCCGGCCGCTTCGGAGCGCCGCATCCCGGCCATGTTCATCAGCAGTTGCGGCGAGCCGGTCGCCGCCGTACCGCCAGTAACAGGAGTGCTGAGGAGCGCTTCCGCGGTGTCGATCTTACGTTGTGGGGTCTGCACCGCGAGCCGGTAGTTCACCCCGTTCTTCGGGTTCACCCAGAAGTTCGGCGTCCCCTGGTACGACGAACTGAGCGACACCAAGAGCGACCGCGACGCCTCCTGTTGGGTGACGCCCAGCCCGCTCGCCATCTCGCGGTCCACATCGACGCGGAGTTCCGGGGCGTCGGTGATCTGCCGCAACCGCACGTCCACCACGCCGGGGATGAGTGCGAGTCGCTCGCGCAGCTTCTTTGCCGCCGCGAGGTTCTCCTCGCGCTTCACGCCCACCACCTGCACGTTGATCGGGGCCGACTTGCCGAACGTGAGCACCTGCCCGGTCACGTCGGCCGGCAGGAAGTCGAACGTGCAGCCCGGGAACCGCTTCGGCAGTTCCTCGCGCAGCCGGCGGATGTGGTCGGCCGTCGGAGTGTGCCCGGGCTTGAGCGAGACCAATATTTCCCCGTCGTAGGGGCTGACCAACTCGTTGTTGATGTACGCGGTGTTCGTGTAGAACGGCGACACGCCCATGTTGTCCAGAATCGTGTCCCGCTCCGCGTCCGGGATCTCCCTGCGGATCACGTCTTCCACCTGGCCGAAGATGCGCTCGGTCTCCTCGATCCGCGTGCCGGCCGGGGCGCGGACGTGCAGTCGGATTTGCCCGGCATCGACGGCGGGGAAGAAGTCGCGGCCGATGAGCGGCACCAGCGCGAACGACCCGACCGCGAACGCGACCATCGCCATCACGGTCAGCCCGCGGTTGTTGAGTGCCGTCGCCAGCAGGCCGCGGTAGCCCTGGCGAATCCACTCGAACGCGTGCTCGAACAAGCCGTGCAGCCTCCCGAACACGCCGGTCGGGGTGTCGTGCGTCCCCTTCGCGTACTGCTCGGCCTCGCCCTTCAGCAGGTACATCACCAGCGTCGGAACGAGCGTCCGCGACAGGAAGTAGCTCGCCAGCATCGCGAAGATGACCGCCAGCGCGAGCGGTACGAACAGGTACGCCGCCGGGCCGGTCAGGAACACCACCGGGACGAACACGATGCAGATGGCGAGCGTCGAGACGAACGCCGGGCCGGCGATCTGCTGTGCCCCGTCGAGGATCGCGTCGCGCAGCGGCTTCCGCATCGCCATGTGCCGGTGGACGTTCTCGATCTCGACCGTCGCGTCGTCTACCAAAATACCGACGGCCAGCGCCAGCCCGCCGAGCGTCATGACGTTGAGCGTCTGCCCGATCGCCCACAGCGCGATCACCGAGCACATCACGGAGAGCGGGATGGAGATGACGACGATGAGCGTCGAGCGCCACGAGCCGAGGAACACCAGAATGAGCAGCGCGGTCAGCCCGGCGGCGATCGCGCCTTCCTTCAAGACACCCTCGACCGCCTCGCGGACGAATACTGACTGATCGAACAGGATTTCGAGCTTCAGTTCCGGCGGGAGCTGGGCCTGAATGCCCGGCAGGGCGGCCCGCACGCGGGTCACCACGTCGAGCGTCGATGCCCCCTCGCCCTTCATGACCGGCAGCAGCACCGCCCGCTTGCCGTCGCGCCGGACGACGTTCGTTTGCACCGCGTACCCGTCCCGCACCTGGGCGATGTCGCGGATGTAGACCGGGGTGCCGTTGACCGTCTTCACCGGGATCGAGTTGAACGCCGCGACCGCCTCCGGGCTGCTGTTCACCTTGATGTTGAACTCGGTCTCGCCGATCTTCGCCGTCCCGGCGGGCAGGATGAGGTTCTGAGCGTTCACCGCCGTCGTGACGTCGGCCGCGGACAGCCCGCGGGCGAACAGTTGCTCCGGGTCGAGGTCCACCATGATCTGCCGCGGCTTGCCGCCGTACGGCTGCGGCACGCGGGCGCCCTGGACCGTCCCGAGCCGCTGGATGATGAAGTTCGCCGCGTAGTCGTACAGCTCGGCCTCGGTCAGCGTGTCACTCGACACCGCGATCTGCGCGACCGGGACGCTGGTGGCGCTGTACCGCACGATGTACGGCGGGGTGGTGCCCTGCGGCATGTTGCTCAGCACCGTCTGGCAGGTCGCGGTCACCTGCGCGGTCGCGGCCTCGATCTTCGCCTTCGGCTGAAAGTAGATGCGGATGACGCCGGTGCCGGTGTAGGCCTGACTCTCGATGTGCTCGATGTCGTTGACGGACGCGGTCAGCACCCGCTCGGTGATGAGCAGGATTCGCTTCTCCATGTCGTCGGCCGGCATGCCCGGGTACAGGTAGACGACCGTAACGACCGGGATGTCGATGTCGGGGAAGTTATCGACCGGCATCTTGCGCACCGCGACCACGCCCACCACGAGGATGAGCAGCGACGCGACGAGGAAGGTGTACGAGCGGTCGAGGGCGAGCCGGACGATCCACATACCGCACCCCTTACGTGAGTCGGCGTTCGCGGGGCGAGCGGAAGCGACCGACACCCAAGGATACAGGTGTGGTCCGCCGGTCTGTCGCAGATTATCGATAATTGATAATGGCCGCACTGAGGTAGTTTTTCCATCCTGCGGGCCGAATAATAGGAAGGTGGCCTGATTCTCCGAGGTTCACATGAAGGTGCAGAGGGCGAGCGTTCGCGAGGACGTGCGCAAGGTGCTGACCGAGCGCATCCTGTCGGGCGAGTATCAGCCCGGTGAGCGGCTCGTCGAGCTGTCGATCGCCCGCGAACTCGGCACCAGCCAGGGGCCGGTGCGGGAAGCCCTGCGCGAGTTGGAGGCGTCCCGCCTCGTCGAAACGACGCCGCGCCGCGGCACGCGGGTGCGGGTGGTGAGCGTGGCCGAGATCCGCGAGGCGTATGGCGTTCGCGGGCTGCTCGAAGAGGCCGCCGCGCAGACCGCCGCCCCGGCGTTGAAGGGCAAGGTCGGCGCGATCCGTGAAGCGGTTCAGTTGATCCTGCGCGCCGCCGCGGCGCGCGAGTTCGCGAAGCAGGCGGCCAGCGTGGTCGCGGTCCACCGGATGATCGTCGCGGCGAGCGGGAACGCGACCCTGCTGCGGCTGTGGGAGTCGCTGGCGTTCGAGACGTGGGTGCGGCTGCGGCTCGGGTGGGGCGAGATCAGCATTTCGCTGGCGGAAAGCTCGTACGACCGCATCTTGGCGGCGCTCGACGCCGGCGACGGCCCGCGGGCCGGGCGGTTGCTGCGCGAGCACGCCGCGGCGTTCGCCCCGCCTGAACCATCCGCCGAGGAACATGACTGATGCCGACCGGTCAGTTTGGTGTCCAACATGCTCGAACGGCTTTGGCTCATTCGTGTGGGTGCGCGCGGCCGTGGGTGTGCCCGCCGTCGTCCGGGCCGGCGGCGCGGATGACGACCAGTTGGGCCTGATGCACCCCCTTCATCCCGCTCAGCTCGGCCGCCAGGTTCTGGAGCGCGGCCGCCGCCCCGCGGAGCACGATCACCTCCATACACAGGTCGTGGGTGAGGTGGACGTGCATACTCGACACCACCTGATCCGTGTGGGCGTGCTGGACGTCGAGCATCCGGTCGGTCAGCCGCGTCTTGTGGTGGTCGTACACCAGCGTCAGGCTGGCCGCCACGTCCGCCGCGTCGGCCGCGACCGCCTGGGCGGTCAGCCGCTCGCGGATCAGTTGCCGCACCGCCTCGCTGCGGGTCTCGAACTTGCCCGCGGCGCAGAACGCGTCGAACCGGCCGAGCAGGTCGGATTCGAGCGACACCGAGAATCGCACCAGTTCGGACACGGCACACCTCCGCGACGGTCATGCTGGTTTACACCCGACCGCCGGCCCGTTCACGCTTTTTTCCGTCGCCAGAGGCGCGATCGCGCGGTATTACAATTCTCGCATCCGTAACACCATCCCGGGCGTCGCCCGGACGTCGGAGACTGCCAATGTCGAAGCGCGCCGGGTTCACGCTGATCGAACTGCTGGTGGTCATTGCGATCATCGCCATCTTGATCGGGTTGCTGCTGCCGGCCGTTCAGAAGGTGCGCGAGGCCGCGGCGCGGATGAAGTGCTCCAACAACCTCAAGCAGATCGGGCTGGCCCTGCACAATCACGAGGGCACGACCGGGAGTTTCCCGACCGGGTACTGGCGGAAGACGTGGGCGACCGACCCGACCAACCCGAAGGGCCACTTCCGCTGGTCGGCGCTGGCCCAACTCACCCCGCACCTCGAACAGACCGCCGTGTACAACGCGCTGGACCTGGCGGTGCCCTTGTACGGCGGCGGAACCCTCCAACCGCAGGTGATCCCGTTCCCGCAGAACCGCCCGGCGGTCGCGGCGGTCGTGCCGACCTTCCTGTGCCCGTCCGACGAGCCGCGGGTGGTGATCCCGGGGCAGGGGCCGAGCAACTACGTCGCGTGTAGCGGGGCGAATGCCGACGGCAACGCCCTCACCGGCGACGGCCTGTTCTTCGGCGCGGACCTGGACGTGGTGAGGAACGCGGGGGTGCGCCCGGTCGCCGTCACCGACGGCCTGAGCAACACGGTCGCGTTCTCGGAGAGCCTGCTCGGCGCCGGCGGCACCGCCCCGGCCGGCGCGACCGACGTGCGCCTCTACTACAAGGACGTGAACGCTCTGTCGCAGGCCAACTGCGACGCCAGCACGACCCTGGTGACCGACCGCGGCGCGCTGTGGGCCGACGGGGCGTACAACTGCACCCTTTATAACCACGTGCCGACGCCGAACAGCCCGACGATGGACTGCGTGCAGCACTCCAACCCGGCGTGGAAGGCGGCCCGGAGCCGGCACGCCGGCGGGGTGAACGCCCTGCTCGCCGACGGGTCGGTGCGGTTCGTGCGGGACGCCGTCGCCCCACAGACGTGGGCGGCGCTGGGCACCCGCGCCGGCGGCGACATCCCCGGCGACTTCTAACCCCGGCGGGCCGCGACGGCCGCCACGAACACCGGCCCGCCCACGTCCAGCGTCTTCACGACACGGGCCGCCGGCACGTCCAGGGCGACCGCCAGTTGCCTCACCGTGTCGGCCGGCCACCCGGTGAGGTGGTGCCGCACGGCCTCGGCCGGGGTGACGCAGTCGGGCCGGGCGAACGCCCGCAGCACCATCCGGTCGGCGGGCGTCAGCGCGCCGCCGGTCAGCGGGACGCGCAGCAGGCACACGGCCGTGGGCCGCAACCGGGCGTCGCACACCGCCGTGGCCAGGTGCAACTCGCGGCCCGCGCGGCGGCCGACGGCGCGGCCGGCGAGCAGGTCGCGGACGCGGCGGCGGGAGAAGCGGCGGATGCGGCCGTGCGAGTCGAGTGCGAAGTGCAGGAGCGCCATCGGCTCACCTCCGTGCGATCCCGGCTTCCGTCCTTGGCCGCCGGCGAGACAATACTTTAGCCGGTCGGGCCGGGCCGTCCAGTGGAAAGGCCGCCCGGTCCGACGAAATGGCCGAAGCGTTCGCGCGCTCGTGCCGGCGTGCGAACGCTCGCCCGTTCGCCGTCGGGGGAGTGCGAAGGCGTCGGGAATCGCCGCAAACCGCCGTCACTTCTGGCGCCGCGGCGGGGCCGGGTCGATGAGGAGACGGGGACTCTGCGACCAGGGGATCGAAATGCGTGCCGCTCCCGACCCTCGCCCGCCTTGCGCCCCGGTCGGCTCGGGCCGCTTCGTCGGGCTGCCCCTCTCCCGCGTCTGGGTGGGCGACCTGCTGCACTTCTCCCGGCCGGTGCCGGGCATCCCAGTTGTTCGCCGGATGCGGCTCGGCGCGGTGGCCGGGCTGCGCGACCGGGCCGACGGGCGCCCGAGCTGGGTCGCCGTCTTCGCCAAGGCGTTCGCCCTGACGGCGCGGGCGGTGCCGGAGTTCCGGCGGGCGGTCGTCGGCGCGGTGCGGCCGCGGCTGTACGAGTCGGACGACAGCGTGGCCAGCGTCGCCGTCGAGCGCGAGTTCGACGGCGGGCCGGCGGTGTTCTTCGCCCGCATCGAGCGGCCCGACGCCCAGCCGCTCGCGGTCCTCGACGCGGCCCTGCGCCACTTCCGCACGGCCGACGTCGAGTCGGTCCCCGACTTCCGGCGGCTGATCCGGGTGAGCCGGCTGTGGCGGCCGCTCCGCCGGGCCGCGTGGTGGTACGGGCTGAAGGTCGATGCCCGGCGGCGGGCGCGGCGGTTCGGGACGTTCGGCCTCAGCTCGTACTCGGCCCTCGGCGCCGACTCGACCCACCCGGTCGGCCCGCTCACCGTGGTGATGAACTACGGGGTGATCGGGGCCGACGGGGAGGTCGATGTGCGGCTGGTGTACGACCACCGGGTGATGGACGGCGCGACCGTCGCCCGCGGGCTGGCCCTGATGGAGCGGGTGCTGACGACCGACATCGCGGACGAACTCGGGCGGCTGGCCCACTGCCCGGCCCGCGCCGCGGCGTGACCGGCGGCCCGGCTCAGGGCGCCTCCGCCCCGTCGGGCGGGAACTCGCCGAAGTCGTGGTAGCCGAACAGGTCGATTTCGGCGGCGTGGTCGCGGCGGAGTCGCCGCAGGTGTCCCAGGCTCTCCAGCCGCTGCACGTTGTCGTCGGCCCGCAGGGCGGACAGGGCCGAAACCGGGTGGTCGTCGCGGTCCAGTTCGGCCCGCAGGTAGTAGGCGTCGCCGACGTGCAGCGTCCACCGCCCGCCCCGGCCGACCGCGACCCCGCAGTGGCCGCGGGTGTGGCCGAACAGCGGCACCAGCAGCACCTCCGCCGCGAACCCCAGATCGACCGGCCGGGCTTCCAGGCCGAACCACCGGCGGGCCGAGGGCGGGTGCGCCTGCCACCGCACCCCGTGGGCGAACTGCACCGGCAGGTATCGCTCATGCCCGCTCTCAAGGGCCGCGTGCTCCTCCCGTGAGACGTGAACGGCGGCATCCGGGAAGTCGGCCAGCCCGCCGGCGTGGTCCGGGTCGGCGTGGGTCAGCACCACGTGCCGCACGTCCGCCGGCCGCAGCCCGAGCGCCTCGATCCGGCGGACGGCGGTTTCGCCCTCGCGGAACTGAAATCCGACGAGGTCGATCAGCGGCCGCCCGACCCGCCCGTCCGGGTCGCGCACGTCGAGCAGGCCGACGCCGGTGTCGATCAGCGCCAGCCCGGCGGCGTCTTCGAGCAGCAGGCAGTGGCACGACGCGGCCGGGTTCGGCGGGGCGTGCAGGGTGCCGCAGTTGAGGTGGCGGAGGCGCGTCATCGGGTCGGCTCCGGGTGCGGGCGTGAGTGTGGCATACGAACTCGGCCGCGAACGGGCCGCGTTGTCCGGGGCGCGGCGGCGCCCGAAAATGAGCCGGGCGGCGCGAACCGGCGTGCCCGCCCGCCGCTCCTTCACCCGTCGCCCTCCCTCAGAGGCCCGCCGTGTACGTCCCGCCGTCGTTCGCCCGTACCGACCCCGACGAGCTATTCGCCTTCGCCGCGGCGCACTCGTTCGCGCTGCTGGTTTCGACCCGCGACGGCGGCCCGTTCGCCTCGCACCTGCCGCTGCTGCTCGACCGCGCCGCCGGGCCGCACGGCACCCTGGTCGGGCACATGGCCCGCGCCAACCCGCAGTGGCGCGACCTCGACGGCGGCCCCGTCCTGGCGGTGTTCAGCGGGCCGCACGCGTACGTCTCGCCGGCGTGGTACGGGGCCGACGGGGTGGTGCCGACCTGGAACTACGCGGCCGTCCACGCGACCGGCACGTTCCGCGTGGTGGACGACCCGGCCGCGCTCGTCGGCATCGTGGCGGACGCGGTCGCGGCCTACGAGAGCGGGCGGCCCGAGCCGTGGCGGCTGGACGCGGGCGCCGAGTACGTCCGCCGGCTGACGGCCGGGATCGTCGGGTTCCGCGTCGAGGTCGAGCGGTGGGAGGGGAAGTGGAAGCTGAGCCAGAACCAACCGGCCGAGCGGCGGGAGAAGGTGGCCGCCGCGCTCGAGGCGTCCGACGACCCGGGCGCGCGGGCCGTCGCCCGGCTCATGCGGGCCGACGCGGGCCGCCCGGCCTGACGCCCCGGCCGGGCAACGCTCGCACAGCGCCACCCGCGTCGGCATCGGCGGCAGGTCGCCTCACTTCGCGTCGGTGGAGCCGAGTTCCTGGCGTAGCGCGGCCATTTTACCCTGCATCTCCTTCACGTTCGCCTGGAACATCGGCCGGTTCGCCAGGTTCACCCGCTCCTCCGGGTCCTTCTCCAGGTCGTAAAGCTCGTACTCGTCCTTGAACTTGAACGGCGGGTCGTAGTAGTGGATGTACTTCCACTTTGTCGTGCGGACGCCGCGGTGCTTCTGGACGTTGTGCGACGGGTCCGGGAACTCGAAGTACTCGTAGTACCACGCGTCGCGGGGGACCGCGTCGGGCGGCAGCGGGCCGGGCGGCGGGGTCCGCGCGAACGGCAGCACGCTCCGCCCCTGCATCCCCTTCGCCGCCGACCCGCCGGCCAGATGCAGCACCGTCGGCGCGATGTCCGGGTTGATCACCATCGCGTCGATCTTCGACCCGGCCGGCTTGGACGACCCCTGCAGCACCTTCGGCAGTTTCAGCAGGAACGGGACGCGGATGCTCGGCTCGTGCATGAACCGCTTGTCGAACCGCTGCCACTCGCCCAGGAAAAAGCCGTTGTCGGAGGTGTAAAGCAGGGCGGTGTTGTCGGCCATGTTGCCCGCTTCGAGCGCCGCGAACACCTTTCCGACGTTGTCGTCTACGCCGGTGATGCAGCGGCTGTAGTCGCGGATCATGTTGTCGTAATCCTTGACGTCGGGGTACTGCCCGATCATGTTGGCCGCTTGCAGGAACGCCCGCGGCTTGCCGGCCCCGCTGTCGTCCCACAGCGCCGGCTTCTTCACGGGGTCGTTGGCGTACAGTTCTTTGTGTCGCGGGGCCGGGTTCCACGCCCGGTGCGGCGACTTGAAGAACAGGAACAGCGCCGCCGGCTTCTCGCGCTTCTTCGTAAGCCACGCGAGCGCCTTTTCGGTCACCACGTCGTCGATCCAGCCCTCATACGGCTTGTCCGGGCCGATTTTCCCGTCCGGGCCGCTCTCCGCGATGGTCGGTTTGAGGTAGTTGCCCTGCCCGGTGAACCCGAAGTAGTAGTCCCAGGTCTTTTCCCGGAAGTGCCCCGGCACGTGCGACTTGCCGCAGAACGCGACCTCGTAGCCGAGCTTGCGGAGTTCGTCCGGCAACCAGGGGGCGTTCGGGTTCAGCTTCGACCCCATGTTGTCGAGCACGCCGTTGAGGTGCGAATACTGCCCGGTCATCAGCGTAGCCCTGCTGGGGGCGCACAGCGCGTTGGTGACGAACGCGTTGGTGAACCGGTAGCCCTCCTTGGCGATCCGGTCCATGTTCGGGGTTTTGAGGAACGGGTGCCCGGCGCACGACAGGTAGTCGTGCCGCTGGTCGTCGGTCATCATGACGACGATGTTCGGCTTGGCCGCTTCGGCGGCGGACAGGCGCGAGCCGCACGCGAGCGCGACGGCGACGGAGAGGACGAGGCGCATCGGGTTTCGTTTTTCGTGTTTGGTGTTGAGTGTTTGGTCCTGACGGCAAGGTGGACGCCCACCGCGCCGCCGATCGCCAAATACTAAACCCCGAACACCAAACACCAAATACCAAACACCAACCATGCGAAAAGAGCTTTTGGACGGCGAGCAGGTGTTCGTGATCCACGACTTCCTGTCGGCGGCCGAGTGCGCCGAGTACGTGCGCATCACTGAGGCGGTGGGGTACAACTTCGCCCCGATCACGACGGCCGGCGGGCCGGTGATGGCCCCGGAGATCCGCAACAACGAGCGGGTGATGATCGACAACCCTGGATGGGCCTCGCAACTGTGGGCGCGGGCGCAACCACTGATCCCGTCGCCGTTCCGTGACTGCCCGGCGGTCGGGCTGAACGAGCGGTTCCGCTTCTATCGCTACGACGAGGGCCACACCTTCCGCCCGCACTACGACGGCTGCTTCCGCCGCAACGACGAGGAGAGCCAACTCACCTTCATGGTTTACCTCAACGCCGGCTCCGAGGGGGGCGACACGGTCATTTACATTCAAGATGACGGCCTCACGCTCGCGGACGGCGACGTCATCCGCGTGCGGCCGGAAACGGGCAAGGCGCTGGTGTTCTACCACTACCTGCTGCACGAGGGCAGCCCGGTGACGGCCGGGCGCAAGTACGTGCTGCGGACGGACGTGATGTACCGCGCCCCGCGGGCCGCGGAGTAGCGTCACGGCTTCTTGCCAGGCACGATCCGCTTACCGTTGCCGTAGGTGATCGTGCACAACGGGAGCGCCGCCCCCAGCTTCAGCGCGGCTGCTTCCGTGACCTTCGTGTCGGTCAAGAGCAGTGTGACCAGCCGGCGCATGTCCGCCAGCGCCGCGACCGCGCCGTCGGTCACCCCGGTGTTGCCGGTCAGCGACAACGCGGTGAGGTTTGGTGATTTCCGACAGATCGCGGCCACACCGGCGTCTGTCACCCGCGTGGCGTCGAGGCTCAACGCTGTCCGATCCGGGCCGGCCAGCGCCTCGGCCGATCGGTCGCCAATGTCACACTGCGACACGGTGAACACGGGCGTCGAGCGGGCGCAGTGGAACGTCATGAGCTTCAAAACGCCCTCGTCAGAAACCCCCTGGCCTTCCAGAAGGATGTGACTGACGACGCTCGGTAGCGGGGCGAACAGGTCGATATCGGCGTCGGTAAAAGGCTCGCGCAAATTTCTCACATACAACCCCCGCATCGGCCCTTTGACATCCGCGGGGTGGACGATCTGCCGGCCGCCACCGTCGTGCATGACGACCCCCCGAAGGTACAACCGCTCGACAGCGTCGTCTAGCGAGGTGGGCGGGCCGACTCGGCCGGGCGGCGGATCAAATGCCACCCCCGGGGCGCGCGGGCGCACCCGCACGTCGCGGAACCGCACCGCGGTGCCGTGGTCCTGTAGCACCAGCGGCCCGCGGCCGTCCTTCACGAGCGCCGGCGAAGCCATCTTCGTCGGGGCCGTCACGGCGACGTCGTCGAGCACCTTTTCGCCGTTGTGAACGACCGTAACCCGCGCCGGTTCCGCCCCCCGCGCCGCGGCGAACGTGACGTCCAGCGTCTGCCACTGTTCGGCCGGCTTCGAGGCGTTCTTTGTCGGGGCGATCTCGCCATAAATCGCCCCGGCCCCGTCCTTACTGACCGGCTTGCCGTGGTCGTTGAAGATTTGCACCTCGTACAGCCCCTGCACGTACACGCCGCTGTTCCCGTCCTTGCCGGCCGGCAGCCAGTACTCCAGGTGGATGTCGCAGTCGCCGAACAACTCCTTCGTCCAGATGTTGCCCTTCCCGGGCAGAACCTCGAAGTAGCCCGCCTGCGAGACCCACTTCGGCGCGCCGCCGGGGGCGGTCCAGGCGTCCGGGTACGGCAGCGCGACCCACCCGGTCGGCACCGGGGGCGCAGGCTGCGGGGGCGTTTCCTTCCCGACCTGCTGCCCGTCGTTTCCCCCGCCCTTCTGCCCGCCCCCTTGATTGCCACTCAGGGCGAGCCCGGCGACCACCGCGCACGCCGCGACCGCCGCCGCGCCGCCGACAAACAACCCACGACGGAGTTTCTTGGGCGGCGCGGGCGGCTCCGCGGTGGCCGGGACCGCGGTCAGCGCTTCGGTGCGAGCTTCCGGGAGCGGCGGTGGAGCGGCGGTCGGCTTCGGCAACACCGGCGGCGCGGGCGGCTTCGGGACGGACGGCAGAACGGTCGGCGTCAGCAGCGCCGGCGCGGACGCCGACACCGAACCCGGCGTCGGGGTGGGCGTCGGTCGGAGTGCCGGCGCGGGCGCGGCCGGGCGGGGCGGAACCGTCGGCGTGTGCGGCGACGATTTCGGCTTCGGCAGGGCCGCGATGCGGGCCAGTTCGTCGGACACCGCCTTCGCCGACTGCGGCCGCCCGGCCGGGGCCTTACTCATCAGCTTCACGATCAGCAGCGACAGCGCCGCCGGCACCGCCGGGTTGACGACCGCCGGCGGCGGCGGCGTCTCGGTGCTCAGCGCCGCCAGCACCTCGAACGTCGTCTCGCCGGCGAACGGCCGCTTGCCGGTCGTCATCTGGTACAGCACCACCCCCAGGCTGTACAGGTCGGCGCGGCAATCGACCACCTGCCCGCGGGCCTGCTCGACCGGCATGTACGCCGGGGTGCCGAGCACCGCCCCGGACCCGGTCAGCACCGCGTCGCCCGGGGCGCGGGCCAGCCCGAAGTCGAGGATGAGCGCCCGCCGCGCCGCCCCGCCCGGCTCCAGCTCCAGCCAGATGTTCGACGGCTTGATGTCGCGGTGGATGAGGCCGGCCGCGTGCGCCGCCGCCAGCCCGTCGGCCACCTGCCGGCCGACCCGCAGCGCCTCGGCCAGCGGCGGCACCTTCCCGCCCTTCAGCCGCTTGTCCAGCGACTCGCCGGACAGCAGCGGCATGGCGATGAACGGGACGCCGTCCGCCTCGCCCACCCGGTAGATGGGCACGATGTTTTCGTGCCCGACCAGGGCGGCCGTCCGCGCCTCGCGCAGGAACCGCTCCTTGGCCTGCGGCTGCGCGGCCACCTCCGGCCGCATCACCTTCAGCGCCACCTTGCGGCCGCCGAGCGACGACTCGGCCGCCTCGAACACCGCCCCCATGCCGCCGCGACCGAGTTCGCGGCCGAGCACGAAATCGCCCAGCCGGGGCGGCGGGAACGGGGCAAGCGAGACGGTGCTCACCGGGTTGGCCGGCGGGCTTACCCGCGGCACCGTCCGCGCCGGGCTGCCCGACCCGGTTGAGACGGGCGACTGCGGGCCGCGGGCCGCGGCGCGGAGCGACGCGGTGAACGTGTCGGCCGTCGCGCCCAGCGCGCGAATGGTCTCCGGGGCTTGGGGCGACGACTGCACCCACTCCGACACGCGGGCCGCGTCGGCCGGGGGTAGCGCGCCCAGCAGGAACTGCTTCAGTTCGGCGGGGGAAGGGCGGTCGGGCATGGCGCACGCCTCGTCGGGGGCTTCGGGCCGTCACCACTGAAACGCAGCGACTTTGAAGCACTTTCGCGAAAGCGCGCGGAATTTTCGGAGCCGGCCTCGCCCCGGAACCCACCCCCGGCCCCTCCTTACAGGGAGGGGAGAAAACCGACTACGCGCCGCAGACTTTTGCGAACGGCAAAGGCTTTACTCCCCTCCCTGTAGGGAGGGGTCGGGGGTGGGTTCGGCCCTCAATCCAGAAACACTTCCAGCTCCTGCCGCAGCCGGGTCAGGACGCGGTGCCGGGCGAGGTACACGGCGTTCTCGGTCATCCCGAGTTCGGCCGCGACCTGCGGCGCCGGCCGGTCGTCGAGCGTGACGGCGGTGAACGCGGCCCACGTCTGTTCGGAGAAGTCGGCCTTGACCACGTCCAGCCCGCGGCGCAACAGCGCCTGCCGGAACGCCTCCTCCTCCAGTTCCTCGGCCGGGTTCGGCGGCTCGTGACCGACCTCGGCCAGCCCGACCGCGCCCGGCAGCGCCCGCGTCGCCTTCCGCCGCCGGTAGTCGTGCCCGGCGTTGGCCAGCACCTGAGCCAGCCACGCGCGGAACGACCGGCCCTCCGCCTTCTTGTACCGCGTCACCTCGTACATCAGTTTGACGAACACGTTCTGGATGAGGTCGTCGGCGTCGGCACCCAAAAATCCGCGGCGCGCCGCCCACTCCTTCAGCAGCGGCGTGTAGAGCGCGACGAACCGCCCCCACGCGGCCGTGTGGTTCGGCCCGCGGAGCTGTTCCAGCAGGGTGAGCGACGTCGTTTCCACGGGGCGCGTACCGGCGGCCGAGTTCCGACGAACATTCTATCGACCGGCCGCCGCTTGCGACCGCCGCGGGAAAAGCGGACAATTCCCGGGAATCCCGGTTGACACGCTTTCGGTTATTGCGTACACTATATACGGATGAATCGATCGCGTCGCTTTCGTGAGGGGCCGCCCATGCGCCGCTACACGCTCCCGCTCGTGCTACTCGTGTTCGGTGTGCCAGCGCTGTCCGCGGACCGCACGCCCGCGCCGCTCGACGCGCAAAAGGCGGCGCGGAACGCGGTGCTGCCGGACGGGTTCCGCATGACGGTGTTCGCGGCCGAGCCGGACGTCACGCAACCGGTGTCGTTCACGATCGACGCGAAGGGGCGGGTGTGGGTCGCGGAGGCGCTCAACTACGGCGAGTGGCAGCCGACCGGCAAGGACCGCGTCGTCATCCTCGAAGAGAAGGGCGGCAAGGTTCAGCGCACCGTCTTCTACGAAGGGTTCAACTACATCACCGGGCTGGAGGTCGGGTTCGGCGGGGTGTGGGTGATGTCGCCGCCGAACCTCTACTTCGTTCCTGACAAAAATGCCGACGATACGCCCGACGGCCCGCCGCAGGTGCTGTTCGACGGCTTCGGGTACAAGGAGTCGCGGCACAACCTCGCCAACGGCTTCACCTGGGGGCCGGACGGCTGGCTGTACGGCGGGCACGGCCGCACCAGCCCTTCGGACGTCGGCCGGCCGGGCACGCCGGCGGACAAGCGCATCCACTGCGACGGCGGCGTGTACCGCGTCCACCCGACGCGGCTGGTGTTCGAGAACTTCGCCGACGGCACCACGAACCCGTGGGGCGTGGACTTCGACGACTACGGCGCGTGCTTCGTGTCGAACTGCGTGAACCCGCACCTGTTCCACGTGATTCAGGGCGGGCACTTCGAACCCTGGCGGAACCGGCCGTCGAGCCTGTACGCGTACGAGCGGTTGCCGACGATCGCGGACCACCTGCACTACCCCGGCGGGCCTTGGCAAGCGGCCCGCGGCGAGACGCCCGAGGTGCTGGCGATGGGCGGCGGACACGCGCACTGCGGCACGCTCATTTACCTGGGGGATTCGTTCCCCAAGCAGTACCGCAACACCGCGTTCATGTGCAACGTCCACGGCCGACGGATCAACAACGACATCCTGAAGCCGAAGGGTTCCGGCTACACCGCGAGCCACGGCAAGGACTTCATGCTGTCGGCCGACCCGTGGTTCATGGGAGTGACGCTGCGGACCGGCCCGGACGGCAGCATCTACGTGAGCGACTGGTCGGACACGGGCGAGTGTCACACGCTCAAGCCCGACCGCGCGACCGGCCGCATTTACAAGATCAGTTACGGCGAGCCGAAGCCGAGAGCGACCGACCTGACGCGGGCGTCGGACCTCGAGTTGGTGGAACTTCTGACCGACGGCAACGACTACTTCGTGCGGCACGCGCGACGCATCCTTCAGGAGCGGAGCCGAGAGCGACTCGGGGACGAACGGGCGCGACTGCGGCTGCGCGCGCTGGCCGCAGGCAAAGAGTGCGACTCGCGACGGGGCCTCCCTGGCCCCGATGGGCGACCCGACGAAGAAGCCTTGGCGTGTAGCGCCTGGTCGCGCCTGCGCTGGCTGTGGGCGCTGCACGCCATCGGCGGAACGACGCCGGAAATGCTCGCCGGGTTGCTGGACGACCGGCTCGAGCACATCCGCGCCTGGGCGATTCAGTTGCTCTTCGAGCGCGACACGCCGCCCGAGCGCGTGCTGGCGACGCTGGCACACGTCGCGCGGCGCGACCCGTCGCCGGTCGTGCGACTGTACCTTTGCTCCGCGCTCCAGCGCACGCCGCTCGAAAAGCGGTGGGCGATCGCGGACGCGCTTGCGCGCCGCGGCGAGGACGCGACCGACGCCAACCTACCGCTCATGCTGTGGTACGGGCTTGAACCCCTCGTCCCGAGCGACCCGCGGCGCGCGCTCACGCTGGCGCTGACGTGCGAGATTCCACTCGTGCGGCAGTTCATCGCGCGGCGCGCCTTCGACAACGCTCTCGCGCAAGGCGACAAGGGCGATATCGCGCCGCTGGTCGCGGCGCTGACGCTCGCGGATGCGAAGACGCAGTCCGACATGCTGAAGGGCGCGCGGGAGGCGCTCCGCGGCCGCAAAGCCCTCCCGATGCCGGCCGGGTGGCCCGACGCGTACAAACGCCTGCCCAAGAGCGACGACGCGACGTTCCTCGCGCTGCTGTTCGGCGACCCGACGGCACTCGCGGATCTGAAGAAGCTCATCGCGGACACCTCCGCGCCGGCAGCGGAGCGCGTCAGGGCGATCGAGGCGTTATCAGAGAAGCGCGTGCCCGACCTCGCGCCGCTGCTGCACGCCCAACTCGCAGACAAGGCCACACGCCGCGCCGCGCTCCGCGGGCTGGCCGCTTACAGCCACCCGGACACGCCGAAATCCGTGCTCGCCGTCTATAGTGGCCTCACCGCCGACGAGAAGCAGGACGCGGTCGCCGCGCTCGCGGCCCGCAAGGAGTCGGCGCTCGCGCTGCTCGACGCCGTCGAGGCGAAGAAGGTGCCGCGGGCCGACGTGACCGCGTTCGCGGCCCGGCAGATGTTCGCGCTCGGCGACGCCAAGCTCAACGAGCGACTCAAGGCGGTATGGGGCGAGATTCGTGAAACGGCTGCCGACAAACAGAAGGCGATCGCCAAGTACAAGGCGCAACTGACGCCCGCGGCATTGGCGGCCGCGAACGCGTCCAACGGCCGCGCCGTGTTCGCCAAGAACTGCGCCCAGTGCCACAAGCTGTTCGGCGAGGGCGGCGCGGTCGGCCCGGAACTCACCGGCTCGAACCGCTCCGACCTCGACTACCTGCTCTCCAACCTCATCGACCCCAGCGCCGAGGTCGGCCGCGACTTCCGCATGTCCGTGGTGCGCACGTCGGATTCGCGGGTGGTCACCGGGATCGTGGTCGAGCGCACCGCGGCCCGGCTCGTCGTGCAGACCGCAACCGACCGGCAGATCATCGCGGCGGAGGACGTGGAGAGCGTGAAGGAGTCGGCGCTGTCGATCATGCCCGAAGGGCAACTCGACAAGCTGTCCCGCGACGAGGTCCGCGACCTGTTCGGCTATTTAGGAAGCAAGGCGCAGGTGCCGCTCCCGAAGTGAGCGGTCACGTCTTCAACTTGAGCGTCAGCGTCGCGGGACTGCCGTCGCACAGCGGCACGCTGCTGTTCGACGGGTCGGCCAGAACCTCGGCCAGCGTGGTCGCGCGGAACGCGTCCTCGACCGTCGCCATCGCCGCGTCCATCCGCTTGTGCAGCGGGCACAGGTTCGCGCCGTGGCTGGCCAGCCCGAGCGGGCAGGTGGTGATCCGCTGGATCGGCTCGACCGCGTTGACCACGTCAAGAATGGTCAGCGCCTCCGGGGTGCGGGCCAGCGTCACCCCGCCGCCCACCCCGCGCTGCGTCGTCACGATCCCCTTCTTGGACAGCCCCTGAAGGATCTTCGACAGATAGTCCTTCGGAACGCGGGTCGCCTCGGAGATCTGGGCCGTCGTCCGGCCGTCGGGCGCCTCGTGCGCCAGGTGGACGACCGCCCGTAGCGCGTACTCGACCGTTTGCGAGAACATGAACACCTCGGAGGCCGCACCAAAACCACCAATTTTATCCGAATTCGTGACTCGCTGGACAGCGATAAATAAATAGGATATAGTTGTCCTGTTTTAACCGTTGCCCACCCTCGCCGGCATGGCCGGCTTCTCTCCCGGAGTGAGACATGACGCACATCGACGAACCGCGGCTGGAATCGGACCTCGCATACCGGTTCGGTTATGTGTCCGAGTTCATCGGCCTCGGGGCCGACGACGTCGCCGCCATTCACGCCGCCGCGCCGAAGTTGGCCCCGCTGGTGCCGACCCTGGTGGACGCGGTGTACGACCGGCTTCAGCGGCAGGACGCGACGTGGCGGCACTTCCTGCCGCGCCAGAGCGGGTACGAGGGCGACGTGCCGGCGTCGCTCGCCGACCTGCGGATGGATCACCCGCAGATCGCCTTCCGCAAACAGCACCTCGGCCGCTACCTCGCGGCGCTGGTGACCCGGCCCTACGACCGGAAGATGGTCGAGTACCTCGACGTGGTCGGGAAGATGCACACCCCGAAGGCCGGCAGCAAGGCCCTCGACGTGCCGCTGGTGCAGATGAACGCGCTGATGGGGTTCGTGTCCGACGCGCTGACCGCGACGGTCCTGGGCCTCGGCCTCGACCGCGACACCGAGGTGAAGACCCTGCGGGCGTTCAACAAGCTGCTGTGGGTGCAGAATGACCTGATCACCCGCCATTACCAAGTCGTAAGGTCGTAAAGTTGAAGGTCGTAAAGTCGAAGACAGAGTCGGCTGTGTCTTCGACTTTACGACCTTCGACTTTACGACCTTACGACTGACTTCGACCGACTTTACGACCTTCGACTTTGCGACTTTTGACTACCCCTCGACCACCGCCTCCTCGCCCGTCGCGGCGGCCGCTTCGGGGCTGTCGTCGGACGCGGGGGCGTCGGCCGCGGCCCCGGCGGTGTCGTTGCCCTCGCCGAGGAACAGCAGCAGCGGGCTGGCCACGAAGATCGAGCTGTACGTGCTGATGAGCACGCCCACCACCATCACGAACGCGAACAGGTGGACGCCCTCGCCGCCGAACGCGTACAGCACGATCGACACCAGGAACACCGTCATCGAGGTGAGGATGGTGCGGCTCAGGGTCTGGTTGACGCTGTCGTTGATCATCTGCGGGGTCAGTTGCGGGTTCTTGCCGCGGACCTCGCGGATGCGGGCGAAGTTCACGATGATCTCGTTCACCGAGTACCCGACCAGCGTCAGCAGCGCCGCGACCGCCGCGAGGTCGATCTTGAAGTCCTGAATGCCCAGGAACTCCAGCCCCGGGACGAGGTGCAGGTAGTGGCACGCGGCGATCGCGCCGAGGGTGAAGCACAGGTCGTGGACCAGGCAGATGACGGCCGCCAGCCCGAACGTCCAGTTGCCGAACCGGAACCAGAGGTACAGCAGGATGGCCAGCCAACTGAGGGTGATGGCGATCAGCGCCCGGCCGCGGGTCTCCTTGGCCAGTTGGCTGTCGAACACCTCCAGCCGCTCCGGCTCCGGGGTGGTGTCGAACGCCTGCTTGGCCCCGGCGGTGACCTCGGCCAGCGCGACCAGCGCGCCGGCCCGCTCCGGGCTGCCCTCGGGCGCCTTCAGCCCGGACAGCGCCTCGCCGCCGCCGGTCAGCGGCGACACGTCGAGCCGGAGCTTGGTGTACCGGCCGTCCACCGGCTCGCCCACGCCGGTCACGGCGAACGCCCGGGTGTCGATCCCGCGGTTCTGCTTCTTGAACTCGCGGAGGAACAGCTCGGCGGTGTACGCGGCCGAGGTCGGCTGGTCGAACGACAGCAGCACCTTGTTCTCGGCGTCCACCACCGGCACGGTCAGCTTCTGCCGCTTGCCGTCGCGGTCGGCCTCGATCTCGCGGGTCGCGACGGTCATGGTCGCGCCGCCGAGCAGCGACTTGCCGTCCTGGTCGCGGAGCAGGCGGTCGAGGGTGGCCTGAACCAGCGCCCGCTGCTTCTCGGTGGTGCGGACGGTGAATCGCTGGCTCTTGCCGTAGTCGTACTGCTCGCCGCTGAGGAACATCTGCTCGACCGACCAGTCGGGCAGGGTGCCGGCGCGGCGGCGGACGTCCTCGGCCCGCTCGCGGTTGTTCGTTCCGGCCGGTTGCTCGGTCAACGTCACGGTGGTCGTGCTACCGTCGGTGTAGGTGATGACGTAGTCCCAGACGTTCACCGGCGTGTTAGGGTCGGCCGGTTCGTTCTGCCAGAAAACGCCGCCCCCAACTTCTCCCTTGGAGTTAACTTCGATGGGCTTGACCGCGAGCTTCTCCTTCTGGGCCGCCTCGCCGAGCAGTTCGCGGAACCCGGGCTTGCCGTCGGGCGTGGCGATCAGCCCCCGCTCCTCGCCCGGCTTCAGCTTGGCGGCGAACACGGTGCCGCCGCGGAAGTCCACGTTCAGCGCCGCGTCGCCGCGGGACATGAACAGCGCCAGCCCGACGACCGTGAGCGCCCCGGTGAACGGGAAGAAGAACCACCGGAACCGCATCGGGTTGAAGTTCGGCTTCTCGAACAGCCGCATCATCTTCAGCTCGGTCAGCCACTTCCGGTGCAGCCAGAAGTCGAACATCAGCCGCGTCATGTACAGCGACGTGAACAGGCTGATGACCAGCCCGACCGTGAGGCTGATGGCGAAGCCCTTCAGTTGGTCGTTGCCGGCCGAGTACAGCACGATCGCGGTGAAGATGCTCGTCAGGTGGGTGTCGATGATCGTGAAGAACGCCCGGTCGTAGCCGTTGCGGATGGCGGTGGCGAGGTTGGCCCCGCGGTTCCGCTCCTCACGCAACCGCTCGTAGATCAGCACGTTGGCATCGACGGCCATGCCGAGGGTGAGCACGAGACCGGCGAGGCCGGGGAGGGTGAACGCGGCGTTGACCGCGACCATGAACCCGATGGTGAGCAGCAGGTTGGCGAACAGGGCGACGCACGCCACCAGCCCGGCGAACCGGTAGTACCCGACCATGAACGCCAGCACCGCGACGAACGCCATGCCGATGGCCAGCGTCCCGCGCTGGATGGTGTCGGCCCCGAGGGTCGGCCCGATGGTGTTCTCGCTGACCGGCTTCTCGACCAGCTCGGCCGACAGCGCGCCGCTGCGGAGGATCTGGACGAGCCGCTCGACGGTCTTGCGCTCGAACCCCTTCGCGCCGCCGGTAATTTGCCCGCTGTTGGTGATCTCGCCGTGCAGGCTCGGGGCCGACACGATCCGCTCGTCGAGCGTGATGGCCAGTTGCCGCTGGTGGCTGCCGGTCGGCTTGTTGCGGCGGGTGATCTTGCCGAACTGCTGCCCGCCGGCCCCGTTGAACCGGAAGTCGACGGCCAGGTTGTACGTGCGGTCGTTGCCGACCGACGCGGTCATGGTGATCTCGCCGCCGACCTTCAGGTTGTCGCTCTCCGACACACGCGTCAGCACGAAGTACTCGTACTTCTTGCGGTTCATGAGCGGCTCGAGCTCGGCGTCGGACTTGCCCGGGTTGTCGCGCCTGAGCTTCTCGAGGTCGGCCTTCTCCTTGGCGATCTGGTCGGCGCTGACGCACTCGCGGCTGTAGTAGATGGCCGAGCTGGTCAGGATGTCGTCGCTCGGGACGGCGACGGTGCGGTCGCGGTTCACCGCCAGCCGCGACCACAGGGTGCCGGTGCTGTTCTCGGACGCATTGCTGAGGCCGTGCTCCTCGCGGTACTCCGCGCCGAGTTCGACCCAGGCGTAGCTGACCTTCGCCTTGGTGTCGTTGATGTCGACGTCGAACTTGCCCTCGGGCGCGGGCGGCGGCAGGCCGCGGACGGCGTTGAACTGCAGTTCGGTGGCGTCTTCCTCGGGCGAGCCGGGCTTGCGCGGGTCCACCCACCGGCGGTTCTTGGTCTTGGCCGCGTCCTCGATCGCCTGCCGGGCGGCCTGCATGCCCTTCTCGTCGTCCGGGCCGTTGGCGACGATGCGGAACTCGAGCACGCCCATCTGCGAGATGAGCCGCTTGACCTCCTGCACGTCCTCGGCGGTCTGGTTGACCTTGCCGCCGGCGGTCGCGCCGCTGAACGGCAGGATGATCTCGACCCGGCGGTCGCCGCTGGGCCGGACGGTGACGTTCTTGATGTCGGTCGGGTCGATGCGGCGCTTGATCTGCGCGGCCAGGGCCGCCATCTGCTCGCTGTCGAGGCCGGCGACCGGGCTGGTGGCCGTGGCCGCTTGCGGCCGGTCGCCTCGCTCGATCTGCTTGCGGATCTGGGTCCGCTCCAGGTTGATCTGGTAGACGAGGATGGTGCCGCCGGCGAGGTCGATGCCCAGCCGGTACTTCTCCGGGCGGACCGCGAACAGCGCCGCCAGGAGGCACGGGATCAGGCAGATGAGCAGCCCGCTGAGGAAGTTCCGTTGCATTGGCGTTCCGTTGCGATTGCAGGGTTCAGGGGTCGGGATTCAGGATTCCGTGCCGCGGGAGGCGGGCCTTTTCCGCCCCTAATCCCGAATGCGGAATCCTGGCCCTGCTACTTGGCCGGTTCGGTCGCCGCGCCGCTCACGTCGAGCACCTGCACGACGACGTTGCGCTTGATCCGCAACTTGGTGTCTTCGGACCGGATGACGATCTCGTCCTCGCCGTCGTTGGCGGTGACGACGACGGCGACGATGCCGGCGTTGGTCAGGATCTTGGTGCCCCGCTTGAGGTTGGCGAGCAGTTGCTCCTGCTCCTTCTTCTGCCGGCGGCTCATGGGCAGGATGACGACGACCCAGAACAGCAGCATCAGGCCGATGAGGAAGAACGGGAACATCGGGCTGCCGAACAGCCCGCCGGGCGGCGGCTGGCCCGCGTCTTGTGCGAACAGGAGGAGGCTCATCGGTGCCTGCTGAATCGTGTTTTCCGCGAGAATCCGAACTTTCAACTTACGGAGCCGCGTCCCACCGGGCAAGGCACGCGGCGCGGAAGGCGGCGAACCGCCCCTCGCCGATCGCCGCCCGGGCGTCCGCCATTAACTTCAGGTAGAAGCTGATGTTATGGAGGCTCAGGAGGGTCGGCCCGAGCATCTCGTCGGCGGCGAACAGGTGGTGCAGGTAGCCCCGGGAGTAGTGGCGACAGCAGTAACAGGCGCAACCGGACATGACCGGGGCCGGGTCTCGCCGGTGTTTCGCGTTCCGCAGCCGGATCGGGCCTTCGTCGGTGAACGCGAGGGCGTTGCGGCCGTTCCGCGTCGGCATGACGCAGTCGAACATGTCGATGCCGCTGGCGACCCCGGCGAGCAGGTCTTGCGGCCGCCCGACGCCCATCAGGTAGCGCGGCTTGTGCGCCGGCAGGCACGCGGCGCACGCGGGGAGGGCGGCGTGCATCGCCTCGGGCGCCTCGCCGACGCTGAACCCGCCGAGCGCGTACCCGGGGAAGTCCATCGCGACGAGTTCCTTCGCGCACTCGGCCCGCAGGTCGAGGTTCAGCCCGCCCTGCACGATGGCGAACTGCGCCTGGTCCTTGCGCGTGTGGTGAAGCTTGCACCGCTCGGCCCACGCGATGCTGCGCGTGACGGCCCGCCGGATGACGTCCGGCGCGCCGTCGGCCGGCGGGCACTCGTCGAGCACCATCGCGATGTCCGAGCCGAGGTTCTCTTGAATCTCGACGGCGCGTTCCGGGGTGAGTTCGAGCGGCGAGCCGTCGATGTGGCTTTTGAACCGCGCCCCGTGGTCGGTGATCTTGACCTGTTCGGCGAGGCTGAACACCTGGAACCCGCCGGAATCCGTGAGGATCGGGCCGCTCCAGTTCATGAACCGGTGCAGGCCGCCGAGTTCCTTGACGATCTCGTCGCCGGGGCGCAGCGCGAGGTGGTAGGTGTTGCCGAGGATGATGCTCGCCCCGGCGTCGCGCACCATCTCGGGCGTCAGCCCCTTGACGGTCGCCTGCGTCCCGACCGGCATGAACGCCGGGGTCGGGACGTCGCCGTGCGGCGTGTGGACGGTGCCGGCGCGGGCCGGGCCGTCGGTGCTGTGCAGAGTGAAGGAGAGCGGCATGAAGCGGTCACGGGGATGCGAAGATGTCGTCGATGGCGACCCGGGCGCCGTCGGCGACGAAGTCGCGGTACATGCGAAACGGGTCGCCGAACACGGCGGCCGACAGCTTGCCGTCGATCCGGAGGGTGCCGAGCAGGGCGAGCGCCTTGTCCTCCTCCCACGCCCCCTCGGCGTACACGACCCGCCGGCTCTCGCCGGGCGTCTCGCCGAACAGGCGGGCGAAGTACTGGACCGCGGCGTTCTCCGCGCGGGCCGTCTGCACGCCCGGGATGACGACGGTGAGGGCCGCCCACTCCTGCGGGGTCAGCTCCTTCTTCCACTCCATCATCTGCTTGTGCGTGGCGACCAGTTGGGCGCGGGCCGCGGCCGCCCCGTTGGCCACGATGTCGGCGCGGGCGGCCCGGCAGAACGCGTTCAGGTCGTCGGCCGCGACCTGGCCGTCCTTCGCCGCCTTCGCCGCGAACGCGGACGCCCGCTCCAGGATGCGCTTCTGTCGGGCGAGGGTGTCGGGGTCGAACCCGAACTGCTCGACCGCCGGGCCGGTCGCGGTCAGCAGCGCCTGGAACTCGGCCAGCGCCTTCAGCCGCGCCTCGCCGAGCGGCTTGCCCGGCTCGTGTGCGAGAAGCCCGAACAGGCCGAGCGTGGAGTGGGCGACGCCCTTGAGTGTGTGGTACTCCGCCGGGACGACGGTCGCCACGGTCCGCTTGCCGCCGCGGAGGAGGACCAGGTCGTCGCCGGACAGCACGATCACGGCGGGAATCGAGGCGAGTTCGCGGCCGCGGGCGTCGGCGTACATCTTGCGCGCGGCCGCGTTGAGCGCGTCCACTTCCGCCGGCACCTTCTTCGGCCCTTCCGCGCGTGCGCCGGGAGCGACCGGCCGCGGCGCCGGGAGTTCCCCGTGCGAGCCGATCGCCGCCCAACCGAGCAGCAGAACCGCGAGCAGCCAGGTGCGACGCATGGAACGCTCCGGGTTGAGGCACAAGGATCGGCCGGCGAGGGCGACGGACTCGCCGGCGGAGCTTCGCCCGCGCGGGGTCAGTCCCCGCGGAGCTTGAGGTTGAACTGCGTGAGCCGCTCGCGGACCTCCGTGAGCGACGTCTGGCCGAAGTTCTTCGCTTCCAGCAACTCGTCGGCGGTCCGCTGTACCAACTCGCCGAGCGTGCCGATGTTGAGGCGGTTCATGCACTTGCGGGCGCGAACCGAAAGGTTCAGGTCGCTCACCGGCTTGTTCAGCGTCGCCTGCTCCTCCGGGGAAAGGTTCTGCTGCGGCCGGTAGCGGAACTCGTACTGCTGGCCCTGGTCGAGCGACTGCCCGATCCGCAGTTGCTTGGCGTTCATGATGGCCCTTATTTCTTCGAGCGACGTCTCGCCGAAGTTCTTGCTGGCCAGCAGTTGCGCCTCGGTGACGCGGGTCAGGTCGCCGAGCGTGCGGATGTTCATCCGCTTCAGGCAGTTGCGGCTGCGGACCGACAGCTCGAAGTCGGTGATCGGGATTTCGAGCACCATCCGCGTCTGGGCGTTGAGCTGCTCGTCCTCGGGGTCGTAGCCCTGGGTCATCGAGTGCTCGGCGTCCTTGACGAACAGCTTGGCCCGCTCGTCCCGCGGGTCGGCCTTCGCCAGCCGCCGGTAGCAGTCGGCGGCCTTGTCGTACATGTCGTTGTCTTCGTACAGGACGCCGAGGTTGTACAGCACGCCCTTGCCGACCGGCGGGTACTTGAGGCACCGCTCGTAGTAGCCGATGGCGTCGTGGTCGTTGCCCTGCTGGTCGTTGAGGAACCCGAGGCGGAACAGGGCCGCCGCGTGCCGCGGCTCGAGTTCGACGGCCCGCTCGTAGTACTTCGCGGCGCGCGGGATGTCGCCCTCGGCTTCGGCGATCGCGCCTTCCTGGTAGTAGTACTCGGGGTTGTGTGCGGCCGCGTCCTTGATCTTGGCGAGGATGGTTTTCGCCTCGCCGATGTGCCCTTGCAGCCGCAGCACGCCGGCCCGCTGCAACTGGACCGACTGCGGGGCGTACCCGGCCTTCTCGGCCTTCTCGAACGCCTGCACCGCGGCGGCGTAGTGGTCGGTGGTGTCGTTGGCCGCGTCGCCCTCGGCGAAGGCGCGGGCCTGCCCGAGCGCGACGTGGGCCTGCCCGAGCCAGAACGCGGCGAGCGGGCCGTCGGCCTGCTTCAGGTGCTCGACCGCGGCGCGGACGTGGCCGAGGAAGTAGTTGGCGACGCCGAGCTTCAGGTGGATCTTCTTCTGCTGCGGCGCGGCGGCGACCGCGAGCCGCTTGGTGAGCGTGTCGAGGATGTCCTTGAGGTGCTTGACCTGCGGCCCGCCCTGGGCAAGCCCTTCGCGGAGCTTGCCGACCATGCCGCCTTCGAAGTCTTCGCGTTCGACGAGCAGCGCGCGGAGGTCGATGAGGGATTCCGTCACGGCTTGATGGCTCCCGCGGGCCGACGCGACCCTGTGCCCGCGAGCGGGTCGGGTGGCGGTTGGCTCGCACTCTTCTGGCCGGGCCTTGCCGCGTGTCGGCAGATCACGCGAGATCCGGCGGGCTGAACTTGCAGTGCCGAAGAAAGGAATGATAGCGAGAAAGTAGGGTGAAGGGCAAGAGGAGCCGGCCAAGACTCTTGTGCGCTGGTCCGAACGTGGTAGCATCTGGGGCGAACTCATCGGGAGGACAGCGATGTCGCGTGCGCTACTCTGCACTTTGCTCGTCGGACTGACGCCGCCGGCCGTCCGGGCGGACGACGCCGAGGATCAGGCGCTCGCTCTCGTCAAGAAGTTGGGCGGGACGGTCGTCTGCCGCGACGAGAAACTGCCCGGCAAACCGGTCGTGTCCGTCGACTTGTCGCGGGCGAAAGTGGACGGCAACCTGAAGGGGCTGGCCGGGTTCACCCAACTCCGCCGCCTCGACCTCACACGGTCCGACGTGACCGACGCGGGACTCGCCGACCTGGCCGCGCTTCGGACCCTGACCTCGCTCGACCTGACCATGACGCGCACGACCGACGCCGGGTTGAGGCACCTGACCGCGCTGACGAACCTCGAATCCCTCGACCTGTTCGGGAACAGCGTCACGGACGCGGGGCTGAAGCACGTGGCCGGGCTGACGAAGCTCCGGCACCTCCACATGACCGCCGACGAGGTGACGGACGCCGGGCTGAAGTACCTGGCCGCCCTCAAATCGCTCGCCACGCTCGACCTCACCTACGCCGAGGTCACCGACGCCGGACTGGCCGAACTGGCGGGTCTCGACGGACTGACCCAACTCGTGCTGCGCGGGACGCGGGTGACGGACGCCGGGCTGAAGCACCTGGCCGGGATGAAGGGGCTGGCCCGCCTCAACCTCAGCAGCACGAAGGTGACCGACGCCGGGGTGAAACAACTCGCCCCGCTGAAGTCGCTGGCCGTGCTCAACCTAACCCACACCCGGGTCACCGACGCCGGGTTAAAGGAACTGGCGGCCGCCGGCACCCTGACCGAACTGTGGCTGAACGGGACCGCGGTGACGGACACCGGGCTGAAGGAACTGGTCGCCCTTAAGACGCTGACCACCCTGAGTGTGGGCGCGACGAACGTGACCGACGCCGGGGTCAAGGCGCTTCAGGAGGCACTGCCGAAGTGCAAGATCGTTAGGTAAGCGAGCGGCGCGGCGTGGGCTCACGCCGCGCCGCTCGCAACTACTCCTGCGGGTACAGCGCGGTGCTGAGGTAGCGCTCGCCGAGGTCGGGCAGCACCACCACGATCACCTTCCCGGCGTTCTCCGGCCGGTGGGCCACCTTCACCGCCGCGTGCGCCGCCGCACCGCAGGAGATGCCACAGAGCATCCCCTCTTCCTTGGCGAGGCGGCGGCCCATCTCGAACGCCTCGTCGTCGGTCACTTGCACGATCTCGTCAATGACCGACGTGTTCAGCACGTCCGGGATGAAGCCCGCGCCGATGCCCTGAATCTTGTGCGGCCCGAGCGGCTTCACCTGGTCCTTCGGGATGCCCTGCACGAGGTGCTGCGTCAGCACCGGGCTTTGCGTCGGCTCGACTGCGATGCACCGCACGCTCGGCTTGCGGCTCTTGAGCACCTCGCCGCACCCCGTAATCGTGCCGCCGGTGCCCACGCCCGACACCAGGATGTCGATTTCGCCCTTCGTCGCCCGCCAGATCTCTTCGGCGGTCGTCGCGCGGTGGACGGCCGGGTTGGCCGGGTTCTTGAACTGCTGCGGCATGAACGCCTTCGGCTCGCCGCCCAACTCCTGGAAGATCTTCGTGGCCTCGTTCACCGCCCCCTTCATGCCGAGTTCGCGCGGGGTCAGCACCAACTTCGCCCCGAACGCCTTGAGCAACCGCTGCCGCTCCAGCGACATGCTCTCGGGCATGGTCACCGTGATCTTGTACCCGCGGGCGGCGGCGGTGAACGCCAACCCGATCCCGGTGTTGCCGCTCGTCGGCTCCACGATCATCGTGTTCGGCGTGATCTTGCCGGCCTTCTCCGCGGCGTCGATCATCGCCACCCCGATGCGGTCCTTCACCGACCACAGCGGGTTGAAGTTCTCCAGCTTGCCGATGACAGTCGCCTTGGCGTCCCCGACCACGCGGTGCAGGCGGATGAGCGGCGTGTTGCCGAAGCACTGGCTGATGTTGTCGTAGACGTGCCCGCGAAATGCGGTGTCGGTGGACATGGGAGGGTTCCTTCGCCGGAAGGGTCAGTATTCCGATTCGGGTTGTGTACTAATAGAAAGTTTAAGCGCCGCCCGTCGCGCGGACAAGGCGGCTCTCCGCTTGCGGCGACCCGGGGATGTGCGATGATGCCCGCTCACCCCGAGGGGAAAGCCCATGCCGCGCTACGACGACTACGACGACGAAGACGACGACTTCGGCCCGCCGGGCGAACCGGAGCCGAACACCTGCCCGCAGTGCGGGAGCCGGCGCTCGAAAAAGATCTCGTTCACGATGTGGGGCGGGGCGGTCGGCCCGGCGGTGTTCGGGCTGGTGAAGTGCAAGGAGTGCGACCAACAGTACATGAAGAAGAGCGGCAAGCCGTTCGAGTGGAGCCACATCATCGCGTACACGGCCGTTGTGAGCGTGCTCGGCATTCTTGTGCTCGTCGCGCTGTTCGCCGCGATCGGGTGAGGGCTATCACGGCAGCAGGTCGGACACGGGAATGCTGGCGACGACGGCCCCGCCGAGTTCGAGCGACACCGCATCACCCGGCCCGTGGTGCCGGACGGTGGCGTAACTCGGCACGGCGCACGGCCCGGACGGCTGCGTGTACACCTCCACACGGCGGTCATCAAGGTTGACGATCCAGTAGCACGCCACGTTCGACCGGGCGTAGATGCGGGCCTTGTCCTGCTGGTCGCGGAGCAGCGACGTGTTCGCCACCTCGATGACGAGCGCGGTGTCGGCCGGTGTCGGGTGCCGGGTGGTGTAATCGTCCGGCGCCTCGCGCACCACGGCGAAGTCCGGTTCCGGGCGGCTGTCGGGCAGCGCCAAGGTGCCCTGTTCGCGGATGTCCCACCCGGCCGGCAGCGCCCGCGTCAGCCGCTTGCGGATGCGCAGCGACGTGCCGTCGTGGGCCGGGTTCTTGGACATTTTCAGCACCACGTAGTTTTCGAGCAACTCGACGTTGTCGTCGGGCGTCAGCACCCCGGTTTCGATCATCCGGTCGTAGCGGTCGGTCGAAAACGTCGCCATCGAAGACTCGTTCAGGAACGTCGGCGTGTACGGCGCGGCGGTCGCGGGCATGGTCGTGTCCTCCACGTCAACACCGCGACTATACCTCAGGCCGCGAGCGGTCCGCCAGCGGAGTTGTCAGGTCACCGGCATCGGGTCGGCGTGGTACAGGTGGTGCGGGCGGTTCTCGGCGTCGGTCCAGGCGGCCGTTTTGGGCAGGCCCAGCGCGCTGTAGATCGTTGCGGCGAAGTTCTCTGGTGTCTGCGGGTCGGTCGCGGGGTAGCCGCCGGTCTTGTCCGAACTGCCGACCACGCGCCCGCCGCGCACTCCGCCGCCCGCGAGCCAGACTGATTGCACCGCGCCCCAGTGGTCGCGGCCCGGACCCTTGTAGAACTGCGTCAGCGTGCTGATCCGCGGCGTGCGGCCGAACTCGCCGGCCATCACGATCAGCGTCGAGTCGAGCAGCCCGCGTTGCTCCAGGTCGGACAGCAGCGCGGTTACGCAGCGGTCGGTCGGGGGTAACAGCTTCTCCTTCAAGTGCGGGAACGCGTTGCCGTGCGTGTCCCAACTCTCGTTGTTGCCGAGGTTCACTTGCACGAGGTTCACCCCGGCTTCGACCAACCTTGCAGCCATCAAGCACGACCAGCCGAACGCGTTGTTGCCGTAGCGGTCGAGGTCGCGCGGGCTGGCCTTCTTCAGGTCGAACGCGGCCCGGACGCGGGCGTCGGTCAGCAGGCTGACGGCGTCGGCGCGGGAGCGGGCGAAGGTGCCGGCGCTCGCGGCGTGCTCAAGCTCCCTCCGCTGCGCGTCGAGGTGCTTCAGCACGTCGAGGCGGCCGTTGAAGCGGTCGCCATCGACCCCCTGCGGCAAGCTCAAGTCGGGAATCGTGAACGCCTTGCGCGTGGCCGTCCGCGGGCGCTCCTGGTGGTCGAACTCGTACTCGGGGAACGCCCCGTAGGCCTTCGGCTCGAACGCGCTGGCCTCGATGAACCACGGGTCGCGACTTTGCCCCATCACCCCCGCGAACTGCCCCGGGATGACGCGCCCGCTGTTGTGGACGATCCGGTCCGGCAGCACGATCGCCGGCGGCAGGTTGTTGCGCGACTTCGTGACCGCCCCGGCGATCGCGGCGAGGCTCGGGTGGTCGCCCGGCATCGGCTTCGACGGGTTGAACCCGACCGGCTTGTCCGACCGGCCGGTGAGCATGATGTGGTGGCCGAGCGAGTGGTCGTTGGACGGGTGCGTCAGCGACCGGACTACGCACCACTTGTCGCTGCACGCGGCGAGCTTCGGCAGGTGTTCCGTGATGCGCAAACCGGTCGTTTTGGTCGCGGTGGTGCCGAACTCGCCGCGAATGGCGTCCGGGGCGTCCGGCTTGGGGTCGAAGGACTCGTGCTGAGCCAGCCCGCCCGACAGGAAGATGTAGACGACCGCTTTCGCGGTGTGCTTGCGCTCGGCGCGGAGGGTGTTCAGGTCACCGAGGCCGAGGTTGAGCAACCCGACCGCCCCGGCCTGGAGCGCGACGCGGCGGGAAAGGGCCGGGTGGGAAAGGGCGGGCATGGCAGCGCCTCGCGCGGGGGTGGGATCGTATGACTATCCCCGATTTTGGCGCGGGACGCAACTGCCGTCCTCACGGGTTCAATACAGGAACGCGGATGACGCGGAGAAGAGCGCGGATGAAAGACAGGATGAAGGCAAAGATTGAGTTCAAAAATCTCTTCGTCTTCAATCCGCGTGCATCCGCGCACTTCTCCGCGTCATCCGCGTTCCTGACTTCAAACACCTCTACTTCTTGTAGACGGCCTTCGGGTCGAAGATGCGCTCCGCGATCACCTTCAACTCGTCCCCTTCGAGCTTGCGGAAGAAGCAGCTCTTGTAGCCCTCGTGGCACGCGGCCCCGCCGATCTGCTTGACCTTGAGCAGCACGGTGTCGGCGTCGCAGTCGATGTAGACGCCGTGCACCTCCTGCACGTTGCCGCTCTCCTCGCCCTTGCGCCACAGCTTGTTGCGGCTGCGGCTGAAGTACACGGCGCGGCCGGTGCGCACGGTCTCGTCAAACGCCTCGCGGTTCATCCACGCGAGCATCAGCACCTCGCCGGTGTCCGCGTCCTGGGCGACGGCCGCCACGAGGCCGCCGGCTTTGTCGAAATCGAGCATGGGTCTCCTCCGCCGCTTGCGGTCCCGCAACGCCGCGAGCGGCGAACACAATTTACTTCAGCTCTTTGATGTACACGTTGCGGAAGTCCACCCGGATGTTGTAGCTCTGGAACCCGATGTGCCCCTTCTCCCGCGCCAGCCCGGGGTGCTTCTCGGCCTTCGCCTTGTAGTCGTCCAGGTTTGCCTTTACCAACTCCTCGCCGTTCTGCGTGATGGTCACGTCGCGGCCCTTGCACACGATCACGACCGCGTTCCACTCGCCGATCGGCTTGTTCTTGGCCGTCTTGGCCGGTTGGACGTCGTAAATCGAGCCGGTGTGCTGCGACGGGGCCAGCTTGAACTTGTGGACGTCCTCCCAGCCCTCGTCGTCGATCAACTGAATCTCCATCCCCGCGTACGCCGGGTCGCCCTTCGGCGGCGTCCGCAGCCCGACCCCGCTGTTGCCGCCCTTCTTCTCCCAGCGGTATTCGCAGCGGAACTCGAAGTCGCCGTACTCCTTCTCGGTCAGCAGGTATCCGCCGCCGCCGCCCTTGCACACGATCATGCCGCCATCGGCCGCCCACACCTCGGCCTTGCCGGTCGCCTTCCAGCCGTCGAGCGTCTTGCCGTCGAACAGCGGGGTGAAGCCCTCCGGGGGCGGGGACGGCTTGTCGTCGGCCCCCGCGACGGCGGCACACACCGCCAGCACCAGCGCGCACACTCGCAACGTTCGCATGTCACAGCCTCGGTCGAAGGGCAGATGGGGAAGGCTGCACGCCATCTTACCGGCCGGGCGTAGAATGGCAGCGGAGAGCGAAAAGACCCACCCCCCGGCCCCCTCCCTTCAGGGAGGGGGAGACAAACCCTCGGCACGCCGCTGACGCGAGCGAGGTGATCGGCTCTTTCTCCCCCTCCCTGAAGGGAGGGGGCCGGGGGGTGGGTCTGCGGGGCGACACATGACCCGGTTCATGATGAAGTCGAAGCTGCACCGCGCGACGGTGACCGAGACCAACGTCGATTACGAGGGCAGCCTCACCGTCGATTCCGACCTGCTCGAAGCGGCCGACATCCTGCCGCACGAGCAGATTCACGTGTGGGACGTGACCAACGGGGCGCGGCTCGTCACCTACGCGCTGCCGGGCGCACGCGGGAAGGGCGAGATCTGCGTCAACGGGGCCGGGGCGCACCTCATCAAGACCGGCGACATTGTGATTATTGCGACTTACGGCGAGTACGACGACGCGGAGGCCCGCCAACACCAACCAAAGGTTGTGTTTCTCGGCCCGGCGAACAAAGTCAAAGAAAATCCGAAAATCTGATTTGACACCAGTTCACTCATCGCCAATAGTTCAAGAGGTGGTGGCCGGTGGTGCTTTCGGATTCACCGGCCCGAGCAGTACGAGCAGCGCGAGTGCCATCGCACCCAGCGGGCGGTGCGCGCCGATGCCAAGTGGCTCGAACAGTTCCATCGGCAGTTGTTGACTGACGAGAATCAGCACCGCGACCCACCCGCGAGTTTTGTAACCGGCGGCGAACAGGTCGCGGGTGTACGGCACCGCGAGCACCAGTGCGAAGAGTTCGTAGCCGAGCACCTGACAGCAGGTGAGCGCGCCCGCGACCGCCGCGGCCAGTGCCCACGCCGCCGACGGCTTCTCACCGGCCAGCGCGCAGCGGCCGAGTACGAGGCCGCCCCAGACGAGGTAGCCGGCCAGCGTCGTGACGATGGTCAGTTCGATTAGCGGACCGCCGGCCGCGAACAGAAGGCGGTTCCAACTCGTGATCTGCGGGTTCAACTCCGCGCGGTTGTACAGAACGGTCTTGTGCGCGGTCGGCAGGTAGTCAAGGTAGTCTTTGAGGTAGAGCGGCGAGCCGCCGGCGAGCGTCGCACCGATCAGGTTGAGGACCGCGACGACGACGACGAGAATCGCGGCGCGCCGCCAACCGCCCAGATACCACGCGAGCGGGACGAGCGGCAGCGCGAGGTGCGGCTTCACGAACGCGACCGCCCAGAGCATCGCGCCGAGCCAGGTGAGGCGGCGGTCGAAGCACATCTGCCCCGCGACCACGCACCCGGCCGACACGAGCGGCGTCTGCCCGACCACGACGACCGCCAGCGCGAGCGGGTTGAGCACCAGCGCGAGCGGGACGACGAGCCAGACGAGCGTTCGCGGCGGCGTTTCACCCCCGAACTGGCCGGGGAGTCGTGTGACGGCCCACGCCGCGAGTGCGGTGACGGCCGCCCACAGCACCTTCGCGCCGACCCACGTGAGCATGGCGAAGGGCAAGTAGGCGACGATCGCGAGCGGCGGCTGGAAGTACCCGCAGTTGTTGACGAGGCTTTCCGGCGTCGGCTCGGGGTCCGGGAACTGCTGCGCGACCCGCTGCCGCACGAGCGGCACGTCGTAGGGCGTGCGCCCTTCGGACGCGAGCAGCGGGCCGAGGCGGTAGATGAACAGGTCCGGCAGGTTGTTGGTGCCGAGCGCCTGGAACAGCGCGAACCCGCCGAGGACGAGGGCGGCGAACAAGGGCAGGGGCGAGCGGCGTTCGTCAGGCACCGGGCTTCTCCGGCAGGAGCATCAGCGCCGGCGCTTGCAGGTGTCGAATCACCGCGTTGCCGAACGCCGCCCCGACGGCCCCGTCGAGGACGCGGTGGTCGAACGAGAACGACAGGTACACCAGGTCGGCCGGCTTCAGCGCGCCGCCTGCGTCATAGACCGGCCGCTTGACCACCTTGCCGACGCCCATGATGCCGACCTCCGGCTGGTTGATGATCGGCGTGGAGATCAGCCCGCCGACGTTGCCGATCGAGGTCACGGTGAACGTGCCGCCGCGGAGATCGTCCCGCGTGCTCTTGCCGGCCCGCGCGTCGGCGCTGAGGCGCTCGATGTCGGTGGCGATGGCGACGACGTCTTTCTTGTCGGCGTCCCTCACGACCGGCACGAGCAGGCCGTTGGGGGCCGCGACCGCGACCCCGATGTTGTAGCGGTCGTGCAGGACGATTTCGCCGGCGGCCTCGTCGTAAGTGCTGTTGACGATCGGCACTTCCTTCAGTGCCTTCGCCACGGCCTTCACAAAGAACGCGAGGTATGTGAGCTTCACCCCGGTGGCCGCGAGCGGGCCGCGGAGTTGCTCGCGGAGGCGGACGAGGTCGGTGAGGTCGCACTCATCGACGTAGGAGTAGTGCGGGATCTGCTTTTTGGCGGCGACCATGCGCTCGGCGATGACCCGCCGCAGCCCGGCGAGCTTGACCCGCGTGCCGGGCGTGCCGAAGTCGGGCTTGGGCGGTTCCGGCTTGACCGCGGGCGGCGCGCTACCGTCCGCTTTGGGCGTGAGGAACGGGTTGAGGTCGTCGAGGAGGATGCGGCCGTGCGGCCCGCTGCCGCGGACGCGCGCCAGATCGACGCCGAGCTTGCGGGCGAGCGCGCGAACCGACGGCGCGGCCGGCGGGAGCGCGGTGTGGCCGTTCCGCGGCGGGGCGAGACCTACCCCCCCCGGCCCCCCCTCGGGGCGACCCGCGTGCCGCGCCTCACCTGCGGACGCAGTTTCGGCTGCACGCGGGGGGAAGGGGAGGGGGGTGACGGCGGGTGTCGCCTCCTGCGCCTGGTTGTACGTTCCCGAACTAAGAAGGTTTTTCTCCCCCTTCCCTTCGGGGAGGGGGGCCGGGGGGGTAGGTTCCCCGCCCGGCGAGTAACTCAGGAACGCGTCGCCCACCTTCACCTTCGTGCCCTCGGCCGCGGCGAGGGCGGTGATGGTGCCGGCGAACGGCGACGGCACCTCCATGTTCGCCTTGTCGGACATGACCTCGGCGAGCGGCTGGCCGCGCGCGACCGCGTCGCCGGGCCGCACTAGCCACCGCACCAGCTCGACCTCGATCAGCCCTTCGCCCACCGGCGGGAGAGGAAAGTCCATGACGCCCTTTGGGCTTGGTGTTTGGTTTTTGGTGTCTCGTGTTTGGTGAGCGAGTCCGAGCCGCGTCGCGAGCGTGCAGACCCGCGACGCGGCGGAGACAAAACACCAAAAACGGAACACCAAACACGAAGCTGCTACGCGGCTTCCGTCGCGAGTTCCCGCATCGCGGCCCGGATGTCGGGCAGTTGCGGCACGCTGTTGGTCTCGTACACCTGGTTCATCCCGATCCCGGGGATGTGCTTGCCCATCAGCGTCCGCGGGCGCGCCGCGAGGTCGTAGAAGTGCTCGTCGATCACCCGCCGCAGCAGGTGCTCGCCGAAGTTGGTGACTTCCGTGTCCTCGTTGACGATCAGCACGCGCCCGGTCTTCAACACGCTCTTGGAGATCATGTCCCAGTCGTACGGGAAGATGCTCCGCAGGTCGATGACGTCGAAGCTGAGGCCGTCGTGGGCGAGGTCGTCGGCCGCCTGGGCGCACAGCGGGAGCGGGCGGCCGTAGCTGATGACGGTGGCGTCGGCGCCCTCGCGGACCAGCGCCGCCTCGCCGATCTTGACGGTGTAGTCTTGCAGGTCCGGCCACCGCGGCTGCCAGTTCGAGCGGTCGCCGATGGGCGCGTCGATCATGCGGCTGAGTTCGTCGCCGTCGGCCGGCTCGCCCGGGATCAGCCGCGTGTCCTTCGCCCGGAGCAGCGCCTTGGGCAGAAGCACGAGGACCGGGTTGGGGTCTTTGATCGCGGCGAGCATCAGGCCGTAGGCGTCGAGCGCCGTGGACGGCATGACGATCTTCCACCCGGCCAACCGGGCGGCCCAGGACTCGAAGCTGTGCGAGTGGTACAGGCTGCCGCGGATGCCGGCCCCGTTGGGCGTCATGACGACGAGCGGCATGTCGAAGCTGCCGCCGCTGGCCCACCGCTGGTTCCCGGCGATCTTGAACAGGTCGAGCACGTTGAACGCGTAGTCGGCGAACTGGATCTCGCAGACGGGCTTGCCGCCGGCGTAGGCGATGCCCATCGCGGTGCCGAGGATGCCGCGCTCGTCGAGCGGCGTGTTCCAGGCGGTTTTCAGGCCCTGGGTGGCGGTGAACACGCCGCCGAGCGGCGGGCCGACGTCCTCGCCGAACACGTCCGTCACGCCGAGGTGCGTCTCGCCGAAGTGGAGGGCCATCCGCACGGCTTGCGCCATATTGGCCATTGTCGAACCCCGTTCTCAAGCCCCTCCGGGGCCGAAAAGGAGAGGAGCCTCATGCCCAGGGATACTGCACGCTGTCGAAGCCGTTGTTGTACTGCTCCCGGATGAGGCGCTCGATGAACTGATCCAACTCGTGATCGCTCTCCGGCTCCCGGTCGTGGGTCCAGCGAAAGAGGCCGAGTTTGGCTTCGTGTTCGCCTTCTAACTCGGCACGCATGTTGGCGATTTCTTCCGGTTCCGGCCACCGGCCGTTCGCGTCCGGCCGGCGCTGGCGGCGTTTCTTGGCCACGCCCGTTCTCCGTCAGCGGGAGCCGGGAAGGCCGGTGTAGTCGCCCGGGTACACCGCATCCACCGCGCTGGCCGCGTAGGTGAAGCGGTACACGTCGGCGGCGGTCGGCTCGGCCTCTTTCATCGTCTGTACGACCGCGTCGTCGGCCTCCTTCTTCGCGTCGTCCTTGAGCGACTGGACGGACGCGGCGTCGATCGCCCCGGCGTCGAGCAACTTCCGCTCGAAGGTGGCCAGCGGATCAGGCTCGGCCCCGCTCCGCTGCGCCCCGCTGCTGCTGCTGTGCCCGTGCAGCCGGCTCACCATCGCCTCGAGCAGGAACGGCTTCCGCTCGCGGCGGCAGTACCGCATGGCCCGGTCGATGGCCGCCCACGCGGTCACCGGGTCGTTGCCGTCGATCGTCTCCGACCGCACCCCGTACGGGATGCCGCGGTCCGCGACCGGCCGGTGCGCGTGGACCGTGTCCATGTCGGTGCTGATGCCGAAGTGGTTGTTGGTCACGACCATCAGCACCGGCAGTTCGTTGCCCGGGCGGGTGCTCCAGTTGAGGCAACTCTCGAAGTCGCCCTCGGCGGTACCGGCCTCGCCGCCGATCACCACCGTGATGCCTTCGGCCTCGTGCGGGTTCTTGAGGCCGTGCCGCTTCTGCACCAGCGCGGTGCCGGGGGCCATGGCGAACTGCACCTCGATGACCGAGGTGACCGGCACGACGTTCCACGCCGGGACGGCGTAGTGGCCGACGAAGTTGCGGCCGCGGGAGTGCGGGTCGGTCCACCGCATCGCCAGTTGCCGGGTGTGGTCGATCATCGGCATGCCCATCGCGAGCATGCAGCCGGCGTTGCGGTAGTGGAGGTGCAGGTAGTCGAAGGCCGGGCCTTGCCCCTTGTGGACTTGCAGGCCGAGGCAGACGTTGAACGCCTCCTCGCCGGGGCCGCCGATCCAGAAGTACGCCTCACCGGACTTCGACATCTTGATGCTCCGCTCCTCCAGGGCGCGGGTGCGGAGCATCTGGCGGAACACCGTCAGGGCCAGTTCGGTCGAGATGGCATCGCGGCCGTTGCGGATGACGGCCGGGGCGGCGGTGTGGGTCGCCCGCCGCGCCAGCGCCTCCTCGATGTCGGGCGGATCCTCGTTCTCGTTCGTGTTCGGCATGGGGTCAATCTCCCCGCGAAGCCGCGAGCGGCTCAGGAAGTTCGGTTGTCAGATTATTCGGCGGACCGGCTCGTGTATTGCGCGACTTGTGTCACCGGGTCACAAGGCACGAATCGGGCCAACGGCGAAAGACCGAAAACCGGCTACAAAATGCGACCACTTGTAAACGTTACGCAACCCAACTGCCGCGCGATTCGGCACCTAAAGCGGAAAACGTGTGCAAATGCCAGATCGGAACTGCGGACCGGAGCCGGGCGTCGCGTCCTGATGGCATTATACCCCGGTTTCTGTCGCGCGGTTCGGCAGATCGCCCGGCAAGTGTCGGTTCTCGAGCGCAGGCGACAGCACAGAAAAGCCGACCGCGACACGCAACAGCAACTGGAACCCCGGTGCGACCGACGCATTCTCTGCAAGCCCTCCGGCCGGCGTCCCGAACGCCCGCGCCGCCGCTTCCATACCAAGGAAGTTGGCCGGTGACACCACCAATCCGACCGCGAGCGCCGCGAACAGGCTGTCGAGGAGGCTCGTCACCAGGATGGCCGTCCGACGGGCAGTAGTAAGGTGGGCACGACGCTCCGCCACGTCAACCCCGGAACGCCCGGCCGCCGGGTGGAGACGGACGGCGAAGGGGAGAGGCTTGGGCGGCCGCGCGTGGGGTAAAAAGACTGGTGCGAGACGATCAGCGGCGGCCCGGGATGACCGCGTGCCCCGGGGGCGCCTCGCCGACCGGCCGCGCGTCCCACACCATCACCCCGTGTCCGCGCTCGGCGATCACCCGCGTGCCGTCGGCCGAGAACCGGACGTCGCGAGCTCCGTCGCGGTCGGTGTCGAGCAGCAGCAACTCCTCGCGCGTCGCCCAGTCGAACACCCGCAGCGCCCCCGACCCGACCAGCAACCGGGTGCCGTCCGGGCTGAACCCCAACTGCTGCACCTGCGCGCCGACGTCGAACGTCTCCACCGTCTTGGTGCCGGTGTCGAGGTCGAACGTCGCCAGCTTGTTCGGCCACACGACCGCGGCCAGCAGGTTCCGCGTCGGGTGCAGCGCGAACACGGTCAGGCCGGTCTCGGCCCGGTCCTTGGCCAGTTCGCCGTCGCCGCCCATCCGCAGAAGCCGGTTGCCGGTGGCCGCGTCCCACACGCACACCGCGAACGCGCTGGCGGTCACCACCCGCTTGCCGCCGGCGGTGTACCCCACGAACGACGTCTGCTCGTCCGGGTGCGGGAGCGGCGTCACCTTGCGGGTCGTCAGGTCGCACAGGTCGGCCACCGGGGTGTGCAACCAGGCGACGGCGACGGCCCCGCCGTCGGGGCGGAACACGGCCTGGCGCGGGGCGGCCGCGCCGGCCGGGGTGCCGGGCGGCTGAGGCCCGGGGCGGATGTCGTGCGTCGGCTCGGACGCGCCCGCGACCGCGGGCCACACCTTCACACAGAACTCCGGCTGGCCGTGGACCGTCAGCACGCGGCCGCCGGCGGGGGCGAACCGGACGTGGTGAACGCCGCCGGGGCCGGGGCCGCGAGCGGTCGGGGCGGCCGGCCGCGGCCCCTCGGTCGGGAACAGCCGCAGCCCGTCCGGCCCGGCGTGCGCGACCAACCGGCCGTCGGGCGAGTAGTCGAGCGACGACACGATCGGGTGTGGGTATCCGTACCGGGTGATCGGCGTCCGGTCCAGGTCCCAGATTCGCACGACGCCTTCTTCCCCGGCCCCGACGACGAACCGCCCGTCCCGGCTGGCGGCCACCGCCGACGTCCACTGTTCGGACCGAAGCACCGTCGGCGGCAGGTCGGCGTGCGGCACCCAGATGTCGCTCAGCCGCACCCCGCCGGCCGGGTCGAGTGTGAGGAACTCGCCCCGCGGCGGGTTGAACAGGCTCGGCTGGCGGCCGAGCCGCCCGCGCTGGTTGGCCCGCAGGCGGCCGTCGGCCGCCTCCCACGTAAACACCTGCCCGCGATGGTCGATCGAACCGACTAACTCCGGTCGCAGGAATTCGATGCCCGCGATCTGTGTTTGGTGGTTGGCGAACCGGCCGAGCGGCTCGCCGGTGTCGAGCTTCCAGACGCGGATTGAGGAACCCTGGTGGTTGGCAGCGGCCACTCGCGCCCCGTCCGGCGAGACCGCGACCGCGTTGAAGTTCGCTCCCTTCTCGGTCACCAACGTGTTCTCGGCCGCCCCGGTCGCCGCGTCCCACACGCGGACGGTGCCATCGGCCCCGGCGGTGACCACCTGCTTGCCGTCCGGGGTGAAGGCCGCAACGGCTATCACCTTGCGCCCGTCGGGCGTCGGGTGTGCGTCGAACTTGGCGACCAGCTTGCCGGTGTCGGCGTCGATGAGCACCGGCACGTCGTCGGCGTTGGCCAGCACCCGCGCGCCGTCGGCCGAGAACCGCACGTTGAGGATGCGGCCGCCGACGCGGCAGGTGGCAACGCGGTCGCCGTCCGGCGTCCAGATGGTGACGTCCGGTTCGGTGGCGACGACGACGCGCGTGCCGTCCGGCGAGAACCGGGCCGGGCCGCCGTAGCCGGGGTGCGCGCGGGTCGCCAACGGCTTTCCGGTGTTCGGGTCCCAGATGCCGTAGCCCTCGGAGTGGGACACCAGCAGCCGCTTGCCGGTCGGGTCGAACTCCAGCGCCGCCACCCCGAACCGCGGCACGCCGGGGGCGTTCGGCTTGGTCTGGATGGTGATCACCCGCACTTCGGAGTGGCACAAGCGGCTGACGTACCGCCACTCCCACCCACGGCGCTCGGGGGAACACACATCGAGCAGTTGTCGCGTGCGGTTGACGTTGCCCGTCTGCCATTCGCGGTGGGCCAGATCGACGACGCGGGCTGCCTGCTGTATGTCGGTCAGTTGCTTTCGTGCCTCTTTCTCGCCTTCGAGGGCACGTTCGGCCTGAGCGCGGGCGGCAACGGCGGTATCGCGGGCGGCCTTCTCGCGGTCCAGGGCCGCCTTCGCTTCCCGATGGGCGGCGGCCGCGTCCCGCCACAGCCACACGGCCGTGCCGCCGAACGCCAGCAGCCCGGCAGCCGCGGCCGACAGCGCGTACACCCCGGCCTTGGTCGGGTTCCGCCGCGCCCACCGCAGCGCCCGCTCGGCCGCCCCCGCCGGGCGGACGCTGAGCGGCTCGCCGCGGAGGTAGCGGTCGAGGTCGTCGGCCAGTTCGGCGGCCGTCGGGTAGCGGTCGCGCGGCTCCTGCGCCAGGCAGGTGAGGCAGATGAGTTCGAGGTCGCGGGGGACCGTCGGGACGCGCTGTCGGGGCGGCACCGGCGGCCCGCCGACCACCTTCGCCAGCACCGCCCACACGTCGTCGCCCTTGGTGGAGAACGGGAGGGTGCCGGTCAGCATTTCATACAGGATGACGCCCAGCGCCCACACGTCGGTCGGCGGGCCGACGTACTTGGCCTGGCCGGCCGCCTGCTCGGGGCTCATGTAGCTCGGCGTGCCCATCACCGCGTTGGTCTGCGTCAGCTCCGAACTGCCGCCGACCTTGGCCAGCCCGAAGTCGGTCACCTTCGGCTCGTCGGCGGCGTCGAACAGGATGTTGCCCGGCTTGAGGTCGCGGTGGACGATGTTGATGGCGTGGGCGGCGGCCACCCCGCGGGCGACGGCGGCCAGCAGGGCGACGTCGGCGCGGACGGCGGCGCGGGTGGTGTCGGGCGGCCGCTGCCCGGTGCCCAGGTCGGCGGCCAGGGTGCCCCCGGGCAGGTACTCGAGCACCATGTACGGCAGCCCGCCGGTCTCGCCGCACTCGTACACCTGGACCACGTTCGGGTGGCGGATGGCGGCCATCGCCTCGGCTTCGGCCATGAACCGGAGCCGGTCGCCGCGCCCGCCCGCGCTATTGAGGATCATCTTGACGGCGACGACGCGGTTGAGGGTGGTGTGTCGGGCCTGGTAGACCACCCCCATCGCGCCGCGGCCCAGTTCGCCGAGGAGTTCGTACCCGGGCACCGCCGGCAGGGCCGGGTCGGGGAGCAGTTGCGGCGCGCTGCCGGACGCGCCGGGGCGAGTGGGGATCGAATCGGGCATGGCTCATTCCTGTGACGGGTGCCCCGATTGTAACGGCTTCCGGCACCGCGTCGGTAGGCTTTTCCGGCCGCGCGGCACACGCCGACATGCCCGCCGGCAAACGCGGAGGTCACCGCCAGACGCGGACCTTGCCGTCGATCCCCATACCGGCCAGCGCCCGGCCGCCCGGGGACAGCGACACGCACTTCACGCCCCCGTCCTCCGACCCGCCGACCGAGAAGACGAGCACATCCCGCATCCCGACCGCGTCCCACAGCCGGGCGGTGCCGTCCGTGCAGCCGATCGCAAGGGTACGGCCGTCGCGGGACAGCGACAGGCTGAACGCCCAGCCGGCCTGCCCCGCCTTCGCGACGGTGATGTCGCGGGTCGCGGTCGCCTCGCCGGTCGCCACCCGCCGCGCCCGCACCCCGCTCTTGTCGCCGCAGTAGAGCGTCTCGCCGTCGGGCGCGAAGGCGAGCGCGAACTGGCTCTGCCCGCAGTTCCACTGCGCCTTCGGCCGGCCGTCAGCGGGGTCCCACAGCCGCACGACGCCGTCGTGCCCGGCGCTGGCGAGCGTGCGGCCGTCCGGGCTGAACGCCACGGCCATCACCGCCCGCTCGTGCCCGCTCAGGCCGAATCGCTTCTCCCCGGTCTGCGTGTACCACACGGACACCGCGCCGTCCTCGCCGCACGACGCGAGGGTGTGGCCGTCCGGGGCGAACGCGACGCACCGGACGGCCTTCGCGTGGGCGGGAATCGCACGCCGCTCGGCCCCGGTCGCCACGTCCCACAACTTCACCGTCCCGTCGTCGCCGGCGGAGGCGAGCGTCGCCCCGTCGGGCGCGTACGCGACCGCGGTCACCTTGCCCCGGTGGGTGCCGAGTTGCCGCCGCGGCGCGCCGGTCGCCGCGTCCCACAGCCGGACCTCGCCGCCGATCACCGGGAACCCGCCGCCGGTGGCGAGCGTCTGCCCGTCCGGGCTGTACGCGACCGCGTAGCCCCGCCCGTGCGCCGGGATGACCGCGTCCTCGTCGGTCAGCTTCATCCGCCAGGCCCGGACGACCCCGTTCTGGTCGATGGCGGCCAGCACGCGGCCGTCGGGCGTGTACGTCAGGGCGTCGATCCGCCCCTTGCCCATGTCGAACGCGAACAACTGCTTGCCGGTGTTCGGGTTCCACAGTTTGACTTGCATGACTCCGACTTTGCCGCCCTCGTGTGCGGTGGCGAGCACGGCCCCGTCGGGCGAGAAGGCGACCCCGTACGCGCCGGCCGCCATCCCGTTCCAGTTGCGAACCTCCCGGCCGTCGGAGGCATCCCACACCCGGATGACGCCGTCGGCGTTGCCGGCGACCACCGTTTTGCCGTCGGGCGAGAACGCGACACACGTCACCCACCCGCTGTGCTTGAGCGTGTGGCGCTCGCGCGCCGGGTTCATGTCCCACAACCGGGCGGTGCCGTCGGGCGCGGTCGAGGCGAGCGTGTCGCCGGCCGAGTTGAACGCCAGCGCACACACCGGCCCGGTGTGGCCGGTCAGCGTCGTCGGGTCGCCCCCCTTCTGCAAGTCCCACAGCTTGATTTCGCACGGCGACTTGTCCGCCAGCGCGTGTCCCGCCTGCCCGGCCGCGAGCCACCGCCCGTCTGGCGAGACGGCCAGCGAGCGGACGCCCTTCGGCCACGCGGTCAGTACCCGGGCCGGCGCGCCGGTGTCCCCACCCTCCGGCCTCGCCGAGGGAACCTCCCACAGCCGAATCGTCCCGCCGGCGTCGGCCGACGCCAGCACCTTGCCGGCCGCGGCGAATGCGACCGCGACCACGCCCGCGGTGTGCCCCGGTAGCGCGCGGACTTCCTTACCGGTCTCGACGTCGAGCAGGCGCACGACCGGCTTCGGCCCGCCGGTGCCGACGGCCAGAATCTTGCTGTCCGGCGCGGCGGCGATGGCCGTCGCACCGAGGTCGGGCAGGGTGAGGTACTCGCGCCGGCAGACGCGGTGCAGGATGTGCCAGGCGACCTCGCGGCGGTCCGGCGGGCACACGTCCGGGTCTTCCAGCAGCCTCAGCCCCTCCGGCGGGTTGTCGTATCGCTGTTGAGCCGCACTCAACAACCGCTCGACGTACTGCGCGTGCTGGGCCGCGGCGCGAGCCCGCTGAGCCTCCCGTTCCCTTTGCCTTGCCGCTTCCTGCTCCCGTTTGGCCTTCTCGGCGTCGTCGTCGGCCTTCTCGACGGCGGCTTGAGCCTCGGCCCGCTTCTTGCCCTGGGTATCGGCCCATACCAGGGCGACGAGGAACCCGATCCCGACGACCAGCGCGCACGCGGCGGCGGCCAGCGCGGCGGTCGCCGCCTTGTTCCGCCGCGCCCACTTGTACGCCCGCTCCGCCGGCCCGGCCGGGCGGACGCGGATCGGCCGCCCCTCCAGGTAGCGGTCGAGGTCGTCGGCCAGTTCCGCCGCCGTCGGGTAGCGGTCGGAGGGCTTCTTCTCCAGACACTTCAGGCAGATCAGTTCGAGGTCGCGCGGGACGGTCGGGACGACCTTGCGCGGCGGCACCGGGTCGTCCAGCTCGATCCTCAGCATCAGTTCGATCGCGCTGTCGGCGACGAACGGTCGCGCCCCGGTGAGCGCCTGGTAGAGGATGACGCCCAGCGCCCACACGTCGGCCGGCGGGCCGACGAATTTGGCGTCCCGCGCCTGCTCCGGGGCCATGTACGACGGCGTCCCCATGCCGACCCCTGTCCGCGTCACGTCCGTGCCCTCGCCGCGCTTGGCCAGCCCGAAGTCGGCCACCCGCGGGGTGCCGTCGGCGTCGAGGAACACGTTGCCCGGCTTGAGGTCGCGGTGGACGACGCCGGCCGCGTGCGCCGCCGCGACCCCGCGCGCGACCGCGGCCACCAGCGCGGCCGTCCCGCGCGGGTCGGTCGCCTGCTCGGGCGCGCGCGGGAGCAGTTGGGTGAGCGTCCCGCCGGGGCAGTACTCGAGGGCCATGAACGGCCGCCCGTCGGCCTCGCCGAAGTCGTACACCCGCACCACGTTCTCGTGCTCGACCGCCGCGACGGCCTCGGCCTCGGCCAGGAACCGGGCCATCTCGTCGCCGCCGGCCTGCTCGCCGCCGAGCATCATCTTGAGCGCGACGACGCGGTTGAGCTTGAGGTGCCGGGCCTCGTACACCACGCCCATGCCGCCGCGGCCGAGTTCCCGCAGCAGCGCGTACCCGGGCACCCCGGCGGCCGCCCGGGCCAGCGCGTCGGCCTCGAGCCGGGCGACGTCCGACGGCGTCCGAGCGACGGTGCCCGTGCCGGCCGGGGTGGCGGGGGCGGCCGACCGGCCGGTGCTGGCGGAACTGCTATCGGCGGCGCGCGACTTCGTGTCGCGGAGCGGCGCGGCCGGCGGGGTGCGGGGGGCGGTGCGCTTCGGGTCTTCCGGCGTCATCGGCGGCTCCTGCGTGGCGGGCCGATTGTAACCCTCCCCATACCCCGTCGGTAGGCTTTTCCGGCCGCGCCGCGTACAACGACACGCACGCCGGCGAACCCAACTCGCACGCCGGCCTTCCTTCAGCGGAGACACGCAGCCATGCGGTTCCGTTTCTCGGCCCCCGCGGCCGTGCTCTTGGGCCTGCTCATGACTCCCACCGATACACCCGCCGACGAGGGCATGTGGTTGTTCAGCAACCCGCCCCGCGCGCAGCTCAAGGCGTACGGGTTCGACCCCACCGACAAGTGGCTCGAACACGTCCGCCTGTCCAGCGTCCGGTTCAACAGCGGCGGCAGCGGCAGCTTCGTCTCCCCCGACGGCCTCGTCATGACCAACCACCACGTCGCCGCCGGCGACCTGGACAAGGTCTCGACGCCCGAGAAGAACTACCTCCGCGACGGGTTCCTCGCCAAGACCCACGCCGACGAGATCAAGTGCAAGGGGCTGGAACTGAACGTCCTCATCGGCATCAAGGACGTGACCGCGGAGGTCGAGAAGGCCGTCCCGGCCGGCACCGCCGGCGCGGAGGCGTTCAAGCTCCGCACCGCCAAGATCGCCGAACTCGAAAAGGGCGCGGCCGACAAGGAGAAGAAGATCCGGGCCGACGTCGTCACCCTGTACGCCGGCGGGCAGTACCACCTCTACACGTTCAAGCAGTACACCGACATCCGCATCGTGTTCGCCCCGGAGAAGCAGGCCGCGTTCTTCGGCGGCGACCCGGACAACTTCGAGTACCCCCGCTACGACCTCGACGTCGCCTTCTTCCGCGTTTACGAGAACGACAAGCCGCTCAAGTGCGAGCACTACCTGAAGTGGAGCGCGGCGGGCAGCAAGCCGGACGAACTGGTGTTCGTGAGCGGGCACCCCGGGCGCACCAACCGGGCCAACACGCTGGCCGAACTCGGCTACCTCCGCGACACCGGCTACCCGTACCTGCTGCAGCGGCTCAACCGCTTGGAAGTTTTGCTCGGGGCATGGGGCGCGCGGAGCGAGCAGAACGCGCAGCGGGCCGAGGAGGAGTTGTTCAGCATCCAGAACAGCCGCAAGGCCCGTGTCGGCGGCCTCGCCGGTCTCATGGACCCGGCCTTGATGGGCCGCAAGGTGAAGGAGGAGGAGCGGCTCAAGGCGTTCATCGCCAAGGGCGGCTCGTCGGAAATCCAGGCCGCCGCCGGGGCGTTCGACGCCATCGCCAAGGCCGAGCAGACGCGGACGGCGCTGATCAAAGAGATCACCGTGCTGGAGAACGCCGGCGGGTTCAACTCGGCGTCGTTCGGGATCGCCCGCACGCTGCTCCGCGCGTCGGAGGAACTGGCCAAGCCGAACGCCGAGCGGCTCCGCGAGTTCGCCGACGCCCGCATCCCGATCCTCAAGTTCGGGCTGCTCTCCGACGAGCCGATCTACGAGGACTTCGAGACGCTGAAACTGGCCGACGGCCTGCAGTTCCTCGCGGTCACGCTCGGGCCGGACTCGGACCTCGTCAAGCAGGTGCTGGCGGGCAAGTCGCCCCGCGAAAGGGCGTACGAGCTGGTGAGCGGCACGAAGGTCCGCGACCCGAAGTTCCGCGAGAAGCTGTTCGCCGACATCGAGGCGGCCGCGAAGGACGGCAAGCCGTACGACCTCGCGGCGCTGAAGGACCCGATGATCGAGGTGGCGCGGGCGGTCGATGCGGCAAGTCGGGCGGTCCGCAAGCGGTTCGAGAACGAGGTGGACGAGCCGAAGCGGCAGGCGTATTCGGCGCTGGCGAAGGCCAAGTTCGCAATGGACGGCGACAAGGTGTACCCGGACGCGACGTTCACCCTGCGGCTGGCGTTCGGCACGGTGAAGGGGTACAAGGAGGAGGGCAAGGACGTGCCCGCGTTCACCACGATGGACGGGCTGTACAAGCGGAGCGCCGAGCAGGGCAACAAGGGGCCGTTCGAGCTGCCGAAGCGGTGGGTGGAGCGGAAGGACAAGCTCGACCTGAAGACGCCGTACAACTTCGTCTGCACCGCGGACATCATCGGCGGCAACAGCGGCAGCCCGGTGGTCAACAAGGACGCCGAGGTGGTCGGCTTGATCTTCGACGGCAACATCCAGTCGCTGGTGCTGGACTTCATCTTCGACCAGGAGCAAGCCCGGGCGGTGTCGGTGGACAGCCGGGCGATCGTCGAGGCGCTGCGGAAGGTGTACGACGCCAACGACCTGGCGAACGAGCTGACCGGCAAGAAGTGACCGCGGCGGTAGTGGCGGCCAGCGGGCGGGGGTGAAACCGAAAGGTCTGGTCTCGCCTCCGCTCGCTTGTTATCTTGACGGCGGTGCCGACATCCGACCGGAGAATCGCCCGTGTCCATTACTTTCTCGTGCCCGTGCGGCCGGACGCTGACCGCGGCCGACGATCAGGCCGGACAGCGGGTCCAGTGCCCGGAATGTGCCCGGTCGCCGGTCGCCCCGGCGGGCGGGGCGCGGCCGTGGGAGCGGCGAGGCGCCGAGCCAACCGACCCGGACAACCCGTTCGGGTTCACCAGCCCGTCCGACACCGCCCGCGACCGCGACCGGCAGGCCCGCGAGCGCGAGAGCGGCGACGGCAAGGGCCGCAGTCTCGAAGGCGGCATTCTCAACGGCGGGGTGGCCGGCGGGATGCTCGCCATGTTCATCGCGGTCGTGTGGTTCGTCGTCGGGTTGGCCGCCGACATCATCTTCTTCTACCCGCCGATCCTGTTCGTCATCGGGCTGGTCGCTTTCTTCAAGGGACTGGCTCAGGGGTCGGGTCGCTGAGTGGCCGCCGTCGCCCGTGCCGCGAGGTCTGCCGTGCCGATCACCCTGAACTGCCCGTGCGGGAAGACGTTGCGCGTGCCGGACGCCTCCGCCGGCAAGCGGGCGCGCTGCCCGGTGTGTCAGGCTGTGATTGACATTCCCGCGCCGCCGCCGCCCGAACCGGAACCGGTGCTCGAAGTGGCCGAGCCGGTGCTCACGCCGCTCCCGTCGCCCGGCTACAAGAAGCCGTTCGCCGACGAGGACGACGAGGAGAACGCCGGTACTTACGGCCTCGCCACCGACCCCGACGACAAGCCGAGTGCGGACGGCAAGGTGCGGCCTCCGAAGAAGGGCCTGCCCAATTTTCGCCGCGGCACGGACAACCACACGTAACGCCGCAACGTCGATTGCAATTCCCCCGCGGAGAGGTTTAATTCTCGCACGGTCGCCCCTCCTACGGAGTTTGCCGTGCCGATTACGTTCAACTGCCCCTGCGGTAAGGTGCTGCGCATCGCCGACGAGAACGCCGGCAAGCGGATCAAGTGCCCGGGCTGTCAGGCGATCGGCACCGCGCCATCAGCCCCGACGGCATCCGCCGCCCCGAAGTTCGAACTGGTCGAGGACGACGCGCCGCCGAAGCCGGCCCCCGCGGCGAAGGCCAAGTCGGTCCCGGCCAAGCCCGCGAAGGCCGACGATGACGACGGTTTCGAGGTCGTTGAGGACGAGGACGACAAGCCGAAGGCCAAGAAGAAGCCGGTGTTGAGCAAAGGCTCGCGCCGCGACGAAGACGACGAGGAAGACGAGAAGCCGAAGAAGAAGGCGAAGCCGCGGCGCGACGAAGACGACGATGACGACGACGAACCGCGTGCCCGCCGCAAGCCGGCCGACCCGGACGCCGGCAAGAAGATCATGTACCTGATCGGTGGGTTGCTGATGGTCCTGGCGGGGGCGGTCATCGCCTTCCTGTGGTATCAGAACGAACCGCACACCGGCCGCCGGCCGTACAGCGGGTACATCCTCGGCGTGTGCCTCGTGATCGTCGGCCTCGGCACGGCCGGGAAGGGCATCACCGGCAACTTCGACGACGACGAGTGACGCCTTACGGAGGTTCGCCCATGCGCCGCGTCCTGTTCGCCGCGCTGACGGTGCTGGTCGGCTGCGGGTGCTTGTGTAGCGGGTGCATGTGCCCGTCGAGCTACGGGTACAAGGACTGGCAGGAGTACCGCACGGCCGAAGTGGCCGACCGGAAGGCGAAGGCGCAGTTGGTGATTGACGCACTGGCGAAATACAAGGAACGGCACGGCCGCTACCCCGAACGGCTGGATGACCTCGTGGCCGAGAAACTGCTCGACGCGATTCCGAATCTGGCCGTGAACGAGGACCATCAGGGGAAGTCCGGCCGGGTCGAGAAGGCCGGCGCGCTTCAGTACGCCGCGACCGCCGACGCCTTCGCGGTGCGTCTCCGCTTCTCGTTCGTTCAGCAGGCGTGGACGTCCAACAAGGATTACGTCCTCGATTACGAATCGACGACCGAGCAGTGGCGGGGTGCCCTGTGGACTTCACGCGGGCTGTCGGCGCCCACCAAGAAGTGAGCGCCGGCCGCGTATACAATTCCGGTAAGCGAGCGGGGGGTGTCAGCCCCCCGATTGCGTTTGCGCACCGCACGACGGATTGGAGTCAACCCATGCCCGATGTTCGCGAAACGCCGCTGTTGGTCATCGGCGGCGGCCCCGGTGGCTACCCGGCCGCGCTGCACGCCGCCGACCACGGCCTGAAGGTCACGCTGGTCGATGAGGGGGCCAAACTCGGCGGGGTGTGCCTCAACCGCGGGTGCATCCCGTCGAAGGCGCTGCTGCACACGGCCAAAATCATCCGCGAAGCACACGAGATGGCGTCTTACGGGGTCACTTTCGGCGAGCCGAAGCTCGACCTCGACAAACTCCGCGACTTCGTGCAGGCGAAGGTGGTCGGCAAGCTGACCGGCGGCATCGGGCAACTGACGAAGGGCCGCGGCGTGGACGTGATGAAGGGTCGCGCGGTGTTCACAAGCCCCAACACGGTCGAGGTTTCCGGCGAGCAGCCGCAGACGATCAAGTTCCAGAACGCCATCATCGCGACCGGCTCGATTCCGTCGATCCCGAAGCCGTGGCAGATCAACGATGACCGCGTGATGGACAGCACCGGGGCGCTGCTGCTGCCCGACGTGCCGAAGAAACTGCTCGTCATCGGCGGCGGGTACATCGGGCTGGAGATCGGCAGCGTGTACGCGGCGCTCGGCAGCGAGGTGACCGTCGTCGAGGCGCTCGACCGCATCCTGTTCATGGCCGACAAGGATCTGGTCGATCCGCTCGAACGCAAGCTGAAGACCGAGTTCAAGGCGATCTACACGAACACGAAGGTGATGGGTCTGGAGGCCGCGAAGGACGGGATCGTGGTGAAACTCGAAGGGAAGGACGCGCCGGCGTCGCTCACCTTCGACCGCGTGCTCATCTCCGTGGGTCGCCGCCCGAATTCGGCCGGGTTGGGCTTGGACAAGGCCGGGGTGAATGTGAGCGAGCGCGGGTTCATCCCGATCGACAAGCAGCGGCGGACGAACGTGCCGCACATCTTCGCGATCGGCGACGTGGGCGAGGAACCGGGCCTCGCGCACAAGGCGACCGCGGAGGCGCGGGTGGCGGTCGAGGTGATCGCCGGCGAACCGGCCGAGTGGAACCCGCGGTGCATCCCGGCGGTGATCTTCACCGACCCGGAGATCGCGTGGGCCGGGATCACGCAGCAAGAAGCGGAGAAAGGGAACATCCCGCACGAGGTGCTGACGTTCCCGTGGGCCGCGAGTGGGCGGGCGGTGTCGATCGCGCGGACGGAGGGCCGCACGAAGATGATCGTGGAACCGGAGACGAAGCGGGTGCTGGGCGTCGGGATCGTGGGCGCGGGTGCCGGGGAGATGATCGCGGAGGGCGTGCTCGCCATCGAGATGGGGGCGGTGGCCCGGGACGTGTTGGAGAGCATCCACCCGCACCCGACGCTGAGCGAGACGGTGATGGAGAGCGCCGAACTCGCCTACGGGGCCGCGACCCACATGGCGAAGCCGCGGAAGGTGGCGAAGTGAACTGTGGTAGCCCTGCCGCCTCGCGGTTAGAATGTGAGTGAACACGCAGGGGTTACTGATGAAGGTTTTTCAAGAGTTGGTCGCACGCGGGCCGTCGTGGCAAATTGCCGCGACGGTCGAGGCGGTTTGCTCGCGCGTGTCCGGTGACTGGTCGCGTGACGTGGAGGCCGAAGCGGAACTGGACAAATGGAACGCGGGTGGCAAGACCTTCTGTTTCGATCGGGCGAGCGGGGAGGGCTTACCCGGGGCCACCCTCTTCCTCGCTCAGAAGGATGACGCGCTGGCCGTTACCAACATCGTTCCGGCAGTGTCCGGCCAACTCAATCATGATGAGTACAACGCCATTTTGCAGGAGTTTTTCGGCCGCTTCGTCGCCCCGGCCGCGGCGCAAACCGGTTTGCGGGCCGAGTTGACGAAACCGGACGCCGATTTGGAGCACTGGCTGACTCCGGATGCGGCCAAGAAACTCCGTGCGTTCTGCGCGGTCGCCAACAAGCGCACCGGTGCGAGTCACCCTGCGGACAAACGCTTCTGGTACGACTTCGTCGTCGCCGCCCATCGCGAAGGTGCCGACTTTCCGGCTTCGACCCTCGAGCGGTGGCTGCACGAGGTGGGCGGATGGGACGAGGAGTGGGCCAACAGGATCGCGATTCAGTACGAGCAGGCTCGCGGGTTGCTCGCGTACGCGGAGCATCAAGCCGTCGGAGCTTGAGTATGCCCGCCATCTCCGACGCGGTAGCCCAGCTCACGGCCGCCGGAACACCGGTCCTCTTCCTCGACACGTGCAGCATTCTGGACGTCATCCGCGCGCCGCTTCCGGAACGAAAGCTCGGCGGGTGCGCCGAGGCTGCCTTGGAATTGCTCGCCATGGCGACCGAAACCCCGCCACGCTGCCGTGTTGTTGTCGGCTCGTTCGTGCCGGCTGAGTGGCACAATAACAGCCCGGCGGTTTGCGCCGAACTGGAGAAGCGGCTCAAGCGCATGGACGAGGAGGCGGAACTGTTCCACCGCGTGTGCGGTCACCTCACGCTGTCGGTCGGGTTCGGACGCGCGCAGTACCAAGTGAGCGGGCTTCCGAGCCAATTGCTGGACGTCTCAAGTCGGTTGCTTGGTGCCGCGCTGGTGCTCGAACCTCACCCCGACACGAACAGCCGTGCGTTCGGCCGGGTCGCGATCTCACAGCGCCGGCCGTCGCACAAAGGCGGGGAGTTAAAAGATTGCACCATTTTCGAGGAGTGCCTCAAAGTGTGTCGGCAGTTACAATCAACAGCGTTTTCGCGGAAGTTGGTCTTTTGCAGTTCCAACATCGACGATTATTGCGCGCCCGGTGTTGTACCGCACGCGGATATCGCGGCGGACTGTGCCGCGGTCGGATTGCGATTCACGACGACCCTTCCGTGGGCCGTGTCCGAACTGAAAACGTGAGTTGTTGCTTCGTCAGCCGGCGGGGACCGGCGGGATCAGAGCCGCGGCCTTTAGCCCGTTCAGGATGAACTGCACGCCGATGCCCGCCAGCACCAACCCCAACACGCGGCCCAGGATGTGAACGCCGGTCGTGCCCAGGCGCTTCTGGATCGGGGCCGCGGCGCGGAGCGTCAGGTAGCAGATCAGCCCGGTCAGCGCGATCGCCAGGAACACCAGGCTCGCCTCGGCGGTGTCGCGCGCCTGCGCCATCAGCACCGCGACCGTGCTCAGCGCCGCCGGGCCGGCCAGCATCGGGATCGCCAGCGGGGCGACCGCAACGTCGTCGGACTCCTCGCCCTCCTTCATCTCGTCCGGGCCTTCCTGCGTCGTCCGCTGCCCGCGGATCATGTCCAGCGCGACCAGGAACAGAATCACCCCGCCGGCGATCTGGAACGCCGGCAGCGTCAGCCCGAGTACGCGGAACACGAGGTTCCCGACCGCCGCGAACCCCATCAGCGTCAGCGACGCCACCGTACTCGCCACAAGTGCCGTCTTGCGGCGGCGTTCGGGCGAGTAGCGGGCGGTCAGCGCCATGAACGCCGGTACGGTACCCGGCGGATCGACCAGGAACAGGATCGACACGAACGCGGTGGTGGCGAAGTCGAGCATGAAGGGCTTTTTAGGGGCCGGGGCGAAAAAACGCGAGGTCATGCACATCGGCCGTTCGTCCGATATAATGTCGAGTCTACTGGTTCGAGTGCCCACCGCCGTCGGGCCGGGCCTCTCCATGCTGCCGCGGGGACGAATCATGCTCCGACCGGGTTTCGCGCTCGTTCTGCTGACCGCACTGGCCGCGCCCGCCGGGGCCGCGAACAAACCGAACCCCGACCCGAAGTCGCTGGCGATCCCGGCCGGCGAGCTGTCGAAGGCCCGCGACCTCGTCCAGCGGCTCGGCAGCGACACGTTCGCCGACCGCGAGGACGCGGAGCGCGACCTCGTGGCGATGGGCCGGCTCGCCCGCCCGGCCCTGCTCGACGGGGTCAGCCGCGACCCGGACCCGGAGGTCCGCGCCCGCTGCCGCGCCCTGCTGCCCCGGGCCGACGCCCAGGAGATAGCCGCCCGGCTCGCCGCGTTCACCGCCGACGTCGAGGGCAAGTACGAGCACGACCTGCCCGGCTGGCACAAGCTGCGGGCCGTCGTCCGCGGCGAGTTCACCCTGCTCGGCACCACCGCCGTCGCCCGCCCGGAGGCCGACAAGGCCGCCCGCGCGCTGTTCGTCGAGTTCCTGGCCGCGCCCGGCGGGCGGCGGCTGATGACCGCCCTCGACGGCCCGCCGGCCGAACTCGGTCAACTGATCGCCGCCCGCAAGACCGAGTTGTACTCCGCCCGCTTCCCGCGGACCGGCGGGGTCGGCCGCGTCCCCGCCGCGAGCGAGGTCGCCGTTGTGGCGTTCGCCGAGTCGCAGGTGAACTCGCGACACGTGCCCCGGGCGACGTCGCTGGGCAACGTCATCACCACCTCCGGGCTGACGGCCGCGGTGCAGGGGTCCGACGACGGCGCCGCGGCGCTGCGGAGTGTCATGGGGGCGTGGCTCGACACGCGGGCCGACGCGCTCGACCTGTACTCGGCGCTCACCGTCGCCAACAACATGAAGCTGGACGAGCCGGCCGGGCGGCTGGCGGCGCGGATGCTCGTCACGCCCGGCCTTCAGGGGTATTACAAGGGGCTGGCGCTGAACACGCTGATGCGGCTGAAGCCGGCCGACTGCCTGCCGACCGTCGAGCAGGCGTTCACCGACAGCGCGGCGCTGTCCACCACCATCCGGTTCGTCAACGGGGTGCAGGTGCGGGAGTCGATCGAGGTGCGGGACGCGGCCCTGGCCGCGGCGCTGGTGCTGACCGGGCAGAACCCGCGCGACTACGGGTTCGACTCGTTCCCGGCCAGCGGCGTGATTGGCGGCACGCCCACGCCCGGGCCGACGTACTCATGGGCGCGGATCTCCGACGACAAGCGGAAAGAGGCGTTCGACAAGTGGAAGGCGTGGCGGGAAAAGAACCCGTAAGGGTAGGGGCGACGTCGGTGAGCGGTGCGGCGTCCGCCCGCCGGTGCGGCGCCGGTCGATTCGCGCATTTGCTTCTTGGTGGGCGTCGCACGCCGGGCTGCGGATTCCGGTTGGCGCGGCGTTCGCAATGAGACATGCTGGTAGGGCGGGCGCGTTGCGGTTTCTGGCGCGCCCGGTTCGGCAGGTCGGGGGCATCCCATGATTCGGCTTCGGGCGATTCTCGCGGTGACCGCGGCTCTGGTCGCCGCGCCGGCGTTCGGCGTGTCGCCCGACCCCAAGGATCTCGCCGTTCCGCCGCAGGAACTGTCCAGGGCACGCGAGTTGGTCCGCCGGCTGGGCAGCGACGTGTACCGCGAGCGCGAGGACGCGCAGGCGGAACTGCTCAAGATGGGCCGGCTGGCCCGCGGGCCGATCGCCGAGGCCGCCGCCGGCGACGCCGACCCGGAAGTCCGCCAGCGCGCCGCCAAACTGCTGCCGAAGGCCAGCTCCGACGACCTCAAGGCCCGCATCGACACCTTCCTGGCCGACGCCGAGGGCAAGTACGAGCACGACCTGCCCGGCCTTAAGGCGTTCCGCGAGCACGTCGGCACCGCCGACAAGGCCCGGGCGCTGTACGTCGATATCCTCAAGTCGCCGCACAACATGGAGATGCTCGCCGCCGTCGATCGCGGCCCCGCCGAGGGCGGCCGGGCCATCGCCGACCGCCGCGGGGCGATGTGGAGCGAACTCCAGAACCCCAACCGGTTCGGCGGGATCAACGCCGGCAACGGTAAGCCGTTCGTGCCCCGCCAGCCGACCCTGCCGGAACTCGCCGCGCTGCTGTTCGCCGAGACGATGGTGCCGTCAGAAAACATCCCCAGGACGACCATGTGGGTGTGGGTGAACGGCGCGCAGTTCGTCCAACAGAACGCGTCCATCCAGGCTCTCAACGGGTCGGCGGCGCACGCCGAGGCGTACAAGGGCATCGTGTCCAAGTGGCTGCTGTCGCGGACCGACCCGATCGAACTGGCCAACCTGTCGCACCCGCTTGGCAACGGCGTCCTGCGGCCGCTCAAGGACTCTCAACTGGTGCTCCGCCGCATCCTCCTCACCGACGGCGTGCAGGGCTACGCCCGCGGTCAGGCGCTCAACGGACTGCTGGCGAACAACCGGGCGAAGGACGAACTGCCGCTGCTCCGCGCGATCCTGAAGAACCAGGTCCGCGTCGGCGACTACCCGGGCGTGCTGCCGAACAAGAAAGACCCGGACGAGGTCATCTCGGTGGGCAACGACCAGATGGCCACCCAGGTGTGGTTCAACAAGCCCAACGGACTGAACGAAATGCACTCGTGCCTGCTGAAGGACGTGGCGCTGGCGCACCTGATCAACCTGAGCGGCGGCAACCTGAAGGACTACGGGTTCGAGTCGCCGCAGGGGGCGTCGTTCAACCCGGGCAACCTGAACTACGGCGGCTACGCGTTCACCAGTGACGTGGCCCGCAACACCGGGTTCATGAAGTACGCGTGGAAGCAGTTCAAGGACGGCCTGGACCCGAAGCCGGCCCCGAACGACTCGCCGACGCCGAAGAAATGACACGTCTGCTGTAGCCGGCCTCTGCGAGGCCGGAGCGACACGTGCCGAATCGCTCGGTTGATGGAGTTGTCGCCTCCGGCGCGTCGCTCCGGCCTCGCAGAGGCCGGCTACAGCAGACGCCGCAACTCCGTACTCGACACGTCGGCGCGGAAGTCGTTTTCGGACAGCGCCACGAACAGCGGGCCGAATTCCTCCGTCAGCCCGCCGCCGTCCCAGACGCGGAACGCGCCGCCGGCGTCCACCCGCCCGGCCACGACCAATCTGCTACCGCTCTCCAGCAACTTCCGCAGCGCCGCGTCGCGCCCGACCTCGCTGCCGTAGTACTTCGGGTCGATGACGCGCACCGCGGTGTCCCACCCGAGCACGAACGCGGCCCCGGGGAACAGGTCGGCCTTCGCCGCGAACGTCGGGCAGCGGGTCAACCACAGCGGCCCCACATTGGCGAACTGCGAAGCCCGTCGCGCGACCTCGTCGGCCGGTAGCGTCGGCTTGTCGGCGTTCACGACACTCAGTTCGTAATGCACCTCGACGCCGAGCCGAACCGCGGCGGCGCGGGCCAGCGCCGTATGCCCGTGGTGCAGCGGGTTGAACGACCCCGGCAGCACCGCGAGCGGCCGCGGGTCGGTGCGGTGCGCGCCGCCTTCGACGCACACCGCGGGGGCCGTTTCGAGCAGGTGGAGCATGGCTATTTCGCTCGCGGTTCGACGCCGAGCAGGTGCCGGACGAAGAAGTCCATCCGCCGGCGGTTTCCGTAGGGCGATTCGGCCGCCCCGTGCCCCGCGCCCGGCACGACGAGCAGGTCGAAGTCCTTGTCGGCGCGGATCAGTGCGTTCGCCACCTGCATGGTACTGGACGGATCGACGTTCGTATCGAGCTCGCCGACCACGAGCATCAGTTTGCCCTTGAGCTTGTGCGCCTGCGTCACGTTCGACTGCTCCGCGTAGTGCGGGCCGACCGGCCAGCTCATCCACAGCTCGTTCCACCAGATCTTGTCCATGCGGTTGTCGTGGCACCCGCAGTCGCTGACCGCGACCGTGTAGAAGTCGCCGTGCGCGAGCAGCGCCCGCGTGCTGCTCTGGCCGCCGGCGCTGCCGCCGTAGATGCCGACGCCTTTCGAGAGGTCCATTTCTTTGTGCTTTTCGGCCGCCGCTTTGATCCAAAGGATGCGGTCCGGGAAGCCGCTGTCGCCGAGGTTCTTCCAGCACACGTCGTGAAACGCCTTGCTGCGCCAGTTGGTGCCCATCCCGTCGATGCGGACGACGATGAAGCCGAGTTCGGCCATCTGCTGTTCGTCCGGCGCTGGGTTGAAGGGCTTATCGACGTGGTGGTCTTGCGGGCCGGCGTAAATGTGCTCAATAACGGGATACCGCTTCGACGGGTGAAAGTTGCTGGGGCGCACGATGTAGCCGTAAATGTCGGTCTTGCCGTCGCGTCCTTTGGCGACAAAGCGCTCCGGGCGCCGCCAGCCGGTTTTCAGCAGTTCGCCGTCGTCGGCCTTTTCGAGGTCGCACACCTTCGAGCCGTCCGACGCGCGGCGCAACTCGGTCACCGGCGGCAGATCGACGCGGGAGTGTGTGTCGATCAGGAAGCGCCGGTCCGGCGAGTACGCGACGCTGTGGGTGCCGTCGCCGGCGGTCAGAACCGTGAACCCGGTGCCGTCGAAGTTGACGCGGCAGTGGTGGACGTGGTACGGGTCTTCACCCGGGCGAATGCCGAGCGCGCGGAACCAGATTTGCCGCCGCTTCTCATCCACGCGATCGACGCCGCGAACCACCCACTCGCCTTGTGTGATTGGCGTGGCGACGCACGTCGCCAGGTTGACGCGGTAGAGGTGGTTCCACCCGCTCCGCTCGCTCATCCACAGCAGTTCGTTCGTCGCGTCGAGGAACCGCACGTAGAGCTTGCTGTCGTAGTCGAAGAACGTCGGGCATTCTTCGTTCACAATACAGGCAACGTGTCCGGTCAAGGCTTCGATCGCCAGCAGGCGCATCACCGTGTGCCCGCGCTGGTTGTAGACGAAGTAGAACCACTTCCCGTCGGGGCTCCAGCGCTTGAAGCCGACGTCCCACGGGTTCGGGAACAGCGCGTCGAAGACCGGGATTTCCTTCCGCGCGGCCGCGTCGAACAGGTGCGGTTTGGGCAGCGGGATGGGGTCGCCCGGCTTGAGGTAGTGGAAGCTCGACGTCTTCGGCTGGAGCTGGTCGCGGGGCGACGACTCGACCAGCGTGACGCGGCGGTTGCCCCCGGCCTTCGTCTTGATCGCGATGAGCTTTTTCGAGTCCGGCGACCAGTGGATGTCGCCGTAGGCGTCGGCCGCGGTGCCGTCGGTGCTGAGCGGTGCTTCGTCCTTGGTTTTGAGGTCGCGAAGCCAGACGTTGTTGTCGCGGACGAACGCCGACAGCGTCCTGTCGGGCGAATCCTGCCCGCGGCGGGCGGTCGGCTGAGCGCACGCTGGCTCGCCGGCGTCCTGTTCCTCATCCTCTTCCTCGGAGTCGCGGGCCTTCCGCTTCGGCGGCTCGACCGGCTTGGCGTCCTTCGGCAGCTTGTCCTCGGTCACCATGTCGCGCGTGCCCTTGACCGCGTCCACCAGCACGAACTGGCCCTTGCCGTTCTTGTACCAGAAGCGGTCGCCGTCCGGCGTCCAGCGGGGTTCGACCTTCGCCGACGTGACCTTGCCCGCGGTCCACCTGTAAACGCTGTTGGCGCGGTCGTAGTCGGCCTTCGTGCCCTGCGCCGCAGCGAGCGGAGCGACCGCGAACAGTAACAGCAGAGCGAGCGGGCGGCACATGGCGGAACTCCGGTTGCGGGCGGGCGGCGGTCACTTGCTCCGCGGCTCGACCCCGAGCAGGTGACGGACGAGGAAGTCGGACTGGCGGCGGCTCGCGTAGGGGAGGGCGGTCGGGCAGTGGCCCGCGCCCGGCACCACCAGCAGGTCGAAGTCCTTCCCGGCCTTGATGAGCGCGTCGGCCAACCGGGCGGTCTGGGCCGGATCGACGTTGCGGTCCAACTCGCCGGCGACCAGCAGCAGCTTGCCTTTTAGCTTGTGCGCTTGAGTCACGTTCGACTGCTCGGCGTAGTGCGGCCCGACCGGGTGGCCCATCCACAGTTCGCCGTACCAGAAGTCGTGGTAGCGGTCGTCGTGGTTGCCGCAGTCGGCCACCGCGACCTTGTAGAAGTCGTTGTGGGCGATCAGCGCCCGGACCGCGTTCCGCCCGCCGGCCGACCCGCCGTAGATGCCGACCCGCGACAGGTCCATCTCCGGGTACTTCGCGGCGGCCGCTTTCAGCCACGCGACGCGGTCCGGGAACCCGCCGTCGGCCAGGTTCTTGTGGCACACATCGTGGAACGCCTTCGACCGCCAGTTGGTGCCCATCCCGTCGATCACCACGACCACGAACCCGAGTTCGGCGAGCGGCTGGATGGGGTCGTGGACGGCCTGGAACCGCGCCGGGGCGTGGAACTCGGTCGGGCCGGCGTAGATCTCCTCCACCACCGGGTACTTCTTCTTCGGGTCGAAGTTGGTCGGCCGGAAAATGACCCCGTGGATGTCGGTCTTGCCGTCGCGGCCCTTCGCGACGAACCGCTCCGGCGCCCGCCACCCCTCCTCTTCCAGCGCCGCGAGGCCGCCGGTTTCGAGGGTCAGCACCAGCTTGCCGTCGCTCGCGCGGCGCAGTTCGGTGACCGGGGCGGCGTCCACCCGCGAGTAGGTGTCCACGAAGAACCGCCGGTCGGGCGAGAACCAGACCTCGTGCGAGCCGTCGCCCTCCGTCAGCACCGTCAGCCCGGTGCCGTCGAGGTTGGCGCGGCAGTAGTGCAGGTGGTACGGGCTTTGGTCGGCGCGGACGCCGTACGCCCAGAACCACACCTGCCCCTTCTGCTCGTCCACGCGGTCCACCCGGCGGACCACCCACTCGCCCTTCGTTATTTGGTTCACCACTGCGCCGGTTTCGGCGTGGAGCAGGTACAGGTGGTTCCACCCGTCGCGCTCGCTCATCCACAGAATCTGGCCGCGGGACTCGAGGTGCCGCAGGTGGAGCTTGTGGACGTAGTCCACGAACGTCTTGCTCGTTTCCTCGAAGACGGTGCTGGTGCGGCCGGTGTCGGCGTCCACCGCGACCAGCCGCAGGAACTGGTGGCCGCGCGGGTTGTACAGGAACGTGAACCGGCGGGAGTCGCGGTCCCAGTGGACCGAGTTCACGTCGTAGGGGTCGGAGAACCGGGCGGTGCCGACGCGGACCTTCGACCGATCGGGGACGTCGAACAGTTGCGGGTAGCGGCGGGAGATCTTGTCGCCGGGGCGGCGCACGTCGAAAGTGACGGTTCGCGGCACGCCCTCCTTCGCCGGCCGGGACTCGACCAGCGTCACCTTCGCCACCGGGACGACGGCCTCGCGCATCACCACCAGCCGGGAGCCGTCCGGCGACCAGTAGAATTCGGGCAGGTAGCGGTCGTCCTCGGCGGCGTCGTCGGACAGGGTGACCCCTTCGTCGGTGTCGCGGTTCCGCAGCGACACGTTGAAGTCGAGGTCGATGCTCGCCTCCCACTTGCCGTCGGGCGAGATGTGGTGGGTGTCGAACTGGCCGGTGAGAGTGTCCGGGTGCCGCGGGAGGGGCGACTTGCCGGCGTGGGGCCGGTCGTCCTTCGCGAGCGTGCCCGCGTCCGGGTCGAAAATCCACGTCGTGTTGAACGCCCGGAACCGCACCTTGCCGCCGTCGAGCCGGACGCGCGCGAATGGGAGCGCGGCGGCATCTACCTCCTTGTCGGTGGCCTTGGCGAGCGCGGCGGCGAGCGCCTTGTGATCGAAGGCCGGCTTCTTCTCGCCCTTGACCGGGTCCACGGCGACGAACTCGTCGGCGTCGGGGGTGGTGCGGAGGTACCAGAACCGCGGCCCGCCGTCGATCCACTCGGGCGGCGAGGCGGTGGTGACGAGCCGCCCGAACCGCCCCGAGAGCTTCGCGGCGCGGTCATAGTCGGCCTTCGTGCCCTGGGCCGGGGCGGGCGGCGCGACGGCGAGCAGCACGAGCAGGGCGAGCGGGCGCATGTTGATGCTCCGAAGGCGAGCGGCGCGGCGTCGGCGAGCGGCGCGGCGTCAGCCCGCCGGTGCGACGCAACTGAAGTTACGAATGCGTTTCCGGAGTGGCGTCGCACCGGCGGGCTGACGCCGCGCCGCTCGCCGCGGTCACCCCGCCCACGCCGGGGCGGTCACCTGGCCGTTGGCCGCCAGCGCCCGGGCGCTCACCTGCAGAACCCGCAGGAACCCCTCGCTGTCGGCGTGGTCGAACGAGCCGATCGCCTCCATGCTGGCATTTGCTTCCGAATACAGTTGGTGCGGCACGTCCGCGGCCGCCTCGAACTCCGCCCGGCCCTTGTACAGCTTCAGCGTGATCGTGCCCGTCGCGAGTGCGGTGATGGGCGCGATCGCGGCGCGGGCCATGTGGGTGGCGAGGTCGAACCCGTACCCCTGGTAAATCTGCTTGGCGACGAACAGCGACAGTTGGTCGAATAGCTCGCGCCCGCGGCGATCGAGGACGAGTTGCAGCAGGTACGCGTATGCCGTTCCGAGCAACTCCATGCCCGGGGCTTCGTACACGCCGCGGCTCTTGATCCCGACGAAGCGGTTCTCGACCAGGTGCGTCGCGATCCCGACCCCGTGCCGCCCGCCGATCGCGTTCGCCTGCTGGATCGCTTCAAACGCAGTGGTTTTCTGGCCGTTGATGGCGACCGGGCGGCCCTTCTCGAACCGCACTTTCACGCTTTCCGGTGCGTCGGGCGCGTCCTTCGGCAGTACGCCCATGCCCGGCGTCACGAACCACGGCTCGGTCGTCAGGTGTTCGAGCTTCCCGGCCTCGTGCGTCAACCCCAAGAGGTTGGCGTCGGTGGAGTAGGGCGCGTTCTTGCTCGCCTTGATCGGCAGCTTGTGCCCGTTGCAGTAGTCGATCATCTCACTGCGGCCCGGGAACTTCTTCAGGAATTCGCGGTCGCGCCACGGCGCGTATACCGTGAACGACGGCTCCAGCATATTCGTACAGAGCTGGAACCGCACCTGGTCATTGCCGCGGCCGGTCGCGCCGTGACTCAGCACGGTCGCCCCTCGTCTTTTCATCTCCGACACCATGCCCGCGACGATGACGTGCCGCCCGATGCCGGTGGTGTTCCAGTAGTTGCCCTCATACTTCGCCTGGAACTGGATGACCTCCAGCCCGCTCTCGGCGATCATGTCGTGCAGGGGCAGGGCGACGTAATCGGCCGCGCCGCACGCCCGCATCCGCGTCTCAATCTCGGCGAAGTTCGATTCGTCCGGTTGGGCGATGTCGGCGGTGAAGCACACCACCTTCACCCCGTTCTCGGTCAGCCACTTGGTGACGGTGCAGCTATCGAGGCCGCCGCTCGCGGCGAACGCGACGGTCTGGCCCTTGAGGTCGGCGACGGTGGTCATCGGGGTGCGGTCCTCGGTGCGTCAGCGGGGGCGGCGGAAGGTGTCCATTTGAGCGACGCGGACCGCCGCGGCAAGGTGCCCGGCGGGGTCACTTCTTCTTCGTCGCGGCCAGTTCCGGGACGACCAGGGCGGCGACCCCGGACGCGACCTTCTCCGGGTCGCCGCCGGGGGTCACCCCCGACAAGAACGGCGGGGCCAGGTTGCACAGCACGATGACGGTCAGGCCGTCGTCCGGGTAGCGGTCGATGTAGGTCGTGAACCCCTGCCACGCGCCGCCGTGGTGAACCCGCTTGTGCCCGTTGCGGGCGCCCAGTTGCCAGCCGAACCCGTAGTCGTGCTCCTTGCCGTCGGCCGTCTTCACCTTCGTCCACATCGCGGCGTAGGAGTCCTTCGACAGGAGCTTGCCGGCGGTCAGGCCGGCGTCCCAGGCGATCATGTCGTCGATGGTGACGTACAGGCTGCCGTCGGCCGTCCGGTTGAACGTCGGCGACACCCACGACTGGTTCCGCAGCCCGCCCACCCCGAACTCGTACCCGGCGGCCCGGTTCGGGACGATGGCGGCATCGTCGATGATGCGGGCCGTCTTCATCCCGAGCGGGGTGAAGACGCGGTCGCGGAGTTGGTCCCCGTAGAACTTCCCGCCGACCTTCGACGCCAGGACGCCGAGCACCGCATACCCGGTGTTGCTGTACGCCCACCGCGCGCCGGGCGCGGCCGCGGGCTTGACCGCGAACGCCAGCTTGAGCAACTGGTCGTCCGTGAAGTCCTTCTGGAGGTCGAACCCCGGCGCCTGTTCGTAGTCGCCGATGCCGCTGGTGTGGGTGAGGAGGTGGCGGACGGTCACGCCCTTCCACGCCTGCGGCGCGCCCGGCAGGTGCTTGCTCACGGGGTCGTCGAGGCCGAGCTTGCCGTCCTCGGCCAGCAGCAGGATGAGGGCGGCGGTGATCTGCTTGCCGACCGACCCGGACTGGTACACCGTCTCCCGCTTGGCCGGCACCTCGTGTTCGACGTTCGCCAGGCCGTAGCCCTGGACCTTGCGCACCTTGCCGTCCTTCACGACCGCGAGCGTGAGGCCGGGCACCTTCTGGGCGGTCATCGCCGCCTTCACGAGGTCGTCGATCTCGTCGGCCCGGGCCGCGGGCGCGGTGAGCGCGAGGGCGATTGCGGCGATGCGCGTGATCATGGCTCCCCTCGGGTGGGTGGTGGGGATAGAGTATGAAATCGCCCCCGCCCCCGGGGCGGCCGCCCGGAGGCGCTTCGTGCCGCCGTTCACCCGACTGACTGTTCCCGACGCTCTCCTCGCCGAGGTGGTCGCGCACGCCCGCGCCGCTTCGCCGCTCGAGTGCTGCGGGCTGCTGGCCGGCACGCCGGACGGTATTGTGAGCGCCCGCTACCCCGTCGCGAACGCCGCGAACAGCACCACCGCCTACGAGACCGACGCCCGCGACATGCTCCGCGCGTTCCGCGACATGCGTGGGCGCGGCATCGACCTCCTGGCGATTTACCACTCGCACCCCGCGTCAGGCCCGATCCCGAGCGCCCGCGACCTCGCCCACAACACATACGGCGAAAGCGTCGTTCACCTCATCGTGGGGTTGGCGGGCGCGGAGCCAGAGGTGCGGGCGTGGTGGCTGGGCGAAACGGGCTTCCGGGCGGCGGAATTCGCTATCGCGGACGCGGGGTCGTAATACGTGGTGCGGTTGCTCGTGCCTGTTTTCGTGGCACAGGCTTTCCAGCCTGTGTCCGCTGAGCTACGGGGGACACAGGCTGGAAAGCCTGTGCCACAAGAAGCAGCCAAACCAGACACCAACAACCGGGCCGTGAGTAAGATGGCCCTACCTCTCCGCCTTTCCGCCTCCCGCACATCCCGGAGTTCCGCTCATGGTTCGCCTGTTCGCGGCCGTCGCGCTCGTTGCCGTCGGGCTGGGGTGGTCCGCGGCCCAACCGCCGGCCAAACCGGCCGGAATCACGTTCGAAGTGAAGATCGCCGCGGACGTCGCCGGCAAGGGCGACTCCGGGCGGGTGCTGGTCGCCGTCGGGCCGAAGAACGGCCGCCCGAACTTCACCAACTACGTCCCGCCGGTGCTGCCGGTGCTTGGGGCCGACGCGGACGCCTTCACCGCCGACAAGACTGTTGTGCTGAACGCCGCCTCCGACATGTTCCCGGCCGACGCGCTCGCGAAACTGGCCGCCGGCGAGTACACCGTGCAGGCGGTGTTCGCCACCAACCGCGACGTCAACGTCCCGTTCGCGCCCGGCAACCGCTACTGCAACCCGATCAAAGCGAAGATCGACCCGGTCGCCGGGACGACCGTCTCGCTCACCCTCGACCGCACCTGGGCCGATGAGGTGCCGAAGGACACGGCTACTCACAAGTACCTGTCCCTGCCGTCGAAGTTACTGTCGGACTTCCACGGCCGGCCGATGGCGTACCGCGTCGCGGTGATCCTGCCGACGGATTTCGACAAGGACAAGGACGCCAAGTACGGGCTGATTCTGGACATCGGCGGGTTCGGCACGCGCTACCTGTACGCGGCCGGGATCAAGCCGGACCCGCGGTTCGTGCAGATCCTGCCCGACGGCGCCGGGCCGTTCGGCGACCCGTACCACGTCGATTCGGCCAACAACGGCCCGTACGGCGCGGCGCTCACGACCGAGGTCATCCCGCACATCGAGAAGACGTTCCGCTGCTTCGGCACGCCCAAAAGTCGTTTTACCACCGGCGGGAGCACCGGCGGGTGGGTGTCGCTGGCCCTGCAACTGTTCTACCCCGACTTCTTCAACGGCTGCTGGTCGCAGTGCCCGGACTCGGTGACGTTCGAGCGGTTCGAGCTGATCGACATCTACCGCGACGCGAACGCCTACGTGAACCGGTTCGGGGTGGACCGCCCGGGGACGCGAACGGTCGACGGCGACACGATCGCGACCGTCCGGCACGAGTGTACGCTGGAGCGGGTACTCGGCCGCGGCGGGAACTGGCACCTCGGCGGCCGCGACTGGGCGAGCTGGAACGCGACCTACGGCCCGAAGGGCAAGGACGGCCTCCCGGTGCCGCTGTGGGACGGCAAGACCGGGGTCATCGACAAGTCGGTGGTCGAGCACTGGAAGAAGTACGACCTGAAGCTGCACGTGCAGAAGAACTGGGCGGAACTGGGGCCGAAGCTGGCCGGCGGGAAGGTGAACGTGTGGGTGGGTGACGCCGACGACTACTTCCTGAACGCGGCGGTGCGGCGGTTCAAGGACGTGACCGACAAGCTCAAGGAGCCGGCGTTCGACGGGACGATCCTGATCGAGGCGCGGAAGGGCCACACCTCCGGCGGCTGGTCGCGGAAGGAGATCCTCGACCAGATGGCGAAGCGGATGAAGTGACCGGCGAATTCGCTTCCCTTTTCGCCCGCCGGCGGGTATGCGGCGCGGTCATGAGGCAGGCGCGCACGAACCGAGCGGCGTTCCGGCGGGCGGTGTGGGCGTCGGCGGTGCTGCACGCCATCGCGGCGTTCGCCCTCGTGCTGTTCGTTCGGCGCGACGCGCCGCAGGCCACACAGTCGAAAATTGACACACGCGCCGAAGTGCGAGTGTCGCTGCCTGAGGTGGAAGTCGAAGTGGCCGTGACGCCACCTCCACCACCGGTTGCGGCTGTGCCGGCGCCAACGCCGATCCCCGCGACGCCGCAAGCGGTGGAAAGTCAGCCTCAAACGGCCGAAGTGGCGCCGCAAAACCCTTCCCAAACTGAATTTACGCAGCCGCAAATCGCCGTTCGTACCCCTCAGCTACTGCCGCCGGGAATAATTGCGAAAATCCGGTTGCCCGGCGCACAACCGTCACCCATAATTGATACGGGTGTTCATAACGTGTCCGGGGTCGCTGTTGCGGCTCCGGTCGCGGCGATTCACGGTCCTTTGACCGCGAATCAGACGGTGGTGTACGTTCTCGACCGTTCGGGCAGTATGGGGGCCGGCGGCAAGTTCGACGCGGCCCGCGCCGCGCTCGTCGCCACGCTGAAGGCGCAGCCTTCGAGTGTGCGGTTCCAGGTGATCGTGTACGCCGGCACCGCGTCCCCGCTGCTCGCGGGCAACGGCGCGGCCCTGCCGGCGACGGATGTGAACGTCAAGTTGGTCGCCGACGCGCTTGAGAAGTTGGAGCCGCGCGGCCCGAGCAACCACCTCGGGGCGGTCCGCGCCGCGGTCGCCTTTCGGCCCGATGTGATCCTGATGCTGACCGACGCCGACGACCTGAGCGCCGCGCAATTGAAGGCGGCCGCGAAGTCGGTGCCGCTGTGCGTGGGCCGCGCGACCGCCGACGGCGTACAACCTCCGCATGAGCTGAAGTAGTTGGAGGCGCGCCGATGCCGACGAAGTTAAAGTCCTGGCCGCGACCGCACCACACGCCCGGCGGGGGCGACGCGCTCGTGTTCTTCGCGGTGTTCGGCGCGTTCGACCTCGAACGACCGTTCAGCGTGTCGAAATACCGCTCCGACGGCCCCGGCGACTGGCTGGAGGTGTCGCACGTCAAGCGGAGCGAGTCGCCGCAGGTGTTCGCCGGCTATCAGTCGCCGCCGATGTGGGACCTGTTCGTCCGCGACGCGCCGGTGACCGCCGCGGAGGCCGAGAAGGCTCCGGAGGCGGTCGTGGTGCGCGCCGAGGTGCCGGACCCGACTTCACTCGACTACTTCCGCGACGTCATCGGCGTGGTGACGTGGTTGCTGGACAGCGGCGGGCAGTCGATCTACGACCCGCAGCGGCTGTGGCTGTGGTCCGCGGGCGAGTGGCGGTCGGACGTGTTCGAGCCGGGCGAGCCGCAGCCGATGGAGCACACCGTCATCCTCGTCTCCGAGGGCAACACGCCGGACACCTCGTGGCTGCACACCCGCGGGCTGCGGCAGTACGGCCGCCCGGACCTCAGCGTTCACGGCGTCGGCCCGGCGCACATGGACGCGGTCACGCAGATGATCGAGCGGTTCGTCGAGACGCAGGCGTACGGCGGCGTCGTGAAGGACGGGCAGGAGGTTCACATGCGTGGCCTGCCGCCGGGCGGCAAGTGTCGCCTTCGCGGCGATCTGGACGACCCCGACTTCAACAACGTCCACATCGCGGTCGAATGGAAAGACGGGGCGCTGAGCGGGTGAATGATGAAAGGCAGGCACGCGGATGACGCGGATTTCAGCGCGGATGCACGCGGATGAGACGCAGAAGAGATTCATTCTTTGGAATCAATCTTTTGCCTTGATCCGCGCTGAAATCCGCGTCGTCCGCGTGCCCTCTTCTGCCTCAGAACGGGATGGCGTCCGTCGCCGCTTGCTGCTGGCCGTCGGCCGGCGGGCTGTTGGCGAATTCGGCGCTCGACGGGTTGTGGGCGTCGATCGACCGCAGCAGCTTCGCAACCTCTTCCAGGTCGTTGCCCATGCAGCGGACGCTGATGACCATCTCGGCCAGCGCCGCGAACGGCAGCCCGTCGCTCAGCTTGACCCACAGTGCCAACTCGTCGGCGGTGAGGTCGCTCACCTTGCGGGCGAGGTAGGCCTCGCGCATCCGGGCGTCCGGGGCGTCGATCCGCAGGATGCGGTCGAACCGGCGGGGCCGCGAGATGATGCGGCGGTCGAGCTTCTCCGGGTAGTTGGTCGTCGCTAAGTTCACTGCCTTGTCAACCTGGTGGTTGCCGTCGAGCCACTGGAGCAGGTCGCTGTCGCCGTAGTGCTCGATGATGGCGTCGATGTCCTCGAACACGCACACCATCGGCCGCCCCGGCTCGACGTCGCGGAACTTCCGCATGCACTCGATGAACTCGCCCGGGTGCTGGCAGTAGAAGGCGACGTGCCCGTCGGCGATGACGTCGGCGATGATCTGATTCACCAGGGACGACTTCCCGCACCCCTGCTTGCCGTAGAGCAGGTACCCGCGGCGGTGGAGGAACCCGTAGCGGGCGAACCGCTCGCCGGCGGCCCAGAACTGCTTGATCTCGCCCTGCACCTTCGCCGGGAGCGAGTCCGGGAAGTGGATCAGCTCGTCGGACTGGACGTCGCGGCCGTCGAAGCGCGGGTTGCCGCAGTTGTCGGTGTACACGGTGTACGCGCCCGGCGGCAGCTCGGCCGTGGTGCGGCCGCACACCTGGTACTTGTTCGGCCCGGTGATCATCCACTGGTAGCCGTACTCGTTGCGGACCGGCAGTCGGTTCACCATCGCACCCTCGGCAAGTTGACGTGGCAGAGAGCAAGACCGCGTAGGGGTGTACGCGGTTCGCGCCGGAATATTGGAAAGCGGGTGAGGTTGTACCGCGCCGCGCCCGCCGACGCAGTGTCGGTAGTCGGTTGTGGTGGGAACGTCGCTCGTGCTACAATCCGAGACGAACAGGAGGAAACCGTATGTCGATTACCATCACCGATCCGGTTCTGCTCGCCCAACTGCGCCAGGCGGACGGGAGCGTCGAACTGAAGGACCCCGAGGGCAACGTCCTCGGCCTGTTCGCGGTCGATGGCCTGGGCCGGCTCCCGCCGGGCGTGAAGTCGCCGTTCACGCGCGAGGAGATGGAGGAGCGGCGGGCGCGGAATCGCACCGGCCGCCCGCTCAAGGACATCTTGCGCGATCTGGAGGAGCGCGGGTGAATTACACTGTCGAGTGGACCGAGGATGCCGAAAGCGATCTCGCCGCACTGTGGCTCGCGGCGATTGACCGCGCCGCATTCAATGCCGCGGCCAACTGGCTCGACGCTCGGCTCGCCCGCGACCCACTCCGGCTCGGTCAGCCGTGGGCGTCGTCGGTTCATCGGATCGTCGTTCGCGACTCGATCGGCGTTGAGTTCGAGGTGATCGAGGACGACAAGCGTGTCCTCGTTCATGGCGTGTTCGTCGCCAACTGACCGCCTGCCAATTCACGTCGCGGGCGGTGAGCGATTCCTGCCAGTCTGTCATAATCGCGATCGCGTCGTCGCGGTATTGTTCTCGCAAATCCAGTCCGATCAGTGACTTGCGTCGCGTGATTTTGCTAGGCACGGCGGTTGCATGTGGGCGGCCACAGCTATCCCTATCGTTACCCTCAGGCGGATAGACAACGATGTCAGCCAAGCAACTTTCGTACGCCGACGACGCCCGTCAGAAGCTGCTCGCCGGGGCCAGCAAGCTGGCGCGGGCCGTTCGCGCCACCCTCGGACCCCGCGGCCGCAACGCCATCCTCGACAAGGGTTGGGGCGCGCCCAACATCACCAAGGACGGCGTCACCGTCGCCGAGGACGTCGAGCTGAAGGACCCGTTCGAAAACATGGGCGCGCAGCTCGTCAAGGAGGCGGCGTCCAAGACCAGCGACGTCGCCGGCGACGGCACCACCACCGCGACCGTGCTCGCCGAGTTCATCTTCGACCGCGGGCTGTCGGCCGTCGCCGCCGGCCGCGACCCGATGGCCCTCGTCCGCGGCATCCAGAAGGGTGTCGATCTGGTCGTGGATGAGCTTCACAAGCTCGCTGAGACCATTGACCCGAAGGACAACAAGACGATCACCGAAGTCGCCAGCATCGCGGGCAACAACGACAAGGAAATCGGCCAGAAGCTCGCCGAGGCGATGAAGAAGGTCGGCGCGACCAACGGCGTCATCACCATCGAGGAAGGCAAGACCGCCGACACGCAAGTCGTGGTCGTGCAGGGCATGCAGTTCGACCGCGGGTACCTGTCGCCGCACTTCGTCACCAACCCGGAGTCGGTGACCTGCGAGTTCGACAGCCCGGCCATCCTCATCTACGAAGAGAAGATTTCGAGCCTGAAGCAGATCATTCCGCTGCTGGAGTGGTCGGCCCGCGAGAAGAAGCAACTGCTCATCATCGCCGAAGACGTCGAGGGCGAGGCGCTGGCGGCCCTGGTGCTGAACAAGCTCAAGGGCGTGCTGCAGGTGTGCGCGGTGAAGGCCCCGGGCTACGGCGACCGCCGCAAGGCGATGATGGAAGACATCGCCATCCTGACCGGCGGCAAGCCGATCTTCAAGGATCTCGGCGTGCAACTCGACGCCACCGTGAGCGGCAAGGGCGGCACGGTGCCGATGGTGGTGGCCGACGGCTACCTGGGCACCGCGAAGAAGGTCAAGATCGACGCCGAGAACACGACCGTCACCGAGGGGAAGGGTGACAAGAAGGCGATCGAGGGCCGGGCGGAGCTGATCCGCAAGGAGATCGAGAAGACCGACAGCGAGTACGACCGCGAGAAACTGCAAGAGCGGCTCGCCAAGCTCGCGGGCGGTGTGGCTCAGGTGAAGGTCGGCGGCGCGACCGAGACGGCGATGAAGGAGCGGAAGGCGCTGTACGAGGACAGCCTGCACGCGACCCGCGCCGCGATCGCCGAGGGCATCGTCCCGGGCGGCGGGGTGGCGCTGCTGAACGCCCGCAAGGTGCTCGAGAAGCCGATGAAGGCCGACGACGACGAGGCGGCCGGCCTGGCGGTGCTGTACAAGGCGCTCGAGATGCCGTGCCGGATGATCGCCGAGAACGCCGGCGAGGACGGGACGGTGGTCGTCGCCCGCATCCTGAAGGCGAAGGACAAGAACCACGGCTGGAACGGCGACACCGGCGAGTACGAAGACCTCCGCAAGGCCGGGGTCATCGACCCGGTGAAGGTCACCCGCAGCGCCCTTCAGAACGGGGCGAGCGTCGCCTGCCTGTTGCTCACCACGGAATGCATGATCGCCGACATCCCCGAGCCGAAGAAGGCCGGCGGCGACCACCACGACGACCACCACGGCGGCGGCATGGGTGGCATGGGCGGCATGGGCGGCATGGGCGGGATGATGTAACGCTTTGCGGGTGTTTCGTGTTTGGTGTCCGGTGTTTTGTCCTGACGGTGCGGTATCGCACCCGGGCGCACCGGACACCTCACAAAACACCAAAAACCAAATACCAAACACGACGTACCGGGAGACACAGATGGCGAAGGCCGAGAAGCAACTCACTCTGAAGCCGTTGGACGACCGCGTGGTTCTGGAGCCGCTGGAGGCGGAGGAGAAGACGTCGGGCGGCATCCTGCTGCCGGACACCGCCAAGCAGAAGCCGCAGCAGGCGAAGGTGGTCGCGGTCGGCCCGGGCAAGCTGACCGACAAGGGCACCCGCACCGTGCTGGCCGTCAAGGTCGGCGACACGGTCCTGTTCGGCAAGTACAGCGGGTCGGACGTCGAAGTGAACGGCAAGGAATACAAGATCGTCCGCGAGAGCGAGATCCTGGGCAAGATCACCAACAAGTAAGTTCCACGTTCCAAGTTCCAGGTTCCAAGTTGAAGACAGACGACTGGACTCACCTCCTGTCTTCAACTTGGAACCTGGAACTTGGAACTTCCAAACTGGAGTTCCGAGATGCCGAAGCAACTGCTCTACACCGACGACGCGCGGAAGAAGCTCCTGAGCGGGGCCGAGAAGCTGGCCCGCGCCGTCGGCTCCACCCTCGGGCCGACCGGCCGCAACGTCATCATCGACAAGTCGTTCGGCGGCCCCACGGTGACCAAGGACGGCGTCACGGTGTCGAAGGAGATCGACCTGCCGGACCCGTTCGAGAACATGGGCGCGAAGCTCGTCAACGCGGTCGCGCAGAAGACCTCCGACACCGCCGGCGACGGCACCACCACCGCGACCATCCTCGCGCTCGCCATCTACCAGGAAGGGCTGCGGAACATCACCGCCGGGGCCAACCCGATGGCGGTGAAGCGCGGCATCGACAAGGCCGTCAACGCCGCTGTGAAGTACCTGGAAGAGAACCTGCTCAAGCGCGTCTCCAAGAAGGAGGAGATGCAACAGGTGGCGGCCATCTCCGCGAACAACGACCCGGTCATCGGCGGGCAGATGGCCGACGCGTTCGAGAAGGTCGGCAAGGACGGCGTCATCACCGTCGAAGAGGGCAAGACGTCGAAGACCGAACTCGACTTCGTCGAGGGGATGCAGTTCGACAAGGGCTACATCTCGCCGTACTTCGTCGTCAACACGCCTGATCTGAAGTGGGAGCAGGAAGACGTCCGCATCCTGCTGTTCGAGAAGAAGCTGTCGAACGTCCGCGAGATGCTGCCGCTGCTCGACCGCGTCGCGCAGGACCGCAAGCCGCTCTTGATCGTCGCCGAGGACGTCGAGAGCGAAGCTTTGGCGGTCTTGGTTGTGAACCGGCTCCGCGGGCTGCTGGAAGTGTGCGCGGTGAAGGCCCCGGGCTTCGGCGACCGCCGCAAGGCGATGATGGAAGACATCGCGGTGCTGACCGGCGGCACGTTCGTCAGCGAGGATCGCGGGATCGCGTTGGACAGCATGACCGAGCCCAGCCCGAAAGAGGCGGCCGCCGGGGTGCGCCCGGAGCCGAAGGTGTTCGCGCTGCTCGGCCACGCGAATCAGGTGGTGGTGGACAAGGAGAACTGCACCATCATCGTGGACCCGGACGACGCCCGCGAGGAGGCCATCAAGGCCCGCGTCAACACCATCCGCACCCAGATGAACCAGACCGAGAGCGAGTACGACAAGGAGAAGTTCTCCGAGCGGCTCGCGAAGCTGGTGGGCGGGGTCGCGATCATCCGCGTCGGGGCTTCGACCGAAGCGGAGATGAAGCAGACGAAGGGCCGCGTCGAGGACGCGCTGCACGCGACCCGGGCCGCGGTGGCCGAGGGCATCCTGCCGGGCGGCGGCGTCGCGCTGCTGCGGGCCATCCCGACCGTCGAGACGCTGAGCGAGAAGCTGAAGGGTGACGAGCGGATCGGGGCCGAGATCGTGGCCCGGGCGCTGTCCAAGCCGATCCGCACCATCGCCGAGAACGGCGGGGCCGACGGGGCGGTGGTGGCCGACGAGGTCATCACCCGGGGCGAGAAGAACCCGAACATCGGCTACGACGCCAACACCGGCGACTACGTCGATATGTTCAAGGCCGGGGTGCTCGACCCGTTCCGCGTCACCCGCAACGCGCTGCAGAACGCGGCGTCCATCGCGTCTCTGATGCTCACGACCGAGGTGATGGTCACCCGGATCGACGAGGACGACAAGAAGAAGCCGGTGACCGGGGCGATCGCCTGACGGCCTCGCGGCGACGGCACCAGGGGTTAGAAACCCCTGGCTATTCCCGGTGACCCCTTCGGGGTCGCAAAGACACGAACTCGTGCGGGTTCTTCTGTCTTTCGGACGCCAACGGCGTCACCGGCAATAGCCAGGGGTTTCTAACCCCTGGTGCCATCGGTCGCGTGTGACGTTTGCTATCATGGGTTTGTGGCCTTCTCTGCTCACCGCCCACTACCCACTGCCCACCGACAATGGCTGACAAGCGCGACTACTACGAAGTCCTGGGTGTGTCCCGCACCGCCACGGAGGTGGAGATCACCAAGGCGTACCGGGCGCTGGCCAAGAAGTACCACCCGGACCGCAACGTCGGCGACGAGGAGGCGAAAGTTCTGTACGCCGAGGTGGACGAGGCGTACGCGGTGCTGAACGACCCGAACAAGAAGGCCCGGTACGACCGGCACGGGCACGCCGGCCTCGAAGGGATGGGCGGGGCGGCCGGCGGAGCCGGGGCCGATCTCGGCGACCTGCTCGGCGACTTCCTCGGCAGCTTCTTCGGCGGCGGCAGCGGGCGGCGGCAGCGCGGCCCGCGCCGCGGCGAGAGCATCGTCGCGGTGCTCGACATCGACCTGCTGGAGGCCGCCACCGGAACGAGCAAGACGTTCACGATCCCGGTCGAGCAGAACTGCCGCGAGTGCGGCGGCACCGGGGCCAAGACCGGGACGCAACCGGCCCAGTGCCGCCGCTGCCGCGGCCAGCGGTACGAGGTGGTGAACGTCGGGCTGGGGCTGGCGTCGCGGATCGAGTGCCGCGGGTGCCAGGGGCGCGGGGTGGTCATCACCGACCCGTGCCCGGGGTGCCGCGGCGTCGGCCGCATTCAGGCGAGCGAAGAGGTGGTGGCGAACATCCCGCCGGGGGTGGACAGCAACACCGCGCTGACGTACCCCGGGCGCGGCCACGCCGGCGAGCCAGGCGCGCCCCGCGGCGACCTCGAACTGCACATCCGCGTGCGCGAGCACCGGCTGTTCCAGCGCGACGGCCACAACCTCATCTGCCAGTGTCCGATCTCGTTCGCGCGGGCGGCGCTGGGCGGCCCGGTCGAGATGGCGTCGCTGACCGGCGAGAAGGTCACGGTGGAGGTGCCCCGCGGGGCGCAGACGCACAGCACGGTGGTGCGGATTCCCGGTCACGGTATGCCCGGCCCGCCGGACAGCCGCCGGGCCAACCAGAAGGGCGACCTGCTCGTCCAACTGGTGGTCGAGACGCCCACCAAGCTGACCGCAGAGCAGGAAGAGTTGTACCGCAAGCTGGCGGAGTTGGAGGGGGCGGCCGCGCCGAAGAAGGAGAAGGGGATTTTCAGCAAGTTGAAGGATCTCGTGAGCGGCGACGCCCTTCCAAAGGACGAGAAGAAATAACGGAACGAGAACACTCGACATGCCCGACGAACCGACCACCGACATTCCGGTCACCGACGCGCCGCCGGCCGCGCCCGCGGGCGAACTCGACGCGCTGCGGGCCAAGCTCGCCGCCACCGAGGGTGAGCTCAGCAACTACAAGCTCAAACTCGCGGACTTCGACAACGCCCGCAAGCGGCTCTTGCGCGACGCCGAAGTCGAGCGGAAGTACGCGAGCGAGGGGCTGGCCCGCGACCTGCTCGCGGCGCTGGACAACCTCGACCGCGCGCTCGACGCCGCCAAGCGGGCCGGCGAAGCGGGCGCGCTGGTCACCGGGGTGTCGGCGACCGCGGCGCAGTTCTTGGAGGTGTTCAAGCGGCACGGGGTGGTGCGGATCGAGTGCCCGCCGGGCACCGCGTTCGACCCCAACCTGCACGAGGCGGTCATGCAGCAGCCGGGCACCGACTTCCAACCCGGGCAGGTCGTGCAGGTGTTCCAGAACGGCTACACCCTCCACGACCGCGTGCTGCGGCCGGCAACCGTCGTTGTCGCCAGCTAGTATTTGGTGTTTGGTGTTTTGTTTTTTGTGCCTGACGGAAGCGCAACGCACCCGACCACGCCCGAACACAAAACACTAAAAACTAAAAACCAAACACGAAAAACCAATGCCGACTTACGACTACAAGTGCAACGCCTGCGGCCACACGTTCGACGAGTTGCAGTCGTTCTCCGAGCCGGCGCTGACCAAATGCCCGAAGTGCAAGAAGAACAAGCTGGAGCGGCTGTTCGGCGGCGGCGGGGCCATCATCTTCAAGGGCGGCGGGTTCTACGAGACCGACTACCGCCGCGCCGGCGAGAAGGCTCCCTCCGAAGATTCCGCGCCCGCGGGCGAATCGAAGAGCGAGACGAAAGCCGAGACGCCCGCCCCGGCGGCCGAGTCGAAGCCGGCCAAGAGCGAGTCGAAGGGCGGGTCGAAGAAGAAGGACAAGTAGCGGCTGTTCGGGTTGTCGGGGGAATTTCCGAAGTCCGGGGTGTACCGAGCCGATGAGTAAGGTGCGGTGTCCGATCTGTGACGCGGAGATGCCGGGGAACTGGCAGGAGTACCCGGACTACCCGTTCTGCTCGCCGCGGTGCCGGAAGATCGACCTGGGGCGCTGGCTCGACCAGAAGTACAGCATCCCGGACCCGACCCCGCCGGACGCCTCCGACCGCTCCTCTGCGGGCGACGGCGAGTGAGGTTGCCGCCCCCTACCGGCCGATACTCCGGCCGATAACTTCGATAGATGGCCGCCGGCCGCGCGTGAGAACGCGCGGCCGGCGGTGTTTTCGTGTATGCTAACGTAGGTCACTCGCTCCGCGAGTGAGGTTCCCTCCGCGAGGCGGAAGGGGGTCGCCGACCACCGACGCGAAACTCACGTTGCGCCTCCGTAGCCGAGGGCGCGACTCGCGGAGCGAGTCGCCTACTTTCTCATGACATACCTCATCGACGGCTACAACCTGATGTACGCCGCTGGAATCGCGGCCCGCGCAATGCCGGCGGCGCAGTTCGACCGCGCCCGCGCCCGGTTCCTCGACTGGCTCGCGGACGGCACTACCGGCCGCCCAGTCGCGGTGCGCGTCGTGTTCGACGCCCAGCAGGCCCCGACCCCGTCGCTGGAGAGCCTTCACCGCGGCCTGCGGGTGCGGTTCGCCTTCCGCCGCACCGCCGACGACCTCATCGAAGAACTGGTCGCCACCGAACCGCGGCCGAAACTGCTGACGGTGGTGTCGAACGACGCCCGCGTGCGCGAGGCCGGCCGCCGGGCCGAGTGCCCGCTCGCGACGTGCGAGGAGTTCATGGACTGGCTGCTCAACGGCGACAAGCCGCAAGGGCCGGGCGCGCCCGACGGCGAGGAGAAGCCCGAGCCGAAGCCCGACGACGTGGACGAACTGCTGAACGTGTTCACCAAGCCGAAGCGGTGAACCCGCGGCGTGCCCGGCGTGTCTTTCGCGTCATGGAAGACGCCCAACCATCAACGTTCTTGGTATTCGGTGACCTGCACGGCCGCATCCTGCCGGCGTTCCGGTTCGCCGCGTACTGGGCCAGGCGCACCGGTCGCGCCGTCAGCGGGCTGTTGCAGGTCGGCGACATGGGGTACTTCCCCGACATCTCGCGGATGGACAAGGCGACGCTGCGGCACGCGAAGGACGACCCGCTCGAACTCGGCTCGCTCGACGTGGCGACGCGAACCGACCTCGCCGACCGCGTGTTCGACGCCTCGGACTCCACCTTCGACCTGTGGTTCACCGCCGGCAATCATGAGGATTTCGAGGAACTCGAACGCTTCGCGCAGGCGTCCGGGCGCGACCAAACCGACTTCGCGGTGGACGCGTACTGCCGGGTTCGCGGCATCAAGGACGGCGCGGTTCACACGTTCCCGTGCGGGTTGAAGGTCGCGGCGGTGTGGGGCGTTGACGGGCACGGTGCGAACGGCCGCAAGAACCTGCCGCCCCGCGGCTACATCAGCGAACGAGCCGTTGACGGCCTGACGACCGAAGCGTTCGGCGTACTACTTTCGCACGACGCGCCCGAGGGTGCGAAGCGCGACGGTTACGGGAGCGAGTTGCTCCGGGTGCTGATCGAACTGGCGCGGCCGCGGCTCGCGTTCTTCGGCCACTACCGCGGCGACGGCGCGAAAACCGCGAAAGATTTCGGCGCAACGGATGTATACCATATGGCGGGGTTCGAGCTGCGTACCCGCGACGGCCACCCGGAGAGCGGCAGCGTCGGCGTGCTGACGCGGCAGGATGGCGAGGGCGTGTTCGAGTACGTCGCGGACGACGACTTGAAGCCGTTCACGCGCCACAACTGGAAATGGATTTAGCGAGCGGCGCGGCGTCAGCCCGCCGGTGCGACCACGTTCCAGAAACGTCTGCGTAGTTTGAGTTGTGTCGCACCGGCGGGCTGACGCCGCGCCGCTCGCCGTCGCCAAACGAGAACCGCTGTGGCCCACTCCCCCCCCACGACCAACGGCCAGCCCCGCGCGACGTGGTCGCGGCTCACCGAAGACCAACTGCTGGCGCAGTGCGAGGTAGACACCTACCGGGCCAGCGGGCCGGGCGGGCAGAAGCGGAACAAGACCAGTTCCGCCGTGCGACTGCGGCACCTGCCCACGGGACTGATCGTCATCGCTGAAGAGAGCCGGTCGCAGCACGAGAACAAGGCCAAAGCCCTCAAGCGGTTGTGGCAGGAACTGTTCCTCGAACTCCGCGACCCGCCCCCGGCCGAGCTCACCGCCGCGGCGGTCACGGCACTGCCCGACTACGCCGACGCGCGCGACGGCGACCGCCTCCACATGAGCGCCAAGAACCCGCGATTCTGGCCGGCGGTCGGGGTGGTCCTGGATGTGCTCGCGGCGGTCGAGGCGCGCGTCGCGGACGCCGCCACGCTGCTCGGCGTCTCGACCGGGAACCTGATCGACTTCTTGCAGACCGAGCCGAAGGTGTGGCAGACCGCGAACCAGATGCGGGCCGCCCACGGGCACAAGCCGCTCCGCTGACGGGCGCTTTTCGGTTGTCGTTTCGCGGTTCGTGCGGTATGGTTCCTGGGTCGAATCTCGGAATCAGGGCCGCACGCACACGATGACGACCGCCGCGCGAGTTCGGGTTGCACACGCTGCCGCCATTCAGGCTGGTGCTGCTGTCGCCGCCCGCGCGCTCATGATCGCCGCCGTCGCTATCGCCGCGGCCGCTACCTGACTCCGGCTCCGACCGTGTTCCCGAAACACCCGTCGGCCCCGGAGTCACTCTCCGGGGCCGATTTCTTTTGCTGCTCGAAAGGAGCACATCATGCCGCCGGCCCCGCTGTTGCGGTCGGGCAAGTCCGCCCGCACCACCGACTCGCCTATCAGCTTCTACATCCAGAAGGCGTTCGAGAACCCGGCGCTCGTCTCGTTCGCCGCCGGGCTGGTGGACGAGGGGTCGCTGCCGGTCGAGGAGGTGCGCGCCGCGGCCGCCGACATCCTGTCCGACCCCGACCGCGGCCGCGCCGCACTGCAATACGGCTCGACGCAGGGGATGCCGAAGCTCCGGGAACAAGTTCTGAACCTGGTGTGCGCCGCGGACGGGGTGAAGCCGGCCGACCTGAGCCTCACCGCGGCCGACGTGTGCATCACGACGGGGTCGCAGCAGTTGCTGTACCTCATCGGCGAAGTGCTGTTCGACCCGGGCGACATCGTCATCACCGAAGCGCCGTCGTACTTCGTGTTCCACAGCCTGCTTCAGTCGCACGGGGCGCGTGTGCTGACAATTGGAATGGACAGCGACGGGATGAAGACGGACGAACTCGAATCGCTGCTGGAAGGGCTGAAGCGGGCGGGCGAGTTGGGCCGCGTGAAGGCGATTTACACCGTCGATTACTTCCAGAACCCGACCGGGCTGACGCTCTCGGTCGAGCGGCGCGAGAAGCTCGTCGAACTGGCGAAGCGCTACAGCACTGCTCAGCGCATTCTCATCCTCGAAGACGCGGCGTACCGCGAACTCCGTTTTGATGGCCCGGATTTGCCGAGCGTCAAGAGCTTCGACCCGACGAACGAGTACGTGATCTACACCGGCACGTTCTCGAAGCCGTGCGCGCCCGGGCTGAAGACCGGGTACGCGATCATGCCCCGCGACGTCATGGACCCGGTATTGCACCTCAAGGGGAGCCACGATTTCGGCTCCGCGAACCTCTCGCAGCACATCGCGTCGCACCTGATCGCCTCCGGGGCGTACGCACGGCACGCCGAGGCCCTGCGCGCCGTGTACCGCCACAAGCGGGATGTGATGGTGGCGGCGCTGGAAGCCGAGTTCGCCGACTTCCCGGCGGCGAGTTGGACGGTCGCGGCCGGCGGGTTCTACGTGTGGCTCACGCTCGACGGCATCGACACCGGCCCGAACGGCCCGCTGGTGCCGGCGGCGCTGGAGGCCGGGGTGCTGTACGTGCCGGGCGAGTGCGGGCACGTCGCCGACGAATCGGGGTGCGTGCCGAACAACGAAATCCGGCTGTGCTTCGGCGTGGCGACACCGGAGCAGGTGACCGAGGGCATTCGCCGCTTGCGCAAGGCGTGCGGCGCGGTCGTTGGTAAGAATGTGGCAGTTGGGGTGTGAAAGGTTCAAAGGCAGGAACGCGGATGACGCGGAGAAGAGCGCGGATGCACGCGGATTGAAGGCAGAAGAGATTTTGTGTTGAACTCAATCTCTGATGTGTCTGATCCTGCCTTTTATCCGCGCTTCTCCGCGTCATCCGCGTTCCTGCCTTTCGGCACCTACTCGAACAACTCCAGCAGCGGGGTGCCGGTGCTGAGCGGCTTCGACAGGCCGTCCTTCGTCACCTTCGACTCCCATTGCACGTCCAGCGCGTGGAAGATGGTCGCGCTCAGGTCTTGCGGGCGCACCGGCTTGTCCTTCACGCTCGCGCCGATCTTGTCCGTCTCGCCGTACACCACGCCGCCCTTGACCCCGCCGCCGGCGAGGATCGCGGAGTACGCCGCCGGCCAGTGCTGACGGCCCGGTGTGCCGCTCCCGTTCTGGTTGATCCGCGGCGTCCGCCCGAACTCGCCCATCACCACCACCAGCGTGCTTTGCAGCAACCCGCGGTCGGCGAGGTCTTCGAAGAGTGCCGACAGGCCGGTGTCGAGCACCGGCTGGCACCAGCCCATGCCGTACGAACCAGTGCCGAACGCGTTGCCCATGCCCATCTCGCCGCCGTGCATGTCCCAGCTCGAACTCGGCGGCCCGTTGTTCTGCGTCTGGCTCGGCGACGGCCCGGTCCAGCCGTTGACCGTCACGAACCCGACTCCGCTCTCCACCAGCCGCCGCGCCAGCAGCAGGTTCTGGCCGAGCGAGTTGCGGCCGTAGCGGTCGCGGAGGCGCACCGGCTCTCGCTCCAGGTTGAAGGCCTCGCGCGGCCCGCTGGAGGTCGCGATCTCGAACCCGCGGCGCTGCACGTCGGTCCAACCCTGATGCGGCACGTCGGACAGACTCGTGCCGCGGTTCAGGCTGGTAAGCAGGTCGCTGCGGCCGTTGAGGCGCTCCGTGGTATCGACCGGGACGAGCGCCTCGGGCGGCTTGAACCCGGGCGTCGCCGGGTTGTTCTTCGCGTCTCCGGCGAACAGCGGCGCGTAGAAACTGCCGAGGTTGCCGCCGGTGCCGATGTTCGGCGCGCAGAACACCGGGTCGCCCACGCACTTGATCAGCCACACGTACGACGCGAGCGCCTTCTGGCTCGGCCGCACCTTCGACAGAACGGAACCCAGGTACGGGGCGTCCTGCGGGGCGTTGTGCTGCCCGGCGAGCAGGTTGTGCATCGCGTCGAAGTGGTTGCTGATGTTGCCCGGGTGGGTCATCGAGCGGATGAGCGTGAACTTGTCGGCCATCTGTGCCAGCCGCGGCTGAAGCTCGGCGATCCGCACCCCGGGCACGCGCGTCTGCGCCGGCCGGTACGGCCCGCGGATCTCGGCCGGCGCGTCCGGCTTCAAGTCCCACATATCCAGATGGCTCGGGCCGCCGCACAGCAGCACGAAGATGCACGACTTCTCGGCCGCGCCGCGGCCCTTTTTCGCGGAGTCCATCCGCGCGGCGACCGTGCCCGGGACGCCCATCGTGAGGGCCGTCACGCCGCCCGCTTGCAGGAGGCGGCGGCGCGAGATCTGTTGCGAGGTGAGCGGAGTGTTCACAGGCGGACTCCGGCGTAGGGTGGGAAGAGGTCGGCGGGAGGTCACCCGATAGCGTACCCGAAGTTCGTGCGGGGGTGCGATTCCAAAATTGCGAAACGCGGGCCGTTGCCCGGACACCCGCGCCGCCGCACAATCAGCGGCATCCCCCGGAGAACGCCAAATGCCCCGCTCGCTCCTGGTCGCGGCGCTCGCGTGCGCCGCGCTCGCCGTCCCCGCGGTCGCGCACGACACCTGGGTGCAGACGAACGCCCACATCGTCCGCACCGGGGACGCCGTCCACATCGACCTGCTGCTCGGCAACCACGGCAACGACCACCGCGACTTCAAGATCGCCGGGAAACTGCCGGTCGAGTCGGTCGGGTCGTTCGTGGTGGTGGCACCGGACGGCAAGAAGTACGACCTCAAGCCGGACCTGACCGACCTCGGGTACGCGCCGAAGGAGGGCTTCCACACGGCCAAGTTCGTGCCCGCGAAGGCCGGGCTGTACGTCGCGGCGCAGAGTTCCGACGGCGTCGTCAACCACGGCAAGCCGGTGCGGTCGGTGCGGAGCGCGAAGGCGTACTTCGTCGCCAGCCCGTCGCTCGACAAGGTGCCGGCCAAGCTGCCCGGGTTCGACGTCGCCCTCGGCCACGCGCTCGAACTCGTGCCGGAAGTGAACCCGGTCGCGCCGATGGGGCCGGGGCAGCCGATCAAGGTGAAGCTGCTGTTCAACGGCAAGCCGCTGGAGGGCGTGAAGGTGTCGTTCGTGCCGCGCGGGGTCACGCTGAAGGACGGCACGGACGCCGAGTACGAGCGGACGACCGACAAGGACGGCCGCGCCGCGTTCACCCCGCGAACGGGCAACTACTACCTGGTGGTGTGCCACCACACGACCGACGAAAAGGGCGACAAGTACGACGCGACCAAGTACGCGGCGACGCTCACGGTGTTGGTGCCGGAAAAGTGCCCGTGTTGCGACGACTGACGTGGGCGGCGGTTCCGGCCGCCACCGGGTCTGTATGATCAGAGGGACACAGACCCCGAACCGCCCTCACCACCATGCGCACCAACCCCGTCAAGAAGCTCCTGAAGGCCGGCAAGCCGAGCGTCGGCACGTGGCTGTCGCTCGGCAACATCACCGCGGCCCGGTTCCTCGCCCGCATGGGCTTCGACTGGCTCACCGTTGACGTCGAGCACTCGCTCGTCAACGTCGAGACCACGACGCATATACTTGGGGCCATTGCGGACGCCGGGTGCGTGCCGCTCGCCCGCGTCCCGGCCAACCGGCACGACCACATCAAGCGCGTCCTCGACAACGGCGGGTACGGGGTGGTGGTGCCGATGGTGTGCTCGCGGCAGGAGTCGCAGGACGCGATCGCCGCCTGCCTGTACCCGCCGCGGGGCAATCGGAGCGTCGGCGGGAGCGTCCACGCGCTCAACTTCAGCGCCACCCCAGCGGACTACTACGCCAAAGCGGACGACGAAATCCTGGTCGTGTTGCAGTGCGAGCACATCGACGCGGTGCGGAACTTCGACGAAGTGTACGGAGTCCCCGGAGTGGACGCCATCTTCGTCGGGCCGAACGACCTCGCGGCGAGCATGCGCGGGGCCGACGGCCGCCCGCCGGCCGCCGACGCGTTCAAGCAGGCGCTGGCCGACATCCTCGCGGGGTGCAAGCGGCTCGGCATCCCTGCGGGCATCCACACGTTCAGCATCGAGGAGGCGAAGTCGCGGATCGCCGAGGGCTGGCAGTTCATCGCGGTCAACAGCGAGTTGAAGTTCATGAGCGAGGGCGCGAAGGCGGTCGTTGACGGGTTGGGGCTGGGGAAGGGCGGCGACCTCGCGAAATACTGACCGCGACCTTTCCGGCACTCTACTTACCGCGGCCCGCGGCGACACCCGATGTCGCCGCGGGCTTTCTTGTTGCCATTTCCGCCGCTCCCGGCGTCGGCCCGCCGCAATTCCGGCCCGCTGGTGTAAATGTGTGCGTTTTTCACTTGACAGCGGCGGTGAAATAGTGCATATTTGTCCATAGGGACTGGGCGGTAAGCCCGGCAGGTTGTGCGGGTCGTACGGGAGGCGCATCGGGCGCTTTGGCGCACGCGCCGCGGCCGGGAATGTTGCCCGCGACCGACCGAACTCGCCTGCCGATCACTAGCAGGCTGAGGCAGTATGAAGATCGGTTCACGGATGGCCGGTCCTCGTCGCCTCATCCTCCGGATTCCGTCATCATGCAGATCACGCGCCGCTTCACCCGCGAAGGGCAAGACCCGTTCGCCGGCATCGAGTTCGCCCCGCGGTCGTCCACGATCCGCAACCCGAACGGGTCGGTCGTGTTCGAGATGACCGACGTCATGGTGCCGGCCAAGTGGAGTCAGGTCGCGGTCGATATCCTGGCGCAGAAGTACTTCCGCCGCGCCGGGGTGCCGACGCGCCTGTCGAAGGTGGCCGAGGACGACGTGCCGGCGTGGGTGCAGCGGAGCGCGCCGGACTCCGAATCGACGCCCACGGGCGGCGAGACCGACTCGCGGCAGGTGTTCCACCGCCTCGCCGGGTGCTGGACGTACTGGGGCTGGAAGGGCGGGTACTTCACGACCGAGCGCGACGCCCGCGCGTTCTACGACGAAGTCTGCTTCATGCTCGCCAACCAGATGGCGGCCCCGAACAGCCCGCAGTGGTTCAACACCGGGCTGCACTGGGCGTACGGCATCGAGGGGCCGCCGCAGGGGCACCACTTCGTCAACCCGCTCACGCAGCAGCTCGAGCGCTCGACCTCGGCGTATGAGCGGCCGGCGCCGCACGCGTGCTTCATTCAGCAGGTCAGTGACGACCTCGTCAACGACGGCGGCATCATGGACCTGTGGGTGCGCGAGGCACGCATCTTCAAATACGGGAGCGGCACCGGGTCGAACTTCTCGGCACTCCGCGGCGAGGGCGAGCCGCTCAGCGGCGGCGGGAAGTCGTCGGGCCTCATGAGCTTCCTGAAGATCGGCGACCGCGCCGCCGGGGCGATCAAGAGCGGCGGGACCACCCGGCGCGCCGCGAAGATGGTCGTCCTCGACCTCGACCACCCGGACATCGAAGAGTTCGTCAACTGGAAGGTGACCGAGGAGCAGAAGGTCGCCGACCTCGTCACCGGGTCGAAGCTGCTCAACAAGCACCTCAACGCGGTGATGCGGGCCATCCACGGGCACGCGGTCGCGGACGAGCGCTACGACCCCGCCAAGAACGACAAGCTCCGCAAGAGCGTGCTCGACGCGCGGGCGGCGCTGATCCCCGAGAACTACATCGCCCGCGTCCTGCAACTGGCCAAACAGGGGTGGAAGAGCGTCGAGGTCGAGGAGTACGACACCGACTGGAACTCGAAGGCGTACTACACCGTTTCGGGCCAGAACAGCAACAACTCGGTGCGCATCCCGAACGAGTTCATGAGGGCCGTCGAAACCAACGGCCCGTGGCACCTCTACTGGCGCACCGAGCTGGAGAAGGCCAAGAAGGAAGGCCGCGCGCCGAAGGCGAAGAAGACGCTGTCGGCCCGCGACCTGTGGGACCAGATCGCGTACGCGGCGTGGAGCTGCGCCGACCCCGGGGTGCAGTTCGACACTACCTTCAACGAGTGGCACACCTGCCCCGAAGATGGTCGAATTAATGCCACTAACCCGTGTAGTGAATATGCGTTCCTTGATGATACGGCGTGCAACCTCGCGAGCTTGAACTTGCTCACGTTCTTCGACGCGCGGGCCGGCCGGTTCGACGTCGAGGGCTACCGGCACGCGGTCCGCATCTGGACGCTGATCCTTGAGGTCAGCGTGTACATGGCGCAGTTCCCGAGCCAGCCGGTGGCGCAGAAGTCGTACGACTTCCGCACGCTCGGCCTCGGGTACGCCAACCTCGGCGCGCTCCTGATGGTGCAGGGCATCCCGTACGACTCGGCCGAGGGCCGGGCGCAGTGCGGGGCGCTCACCGCCATCATGCACGCCGGGGCGTACGCGGCGAGCGCGGAAATGGCCGCCGAGGTCGGGCCGTTCGCCCGGTTCGACGCCAACCGCGACCACATGCTGCGGGTCATCCGCAACCACCGCCGCGCCGCGTACAACGCCGCCCCGGCCGAGTACGAGGGGCTGACGGTGTACCCGGTCGGCATCGACGCCCGGTACTGCCCGCCGGACCTGCTCGCCGCCGCCCGCCGCGAATCCGACCGCATGCTCGACCTGGGCGAGCGGCACGGCTACCGCAACGCCCAGGTGACGGTGATCGCCCCGACCGGCACCATCGGGCTGGTGATGGACTGCGACACCACCGGCATCGAGCCGGACTTCGCGCTGGTGAAGTTCAAGAAGCTCGCCGGCGGCGGGTACTTCAAGATCATCAACCAGTCGGTGCCGCCGGCGCTGTCCAAGCTCGGCTACACCCAGTGGCAGGTGGACGACATCGTCCGCTACAGCCGCGGCGCCGCGACGCTCCACGGGTGCCCGCACGTCAACCCGGCAGCGCTCAAGGCGAAGGGCTTCACCGACGACGTGCTCGTCAAGGTGGAGAAGCAACTCCCGGGCACGTTCGAGCTGCCGTTCGTGTTCAACACGTGGACGCTCGGCGAGGACTTCGTCAAGAACGTCCTCAAGGTGCCCGCGGAGGCGCTCGCCAACCCGGCGTTCGACCTCCTGACGCACCTGGGCTTCTCGAAGCAGCAGGTGAACGAGGCGAACAGCTACGTGTGCGGGGCGATGACGATCGAAGGCGCGCCGCACCTGAAGCAAGAGCACTATGCCGTCTTCGACTGCGCGAACAAGTGCGGCAAGCTCGGCAAGCGCTACCTGTCGTGGGAGTCGCACATCCGCATGATGGCCGCGGCGCAGCCGTTCATCAGCGGGGCGATCTCCAAGACCATCAACATGCCCAACGAGGCGACCGTTGATGACATCAAGAAGGCGTATCAACTTTCGTGGCAGTTGATGACGAAGGCGAACGCCCTCTACCGCGACGGGTCGAAGCTGTCTCAACCGCTCAACAGCGTGGCGGACTCGCCGGAGACCGCGGCGCTGGCGGCGATCGTGGCCGAGCCGGAAAAGCCGCGTGAGGAGCCGAAGGCGCCGCCGGTGCAGGTCGCCGAACGCATCACAGAGCGGATCGTTCACCGCTACATCGCCAAGCGCCGCCGGCTGCCCGACCGCCGCGCCGGGTACACGCAGAAGGCGCGGATCGGCTCGCACAAGATGTATATCCGCACCGGCGAATATGAAGACGGCACGCTCGGCGAGATCTTCATCGACATGCACAAGGAAGGAGCCGCCTTCCGCAGCATGACGAACTGCTTCGCCATCGCGGTGTCGCTCGGGTTGCAGCACGGGGTGCCGCTCGAAGAGTTCATCGACGCGTTCCTGTTCACCCGCTTCGAGCCGAACGGGATCGTGCAGGGCAACCCGTACATCAAGATGAGCACGTCGATCATCGACTACATCTTCCGCGAACTGGCGATCACGTACCTGGACCGCAAGGACTTGGCCCACGTGCTGCCGGAAGACCTGCGCGGCGACACGATGCACGACGAGGACGACGACTTCGACGCGGAGGAGGTGGTGAGCACGCGGACGGTGGACGCGCGAAGCGCCCCGCGCGGCGGGACGATCGACCACCCGCGTTCGACGCACGCCCGGCCGAACGGCGGCAACGGGCACAAGCCCGGCAGCGACGTGACGCAGACGCCCCCGCCGCGGGAGTCGGGCGGTCACGCCCGCAACGGCAACGGGAGCGCGAGCGCGGTGATGCCGCCGCGGGCGTCCTACACGCCGGTGGCCGGTACGCAGTCGGAGAAGATTCGGGCGGCCCGGCTGAAGGGATACGAGGGCGACCCGTGCTCGAACTGCCAGCAGATGACCCTGGTTCGCAGCGGGGCGTGCATGAAGTGCGACACCTGCGGCGAAACGACCGGCTGCGGGTGAGGTCGCGATGAGGTGACGTGACGCGCGAAGCCCCGGACTGCGGCCGGGGCTTCGTTCGTTGCCGCGGCCGATGGCCGGCGGGCGTTTTTTGCGCGTGCAATCGCGGCCCGCGTGTGGTTCGATAACGCGGCCCATTCCCGTTACGGAGTCAACACGATGCTTCGCGCCTTGCTGCTCGCCCTCCCGCTCGCGGTGCTGTCGGCCAACGCCCGCGCGGCCGAGGACGAGAACCCGATCGTCAAGCTCATCAAGTCGAAGGTGAAGGACGAGAAGAAGACGTTCGCGATCCTGGTGACGTTCAAGGTGAAGGCCGGCAACGAGAAGAAGTTTGAGGAGGCGTTTGCACCCGCACTGGAGGCGACGCGGAAGGAGGCGGGGTGCGTCGCGTACTATCTGAACCGCGACCCGGACGCCCCGAACACCTACATCATGTACGAGTCGTTCAAGGGCATCCCGGCGCTGGAGGCGCACCTGAAGGAGAAGCACACGCAGACGCTGCTGGCGACGGTGATTCCGATGAGCGATGGCGACCCGCAAATCAAGGTGCTGGCGGTTCCCGAGTGACGCGGGGCGTCACTCCTTGTAGAGGACCAGATCGACCACCCAACAGCCCCGGACGTGCTCACCGGGGTTGCGGCAGTGGTCGAGGATGTCGGGGTTGTCGCACCCGGCGTCTTGGAGGGCGTCGGCCAGAATCGGCATCGCGCCGAAGTCGCGCGACTCGTACATCTGCCGCGCGAGGGCGATAGCGGTGTCGGTGCGCCACACCGGGGAGAACGCGACCGGGCGGAACGGGTTCCCGAAGATGTCGCGAAGCAGTCGACAGTGCAACTGCTTCGCTTGCTCTCGGGCGACGTACCAGGTGATACCCCGGTCCGACCTTGCCTCGGCCGCGACCGCCGAGATGCCAGCGGACGATCCTTCGCCCATCGGGAAGGATGGGACACCGTGGCAAAGGTCCGTGATCGCGATGGCGCTATGGTCGGCGACGACGTCCCCGTTGCCCTCGTACGTGCCGTCGGCTGCCTCCCGCGCGGCGCGGAGTTCTTCCGCCGTCGCGAGGCCGTCTGCAAACCTCTCGCACACCTCGACCGCCCGGCGCAGCGCGTCGTGCGGCAGGTCATCCCACACGTCCCGCACGCATGCGCAGCCGAAGAGGCGGAATTTGCGTTCACTTACCTCGCCGCGGTCGGAGAGAAACAGATCCATCGTGCCGGGATCACCGCACGCCAGCCACTCCGCTTCGGTCATCGGTTGCCCTCCGGCACTGCCTCCGCTCGCGGCCCTCACCCCGCGCGGAGCAGTTCGGCGGCCTTGAGCATCTCGGCCGCCTCCTTGCGCGTCGTCTCCGACCGCGACTCGCCGCGAAGCATCATGGCCAGCTCCTCGACGCGCGCCTCCTCGGACGTGAGCGGGGTGATGGTGGTCGCGGTCCGCTTCGCGGTGCTGCTCTTGCGAATCGTCCACTGATACGAGGCGTAACTCGCCACCTGCGGCAGGTGCGTGACGCACAACACCTGGTGTGACTTGCCCAGCGTCGCGAGCTTCTGCCCGAGCACGTCGCCCAACCGCCCGCCGACGTTCGCGTCGATCTCGTCGAACACGACGAGCGTGCGCACCGGGTCGTGCGACGCCAGCACCGTCTTGATGGCGAGCATGGTCCGCGACATCTCGCCGCCGCTGGCGACCTTCCGCAGCGGCCGCGGCGGCTCGCCGGGGTTGGCGGTGAGGATCAACTCCAACTGGTCGATCCCGGCCGCGGGCACGTCACCGGCCATCGGGTCGTCCGGCAGCGCGATCAGTTCGATTTGCGCGTCGAGCTTGGCCTTCGGCATACCCAGGTCGGCGAGGTGCTTCTGCGCGTCGGCCGCCAGCTTCTTCGCCACCTTCGCCCGCGCCTTGCTGAGCACGTCCGCGGCGGCCTTCATCTCGTTCCACGCGGCGCGGAGAGTCGCGTCAATGCCCGAAAGGTCTTCTTCCTGCTTCTGGAGGGACGCTTCCTTGGCGTCGAGCGTGGCGAGGTACGCAATCAGTTCGTCCGGCGTCTTCGAGTACCGCTGCTGGAGCTTTTTGAGTTGCGCGACGCGCTTGTCAACTTCATCGAGCCGGTCCGGGTCGGCCTCGAACCGCTCGGCGAGGTCGCGGCAGGTGTCCGCGATGTCCTCGATTTCGGGGCGCAGCGCCTCCAACCGCTGACTCACCTCGGCCAGCTTCGCGTCGAAGTTCGCCCACTTGTGCGAGTCTTTAATGAGCTTGCCGAGGACTTCGGACACCGCGCCGTCGTCGTCGACGAGCCGGGCGGACACCGCGCCGGTGAACAGCGTCAGACTCTGGGCGTGAACGAGCCGCTCCCGCTCCTTGAGTAGCGCCGGTAGCTCGCCGGGGGTGAGCCTGGCGTTCCCGAGGTCGTCGCGCTCGAACCGCACCAGCGCCAGCTCCCGCTGCCGCGTCGCCTTTTCGTCCGACAGTTGCTTGAACTGCGTGCGGAGGGTGCGAACGCGTTCGGCCTTGGCGATGTACTTGGCCCGCAGGTCGGTGAGTTTGCCGAACGCGTCGAGCAGTTCGAGTTGGTACGCCGGCTGGAGCAGCGAGTAGCTCTCCCGCTGCCCGTGGACATCGACCAGCATTTCCCCGATGCGGCGGAGGGTCGAGACCGCTACCGGCATGTTGTTGACGAGGGCCGAACTGCGTCCGCTGCGCGACAGCCGGCGCGTCAGGATGAGTTCATCCTCGTCGACGGGGTGTTGGAGGATGGCGGCCGCGGCCTCGCGCTGCTCGGGGCGGGTGAGGTCGAACCGGCCGGTGACGCGGAGTTCGTCGGCCCCGGTGCGGATGATGTCCGCGTTGCTCCGCTCGCCCAGCAAGAGGCCGAGCGCGCCGAGGATGAGGGATTTGCCGGCCCCCGTCTCGCCGGTCCACGCGCAGAACCCCGCGTGCAACTCGACGCGCACGTCTTCGATCAGCGCCAGGTTCTGGACGGCCAGTTCGCGGAGCATACCGCAATGGTACGTCAGGTTCGCCGCCGGGTGAAGGTGAGTCGGCGCGGGTCGTTCGACGGGTGTGGCGGGAATGCCGGTCGTGACGCCGCGGCCTTCACTCGGTCGGCCGCTTGAACACCAGCAGCAGCACGTCCTGCTGGGCCTCGAGGTTGTGGTAGACGGTGGACGACACCAGCTCCCAGCCGTCGGCCCCGAGCTGGTTGAGCGCCGCTTCGAGGTCGCCGGCCCCGCTGTCGTCGCCCAGCCCGCGGGTGATGAACTGCGCCGTCGTGTACTGCCATTTCATAGGGTCGTGTTTGGTTTTTGGTGTTTCGTGTTTGGTCGGTGGCCCGTGCCGCGTTCGTTTTGGAGCGTACCTCCACCGGCAGGCACAAAACACCCAAAATCAAACACCAAACACTACTCCGAAGGATACTGCATCCGCCCGCAACTGCTGCACACGCGGAAGGTGCCGCGGCGGAGGTCGGTGAACTGCTGCTCGGCCATCGTCGCCCGGCACCCGCCGCAGACGCGGTTCTTGACCGACGCGAACCCCTCCGCCCCCTTCGCCTTCACGATCGTGTCGTACGTCCGCTTCGCGTCCGGTGGCAGTTCGGCCTCGGCCTTCGCCAACTCCGCCTGGCAAGCGGTCGTGTCGGCCTTCATCGCCTCCAGCCGCTCGGCCGCGTCCTTCTGGAACTGCGCGAACTCGGCTTGGGCCTGCTTCCACTTGTCTTCGACGGCCGGGATCGCCGCGGTCTTCTCTTCGAGTTCGGTGATGGTGGCGAGGATGGCGTCCTCGAGTTGCGCCTTCTTCTCCTTCGCGTGGACGATCTCCAACTCCTTCGCGGCGTACTCCTTTTGGGCCGTCAGACCGGGCAGTTGCTCTTCGAGCTTGGCGAGCCGCGCCTCGGTCTGCTTGAGGGTGCCTTCGTCATCCCGCTGCTTGAGCTTGAGGGCGGTGATGGCGTCGAAGTGCGCCTTGTGGGCGGCCCGCTCGGCCTCGAGTTCGTCCTGGTGTTCTTTCAGGACGCGCGGGCCGCGGTCGATCTCGGCTTGCAGGTCGCGGAGGTGGGCGCGGAGCCGGTGGCACTCGCGCAGCGCGGACATGAGAGACATGGCACCTCCGGGAAAATCCCAAACTCCAAGATAACAAATCCCAAACGAGGCAGAAGGCAAGCCCGCCGTCGGGTTCGCCGCCTGCCTCGTTTGAGATTTGTTTGTTGAGTTTTGAGTTTTCCGCCGAAGGCGGCTTACGTCTTGTTCTTCAGCCCATCCAAGAAGCCTTCGAGCTGCCGGCTGCGGACCGGGTGCTGGAGCTTCCGCACCGCCTTCGCCTCGATCTGGCGGACGCGCTCGCGCGTCACTTTGAAGATGCGGCCCACTTCCTCCAAGGTGTAGGTGTAGCCGTCGCCCAGGCCGTAACGCAGTTTGATGATCTCGCGCTCGCGGTAGGTGAGCGTCTTCAGCACGCCCTCGATCTTGTCCTTGAGCATCTCGTTGGTCGCGGCGTTCACCGGGCTTTCGACCGAGTTGTCCTCGATGAAGTCGCCGAAGTACGAGTCCTCGCTCTCGCCCACCGGGCGGTCCAGGCTGATCGGCTGGCGGCTGATCTTCAGCACGCGCTTCGTCTCTTCCAGCGTGTACCCGGCCCGCTTCGCGGTCTCCTCGATCGTCGGCTCGCGGCCGAGTTCCTGCAAAAGCTCCTTCGAGACGTTGCGGAGCTTCGACATCGTCTCGATCATGTGGACCGGGATGCGGATCGTCCGCGCCTGGTCCGCGATCGCCCGCGTGATCGCCTGCCGGATCCACCACGTCGCGTAGGTGCTGAACTTGAACCCGCGGCGGTGTTCGTACTTGTCCACCGCCCGCATCAGCCCGGTGTTGCCTTCCTGAATCAGGTCGAGGAACGACAGGCCGCGGTTGCGGTATTTCTTGGCGATGCTCACTACCAGTCGGAGGTTGCCGCCGCTCAACTCGCGCTTGGCCTGCTCGTACTCGGCGAACCGCTGCTTCATGATGCCGACCCGCTTCCGCAGGCTGGCCGGCTCTTCCAGCGTGATGAGCATCAAGTCCTGAAGCTCTTTTTCGAGGTTCGCCCGCTCCTCCTTGACCGCCCGGTTGCCCTTCAGGTTCTCGATTTCGGCCTCAAGCTCGTCCATCCGCTGGCTGATCTGCTCCAGCTTCTTCATCAGCGGCTGCACCTTCTGGGTGCGGATGCTGAGTTCCTCGACCAGCGTCACCGTCTTGCGGCGGCGGAGCCGGAGGCGCTCGCGAATGGCCTCGACTTCGCCCGCCGGGGTCCGCTCGTCGCCCAGCCGCTGGAAGTCCTCGACGTTGGCCTCCATGAGCGGTTCGAGCGTCCGCAGGTTGTGCGGCATCCGCTGGAGGATCTTGTCCTTCTCAAGGTTTTCCGTCTGCGACACCTTGATGGTGCGGTCGAACGGGAGGTCGCCGCTGTGGACCCGCTTGAGCGTCTCGACCACCTGCCGCATCGCGTAGTCGCACTCCAGCACCTTGCGGCGGAAGCGGCGGCGGGTGAGTTCGATCTTCATCGCGAGCGAGACTTCCTGCTTGCGGTCGAGCAGGTCGATCTGGCCCATCTGGGTGAGGTACATGCGGACCGGGTCGTCGATGTGCCGGCCGTCGCCGTCGCTGTCCTCGTACGACGGCGCCTCCGGGTCGGTGACGGCCGCCTCGGCGGCGACCGCGACCGGCGCGTCGTCCGGGGCGTCGCCGTCCTCCTCGTCGATGATGCTGATGCCGTTGGCGTCGAGCAGCTCGAGCACCCGCTCCAGCCGGTCGGATTCGGGGATGCCGTCGCGGCCCTCCGGCAGCGCGGTGTTCACCTCGTCGTAGGTGAGCGACCCGCTCTGCTTGCCCTTCTCGATGAGGGTCTTGAGAACCTCGTCGTTCGTCCAGTCCATCCGAACCCCTCCCACTGGGCCGCCGTGGCCTCCGTGACCGTGGCGATCCGAGAGTGCTGAGTGCTCAGTTCTCAGTACTCAGTGCCGCGTTCCGAGTGGGAGAGCCAGACACACGGTCGTCTGAACTCAGCACTCAGCACTCAGCACTCAGCACTTTGTCAAGCGGCCGGCTTGGGCGGCTGTGTCGTCTGCTGTAACCGGCGGAGCAACTCCATCGCCTCGTCGGCGCTGGCGTTCGCCAGTTGCTGCTTCACGGTCTTGGCGGTCGCTTCCGCCTTCAGTTCGGCGAACCGCTTGAGCAGTCGGCCGAGCCACTGCTCGCGGTCCTGCATCGCCTGGCCGTACACCACCAGCCGGTTGGCGGCCACGTCGAACAGGTCCGGTCGGTCGTCGAGCCGCGCCCGCAGCCCTTCGAGGTCCGGCACCATCCCGGCCGCGTGGATCGCGTACAGCTCGGTCAGAATCCGCCGCAGCCCGCTGTGCGTGATCTCGTCGGGCGACAGTTGCGCCGCGGCGGTCGGCACCAGCGCCGGGTCGGCGAGCAGCAACTCGACCAACTGCCGCTCGGCGGCCTCGGCGACCCCGCCGCTGCGCGGCCCGGATCGCGGCCGCTCGTTGGTCGGCATGACCGCGTCCGCGCGCACCGCGTTGCGGCCTTGCGGGTACTGTTCGCGGTCCTTCTGCGCCCGCTCCTTCTCCCGCTGCTCGTGCTCCTTGCGGAGTTCGCCGTACCGCGCCCAGAGCGTCTCCTGCTTGAACCCGAGCCGGTGGCACAGCCGGGTGATGATCGACTCCCGCTTCATCTGGGCCGCGGCGCCCGGGATCGGCGGGGCGGCGGCGACCGTCCGCAGCACCTCTACCGCGATCCGGTCCTTCTCGCCCAGCGACGGGTTCGGGTCGCGCTCCAGCAGCTTGTTCAGTTTAAAATCTAACGCATCGACCGCCGATGTCAGTACCGCTTTGAAAGTTTCTACCCCGCCGGGCTTGAGCAGCAGGTCGCACGGGTCCAGCCCGTCGGGGAGGGTGGCGACAGCCAGTTCCACGTCCTGCGAGACGAAGATCTCCAGCGCCCGCTCCACGCCGCTGAACCCGCCGGCGTCGGCATCATACACCAGAACCACCTTCGGCACGTACCTTCGCAGTTGGGCGACGTGCCGGGCGTTCAACGCCGTGCCCATCGTGGCGACCACCTGCGGCACCCCGCACTGGTGGGCCATCATCACGTCGGTGTAGCCCTCGACCACCGCGAGGTAGCCGGCCGCCGCCCCGCCGTGCCGGGCGAGGTCTAACCCGTAGAGCAGATCACTCTTGAGGAAGAGCGGCGTTTCCGCTGAGTTGTAGTATTTCGGTGCCCGCGGGAGAAGTGGCGAGGCCGGCATGATCCGCCCGCCGAACCCGACCACCTGCCCGCGGACGTCCTTGATCGGGAACATGACCCGGTCGCGGAACCGGTCGTAGTGGCCGCGGTTGCCGTCGCGGGCGGCGATCAGCCCGACCTCGACCAGCACCTCCGACGGGATCCGCTCCGCCTGCGCCAGCCGGGCCAGCCAGTCGCCGGCGATCGGCGCGAACCCGAGGCCGAAGTCGCGGATCGTCTTGCCCGCGAGCTTCCGCTCGCCCAGATACTGCCGGGCCGCCTCGCCCGCGTCGTCTTCGAGGAGCTGGTAGGCGTACTTGGCCTGCGCCCAGCGCATCACCTCGAGCAGCCTGGCCCGGTGGTGGTCCTGCGGCGACGCCTGCTCGTCGAGCTTGATTCCGACCTTGTCGGCGAGTATGGATCGGGCCTCCATGAACCCGACCTTCTCCATGTGCATGACGAAGTTGAACACGTCGCCGTGCGCCCCGCACGACCAGCACTTGTACCGCTGCCGCTGCGGATCGACGTCGAGGGACGGGCGGGTATCGTTGTGGAACGGGCAGACGGCTTTAAAGGTCTTGCCCGCGGGCGTGACCTTGAGGTACGACTCCACCACCGCGACGATGTCGCTGGCGGCCTTCACCTGCCGGGTTTGTTGCTCCACCACGTCGGACGGCACGTTGCACCTACGGAGGAATCAGTGAGGAGTGAGGAGTGAGGAGTGAGGAGTCGAAGAAAAGAAACGGTCATGCCGTCTTTACTCCTCACTCCTCACTCCTCACTCCTCACTTTCCTCGGTTCCGCGGTTCGGCCTAGGCGGTTGCTGGGTTCCCGGATCCCCGTGCTTGGTGGAGCAGGCGTACCGGTAGTTGTTGCACCGTTCGCGCGAGCGGCGAAAGGCGGTGCGGACCGGGGTGATTCGCCGTGGTGGGGTGGGGGTGACCTCGAGCGGTGCCGTGGCTCCTCTGAGCCATAAAGGTCGGTGCATCAATCCGTTGATGCTTCGCGAATTATAACCGACCGCCGGGGGGCGTCAAGGCGACCTCCCGCCCCATCCGCCCACCCCACAAACTTACCCCACAACCCCGCCTTCGGCGGGCAGTTCCCGGTTCCGAGTTCCCGGTTCCAAGTTAGAAAAACCCTCCCGACCGCCCCGTTCGGCGCGCCGAACACCTTTACCCATCTTAACTTGGAACCTGAAACCATTGGAACTTGGAACTTGCGCGCAACCGGGGTAAGCTGTGCGGTAGTTTGACGCCTGGGGCGGTTGAGGCGCATTGGCGATGTGGTCATTTCTGCTACTGGCCGACGTGGTGCCGCAGCCGGCCGGCGGCGGTCGCGGTGACCCGCTCCGCAGCCCGGAGGTGATCTGGGGCGTCGCCGCGCTCACGGTCGCGCTGCTGGTCGGCGCGGCGGTCATCTACGCCGTCGATAAGTGGCGGAAGCGCGCCGCAGAGGGGCCGACCGCCGCCGACGCGACCGACGCGCTGACCGAATATCGGGCCATGTACGAGAGCGGCGAGATCACCGAAGAGGAATACGCGAAACTGCGCGACAAGGTGGCCGCGAAGGTGAAGAAGGGGCCGCTCAAGCCGCCGGCCGCGGTGCCGCCCCCGCCCGCGCCGCCGTGGTCCGGCGGCGCGACCCGGCCGCCCGACCCGCCCCCGCCGACCGCACCGGCGTAGCCGCTGCGGCGGGCAGAACCGGCAGGGTCCGGCCGTCGGGTCGGCGCGATTGCGACAGTTCTGATGTTATCGCGCGACAGGACTGTCCCGCGAGAGTATGATTCGGCTGAAGTCGGGCCGGCCGCCCGCTCCGACCGATGCCGATCGACACCGACCGCTGCCCAAATTACCGAGTCCATCCGCCCTCTTCAGCACGGGGAAGCCCAATGCCTTCGGACCGCACCACCGGCGACGCCGGCGGCCGCAAACCGCCCGGAACCGCCGGTCGGAACCGCAACGCATACTGCTCGTTCTGCCGACGCAGCCACCGCGACGTCGGCCCCCTCGTCGAGGGGCCGGGCGACGTCTACATCTGCGGCGAGTGCATCGAGCTGTGCCAGTCGATCATCGACCAGGAGAAGAAGCGGCGCGGCCCGAACAAGACGACCTCCTCCAACACCCCGGCCCCGCGCACCATCAAAGAGAAACTCGACGGGTACGTGATCGGTCAGCAGCGGGCGAAGAAGGTGCTGTCGGTCGCGGTCCACAACCACTACAAGCGACTGGCCATCGGGGCCGACCGCGACGTCGAGATCGAGAAGTCGAACATCCTGTTCGTCGGCCCGACCGGCAGCGGCAAGACGCTCCTGGCCCGCACCCTGGCGAAGATTCTGGACGTCCCGTTCGCCATCGGCGACGCCACCACCCTGACCGAAGCCGGGTACGTCGGCGAGGACGTCGAGAACCTGCTCCTGAAACTGCTGCACGCGGCCGACTTCGACATCGAGGCGGCGCAGCGTGGCATCATCTACATCGACGAGATCGACAAGATCGCCAAGACGTCGCAGAACGTGTCGATCACGCGCGACGTGAGCGGCGAGGGCGTGCAACAGGCCCTGCTCAAGATGCTGGAAGGGACCGTGAGCAACGTGCCGCCGCAGGGCGGGCGGAAGCACCCGGAGCAGCAGTACATTCAGGTCGATACGTCGAACATCCTGTTCATCTGCGGCGGGACGTTCGTCGGCCTCGAGGACATCATCTCGCGGCGGCTGGGCCGCAAGAGCATCGGGTTCGGGGCGGTGGACGCCGAGCAGCGGGAGCGGACGCTGGGCGAACTGCTGAGCCAGGTGACCGCGGACGACCTCATCGAGTTCGGGATGATCCCGGAGTTCGTCGGGCGGCTGCCGGTACTCGCGCCGCTCGACCCCTTGGACGAGGAGGCGATGCTCCGCATCCTGACCGAGCCGAAGAACGCGCTGGTGCGCCAGTACCAGAAGCTGTTCGAGATGGAAGGGGCTGAAGTCGAGTTCGAGGTGAACGCCTTGAAGGAGATCGCGCGTCTGGCGAAGGCCCGCGACACCGGCGCCCGCGGGCTGCGTGCCATCGTCGAAGACGTGATGCTGGACGTGATGTACGACCTGCCGGAGATGGAGCACAAGGGTAAGCACGTGATCACGGCCGACATCGTCCGCGGCGACCGGAAGCTGGGCGAGAAGAAGCCGGGCAAGAAGAGCGCCTAAGTCGGATCACCTGAGGGGGTGAGACGCGCCGACGCCCGCGGGGGCAACCCCGCGGGCGTCGGCGCTTTCGGGCCGACGGCGCCCACGCCTATTCGATCACCTCGACCACGTGAGGCCGGATGGGCTCGCCGTGCCACCCTCGGCACAACTGAATAGCGACCGGGTCGTTGTCAAAAACGTGTTCGGATAGTTCTTGCCGGAGCTGCTGGAAGTACTGCCTGAGTTCGGGATGCACGTCCACGCCGGGCGTGAGGAAAAAGGAGACGAGCCACCCGCCGGGCGGGCGCTCGACGGCCATCACCCAACTGCCCGGCCCGCCGAACTCCGCAGAGCGGGCCAGGAATTCGGCGAATTGGACCGCCTTCTTCCGTGGGACGTCGTTCGAGTAGGCGACGCCGATCGTCCCCCGGGCCCGGTTCCGGACCGAGCACTCGTTCCACTCGTTCTCCGTGCCGGGCCAGAACTTGATTCCGACGAAGTGGAGCACCGGGATGGCCGCACACGCCCCGAGGAGCGCGCCGACGACGAGCATCCGCTGGTTCCTTCGGAACCAACCGATCTGCGGGCCGTCGGCCGCGCGGCGGCGCAGGGCCACCGGGCCGCGCGGGTGCGGGGCGCCTTCGTCCTCGAACGGGTTGTGGGCGTGGTAGAACTTCCGCGTTTCGGGCGACCTGCCGGGCATGACCATGTGCAGGACGAGCCACCCGGGGATGAACAGGAGCAGGACGGAGAAGCAGACCCACGTCCCGAGCATGTCCGTCGCGGCGAGCAGGTAGCCGACGTACGCGCAGACGAGAAGGCCGAACGACAACCCGACGAACCGCCTCCCCTGGTTGGTCCGGGCGGCCTGCCGCTCGCGGACGACGACCTGGGCGAATTCCGAGTTCTTGGCCCAGTCGCTGGCGCTCTCCCGCGCCGCGCGGACGGCCGCGCCGACCTCGGCCGCGTCGGCCGGGCGGCCGGCCGGCGTCGGCGACAGGCACGCGAGCGCCAGGCTGATGAGGCCGGGGTCCGCGCCGGAGCGCCGGACGGACTCGTGCGCGTCGCTCAGCTCGCCGGCGGCAGACCGGCGGAGGACGTCCGCGACGCCACCCGTTAGCGGCGGCCGCCCGGTCAGCACCACGCACAGGATCGCGCCCAGCGAGTAGACGTCGGCGCTCTTGCCCAGCGTGCCGGTCTCGCCGCGGGCCTGCTCCGGGGGCATGTACGCGGGGGTGCCGAGGACGCCCGCGCCGGTCAACTCGGGGCCGCACGGCTCGGCCCCGTCCGGCCCGCGCTCGTCGCCCCCCTCGCCGAGCACCTTGGCCAGCCCCCAGTCCATCACCTGGACCTCGCCGAACTCGCCGACCATGACGTTGGCCGGCTTGAGGTCGCGATGGATCACGCCTCGCGAGTGCGCGTACGCGACCGCCTGACAGATCTGTTCGAACACCTCGATGAACCGGTCCAACTCGTGCGACGGGTCGGGGCGGGCGGCGAGCAACTCCTCGAGCGTCCGGCCGTGGATGAGTTTCATCACCAGAAACGGCTGGCCGTCGGGCAGTCGGCCGAGGGCGTGGACCGGCGGAATGCCGGGGTGGGCCAGCGTCGCGGTGATCCGCGCCTCGCGCTCGAACCGCGCGACCGTCGCGGCGGCGGTCAGCAACTCCGGCCGGATGAACTTGAGGGCGACGTCGCGGCGGAGGTCGGTGTCGCGGGCCAGGTAGACGCTGCCCATTCCGCCCGAGGCCAACTCCCGGATGACCGCGTAGCCGGGAACGACCGGGGGCTCCGGAGTTGCTGATTCGAACTCCGGCACCGGGGAGATGTGCGATTGGGGGATCGTTTCGCGGGGCTCACCGTCTCCAGTCATACTCAGCCCCTATACGGGTTCACGCGACCGGTTTCGTCGCCTCCGCGGGGGCGACCGGTTCGGCGGCCGCGGCCGGCGGGTCGATCGCGACGACCGCCGACACCACCGCCGTCTTCGCCTTGCGGCCCTCCAGCCAGTGCTTCGCCGCCTTCCACACGATCGGCAGCACCGACACGCCGATCACCACGACCACCACCTTGTCGATGTGCTTCGCCCAGGTGAAGTCCGACTTGCCGAGCAGCGACTGCATCGGCGGGTCGAGCAGCGGGATCAGGTAGTAGCCGAACAGGATCATGCTGACGATCCAGCCGATCCCGCCGAACACGTTGTAGAAGAGGAAGGTGCGGTACTCCATCCGCGCCGCCCCGGCCACCACCGGCACGAACGTCCGCACGATCGGCACGAACCGCGCGAACACGATCGTCTTGCCGCCGTGCGTCTCGTAGAAGGCCTTCGCCCGCTGCAGGTACTCCTGCTTGAAGAACCGGCTCGACGGGCGGTTGAAGATCGCCGGCCCGGCCTTCCAACCGATCCAGTAGCCGACCGTGTCGCCGATGATCGCCGCCGCGCACAGGCACGCGAAGAACGGGAGGAGGTTCCACCCGCTCAGTTGCGCGACGATGCCCAGCACCACCAGCAGCGAGTCGCCCGGCAGAAGGAACCCGACCAGCAGGCCGGTTTCGGTGAACACGATGAGCGTGACCGCGGCCAGCGCCGCCCAGTACACGCCGGTCTGGTTGAGGGCCGCCTTGAACGCCTCCGGGTTGCTCAGGTTGCGCGGGTCGATCAGCGTGACGACGATCGTCCACACCTGCGAGAAGAACTCGTCCATGTCGCGTCGGCCCCGGAGGCGAGGAATACCCTGGCGCTGAGCATACCGCGCCGGCAAGTTGCGGGGGAAGGGCAACCGCCCGCGCGGGCGGCGAGCGGCTACTTCGCCTTCTTCCGGAACAGCTTCAGCAGCACCTCGTCCTTGCCCTCGCCCTTGAGGTCGGTCGGGCGCTCGGCCTTCGGCCCCATCCGCATGGCGATCGTCAACTCCAGCCCGGCGGTCGTCTCTTTCGCCTCGTAGACGCCCAGAATCTTCAGGTCGCCCTCGGCGGTGATGTCGATGTGCGGCGGCGACTTGGCCGGGTTGAGCACGAACTTGGCCGGGTCGTCTTTGGGGCCTTTCATCGTCAGCGTGCCGTCCTTGATGACGGCCGCCTTGATCGTATCCCGCTTCGGGTCCGGCTTGCCGCCGATGCGGATGTCCTGCACCTCGTAGGTGCCTTCCAGCTTCGCCGCGGCGGTCTTGGGGTCGTCGGCACCACTTGCCAACCCGACGAGTGCGAGCGAGAGGACGGCGGTCACGGTGCGACGCATCGAGTACTTCCGTAGGTGTTGTCAAAAAGGGGAACGCGGATGAGGTTCCCTCCGCGAGGCGGGAGGGGTTCGCGGATTTCAGCGCGGATGCACGCGGATCAAAACCGAAGGGATGATAAAAATCAATCTCTCGTGTCCGATCCGGCCTTTAATCCGCGTTCTTATCCGCGAACCCCTCCCGCCTCGCGGAGGGAACCTCATCCGCGCTCCCGTTTTTTCGCGTCGCGTCACTTCTCGACCTTCTTGAGCCGCAGCAGCACCACCCCCTCGGCCGACTTGAACTCCTTGGGCCGCTCGCCCTTCTCGCTCATGGCGACGGTCAACTCGCCCTTCTCCAGCTTGTAGATGCCGGGGAACAGCTTGCCCCGCTCGGTCCCGTCCTGCGGGGTGAAGTCGATGGTCGAGAGCTTGGCGTCGGGCGTCGCCTTGATCTTGGACAGTTTCGAGTCGGTCGCCTTGTCGGCCGGGCCGGTGGTGAGCGTGAACTCGTCGCCCTTGATGGTCACCGTGATGGCGTCCAGCGTCGCCTTCTCGGCCGGGCGGCCGTCCCGCTCGGCCAGCACGATCTTGTACGTGCCGTCCAGCTCCTTCGCCGACTCCTTGGCGGCCTCTTTGGGCGCCTCCTTGTCCTTCGGCGGGTCTTTGGGCTGCTTGTCCTGTGCCCGGGCGAGGCCGAGCGCCAGCACGAGGACCGCGAACATCGCCGCGATGCGTGTCATGGGTGTTTCCCTTCGGGGTGTCACTTGCGGGGGAGTTTCTTGAGGGTGAACAGCGTCACCTTGTCGCCGCCCTTGAACTCGGTCGGCCGGGCGGCGAGGTCGGTGCCGGTCGCGGCCGCGATTGTCAGGACGCCGTCCTCATACTTGTAGATGCCGGGGCTGGTCTCGGTCTTGCCGTCGCGGGTCAGCCCGAGGTTGATGTGGGGCGGCGTCTTCGACGCGTCCACGCCGAACGTCCCGCGCTCGTCCTTGCCGTTGAACATCAGCACGAGTTCGTCGTCGTCGATGACCAGCAGCCGCTCGGCCTCGGGCACCTTCTTGAGGTCCGCTTCGCCCAGGGTCAACCCCTTCGCGGCCAGCCCGACGATCGCGTACGTGCCTTCCAGCTCGCCCCGCTTGCGGACCGTCATGAGGTACACGCCCTTGCCGGCCTTGAACTCGGTCGGCCGGGCGTCGGCCTTGTCCTCTTCGCTCGCGCAGATGGTCAGGACGCCGCCCTCGACCTTGTAAATCCCGTAGCTCGTCTCGGTCTTGCCGCCGGCGGCGAGGGTGAGGTCGATGTGGGCGGGCGACTTGGTGTTATCGACCTTGTAGGTGCGGGTCTCGCGCTTGCCGGCGAACTCGGCGGTGATCGCGTCGGCGGTGACCGTGGCGTCGCGGCGGGCGAGCGGCAGCTTCTTGAGGTCGGCCTTGTTGACCTTCAGCCCCTTGCCGTCAAACGCGACGAGCGCGCACTCGCCCTCGACCGCCTTGAGCGGCGCGGCCGGCGGGTCGCCCGCAAATCCCGCCACGCCGGTCACGAATATCAGTATACAGGCGGCACGCATGCGGGCCTCCGGAGGGGAACGCGGCAGAGAGGTGGTTTTATCCGCAGATTACGCAGATGGACACAGATTGAAAGACAGATGAAAGGGTTCGATCTCAACCCGCGTCTTTGTCTCCGGAATCTGCGTTCATCTGTGTAATCTGCGGATCAAACTCTTCGCCTCATTTGGAGGCCCGGTCGAACGCCGCGAACACGTCCGGCAGCGCCTCGCGGACGATCACCATGTGTTCGACGTTCGGGTATTCCTTGTAGGTCAGGTTTTGGGCACCGCCGAGCGCCTTGTTCAGCGCGCGGGCGCCGGTAAGGGCGAGCGCGTCCTTGTCGCCCACCCCGACGAATAGCGGCAGGTCGGTGAAGGCTTTCGCGTCGCGGACCGCGCCGCCCCCGCCCAGCGCCGCGGCCGCCGCGAACCGCCCCGGGTGCTTCTGGAGGAGGTCAATGGTCTGCATCGCGCCCATCGAGTGCCCGACCACGAACACCCGCTTCGGGTTGAGCGGGTAGCGCTTGGCGAGTTCGTCGAGAACGGCAGGGACGGGCGGGCCGCCGCCGAACGCCAGCCCGCTGCGCGGCGCGACGAGCGGCCAGCCCCGCTTGCGACACTCGGTTACAATGTGACCCGCGCCATAGCCCTCGAAGAACAGGTTTTCCGACCCGCCGGCCCCGTGCAGCGCGACCACGACCGGCACCGGCTTTTCGGTCAGCCCGCGCGGGACGAACAGCCGCGCCGCGGTCGCCCCTTTGCCGGTCGGCACGCTCAGCCAGAACTGCCCCGGCTTCGACGCTACGAAAAACGGCTTCTCTTCGAGCATGGTTTCGGCGTTGGCGAGCAGGTCGGCGGCCGGGAGGTCGGTTTCCGGTACGGCCTTGTCGGCGAGGTCGGCGAGCAACTCGGCGCGGTCGTGGGCGGTCGCCTTCTCGATCGTGTCCGCCTTCACGCCGCTCGTGGCCTTCTTCAGCGCCGCGACGCGCGCCGCGAGGTCGGCGACCTGCGACACGCCGACCGCGGTGTGCCGCACGGCCTTCCCGGCTTCCGCCAGGAAGTACAGCTTGCGGTCCAGCCCCTTCGCGTCGCCAATCGGCGGCACCGGCACCTTGACCGTGAGCGGGAACTTGTCCGGCTTCAGCGTGGTAACGTGCTTATCGGTGAACCAGAGTTGCACCTCCAACCCCTTCGGAATGTCGCCCTTCACCGGGTAGAACGGCTTGATCGTGACCATCAATTCCGTGGCGGCGCCGTCGAGAACGCGCGCCTCCGGCACCGCGTACAGGCTCCACACCCACTCGCGGGCCGCCGAGGGCGCGTCTTCGGTTGAGAGGGCGAAGGCGGCGCGGTCGAGCGCCCGCCCGGCCTCCCCGAACTGGAAGGAGAAAAACTGTTGCGTCAGCTTTTGGATGTGCCCGAGTGCCCGGGCGCGGCCGGCCTCGCCCTCGTGCTTCTCCCACTCGGCTTCAAAGCGTTTCAGGCGCTGCCCGAGTTCGTACCGCATGGCCGGGAGGTCGGCCGCGTCGGGCTTCGGCTGCGCCGCGGCGGACGCGGCGAAGGCCAGCACCGTCGCGGCCGAAAGGAGCATTCGCATGGGCCGGCTCGCAGATGGGGTTGAATCGCGGCTGTTGAAAAAGTTACAACTTGTGTTCCGCGAGGATAGGCCGGGCAATCGGAAAGGAATCCGCGATGAAGCGACACCTGTGCGCGTCGGCGCTTTTTGCACTGGCGGTAATCCCCGACTGGGCCGGGGCGTGCTGGCCGCCGGGCGGGCCGCCGCAACCGACCTTCTACGTGCCGGCGTACTACCACAGCCCCGGCTACTGCCCGCCGATCTATTACCCGCCGCCGTGCCCGCCGGTGTTCGTCGTCCCGAGCGCGCCGGCCGCGCCGCCGCGGGTCGAGCCGATCAAGGACAAGGGGAGCACGCAGATCGAATCGCCGCGGCCGATCGCCGCGCCCGCGCCAAAGCCGGCCTCCGACGCGGTGCGCCCGGCCGGCGGGACCGACACCAAGCCGCCGGTCGAGGCGCCGAAGGCCGCGCCGCGGGTCGAGGTGGTGCCGCCGGCCGCCAAGCCTGACCCCGCGCCCGCGCCAGGCGCTGATCTTAACCCCAAGGGGCCGTCGATCGAGATTCCCGGGCCGGGCGGTGAGCCGAAGTTGCCGCCGATCGAGCTTCCCAAGCCGGAAGCCGGCGGCGAGCCGAAGCTGCCGCCGCTCGATCTGCCCAAGCCCGACTCGTCCGCGACCCCGAAGTTGCCCCCGCTCGATTTGCCGAAGGGCGACGCCCCCAAGGACGCGCCGAAGCTGCCGGACCGGCCCGGCGGGGTGGCGGTGCCGTCGGCGGCCCCCGCGCCGGACGCGCTGATCCCGCCGCCGAACATCCCGAGCAAGCCGGACGCGCTTCCGCCGCTCACCCTGCCCCCGGAAACACCGGTCGCCCCGGACAAGCCGGTCGAGGCGAAGTCCAGCCCTCTCAGCAGCGCGAAGGAACTGAAGGTGAGCGTGTTCGCGGCCAGCGGCAGCGCACCCGCGACCGGGTTGCGGAAGGTCGGGTTCTACAACCACACGCCGCGCGCGCTTGCGCTCACAATCGAGGGCAAGACGGTGTCGCTGCCGGCGATGTCGTACGTCCACGCGGAGGTGCCGGCGGCGTTCACCTGGAAGTGCGGCGACCGCCCGGCGGCGAAGGAGGCCGTGCCGGCCGGCGCCGCCGGGGTCGATGTGCTGATTCGGGAGTGAACGCAGTGAGGGGTGAGGGGAATTGCGCTCACCCCTCACTGTTTCTCAGCCGACCGACGAGTCGTCGTTGAGGGCGGCGTCCTCCTTCGTGCCGCCGCCCTTATCGACCGGCGGGCCGTCCTTGTCCCGCTCCTTCTGCGTCACCGGCACGGACTGGTAGTCGGCCGCGGACGCGTGCTCCTTCGACCGCCCGAGCATGTCGCCGCACACCTGGTACTTGAAGTTGCCGATCTGCAACTCGTCGCCGGGCCGCAGCTTGCCCTCCGCCACCCGCTGCCCGTTGATCCGCACCCCGTTGGTGCTGCCGAGGTCGCGGACCACCAGCCCGTCGCTCACCTGGGCCAGCACGCAGTGCCGCCGCGACACCTTCTTGGAGTTGAGTTGCACGTCGCACTCCTCGTGACGGCCGAACAGGAGGATCGGCTTGTCGATGAGGATGCTCGGGCCGTCGGCGAGCGAGAGCAGGTGCGCGGGCATGTGCGGTCCCCGGTGTGGGATACCCACTTATACCATGCCGCTCACTTAAAGTCGCAAGTCGTAAAGTCGAAAGTCGTAAAGTCGTAAACCAACGCGGCCCTGCGTCTTCCGACTTTACGACTTTCGACTTTACGACCTGCGACTGCTAAAACGTGAGGTATGGCTGAACTCTCCTTCCAGAAGTGCATTCACCCGCACTGCGGCGGCACCGCGGCGGCCGACGACACCGCTTTCGCCTGCCCGAAGTGCGGCGGGCTGCTCGACGTCGCCTACGACTGGGACCGGCTGCCGGTGCCGAAGTCGCTCAAGCACTTCGAATCGAAGTGGGCCAACCGAACTGACCCGCTCGACTTCAGCGGCGTGTGGCGGTTCCGCGAGCTGCTCCCGTTCGCCCCGGCCGACAAAATCGTCACCATCGGCGAGGGCCAGACGCTCTGCCAGCGGGCCGACCCGGTCGCCGCGTACTGCGGGCTGAACCCGGGCCGCCTGTACCTTCAGTACGAGGGCATGAACCCGAGCGGCAGCTTCAAGGACAACGGGATGAGCGCCGCGTTCACCCACGCGCGCATGACCGGGGCGACGCGGGCCGCCTGCGCCAGCACCGGCAACACCTCCGCCAGCCTCGCGCTGTACTGCGCCGCGCTCCCCGGGATGCGGGGCGTCATCTTCATCGGCAGCGGCAAGATCAGTTACGGCAAGCTCTCGCAGGCACTCGAGCACGGCGCCCTGACGATCCAGATTCATGGCGACTTCGACGACGCCCTCCGCCGCGTCCGCGAGGTGAGCAAGAAACTCGGCATCTACCTGGTGAACAGCGTGAACCCCTTCCGGCTGGAAGGGCAGAAGACGATCATGTTCCGCGTGCTGGAAGCGCTGCGGTGGGAGGTCCCCGATTGGATCGTCGTCCCGGGCGGGAACCTGGGCAACGTGTCGAGCTTCGCGAAGGCGTTCCACGAGCTGCACGCCCTCGGGCTGATCCCGCGGAAGCCGCGGCTGGCGGTCATTAACGCGGCCGGTGCGGACACCTTCTACCAACTGTACGAGAAGCAGGGCGTTCGCTGGCTGGACGGCCGGTTCGACCAGACCCCGGTGGACGCGTACTACGCGGGGCTGGACGCGGGCGCCCGCAAGGCCGACACGCTGGCGAGTGCGATCGAGATCAACCGCCCGGTGAACCTGCCCAAGGCGTTCCGCGCGATGCACTGCTGCGACGGCGTGGTGCGGGCGATGCCGGACGCCGAGATTCTTGACGCGAAGGCGCGTATCGGGGCAGGGGGACTCGGCTGCGAGCCGGCCAGCGGCGCGAGCGTCGCCGGGCTGCGGCAACTGGTCCGCGAGGGCGTCATCGGCCGCGACGACCGGGTCGTCTGCATCCTGACGGGTCACGTCTTGAAGGACTCGGACGAGACCGTCGCGTACCACAGCGCGGACCCGGCGACGTTCGACGCCAAGCTCGGCAAGCGCGGGGTGAAGGCGGTGGCGTTCGCCAACCGCGCGGTGCCGGTGCCGAACGACCTCGACGCCATCGTGAAGGCGATCGAAGCGAACCGCTAAGAAGGCAGAAGACAGAATGGCCGCAAAAAAGCACACAAGGCGCAAAAGAAGGCAGAAGACGAAAGCCGGAGATTGATTTCAACTCTCGCTGTTGTCTTGGTTTCCTTTTGCGCCTTTTGTGCTTTTTTGCGGCCAATCCTCTTCTTGTGGTACTCCCATGAAGACTCACATCGCGATCAACGGGGCGTGCGGGCGGATGGGGCAGCGGCTGGTCGCGCTCGCCAAGGACGACCCGCAGTTGCACCTCGTGGCCGCCATCGACGCGGCCACCAACCCGCTCCAGGGGCAGGACGCGGGCGAGGTCGCCGGGGTCGGCAAACTCGGCGTGCCCATCCGCTACGACCTCCCCGTCGGGCTGCGCGTCGATGCCCTCATCGACTTCTCCGCCCCGCCGGGCACGATGTCGGTCCTCCCCGTGTGCGTCGATCGGCAAATCCCTATTGTCGTCGCCACCACCGGCCACACCGACGCGCAGAAGGCCGACATCGAGGCCGCCGCGCACCACACCGCGGTGCTGTTCGCTCCGAACATGAGCCTGGTCGTCAACCTGCTGTTCAAGCTGGTGCGCCTCACCGCCGAGTCGCTCAAGGGGAAGGGGTTCGACGCCGAGATCGTGGAGCGGCACCACCGGTTCAAGAAGGACTCCCCCAGCGGCACCGCGATGCGGTTCGCGGAGATCATTCAGGACGTGCAGGGCGGGCACTTCGTCCACGGCCGCGAGGGGCTGGTCGGCGAGCGGACGGACGCGGAGATCGGCGTCCACGCGGTCCGCGGCGGCGACAACGTGGGCGAACACACGATCATTTTCACGACGATCGGCGAGACGCTGGAACTGGTCCACAAGGGGCACAACCGCGACAGCTACGCGAAGGGCGCGCTTTTGGCGGCGAAGTACATGGCCAACCGCCCGGCCGGCCGGTACACGATGGCCGACGTACTGGGTCTGTAGCCGGGCCGCGCGGGCGTAACGGCTGGTCTGATTTTGCCGACTTTAACTTTTATTCCGGTCGCCACGCGGGTATAGCAGAGGTGGCCCCCGGGCGGACCCCCCGCCCGACCTCATGCTCGATTCCGATATGCTCGCCGTCGTCCTGTCCGTTCTCGTGCAGTCCGGGCTGGCGGTTCCGGCCGAACTGACCGTCGCTCAGGCCGTCCGCGCGCTGCCGGTCGCCGCGGCCCGGGGCGGTAAGCTTGCCCGCATCGACGGCGTGGTCACATTCGCCCCGCGCCGCGAGGGCTGGTTTTACGTACAAGACGTCACCGGCGGGGTGCGCGTCGAGTGGCCCGGCGACATGCGGCTCGGCCAGCACGTCATCGTCCTCGGCACCACCACCGCCGGCACCTTCCTGCCCGAACTCCGTGCCGCGGCGGTGCTCGCGGTCGGCGAGCCGGGGGCCGTGCGCCTGCCCAGGCCGGTCGAGCCGCTGCTCACGCAGGACGATAGCGGCTACCTCGACGGGCGCTGGGTGGAGGTGGAGGTAGTAATCCAGCGGTCGTGGGTTCACGAAAACTGGCTGAAGCTCGACGTGGCCCGCGGCCGCGGGCAGGCGGTCGTGTACGTGCCGCGGCCGGACGCGGTCGCGGTCCAAGACGCGGCCAAGCTGTCCGGGGCGGTGGCGACCGTCTGCGGTGTGCTGCGGGCGTCGGTCAACGCCGGCCGGCAGCCGAGCGGGCCGCCGCAGATCCTAGTCGCCTCCTTCGACGCGCTTCGCAACAAGCTCAAGGATCGCGTCCCCGCCGCGCCGGCTGTGGTCCAGGCGACCGATCTCACCCACTTCCAGCCGGACCCGATCAAGGCCCGGCAGTTGGTCGTGTTCGTCGGCGTCGTCACCCTCAACCAGGCCGGCCGGCAAGTCCACGTCGGCGACGACACCGGCGTCGTGCAGGTCAACCTCATCACCGACTCGGTGAAGGTGAAGCCGGGAGACTGCGTCCAGGTGAAGGGCTTCCCGCGCGCGGCCGACCCGGTCCGGCTGGAAAACGCGACCCTGGAGGTGACGGGCACCGGCCCGGTGCCGGCGGCGCAGCCGGGCACCCCGGCGCTGGCCGCCGACGGCCGGCTCGAAGGGCAGATCGTGCGGTTCCGCGGCGCCGTCCACGAGGCCGGCCGGCAGGGGGCGTGGATGACGCTGACGGTCGTGGCCGACGGGCAGTCGTTCACCGCGGTGCTGCTCGAGGCTTCGGGCGACGCCGACCCGCCGCCCGCGCCGCCGGGCAGCACGGTCGAGGTGGTCGGGGCGGTGACGCGGCAGCCGATGGGGGGCATCCGCAAGACGGCGTTCGTGGTCGCGGTGCGGCCGGGCGGGCTGACGGTGGTCGAGGTGCCGCCCGGCCCGCCGCCGCCGCCGTGGTGGACCGGCCGCCGGGTCGCGTACCTGTCGGCCGCGTTCCTCGGCCTGTTCCTGTGCGGCGCCGGGGCGGTCACCGCGCTGCGCGCCCAGGTGCGGCGGACCCAGGCGCTGGTGCGGGCCGGGGACGCGGAGAAGGAGCGGCTGGAGGGGCGGCTGGAGCAGGCGGCCCGGCTCGAGGCGGTCGGCCGGGCCGCCGGCGGCGTGGCCCACGACTTCAACAACCTGCTCACCGTCATCAACGGGTGCGCGCAACTGCTCGGCGAGGAGCTGGGCGGCGACCCGGCGCGGGCGGCGGCGGCGGTGGCCGACATCCGCCGGGCCGGGCAGTTGGCCACCACCCTGAACGCGCTGCTGCTCGCGTTCGGCCGGCAGCGGGAGGTGGCGCCGCACCCGCTCGACGTGGCCGCGGTCGTCGCCGACGCCGCCCCGGTGCTGGCCCGGCTGCTGCCCCGGGGGTGCGCGTTTCGACTGACCGATACACCCGGGCTGCCGCCGGCGATGGGCGAAACCGGGATGCTGCTACAGGTGCTCATCAACCTGACGGTGAACGCCGGTGAGGCGATGCCCGGTGGCGGGACGTTCACGCTGTCCACGTCGGCGCCGGAGCCGGGCTGGGTGCGGGTGACCGCGGCCGACACCGGGGCCGGGATGACGGCCGAGGTGCAGGCGCGGGCGTTCGACCGCGGGTTCACGACCAAGGTGGCCGGCACCGGGACCGGGCTTTCGACCGTCGCCGACGTCGCCCGGACCCTGGGCTGGCGGGTGCTGGTGCGGTCGGAGGTGGGACGCGGCACCGTGTTCGAGATCGACCTGCCGGCGGTGCCGGCCGACGCGCCCGTGGCCGACGCGCCCGCGGCCCGCGCTGACGACACCGCTGGTGCCGCGCCGCTGCCGGCGGGCGGCAGTCCGGTGGTGCTGGTGGTGGAGGACGACGACGCGGTGCGGGCGTTCGCCTGCGCGGCGCTGCAGCGGGCCGGGTTCGCGCCGCTGGCGGCCGCCGACGCCGCGTCCGCGCTGAACCTGCTGGCCGCCCGTGCCGACCCGATCGACGTGCTGCTGACCGACGTGACGCTGCCGGACGCGAGCGGCCACGAACTGGCCGCCCGGGTGTGCGCCGCGCGGCCCGGCGTGCGGGTGCTGCTGATGTCCGGCGACGCGCCCGGCGACGCCCCGGACGTGCTGGCCAAGCCGTTCACCGCCGCCCGACTGGCCGAGCGGGTCGCGGCGCTGGCCGCCGGCCGTTGACTCTTGCCCCCGGCGGCGATAGGTTGTCAGACAGCCGCATTTATTGTCCGCCCGGAATCACCGACCCCCGACATGCCCCCCTCGGACCACTCGCCCGGCGACCGCGAGCGCGCCATCCTTGACGAGTGTCAGGAGGCCATCGGCTACCAGTTCCGCCGGCCCGAACTGCTGCGCGCGGCCCTCACCCACACGTCCGGGGCCAACACCCGCGCCGCCTCCAACGAGCGACTCGAGTTCCTCGGCGACAGCGTGCTCGGCCTCGTCACCTGCGAGCAACTGTTCGCCCGCTTCCCGGACTACCAGGAGGGCGACCTCACCAAGGTCAAGTCGGTCGTCGTCAGCCGCAAGACGTGCGCCAAGTTCAGCCAGCAGATCGGGCTGGGCGACTTCCTGTTCCTGGGCAAGGGCGTCCACACCTACGGCGAGATGCCGTCGAACATGCTGGCCGACGTGTTCGAGGCGCTGGTCGCGGCGATCTTCCTGGACGGCGGGTGGGACGCGGCGAAGGAGTTCGTGATCGACTTCATTACGCCGGAGATCGAGCGGGTGGCCCGGGACGCGATCTCGGCCAACGCCAAGTCGCAACTGCAGACGGTGACGCAGCGGGAGTACGGCGGCACCCCGCGGTACTTCCTCCTCGACGAGCAGGGGCCGGACCACAACAAGTGCTTCAAGGTGGCGGCGCAGGTGAACGACGACCGCTTCCCGGCCGCGTGGGGCAACACCAAGAAGGACGCCGAACTCAAGGCCGCGATGAACGCGCTGGCCTACATCCACGGCGAAGAACTGCCGTTCCCGTGTGATTAGCACTGGGCGGTGGGCAGTGAAGACGGCCAAACAGCCCGCGCTGTCTTTGTGATTTCTCTGCCTGCTGTCCACCATCTGCTGCCCACTGCTTCATCGGCACGCCGGTTGCGTAACCTCCGGGCGAGTGTGATTGTCGCCCCGGAGGACAGATCATGTTCCGTAAACTCTTTCTGGCGGCCGTGTTGGGTCTTGGTGTCGGCGGGGCCGCGGTGGCCTACTCCTCGCCCGACACGCCCGCCACCGACGGCCAGTCGGTCGGCATCGAAGGCCGGTGGTTCATGGCCGGCGACCCGCGGCAGCCGTGCTTCATCCAGCTCGACGGCCGCGGCTTCTTGGTGCTCACCAACGAGCGCGGCGAGCAGTCCCGCGGCCGGTTGCTGCCCGGCGGGCGCATCATCGCCGACGACTGGGGCGGGTTGATCGGCGACGTCCGCGGCAACGAGATCTTCTGGCGCAACGGCGACCGCTGGGCGCGCTGACGGGTCGCGGAACGAACGCGGGGCGACGGCCACAGCCGTCGCCCCGCGTTCGCGCGTATACTGCCGGTATCGCCCGCGGGAGCCACGCCGTGCCCATGTCCTCGTACCCGGTGCTGTGCTACGCCCCCGGCTGCGGCGCGCCGGCCGTCTACAAGGTCGCGGCCCGCTGGACCGACGGCACCACCGCCGAACTCAAGACCTACGCCCTCACCTGCGCCGCGTGCCTCGCCCCGCAATTCGCATCCGCCGTCAAGAAGCGGGCCGCGTGCCGGATGACGGCCGGTGAGGCGCTGGACGCGCCCGGCGTGTACGACCTCGCCCGCGGGTCGCGCGACCGCGCGCTCACCCGCCGCCCGGACCTCGAAGCGCAGCTCACCTCCTGACCATGCCGGAATTCGCCATCGTCGGGCAGGGGCTGGCCGGCACCGCGCTGGCGTGGGCGCTGCTCCGCCGCGGGCGCCGCGTGCTCGTCATCGACCGCGGGCGCGGCGGATCGTCGCGGGTCGCCGCCGGGCTGATCACGTCGGTCACCGGCAAGCGGCTGGCCGAAAGCTGGCGGTGGGGCGAGTTGTATCCCGCCGCGGTCGCGTTCTACCGCTCGGTCGAGGCCGAAACCGGCACCCGCATCTTCCACCAGAGGCCGGCACTGCGGCTGTTCGCCGACGAAGCCGAGCGCGACGAGTTCTGTCGCCGTGCGGCTCGGTTAGGCACCTTGGTGCGCCCCGCGGACGCGCCGGAGTGGTTCGCCGCGCCGCTCGGCGGCTTCGAGATGCCCGACGCGGCGCGGCTGGACGTGCCCATTTATCTCGACGCGGCCCGTGAACACTTCCGCCGTCGCGGAGCGTATCTGGAAGCCGAAGCGCGTCCGGGCGACACATTCGGCGCGGAAACGGTCGTTGAGTGTCGCGGGTTCGCCCCGGACGCCGGGTTGCGGTTCAACGCGGCGAAGGGCGAAATCCTGACCGCCCGCGTGCCCGGGCTGAGCGAGACGCGGGTGGTGCATCGCGGGCTGTGGCTGTGCCCGCTCGGCGGCGAGTGGTTCCGCGTCGGCGCAACCTACTCCTGGGAGCCGCTCGACGCAGTCCCGACGCCCGACGGGCGTGCCGAGATTGAAGCGAAGCTGCGGGCATTCCTGAAACGGCCGTTCGAGGTCGTCGGGCACGACGCGGCGGTGCGGCCGGTGATCGACGCCGGCTACCCGGTGCTCGGGCGGCACCCGCTCCGCCCCCGTCGCGCGTACTTCAACGGACTCGGCTCGAAAGGCTCGTTGCTGGCTCCGTTCTTTGCCGAACAACTTGCCGCTCACCTGTGCGGCGAGGGCGACATCGACGAGCGGGCGAACGTCGCGCGGTTTCTTGTGCCCGGGCCGACCGGTGGGTAAGATCAGGCCACCCGCTCGCTTCCCTCTTCCGCCGGAGACACGTCATGTCAACCTCGCGCCGCGACTTCCTGGCCGCGTCCGCCGTCGCCGCCGCGTCAACCTCGTCGCTCTTTGCGGCAGGCGGCGACCTCATCAAGGTCGGCCTGATCGGCTGCGGGCAGCGCGGCACCGGGGCCGCCATCAACGCCCTTCAGGCCGACAAAAACGTGAAGCTGGTCGCGATGGCCGACGCGTTCGCCGACCACCTCGACGAGTCGCTCACCAACCTCCAGAGCAAGAAGGCCGTCGCCGACAAGGTGGAGGTCAAACCCGACGCCAAGTTCGTCGGCTTCGACGGCTATAAGGCGGTGATCGAGCGCTGCGATGTCGTGCTGCTCTGCACCCCGCCGCAGTTCCGCCCCTTGCACCTCAAAGCGGCCGTGGACGCCGGCAAGCACGTGTTCGCGGAGAAGCCGGTGGCGGTGGACGCGCCCGGGGTGCGGTCGGTGCTCGCGTCGTGCGCGGAGGCCAAGAAGAAGAGCCTGTCGGTGGTGTCCGGGCTGTGCCTCCGCTACGACGCCGGCTTCGCCGAAACCGTCAAGCGGGTTCACGGCGGGGCGATCGGCGACGTGGTGACGCTGTTCGCCAACGACTACCGCGGCGGCCGGTGGGAGAAGAAGCGGCAACCGGGCTGGACCGACATGACGTACCACATGCGGAACTGGTACAACTTCACGTGGCTCAGCGGCGACTTCAACGTCGAGCAGCACGTCCACTTTCTTGACGTGTGTGCCTGGGTGATGAAAGACCAATACCCGGTCAAAGCCATCGGGATGGGCGGCCGAACGGTGCTGAGCGGCGCGGAGTACGGCAACATCTACGACCACTTCTCGATCGTGTACGAGTACGCGAGCGGGGCGAAGCTGGTGAGCAACACCCGGCAGCACCCCAAGACGAAGGGCGACATGAGCGCGCACGTCCTGGGCACGAAAGGTCGCTCGGTCCTGAGCGAGCGCACCAACGGCTTGACGATCAAGTCGAGCGCCGAAGACTGGGTGTACGACGGCCCGGGCAACGAGATGTATCAGGAAGAACACAACCAACTGTTCGCAAGCATTCGCACCGGGCGGCCGATCAACAATGGCGAGTACATGAGCTACAGCACGCTGCTGGCGATCATGGGTCGGATGGCCGCGTACACCGGGCAGGAGATCACGTTCAAGATGGCGCTGGAGTCGAAAGAAGACCTGTTCAAAGGCGTGCTAGGCGCGAAGAACGACGACGCGATGCCCGCTTACGACTGGGACACGAAGTTGACGCACCCGCCGGTGTCGCTGCCGGGCGTGGCGAAGTACGTGTGACGCCGTACTTGGCGAACCGCGACCGTGAGGGAGCGGGTGGGCGCGCCGAGTACCGTACTCGGCGCGCCCACCCGCTCCCTCACGGTCGCGGTTCGCCGTTCTCACCCGAGCCACGCGGGCAGTTCGCCGGCCGCGGGCAGCTTCACTACCGTCACCGAACTGATCCGCTCGTGCGCCTTCACCTCGGCCAGCGCCGCCTCCGGTGGCGGGCCGTCGAGGTTCAGAATGCCGATTGCCTCGCCCCCCGGGGCTTGCCGGCCGACCGTCATCTGGGCGATGTTCACCCCGTGCTTGCCGAAGATCGTGCCGACGAACCCGATCAGCCCGGGCACGTCGCGGTGCGTGAACACCAGCAGCACGCCGTCGAGGTAGCCTTCCATGCGGTACGGCCCCAACTGTACGAGCCGCACGTACTGGTCGCCGAACAGCGTGCCGGACGCGACCGTCGTCCCGCCCTCGGTCTCCACCTCGGTGTGGAACAGCGCCGCGAAGTCGCCCTTCTTGGGGTTCGACGACTCCGCGATCTCGATCCCGCGTTCGCGGGCCAGAACTTCGGCGTTGACGAGGTTCACGCCCTCGCTCAAGCGATATTCAAGCAACCCGGCGGTGAACGCGGCGGTCAGGAGTTTGGTTTTGTGCGACGCGAGTTCGCCGCGGTAGGTGAGCGACGCCTTGCGGATCGACCCGCGGGCCACCTGCGCCTGAAGCAGACCCAAGCGGCGGGCGAGATCGACGTAGGGGCGGACTTGCGCGAGTTCCGCCGGGTTGACCGCGGCCATGTTCACCGCGTTGGCGATCTGACCCTTCAGCAGGAAGTCGCAGATCAGTTGCGCGGCCTCGATCGCCACGTTTTCCTGGGCCTCGAGCGTGGACGCGCCGAGGTGCGGCGTCAGGACGATGTTCGGGGCGTCGATGAGCGGATTATCCCGAACGATCGGTTCGGCCGTGAACACATCGACGCCGGCGCCGGCGATGGTGCCGGCGGCGAGCGCGTCGGCGAGCGCCTGCTCGTCCACGATGCCGCCGCGGGCGACGTTCAGCACGCGGGCGGTCTTCTTCATCAGCCCGAGTTCGCGCGCGCCGATCAGCGACTTGGTCTGCGCCCCGCCGGGCACGTGCAGCGTCAGGAAATCGACCTTCGGGAGCAGTTCGTCGAGGTTGGACGCCAGTTCGTAGCCGAGTTCGGCCGCCTTGTCGGCGGTCACGAACGGATCAAGGGCGATGATCCGCATGTCCATGCCCTTGGCGCGGCGGGCGACCTCGCGGCCGATCCGCCCCAGCCCGACGACGCCGAGCGTCTTGCCGGCCACTTCGGTGCCGACGAACTTGTTGCGGTCCCACCCGCCGCCCTTCATGACCGCGTCGGCCGCCGGGATGCGACGGGCGAGCGTCAGCATCAGCGCGATGGTGTGTTCCGCTGCCGAGACGGTGTTCCCGCCGGGCGTGTTCATCACCACCACGCCCTTGCGGGTGGCGGCGGTGGTGTCGATGTTGTCCACCCCGACGCCGGCGCGGGCGACCGCGCGGAGCTTGCCCGGGTCCTCGAAGTACTCGGCGGTGAGTTTGGGTTGGGAGCGGCAGATGACCGCGTCGGCGGCCCGGATGGCGGCCTTGAGTTCGTCGCCCTTCAGCCCGGGGCGGTTATCGACCTCGATCCCGGCGGCGGTCAGCAGTTCGAGGCCCGTGGCTTCGAGCTTGTCGGCGATCAGTACGCGCGGCATTTCACTTCGTGTGTGTTTGGTGTTTCGTGTCTCGTGTTTTGTATTGACCGCGCCCGTCGCGTCTTTAAGACGCGTGTGCGACACACGAGGCGGCCGCCAAACACAATAAACCGAACACAAGCACCGCTACCGCCCCATCACGACGAACACGATGAAGGACACCACCGACAGGATCAGGCCGATGACGCCCAGGACGATGCCGGCGATCGCCTGGCCGGAGTTGTAGCGGCTCTTGACGCCCAGCCCGCCGCAGATGCAGGCGATCAGCCCGAGCGGGGCGCCGATCGGCCAGCAGCAGAAGGTGACCAACGAGATGATGCCCAGCACCAGCGCCGCGGTCGCCGGGCCGTCGCCGTCGGCGTCCCGCCGGTACGGCCGCGGGTCGTAATCGTCGAAGTCGTCGTCGCGGCGGCGGTCGTGTTCGTAATCGTCATCATCGTCGCGCCGCCGCGTCTGGGTGCGGCGCGTCGGCGGGCGGCTGCGATTGCTCCCGCCGCTCCGGCTGCGGCCGCGGTCGGCGTCGCGGTCGTCATCGTCGTTGTCGTTGCGGCGGCTGCCACCGCCGCCGCCGGCGGGCCGCGGCGCAGCGGCGGGAATCTTCGGCCCACCGCCCGGCGCAGGCGGGTTCGCCCTGAACACCTCCAGGCAGTTCCCGCACTCGACCTCCTGCCCCTCGTGCGCGGCGTCCAACTCCAGTTCCGTCTTGCACGCCGGGCAGGTGACGCGGATCTTGGCCATTTTTCTCAGTGCTGAGTGCTAAGTGCTGAGTACTGAGTATCGCAGAGTGGAACAGAGTGCCGAGCGCTGGGCGGCTACTGGCCGCACTCAGCACTCAGCCACTCAGCACTCAGCACTACTCACTTCGTCGCCGGCGGCTCGTCCTTGAACAGTTCGCTGATCGACTCGTTCCCGTGGATGCGATGAATCGCGTTGGCGATCAGGTTGGCGACCGAGATCACCTTGATGCACGGCAGTTGCTTGTCGGCCGGCAGCGGAATGCTGTCGGTGATGAACAGTTGGTCGATCGGGGCGTTCCGCAGCCGGTCGATGGCCGGCCCGCTCAGCACGCCGTGCGTCGCGCACACGATCACCCGCTTGGCCCCGGCGCTCTTGGCCGTGTTCACCGCCCCGGCGATCGTCCCGGCGGTCGAGATCATGTCGTCGTAGATCACCACCGTCTTGCCGTCCACCGGCGCGCCGATCAGCGGGCCGTGCTTCACGTCGGTCGCGCTGCTGCGGCGCTTGTCGGCGATCGCCAGCTTCCCGCCGACGTTCTTCTGGAAGTCGAGCGCCTTCTTGATGCTCCCCTCGTCCGGGCTGAGCACGACGAGTTCGTCCGGCGGGATGCCGAGGCTGCGGACGTGCCGGGCCAGTTCGCGGTTGGCGTACAGGTGATCGACCGGGATGTCGAAGAACCCCTGAATCTGCGCCGCGTGCAGGTCGAGGGCCAGGACGCGGTCGGCCCCGGCGCGGGTGATCAGGTTGGCGACCAGCTTGGCCGAGATCGGCACGCGGCTCTTGTCCTTGCGGTCCTGCCGGGCATACCCGTAATACGGCAGCACCGCCGTGATGCGCGCCGGCGACGCCCGTTTGAAGGCGTCCAGCATGATGAACAGTTCCATCAGGTGCTGGTTGACCGGGGTGCAGGTCGATTGCACCAGGAACACGTCGCGGCCGCGGACGTCCTCGTCGATGCTGACCTTGGTTTCGCCGTCAGGGAAGTCTTCGAGGGTGATCCGGCCGAGCGGCACGGCGAGATGGCGGGCGATGCTCTCGGCCAGTGGCCGATTCGACCGCCCGCTGAACACCTTCTTGTTGTTGTTGCCGTTGCCGAACACGGACGCCTCCTGAAGGCGGTGAGGCCGCATTATGGCCGACCCGCCGGCCCGCCGCTAGCGTGTATCTTCCGAGTAGTTTAGCAGATATAACGGTGTAATCGACCGCCCCCGCCCCCGGCCTTGCGTGTTCCCATGCCCGACACGCCCGACGTCGCCGACCACCTGCGGTTGGCGCTCGTGCCCGGCCTCGGTCCCAAACTGACCGCGGCGCTGCTCGCCCGGTTCGGGTCGGCGGCCGCGGCGCTCCGCGCGAGCGTCGCCGAACTGGTCGAAATCCCGCACATCGGCGAGAAAACCGCGACCGAACTCGTTGCGGCGATGCGGGCGGTCGATATCACGGCCGAACTCGACCTGCTGACCCGGCACGACGTGCGCGCCGTGGTGCTCGGCGGCCCGGGATACCCGCCGCCGCTGGCCCCGGTCCCGGCCGCGCCGCCGCTCTTGTACTTCCGCGGTGCGTGGGCCGACGCCGACACGAACGCCATTGGAATTGTCGGCTCGCGGGCCTGCACCGCCTACGGGCGCCGGATGGCCGAGGGGCTGGCGCGCGACCTCGTGCGCGCCGGTTATACCGTCGTATCGGGGCTGGCCCGCGGGATCGACGGTGCGGCGCACCGGGCGGCCCTGGACGCCGGCGGGCGCACGATCGCGGTGCTGGCCGGCGGGCTGTCGTCCATTTACCCGCCGGAACACACCGATCTGGCAACCGAGGTCGCCGGCCGCGGCGCGGTGCTGACCGAAACGCCGATGACGGTCGCCCCGCAACCGGGCATGTTCCCGGCCCGCAACCGCATCATCAGCGGGCTGAGCCGGGCGGTTATTGTGGTCGAGGCGAACGCCAAGAGCGGCGCGCTGATCACCGCGACGCACGCCGGCGAGCAGGGGCGGGAGGTGTTCGCCGTGCCCGGGAACGCGGACAGCGCCGCCAGCGCCGGCTGCCTGGAGCTTCTGCGCAAGGGCGCGCGACTGATCCGCAACGCGGACGACGTGCTGGAAGACCTGAAGGGCATCTCGGCCGCGGATTACGCCCATCAACAGCCTGCGCGCCGCGACCGGCCGCCGGCGGAACCCGCCCCGGCCGCGCCTCCGCCCCCACCGGCACCGGCACCGCCGCCCGCGCTCGACGGGCTTCAGCAGCGGGCGTACGACGCGTTGGAAGCGAAGCGGCACGCAGACGAACTCGTGCGCGAGTTGGGCGTGTCGGTGGGCGAACTGTCGCGCGTCCTGATGCAACTGGAGCTCAAGAAGGTGATCCGCAAACTGCCCGGCAACTTCTACGAGCGCCGCTGAAGCGCGTTCGTACAACGACCGCATGTCCTCCCGCACTGCCGAACTGCTCGTCCTGGCCGCCGCGTTCGCGGTCGCGCACACGCAGTCGCCGCTGTTCTACTCGAACCAGAATCAGTACCTGCTGCACGGGGCGGCACTCGCCGGTCACGGCCACCTGGCGAACGACTGGCTGGCGACGACCCGCGACCCGACGCCGGTGTTCTCGCTGTTCGTCGCCGCGTGCTATGCGACCGCCGGGCCGTGGCTATTGCAACCGGCGTTCTTCGCGCTTATGATGGCGTACTTCCTGGCGGCCCGGTGGCTGGCCGCGGCGGTCCCGGGCGTGCCGGATACGCGCGCCGCGCGGCTGACGTTCGCGGCTCTGTTCACTGCGGCGCACGCGGGTATCCTGCGGTGGGCGTCGGTGCAACTGCTCGGCGTCGATTACCCCTGGTACTTACAGGCGGGCGTCGCGGCGCAGTACCTGCTCGGCCCCGGGATTCAGCCGTCGGCGTTCGGGGTGCTGCTGCTGGCCGCGGTCGCGTGCTTCGCGCATGAGCGGCCGTTCGGGGCCGCGGCGCTGGCGGCGCTCGCGGTTGTGATGCACGCGACCTACGCGCTCCCGGCGGCGCTGCTGACCGCCGGGTTCATGCTGTCGCTCGCGCTCCGCGGCGAAGGGCGGAGAGCGTTTCTCGTCGGGCTGCTCGCGCTGGCGATCGTCGCGCCCGTCGCCATTTATGACCTGAGTGAGTTCGCCGAAGCCGACCCGGATCAGATGACCGCTGCGCAGCGAATCCTGGCGTTCGAGCGTATCCCGCACCACTGCGTCCCGGCCCGCTGGTTCGACGCCATTGCCGCCCTTCAAGTCGCGTGGTGCGCGGTCGGGATCGCGCTCCTGCGGCGAACGCCGCTGTTCGTCCCGCTGGCCGTCGCGGCGGCCGGCGGGTTGCTGCTGACACTCGCGCAACTCTCCACGGACAGCCCGGCGCTAGCGCTGCTGTTCCCGTGGCGAGTTTCGACGCTGCTGGTCCCGCTCGCGACGGCTGTCGTCGCCGCAAGACTGCTCGCGTGGAAGTCGCCGGGCGAGCGGGGCGAGCGGGCCGCGGGCGCGGCGCTTGTGGCGCTGGTCGCGGGCGGCGTGTGCGTGACCGCGTTCGGCCTCGGCTACCGAACCGTTGACGAAGACGCGATTTACGCCCACGTCCGCGCGACCGCGAAGCCGGACAGCGTGTACCTGCTGCCGGTGGCGTGGCCGAAGGTGAGTACGGGCCGCGGGGCGGTGTCGAATACGTTCGCCCCGCCGCCGCGAGCCGCCGCCGGCACGAACCAGATTCCCGTCGATCTGCAGCGGTTCCGGCTCGCCACCGGGGCGCGGGTGTACGTCGATTTCAAGTCGGTGCCGTACGCCCCGGCCGAGGTGCTGGAGTGGCAGCTTCGAATGAACTTCGCGGTGCGGTTCAACAGCTCACCGGGCCGCAACCTGACGTCCGACGAGATCGCGCTCCGAATGGAAGGCATCACGCACGTCGTCGCCCCGGCGTCGAAGCCGTTCGAGGCGCATTACCTCACGGTCGAGTATGCGGACGCGGCGTACATCGTGTACCGCGTCGAGTGACACTTACGGGGTGTCCTTGTATCGCTCGTGCCACACGAGCAATTTGGTGAGCGCGTCGGCTTCGGTGCGAAGGCGGGCGGCCTCTTCGGTCAAGAGCCGGATTCGCGATCGGACCGCCTGGAGTTCCTCGGGCGTCAGCGGTTGCGGCAGTTCGACGGGTCGGAATGTCGCGGTCGCCTCCGGATCGCCGAGTTTCTCGGGGACGTGGTACACCTCGTTCGTCCGCGGCGACGAAACGCCGAGCAACGCAAGCACTTCGGCCCGCACGCGGTCCAGCCCGGCGCCCAGGTGAATCAGCACTTGAGCGGCCACGCCCTCTTGTTCCCGCAAGAGGCCGAGCAGCAGGTGTTCGGTGCCGACGTAGTTGTGGTTGAGCGCGCTGGTCTCTTCGATCGCGAGTTGGATGACCTTCTTGGTCCGCGGGGTGTGCGGCAGGCGGCTCATGGTCACCTGCTCGCCCGCGGGGCCGGGCGTGACGATCCGCTCGACCTCCTGCCGCGCCCGCCGCATATCGACGTCCAGGTTGTGGAGCACGTTGGCCGCGACGCCCGACCCCTCGGCGATCAGGCCCAAGAGGATGTGCTCGGTGCCGATGTACTCGTGGTTGAAGCGCTGCGCCTCCTGGTTGGCGAGCTGCATCACCTTGCGTGCCCGGTCCGTGAACCGCTCGTACATGACGTGCCCTCACACCGCGTCCGGATCGACCCCCAGTTCGCGCAACTTCGCCGCCAGCTTTTCGGCCTTCTGGCGCTCGGCCTCGGCCCGCTGCCGCTCCGCCTCGGCGCGCACCCGCTCGGCCTCGGCCGCGGCGCGGGCCATCCCTTCTCTGGCGCTCAACTCGCGGAAGGTCAGGAACGGCCGGCCGTCGGGGTAGTATACGGTCAGGCGGTCGTCGCCGACCTCGAACCGGATGCCCAGCCGCGGGCTGACGTGGGCGTTCACGTCCGGTACGTTGCGCAGCGCGGCACCGTCCCGCGTCCACCCTTCGACGGTGTGGTCGTCCGGGTCGATGACGTAATACTCTTCCACCCCGTACTTCTGGTAGAACGCGCGCTTGCGGGCCATTTCGCCGGCCCGGTTGCCCGGGGACAGCACTTCGAATACGACTTGCGGGAAGACGTCGCCTTCCTCCCACACCCGGTAGCTGCCGCGGTGCCCCTTCGGCCGGCCGAACGCGACGTACACGTCCGGGGCTTGGCGGGTGACGTTGTCGCCCTTGACCGGGTAGATGAGGTGGTCGCCTGCGACGAACACGTCGTCGCGGTCACGGAACAGCGCGTCCAGGTTGCCCTGGAGGGTGACGATCCACTCGAACTGGAGGGTGTTGTCGGCCATGGGCTGACCGTCGGAGTCGGGGTACTCGATCACCGGCGGGCGCGTGGCTGCAGTTGACATGCTGCCACTATAACAGACGAAGGGCACCGGATGCAATCCGGTGCCCTTCGAGTTATAACCCGACGGCCGCGGTTACGAGCCGACGACGGCCGGGGCCGGGGTGTTGGCGTCGAACCCGAGCTTCTTCTCGCCGCCCTCCTCGACCACCTTCACCGTCAGGGCGTCGGCGCCCTGGAAGGTGCCCTTGAGCAGTTCCTCGGCCAGCATGTCTTCGAGGTTCTGCTCGATCGCCCGGCGGAGCGGACGAGCCCCGTACTCGGTGCTGGAGCCCTTGTCGATCAGGTACTCCTTCGCCTCCTCGGTCACGTTCAGCTTGATGCCCTTCTCCTGCAACCGCTTGGCCACCTTGGCCAGTTCCATCTCCACGATCGCCTTCAGGTCGCCGCGGGTCAGTTGGCGGAACACGATGATCTCGTCGAGCCGGTTCAGGAACTCCGGCCGGAACTCCTTCTCCATCCGCCCGCGGAGCTTCTTCTGCATGTCCTGATAGCTCACCTCCGCGTCCTTCTGGAGGTGCTTGGTGAAGCTCGCCCCCATCGTGTCCTGCGCGATGATCGTCTCGGCCCCGATGTTCGTCGTCATGATGAGGATGGTGTTCTTGAAGTCCACTGCCCGCCCGACGTTGTCCGTCAGCCGGCCCTCCTCCATGATCTGCAGCAGCATGTTCCACACGTCGCTGTGGGCCTTCTCGATCTCGTCGAGCAGCACCACCGAATACGGCTTGCGGCGGATCTTCTCGGTGAGCTGGCCGCCCTCCTCGTACCCGATGTAGCCCGGGGGCGCGCCGACCAGCCGGCTGACGTTGTGCTTCTCCATGTACTCGGACATGTCGAGCTGCACGATGTTGTTCTCGTCGCCGAACATGAACTTCGCCAACTGCTTGGCCAGCAGCGTCTTACCGACGCCGGTCGGGCCGGCGAAGATGAACGAGCCGATCGGCCGCTTCGGGTCCTTCATGCCCGACCGCGACTTCCGCACCGCCTTGGCGATGGCGTGGATGGCCTCGTTCTGGCTGATGACCGTGTTGTGCAGCTCGGCCTCCATGTTCAGCAGCCGCTTGGTCTCGTCTTCGCCCACCTTGCGGAGCGGCACGCCGGTCATCTTGCTGACGACCTCGGCGATGACCTCCTCATCGACCACGCCGTCGGTCTCTTTGGCTTTCTCGCGCCACTGCTTGTGCTGCTGGTCCTTCTCCTTGCGGAGCTTCTCCGACTGGTCACGCAGGTGCGCGGCCCGCTCGAAGTCCTGGTCCATGACCGCGGCTTCTTTTTCCTGATTCAGCTTCTCGATCTTCTCGTCGAGTTCCTTGAGGTCCGGCGGCCGGGTCATGCCCTTCAGCCGTACCCGCGCGCCGGCCTCGTCGATGACATCAATGGCCTTATCGGGCAGGCAGTGGCCGGTGATGTACCGCTCGCTCAGCTCGACCGCGGCCTTCAGCGCGTGGTCGGTGATCTGGACGCGGTGGTGCGCCTCGTACCGGTCCCGCAGGCCCTTCAGAATCTCGACCGTCTCGGCCATCGACGGCGGGTTGACGATGATCGCCTGGAACCGCCGGGCCAGCGCCGCGTCCTTCTCGATGTACTTGCGGTACTCGTCGAGGGTGGTCGCCCCGATGCACTGGATCTCGCCGCGGGCCAGCGCCGGCTTCAGCACGTTGGAGGCGTCGATCGCCCCCTCCGCGCCGCCGGCGCCGACGAGGGTGTGCAATTCGTCGATGAACAGCATCGTGTTCTTCGCCCGCCGCACCTCGTTCATGACGGCCTTGATGCGCTCCTCGAACTGCCCGCGGTACTTGGTGCCGGCGACCATCATGGCGAGGTCGAGGACGACGATCCGCTTGTCGCGGAGGATCTCCGGCACGTTCTGGTCCACGACCAGTTGGGCCAGCCCCTCGACGATGGCGGTCTTGCCGACGCCGGCCTCGCCGAGCAGCACCGGGTTGTTCTTCTGCCGGCGGCTGAGGATCTGGATGACCCGCTCGATCTCGGCCTGGCGGCCGATGACCGGGTCGAGCTTGCCGGTGCGGGCCAGCTCGGTCAGGTCGCGGCCGAAGCTGTCCAGCGCGGGGGTCTTGCTCTTGCTGCGGCCGGCGCGCTCCGACGAGCCGCCGCGCTCGCCGCCCTCGCGCCCGCCGCCACCTTCGGATTCGTTCGGCATGTTGTGCCCCAGAAGATTCAGGACTTCCTCGCGGACGTCTTCCAGCTTCAGGCCCAGGTTCATCAGGACCTGGGCGGCGACGCCCTCTTGCTCACGTAAGAGGCCGAGCAGCAGGTGTTCGGTTCCGACGTAGTTGTGGTTCAGGTTGCGAGCCTCCTCGATGGAGTACTCGATGACCTTCTTGGCCCGCGGGGTGTGCGGCAGGCGGCCCATGACCACCTGCTCGCCGCCCGGGCCGTGCTGGACGATCTTCTCGACCTCCAACCGGATTTTACGCAGGTCGATGTCGAGGTTTTTGAGCACGTTGGCCGCGACCCCGGACCCTTCCTTGACGAGGCCCAGCAGGATGTGCTCGGTGCCGATGTACTCGTGGTTGAAGCGCTGCGCCTCCTGGTTGGCGAGCTGCATCACCTTGCGTGCGCGGTCGGTGAAACGTTCATACATCTAGGCCGTCTCCCGCGGGGGGATGAGTCTGTTGCGCCGGCCCGGTGGTGCCGGGTGCGGCGCGTGCCTGCTCGGGTCCGCCGGGCCGTGCCCGGCGCGAACCGCATGATCGGCTCTGGCCCATCATATACCGTGCGCGCCGGGCCGGTTGGAAAAGTGGCAAGGCTTTTGGGTACGTGCGGCGGAGGGGCGAGCGGGTGGTTCGTCCCGGCGTCGGCGTGTGCGGCCTTGGCGCTAGTTCCGCTCCGCGGGGCCGGTAGAAGGGAGGGGCGGCCCGCGGGGCTTGGCGGTCGGTCCCGGTCTGAACCGGGCGGACGAGCGTTGAGTCTGCGGAATTGTAGGCGGCCGCCGGCGGCGAATCAAGCCGCCCCGCCACGGTCGCGGACCGTCACCACCTCGCCCGCCGCTCGCCCCGCCAGCCGCCGCTTGTACGCCCGGACCCACAGCACCAGCACCGGGATGCCGACGCACGCCGGCCAGAGGATCCGCGGCACCGGCGGCAGGAACGTCGCGTTCGTGACGGAAAACGCCGACATCGCCGCCGTGGCCGATGACACCATCCCGATCATGTGGCCGTACAGCCACGCGTTCCGGTCGGCCGGCGGGCGGGCGAGGTGCGAGAGGTCGCGCCCGACCACGAACGCCCCGACCGCGCCGAACACCACCAGCGGGAGGTAGAACAGCGCGCCCGAGGCGACCCGGGTGCCGCCGTACGCCAGCATGCCCAGCATCGCCGCCCCGATGACGGCCGCGACCGCCCAGTCGAACCACCGCACCCGCGCCCGCTTGCCGACCGCCCGATACCCGGAAAAGCCGAGGTAGAAGCTGAACAGGCCGACGAACGTAAAGAACGTGTTGTCGGTGGTCGCGGCCAGTACGGTGGCCGAGAGCGTGGCGAACGTCATCCCGGCGACGTACACCGCCCCCCACCGGCGGTGCGCCGGCCCGCCCTTCGCGGTCGCCAGCGCCACGGGGGCCACGACGAACGACAGAACGCCGGCCGCGATGTGTGCCCACCGGAGTGCTTGCCACAGGTCCACAGGACCGGCTCCCGTCCGGGAAATCGATTCGCCTCCGGGCTAGAACCGCAGCCGCTACTGCCAGTTCACCGCGGCCTTCCCGATGCGATCCCGCTCGCCCTTCGAGTTCCTCGGGCGTGTGCCACGGCACCGCTTCCGCCTCGCGGAGCAGGTCCGCGTTGGTGTACCGCCGCACGATCGGCCGCCAGTCGTTCGAAGAAAGCGACAGATCGGACGGGCGCACCGACCGCACCCACATTGGGTGCGGGGACATCCGTGGTGGCGGCCGGGTTCTGCCGCGTGTCGTGCCGCATCTGACAGTTGTGGATGTGGTCGCGCGGGTCGCGGACCAAGCCCGCCCGCCCGGCCCGACGCCGTCACTGCGCCGGCTGACCGCTGTGGGCTGCGGTTCACAAGCTGGTGCCGGTCGGCCGCCGTGCGGCGAGGTTGTCACACACCCAACTCAAGAAGGCGATGAGGGCGTCCGGGGCGGTCGGCTTGGTCAGGTGCAGGTCGATGCCCGCGTCCGCCGAGCGGTGGTGGTCGGCGACCGAGCCGAACCCGGTCACGGCCACGAGCAGGGGTTGCTTATCGACCGCCTGGGCGCGCAGCCGCCGCGCCACTTCCCAGCCGCTCATGCCCGGCAGGCCGATGTCCAGCAGCACCACGTCCGGCGCCTCGGCCGCCGCCGCCCGAAGCGCCTCCGGGCCGGTGCCGGCAGTCCGGACCGCGTGCCCGCACAGGGTCAGCAGTTCGGCGAACGACTGGGCCGTGTCTTCCGAGTCGTCCACGACGAGCACGGACAGGCCCCGCGGCGCGTCCCCGCGAAGGCTCCGGGCGGCCCGGCCTGCGGCCGGGGCGACGCCGCGCGGAGGCGCGAGACAGAGTTCGGACGTCATGGCCGATCCTATCGACGGGGCGCGGATCAATGCCGGGGGGCTCCGCCCCGGTACACTCCGACCCCGTCCGTGGTGAGGGTTGACGCGGCGAGACTCCGTCCCGCCGATGAAGAGGCGATCTGCCCCGGCCGACGCCGGACTGGTCTGGAGATTAGAAATGTAACCGGACCGGCCGCGGTGTGAAGCGGGGGCGCCGCGTTACAGGGATTGTCCCTTCATCGTGCCAGGGATTGGAGCGGCGCCGATTTTGCGCGGATCGCGTGTCCGGCCGGCGGCCGGGTCGGGATCAGCGGCGTGTCGCTCCGGGCGTACCAGTATGTCAGCCTGTCCAGCCCGGACGGGGCGAGCGTCCGCGGGCGGTGGGCGGGCGAGATCACTACTGCCAAGCCACCCACCCCGGCCGGCGCGGCGCCGGTGCTGAGCGCCGCCGATCCGCGGTTCTACGGCACCCCCAGCACCCCGCCGAGGCGATGCCGACGGCGAGCTGACCCGCCGCGCCCGCCTCCACTTCCTGCCGCCGTCTACCCCGGAACTCCCGCCGGTCGAGCCGTTCCGGCCGCTGGTCCGGGAGGCGGTGTCCAACGACACGTTCGCCCGCCTCGCCGACCTGCGGCGCTTCGGGTTCTTCACCCGCTTCCACTCGTTCCGCTTCGTGTGGCTCCGGCATCGCGCGGCTTTCGCCGAACCGGCCGTTCGGCCCGGAACCCTTCGACCGCACGGGCGGGGGAGAACAGGTAGCCGGCGACGGCGGGCGTGAAGAACGCCCGCAGCAGCGTCGGTGCCTTGCGGGCCGATGGCGACGGTGCGGGTTTTCCCCTTCCACGCGGTCTTGTGGCCCGCCGGCTTGTACAGCCACACCGGCCCGCTCATGTCGAGGTCGCCCCGCCGGATCCGGCAGGCTTCGCCCGGCCGGCACCCGGTGAGCCGCTGGAACTCGATCAGACCTCGCACGTGCCGATTGAGGTGTGGAAGAGTGGCATCGACCACGGCGTCATCGACGGGGGCGACCGGTTCGCTCTCTTTCGCGTCGGTGCGGCCGCGCTCCAGCCCGTTCACCGCCGCGAGCGCCTGATAGACGGCGGGCGGCACCAGTTCTTCCGCGACGGCCCATTTGAAGATGCGGCGGACGCGCTCGATGCGCGCGTTCACGGTCTTGCGACACCAGCCCTGTTCAACGAACCTCTGCCGCACGGCCTTCAGCGCCAGCGGACCGAACCCGGTCGCGAGCATATCGGCGTACAGTTCTTGGGTGTGCTGGATGGCGGCTTTGATGTGCCGTACTTCGTCCGTCGGGCTACCGTCCGAACCGCGGTAGTGCTTTTCGGCGAAGTCCAGATACGCGCAGAGGAGTTCAGCCACGGAGAGGGATTCAGGACCGGCCACGGGTTCGTGGGTCGAGGACGCGGCGAGTTCGAGTTCCAGCCGGGCCTTCGCCGCGAGCGATTCGGGCGAGCCGAACGGTCCAGGCAGGAGTTTTTCGCGGCGGGTTCCCGTGGAATCGTACCACTGAAGACGGCCGCGACCGGACTTGGCGTGTGGAATGTAGGACGGGGCGGCGTTGCGTGTGCGTGACACGGTGCGGAACCTCCGAGGAGGATTCTGCGGAACGGTTCCGCAGAATCCGTCATCTGGAAGCCGCACCCGGCACACGCCGGGGTAAGCAGGAACTGCTTCGGCTGAAAGGCTTTAGGCTGAGTGGGCGATACAGGATTTGAACCTGTGACTTCGTCCGTGTGAAGCCCGCACGAAAAGCCTCGAAAACGCTCCGAACGCCCACGTTTTCTAGCGTTTGGAGCTTATCAGCCCCTCGTGCGTGACGCAAGATTCGATGCGTGAAAACGCCTGGAATTGTGGAGGTTCCACGGAATTCTGTGGAATTCCGTGGAAGTGATCAGCGATCTTTGAACGGCCAACATCTCAGCAAAGCAACGGAACCGCAGTCATACGCGGGAGGCGTAGAAGTTCGGCAATGCGGGGTGGGCAATTCGGCAACCCCTCAAAAAACTGGCGGATTTGTTCGGCTGCGAGCGACTTACGCCCGAGGGTAAATCGAAGAAGTAGGCCAGCTTATTGGGAGCGGAACACGACCGATAAGGAGTTCGGAACGACGCCAACCAAAACAAAAAACTAACATGCTTTGATCTGTCGGCTTGTTGCTTCCAGTTCCGAACCCCGACCGGGATTAATGGCGACCTGCCCGCGGGGCACTCTCGGACAGAGTTCGGGCCATCCGGAAACCGAACGAACTGCGGCCGTCACTCGGCGAGTGAAACCGGCGTTCGGCGCACCTCAACTCGTTCGCGGCCAAGAACAGTGAGCCACCACGGATCACTCGCAACCCGGTCGGCACAACCCGTTCGGCATCGCCAGGGGAGTCATCGAACACGACCTCACGCGCCAAGTCGCCGGGCGGCGGGTCTGGGTTGTAGGCCTCGTGGCACCACTCCCACACGCTGCCCAAGGTATCGAACAGGCCGAACTCGTTCGGCTTGAGTCGGCCGACCGGGTGCATCGTGTTGCCGGAGTTAGTCAGGTACCACGCGTACTGGTCCAAGAACTCCTGTGTTCGTCCACTGTGCCGCGACGTACTCGCGCCGGCGCGAGTGGCGTACTCCCACTCCCACTCGGTCGGCAGCCGGTACGCCGGCTTGGTCCGCCATCCGGCGACCACTTCGACCCCGATCCCGCCGGGAATGGTGTCGTCCGGGTAGGTGCGGTAGCACAAGTCGTCGTCCGCGAACCCTTCCAGCCGGCTCAGCCAGTTGCAGAACGCGACCGCCTGGAACCAGTTCACCTGATACACCGGGAAGGACGACTCGGAGCCGTACTCGCGATCGCGGTGCGGCTGCCCTTGCTGCGCCTCGAACTCTCGGAACTCGCCAATCGTTACCGGGCGGCTGGAGATGGCGAACGGCTTCAGGTGCCGGCGGTGTCGGTGCTCGTCGCCGTCTCGCCGCGGGTCCGTCTCATCCGTCGATCCCATGACGCCGTCCTCCGCCTCCGGCGGTGGTAGGATGACCATCTCGTGCCCGGTGCGCGTCAGATACCACCGTCTGCCGCCGGTCGGGCCGCTCGGCGGGCCGTCGGGTGTCGGTCGGAGTTGCCGGTCGGCGGCCGCAAACGCGTCGGGCAGTTGCTGCTCGCAAAGGGCGCGGACCATCCAGCCGACGGCCGACCGGGTGCCCGGGTCCGGGTCGTCCCGGTAATCCCGGAGCAGCGCGTCGCGGTCCAACAGGTCGAGAGCCGACGGCGGGTACTGGCCGAGCGCGAGCAGCAGCGCCCGCCGGACGGACGGCTCCTTCTCACGGCCGAGGCGATTCGCGAGGGCGGCGGCCGGGATGCCGGCCATCTCGAACATGTGGATGAGTTGCGTGCGCAGCGACGGGTCGGACTCGGCCGCCAGGTTCGCCCGCCAGATGTCGTCATCGGCCCCCATGTCCAGATCGGCCCCGGACGCGCTGCCGGTCGAGCGGCGGACGAACCGGTCGAGATGGAAAACGAACTCGTACGCCCGGGCCTTGACGGCGAACGGGTCGGCCAGCCCTTCGGACGAGAGCGGGAGCGGGTGGCGGAGGGCGGAGCCGCGGGTCGGGTCGATGTACTCGCTGTCCCGCCAACTCGGGTACAGGAGCATCCCGCGGACGGCGTCGAGGGGGCGCGGGAACCGGTCGCCGGAGACGGCCGGGTCGCGCACCGCCTCGACCAGCAGTTGCTTCAACCGGTGGCGGTCGCCGCGCAGGAACTTGACCAGGAGATCCCCGGCGACCGTCCACTCGTACGGCGAGCCGGCCGGCCGGCCGAGGACGACGGCGAGCGGGTCGATCAGGTGCTCGCGGCGCGGCCGGAACGCCTCGGCCCAGTCCTGCGGGCGGAGGTACGCCCGCCGCGGCCGGTGGTACTGGTCCAGACCGAACGACAGCCGAGTGACCGTCGCGGCCGCGGCCGCCGGGTCGGCGTCCCACGGGTTGCCGTCGGCCGGGAAGTCGGCGAGCGCGACGAGGGCGCGGAACTGCTCGTCCGGCCGCCCGGCGTCGGCCGCAGCCGCGACCAGCCGCCGGCCCAGCGCGTCCCGGATCGCGGCCGGGGCGACCTCCTTGAGCGCCTCGCGGAACAGCACCAACTCGACGAGCGGCTCCGGCTCGAGCATCCGGCCGGCGATCTCGTTCGCGTACTCAACCCGGTTGGCCTCATCGAGGTACAGCAGGGCGAGCGTCAGCCGCAGGCGGCGGAGCGGCGCCGCGCCTTCTTCCCGGGCGGCGGTCCGCTCCGTGCGGAGCATCGGTACGGCGAGCACGCCCATCCGGCGGATCAGCGCGAGCGACGCGGTAAACTCCCGCGGGCGGGCCTCGAGCAGCCGGTAGATGTGCATGCTGATCGTGGGGTCGACCTCCTCGACCGCGTCCGCAAGCTCCTTGACGGACGAGTAGCGATCCGCCGGCCGCGCCGCCATCGCGCGGCGGCACACCTCCGCGACCGGCTGGGGGATGAGCGGATCGTGCGAATCGAGCGGGCGGTAATCGACGCGGCGGACGAGCTCGAGCACCTGTTCCGGCGAGTCGCCGTCGAACGGCGGCCGCCCGGCGAGCAGGCAGTACAGCGTGCAGCCCAGGCTGAACACGTCGCTGGCCGGACCGATCTCGTCCAGCGTGCCGCGGGCGATCTCGGGACTCATGTAGTTGGGCGTGCCGCTCGACCCGAGTGGGGGCGGGTCGAGTTTTCGAACCGGCTTCCCGTCCGCACCCGGCTCCGCCGTCATGCGCGCCGACAGCCCCCAATCCACGACCCACGTCTCGCCGTGCTCGCTGACCATGATGTTGGACGGCTTGAGGTCCAGGTGGAGGCACGAGTTGACGGTGTGCGCGTGGTGGACGGTGCGGCACGCGGCGATGAACCGGGTGAGCAGGCGGTGCAGCTCGCGGCCGATGTGGTCGGGCGGCCGGCCGCTGGCGACCAGCCGCCGGTAGCTGTTGATTTCCGCCCGCAGGTCGGTCCCGTCGATGCGGTCCATCACGTAAAAGGGCCGGCCGCTCACGTGCTCCCCTTTGAGGTACACGCGGGGCACGCCCTGGTGCGTGAGCGACCCGGTCCGGTCGGCCTCGTCCAGCAGGCGGCGGCGGGCCCGGGGGTTGTCCGCGTACTCGGGCAGGAGTTGCTTGAGTACGAGCTTGCGGTCCATCAGGTTGCGGTCGGCGACGACGATCAACTCGCCCACGCCGCCGGTGCCGACGAGCTCCTCCCGAAGCCCCTGCCACGCGAACCGGGCCAACCCGTCGGCCGCGTCGGCGTACGCGGGGGAGTCATCACCGCTCGGGGCGGCGGCGGACGGGTCGGTCCCGGCCAGCGGGTCGTGGCCGGCAACGGTGACCGGGTCGGTCGGCGCGCCGAGCATGTCGTTGAGGAGGGCGGCGACCGACTCGACGCGGTCGTTCGCCCACCGGAGCAGAACCGCCACGCGGTGGCGGAGGTCGTCGGCCTGATCGTTCGTCAGCACGCCGGCGCGCGCCATCTGCTCCGGCCGCGAATCGACTCCGGGCGCGGCCCACCGGTCCAGGAACGCGCCCGTGTCGTACCGGACCAACCCCAGCGCGACGGCCGCGAGTGGGTAAAGGGAGTCGGTCGTGCCGGGCAGGGCCATTCTGGCCACTCCAGCGGGGCGGGGGTCCGACCACTCAAGACGCATAGCGGTGGCGACGGAAGACGCAAGTGGTATCGGCGTTCGGCACCCCGTCCCGCCGGGGCGTCGCAACAAATTCTAGGTCACAGGGCGCCGCCAAGCGGCGCGGCCGCCATTGGCCGCACCAATTACCCATCTTACCGACAACGATCACGGTCGGCAGGTTGGCTACTTCTCGTCGTACCACACCGGGTCGAACGCGTCGTCGGGCTTGCGCTTCCACGCCGTCATTACTCGGTCGAGCAGGTGTTTGGCGGGCTGGTCCCACTTGTAGTTGAGGCAGTGGGCGCTGAGTTGCGCGATCAGTCCGAGCAGCGCCGAGTGCTCCCCACTGCAAGTGTTGAAGGCGTCAAGCAGCGGGGCGAAGTTGGCGAACCCGGCCTCCCACGCCACCACCTCCGGCCCCGTGCGGGGCCGCACCTCGAAGATGCCCAGAGGGGCGGTCATGCCTTGCCCGCGCCACAGCGCGACCGGGCGGGTCAGGAATTCGCCGCACGTCGCCACCTCCCCGTGCGCCGGCTCGGTGACGAGCACCGGCACGCCGATCTTCCGCGTCGCGCTCTGGAGCCGGTTGGTGATGCTGACGGGCAACCCGACCGGTGCCACCCGCTGGATTTCGCCGTGCGTGGACAGCGCGTGCCGGACGAGGCCGAAGTGGACGCCGACGCCGGCTGTGGTGGGGAGTTCGGTCCGCGGCCGCCACTTCGAATCGACGCCGGCCAGCCGCGCCAGGTAGTCGAACGCGAACCGGCACGCTCGGGCCGGTCCGTCCGAATGTTCCCTCCTCTCCCAAACGAGATACACCTCATCCCCGTGGGGCAGGCTGTCCGGCAACCGACCGCCGTGCGCCCGCGCCGACTCGAGCGCGGCCGCTTGCCAGTCGCGGTTCCACTCCTCGGGCAGTTCGGGCGCGTCCCGACCGAGGCGGGCGCAGATGTCGGTCCACCGCCGCAGGTCGGTGAACAGGAAGGTGGTATTGTCCGAGTAACTTGTCTGACCGGGCGGCAACGGCGCAACCGGGGCGGTCGAGAGGGTGGACAGCAGTGTGTATGACGACGGGTGCTCTTTCTTCAACCCCGACAGTCGCCGCTCGGCGGCCTTGGTCACGGCCGCGAGTCGCTCCTGCAGGCCGGCCGGCAGGTCGCGCGGTTGGGGTTCGCCCGCCGGGCGAAGTTTCACGGCGGCGTACACCACCGCCGCCACCTCGCCGTCCAGCAGCACGGGGGCAGAGACGGCGAACTTGAGCAGTTCCCCCGACATTCCCGCGACGACCGAATCGGCCGGCCAGATGAGCAACTTCTTTCGCTCCTTGGCGGCATGCAGCAGCGAGGTGCTCATCACATAGTCGGCGCGTGGATCCGCCGGGAACTCCCACCGATTGCCCGGCCTCGGGAAGACGTTCAGCGCGAAGTCGAAGTCGTGCAACCGGCCGACGCCGCTCGACACGGCCGCCCACAGGTCGGTGATCGTTCTCGCCTCCTCGATCGGGGTGAGGACGTGGGCCCGGAGCCAGTTCCACAGTTCCTGCTCCTCCGGCGAGCGCACTTTGGAACTCGTGCTGTTGGCGCTCCCCGTCGGCGGGTTGGTCGGCGACACGTCCGGGGCCGCGCTCGCGGCGACGACGGCGACGACGATGCTGAAGCCGTGGTCGTTGTAGAAGGAGATTTCGCCGGTCGTCTCGAACTCGTGACTCTCGTGGTAATGGAGCGCCGGTTTGGTCCGCCCGGCGATCTTCAGCGGCTGCTTCTGGCTCAGGTTCGTGACGCGGCACCGGTCCGCAAGCGGTTCGATGACGAACTGCTGTTTGGAGATGCCGAGTTCCCTGAAGTTGGCGAGAACGAACCGTGCGGACTTCCCATCCTGCGACATGACCAAACGCGGAGGGCTCGCCTCGCCGTCACGCCGCCTTCCGAATTCCACCGGGCAACTGAGTTGGAATTCGTCGAGGCGCGCTTTGTTCTGGTAGACCGTGACGCGGTAAGTGGCGGGCATAGCGAACTCAGAATGATGAGCGCGGCAAACTCACACGAACTTCATTACCCGGCCGCTTCGGCCTCGTCAACGAAGGGGCGAACAATTTAACGCACCGACTGGCGGAACGACGGCCGCGGGCGATTTCGGTGGCCACCGGTCGCCGCGCCGAGTAGGCATGGGTAAATAGTCACCGGCGGGAACTCGCCCGGCGATACGCCACTACACGCGCCGACCTCCGCTGCCCGCGCCGTGAGCGCGAATCAGGATCCATGCCAATGACCTCCGAACACCGCTCGATCCTCGACAAGCTGGTGGACCTGTCCAACGGTCTTTCGCCCGACAGTCCGCACACCGTCCGAAAGGCGTTCTTGGCCGGGTGGCGCGACGCCGTGGCCCGCTTCCGCGCGCGCCTCGACACGCCCGCCGGGGCGACCCTACTGGCCGACGTGCGGACCGCGACGAGTCGGCCGCCGGCGGCCGCCCCGGGCGGGTTCGGCACCGCCCTCAGCACCGAGCGCGGGCTGTTCAAGAAGTACCGCCTGCGGCACCCGTTCGTCGGCCGGCACACCGCCACGGTGTTCCGATCGGCCGGCCGCCTCGGCCTGGCCGCCCCTCCCGCCGACGCGCTCGCCGACGCCGCCGCACTCGGCAATCGTGTTGAGCAGTTGGTCGCGTCGGCCGTCGAGGCGGTCGTCGCCGGGCGGCGCCAGTCCGACCGGGGGCGGGCGCTCCGGGAAGCCCCGGCGGTCCTTCGCGCCCAGTACTTCCTGCTCGGGCTGGCGACGCTCGTCATCAACCTGTATGAAGCCGACCCGGACCTGCGGCCGGTGTCTCTCGCGTTCGGCGGCCGGCTCAGCGCGCTGGCCGCGAGCGAGCCGTTCCGCCGCGTCGGCTGAGCCGCCCGGCCGATCGCGAACCGGCCCGCGAGCCGACTCTTACCCCCGCCGGCTCGGGTCGCGGGCGAAGAACTCCCGCAGCGCGTCGCCGGAAAGGCGGTGCGCGGATTCGTGCGGGCAGGCGTGCACACAGGCCGGCTCTTTCCCGCCGCACAGGTCGCAGTTCACCGCCCTGCGCGGGCCGGCGATCAGCGCGGGGGTGCCGGCCGCGCCCGGCGGGAGCGGGGCCGGCGGGCCGGTTCGCGGAACCATCTCAATCGACCCGTACGGGCAGTTCTTCTCGCACAGCCCGCACCCGATGCAGTGGCCGTCAATCACCACCTCGAGTCGGTCCCCGCGGCGGTGAATCGCGTCGACGGGGCAGTCGTTCAGGCAGTACGGCGTGTGGCACGACCGGCACGAGGTCACGACGAGGAAATCGCCGTATCGCAGCCCGTCGCGCAGCATCCGCGCGTGGCCGTCCTTGGGGCGGCGGAGCAGCGGGGTGCGCCACTCCGGGTGCGCGTCCGTACAGGCCCGCGTGCATTCGTCACAGCGCGTGCAACTGTTCAGGTCGATGACCAACAGGTTTTGCGCCTGGTAAAGCCCTTGCTCGATGAACTGCGGCAGGACGGCCAGTGGGACCGGCCGCGGTGCCGGGGAGGTCGGGTCGTCCTGCCGCAACCGACTCACCGCCAGCGCGACGAGTCGGTCCTTGACTCGCGACTCACGACACAGGACGTCGCGGAACACGGCCGCCGGTATCTCCACCAACTCCACCGAGTCCAGCGCGGTCGCGGTCGCGGTTCGCAAGTCCGGCTGCCTCTCGTGACGGAACTCGGCTTGGACGCTCCGCTCGCCCGCGAGCAGGGCGATCTCTCCGACCGACTGGTGGGCGCCGAGGTGCGCGACGGTGCGGCGGCTCCCGCCCGCGCAGACCTCGATCTTGACGTTGCCAGTGTGGACGATGTAGAAGTTGCCGCCGGGGTCGCCCTGTCTCACGATCTCGTCATGCCGCTCGAGCCGGCGAAGCCTCACCCCCGGTTCGACCGCGACCCGCTTGACCAGCTCCTCCCGCTCCCCCGGCGGGAGGTCGGCGAGCGCGTCGGAGCGGCGCAGCCCCTCTCGCACCGCGTTGCCCGCGTACACCCGCCGGATGGCGTCGCGCTCGGTCGATCCGCGGAGCATGGTGTCGAGCAGGTTGCGCGTGAGTTCGTACACGACGGTTTCTTCGGGCGCGCCGGTCTGCGCGTTGACGGCCGCCGCCCAGACGGTCGCGGTTCGCCGGCCGTAGCTCAGCGGCGCCATCTCGCCGAGCAGTAGACCGGTGCCCGGGACGCGCGCACGGGGGGCGCCGTGCGAGACGTAGGCGGGCCGGCCGAGCAACCGGCCGACAAGCCCGGTTTCGGTCGGCGGCTCATCGAAGATCTCGAACGTGCCGGTGCCGCCGAGTAGGAAGGCGGTCGAGCCGTACTCCCCGCTGCGCACCAGCAGCCGGCGCCCGCCGGCCGGGATCGTTATCCTCCGAACGGCCCCCTCGTTCCATGCGAGGTAGGCTAGCGGGACCGGGCCGAACGGGCGCAGGGTGCGAAGCGGCGCGTCGGGTTGGTCCTGAAGATCCCGGTACCGCACCTCCAGCTCGCGCAGTTCCGCGGCGGGGAGGAACGCGTCGGTATCGTCGGGCGCGGGGAGCGGCTCGACCGGGTTGCGCGGGACGATCCCGCCCGACTCCCAAACATGCGGCCGCACCCGGCGGCGGGCCGTCAGCGCGCCGGTGGGGCACGCGGTCATGCACTCCCCACACTGTACGCAGTTCGACGCCCGAGCGTCGTCGGACGGCGGCCCTTGGCCGGCGGACCGCGGGCCCATCAGGTTGTCGAGGTCGAAGGCGATCCGCGCGGCGTACCCCTTCCTGGTGTGGCCGATGATGTGATACCCGCGGACGTCACCGCACGAGCGGACGCACCGGTCGCACTGGATGCACGCGTCGTGATCAACCACGACCGCGTGCGACGAGTACGGGTAGTCGCGATCGACCCCCTCGTTCCACCCGGCATAATTGCCGCCGTCCGGCTGGGCGAGTTCGGGATCCTCCGGGGCGATCGTCGGGCGGAGGGTTTCGAGCGGAATCGGCCGGGGCGGGCGGCCGCTCGGCCGGAGCGGGTCCGTTTCGGGCCTCTGGGCCAGATCGGCACGCCCCGACGCCTGAAGGTTTCGGCTCCGCATCCCCTCGGGCCGCCGCAGTGACGGGCGGGCGGCCGAGACGCCGAACAGCGCCGCGACGGCACCCAACTCGTTCTCGTACCGACGATCAGCGGCCCGCGCCGGGGTGAGGTGGTCGGCGGCGAGCATCTCGACCACCACGGACACGGAGCGGCGAACGAGTTCGGCGCGCCGGCGCTGCGCGGCCTGCTCTTCATCGGACGTCGGCCACGTCTCCGGGTTGTGCCCTTTCGGGCCGGGCCCGCCGCCGCAGTGGGTGGTGACGACGATCCACGGCTCGCCGGGTGCGACCGCCGAAGCGTCGTAGCCGGCGATCTCGAGGTGGCACGCGGGCAGCAATTTCCGTTCGTCGCTCAGCCCGCCGCGCTTGCGCGTGGCGACGTGAACCGAACACGTCCGGCACACGGCCGCGGGGTTCAGGTGGGTCATGTGGCAGAGGGTCGGGATGCGCCGCTTCAACTCGCGCTCGTCCCACACCGGCGCGGGCGCGGGGGCGGCGCCGCGTCCCAGACCGGCGAGCCACCGGGCGGCGTCGTACACCGTCGTCCGGCGGAAGAGAGGTTCGCCATCGCGACCGCGCAACTCGCCGCCCTTCGGGTCGGTTCGGCGGACGGCCTTGGGCAGCACGACGTCGTGCCCGTCGATGCGCACGCACACCTCGACTCGGGCGTCGTCCGGGGTGGCCCGGGCCCGGCGGATCAGGACGTCGTTCGCGTCGGACGACACCCCGAATGGCGCGTCGCTCCGCCCGCCGAGGTCGGCGCCCGGGCCAATCGGACCGGTCGGTTCAGACATGGTCAGCCTCCGGTGCGGTGGGACGACACAGTTCGTTCGGCGTGAAGTACGTCAAAGCGGTTCGGAGCGGCACCCCGGCGACATGCCCGAGTCCGCAAATCGCCGTCTGGCCGAGCGCGTCGGTGAGCGCGTCGACGTCGGTCCGCGTTTCGTCGGTCGGGTTCCGCTCGGCCAGGAGGTCATGCCCGAGTTGGTACAGCTTCTGTGAGCCCAGCCGACAGGGCACGCACTTGCCGCACGACTCATTGCGGAAGAACCGGGTGAAGTTGACGGCCAGCCCGAGCACGTCGGCACCGCCCGCGTAGAAGGCCAGACCGCCCCCGAGCGCCAGCCCGGGGCGCAGCCGGAACACGTCGTTGACCGTGCGAAAGAAGGCCAGATCGAGCGGGAGCTTGAGGACGTCGAGCCGCGGCGCGCCGGTGGAACGATCGACACATCGCTCGAGACGCGGCCCCCATTGGGGGTGGCCCCGAACTCGACTCCAGAAGTCGGTGTCGGTGTCCGGCGGGAGCGGGAGCGCCGGCGGGATCAGCCCGCCGGACGGCCCCGACGGGGCAATCGCCTTCAATTCGCCGTTCGTCCCGCCGCAGCGGTTTTCGAGCAACTCGCGTAGGGTCAGAGCGGTGGGCGCCTCGTAAACGCCCGGTCGGCGGACGTCGCCGCTGACCGAGAACAGCCGCCGCGGCCGCGCGCGGTAATCGTCGGCGCTTGCCGGGTCGCGGACGACGGACGGAACCCAGGCGAACGTCTCGACGTTGTTGACCACCGTCGGGCAGTTCCACAGCCCGTTCGCCTGGAGCTCGGGCGGGCGGCTGCGGGGCTGCGCCCGCTTGTCCTCGATCACCTCGACCAGCGCCGACTGCTCGCCGCAGATGTACCCGCCGGGGCTTTCCAGCACGCCCAACTCGAAGCGGCCCCCGGCCTCGCGGAGGCGGGCGAGGGCGCGGGCCGCGGCGCGGCGGAGGGCGTGCCGCTGCTCGGGGTACTCGTGCCGGACGTAGACGTACCCGTGCGCGGCACCGGTGAGCAACCCGCCCAGGATGACGCCCTCGACGACGAGGTGCGCAAAGTGGAGCATGACCTCGCGGTCCTTGAACGTACCCGGCTCGCTCTCGTCCCCGTTGGCGACGACGTACTTCCGCCCCCCCGGCTGTTGCCACAGCCGCAGCCACTTGTCGTAGGTGAGCTCGCCCGCCCCGCCCATGCCCCGGAGGCCCGCATCCTGGAGCCTCTTGAGGCACGGGTTGTAGGTCGAGACGAAGCGGTCCGCACGCTCCTTGAGTTCCGCCTGCGCCCGGGTCGCCGCCTCGGAACCGGGCCGGGCCGACCGGACGACCTTTTCGACCCGGCTCCGCTCGTCGGCCGTGAGGGACGGAAACAGGGCGTTCAGCCCTTCTGCCAGCGGGACCGGCCACGGTCGGACGACCCCGCCGCCCCCCTCGAAAGACTTGATCACGTCGTCGAACGTGTCGTAAGTGGAGGCGCTATCGCGGCACGGGTCGAGCGTCCAGCTTGTGTGCGGGTTGGACGCTTCGCCCACCGGCGGCCGGGGGGCCGACGTCGAGCGGTCGAGCGGGCGGACGACCTCGGAGTCGTGCCGGTCGAGCCAGCGGAACGAGGGAACAATTTCGGCGTCATCGGCCGACGGGGCGGACTCACCGTCGGCCGCGGGAGGGATGGCCCCGCTCGCGATCTGTCGAACGACCGCCTGGACGCGCGCTGCGGTGTCGTCGGTCGTGAGTCGCCGGTCGCCCCGACCGGCGACCAGCCACGCGCTCACGCCTTCCGGGGAGGGGTGCCGCTCGACCCATACGACCGGTGCCCGGTCGCACCGCCCGAGACACGAGACGCCCCGGACGTCGGCCCGGCATTGGGAAGAGCGCGGGTCCGGGAACGGGCTCATGCGGCTCTCCCGAGCACGCCGAGTTCGCTCGCGGTCGGCCACCTCGATGTTGTGGCGCACAAGGTCGAGCAGCGCCGAGCCGCTTGTGGCGCGGACTAAGAAGGGCGAGTCGGGGTCGCTGGGGAGCGGGGCGGGAAGCGGGTCGGGGAAGAACGACTCGACTTGGACGGGGTCGCCGTCGGGGGTGCGGAGGACGCGCCGCGCGAGGAGGCGCTTGGCGATGAGCGCCGCGGTCGGGGCCGCGTCGTCCCCGGCCGCCGCGGCCGACAGGCGTTCGAGCAGCTCGTCGGCGCCGCGCCGGTGGCAGGTGTAATCGCGGCATACATGAACTTCGATGACCGCGGGCGGATCCCACTGACGGCGAAACGTCGGGAAGAAACTGGCGATTTCCTCAATGCGTGCGAGCGTCGCATCGGCGCGGCCCTGTGCCCGAAGTTCCTCGGCGAGCGTTCGGAGGTGCTCGTCGGGAAGAAAGCCGAACCGCTCCTGGATCGCGCGGAGTCGCGGAATGATGAGCGGACAGTACTCCGGTGCGAGGGGGGGGGCCGTTGTCATGCGCGATGACCGACCTCGATTTCGACGGATGACCAGACCGTGGAGCTTGGAGTCACAACCGGGAGAGGATCGGTGCTGTCGTTGTTGTAAACGAAGTACGAACGGACGTCTGCGCTGACCACTGCGTCTCCGTGGTTAGCGGGTGTCTGTGGCGAGTACAGGTGGGCGGGCGCCGACCTCGCGTGGTTCGCGACGGGGTCGGCGCGGCTCGCCTCGAGCCAGACTCGCGATCGGGTCGTCGGGTCGCTCAGTACCACATCGGCGCGGGGGGCGTATCCGCGCGGTGGCAAACTTTCTTGTTTCTCAAATTCTTGATTTCAAACGTTTAAGTATTTATTGAATTCTGCCGCCTCATTCACCCTATCCCGACTTCTCTCGCGTCAGCAACCGGACGCGGTTGACGCTCACGTTGCCCCCGATGCTGCCGGCTCTTCGGGGCGTGAATCGGATCGAATAGCTCTCCTCGTCAACGCCCTCGCGGAGGCCGCCGATCCACCCGTAGCACAGCGCTCCGTAGACAGACTCGGGCCAGGGCGTGCTCGGGCGCTTCGAGCCCTTCGTGTAGAACCCGACCAGCCGTTCTTTCGCGGTCGCGTGGTTCTTGGCGAGCCAGACCCAGAAGGCTTCGGGGTCGCGTCTTAATCATCGCGACAGTCATCAGGATTCCCTCCAGTTACCCGACAGACCCGACAGCGCTCCCGGTGAGCGAGACGGGCTGGAATTCAAAGCTCGCATCGACCGCTCGTAGCCGGCACCGAGTCCGACATTTCACCCGACAGCCAACCTTAACGTGTTTGCGACTGTCGGGTGTGTCGGGTGGGTGCCGACGATCAGCGATCAACCGCGGTTCACTCCCAAACCCCGTAACGTCAACCGCTTTCACAGACGCAGGCCGGTTGTCGGGTTTGTCGGGTGGTTGAGCGAAGAACGGTGTCAGTACAAACCGCACGGGGCCTCGGACGAATCCCGATTTATTGGCGATGGGGTGGATCGCCACGCACGCGCAGAACTTGGACGGGGCGAACAGTCGGGACGCGGGATCGGAGACGAAGTAGGTGCAAGCCCGCTTCCCCCCTGATCGCCGGCCAGCAACCGTCCGCAGGTCGTCGTTCCATCCCCGGAGGTTCGAGAACACGTCGAACAGATCACCGCACTCCTTGATCGCGTAGAAACCTCTCGCCACTTACCGGCCGTGGTGCGGACGATCCGAGTTGGCCCAAGAAGGTGCTCGCAATCACCCCGCCCTCGTCCCCCGCGCCCGGCATGAGCGCGCCCTCCATGCCAAGCTCGTATGACTCTTTCCGCGGCATGAGCGAAAACGAGGACAGCATCAGGATCTCCCTGCAGCGGGTGAGCGCAACGTAGAATAGTCGCCGCTCCTCTGCCATCTCTGCCGGGAGCGGCTTGGCATTGCGATTGGAGATCAGCGCTTCCTGGCAGCTCGTGACAATAACCACCTTCCGCGTCAGGCCTTTCGACTTGTGCAAACTCATGACCTGAACGTGTTCTTGATCCTCAGGGATCTCTGGCTGGGCTACATAGGTTCGTAACCGATCGAGGAGCTCGGCTCGGCTCACCTCGTTCAACCCGCCCGCCAAGGCGACGGCCCGTAAATCCTCGGCCCACTCAGTGCCGTTCGGCAAAAAAGGATCGACAAGGGCCGCCGAGTCGAGCGCCGCGATCCGATCAAACTCGCTGCGAACTGCTGTAAATCGGCGTATGAGCGGCTTGGTGTGCGGGAGCGTTAGCGCGCCAGATTGCAAGGCGAGCAGCGCGTCCCAGGGCTCTTGACGGCTCGCCTCGCAATGCCTGCGGAGCGCGTAGTAACCGCGTGACTCCCACGACGGGCTGCCGAAGCCCAGCAGGTACCGCAGGGCGACCCGGTCCTTCGGCCTGGCGGCAAGCGTAATGAAGGCAAACGCGCGGCGCGCATCCTCGGCTTCGAGTACTTCCTCGTGGTAGAAGCTGTGCGTTGCGACGCCGAGATCGCACAGGGCGTCGCGTACCCCGTAGCCGAACTTTCGCCGCGGGCTGAGAATCAACACGTCGCCCGGCTTGTACCCCTTCTTCTCGACAAGGTGCTTCACGTACAGAGCGATGCCGTGGGACTCGTCGGCGGGCCGCGTCCATTGGACGATATGGAATTCGCCCTCGGGATTATCGGGCTTCGGCACCAGACGCGTGGCGGTGCCACCGTGGTTCTGGGCGATGAAGTGGTTCGCCGCTTTGACGACCCTCACCGGACAGCGGTGGCAAACCTGGAGACAGTGATCGCGTGTCGTCGCGTGCTCGACGCTGAAGCTGCGGATCCCCTCGGGGTGTGCGTAGCGGAACGAATAGATCGACTGATCTTCGTCGCCGAAGACGGCGTAGGCGCGGCCGTCCGCGAGCGTCGCGAGCAGCACCTGTTCGGCCTTGTTGAGGTCCTGGTATTCGTCTACGACGACGTGCTGGAAGCCGGGGCGGTCGGGGTGTGCCGGGTTATTCTGCACGAACCGTAACGCTTCGGGCACGACCTCGCCGATGAGCATCGCTTCGTGGAACCGCAGCCACCCGATCATCGCTTCCAGAAATCGGCGGTCGAGGTCTGACTGCGGCTGTCCTGGATCCTGCGACTGGACTCGCGCCCACGCCGCCTCGAACGCTCGGACGCGGGCGGCCTTTGCCCGCTGGTCACCGAAGTCGCCACTTCGGTCGAGGTCTTCGAGCATCGGCTCGATCTCGAATCGCATCAGCCCCTTGTCCGAAAACGTGACCAACGGTCGGGGCACCCGCTTCGTCCACGCCAGGACGCCGGCCTTCATCAACAGACCGAAGCAGAACGCATGAAGCGTCCCGGCGTTGATTTGGTCGCATCCCTCGACGCCGAGGCCGCGGATCTCCTTCACCATGTCGGCCGCTGCCGTGCGGGTGAATGTGACAGCCAGGATAGACTCGGGCGTGGTTCCCTCGCCGAGGAGTCGCATGAGCCGCCGCTTCATCGCGTAGCTCTTGCCCGTGCCGGGCCCTGCCATGACGCGGTTCGGGTTGTCGGTTGAAGCGGCAATGTCGTGGTGAACGCCGTCGAGGTTGTCAGACCAGTTCATCTCTGGCTCCGTCAGTTCGCGAGGCGGTGTGAGGTGATCAGGGACGGTTCTGATCGCGGTGCGTGACCGATGTCGATCGGCGGCTTGCCGTCGCGCCGGTCACCCGGAGACGAGCAATTCCGCCACGGTCATTTGTCACCACGGGTTGGCGATCGATCGGCGCCAGTCCATTTCGTTCGTTGCGCTCTTGTGACCTTGTATGTTGTCGCCAACCTCGTCGTGCAAAGTCGCGTTCCACTTGTGCTTTTGTCGGGAGCCGTGTGCGCTTGTCAGAGAGTTCTGCATCCAAGGCCGCTCGTACCAGATATTCGCCGATCCACCTCAACCGTCCGGCGGCTCTACTGGGCGACGCTCCACTTCTCGAGTGCTGCGAGCAGTTCGCGGTGGACCTCCCACCCGTCGAGGACCGGGTCCGGATCGTGCCCGAGGTATGCCTCGGTCGGGGGTGGCGGGCGGTCGTCCACCAAGTCGCGGTCGCCGGTCCGGCCGATCACAACACACGCCTGCCGGTGACGGGTCAGGAGCACGCACATGCGGCCCGGGTCGAGGTGGAACTCGTCCGCCTCTGGCAACCCCGATAGCGGGTGCCACACGAATGTCAGTTCGAACTCCAGCCCCTGCAACTTGTTCGCCGTCTCCACCACGACCCCGCCCAGGCCGCGGGCCGCCAGCGCCGCGCGAACGTGATCCTTCTGGTCGTTGTGGCTCACCCCGACCGCCACCTGCGCCGGGGCGAGCGCCGTCGGGTTCGGGGTCCGCTCGCACCTCGCCTTCGGGTTTCGCTCGAACAGCCGTCCGACGAGGTTCGCGATCAGCGCGACCGCCTCCGGGTCGGCTTGAAGCACCGCCGCCCGCGGCAATTCCACGTGCGCCCAGCCGTCGGCCGCGGCCTGATCGAGCGCCGCATCGAGGCGCCGGTTCGAGCCGCCACCTTTGCCCAGCCGCAACTCGCGGACGCCGGGCAGTACCGCCGCGCGGAACGGCAGGTCCGGGTAGAACAGCCGCGCGACGGCCGCGGCCCGCGGGTCGAGCCGGCGGGTGATCGGCAGCCGGTGGACCGGCGTGTGCGGGTGGTTTCGCAATAGTACCCCGACCGCGGTTTGCAGCGGGTCCTCTGGCAACCCGCGCCACCGACCCGGATCGGCCACTGTGGCGAACGGGTTGATCTGGCCCGAATCACCCACCAAGAGATGCACCGGCGCGAGCCCACCGACGGCGAAGTATTTCGCCGAGTCGGCCTGGTACGCCTCGTCTACCAACAACAGGTCGAAGGGGCTCAGGTCGCCGCGGGCAAACGCATCGCCGAACTTGCTCAGCGTTCCGACGATCAGGTCGCGCCCGCTGGCGTCCTTCGCCTTCGCGGTCCGCACGCCCGGCAGTGTCGCGATCGGCGCCGGAAGCGTCACGTCGCTGGCCGGCACGAACGTCACGGCTCGGTCCGGGTGGCCGGAGCAGTGCCGGGTGGCGATCGACCGCACCAGTCCAAACACCTGTTCGTTGGTCGGCGCAGCCACAGCAACTCGCAGCCCCTTCTTTCGGGCCTCGTCCACCGCCGTGACGGTCAGGTGGCTCTTCCCGGCGCCGGCTGGGGCCGGGACCACGACGGCCCGCGGTCGTCCGCGACCGTGGAGCGCGTCGCGGATTGCGTTCGTCACGGTCGCATCGGCGCTGGCGACAACGGCCGCGTCGTACAGGTTCGAGCTGGTAACCACGCTGTCAGATCTCCGGGGTGAGGGCGTCTTCCAGCGGCGCGGGTGCCGCCGGCGGTGCGGATGCGACGTGCGTCCACGGGTCGGTGTCGGGCAACTTGCCGAGCCACTGCGACGCAGTCGAGTGGACCGAGAAGCACGCGTTGCAGCCGACGGCCGGCAGCGGGATCGTGGCGGTTGAGGTCAACAGCTTGAGCACCACGTCGGACCCGCCCGAGGGGCCGGGCAAAACACGCTCGACGGCGTACTCTTTGCCGTCAGCCTGTTCGGTCCACCACAGCTCGCGGCCGACCGGGATCAGGCACGGGTCGGGCGACCGCAGGGTGACCAGCGGGCGCCGCACCGTCCGCTTCGGGCCGGGCTCGGTGTGGCTCGGGTCGACCGCGACGACCCGCCCGCGGACCGCCTTGTCGGCGAGCACGTACGCGGCCATACGCAGCGGGTCGTCGACCGCCTCCTCGGCCTCCAACAGCCGCCCGGCCTCCTCGGTGTTGCGGAGCGTCATCGCGGCCTGCCGCGGCGTCTGTCGGGTGCGCCTCAGCCGCCGGTGGCGGACGGTGGCGCTGCGGACGGCGCGCCCGGCGACGAAGGCCCGGGCGGCGAATGCGACGTCGAGATGGTTCAAGCGGTCCTCCGGGGTTGCGTGGGTGCGGCGGGCGCGGCCTGGTCGATGAGCTGCCCGGCCCGCGCCAACAGAGTGGCGGCCGGCGTCTCCGCGGGCATGGGCTTGTCGCCGCGGGTCAACGACTCGGCGCGGCCGAGCGTCAGTATCTCCGGCAGCAGTCGCGCGGCCGCGGTGCCGGTCACGCACGGCGAGCCGCTCCCGACCGCGCGGTCGCGGCAGAACCGGGCGTTTCCGCACGTGGCCAAGCAGCCCGGTGCGTACGCGGTGCCGACCGCGTCGGCGAGGACGTGAAGTGCGTCCAGCCGCTTCGATTCCTCAGCCTTCACGTCCGCGACAGGCCCGAATGACAGGCCGGCGGGCGCCGCGGCGGCCACGTCCGCGGTCGGCGGGACGCTGGCGAACACCCGGCGGATGCGGGTGACGCGCGAGCCGACGCGTGCCTCGGTGAGGATCGGGGTGAGGCCGACGTTCCGCGGGGTGATGAGCAACCCTCGGTCGCTGACGGAGCGGTCCGGATCGCCGCCCAACTCCGCGACGCGCTCGCGGAGGAGCAGGACGTAGACCGCGATCTGGTCGAGGGCGGTGCCGAACTGGTCCGGGTCGAGGCGGTCGTCCACCCTCGGGAACGACTTCACCTCCGCGACCCGGAGCAGCCCGTCGCCGGTTCGGGCGGCCAGCGCGTCGGCTTCGAAGTAGGCGGACCGACCGCCGACGATGCCGGCGAGCACCGCCCCGTCGATGAGGTGCGGGGCGGCCGGGTCGTGGGCGAGGATTCGTTGCAACAGGTCGCGGGTACCCTGCGCCCGCGCCGGCATCTTGCCCGGCCCCGGGGCGAACCCCTGGCGCAGGTTGACCACAGTCCCGACGCCGGGGGCGAGGCCGAGTGGTTCGCGGAGGATCGCCAGCGCGCCCGCGTGGCCGTTCTCGCGGAGCATGTTCTCGAACGCCAGCCCGCGCTGGATGGCGAACGGCGATTGGCCAAACGACGGCCGGAACCGCGTCCCGGCCAAGAGCCGGTCGAAGTCCACGCCGGCCGCGAACCCGAGCGTCGCGAGCCGGCAATCGGTGTTCTGCGCGAACGCGGCGAGCGCCTGCACGCTCGGCGAGCGGTACGGTGCGCCGCCGCGAACCTCGCCCAACCGCTCCGCCGCCTTTTCCGCCAAGCCGGAACCGATCATCGCTCACCCCCGAGAAGGCTCACCCTTCGTTGGTCTTCTAACCGGGGGGTGGCGAGAACCGTCCCAGTGCGCGAGACGATTTTGCGAACGCCTTAGCGGAGGACCAGTGCGGCGAGGAGCGGGGTGACCGCGTGCCGAACCCCGGACCGCATCTCCGGGTCCGACGGGCGGCGGAGCTGGTTGCCGACCGCGTCTTCGTGCTGCCGTAGCGCCGCGACCACCGGGTCGGCGGGGTCCGGCTTCGCCCGCGCGACGGTGGCGTCGAACAGCGCGTACAGCAGTTCACGCTTCTGCGGCCCCTCGACCACCACGGGCTCCCGCCCCGGGGTCACGACGTAGCACGGGAGCGAGACGCCGACTTCGACGTGCCCGGCCCGCGAGTCCGGGCGGACCGTCTGCCGCACGAAAACCAGAACTCCGAACGGCGCGGCGCCGTCTACTCCGGGTACGGTCCGGTCGGCCGGCACCCGCACGACCGCCGCGCCGGCCGGCCCGGCAAAGGCCAACCGGCGGAGGATCTCGGCCACCGGCGGGAGGTTCAGGCCGAGCTGCTGCGCCGACGTCCCGTCGGAACCGAACACCGGCGCGCCGCCGACCTCGCCGCACACGTACTGCTCGGGGCCGCCGAGGTTCACCACCGCCACCGGCTGCTCGACCGGGTCGACCCGATCTCCCGACCGCGTGAACCGCAGCGCGCGGAAGCCCTCGCGCGTCTCGACGTTCCCATATTCGGCCAGGAAGCGGGCGACGTCCGACCAGGTCGCCAGCCCCGGGTTCTGCCGGCGGATCTGCTTCTGGCGCTCAGCGAACCGGTCGTGGAACGCCTGCCAAGCCCCGAAACCCGCCTGGACCATGCGCCCGATCGCGTCCTGGTCGGGGTCGGACAGCAGGCCGTCTGCGCTGCGGATCAGGACGCCCTGGAGTTCCTCCGGCGGGACCAGCCCCATGACCCGCGCGAACACCGCCTCGAACCGCTCCTTCTTCACCAGCGTGCGGGTGATCAGTTCGAGCCGCTGCCGCGCGACCCGGTAGGCGTGGCCCTCGCGGCTATCGCTGACGACCACCGTGTCCACGATGATGGTCCGGCGCGACCCGAACCGGTGGACGCGGCCGACGCGCTGCTCCATGTCCATCGGGTTCCACGGCACGTCGACATGGACCAGCCGTCGGGCGATCTGGAGGTTGATGCCCTCGCCGCCCGCCCGCGACGACACCAGGAACCGCGGGCCGCCGGACTTCCAGAACGCCGTCACCTCGGCGTCGCGCTCGGCGTCCTTCTGCCCGCCCACGATGAGCGCCGGCCGCGTGCCGGTGGTCCGCTCGAGGAAGTGCGCCAGGGCCGTCACCGTCTCGATCGGCTGCGCGAACAGAACGACCTTCTCGTCATCGCATTTGTCGAGCAACTCACGTTTGATGATCGCCCACTTCTCGTCGCCCGACGACCGGACGAGACAGATGCCCTCGGCGAGCAGCCCGGCCAGCGCCTTCCCGTACGCCAGGTTGGCTTCGCGCTCCTCGTCGTCCTCGATGTCCTCGACGGCGTCCTCCTCGCGCTGGGGGGCGAGTTCGCGGGCCATCCGCTTGAAGAGGTCCGCGACTGGCTCGTCGGGCGCGCCGCGGCGGTACGGCCGGAGCGCGGCGACGGCCTCGGCCAGCGTCGGGTCGGCGAGGTCGCACCCGGCCCGGATCGCCTGGCGCACCAAGTACCCTAGGCCTGCGTGCGGGCTGGACGTGGCCCACTGCAGGGCCTGGGCGCACCGCCACCCGGCGGCGCGGCGGCGCGCGTCGCTGACGCCGGGATCGCCAGGCTTGGGCTGGAAGAACTCGTGGATGTGCTGGATCCACTCGCGGTACGCGGGGCCGAGGTCGATCATGAACGGCACGTTCACCTGGCGGGTCGGGAACAGCGGGTTGTCGTCCCAGTCGCGCACGTCCTCCTTGGTCCGGTAGATGACGCGCCCCGCGAGCGCGTCGGCCGGCTCCCCGGGGACTCGCAGCAGACCGAGGAGGTTCTCGAACCGGCTCACATGCCCCTGGTGCGGGGTTCCGCTCAGGAAGATCACTCGGCCACCGGGCTGCTGGCGGGCGATCAGCTCGCGGACGAGCCGGAACTTCTCCCGCGGGTCGCCGCCGCCGGCCGCCCAGTCCGACAGGTGGTGGCACTCGTCCACGATGAGCACGTCCCACGGCACCGTGCCCAGCACCCGCTCGAAGTGGGCGCCGTGGACCGCCCGGTGGATGCTGGCGACGATGAGCGGGTCGGTCAGTCGGGCGTCGCTGTCGGCAGCGGCCCACTGCCGGAAGTGGAGCCCGAGGCGGTCGAACTCGCGCCGCACGTTCGGGACCAGCCGGGCCGGCGCGAGGTACAGGACGCGCAGCCCCGGCGACTGGTCGAGCAGGTGTTGGATCAGCAGCCCGGCCTCGACCGTCTTGCCGAGCCCGACCTCGTCGGCCACGAGCACCCGGCGGAGGTGGTCGGTCTCGAGGACGTGCTGCACCAGGCTCACCTGGTGGGCGAGGGTGTTGACCCGCCGGGCGTCGAGCCGGCGGAGCGGGTCCTCGCACACGAGGTAATTGGCCCACAGCCGCGCCAGGGTGCGCCGCGTCTGAGCCGGCCAGTTGTCGTCGGGGGGCAGGTCGATGAGCAATCCGGACGGGGTCGGCAGCGGTTGCACGCGGCGCGCGTCGACCGACGTCTCGACCGCGGGGCTCGGCGGGGCGTCGCGGTCGCCCCAGAACCGCCGCGGTGGATTCACCAGATCGACCGACGGGAAGCCGAACTCGTCGTACCGGCGGAGGACGGTCGCGGGCACCGTCCCGCCCTCGCGCATTACGATCGGACTCACCGGGCACCTCCTGTCGCGTCGGCCTCGGCGGGGAGCGGCCACGGGCACGCGGCGATCACCGCGTCGGCCTCGACCAGCACCTTCTTGCGCCGCTGGGCGTCGCTCCGCTTCACGCGCAACTCGTGCGAGGCGACGATCGCCTCGGCGGCCGACGTCAGCGGGTCCGTGTGCTGCTCGAAGACGGTCAGGATCTCTTTCTCGACCTCGCGGAACCGGGCGGTGAGGGTCTCGACCGCCGGACCGCTCGCCGCCTCGGCCGCGTCCTTCGCCAATTGCTTGAAGAGGCCGAGGATGCGCAACTTCGCGCCGTCGCCCTTGTGCTCGTTCTCCTCGATAAACTTCAGGCACTTCTTGCGGATCGGCCCCTCGACCTTCCGGATTAGCGTGTTCTTGACCTGATCGCGCAACTCGTTGACCATCTCCCGCCCGACCGCCTCCAGCCGCTTCGCGTCGGTACTGATTTCCTCGCGCTGGGCGAGTACGAGTTCCGTTCGGACCCGGGCGCCTTGCGCCTTGGCCCACCCGACCAACTTATCCACGAGGGCAACGCAGTCTTGAGCGAACTCCTTGGTCTTCCCACGAATCTCCTTGAGGATCGACTTTCCCCACACCTCCGCGATCGGCTCCTCGAAGCGGATGGCGAAGTCGTGCGGGAGGTTGATCTTACGCGCGCCCTCGAACGCGCCTCCTTTACTAACGGCCGCGCGCAAGGTCTGGTAGGCGGCACTCTGTAACGTGTCGAGGTATTTCTCCATCTCGCCGCTCGACACTTCCTTGGCGGTGCCGACCAGCTCCTGAATGCGCACCGGCAGCGTGTTCCGGAGGAACTCGCGGAACGCGCCCTGACGGACGTCGAACTCGCGCCGCAGCGGCGCCACAAATTCGTCGAGTTCACCCCGGAGGCGCTCCGCCTCCTCGGCCGCCCGCGTCTCCTCGCGCCACCGGGCTTGGTTCACCCGGACGGTCGCGAGCAGCCGGCGAAAAAAATCGTCGCCCTCCTCCCGCAGGCGAGATTCCCGGGCCGACCGCCGAACGCGGGCCAGTTCGCGCAGGCTCTCGATCAGCCCGGGAATCCCGCTCTGGGCGGGGTCGCTGATGAACGCCGGGACCAGCGGGTTGCGCTTCAGCAGTTTCCGGTACTGGACCGCCGAAACCGGGTGGACCTGCAGATCGGTCATGACGCGGTCGATCACACTCCCGCGGATCTGCTGGCGGCCCACGTCCTCCGTTTCCCACTGCTTTTCGAGTTGGGCGCGGAGTTGCTGGCGGATGTGTTCGACCGACTTCTGAAACGTCTCGGCCAGGTACTCGGCCGGCTCCCGGGAGTCGTTCTTGGCGTATTCCTCCTCGGCGACGGAATCGCCTTTCACCACCGCGACCATGAGGAGGACGGGGTCGGCGTTCGGGTCGTAGGCAGAGTGCAGCAGGCGGCTCAAGAATTCGCTGCTGCGGAGCAGTTCGGCGTGCTCCTTGAGGATGCCGCGCGGCTCGACCACCAGAATGATCGCCCGTGCCCGCTCGCGAATCCACTGGCTGGTCGTCGTCGCGTAGACGTCGTTGACGACGCCGACGCCGGGGAGGTCCACCAGCGTCACCCCGTCGGCCAGGACAGGCGCGTCCCAGAAGACTCGCAGCTCCTTGATGAGCGGGGCCAGGAACCCGGACGCGTGGGCGGCGAGTTCGGCCCGGAAGTTGGGGCCATCCGCAGTGAACGTTCGCGCCCCGCCCGGGTCGGCCGTCCACGCTAGCGCCGCCCGGATGCGCCGCACCCGCTCCGCGTCCTCGGGCCGCGGGTCGGTGCCCCACACCCGCTTGTTGTCGGTCGCCTCGCGGAGGGTATCGACGAGGTAGTCGAGGTCGGTGGGCTGGTTCTGGTCGCCGGTGACCAGCAGTTGGGCCTGCCGCTTCATCTCCTCCAGCTTGCCGGACTGCGACCCGCCCGCGGTCGCGGCATCCTGGCCCTCGGAACGCGCCTCGGCGTCGACGCTCCGCTCAAGGTCGTCTGGGCCGTCCGCGGCCGGGCGCTCCCGTCGGGCGTCGCGTTTGAGTGCGACTTCCAGCGCGAACGCGAGTTGCCACAGGGCTTGGGGCGAGTGGTACTCGACCTCGAACCGTTGCTGCGGGGCGTACCGCACGGCCAGCGCCTGCGCGGTGAGCGGCCCGATGCCGCCGGCCGGCAAGATCACGTCCTTGCCCGCGACCAGCGAGTTGATGAGGGTGCTCTTGCCGACCCCGGCGTTGCCCAAGAAACAAACGGCCAGTTCCTCGTTGACCGTGCGGGCGATTCCTTCCAGTTTGCGGGCGTCGCTCTCGAGGGGGGCGACCTTCTCGGGCTGAACGCCTTGAAGGAACGGCTTGACGTGCGACTCGAACCAGGGGCCGAGGAGCCCGACATCGGCCTGCTGGGCACCGGTCGATACCGTCGGTTCGGTCTGGATGTTGCTCATATGGGTACCGATCTTCGGGAGGGTGGCACGTGTGGTTTCGACAAGAGTCCTGTAACCGCGGACGGCGCGAACCGTCCCGGCGGGTCACACCGATTCCTCGGATTCCAGCGCGAGGGCGACCAATCGTAGCATCCAGTCGCGGGACGAGGTCAGGATCTCACGGTCCCGGTCGGCGAGACCGCGGCGGAAGTGGAAGACGTCGTTCCGCAGATCCCGGAGTTGCTTCAGCTTCGCGTAGGTGATGTCGCGGTCGGCCTGGAAGACGCGGTTGAACCGGTCCCAGTTCTTGCCGTGCCCGATGAGCAGCATGCAGTCGCCGAACGTCAGGTCTTCGATCGCGGTCGGCATCCGCTCCGGCTTGTAGTGTCCCAGGCACGTGCTGGCGAGGAGTCCCAACTCATCGCAGCCGACGGCAAGTTTGATCAGCATGCGAAGCGACAACTCGATCTCCGCGACGAGCAGGAACGGGCTCGCAGCCTGGTACAGGTACCGTAACACACCCATCGCGGTGATGATCCCGGCGCACCCGCCGCTCGACCCGACGAACACCGCGTCCCGGCCGTCGAGTTCGTCGAACAGCCGCCGGCACTCGTCTGTCCCCTGCACGTAGGCCGGGGTCTCGATGCACTCCCACACCGACAGCCCGTCGGCCCGGTGCTGCCCCGGGAGGTCGAAAATGTCTGCGACCGCGAGCGAGAAGGACCGGTACGAGAACAGCCCGGCGACCTGACCGCGGTCGATGACCGGAACCTGCGAGAAGCGGTGCCGGTAGAGCAGCCGGACGGCGTCCCGGGCCGGCGTGTCCCCGGTAACCGTGACGACGTCCTTGTAATGGGTCAGGGCGGCGCCGATGACGTGCAGGAGGCTCGTGAAGGAGTGCGGGCGGCGCGGCGTCGGCGGGGTGGGCGAAACGCCGGAAGGAATGGTGGGCACGGGCGGGTTCCAGGGGCGATCTCGGACGTCGGCCTCAGGGTGAGTCGCAGTCACAATAGACTAACAGACCGAACGCGTACCACAACCATTATTGCCACGCGGGTGCGGGCGAGGTTTAGCCCGGCCCCTCGGCACCCGACGACTTCCGCTCCGCGTAGCGGTCGAAGAGCAGGTCGTTGAGGAAGTCCGCGAACTCCGGCTTGTCGTTGATCTGCTTGAAGAACTTGAAATTCGTGTCGATCATGTCCTGCACGTGGTCGCGGACCTTGTGGTCGAACGTCAGCCGAGCGTTCTCCCGGGTGTTCACCGCGAAGCTGGCGGCCAACCCGGCGTCCGTGTCGAGCTTCTGCTCGAGCGTCTCGATGAACTGCGTGTCTTCTTCCTCGAAGTTCGTTCCGAACCGCTCGTTCAGCAGCTTCAGGATCGCGGACAGCGGTTCGAGTTCTTCCTCCTTCTTTTCGCCCGCGACGCCGGCCTTATGATGCTCGAGCACTCCCTTGCCCGGCTCCGGCGCGATCGACTCGCGCGCGGCCTGCACCAGGCGGACGGTGTTCACGTCCACGAACTTCTGGAGTTCGCGCGGCTGATCTTCACGCGGCACCGGCAGGACGCGGAGCAGGCAGCGGCAGAACTGGTAGAGCTGTTCGAGTTCCCCGTCTGCGAACGTGATCACCTGGCCGAGGAACGCGTACAGTTCCGCGTACCGATTGAGCAGGCCGCGGAACGCACGCTGGTCGTTCTCGTCGGCCTCGGCCACGCGGTCCATGACCGGCCGGAGCGCCGCGTACACCTTCTCCATTACCGGACGCTTCGCGTAATACTCCTTCACGAAGGCCGCGAAGTCGGCCGCGAAGTAGAACTCGTAACGCTTCAACTCGTTCTCGACCGTGTACAGTTCGTTCGGGTCGGTCGCCTTGTTCAAACTGGTCTGGTCGTAGTACCGGCCGAACGCGTCCTTCACGCGCTCCGCGTTGTCGGCGAAGTCCAGCACGCACGTGTCGGCCTTGCCTGGGTAGGTGCGGTTGAGCCGCGACAGCGTCTGCACCGCGTTCACGCCCGCCAGCTTCTTGTCCACGTACATCGTGTGCAGTAGCGGCTGGTCGAACCCCGTCTGGAACTTGTTCGCGACGATCAACACGCGGTATGGGTCGGTGGCCGAGCACAACCAGAACCCCGAGCCGTTCGTCTGGACCGCGACCGCCGACTCGATCCTCGAACGGCTCAAGAGGGTTTGTGAACGGACTTCTGACTCAGGACACTAGCACGCCCGGACTCACACGCCTGATCGCGTGGGCGTACGCGGCGTAGGCGGACGAATGGTCGGTTGCGAGCCGGTACGCTGCCGGCCTCGGCGTAGGCTGCGGGTCCAAGTCGCCGCTCCGTTGCTGGCGACGTCCGTCGGGTTCTTCGTCTTCACGGCCGCCGCGGGGGTTCCCAGGTCGAGTGCTCATTAAACGCGCCTCGGCAACTTCGCGGTCGCCTCGGCGTCCCAATCGTTTACCCGGTCGCCGCGCACCACAATCGTCAGATGGATGCCGGTGGACGACTGGTCTTCTTTTAATTCGTCGCAACGTGGGATTTTGCGTAGAGGCAGTGGCGCGGGTGTGGGTCGTGTGGTCATGGCGTACCCTCAGAATCGTCCGGTCTACCGTGAGCGGGCACCACAGTCTGAGGTCTGCGATGTCCGCTCACGGCCCACGGGTAGCTGCTCCCGTGTCCGGTTGGGTTAATTTATCCGACGCTCGCCACAACGGCCGCGGCGAGCTCTCATCCCGTCGCTCGTAAACTTGAATTACATCGGTCCGCCTACGGCCGAACAGCACCTGGGGCGGCCTCGAGCTCGTGCTGCTTGCGAACCTTCGTTGCAAACGTGCGCTGGAGTTGGTTCGGGTGTAGATTTGGTGTCCCTCGCGTGCCGGCGTGGGACACCAACTGGCGATTCAAGCAGTGATGGGGGCGCTGGGGTCGTCCTCCACGTCGGGAGTGTAGACGTCCGCCTTTGGCGAACTGACCTCGTTGGCCTCTTTCAGTCGGCGGTGGGCGATCTCGGCAGTCTGGGCGGAGATCTCGACGCCGAGGTATCTGCGGCCGAGGTTCCGGGCCGCGACGAGCACGGTACCGCTCCCGGCGAACGGGTCGAGGATCAGGTCGCCCGGGTTCGACGCGACCCGGATGATCCGCTCGACCAGCGGGAGGGGGAGTTGAGTGGTGTGCCCAGCCCGCTCTTTGAAGGTTCCACAGACGCGACTGACCAGCCAGGCGTCCTGATCCTCGCGGAAAACCTCCGGGCACCGCTCCGGCAGCAGAACCCACGTGTCGTCCGGAACCTTACCGCCCGACTTGGCGCGCCGGTCGTTGTAGACCAGTTGCCGTGCGGACGGCACACGGACCGCGTCGGCGTTGAACACGAACGACTCGGGGTGGCGCGCGAAATAGTGGATCATGGCCCACGAGGGCGTGAATTTCGTCCTCTGATGGCACCCAAAAGTGAAATGCCAGACGATCGAGTTGCGCCAGTGGAACCCGGCGTCTTCGAGGATCATGAAGGCGCGAGCCTGGTACCGCTGCCCCATGAACAGGAAGAGGCTCCCGTCCGGCTTTAGCATGCGATAGCTTTGCGCGGCGAACGTCCTCAGCATCTCCAGATAGACGCCCGAGGGCAGGTTGTCGTCGTAGCCCTTGTAGTCGAGGCCGATGTTGAACGGCGGGTCCGTCGCGATCAGATTGACACAAGCGTCGGGTAGCGTCGGCAGGACCGAGAGACAGTCACCGACAATTAGCCGGTCGGTTTGAACCGCGTCACACGCTTGAGTAGTCACGAGTGTTCCTCAGTGTTGTTTCCCGCCGACGCACTTTGTCTCGTTCCGCTTCATGTGCGACGGGTAACGCGGCGTCTTGCGGTTTGCAGTCCGAGCGGCGATCTGTTCCTCCACGGCGCGTCGTGGCGAGAAGAGGAAGTCCTCGATGTTGGGTGTGAAGAACTCCTTGAGAAGTTCCTGCCCCTTCGGGCCGATCGCGACGGTACGTAACTTCCCTTTCCACGCCGTCTTGTGGTACGCCGGTTTGTACAGCCACACCGACCCGCTCGTGTCGAGGTCGCCCGGCTGGACCCAGCAGGCTTCGCCCGGCCGGCACCCGGTGAGCCGCTGGAACTCGACCAGCCCGCGGACGTGCCGATTGAGGTGCGGAAGAGTGGCATCGACCACGGCGTCATCGACGGGGGCGACCGGTTCCGCGTCGGGTGCGGACGTCCGGCCGCGTTGCAGGCCGGCGACGGCGGCAAGCGCCTGGTAGACGGCCGGCGGCACCAGTTCTTCCGCGACGGCCCACTTGAAGACGCGGCGGACGCGCTCCACACGGGCGTTGATCGTCTTGCGGCACCACTTCTTTTCGACGAACTTCTGCCGCACGGCCTTCAACGCGAGCGGCCCGAAGTCCGCGGCGGCGTTGTCGCCGTACAGCTCGCGGACGTACCGGCAGGCAGCCTTCACGTGCCGGACCTCGTCGGTCGGCTGGCCGTCGGCCCCGCGGTAGTGCCGCTCGGCGTGATCCAGGTACGCCAGGAGCACCTCGTTGACGGTACACCCGGACGGCGGCTTGGCGACCGCGGCGGGCGAGCAGGTGAGCTCCAGCTGGAGTTGGGCGAACGCCGCCCGGGATTCCTGGCTGTCGAACTCGCCGGGGAGGAGGCGGTAGTGTCGCACGCCCACGGAATCGGTCCAGACGGCACGGGCTCGACCGGACTGCGGGTGAAGAAGGTAGGACGGGACGGACTTGCGGGGCCGGGGCATCGGGTGCGGTCCTTTCGATGGGTTTCGTGAAATGATTTCACGAAACTCGTCGTTCGGAGCCGCACCCGGCACACGCCGGGGTAAGCAGGAACTGCTTCGGCTGAAAGGCTTTAGGCAGAGTGGGCGATACAGGATTTGAACCTGTGACTTCGTCCGTGTGAAGAACGCACTCTAGCCACTGAGTTAATCGCCCATTGCGCTCGCTACTTTCGCGGCGAGCGGCTGTGATGTCATAAGGGATGCGAGGCGCGACGTCAAGGTTCGCGTGATTCTGCCGCTCACACCTTCGGCGGGGCACTCGACGGGGCCGGGGCGTCGTCGAACCTCGGCGCGCTCGACGGGGTCACCCGCTGCGGCGCCTTCACCGGTTCCGGCTCGATCGCCGCACGCGGCGCGCTCGGCTCGCTCACCTCGTCTTCGATCCCCTTCATCCCCTTCTTGAACTCCACCATCGTCTTGCCCAGCGAGCGGCCGATGTCCGGCAGCTTCCGCCCGAACAGCAGCACCCCGAGCACCAACAGCAGAAGGATTTCCTGGCCGCCGAGACCGAACATGACCGTTCCTCCTCGATTGGAATCAACCCGGAACACACGCCGAGTGATTCAAATGGGTAGTCGCAGAAAACTGGGTTTTTGGAGGAGGTTGAAGGTAACCCCGCCGGTGTGCGGCCTGCAGGCCATTAACAACTATAACCCCCAAACCCCACACCGGGCAAGCCGGCCCGCGGATTTTTCTTCCCGCCACCCCGCGGGCGCGCAAACCGGTTGGCCTTTCGCGCCCCGCATCTGCCCGTTATAGCTCGTCCACCTCATTCTCACGAAGGGAGTCGGTCCGCGATGCCCCACCCGACCCGCACGCACCTGCTCGCGTTCGCGCTCATCGGCCTCGGCGTCGCCGGCGTCCTCTGGCCCGCCCGCGCGCAGCAAGTCCACCGCCACGGGTTCGGCGGCAAGAATACCGTCCTCGTACGCGGCGACGCGAACGTCAAGGTCGAGGAGAAGGAACACGACGTCTCCGACCAGTCGTTCAAGAGCCAGCCGACCAGCGAGCACCTCAAACTGACCGCCGACCTCGCCCCGGCCGACACCGGGTACATCCACTACCACTACGACACCCCGCCCGCCCCGGTGGCCGCGACGCTCTCCGCGGGCGTGTGGGTGAAGGCCACCAAGGCCGGCGTCCAGCTGCGGGCGCGCGTCGTGTTCCCCAAGGAACCCGACCCGGCACGCCCGGAGGCGCCGCTCACCGCCCTCGTCGTCGGCGACAGCTACCCGCCCGAAAAGGTGCGCCAGTGGCAGAAGCTCAACCTCACCGACGTGCCCGGGCTGGTCGGCAAACTGCTGCCGGTGCTCCAGACGAAGATCGGCCGCGCGGTCAACAGCACCGGCGCGTACGTCGATCGGCTGGTGATCAACTGCTACACCGGGCCGGGCACCGCCGACATCTGGATCGACGACCTCGACATCGGCCCGATCAAGCCGCCCGACCCGCCCCCGCCCGGCGCGCCCGGGGTGCCGGTCAAGCAACCCCGCGAGCCTTCCGCCAACGGCGGGCGCGGCCGCGTCGCCGCTCAGGAGGGCGGGGAACTGTTCGTGGACGGCAAGCCGTTCTTCTTCCGCGCCGTCCGCCACACCGGCACGCCCCTTCACGTCCTGCGCCAGGCCGGGTTTGACGCGCTGTACGTGCCGGCCGACCTGCCCCCGGACGTGCTCGAAGAGGCCAACCGCGAGGGCTGGCTGCTCGTCCCCGGCGCGCCGCTGGCCCCGCCCGCCGGCACCCCCAACCCGGTCCAGGCGACCGCCGACGCGCTCGCCGCCTACTACCGCAAGTTCGCCCCCGCCGACGTGCTGTTCTGGGACCTCGGCGGCGGCCGCGTCAGCGAGCAGGCGGACTCCGTCCTCAGCACCTTCAACGCGATCCGCAAGCACGACCTCAAGCGGCCGATCGGGGCCGACGTGTGGGACGGGTTTCAGGCGTACTCCACCTACCTCGACCTCGTCGGCGCGCACCGCTGGCCGCTGTTCACCAGCCTCGACCTCGACCGCTACCGCGACTGGCTCACCCAGCGGAGCACCCTCACCAGCGGCCGGGCCGTGTTCTGGACGTGGGTGCAGAACCACCTGCCCGACTGGTACCTCGCGGGCGTACTCGGCCACAAGCCGGGCGACGCGTTCGCCGACCCCGTCGGCCCGCACCCGGAGCAGGTGCGCCTGCTCGCCTACCTCAGCGTCGCGTGCGGGTGTCGCGGGCTGGGGTTCTGGTCCGACCGGTTCCTCGCCGACAGCCACCACGGCCGCGACCGCCTCCAGGGGATGGCGATTCTGAACGCCGAACTCGAGATGATCGCCCCGGTGCTCATGGCCCCGCGGCTCAGCCGCTACCCGCAGTGGCTCGACACCAGCCACCCGAACGTGAAGGCCGCGCTGATCCGCACCCGCAAGGGGGCGATCCTGATCCCGATCTGGCTCGGCAAGGGCAGCCAGTACGTGCCGGAGCAGGCCGCGCTGCCCGCGCTGACGGTGACCGTGCCGCTGATCGAGGACGGGGCCGACCCGTGGCGGATCTCGCCCGCCGGCGTCGAGTGCCTGCGGAACAACGCCAAAAAGGTGACCGGCGGGACCGAACTGACCATCCCCGAGTTCGACCTCGTCGCCCCGATCGTGTTCACCAGCGACCAGACGCAGAACGGGCTGGTGGTGTGGTGGCAGGACTACGCCCGCCGGTACGGCAAGCTCGCCGCCAAGTGGGCCATCGACCTCGCCGCCGAGGAGCACGACAAGGTGCTCGCGGTCCACACCAAACTGGCCGAGATGGGCGTGACCGTGCCCGGCGCCGACAAACTGTTCGAGCAGTCGGTGCGGTTCCACCGCAGCGCCCAGCAGAACTTCGCCGCCGACCTGTACGACAAGGCGTTCGCCGACGCCCACCGGGCGCTGCGCCCGCTGCGGGTGGTGATGCGCGACCACTGGGAGCGGGCCACCGCCACGCTCGACGTGCCGACCGCCAGCCCGTTCGCGGTCAGCTACTTCAGCCTGCCGAAGCACTGGGCACTGTTCCAGGAGATTCAGGCGACCAAGCCCGGCCAGAGCGTGCTGCCGGGCGGTCAGTTCGAGGTCGCGGGACAAATCCCCGAGGGCGGCGTGCCGGTCGATCAAATCCCCGGCTGGACCGCGCGGTTCGGCGCGCTGACCGAGGACCGCGTCAACGTCGCGGCGGGTATCGTCCCGGCGAAGGGGCTGGACGACCCGCAACTGCCGAAGCCGGAGCGCAAGCAGCCGTCGATGTTCGCCCCGAGCCGCCCGATCGCCGCCCCGGCCGACTCGTACACGCCGCCGGCCCCGGAGTTGGGTCGCGGGGTGCTGAAACTGGAGGTGCGGAAGCGCGGCGAGGTCGGCCGCGACGGCAAGCCGGTGGAGAAGACTACTCACCCGCTCGAACGTACCTTCTTGGTGGTGGAAAGCCCACAGGTGCGCGTGCCGCCGGGATCACTGGTGCGCGTGAGCGGGTGGGTGAAAATTCCGAACGAAATTCGCTTAACCGCCGACGGAGTGTTGTTTTACGACGACATCGGCAGCGAGCCGCTCGGCGTGCGGTTGCTGGAGACGGGCGGGACGTGGAAGCAGTTTCACCTGTATCGGCGGGTGCCGGCGAGCGGGACGGTGTCGGTGACCGCCGCGCTGACGGGTGTGGGCGTGGCGTACTTCGACGACATCCGTGTCGAGCCGCTGATCCCGAACGCGCGGACCGACGCGAAGGTGCAACCGGCGGGTGGGGTGAGGCCGAAGTGAGGTGAGTTGAGATTTCGCGTCGGTGGTGCCCCTCACCCGCCGCCGCAGAGCCGGCGGCGACCTCTCCCCAGCGGGGAGAGGTGCATCCGCCGATCCGCCGAGCTATTCGGCTCGCGTACCAGATGCGGTTGTGCGGATGCACCTCTCCCCGCTGGGGAGAGGTCGGCCGAGTCCTCGAGGCCGGGTGAGGGGAAGCCACCTCCGCGCATCCTCCTCGACGTCAGCTCACTCGTCGTCGCGGAACTTGTTGTGGCACTCGGTGCAGGAGCGGTTGAGCAGCCCGAGGTTGGTCCGCAGCTTCTTCTCGTCGGCCTTTGCGCCCAGCGCCGCCTCGATCGCGATCTGCTTGCTCAGCGACACCGACTCGCTGCTGTACTTCTCCCACAGCTTCTTGTTCCCGTCGTTGGTCTTGGCCTTGTCGTTGGGGCTGTGGAACCCGTAGGCGTTGATGACCGCCGAGCGGACGCCCAGAATCTCGACCGCGGCCGGGTCGAGCTTGGCCCCGCCGGCCGCCTTGCCCAAGTCCTTGATGTCGCGGTCGATGTTCAGCCCGCCGACGCTGGCCCCGCGGGTCGGGGACATGATCGCCACCAGCATCTTGTCGTCCTTGAGCGGCTTGGGCAGGGCCGCGGCCTTGACCGCCTTGCCCGGCTTGACGGCCAGCCCCTTGGCGGCGGCCTCGGCGTCCTTGAACTTCTTGCCGTCGAGCGCCTCGGCCACCTTCAGCGCGCCGGCCTTCAGGGCGGTGTCGCCCAGCGCCTCGGCGTATACGGCGAGCAGCAGGGCCGCGCCGAGTGCCGGCTTCACCTGCCCGTCGGGCACCTTGCCGTCGGCCTCCTTCTTGACCAGCTCGCCGAGCCGGGTCTGGAGGAACTTGAGGTCGGCGTCGGCGGCCTTCTTGTACGACTCGGCCGGCAGGTCCGGGGCGGTCTCGGCGGCCGCGGCGGTCACGGCCCACGCGCCGGCGGCGAGCGCGGCGCAGCCGACGAGGGAGCGGAACAGGTGGGTCACGAGGGCATCTCCTGGGTTGAGACGGAGGCGGTGCGGGTGGGAATCGGGCCGCCCGCGTTCGGCCGGCGGCCGCGACGCAGTATTATCGCAACCGGCCGCCCCGCGGGGGAGTGTCCGCACGCGGAAATGCGGCCCGAACCCGTCACCCCCGGCCGCCGTCACTTCGGGACGGCTACGCCGACCGCGTGTTCTGGTGTAAGTTAATCGCATGACGAACGAGATTGCCCTTCCCGAGCCGCCGGCGTGGTACCGCGACCCCCTTAACATCGGCGGGGTGAAGGTGGCGTCGCGGTTCAACCTCGCGCCGCTCGCCGGGTACACCAACCTGCCGTTCCGGCTGTCGGTCCGCGAGCTCGGCGGCGTCGGGCTGTGTACCACCGACCTCGTCAACGCCCGGGCCATCATCGAAAGCATCAAAAAGACGCTCGACCTGCTCGCCCACGACGACGCGGAGCGCCCGCTGTTCGTGCAAATCTTCGGCTCGAAGCCCGACGAGATGGCCTGCGCAGCCAAATGGCTCGTGGACCGCAAGATCGCCGACGGGATTGACATCAACATGGGCTGCCCGGTGCGGAAGGTGGTCAAGACCGGCGGCGGGTCGTCGCTCCTGTGCGACACCACCGGCGCGACCGTCGAGTTGGTACGGAAGGTGGTCGAAGCGGTGCCGGTGCCGGTCAGCGTGAAGATGCGGCTCGGCTGGGACGACGATCAGATTTCGGCCCCGTACTTCGCCCGCGAGTTCGAGAAGGTCGGGGTCGCGGCGGTCACCATCCACGGCCGCACCCGCGAGCAGGGGTTCGGCGGCGGGGTCAATCACGACGGCATCCGGCGGGTGGTGGAAGCCGTCGAGCGCATCCCGGTGTTCGGCAACGGCGACGTGCGCACCGTGCAGGACGCGGCGCGAATGATCGCGGATACGGGCTGCCACGGGATCGCGATCGGCCGCGGCGCGCTGGCGAACCCGTGGATCTTCCGGCAGTTCGATCGTTGGGTGCAGACCGGCGACCCCGGGCCGCGCGCCTCCTACACCGAGCGGCTCGCGTTCATGCGGTTGCACCTGAAGCGACTGGTCGCGTGGAAGGGCACGGAGAAGGGCGGGTGCGTCCACTTCCGCAAGGTGGCGACGTGGTACACCAAGGCGCTGCGGATGCCCAAGAAGGTGCAGCAGAAGCTGACGCTGCTGAACACGCTCGCGGAGTTCGAGGAGCTGATCGCCCCGTTCGCGACGGGGGACGCCCCGGACGGGTGGACCGAGTACGACGCCCAGCAGGCGCACGTCGCGGTGCCCGCCGGGCCGATCAGCCACTGGTGAACGTAGGCGACTCGCTCCGCGAGTCGCGCCCGCGGCTACTCGATACTCCGCAACCGCTGCCGGTGTCACTCGCGGAGCGAGTGACCTACTTTCCTCAGCCCGGCAGCAAGTCCTTCACCACCTCTTGCTCCTGCAACAGTTCGTCGAGCGACTTCTTGAACTTCTCCTGCCCGAAGGCGTCGAGTTGCAGCCCCTCGACCACCTTCCAGTTGCCGTCGCCGGCCGACGTACACGGGTAGCCGAACACCAGCCCGGCCGGGACGCCGTACTCGCCCTTCGACACCACCGCGGCGCTCGTCCAGTCGCCCGCCGGGGTGCCGCGGACCAGGCTCTTGACGTGATCGATCGCCCCGTTCGCCGCCGAGAACGACGACGACACGTTCGTCGTCTTGATGATGAACGCCCCGCGCTCCTGCGTGTTCGGGACGAACGTCCCCTCCAGCCAGGCGCGGTCGGTGATGACGCTCGTTGCCGGCTGGCCGCCGATCTTGGCGTTGGTGAAGTCCGGGTACTGGGTGTTCGAGTGGTTGCCCCAAATGGTCACGTTGGTGACCTGGTCGTTGGTCACCCCGGCCTTCATCGCGAGCGCCGAGACGGCCCGGTTGTGGTCGAGCCGGGTCATCGCGTGCCACCGGTCGGCCGGCACGTCGCGGCCGTTCTTGTACGCGATCAAGCAGTTCGTGTTGCACGGGTTGCCGACGACCAGAATCCGCACGTCAGACGCGGCGTTCTTGGCGATCGCCTGACCCTGGCCGACGAAAATCGGCCCGTTCTTGCGGATGAGGTCTTTCCGCTGCTCGCCCGGGCCGCGCGGGGCCGCGCCGACCAGCAGCGCGTAGTTGCAGTCCTTGAAGGCGACGTTCACGTCGTCGGTGACGATCACGTCCTTGAGCGTGCTGAACCCGCAGTCCTGGAGTTCGTACATCGCGCCTTCGAGGAACTTCATCGCCGCCGGCAGTTCGAGCAACTGCAGGACGACCTTCGTCTCCGGGCCGAACACCTCGCCGGACGCGAGCCGGACGATCAGGCTGCTGGACACGCGACCGGCCGCCCCGGTCACCGCCACGCGCACCACCTTGGACATGAGCACTCCGGCGGCCGGGCCGCGGGTCGGGAGGGATGAATGTGGTGTTGGTGTACGACGCGCGGGGACGCGAGCAAGGGCGGGAACGGCCGCGGGCCGCCGGAGGTACCGGCGGCCCGCGGGTGCATCGACCGTCGGCCGACTTACTGCACGTCTTGGGGCAGGATTTCGCCGCCAGACCGGCTGTGGATGGCGGCGATCATCGCCAGGGTGACGCTGTCGCGGAGGAACCGCACGCTGCCGTCGCCCATCACCGCGTGCGCGCCGCCGGTGTGGAACCCGTAGATCTCGTTGTCGCTGGAGCCGTTGACCGCGGCCGGCCCGGACCCCTGGGTGCCGGCGTTCGGGTCGGCCCCGTTCATCCCGAACCAACTGTCCTGGTCGCCCCACCCGCCGGCCGCCCCGTTGCCGTCGCGGTCGGCCCCGCGCTTGGTGAACCCGGCCCCGTACCGGAACGGCCGGCCGGCGTCCTCCACCATCAGCAGGGTGTTGCTGGTGCCGTCGGTCACCGCGGTCACCCTGGTCTGCTTGTTGTACTCCAGGATGCCCGGCACCCCGGTCGGGATGGCCTGCGAGCCGATGCTGGCCGTCACCCAGGTGCCGCCGGCCGTGTTGATGGTCGCGTAGTCGGTCCGACCCATGCGGATCTGCGTCACCCCGCTCGGCAGGGTGCTGTACTTGCCCGACGGGGTGTTGTAAACGATGGTCGGGTCGAGCGGCGCCGCCGGGCACATGAACGTCTTGACCGGGGTGGTGAACGCGTTGAAGTTGACGGCCGCGTACCCGTTCTGCTTCATGTCGATCTGGGCGGCCAGCGCGTTCTGCTCGATGTACGGCAGGATGAAGGTGAGGCAGAAGTGGTTGGGCGCGGTCGTGAAACTGGTGTCGGTGGTCATCGGCGGGAACATGCCGTAGGCGCTCTCGTAGTTGTGCATCGCCAGCCCGATCTGCTTCATGTTGTTGGAGCACGACATCCGGGCGGCGGCCGCGCGCACCTTCTGGACGGCCGGCAGCAGCAGGCCGATGAGAATGGCGATGATGGCGATCACCACGAGCAGTTCGATGAGGGTGAACGCACGGGCCGACGAGCGGGGGCGGTACATAAAGACCTCCGGGGTTCGGGGCGGATGAAACGGACGCTTCCGTCCGGGGACGGTTCGGGTGTTACTTCAGCGGCTTATCGGCCCCGGATTTGGGGGCCGGGACGGAGCCGGGCGGCGGGGCGTTCAGCTTGACCTCGCCGAGGTCGTTGTCCTTGGCCTCGACCTTGACCTTCAGGGCCGACTTGGCCGGCTGGGCGTAGGTGCCGGCCAGCAGGTCGGGCCGCTCGCCGTTGCCGTCCGGGGCCTTGCTCATGTCCGGCCACACCACAGTCAGCACGTAGTCGCCGGGCAGCGCGCCCTCGCCGCTGGTGCCGTTGGCCACGCTGAACGTGCCGTCGGCCGCGCACTTGCCGTAGGGCACTTGCTCGTTGGGGTTCTCCCGCCCCTGGCGGTGCAGGAACACGATCGCGTCGGCCGCCGGCTTGTCGCCGACCCGGACGGTGCCGCGCACCTTGTACAGCTTCGGCCCGGAGTCGCACCCGGTGGCAGCCACCGTCGCCGAAACGATCGCCGCCAGCATCACGCTTCGCATGTCGCACCCCGCGGTGTCTGTCCGGGCGCAGCAAGGTCGCGTGTGTGCTACACACGTGTGCGTTGTGTCCTTGCTCAGTGCCGGTGATGTGATGGTAAGAACCGGGTCCCACTGTGATGGGGAAGATCGGATGAAGATTCCGGGCCGGCCGAGGCGGGCGGGGGTGGCTCTGGAATCGGCCTGCGCGACTCGTACTCTAATCGGCGAACGCGCAACCCGGTCGCGCCGGGGCCACCGCACGGAGTTACGAAGATGCCTGTGAAGGTCGGGATCAACGGGTTCGGCCGCATCGGCCGGCAGGTGTTCCGCGCCGCGGTCGAGCAGGGGGCGCTGGGCAAGGACATCGAAGTCGTCGCCGTCAACGACCCGATGCTCCCGGCCGACAACCTCGCCTACCTGCTCAAGTACGACTCCACCCAGGGCCGGTTCAAGGCCGACGTCAGCCACGGCACCGACTCCATCACCGTCAACGGCCACACGGTCAAGACGCTGGCCCTGAAAGCCACACCCGACCAACTGCCGTGGAAGGAGCACGGGGTCGAGTACGTGCTGGAGAGCACCGGGCTGTGGACTGAGGCCGAGAAGGCCAAGGGCCACCTCTCGGCGGGCGCCAAGAAGGTCATCATTTCGGCCCCGGCGAAGGAAGAAGACATCACGCTGGTGATGGGCGTGAACCACGACAAGTACGACCCGGCGAAGCACAACATCATCTCGAACGCGAGCTGCACCACCAACTGCCTCGCCCCGCTCGTCCACGTCCTCCTCAAGGAGGGCTTCGGGATCGAGGAAGGGCTGATGACGACCATCCACGCCTACACCGCGACGCAGAAGACGGTGGACGGGCAGGGCGGCAAGAAGGACTGGAAGGGCGGCCGCGCCGCGGCCATCAACATCATCCCGAGCAGCACCGGGGCGGCGAAGGCCGTCGGGCTGGTGTGCCCGGAGGTGAAGGGCAAGCTGACCGGCATGGCGTTCCGCGTCCCCACGCCGACCGTGTCGTGCGTCGACCTGACCGTCAAGACGACGAAGGCGACCAGCTACAAGGAGATCGCCGCCGCGATGAAGGCGGCGAGCGAGACGTACCTCAAGGGCGTGCTCGTGTACACCGAGGACGACGTCGTCTCGACCGACTTCATCCACGACCCGGCGTCGAGCATCTTCGACGCCGGTAGCGGGATCGAGCTGAACAGCAAGTTCTTCAAGCTCGTCTCGTGGTACGACAACGAGTGGGGCTACAGCAACCGCTGCGTCGATCTGATGAAGTTCATGGCCAGCAAGGGCTAAACTGATCTCACGCAAAGCCGCAAAGACGCCAAGAACCCCGCAAGTCGTTCTTTCTTTCTTGGCGGCTTTGCGGCTTTGCGTGAGTCTCTTGAAGGGCTTTTCGATGCCGAAGAAGACGCTTTCCGACCTGCCCGACCTCAAAGGCAAGAGGGTGCTGGTCCGGGTGGACTTCAACGTCCCGCTCGACAAGAAGACCGGGGCCGTGAAGAACGACCGCCGCATCCGGGCGGCGCTGCCCACCGTCAAGCACCTGCTCGACGCCGGGGCCGCGGTCATCTGCATGAGCCACCTCGGCCGGCCCGAGAAGGCCACCCCGGACGAGCGCAAGAACCTCACGATGGACAAGGTGGCGGCGTCGTTCGGCGCTCTGTTGGGCGTGCCGGTCAAGAAGGCGGCCGACGAGGTCGTCGGCCCCGCGGCGAGCGCCGCGGCCGGCGCGCTGAAGCCGGGCGAGGTGCTCTTGCTCGAAAACCTGCGGTTCGACCCGCGGGAGCAGAAGAACGACAGCGAGTTTGCGTCCGCAATCGCCGCGCTCGGCGACGCTTACGTCAACGACGCGTTCGGCACCTGCCACAACGACAAGGACGCCAGCATGGTGGCCGTCCCGGCGGCGCTGAAGGCCGCCGGCAAGCCGCGAGCGGTCGGGTTGCTCGTCGCCCGCGAACTCGAGGTCATCGAAGGGCTGATGGGCTCGCCCAAGAAGCCGGTTCTCGGGATCATGGGCGGGGCGAAGGTGTCCGACAAGATGGCGTTCATCAACGCCCTGCTCGGCAAGGTCGATCAACTGCTGATCGGCGGGAAGATGACCTACACCTTCCTGAAAGCCCGCGGCGTCGACGTCGGCGGGACGCGGGTGGCCGACGAGGAAATCGCTGCCGCCCAACCGCTGCTCGCGCACGTCGGCACGAAGATCACGCTGCCGGTCGATTACGTCGCGGCCAAGTCGGACGACCTGTTGCAGACGCAGGTGTGCGAGGGGCCGATCCCGGCCGGGTACGAGGGCGTGGACATCGGCCCGAAGACCATCGAGTTGTACAAGCTGAAGATCGCCGAGGCCGCCACCGCGATTTGGAACGGCCCGGTGGGGTGGTTCGAGCAGGCCGCGTTCGCCCGCGGCACGCAGTACCTCGCGGAGGCGATGTCTGCGAGCGCCGGGGTCACGGTCGTGGGCGGCGGCGAGACGGCCGAGGCGGTCGAGCAGTTCGGGTACGCCGACAAGATGACCCACGTCTCGACCGGCGGCGGCGCGTTCCTCGCCTACGTCGAGGGCAAGAAGTTCAAGAGCCTGGAACAGATCGACGACGCGTAGACTTCAGCGGGGATGTCGGGTATATCGGGGATCGGGGATGCCGGGCGAAAGACCCGGTTGCCGAACCGACGCCGACCTCGTTTGACCGATAAACCCGGTACACCCGACACCCCCCCGATACACCCGACACGATGAATCCTATGGCAACCGAGCGGCCGAAGCGGGGCGTACCGGAAGGGCTGTGGATCCGGTGTACCAACTGCAAGGCGACGGTGTACAAGAAGGAGGTCGAGGTCCGGCACCACGTGTGCCCGGAGTGCGACCACCACTTCACCATGCCGGCCCGCGCCCGCATCGCGCAGTTGCTCGACGAGAACACGTTCGAGGAGTGGGACACGGACGTCAAGCCGTGTGACCCGCTGGAGTTCGTGGACCGCATCCCCTACCACCAGAGGCTCGCGGAGGAGCAGGCCAAGACCGGGATGCTCGACGCGGCCGTGACCGGTCGCGGGTACATCCGCGGGCGGCCGGTGGCGCTGGGCATCACCGACTTCTCGTTCATGGCCGGCAGCATGGGCAGTGTGGTCGGCGAGAAACTGACCCGGGCCATCGAGCGGGCGACCGCCGAGACCCCGAAACTGCCGGTCATCTTCGTGAGCGGGTCCGGCGGCGGGGCGCGCATGCAGGAGGGCATTCTGTCGCTCATGCAGATGGCGAAAATCTCCGCCGCGCTGGCCCGGTACGACGCGGCCGGCGGGCTTTACGTCTGCATCCTGACCAACCCGACGATGGGCGGCGTCGCGGCGTCCTGGGCGCTCCAGGGGGACATCACGATTGCGGAGCCGAAGGCGATGATCGGGTTCGCCGGCCGCCGCGTCATCAGCAACACGGTGCGGGTGGAACTGCCGGACAACTTCCAGACGAGCGAGTTCCTGCTGAAGCACGGGTTCGTGGACCGCGTCGTCCACCGCAAGGACCTCCGCACCGAGGTGGCCCGGATCGTGGACTACTGCCAGATCAAGTAAGATCAGTGCTGAGTGCTGAGTGCTGAGTGCTGAGACGAGGCGAGCGGTCGGGGCCGGAATCGGATTCGCCTCGTGTCTGTACTCAGCACTCAGCACTCAGCACTCAGCACTGAGGAAATGCCGTGGGCCTGTTCGACTTCCTGTTCGGCAAGGGCAAGGGCGGCGCGGGCAGTCCCAGGAAGGGGCTGAAGAAGATCGTTCTGGAGAAGCGGTTCGACCTGTCCGCCGGCCGCGTCGGGCAGGGCAGCATGTCGAAGGTGTTCCGCGCCTACGACCGCGAACTCGGCCGTCACGTCTGCCTCAAACTGCTCGACAAGGAAAAGACCAAGAAGTTCGAGGAGCGGTTCGTCGGCCTCAAGAAGCCGCCCGAGGGCGAGATCTGCATGATCCTGAAGCACGAGAACATCGTGCGCACCTTCGAGCACGGCATCACCACGCAGGGCGAGCCGTATCTGGTCATGGAGTGGGTGGACGGCGTCGGGCTGAACTATCTGGTCGAGACCCGCGCCCCGCAGATCAAGGGCAACCGCATCAACTTCATGTGCCAGTTGTGCGACGCGCTGCAGTACATGCACGACGCCAAGTGGCTGCACCGCGACCTGTGCCCGCGGAACGTGATGGTCGATAAGGACAGCGTGCTCAAGCTGATCGACTTCGGGCTGACGATCCCGTACACCCCGGCGTTCTGCGTGGGCGGCAACCGCACCGGCACGCCGGACATCCTGGCCCCGGAGATCATCAAGCGGAAGAACACCGACCACCGGGTGGACATCTTCGCGCTCGGGGTGACCGGGTACGAGGTGTTCACCAGCCAGTTGCCGTGGGAGCGGTCGGTGTCGAGCGAGGAGACGTTCCGCCGCCGGCTGAACTCCGCCCCGCGCGTCCCGAAGGACTTGAACCCGGACCTCGACGAGAAACTGAGCGACCTGCTGCTCAAGGCCATTTCCCGCGACCCGGCCGACCGCTTCCCGACCGCGACCGCATTCAAAGAGGCGCTCCAAAAGCTCAAGCGCCAGGACTACTGAGCCGCTGGGCTTCAGTCGCGGCGCGGCGTGTACGGTTGTTGTGGATTGGTCGGGCGGCCGTCGCGCAGGCGCGGGCCGAAGTGTGCGAGCAACCGCTCCCACTCCGCGGTCGTCAGCCGGTCGTGGTGTTGCGTCTCTTCAATGTCGGTCCACTTGCTGTCCTCTTCGTAATACGTCCAGACGGTGTCGAGCCTCAGGCCTTCGAGCCGGCCGAGGTGCGGGCAAGCGATAAGCCGGTTGACGAGCCGAGCCGGATAGTCGCGCCAGTTGTCATAACTCAGGGTCAGCGCCCGTAGCCGCCCGAGGGCGGGGCAGTCGAGCAGCGCGTCCGCGTTCCGCTCCACGACCAGCGAGCGGATCGGGGTGGTCCGGAGTAGGGCGTCGAGCGCCGGGGCCAGCGCCAGCCCGTCACCCGAGGCGGCCGTGACGAACCCGCGGCTGTAGCAGCCGATGTCGGTGAAGAGGTGGCCGCACCCGCGCGGGGCGGCGCGGGCGAACGCCGCCAGCGCCTCATCCCGCAATCCTTTGAAGTCGAACCCGCTGTCGAGCAGTTCGTTGGTGGAGCCGAATAGCCCCAGCCCGCTCGGCCCGAGGATCTTCCAGCGGATGAACCGCGCGCGGACGACGTCGCCGTGTTCCTCCAGCCAGTCGGCGTAGACGAGCCGCGGGGCGTCGTCCGCCGGGGCGTCGGCAATGGCGGCGACGAGCGCCTCTTCTTCCGGGTGCATCGCCAACCCCTCGACGGCTCACAAGCCGATGGCGTGCAGGTACGCGGCCACGCCACCACTGAGTATTGCGGCCACGATCAGCAGCCAGGTGAACGGCATGAATCCGAGCGTCTCGTCCAACCCGCGCAGCCCGGTCATCAGGTGCGTGATGTCGCTTCCCTGTGTGGTCGCCACCCGGCCGAACGCGCGGCCGGCCCCGATCAGCCCGACGGCGAAAAACAGCAACACCAGCGGCGCCCACACCTGGATGAACCGGAACCGCTCGTACATCGCGTGCCCGCCGATCAGCCAGCGGGCCAGCAACCCGCCGTGGAACACCGCGAGCAGAACCACCACCGACCACCCGCAGGCACGCAGGTTGGCCGAGAGCGACTCGAACACCTCGTTCTCGGCCTCGGTGAACTCGTACTGCGGGCGCGGGGTCGGCTCGCCCGGTGCGGGCGGCACGGTCGGCGCGTCGGGCTGCGGAACTTCGTCGGCCACGTCTGATCCCTCCGTCCGGACGCGAATGCGGCACACCAGCGTATTCGCCGGCCCGACAGAAGATTTAGTACCCGCGGCATTTCTATCAACAGTCAGAATGTGACGCAAGCGGCCAGTTAACACGCGGACGGGCCGAGCGTGGAGAGATGCTTTCGAACCCAGTACGCCCGGTGGGACTTGAACCCACACGCTTTCGCTCAGAAAGCGGGATGCGATGCCGTACTAACGCATTCGTCGGCAAGGCTTTGCGACGACAAGAGCGTGGCTGTGACTTGTTATCTATTGGTGCGAATTCTGCCGATTGGCATGCCTTCGGACAGTGACTTCGACACGGTCAGAGTTCGTCGGAGTACCCCCGGCGCGACTTGAACGCGCAACCGCGTGCTTAGAAGGCACGTGCTCTATCCAGTTGAGCTACGGGGGCAGGCAAAACTGATCTTACCGGATGACACCGGCCGCATCCACAGGGTTCGAGCCCGCGCCCACAAGCCGCCGACTGATAGGCGGTCGGCGTTGCCGCCACAGCGGTGGCGAGTTCTCGGCTCAGCATATCCAGTTCGGCCCGCAGTTCCTGGCAGACCGCGTCCAGGTCGTCGTTTTCTACGCCCTCCGCCGCGGCGGTATCCCTCGCCTTCTTTTCTGCCTTCTATGTGTCCTGGTGCCGTCGGCCGCGTGCGCGATCTGCGGGAGCCGAAGGACGACCGCTTCAACCTGTGTGATCTTCATGCGGGTGCCCGTCACCTGTCGAGCTTGAAGTCGTACCGGCCAGGCGCGGGAGCCGCGACCACCTCGACCGACAGCGGGGTGGTGGCCGGGTCGGAATACTTCTTGTGGGTGAAGTACCGGTTCGGCTTGCCCGGCTGCGGGTCGTCGACCGCGTACACCACCACCTTGTACCACCCCGGCGGGGCGCCCTTCCGCCCGCCGGGCACGAACAGCTCGAACGTGCCGTCGGCGGCGATCAGCCCGGCCGGTTGGTGGGCCGTCGTGTTGCCCTTCGCCGCGTCCGGGTAGAAGGTCACGTTGCCGCCCGGCACCGGCCCGCCGCTCGTGGTCAGCGTGCCGCCCACCGGGGCCAACTTCTCTTCCGCCCCGCCGCACCCGGTGAGGCCGAGCGCGAGCAGTGTCAAGGCGCATGAGCCGATGGCGCGCATGGGCGCACTCCGCGAGGGTGAGGGGCGGTCACGGGGCGTCGGTGATGACCTCGCCGCCGGCGTAGCTGGCCAGCGCGCGGTAGGTGGCCAGCGGGATCGAGTCGCGGACGAACCGCACCGCCCCGTCGGCGTACACGAACTGCACCCCGCCGCTGTGCCGGCTCTTGAACCCGTGGTAGCTGCCCCAGTGCCCCTGGTCGTTGCTGGTCACATCGACCGGCGCCCCGTTCAATCGCTTCAGGGTGTTCGGCGGCATCGCGCAGGTGAGTGTGGCCTCGACCGCGTGCGCCCACGCGAACCCGTTGCCCGGCTGCGAGCCGTTGGCGTACTCCGGCGTCCAGATGTCCTCGCCCACCAGGAACGTGTTGCTGGTCCCGTCGGTGATGCCGACCAGCGCCACCGGCCGCTTCCACATGTCCAGCGAGAACAGCCCGTTGGCCCCCCAGAACCCGTCGCCGGCGTTGAGGAACGCCGGGCTGCCGTTGGCGTAGTCGCCGTAGTTGAAGTTGCCCCCCAGTACCCCCTTGTAACTGGTCAACCCGACCTGATAGTTCGTCCCGCCGGCGTACCGCGACCGCTGGTTGAAGGTGCGGAGCGTGCTCATCTGGTCGCTCGGGCACAGGAACGTCTTGACCGCCTCGCCGCGGGCGGCCGACGCCGCCAGGCTGGCGGTCGGGATGTTCCCGGTGCGGGACAGGTTGTCCTGCTCGACGAACGGCAGGAGGAACGCCAGGAAGCTCCACGACTGCGAGGTGTAACTGAACCCGCCGAACGCGCCCGGGTCGCTGTAATCCCCGTACTGGCTGACCGGCAGCCGGCCGTACTGGTCGTGGTAGTTGTGGACCGCCAACCCGATCTGCTTGAGGTTGTTCGAGCACGACATCCGTGCGGCGGCCTCGCGCACCTTCTGCACCGCCGGCAGCAGCAAGCCGATGAGGACGGCGATGATCGCGATCACCACCAGCAACTCGATCAGCGTGAACCCGCGCCGGCCGACCTGGGGCGCGGAACGCGGAAGCGAACCGGACCCTACCGAAGACGACTGAGCCATGACGGTCCCTCACCGGCCGCGACGGGTACGAGGGCGAGACGAACACCGACCGAACCCGGGGAGAACTGATGAACCGGTCGGTCGCGGGGCAGCCGGCCGGACGGCCGCCCGGAATCCGAGTGGATTGTTGACAATCTACATCGTCAACGATAGACTCGTCAACAGCAAACGGACGGAAATCATGAGGGCTGTAACGATGTCCCGAGGTCGAGCGGTGCTGAGTACCCGCGAGCAGATCACCGACCGACTGCGGGAGGATGTGTTCAGCGGTCGTCTGCCGGCCGGCGAGCGGGTGTCGGAGGCGACGCTGGCCGAGCGGTTCGGGGTGAGCCGCGGCCCGGTCCGCGAGGCGCTGTCGCTCTTGACCAGCGAGGGGCTGTTCGTCGCCAAGCCGAACTGCGGGGTGACGGTCGCCCCGCCGGCCCCGGAGGCGATCCGCGAACTCGTCCTGCCGATCCGCCGGACGATCGAGGTGTACGCGCTCAAGCAGATCTTCGACGCCCTCACCGCCGCCGACTTCCGATACTGGGACGACATACTCTTCCAGATGGAGCGGGCGTGCCGGCTGAAGGAGTGGCCGCAACTTCCGCAACTCGACGTGGCGTTCCACCGGTACCTGCTGGAGCGGGCCGACAGCCCCGACCTCTTGGCCATCTGGCAGACCATCGTCAGCCGGATGCGGGCGCACTTCTGGGACACCGTCCGCGCGCACAACGAGCGGGACGACCTGATGCGGCTGCACGCCCACCACGCGGAACTCGTCGCCGCGTTCCGCGCCGGGCCGAGGGCGGCGGCCGTGAAGGCGCTGGAGCGGCACATCGATGAGAACTGAGCCCCGGGCCGCCGGCCCGCACGCCCCGCAGGCGGTGTGCGCCGCCGTGAACCGCGACCGCCTGCTCGACACCGCCGTGCGGCTCGTGGCGAAGCCCAGTCCGACCGGCTCGGCGCGCGCCGCGGCCGTCCGCGTGCTCGACCTGAAGACCGGGACCATCGACCGCGTGAAGGGACTGCCCGGCGGGCGCAGCGTCGCGGTGGACTCGAAGGGCAACGTCTACGTGGGCGGCGGGACGACCCTCCGCGTGATGCGGCCCGACGGCACGGTCGAGGTCCTGGACGACTCGAAGAAGGCCGTCGCGGACGAAGTGAAGCTCGGCGACAACCCCAAGCACCTCGGGTTCGACGCCGACGAGAACGTGCTGATCGCGGACGACTTCGGCCACCAGATCAAGAAGTTCGTGGTCGCCGATCGCAAGCTCGTGGTGGTCGCCGGTTCCGGCAAGAAGGGCAAGGCCGGGCTGGACGGCCCGCCGCTCGCCGCGGAACTCGACGGCCCGCACGCGGTGTACTTCCACCCGGCGACGAAGGCCATTTACATCGGCGACAGCCGCAACAAGCGCGTGCTGAAGATCGAACCTTGACCGTTCCCGCCTTCCCACCCCACCCAGGAGCACCTCCCATGCTTCCTCGCGTCCGCCCGGCCGCCGCCCTTGCGGCGCTCGCCGTGTTCGTCACCGCCGCGCCGGCCCAAGTGCCGGTCGCGGTCGGAAAAGGCTCCTACGCCGCGTCCCCGCCGCCGGGGTTGCACAACGACACCCAGCGCAAGGTCGATCTCGTCGCCGAGGTCGAGGCGCGGAAGGTTTATCGCGTAAAAGACGACGACCGCCCCGTTCCGTCGAACAAGTGGTACCAGAACGTCCTGTTCCAGCAGTACGGCACCGGGCTGTGGGCGATGCCGCACAAGGTGGACGCCACGAAGGAGGGGTTCGAGGTCTACTACCCCACGACCTTCTCCGGGGACGGCACCCGGTCGCTGGCCGAGTTCCCTCTGGTGATCGGCGGCAAAGACTTCAAGCCGACCGACTCGCGGGCCAAGCACTGGGCCGACTGGATGGTGTCGTTCCGCCTGCCGGAAAGCGAGACGCGGTTCGTGGACGTGACGCTCGGCGAGGGGATGCCGTTCGTGTGGGCCGAGTTCACCGGCGTGACGCCGACGATCGCGTTCGGCGGCCAAGGCGGCAAGGGGAGCCGCGGCAAGAAACCGGCCACCTTCTTCGACAGCGCCGGCAAGGAGGCGAAGCTCCCGGTCACCGGTGACACGCTCGGCATCACCTACGAGGGCCGGCCGTACGCGGTGTTCGCCCCGGACGGCACCAAGTTCGATGCCGACGGGGCCGGAATCGCGGTCACGTTCGCCGGCAAGTCGGCGTTCCTGGTCGTCTGCCCGCTGCCGGCCGCGAAGGATATCGGGCTGTTCCACGCGCACGCCTTCGCCGTCCCGCGGGATACGACGCTGACCTGGAAGTACGACCGCGCCGCCGGCACGCTGGCGACCACCTGGACGGTCACGACCGAACCGCTGAAGGGGTCCGACCGCCGCGTGCTCCAGGGCTGGCTGCCGCACCACTGGCGGGACGGGGCCGCCGACTTCCAGCACCTCGACGCGTCCTACCGCACCATCCGCGGCACGCTCAAGCTCGCTGCCGGGGAGACGTTCACCCGCACCTACCCGTTCCACGGCGTGCTGCCGACGCTGCCGGTGCCGGGCCGGCAGTCGGGCTACGACCCCGCGCGCATGAAGGCCTACCTTGCCGATTACTTCGCGGACCGCAAGGGCGGACTCGGCGGCGACACCTACGGCGGCGGCAAGGATCTCCAGCGGTTCGCCCAGGCGGCGCTGATGGCGAAGTTAACCGGCGACACGTCGTTCGATGCCATCGTCGGCAAGCTTCGCACGGAGATGGAGAACTGGCTGACCTACACGCCCGGCGAGAAAAACAAGTTCTTCGCCTACTACCCGCAGCGCAAGGGGCTGGTCGGGTTCAGCCCGTCATACGGATCGCAGCACTTCACCGACCACCACTTCCACCTCGGGTACTTCACGTTCTCCGCGGGCGTCCTGAGCCAGTTGCAGCCCGACTTCGCGGCCGGGTACGGCGACATGGCGCGGCTGATCGCCAAGGAGTACGCCAACTACGATCGCGCCGACAGGCGGTTCCCGTTCCTCCGCACGTTCGACATCTGGCGGGGCCACTCGTTCGCCGACGGCAACGGGTTCTCAGAGGGAAACAACCAGGAGTCCACCGGCGAGGCGGTGAACTCGTGGGTCGGCATGATCCTGCTCGGCGAGGCGCTCGGGGACGCCGACCTGACCGCCGCCGGGGTGATGGGCTACACGTTCGAGACGCGGGCCAACGTCGAGTACTGGTTCGACCCGCACGGCGACGTGCTTCCGCCGAACTACCAGCACAAGGCGTGCGGCATGATCTGGTGCAACAGCATCGTGTGGGGCACGTGGTTCACCGCCAGCCCGAGCTGGATCTACGGCATCCAGTGGCTGCCGGCCGGGCCGTGGATGGCCTACTACGACCGCGACCCGAAGCTGATCAAGCGGGTGTACGCCGACCTCGTCCGCGAGCTCGACGCCTTCGAGACGAGGGAATCGGCGAAGAAGCCCGGCGCGGTGAAGAAGGGCACCGACATCAAGGCCCAGGGCGGCGAACTCGGGGCGTACCATCTGGGGTTCAACATGCACGCCGACCCGGCGTGGGTGTGCGACCAGCTCGACGCGCTCTGGAAGGAGCCGGGCGACAAGGTCGCCCACAACGAGTGGATGGCCCAAATCTACTACCAGGCGCACGCGCTCAAGGAACTGGGCCGGGTAGATTGGACGGTGCGTGCCGACAGCCCGACCGCGACGGCGTACACCAACCCCGACACGAAGGCCCGCACGTTCGTCGCCTGGAACCCGACGGACGCGGCGCGAACGGTCACCTTCTTCGCCGATGGCAAGCGCCTCGGCACGCTCGACGTCCCGGCCCGCCAGACGGCCGGTTCGGCCGCCCTCAAGCCCTGAACGGAGTCCCCATGCACCGCTTCCGCCCGGCGTCCGCCGCGCTGCTTCTCCTCGCCGCGGCGTCCGCCGCGGCCGACGAGCCGAAGCCCGAGTGGACGATGTCGCCGCCGCTGTTCCGGCTGGCGAAGAACAACTCCGACGACCCGGCGATCCTGCTCGACCCGTGCGCGGTCAAGCACGACGGCAAGTGGCACCTGTTCGCCGGCGGCCCGGCCGGCGTCATGTACTACCCGTTCGACGACACCACGCCCGACGGCCCGGTCGTCCGCGGGCGCAAGACATCTGCGGTCGGGCTGGCGGTGCCGCAGGTGTACTACCACCGCGCCAGCAAGAAGTGGCACATGGTCGGGCAGCAGTCGTACAAGGACGGCGAGGGCAAGACGCGGGTCGCCCCGGTGCTGTCCGTCGCCGACAAGGTGGACGACCCGGACGGCTGGTCGAAACCGGCCCGCATGGAGATCGCGCAGCCGCTCGACGAGAAGGAGAAGCTGATCGGGTGGATGGACTTCTACGTCATCTTCGACGGCGACAAGGCGCACCTGTTCGCCACCTCCGGCGGGCGGCTGTGGCGGTCGGAGACGAAGGCCACCGACTTCCCGCAGGGCTGGTCGAAGCCGGTCGTCGCGCTGAAGGGCAACATCGTCTACGCCAGCCACACCTACCGCCAGGAAACGGCCAAAGGGCCGCGCTTCATCACGACGATCACGTCGAGCGGCCCGGACCCGGCCACGAAGATGGGCCGGCAGTTCCAGGCGAGCTACGTCGCGGACAAACTGGACGGGGAGTGGAAGCCCGAGGCGGTGAAGCCGGACGCGCCGTTCGTCGGGTTCGGCAACGCCGCGATCGCCGACCCGCGCTGGAGCCGGCACATCGTCCACGGCGAGCCGCTGCGCGAGGGCAGCGACGAGCGGATGGTCCTCGAAGCCGAGCCGGCGCGATTCGTGTTCCACGCCAGGGCGAAGCTCAAGGACGCCGAGGGCGCGACCGCGATCGATTGCGTCGGCTTACTGGACCGGTCGAAGAAGTAGGCACCGGTCGGGAGCCGGCCGTCGCCCGGGGTCGGTTGGCGGTGCGATGACGGACGAACGGCAGCCGCGGTCGCGGCATCGGATTCGCCCCCGCAGGATGGCTACCGCCGGCGTAACGCCGAAGCTGACGGCCCGCGCCCCGAAACGGAGTGACCATGCCGCTGACCGGAGAGATCGCCCGCATCGACGACGAACTACGCCGCGCGTACGACGGCGACTGCTGGCACGGGCCGCCACTGCGGGCGGTGCTGAACGGCGTGACCGCGGCGCGAGCGGCCGCCGAGCACCCGAAAACCGTCCACTCGATCTGGGCGCTGGTCAACCACCTCGCCGTTTGGGCGGAGGTGGTCGCGAACCGGATCACCGCGTGGCGGCCGGTTGCGGAGTCCGACGCCTCCGCCGGCGGGTGATCCGCCGCTGCCGGTGGCTCGCCGACGACCAGACTACCGTCCAGCGGGCCACCGGTTTCCGCTGGGCCATTAACCCCGAATCATAATGATCCAACGCAATCTGGTAGCAGGCTTCTCCTTTCGCCACTCTTGAATCTCACACTCCCATCCACGCAGATCCCTTTCGGGACGCCGCCAGCGCGCTGGTCGGTCTTTGCCGACGGTCGGGCGCGTACGTCCCGCGTTCCGTGGCCCGCCCGAAGTCGTTGGCACGCCCCGCGCCTTTTGCGGTCATTTTCGCGTGATTTAATCGGAACGGGCGTTACACTGGCCGTGTCCCGTCGCCCGACTTCGAACAACCCCGACCGCTCTCGACTTCGCCCGCGCAGGCACCCGCACAACGGGTGGAGGTGTCTCGTGTACCCTCCGGGATCAGGCGCGGCCGGCGGCCGCGCGGACTCGACCCCGATCGGAGCGAGTGCGGCCGAGCGGCCGCCCGGGCCGCTTCCGATGTCGCACGCCGAGCCCGGCGAAAGCTCTTACTGGTTGGTCGTCGATGCGGCCTCCGGAGGTCTGTGGCCCGGGCCGCCGCGCGACGAATTCCCGCCGGTCGGGGCCCGCCTGCTCCACTTCGAACTGGTCGAGGAGTTGGGCCGCGGAGCCTCCGCGCGCGTGTACCTGGCGAAGCAGGAGTCGCTCGCCAACCGGCTCGTGGTGTTGAAGGTCACGACCGCCCGGACCGAGGAGCCGCAGACGCTGGCCCGGCTCCGGCACACGGGCATCACGCCGGTGTACTCGGTCCACGACGCGGACCCGTTTCAGGTCATTTGCATGCCCCACCTGGGGCGGACGACACTCGCCCGCGCGCTGGACGCGCTGCCGGAGAGCCCGCCGGCACACGCCCGCGCGCTGCTCGCGCACGCCCCGGTCGGCGAGCACGCCCTCGACCGCCTGGGGTACTCGGACGGGTGCCTGTGGGTGATCGGGGAACTCGCCGCGGGGCTCGAACACGCCCACGCCCGCGGCGTCCTGCACCGCGACGTCAAGCCGGCGAACGTGCTGCTCACCGACGACGGCACGCCCATGCTCCTCGACTTCAACCTCGCGTCCACGGCCGGCGGCCCCGACCTCGTCGGCGGCACCCTGGCGTACATGGCCCCTGAGCACCTGCGGGCGTTCCTCGGCGAGCCGGCGGTCGTGGACGAGCGGAGCGACCTGTTCTCGTTGGGCGTCGTGCTCCACCAAATGCTTACCCTCGAACTGCCGTACCAGGCGTTCGACCACCCGGACCGTCGCGAGGCGGCCCGGCGACAGCTCGCGTCCCGCCTCGCCCCGCCGGAGCCCGTCCGGACCCTGAACCCGGCCGTCTCCTCGGCGGTCGCGGCGATCCTCGCCAAGCTGCTGTCCCCAGACCCCGAATGGCGATACCGCTCCGCCCGCGAGTTGCGGGAGGACGTCGCCCGGCACCTCGCGGACCGCCCGCTGCGGCACGCGTCGAGCGCGTCGGTGCGCGAGCGGGTCGCGAAGTGGCGGCGGCGGAACCGGCGGCTCGCCCCGGTGTTGGGTGTGGCGGTCGCGGCCCTCGTCCTGCTCATCCTGCCGGCCACAGTGATCGCAGTACGGCAGTCGCAGCTCGCGGCCCGCGCGAAAGAGGTTCGGCGCGCGGAGGCGACCGTCGCGGCCGAGGAGGCGGTCGCCCGGCTGCGCATTGCGGCCGTGGAGATCGGCTTCCGGGCCGACCCGGCCGCGCCCGCGCGCGGGCTGCGGACCGCGCGGGCCGTCGTCGCCGAGTACGGCGCGGCCGACGCCCCCGGGTGGGAGGAGCGGCCGGCGGTCGCGGAGCTGGACCCGGCCCGACGAGTCGCCCTGCGGGCCGCGCTCGCGGAGGCGCTGGTGCTGATGGCCCGCGCCGAGGGCGCGGCCGGCGGCTACTCGCCCGGGGCCGTCGCGGACGGCCTCCGGTGGAACGAAGCCGCCGCCCGCCTGTTCCCGCCCGGCGAGCGGCCGGCCGTACTCGACCGCCTCCGGGGCGAACTCGAGGCCCGCCGGGACGGCCGGCCGGTGCCGCCGCTCGCTTCAGGCTCCGACCGCGACATCGACCTGCTGTTCGACGGGCTGGACCTCGCCGCCGCCGACCGGTACGGCGCGGCCCTGCCGCTCCTCGCGCGGTTCTGCGACCGCAACCCGGCGCACTTCCGGGCGTGGTTCACCCGCGGGGTCTGTCACGACGCGCTCGGCCAGCACGCCGACGCGGCCGCCTGCTTCGGGGTGTGCCTGGCGGTCGTCCCCGACTTCCCGCTTGCGGTGCTCAACCGGGGCCTCGTACGGCTCAAGCAGCAGCGGTTTCTGGAGGCCGAAACCGACCTGACCCGGGCGCTCGAACTCGAACCGGGCCGGACGGTGGCCCTCTTGAATCGCGGGCTGGCGCGGGCGGGGTTGCGGCGGTGGGCGGACGCGGAGGCCGACTACACGGCGGCGCTGGCCGCCCCGGCCGCCCCGACCCGCCTGTACTTCCTGCGCGCACAGGCACGGCTCGCCCGGGGCGACGCGGCCGGGGTCGCGGCCGACACCGCCGAGGGGCTGCGGCGGGAACCGGCGGACGCGGTCAGTTGGGTGGCCCGCGGGGTTCGGCGGATGGCCGACGCCCCGGCCGCAGCCCTGGCCGACTTCGACGCGGCCTTGCGGCTCGCCCCGCACCTGCGCGAGGCGCTCCTCAACAAGGCGTTCGTGCTCGCCGACCACCTCCGCCGCGAGGCGGACGCGGTCGCGGTGTTGGACCGGCTGCTGGAATCGGCCCCGGGCGACGTCGAGGCGCGGGCCGGCCGGGGGGTGTACAACGCCCGGCTGGGTCGGGCGGACGCGGCCCGGCGGGACGCGGCCGCGGTGCTCGAGGCCGAGCCGACCGCGTTCCGCGAGTACCAGATGGCCGGTCTGTACGCGCAACTCGCCCGGCACGCCCCCGCGGGCACGGACCGCGCGGAGGCGCTCCGGCTGCTCACCCGCGCGGTGCGGGCCGGGATCGACGCGCGAACTCTTCGGGACGACCCCGACCTCGACCCGATCCGCCGCGACCCGCTGTTCGAGCGGCTCATGACCGCGCTCGGGCAGCTCGAAGCCGGCACCGGCCGGAGCGCGCCGTAGCGCCGGGTCAGTGCCCGACGCACCCGGTCGCCCCCGCCGACACACTTCCTCGACCCTTCCCATTCGCCGGTGCCGCCCGGGTGCCGGCATTTCCGTTTTCACTCGAATCGCGACACGGACCGCGTTGACACCGCGGTCGAGTGAAGCTATCCCGCCGCCCCGATCACACGACCGCCCGTACCCGCCAGCGGTACGCCACCGTTATGTGGTCTCCTCGCCCGTTGAGGAGCGCCCCGTGCCCCCGTTGCGCCTCGAACCGCTGGAATCGCGAGACGTGCCGGTGACCTTCGGCACCCCGTGGGCGGACGGCCGCCACGTCACGCTCGGCTTCGCCCGCGACGGGACTTCGATTCTCGGCACCGGGTCGGACCTCGGCACGACCGTGTTCGCGCGAGACGCCGGGGCGCGGTTCGCGGTCCTGAGAGCCTTCCAGGCGTGGGCGGTCCACGCGAACCTGAACGTCGGCCTGGTGGCGGATTCCGGGGCCGCGTTCGGCACCGACGCCGCCGGGGACGGCGACATCCGGGTCGGCGGTCGCCCGCTCGCGCCGGACGTGCTCGCCGTCACCGCGCCGAGCGGAGGCGATCCCTACTCGGGGTCGGTCGTGCTGAACACCGCCGCGCACTTCGGGGCAGGCGGCTATGACCTGTACACGGCGGCCCTTCAGGAGGCCGGGCACGCGTTCGGCGTCGGCAACAGCCCGGACCCGGCGTCGGCGATGTACGAGTACTACGGCGTCCCGCGTCCCGACCTCGCCGCGTCCGACGTGGCCGCGATCCGCGCCCTGTACGGGACCCGGGACGCGGACACGTACGAGGGTGTGTCCGGCAACGACACGATTGCCACCGCGACGCCGCTGAGGGGAGCCGCGACGGCCGACCTCACGACCGCGACGGACCGGGACGTGTACGCGCTCACTGCGGCGCCGCTGACCGAGCGCGTGACGGTGCGGCTCCGCGCCTCCGGGCTGAGCCTCCTGACCGCCCGCGTGGAAGTGCTCGACGCGGACGGACGGACGGTCGCGACCGCAGCGGCCATCGACTCGGAGCGGAATGACGTCACGGTGTCGTTCGCCCCGGCGCGGGCCGGCGCGGCCTACTTCGTCCGCGTGAGCGCCGCACGCGCCGACGAATTCGCGGTCGGCTCGTACGAACTCGAAGCGCTCGATTCGTCTACCGAGCCGGGGGGCGATTCACTGGTCGTCGGTCATTCAGTCCTGAAGGCCGCCGTCGGCCCGGGCGTCGCGCCGGTTCCGGAACTGGCTGCCGGGAGCCTGTTGCCGGGCGGTCGAACCGAGTCCTTCACGCTGGCGCAAAGCGGTCAGGTTCGGGTCGCGCTCGCCACGACCGGCGAGACCGAGGCGGTCGTGGCGGACGCGACCGGGCGAGAATGGGGCCGCTTCACGACGACCGCCGGGCGGGGGCGATCGCTCGACCTGTTCCTGGGCAAAGGCGTTTACCGCGTGACCGTCAGACCGGTCGGCGGCGGGCGCATCGACTTTCGACTCGGGCTGTTGGTGGTGACCGACCCGATCGGGGTGCGCCCGGCCGACCCGACGCCTGCCCCGGACCAAGCCGTGCCCCTGTCCGGAGTACAGCCGCCTGCCGCAGCGCCCCCTCCGATTCCTGTCGCATCGGTTATGGTGCCGCCGAGTCCGCCGAGTGGCGGTGCCGCTTCCGCACCCCCGCCCGGCGGAGTCCAGCTTACTCAACCGCCCGGCACGCCGAAGCCGCAGGCGATCTTCATGGCTCCGGCTCGTTCGCGCACCGCCGCGCTCGCCCCGGTCGAGTACGCATGGTACTGATACGGACTGTTTCTGAATCTCTGTGTTGGCTTCGCAGCCATCCTGCGGGGTGCATCCGATGCCCCGACCGCTGCTGCCGTTCGTCCGCCACCGCGCGGTCAACCAGATCCGGGCCGCGTACCGGGGGGCCGGCACCCGGTGGAGAAGGTGCGGGGCACGCCATCTGGCCGCCGGCCCGGGCCGACGAGCCGCGCACCCCGGCCCCGGTGGCGGCCCTCGTCGGCCTGTCCGACATCGCCGTCCGTGCCGTCCTACACCGGTGGAACGCGCACGGCCCGGCCGGGTCAGCCAGCGGCCGGTCTGGACGGCGACCGCGTCGCACCCGGCCCCGCCGACCGCGGCCGCTACCGCCTGCGGGGCCAGCAGGCCGCGCCGACCAGCCCGGTGCCCAATCCGGTGGCCAGCATCGGGCGCAGGGGCTGCGGCTCACCGGTCGCCCGGCCGAGCGCCACCGCCAGCCCGCCGGCCACCGCACCACCGCCTCCCTCGCCCACGCCGCAACACCGGCGACCCGGCGGCCGACCGCGGCGCGAACGGCGGTTCGGGCCGCGGCCAACTTGGCTTTGGCGCGGGTCCAGATGCCCGCCCCCTTTTCTGGCGGCCGGACCGCCGTGAGGCCGGGCCCCCGCGTCACTGGTCGTTCGACAGCGACTTGCCCAGGAACTCCTTCTCCATCTTGTCGAAGTTGTGGGCCGATATCATGGGCACGAACCCGGTGTTGATGAGCACCCGGTTCTGGACGTGGTAGTAGATCGAGGTGGCCGACACCCCGGCGGCGTCGATCGCCCGCTTCTGGGACACGATGCCGAGCGTCGGCCCCTTCTTCATGGACCCCGGCTTGTACCACGGGGTGTCCTCGGCCTCCTTATCCCACTGGGCGTCGGCCGCCGCCGGATTGACCTCCCCGGCCACCCCGTGGGTCACCCCCATGCTCACCGGGGCAAAGCGCCGCTGAAAGGCGAATGCCCGGAAGTACGGACCTGGGACGGCTCGCTCAGCAGTCCCTTCTTCTTGTGGGCGATGCTCGCGTTGAAGTCGCGGACGAACTTCAGTCCGCCCGCCCGCGGGGAGTTGAAGGTGAAGCAGAACGGCTCGAACGAGGTCTCCGACTCCAGGTGATGGGCGCACAGGGTGGCCAGGGCCGCCCCCAGGCTGTGGCCGGTGACGATCACCTGCGGCGGCCCGGCCTCGGCCGGGGCCCTCGCGTACTCGTCCCGCACCTGATCGAGCACCTCCCTCATGCACCCGGAGTACAGCTTGTAGAACCCCTCATGCACCTTCACCCCGGCGTCCCACCACGGCGACACCTGGACCTTATTCTGAATGTTCGCCAGCCAGTCGATGTTGTGGATGTCGGCCTTCGCCCCAATCCCGCCGAAGTCGGCCCACCCGGCCAGGTTCTGGTTGGTGTTCCGCCCTTCCCCGCGGGAGCCGCGGAACACCACATAGATCTGCGACCACCGCTGGCCGGCCGGGCTCAGCCCGACCACCGTCACGATGAGCACCCCGACCCCCAGGTCGGTGACGATCATCTCGCGGGCACCGACCGTCACCTCCAATTGCCGTTTGATCCCGCCCCCGACCTGCGACGAGACGGCCACCGGGGCGTCCGTCACCTTCTTCCGCACCTGCTTCTCGATCGCCTTGTAGTCGATCGTCCTGCCGTGGGTAGCCAGCTTGTAGATGCCGGTGGCGAACGCGATGGCCCGGGCCACCGCCGCTTTCGGGTAGTCCCGGTACGGCCCCCCGGCCCACGCCTCTTGGACCTTTCGCACCTCCCCCTCCAGCCCCGTCGGGACGAGCCTGCCACATCGCTTCTGCGGCGTGCCCTTGCAGGTCATTAGATCGCTGTACACGTCCACCCCGCCCAGCAGGTTGGTCGCCCCGCAGAACGGACAGGGCACCTTGTTACTCAGCTTCTTCTTGCCGAACATCGGTTGGGCTCCAGAGGCAGACGCGCCGCCGGCGCTGGCGCCGGGCGTCGATCAGAGACGGGAGGATGAAGGATCACTCGTCACTCTAACCGACCGATCGGCCGCTCACAAGCATTCCCAGCGATGGGCAGGCCGATTGCAAAGTCGGTAATGTCCGTTGAAGGTGTTGATTTGGTGCGAGTTATTCCCCTCGGGATGGACTCCGATGAGCACTTCGTCCACGGGTTCGCTGTTAGGTGTGTTCGAGCAACTGACCGACCCGTGCGACCCGTGCGGGGTGCGGCACCCGTTCGCCAGGTTGCTGGCGGTCGTGTTCTTGGGGCTGCTCAGCCGACAACCCGACTTCGCGTCCATCGCCCGGTGGGCCCGGCGCCACTGGCCCGCGCTCAAGCCGGCCTTTGGGCTCACCTACCCGCGCGGCCCGCACGCCACCACCTACGGCCGCGCCGCCGCGCTGTTCTCGGTCGAAGAGTTCCGCACCGCACTGGCCGTCTGGCTGTCCGGCGCGATGAGCGCCGGACCGGCCATCGCCGCCATCGACGGCAAGACCAGCAAGCAGGCCGACGACGACAACGGCGACCCGATCCACGCGCTCAATGTGTTCGCGCACGGGGGCCAACGTATGCCTGGCCGATTGGCCCGTCGGTGACGGTAAGAACACCGATCCGGAGGTGCTCAAGACACACCTGGATGAGTTGTTCGCCGCCTGGCCAAGTCTGTGGGTGCTTACTCCAACTGTCGGAAATTCGACGGGGCCGACTCGGGGTGAGGTCTTGAGGTCGGCCGGCGCGTCGAACGGGCGGTTGGGGTCGCTCGCGACTTCCTCCGGAGTTAATCGACCGGGTTGAGTTACCGGCCGCCGCAAGAACTCCAAGTGCGGGTTGTCGATCAAACCAAGGTCGATCACCGGCACCGCTCGGCTTGCCTCGTCCGGGCCGGGCTGATCCGCCCCCCGGCGGGTGAGCGGAACTTTCATCCGACGGGCCTTACACAAAGGGACGCCGTTTCCGGCGTCGAGAGTTGGCAGCCCCGGAAAGAAACCTAAGAAGGGGACGTACCTTTGTTCCTGCGATTAGCCGCTTCGACCGCGCGGTGGCGCGTTCGACTGGAGTACTCCCGCCACCGAGTGCGGCGGCCGGTGGCGCGCCAAGACCGGCATGCCGAGCGACACATGGCACGTTACAAGCGCGACGACGAGGTGGTGGACGCGCAATACCGTCTCACCGAACTCCTGGGCCAAGGCCCCAAGAGCGAGACCTGGGTCGCGGTCGGGCCGGACGGCGGTCCGGTCGTGCTCAAGGTGATCGACCTCGGGCACCGGTCGGGCGATGCCGAATTCGAAGTGCTGTCCCAGGTGCGGCGCTGCCAGCACCCGAACGTGCTCGCGGTGACCGGGCTGTGGCTGTGCGATTCGGGCGGCAACATCGTCAGGAGCGATTCGGACGCGGAGGGCGAGCCGGACGGCCGGACGCTCGCGCCGCCGGTGTCGGGCGCCACAACGGAGTTGGTTGTGGCCCAGCCGCTGGGGGAGCAGAACCTCGCGCGCTGCGCCGAGGCGGCGCGCGCCGCCGGCGGCTTGCCGTTGGGCGAACTGCTGTGGTACGTCGAGGGGGTCGCCCGCGGCGTCGATTACCTGAGCCGTCAGTCGGCACCGATGCACAAGGGCGGGGCAGCCCACGGCAATCTGAAACCGGAAAACGTCATCCTGATCGGGGGCGAAGCCAAGGTCGCGGACTACGGGTTCCCGAAAAAGTCGCTCGGCGGGCCGCCCACGGACGACGCGGCCCCCGAACTCCGCGCCGGCAAACCCGTGCCGCAGTCCGACCAGTACGCCCTCGCGATGATGTTCGTTCACCTGCGCACTGGGTGGCTCCCGTCCGAGCGGGACTCGGGGCGAGCGGACCAGGACGGCCTTCCCGACCTGTCGGCGCTGACCCCGGGTGAGCGGGCGGTCGTTCAGCGGGCCACCAGCGCGGCCCCGGGCGACCGGTATCCGACGGCGCTGGACATGGCACAAGCCCTGGCCCGCGCCTGCAATGTGACGCCTCGGCGGGCGAACGCGTCGCCGCTCCCGTCTTCGACTCCGCCCGACGCCGGCGCGTCGCCGGTGCGGTTCTGGCTGGTCGGCGCGTTCGTCCTGCTCGCGCTCGTCGCGGCGATCGCGTGTTACGTCATTTGGGTGGGGATGTGAGGGGCTGAGGCCCTTCGGTCGGGTTCGATTCCAGGGTCACGGTCGGCGGCCGAAGTTCCAGCGTGACGGTCGGCGGCGGGAGCGAGCGGGCGAACGGGGTGCGCGGGATGAACTGGTCATCCCGGGCGCGCGGCCCGCTGCGTGCCCGGCCGACGTCCGGGTACATGTCCACCGCGATGTAGTCCGGGTGCCCGGCCGGAATCGCGTCCGCACCGGGCGGGAATTCGACAGCCCTCAGCAGCGACTGCGCACCGGCGAGGACATCGGCCGTCGGCCTGTCGCCCGCGCGGTCGTAATACCGTTTCATCCGCCCGCGCCGCGCGTCGCTTTCGTCGCCCGGCGCCCCCGCGGCGATTTTGGCGCCGGCCGGGGCGATCACCCCCGGCGGCTCGCGCGGCGGTTCCTCGCGGGGCCGCTCTTCGGTCGCGGGCGGCCCCGGCGCGTCGCACGGGACCGCCCCGCAGCGGTTGAGGCACTGGCACGCCAGACATCGCATCAGCGCCTTCGCGGCCGTCGCCCGGACGGCCTCGGACACCTCGCACGGCGCCCCGTCGCGGTCGCTCCCGCTGGCGCAGACGGCCAGCGCCTCGACGGTCTTCTTCGTGCAGCACCGGCCGGAGCCGAGGGTTTGGGCCGCGGTATAGCGGACCGCCTCGTTGCGGTCAGTTCGCAGCGCCGCGATGAGGGCGTCTTCGGCCTCGGGCCAATAGTGGCAGTCCACGTCCTTGAGTTGCTCGACCGCCTCCTTCCGCTTCTTCGCGTTCAGCGCGTCGAGCTTCACCTTGGCCGCGGCGCCGACCGGGCCTTTATCGAGCAACTGGCCGAGGGTCGGGGTGGCCGGGGCGAGCGGCGGGATGAGGCCGCCGCTCAGGCGCGAGAACGGGGCGATCGCGACCCCGGCGAGCTTGCCGAACGGCGTCTCGCTCAACTGCCGCCGCCGGAACTCCCGCTGCTCGGCGGACAGCCCGAGCCGGGACCAGACGGTCGGCCCGCCCGGCGGCGGCGCGCCCGGGGCGAGGCCCAGCGCGCTCTGCGGCGGCGGGGTCGGGGCGGGCGGCACGATGTCGGGGATCACCGGGATGGTCGGGCTGCCGGGGCCGGGCAGAGCCTTGCTCGTGGGGTCCTTCAGCTTCGGCGGCTTCAAGAAGTTGGGCAGCTTCTTGAGCAGCGCCTTCGGCCGCGCGCCCGGGCCGTCGCCGGGCGCGCACTCGCCCTCCTTACTGCCGCCGGCGCTCGCGCACCCGGCGAGCGCGGCGCAGCAAGCGGCGAGCGCAGCCAAGCCGAGTCGCGGCACGATACGAGACCGGGCGTTCATAATTCTGCGGTCCCCGGAGCGGCCTACACTTCGCATCACGGTATCGGCGGACCCGCAAAAGCAACTTAATCAATAAAACCGTTACACCCACGCCAGCTTGCCGTCCCGCCGCAAGCGGAGCGGGGCAGAGACTGGGTTCCCATGCGGTGGCGAACCGCACCCGCTACGGTACGGGTGAAACCGCCACCCCGTTCGCCGGCGCGGTGACGACGGGTTGCACGATTGACATTTGGTGCGATTTTGTCAGAATCCCTGCACTTCCGTCTCCGACCACGGCTCGCACCGCGGCCGTTCTGGGAACGCCCGCGTCGGGCGGCTTTCGCCCGTTCCGTCAGGTCAACCGCATGGCCAAGTTCTCACAGTCGGGTCGGCTCATGGCGGTGGAGACGCCGCTCGGCCCGGACGCGCTGCTGCTCGAAACGCTGACCGGCACCGAAGAGATTTCGGGGCTGTTCCACTTCGAACTCGGGCTTCTGGCCCCGGCCGGGACCGACATCGACTTCGCGAACCTGCTCGGCCAGGTCGCCACGGTGCGCCTGCCGGTGCCCGCCAGCGGCACGCGGTTCGTCAGCGGGGTCGTGAGCCGCTTCGTGCAGGGTGGCGAGGTGCGCGGGCCGGACGGGGACGCGACGTTCACCCGGTGCCGGGCCGAACTCGTCCCCCGGCTCTGGCTGCTCGGGCTGAGCGCCCGCAGCCGCACGTTCCAGAAGAAGTCGGTGCCCGACATCCTCAAGGACGTGCTGGCCGGCCTCGACGTGAGCTTTCAGTTCCAGGCGCGGTACGAGCCGCGGGACTACTGCGCCCAGTACCGCGAAACCGACTTGGCGTTCGCCAGCCGGCTCATGGAAGAGGAAGGCATCTTCTACTACTTCACGTTCGCCGCGGGGAAGCACACGCTCGTCGTCGCCGACTCGGCCGCCGGGCACCTGCCCGCGCCCGTCGCGCCCGGGCTGATCTTCGAGACGGTCCTGGGCGGCACCCGCCCGGAGGACCGCGTGTTCGCGTGGGAGAAGAGTCAAGAGTTGCGGACCGGCCGGGTCACCCTGTGGGACCACTGCTTTGAAATGCCCGACAAGAACCTGGAGTCCGTGGCGGTACTTCAGGGGACGGTGCAGGCCGGCACCGCGCAGCACAAACTGAAGCTCGATCCCACCGCCGGGCTCGAGGTGTACGAGCACCCCGGCCGGTACGCCCAGCGGTTCGACGGGGTCGATACCGGCGGCGGCGATCGGTCCGGCGACCTGTCGAAGATCTTCCCGGACGGCACCCGGACCGCGAAGGTGCGGGGTCAGCAGGAGGCGACCGGGGCGGTCCGCGCGACCGGCGAGAGCACGTGCCGGCAGCTCACCGCCGGCCACACCGTCACCCTGGAGCGGCACCCGCACGCCGCCGGCAAGTACGTCGTCACCCGCGTCCGGCACACGGCCACCCTGGAGGGCGCGTACACGAACCGGGCGAACGACGCGATCGGGTACGCCAACGCGTTCGAGTGCGCGCCGGTCGATCTGCCGTTCCGCCCCGCCCTGCGGACCCCGCGCCCGGTCGTCCACGGCACGCAGACGGCCGTGGTCGTCGGCCCGCCGGGCGAGGAGATCGCGACCGACAAATACGGGCGGGTGAAGGTGCAGTTCCACTGGGATCGAGAGGGAAAGAACAACCTGGACAGCTCGTGCTGGGTGCGGGTCGCGACCGGCTGGGCGGGCAAGCAGTGGGGCGCGATCCACATCCCCCGGGTCGGGCAGGAGGTGGTGGTCGCGTTCGAGGAGGGCGACGCGGACCGGCCCATCGTGGTCGGCTCGGTGTACAACGCCGCCCTGATGCCCCCGTACCCGCTGCCCGACAACAAGACCCGCAGCACCCTGAAGTCGCGGTCCACCCTGAATGGCGAAAAGAACAACTTCAACGAGATCCGCTTCGAGGACAAGAAGGGTCAGGAGGAGATCTACGTTCACGCCGAGAAGGACTTCAACCGCGTGGTTGAGAACAACGACACCCTCAAAGTCGGGTTCGAGAAGAAGGACGGGCGCGACCAGAAGACCGGCCAGGGCGACCGCACCGTCGAGGTGTTCAACAACCTCACCGAGGTCGTCGGGTTCGGGAAGGGACAGACGGCCGACGGCAGCCACACGGTGACCGTGTACAAGAACCGTACCGCGACCATCAACACCGGCAACGAGACCCTCACGGTCGAGCAAGGCAACCGAACCGTGACCGTCGCACAGGGCAGCGACACCCATCAGGTGCAGCGTGACCGCACGGTCACGGTCGAGGCGGGCAACGACTCGCTGACCATCAAGGCCGGCAACCAGACCACGACCGTTTCGCTCGGGGCGAGCACCACCGAGGCCATGCACAAGATCGAACTGAAGGTCGGCGAGAGCAGTGTCGTGATTACCCCGGCGGGGGTGACGATCAAGGGCATGCTCGTGACCATCCAGGGCCAGATGCAAGCGGTCGTCAAGGGCGGCGCCGCGACGCAGGTGACGGCGGACGGGATACTGACGCTCAAGGGCGCGCTGACGACGATCGGCTGATGCGAGGGTGAGCGAGTGGCGACGTTGAACGGACCGACGATTCCCGCGGCGGGCGGATCGGGGAAGAGGCCGGATCTGCCGTCGGCCCTGGCCGCGGCGCTGCTCTCGCCGCCGGCGCGCGCGCTGATCGCCCCGAACCTGACCGGTCCGGCCTACGTCGCTGCGCTGGCCGCGGCGGAGCTGTGGGCGGACGCCGTGCGGGCGACCGCGTTCCTCCTGGCGCCCCGGGAGGCGGTCTGGTGGGCCGCCCGGTGCGCCCGGGCGGTGCCCGCAGCGGTCGCCGACCCAAAGGCCGCCGCCGCACTGGCCGCGGCCGACGCGTGGGCGGCCGAGCCGACCGACGCGAACCGCCGCGCCGCGTTTACAGCGGCCGAGGCGGTCGGCCTGGGGACGCCCGCCGGCGCGGTCGGCGCCGCGGCATTCTTCTCCGACGGGAGCATCGCCCCGCCGCGACAGCCGTCCGTTCCGGCGCCGGCGCACCTGGCCCCGACGACCGCGGGCAGTGCGGTCTTGCTCGCGGCGGTGATCACCGAGCCGGAACGCGCCCCGGAGCGTCTGCGGCAGTTCGTCATGCTCGGGGAGCAGGTCGCGGGCGGCAGCGACCGCTGGCCGGAGCCGCGCCCCGGGGCGGCCCCGCGCCCGGGTGCAACTCCGCCGAACCGCCGTACGTAAGGAGATAGCGCGATGCCGCCTGCCGCCCGTCTCACCGACATGCACGTGTGCCCGATGGTCGAAGCCGGGGTGGTGCCGCACGTCGGCGGCCCCATCGCCGCGCCCGGGTGCCCGACGGTGCTGATCGGCGGCCTGCCGGCCGCCCGCGTCTCGGACACCGCGGTTTGCGTGGGGCCGCCCGACACGATCGTCGCCGGCAGCCCGACGGTGTTGATCGGCGGGCTGCCGGCCGCCCGGGTCGGCGACGCGACCGCGCACGGCGGGGTCATCGTGGCCGGGTGCCCGACCGTACTCATCAACTAGCGAGCGACGCCAACGTGAGCGAACTGTCCGTCGAAGAGCTGCTGGCCGGGGTGCCCGGCGACAACCCGGCCGGCGGGCCGCTGCCGTACGAGGTGAAGGCCGAACTCGAGGAGGCACGCAAGGAGGTCGATCCGGACGCCTTCGACCCGGCCGACCCGGCCCGCCCGGCCGAGGCCAAGTACGCCGACTGGCCGGCCATCGTCCGGCTCGCCGCCCGGACGCTGAAGGAGACGAGCAAGGACCTGCTCGTGGCCGCGCGGCTGACGGAGGCACTGACCCGGACGCGCGGGTTCGCCGGCCTCGCCGACGGGCTGGCGGTGATGCGCGGGTTGATCGAGCAGTGCTGGGAGCGCATGTACCCCGAGATCGACGACGGCGACCTGGAGGTGCGGGCCGGGCCGTTCAACTGGCTGTCGGACAACGACCGCGGCGCCCGGTTCCCGCACGCGGTGCGCAGCACCCCGCTCTTCGAGCAGAACGGCACCGCGGTGAGCTGGCGCGCCTGGAAGGCGACCCAGGACGGCAAGGGCGTGTCGTCGCGCGAGGAGTTCGAGAAGGCCGTCCGCGACGCGCCGCGTGAGACGTGCCAGGCGGCGCTCGACGCCCTCACGCGCGTGCTGACGGAACTGAACGCGCTGACGACCGCTCTGAACGGGCGGCTCGGTTCGGACAGCCCCGGGCTGACCGACCTGCGGGCCGCCGTCGGCGAGTGCTACGGCCTGGCGAAACAGATCGTGGACCGAAAGGGGCCGGCACCGGCTTCCGCGGGCGAAACGAGCGAGTCCGGGGCTTCCGCCGAGAGCGGAAACGCCGGGGGCGGCGCGAGCGGCCCGGAAAAGGCGATGGCGACCCGCGCCGACGTGTACGCCAAGCTGACCGAGGCGGCCGAGTTGCTGGAAAGGCTCGAGCCGCACAGCCCGGTGCCGTACCTGATCCGCAAGGCCATCGAGTTCGGCGGGCTTCCGTTCCCGCAACTCATGCGCGCCCTCATTCGCGACGAGAGCGTGCTGTCCGAGATGAATCGGGAACTGGGCATTAAGCCGCCGGAAGAAAGCTGACCGCGCCCGGCGGAGGCCGCCCCCATTCTCCGCCGGCACGTCGCCTCCGTGCCGCGCCCGGAAGGCCTGCCCGCGTGTGGCCGGTCTTCACACCTCGTTCTCATCGAGACAATTTCGGCTGCGGTCAGAAAAAATCCGATTTTGCGCGACAGGAATCGGGTGTCGGCTTCGTAAGAGTGGATGACGCGACTCGAACGAACTGACATGCGACACGGGCCGACCGGGCGGGCACGAAATCACGCTCGGTAAGGGACCGCGCGCCGCCCGGCCGCCACCCGGTGGCCGGGCCGATACGCCTGCGTCGTCGGGCCGCCGCTGCACGCACCACCTCAGTCCGACGGAGGATCAGTTCCGTGGCCGACAGCCAGCAACAGAAGTTGGGCCGGGTGCGCCGCCCGCGGGTCCACATCACCTACGACGTCGAGACCAACGGCGCGATGCAGAAGGTGGAACTGCCGTTCGTGGTCGGCGTGATGGCCGACCTGTCCGGCCAGCCGAAGGACCCGCTGCCGCCGCTGAAGGAGCGGAAGTTCGTCAACATCGACCGGGACAATTTCAACGACGTGCTGGCCAAGGCCGCGCCGCGGCTCGGGCTGCGGGTCGAGGACAAGCTCACCGGCAGCGGCGGGAACCTGAGCGTCGAGCTGAACTTCAAGCACATCGACGACTTCGAGCCGGACAAGGTGGCGGCCCAGGTCGCGCCGCTCAAGGAGCTGCTCGACATGCGGCAGCGACTCACGCAACTGCTCACCAAGCTCGAGGGCAACGACAAGCTCGAGCAGATGCTGACCGACATCCTCGGGAACACCGAGAAGGCGATGGCGCTGGCGAAGGAGCTGGGCGTCGAGGGCCAGGGCGAAGCCAAGAAGGGGGGCGAGTGACATGAGCGAGCCCGCGCAACAGGCCGCCGGGGCCGCGGCCGCGACGACCACCGAGGTGGCGTCGCTGCTGGACCAGGTGATCACCGCCACCCGCCCGCAGGACCAGAAGGAGGCCGACCGCAACCGGTCGTACTTCAAGCAGTTCCTTGAGAGCGTCGTCACCCCCGGGCAGGTGGTGTCCAAGGACGTCGAGCAGAACATCAAGTACTGGATCGGCGAGATCGACAAGAAGCTGACGGCCCAGGTGAACGAGATCATGCACCACCCCGACTTCCAGAAGCTGGAGGGGACGTGGCGCGGGCTGCACTACCTGGTCCACCAGAGCGAGACGGGCACCGAGCTGAAGATCCGGGTGTTCAACGCCCGCAAGCAGGACGTCGCCAAGGACCTGGAGAAGGCGGTCGAGTTCGACCAGAGCAACCTGTTCAAGAAGGTCTACGAGGACGAGTTCGGGGTGCTCGGCGGCACCCCCTACGGGCTGCTGGTGGGCGACTACGAGTTCGGCCGCGGCGGCGAGGACGTGGCGACGCTGACCAAGTTGTCGAACCTGGCGGCGTCGGCGCACGCCCCGTTCGTGGCCAACGCGTCGGCCAAGATGTTCGGGTTCGACCGGTTCACCGAGCTGTCCAACCCGCGGGACCTGGCCAAGATCTTCGACGGGGTCGAGTACGCGGCGTGGAAGGGGTTCCGCGACTCCGAGGACAGCCGGTACGCGGCCCTGGCGATGCCCCGGGTGCTCGGGCGGCTGCCCTACGGGGCGGAGAACAAGCAGGTGGAGGCGTTCAACTTCGAGGAGAACGTCGACGGCAAGGACCACGACAAGTACCTGTGGATGGGCGCCGCGTGGGCGTACGCGGCGCGGATCACCGACGCGTTCGCCAAGGACGGGTGGTTCGCCCGGATCCGCGGGGTCGAGGGCGGGGGCAAAGTGGAGGGGCTGCCGGTCCACACGTTCCCGACCGACGACGGGGACGTGGCCCTCAAGTGCCCGACCGAGATCGCCATCACCGACCGCCGCGAGTTCGAGCTGTCCAACCTCGGGTTCCTGCCGCTGATCCACGCCAAGGGCAAGGACTTCGCGGTGTTCATGGGCGCCCAGAGCTGCCAGAAGCCGAAGCAGTTCTTCGACCCGGCGGCCAACTCGAACGCCGAGCTGAGCGCCAAGTTCAACCTGATCATGAACACCTCCCGGTTCGCCCACTACCTGAAGGTGATGGCCCGGGACAAGATCGGCAGCTTCATGGAGCTGTCGGCGTGTCAGGACTGGCTGAACACGTGGATCCAGAACTACGTCGTCGTGAACCCGCAGGACGTGAGCGACAAGAAGCGGGCGGAGTGCCCGCTCGCGGAGGCCCGGGTGGATGTACGTGCCGTGAAGGGCAAGCCCGGCTCCTATGAGGCGATCGCGTACCTGCGGCCGCACTACCAGCTCGAAACCCTCTCGGCCTCGATGCGTCTGGTCGCCGAGGTGCCGAAGAAGCAGGGCTGACGACGGCTGCCGTCCGCTTCCGTGCCGTACACGGGGCCAACCCGAGCCCCTGACCCCGCCGGGGTCGTACCGGGTCGCACGAACTCTAACCACACCGGAGATTGATCATGGCGTTCGACACGTTCCTCGACCTGGAAGGGATTCAGGGAGAATCGACGGCCAAGGAGATGATCGGGAAGATCGAGATCTATTCGTTCTCGTGGGGTGCCTCGAACCCGACCTCCGTCGGCCCCGGCAAGTCCGGGCTGTCGGCCGGCCGGGTCTCGGTGTCGAGCTTCAACGTGATGAAAAAGACGGACAAGGCGTCGGCCGTGCTGTTCCTGAAGTGCTGCCAGGGGATGACCATCCCGAAGGCCACCGTCACCCTCCGGAAGGCCGGTGGCGACGCCGGGCAGAAGGCGTTTCTGGTGTACAAGTTCACCGACGTGATGGTCGAGTCGATCCAGTGGTCCGGGTCGAGCGGCGGGGACGACACACCGACCGAGTCGCTGAGCTTGGCGTTCGGTAAGGTCGAGATCGAGTACACGCTGGCCGGCAAGGACGGCAAGTTCACCGAGAAGGGGCCGGGCGCGACCTGGGATCTGACCCAGGTCGATAAGGGCAGTTGAGTTTTCGCCGCTCGCGGCCGGGTGCCGAACCCGGCCGCGTGAAGCCCCGCACCGGAGTCTACTGTGACCGCGACCGACGCGTTCAAGGCCGGCCGACTCGCGGAGGCGATCGACCTCCAACTGGCGGCCGTGAAGGCCGACCCGGCGAACCACGGCAAGCGGCTATTCCTGTTCGAGCTGTCGGCGTTCGCCGGCGACTGGGACCGGGCGCGGCGGCAGATCGACGCGGTCAAGTACGACGACCCGGAACTGGAGCGGGCAACCGAGATGTACCGCCGGCTGCTCGACAGCGAGGCGGCCCGGCGGAAGCTGTTCAGCGACGGGGTGCAGCCGAGCTTCCTCGGCGACCCGCCCGAAGACGTCGCCTGGCGGCTGGACGCGGTGCGCAAGCTCCGCGACGGCAAGCCGGACGAGGCCGCGGCCATCCTGAACGAGGCCAACGCCAAGCTGCCCGAACTGACCGGCACCCTGAACGGCGAGCCGTTCACCGGCCTGCGCGACGCCGACGACCTGTTCGCCGGGGTCTTGGAGGTGATGGCGAAGGGCTCGTACTTCTGGGTGCCGCTGGCGCAGGTGGAGTCGATCACGTCGAACCCGCCGCGATTCCCGCGCGACACCATCTGGCTGCCGGCCAAGCTGGTGACGAAGTCGGGCGAGAGCGGCGACGTGTTCCTGCCGGCGCTGTACCCCGGCAGCAGCGGGCACGCCGACGACGCGGTGAAGCTCGGCCGCGCGACCGAGTGGGACGAAGCAACCGGGGTGGCCCGGGGTGCCGGGTTGCGGACATTATTCTGGAATGCGGACACGGAAGTCGCTCTTCTCGCTTGCCGGGTTTTCATCCGATGACAAGCAGGATGTTCCTGAGCAATTCGTGCGAGTACGCCAGACGGGAAGAGCTCAGAAACGAATACCACAAATCAACATTGCGATCGGGAGTTTGACCGTGACGGGACTTGACTTCTACACCACGGAACAATCGACCTATCCACCGACCCCATACGGGAGTGCCGACGACTTGGAACTGTCGGAGGTATTTGAAAGCGATCCGGTTACATCCGTCTACGTCGATCATGCCACCGCGCAAATTACTTCGTCATATGTTTACTCAGCCGGCCGAGCGCCTTCGAACGATACGCGCCCTCTGACTTCGGTTTATCTGCAACCGCCTGGAACAGGTGCGGACACCGCTCGCGGTCGTGCCCGCACCGGCTCGCGGTCGAGCACGGCGCCGCTGCCGTACAGTCCCTACACCGGCACCCTTGCGTATCCGATAAGCGGCGAAGATCCGCCTGCGGATACTTCTCCGCATCCCTCGGTAGCAGCACCTACAACCCCGATGTGGAAGGCAGCTACACCGCAGCGCCGCGCGCCGTTCGGCCTCGGCCAGCACCGCGCCGCCGGCCAGACAAGCCTCGCAAACCAATGCGAGGCAATGGATAGAGATAACAACGTCAAATACATTCGTGAAGCAGTTATGAGGCACCAGTATCAGGTGATGATCGGTAGCAGGTTGCGCCGTCGGGGCCTCTTGCTGGACACGAAAGAAATCAAGCAGCATTTCATAAGTAAGCACGACATCAATTATTTTGGCATGGCCCATCTCGGACCGAAGGATAAGACAGCAAAGCAACCAATCAACCTTCGCGAAAAGAACAGGGAGTGGTTTCATTCATGCCTGATCTGGGTATGCGCCAAGAGCCCACAGAACCGCATCGTGTTCTATAGCCACATTGGGAAGTTGTGTAAATTTCATCATTCGACATTCATGGCTGGTGGAAATGTGATCTGTGCCGGCGAGTGGATCGTAAAATCGGGCGAATTGCTCCGGATTAGCGCGAACAGCGGGCACTATCGCCCGCCTCTATCGGCTCTTATTTGGGCCGTGCGGTATCTAACGCCTGCCATCACATCAAACACAACGGTACTTTTGTACCACAGGGGCAACAATAAATGGGACGATGTGAAAGCAATGGACTTTCTCAGCCACCCAACTGGGAGAGACGGCCGTTACTCCGTCCACCCGGATAGCCGCGAGTAGTGGACCGCGTGGGGGCGTGTTTCATCAGATTACGATGCGCTCTGTCGGAGGTTGCGGCGAGCGAACATGCCAACAAGTGACCACCCCCGGTTGTTGCCGTCGTTCGTCGATCGGCTGCTCGACCCGGAGTCGATGGGCGGGCGGCTGGCTGGGTACGACCACCGGCAGATGATGGACGCGGTCCGGGCCGACCTCGAAGACCTGCTCAACGCCCGGCTCACCGCGACCGACCTGCCGCCCGAGTTTGAACAGACCGCCCAGTCGCTCGTCACGTTCGGGCTGCCGGACCTGTCCGGGTACGACGTGTCGGCCGCCCGCGCCCGCACCGACCTCGCCGCGGTGGTCACCCGCGCCGTCGAGCGGTTCGAGCCGCGACTCCGCCGCGTGCGGGTCAGCGTGCTGGACGACAAGACCAAGGGCGGGCTGTCCATCCGGTTCCGCGTCGAGGCCGAACTGAACGTGGACCCGGCCCCGGAAGTCGGGTTCGAGACCGTGCTGGAACTGACCACCGGGCGCGCCACCGTGTCGGCCCCCGGCGCGCCGAACTGACCCGGAGTTGACCGTGCCCCGCCCGCCCGTCACGCCGATTCACGCCGAAGCCGCCGTGCGGGCCGCACCGGGGGGCACCGCGTGAGCCGCGACCTGTACCCCTACTACGAGCGCGAGCTGCTCGCCGTCCGCCAACTGGCGCAGGAGTTCGCCCGCCAGTACCCGGCCGCCGCCGGCCGGCTCATGCTGGAGCCGACCCAGAGCACCGACCCGCACGTCGAGCGGATGATCGAGGCGTTCGCGCTGCTCGCCGGCCGCGTCCACCACAAGCTCGACGACGAGTTCCCCGAACTGACCGACGCGCTGCTCGGCGTCCTGTACCCGCACTACCTGGCCCCGGTGCCGTCGGCGGCCACCGTCCAGTTCGTCGCCGACCCGGCCCGGACCCCGCTCGACACCGGGTTCGAGATCGCCCGCGGCAGCCGGCTGTTCACCCCGCCGGTGCAGAACCTGCCGTGCCGGTACCGCACCGCGTACCCGGTCACCCTGTGGCCAGTCACGGTCGAGTCGGCCCGGCTCCAGGGGCCGCCGTACCCGCCGGGCATCAGCCCGCCCCCGGGCACCGCGGCCGTCCTCCGCATCCGCCTCGAAGCGCAGGCCGGGGCCGCGTTCGACAAGCTCACCCTCGACAGCCTCCGGTTCCACCTGCTCGGCGAGAACCCGCTCTGCGCGGAGTTGTACGAGCTGCTGCTGAATCACGCGACGCAGGTGGTACTCGCGTCCGCCGACCGGCCGGCCGCGCGGCCCGTCGTCCTCACCGGTGCCGCCATCGCCCCCGCGGGCTTCGAGGACGGCGAGGGACTGTTGCCGTACCCGCGGCAGTCGTTCCCCGGATACCGGCTGATGACCGAGTTCTTCGCGTACCCGGCGAAGTTCTGGTACCTCGACGTGTCCGGGTTCGCGCAGGCCCGGGCCGCCGGGTTCGGGCGACAGCTCGACCTGCTCGTGTTCCTGCGCCGCACCGGCGCGAACCTGGAGCAGGGCGTGGACGCGTCCACGTTCCGGCTCGGCTGCACCCCGGTCGTCAACCTGTTCGAGCAAGCCGCCGAGCCGATCCCGCTGACCCAGACGCGGCACGAGTACCGGGTGGTGCCCGACGTGTCGCACCCGCTCGGGATGGAGGTCTACGCGGTCGACGAGGTGACCGGGGTGGAGCCGGGGCAGCCGGGCGTCGAGTACCGGCCGTTCTACTCGATCGACCACCCGACCGGGCGCGGCGACGGGGCGTACTGGTACGCCGCCCGCCGCGCGTCCACGCGCGAGAACGACCGCGGCACCGAGGTGTTCGTCTCCCTGGTCGACGCCAACTGGACGCCGGCCCGTCCGGCCACGTCCACGCTCGTCGTCCGCGCCACCTGCACCAACCGGAACCTGCCGGCCGCCCTCCAGCGGGCCGGCGACCGGCTGGCGGTGTCGCTCGAGGGCGCGGCCCCGGTGTCGGTGATCCGCTGCGTCCGCACCCCGACGCTCCCGCTCCGCCCGCCCCGGCGACGCGGCGCGTACTGGCGGCTGCTGTCGCACCTGTCCCTGAACCACCTGTCCCTCGCCGACGGGGCCGAGGGGCTGACGGCGCTGCGAGAACTGCTGCGGCTGTACGACTTCTCCGACCCCGAGTCCGGGCAGCAACTGGCCGAGGCGAATCGGCTGGCGGTCGAGGGCTTGGTGGGGGTGGCGAGCCGCCGCTCGGTGGGCCGGGTGGCCGGCGGGCACGCGAGCGGGTTCTGCCGCGGGGTCGAGGTGTCGGTCGAACTGGACGAGGAGAAGTTCGTCGGGATCGGGTCGTACCTGTTCGCCAGCGTGCTGGAGCGGTTTCTGGGGGCGTACGCGTCGCTGAACTCGTTCACCCAACTGGTGGCCCGGTCCCGGCAGGGCGACGGGCTGATCAAGCGGTGGCCGCCGCGGGCCGGCGACCGCACGCTGCTGTGAGGAATTGCGTGACCACGGCGGGCGAGCAGACGGTCGAGGAGCGGTTGTACGCCGAGCCGTTCGCGTTCGACTTCTTCCAGGCGGTGCGGCTGCTCCGCGCCCTGGCGGGGGACGCGGCCGGCCCGGTGCCGCTCCCGTCCACGGTGCGGTTCGACGCCCACCAGTCGCTGTCGTTCCCGCCCAGCGCGGTGGCCGATCTGCGGCCCGCCGCCGACGGCCGGCCGCCCGCGCTGACGGTGTCGTTCCTGGGCCTGACCGGCCCCAGCGGGGTGCTCCCGCGGCACTACACCGAGCTGCTGCTGCGGGCAGAACGGGAGAGCCGCGGCCCCGAGAAGCACGCGCTACGGGACTGGCTGCGGCTGTTCGACCACCGGGCGGCGGCGCTGTTCTACGCGGCCTGGGAGAAGTACCGGTTCGTGCTGGCATACGCCCGCGGCGAGGCCGACCGCGAGCACCCGGACCCGTTCACCCGGGCGCTGCTGAGCCTGGTCGGGCTGGGCACCGGCGGGCTGCGGAACCGGCTCGCCGCGCCCGAGCCGGCCCCGGGCGCGCGGGTGGACGACCTGGGCCTGCTGCGGTTCGCCGGGCTGCTGGCGCAGCGGCACCGCGGCGCGTGGGGGCTGGGCGTCCTCTTGGGGGGCTACTTCGGCGTCCCGGTCGCGGTCGAGCAGTTCCACGGGCAGTGGCTGCTGCTCGACGAGCCGAGCCAGACCCGGCTGGGGGACGACGGCGGGAACTGCACGCTCGGCGCCGACGCGGTGGCCGGGGACCGGGTGTGGGACGTCCAGGGCAAGTTCCGGGTCCGGCTCGGCCCGCTCCCGTACGGGCAGTTCCTGAACCTGCTGCCCAACCCGGACGACGGCCGCACCGCGTTCGCCCTGCTGGCCCGGCTGGTGCGGCTGTACGCCGGCCCGGAGTTCGACTTCGACGTGCAACTGGTCGTCGCGGCCGAGCACGCCCCGGCGTGCGTGCTGGACGACCACGCCGCCGGCCCGCGGCTCGGGTGGAACTGCTGGCTCCTGAGCGCCCCGCTCGGCCGCGCGGCCGACGACCCCGTGTTCGACGGCTCCGCGGCCGAGCCGCCCGGCTGACGCGGGACGACCCCGACTCACAACCCCGGACCGGAGGCACCGTGCCCGCGACCAACCTGAAGGCCCTCGTCGGAAAGCTGAACGCCCCGTGCCGCCGCGCGCTGGAGGCGGCCGCCGGGCTGTGCGTGTCCCGCACCAACTACAACGTCGAGCTGGAACACTGGCTGCTCAAGCTCGCCGAGCCGGCCGACGGCGACCTCGCCCGGCTGTTCAAGCACTACGACCTGGACGCCGGGCGGGTGTCCCGCGAGCTGACCCGCAGCCTGGACGGGCTGAAGACCGGCAACGCGCGCGGCCCCGAGCTGTCGGGCGAGCTGGTGGACCTGATGCGCGAGGCGTGGTCGCTCGCGTCGCTCGACTACGGCGCGCCGCGGGTGCGGTCCGGATACCTGTTGGCGGCGCTGCTCTCCGATCGCGGGCTGGCGGCCCGCGCCCGGTCGGCGTCGCCGGAACTGGCCCGCGTCCCGGCCGACCAGCTCGCACGCGACGTGAAACAGCTCGTCGCCGGGACCGCCGAGGACGCGCCCGAGCCGGGCGACGCGCCCGAGCCGGGCGACGCGCCCGTCGACGGGGCTGAACCGGGCCGCCCGGCGCTCGATTCCAAGACCCCGTCGCTCGACCAGTTCACCTACGACCTGACCGCGCAGGCCAAGGCCGGCAAGCTCGACGCCGTGATCGGCCGCGACGCCGAGATCGCGCAGATGGTCGATATCCTCACCCGCCGGCGGCAGAACAACCCGATCCTGACCGGCGAGGCCGGGGTGGGCAAGACCGCGGTGGTCGAGGGCTTCGCGCTGAAGGTCGCCGCCGGGGACGTCCCGCTGCCGCTCAAGGGCGTCGCGGTCCGCGTCCTCGACCTCGCGCTGCTCCAGGCCGGGGCCGGGGTGAAAGGCGAGTTCGAGAACCGGCTGAAGGGCGTCATCCAGGAGGTGAAGGCGTCGCCGGTGCCGGTGATCCTGTTCATCGACGAGGCCCACACCCTGATCGGGGCCGGCGGGTCGGCCGGCCAGGGCGACGCCGCGAACCTGCTCAAGCCGGCGCTGGCCCGCGGCGAGCTGCGCACCGTCGCGGCCACCACCCGGATGGAGTACAAGAAGTACTTCGAGAGCGACCCGGCGCTGAAGCGGCGGTTCCAGGAGGTGAAGGTCGAAGAGCCGACCGTCGATCTGGGCATCCGGATGATGCGCGGGATCGCCGGCATGCTCGAGCGGCACCACAAGGTGCGCATCCTGGACGAGGCGGTGGCCGAGGCGGTCCGCCTGTCCCACCGCTACATCACCGACCGGCAACTGCCCGACAAGGGCGTCAGCCTGCTGGACACGGCGTGCGCGAAGGTGGCGCTGAGCCAGTCCGCCACCCCGGCGCAACTGCTCGCCGCCCGGCGCGAGATGGAACACGCCGACACCGAGATCGCGGCGCTCGAGCGCGAGCAGGCCGCCGGCGCGGCGCACGACGCCCGGCTCGCCGAACTGCGGGCCGCCCGCGCGGCCGCCGAGGCGCGGGTGAAGGAGCTGGACACCCGGCTGGCCAACGAGCGCGCCCTGGCCGACGAGGTCCGCGCCCTCCGCGCCAAACTGGAAGGCCACGCCGCCGGCACCGAGAAACTGGCCCCCGCGGACGAGGCCGCCGCGCGGGCCGCGTTCGCCGACAAGTCCGCCACGCTGGCCGACCTGCAGGGCGAGCACCCGCTGGTCCAGCCCGCGGTGACCGCCCAGGCGGTGGCCGAGGTAGTGGCCGGGTGGACCGGCATCCCCGTCGGCAAGATGGTCCGCAACGAGATCGACGCAGTCATGCGGCTGACGGAGCGGCTGGGCGAGCGGGTGGTGGGCCAGGGGCACGCGCTGGAGGCGCTGGCCCAGCGCATCCAGACGTCCCGGGCCGGGCTGGCCGACCCGCGGCGGCCGCTCGGCGTGTTCCTGCTCGTCGGCCCGAGCGGGGTGGGCAAGACCGAGACCGCGGTGAGCCTGGCCGAGACGCTGTTCGGCGGCGACCGGAACCTCATCACGATCAACATGAGCGAGTACAAGGAGGACCACAAGATCTCCCGCCTCACCGGGTCCGCGCCCGGGTACGTCGGGTACGGCGAGGGCGGGGTGCTGACCGAGGCCGTCCGCCGCAAGCCGTACAGCGTGGTGCTCCTGGACGAGGTCGAGAAGGCGAACGAGTCGGTGCAGGAGATCTTCTACCAGGTGTTCGACAAGGGCACCCTCCAGGACGACAAGGGGAACGAGATCAACTTCAAGAACACCATCATCCTGCTCACCTCGAACGTCGGCACCGACACCATCATGAAGGTGTGCGCCGACCCGGACACGCGACCGGATGCCGACGGGCTGGCCGCGGCCCTGCGGCCGGACCTGCTCAAGGCGTTCAAGCCGGCGCTGCTGGGGCGGATGACGGTCGTGCCATATTTCCCGCTCGGCGACGAGGTGCTGCGGAACATCATCCGCCTCCAGCTCAAGCGGATCGCCGACCGGGTCCGACAGAACCACCGGGCCGCGCTCACTTACGACGCCGCGCTGGTCGAGACGATCGTCGGGCGGTGCAAGGAGGTCGAGAGCGGAGCGCGGAACGTGGACCACATCCTGACCGGGACGCTGCTGCCGGAACTGGCCCGCGAGGTGCTCGGCCGGATGGCCGACGGCCGGCCCTTGGAGCGCGCCCACGTCGGGGTCGGCGAGGGCGGGCGGTTCGTTTACTCGGTGGGCTGAGTCGGTCAGATCCGCTGTTCACAGGGGCACGATGGTGGCACGAAGCGGCGACGCGGGGCGGTCGTGGCGCGGGGGCGCACCCACGCCGCGGCCGCGCTCCTACGCCTGGCGGACCGAGCCGGTCGTCGGCCCGCGCCGGGCGCGGCTGGCGCTGGCGGTCGCCGCGGCGCTGTGCGCGCTCGCGTTCGTCGTACTGCTCTTCTACCTCACCCCGCCGCCGCGCCCGTGCTTCGTAGCGGTCGCGACCGATCCGGCTGCCGACGCGCTCCGACTGGACGCTCCGCTCGACCTGTTCGGGCGGCGCAGCGCGGAGCGGTTCGCCCGGAGCGCCGAGCGCTGGGTGCGGCGGGACGGCCGGTGGGCCGGGCACGTCGCGCCCGGCCCGGTGCAACTTCCCGCCGACCGGGCCGGCGTGCGCCAGTGGGCGCGCGGGTTCCGGGCGTACGACCCCGTCGTCATGTACCTGGGGCTGCACGGTACGACGTCCGACTGGTACGGCCCGGCCCCGGAGCGGGACGGCCCCGGGCCGGTCGAGCCGGTGCTGCACGTGGGCGGCGGGAAGCGGCTGCCGGTGCGGTGGCTGTTCGAGGCGGTGAACGAGTCGCTCCCGGACCGCCGGGTGGTGATCCTGCTCGACACCGGCCGGCTCCGCCCCGACCCGGCCCTCGGGCACCTGCAAGACGACTTCGTCGAGCGCGTCGGCGACGTGTTCCGCGAGGTGCGCAGCCCGAGCGGGCGGCTCGTGGTCGTGTGCGGGTCGGCCCCGGGCCAGCGGGGCTGGGAGTCGGACGAACTCGGCGCGACCGCGTTCGCCCACGCCGCCATCGGCGCGTTCGACGAGGCGACCGGGCGGGCGGACGTGCGCACGGTCGGGGAGTTATTCGACTCCGCAGCCGAGCGGCTGTCGGTCTGGTCGGCCAACAACCGGGGTGCGACGCAGACACTGGTCCGATTTCCCCCGCGCGAGGAGGGCGCGAAGCGAGACCGGGCCGGGGCCATTCGGGTCTGCCGGCGCCCGCCGGAACCTCCGCCGCCGTGGGAGCCGGTGCCGCTCGCCCCGCTCGACGCGAACCGCGAGTGGCTGGAGCGCTGGGCCGCGCACGACCGGCTTGCCGGGCAGGCTCCGCACCCGGCCGCGTACACCCCGCGCCTGTGGCGGCGGTACACCGCATTGCTGCTGCGGTACGAGTCGGCCGTGCGGGCCGGCACTCCGGCCGTCGCCGACCGGCTCGCCGCGGCGCTCCGCGAGGCCGAGGGTCAACTCGCCCACCCGCTCGGGCAGGTCTTTCGGCCGCTCGCCCCGGAGCAGGCCGACGTGCGGCCGCCGAGCTTTTTCCAATCGCTCGCGTTCGACGCGGTCGTCGGGCCAAACCCGGTGGACCCGACACCTTCGCTCTGGGCGCTCGCCACCGCCCCGGGGGCCGACCTGCCGCCCGCCGCGGGCGACCCGAACGCCCGGCCGATGGAGCGCCACCTCGCTGTCATGGTGCAGCGGTTCTACCGGACGGTGCTGTCGCCCGAGACCGACGTTCCTACTGCCTGGCGAGCGGCGATCGAGACGCGCGTGCGCGCCGACCGCGCCGCGCTCGGGTTGCCGCCGCCGGGAATGCCGCTGATCCGGGCGAACCTCTGGCCCGGGGCCGCGGCGGCGTTCAGCGAGCGGGTGTGCCCAACGGCGTGGGACGAAGTGAGCACCGCCGACGCGGACCGGCGGACCGTCGAGGATCAGTTGTTCGCCTTCGCAACCGCGCCGGCCTCGGTGCCGAACTTCGGCCCGGCGACGGACCGGTCGGCCGAACTGCGGTTCGCCTTCCACGTCCGCGACCGCGTGTTCGCCGACCTCCCGTACCTGGGCCACTGGGCGGTTGGCGTCGGCCGCGGGGACGCCGTCGCCCCGCTGTGGGCGCGGGCCTACAAGCTCGATTCTCTCCTGCGCGACCGGCCCGGTCGTGACCTCGCGGCCACGACCGCTGAAGCCAGTCACGTTTGGACGGACTTCGGCACTCTACGCCGGCAGTTTGATGACGCTGTACGCGAGCAGAGTAGGGCGGCGCTCCAGAAGTTTCTTTTGCCCAAGGAGGAACTGCTCGCGACGCCGCTTCTGAAGGCCGCGGATCGCGCGCGGTTGTTGACCGCGGCGCGGGCGGCGTCACTGAGCCTGCTCGCATCCGCGACCCGACCCGACCCGGGAACCGGGCCGACTACCCAGGCGGTGCCGAGTTCGCCAGCCGCGGAGTGGGTGCGGCTGGCCGTCGCGGAACTCGGGCTTCCGGACGGCGGGTCCGAGACAGGCGTCGTTCCGCGGGTGGCGGCGGCGTACCGCGCCCGCGCGACAGTCGGGACGGACGAGCGCGAGAGCCGGGCGGCCGTCGCGTTCCGGGCGGACGACGAGCCGTGGCGCGAGCCGGCCGCTGAAGCGTCCCGCGCCCAGTGGGCCGAGTTGCTCGCCCGGCTGGCCGCCCGGGCTGTCGCGGACCACTGGTACGACGAAGCCCCGGAGCGCGGCGGCCGGCCGTACTACGCCCGAGTCGCCAGCCGATACCTGGAAGACGCCCGGCGGTTGGCGGGCAAGCCGGTTGGGGACGTACCGCGTATCGGACCGCTCGCGCTCGCTCCCGACGGGACGGGGCCGCTGTTCTGGACGAGCGAGCGGCGGCGCGACCTCCGGTTCACCCTGTCGGTCCCGGCGGGCACCCCGCCGGGGCGGGCGGTTCTGCTCAGCGCGGTCGGCGGGTCGGGGGTGCGAGTGGCCCCGACCGCGCCGGAATCTGCGGCCGCACAAGGGCGACCGCTCATCCCGATTCGGCAGGACGAGACGGGCGTCGAAGTCTCGTTGGTGTCGGACGCAGAGGACGAACTGACGGCGTCCGCGCGGCTCACCGTCGGCGCTTATTACCGCGGCCAGCGACCGGGCGTGGAGCGGTCCGTGGCGATCACGCGCCGGCCCGAACTGGTGGTGAGCGACCCGGGGCCGCCGACGGCCGCCGCCGCGGTCGCAATCCGCGCCGACCCGTCGCAACCGCTCCGCCCGGTCGCGGTGCTGCTCGACTACTCGGGCAGCATGAAGGAGGGGCTGAACGGGTTCCGGCTCCCGGGGGCGGCCGACGCCTGGAAGGACGGCGAGTCGAAGTTCAACATCGCCCTCCGCCGCCTGGAGGGCGTTCTGGCCGAACTGCCCCGGAACACCCCGCTCCGGGTTCGCCTGTTCTCCGCGAGAGACGCGGACGACGAGGTCTTGGTGTACCCCAAGGCCGGCGAGCCGGCGGTCGCCGACTGGCGCGGGGCCGACGACGAGCGGCTGAAAGACCTGGTGTCGCGGCTGCGGCGGTACGAGCCGTCCGGTACGACGCCGCTCATCCGGTCGATCATCACCGCGGTGCGGAGCGACTTCCCGGACGGGGCCGACGGCCCGCGGACGCTCGTCGTGCTGACCGACGGGGCCGACGACAGCGGCCAGCCGGGCACGCCGAAGGAGGTTCGCGACCAACTCCGGGCGGAGTTGAAGAACGCCCTCACCGCGACCGGGGTCAAACTGGTCGTGGTGCAACTGGCGCTCAACGACGCCGACCGCAAGATTTCGGGCGAGCTGTTCGCCGACCTGCCGAACCTGGACGTGCCGGGCGAGGTCGTGTCGGTCGATGACGCCGAAGGGCTGCGGCGCGAGTTGGTCGCGGCCCTGTGGCCGAAACTGGTGCTCACCGGCGCGACCCCGGGGGCGGGGCCGAACCGCTATCCGCCGGGCGGGTGGCCGGCCCGCCCGCCGGTCACCCGCCCGGCGACCGACCCGACCGGTGCCCTCGACCCCGGCTCGCTGCTGTGGTCGCCGCCCCTCGCGCCAGGCACGTACTCGCCCCGGGTCGCGGGGTACGCCGCCCGCGGGCTGCCGAAAGTCGAACTCGCGCCGGGCGACTTCCTGCCGCTCTCCCTGTCGCGCGCCGCCGACGGGTTCACCCTGCGACGCGAGTTGCACGCGGACACACTCGGGCGCGGGCTGCAAGCCCGCCGCGGCGACGGCGAGTGGGCACTGTCGGTGCTGCCGCCCGGCGTGGAGGACGCGCGGGAGGCGGCCGCGCTCGGTGCCGTCACGTTCCTGGAAAAGGTGCCGCCACACCGGCTGGGGCTGGTAGCGGTGGAAGCCCCGCTCCGGCACGCGATGCCCGACGCGCTGTGGTGGCACGTCGCACCGGCCGCCGAAAACGCGCCCGCAGGCGTGCCGGTCGGGCGTGCTGGCACGCAAACCGTCGTAACCCGGCTGTACGGCTACCCCGCGCCGGCCTGGGACGTTCGGTCCACGGGCTGGCCTCGAACCCCAGGCGGCGCGACGTTCGAGCCGGCGACGGTTCGGGCGTGGGTGCCGCGGAGCGACCCCGCCCCGGCGACGCTCCCCCCCGTGCGGCTTCCGAAGCCGGGAGCCGAGGCGGTGGTGGACGCCGGCCGCCTCACATTCCGCGTGTCGCTCGAAGATCAGCGGTTTGCCGGCGCGGACGGGCTGGTCCGGTGCCTGGTGGTGCGCACCGAGTACCTGCCCGGCGCGCCGGTGCAACTGCGGCTGTCCGGTGCCGCCCCGGGCGTGTGGACCGAGCACCGGTACTTCCGCGGCGCGAACGGGTACACGGCGGTGTTCGGCCCCGGGGCCGTGCCCCCCGAGGCGGCGGACATTCAGTTCCAACTGTTCCGCGTGCGCGACTTCGTGGCCGAAGAGGCGCAGATCAAGCTCACGACCCCGGTTCCGACGCTCGGGCACCGCACCGACGGTTACCGGCCGACCCCGTCGAAGGTGGGGCCGTGACCGAAGCACCGGCCACGACCGCGGAGCCGGAACAGTCCTCCGGCGGGGGCGCGCAGCCCGCCGTTGCGCACCCGGACGAGTGCCCCACGTTCGCGCCGGACGGCGCGCGGGTGACGCCCGCCCCCGGTCGTACGAACGGTTACGCCTGGCACTGCGAGGACCGCCTGCCGGCACCCGCCCGGGCTGCTGTGGTGTCGCTGGTGTTCCTGAGCGTGGTCGGCGGTCTGGCCGCGGGATTGCTCGCACTGCCACGCACCCCGGTCGAACCGGTGTTCGTGTCCGTCCCGGTCGGCGAACTCGACGACCCCGCGTGGCCGTCCAACCCGTGGGCCGACCGCGACGCCGACCTGCTCGTGCCGCAGTTCGCCGGTCGGTCGGTGAAGGCGTTCGGGTTCCAGCAGTCCGACCGGCTCCGCACGCTGCTGTCCTGGGTTGCGGACCGGGGGGCGGGCGGGGCGACGGGGCTTCCGGCGCGGGGCCGTAGTCCGCTCGTCCTGCACCTCACCGCGCTGGCCGTCGTACGCGGCGGGGAGGTGTTCGTCCTGCCCGGCGACGCGGCGCCAGGTGCGCCCGGCACCTGGGTCAACGTCAAGGACGTGATCCGGGCGGTCGCGGACGGCCCCGGCGTGCGGTCGCTGCTGCTGCTTGACCTCGCACACCCCGTTGCCGACCCGTTCGGCGGGATTTTGTCGGACGACGTATCCGAGGTGCTGGCCCGCGTTCTCGAAGAGGCTCCGGTTCCGGTGCTGACGGCGTGCGGCCCCGGCGAGCCGAGCCTACCTGCCGACGCCGCGGGGGCGTCCGCGTTCGCGTGGTGCCTAGCCGAAGGGTTGAGCGGCGCGGCGGACGGGGCCGGCGACCCGAACGGACCGGACGGGTCGATCACCGCGACCGAACTGGTGCGGTTCACGCAGGAGCGTGTCGGCCGGTGGGCGCGGGTGGCGCACGGTCGGCAACAGACGCCGACGCGGTACGGCCCGACAGGGCGGGCGGCGGACTTCGTGCTCGTCCGCCGCATCGCCGGCCCACCCGCCGCATCGCCCGTCGTACGGCCGTACCCGGACTGGCTGCGGGACGCCTGGCATGAGCGCGAACTCGCCCGGGACGGGGCGGTCGCGCGGCGCGAGCCGCTGGCCCTCGCGCAACTCACGGCGGACTTACTCCGCGTCGAAGAACTGTGGCTCCGCCCCGGGCCGACCCACCGCGCCGAAGAGGCGTGCCGCGACGCCCGCCGGAGGTGGTCCGAGGCGGTCGCGCGCACGCCCCCGCCGGCCGATTGGTCCGGATTGCCGGCGGCCCGGGCGCGGCTCGCGGTGGCCCGGGCGGGCAAACCGGACCCGCCGCCGGAACTGGCGAAGGCCCTGACGGCACTGCTCGTCGCCCGTCCGGAACAGGCGGCCGAGGCCGAGCGTGCGTGGGTCACCGCGGCCAATCCCCAACCGGTCGCAGCGGTGAATCTTGTGTGGCGACTCGCCGCCGACACCGTTCGACCGAGTGCCGAGATGGTCGAGCGATGGGCGCTGGCGGCGGGTGCCGCCGACCCGGTTTCGCAACTGGCCGAAACCGGGGTACTCCGCACCCTGGCCGCGCGGGGCACGTTCCGGCGGCAGCGGCTGGCGGAATACCCGGCCGCGGCCGTGGCGGCGCTGGTCCGGGCGGAAGACGAACTCGGCCGCGCCGTGGCCCTCGGGCCGGACGCGTTCGACGTCGCGCGGGAGCGGTTCGTGAGTGCCGCCGCGGACCGGCGCGCGGGGGCGGATCTGTTGTTCGCGGCCGGCACCGCGGATCAGGTCGCGACAGCGACGGCCCGTCTGGAGCGGGCGGCTGAAGGCTTTCGGCTCGGGCGCGCCGACCTCGAGCGCGCCCGCCGCGCCCGGCGGGAGTTGGAAGCGGCGTGTTTGGTGCTCGGCGAAACCCTCCCGGCCGTCACCGAGTTCGACCGGCCCGGGCTGCGGTCGGCGTGGTTTGCCGCCGCGGACTTCGCGGAGCGGGTGTCGGCCGTCGATTCCGTCCGCGCCGACCCCGCGGAGGTGGCGGGCCTGGCGGCGCAGGTCGCGCGCCTCCGGGGGGAGTTCGGGCCGGCGGTCTTCGAGCGGCTCGTCGTTGCCGAGCGCCGGGCCGAGCCGGAGGGGATCGACGCCCGGCGGCGGTTGCTTGCCGGTGCCGGGTTCGGCAGCCCGACGCGCAAAGCCGCCTGGGAGAGCGTGACCGCGGACGCCGCCGCGTTGCACGCGGCCGCGCTGGCCCCGGACGAGCGTCCGTTCGCCCCGGCGCCCGATCAGGAGCGCGAGAGCGCCCGCGCGGTTCGGCGGGCCGAGGCGTCGGTGCGGTTGCTACGGCTCGCCGGCGCGCGGGCCGCGACAGACGCGGAGGCGATGCTCCGGCGCGCGCAGGTCGGCGGTCGGGCCGAAGATTGGGCCGCACTCGGGGACCGGCTTCGTACCGCTTGGCTGGCCGAGTTGCCCAGTCAGTTCGACGGCGCGCCGGCCGCCGAGCAGGCCCGCATCCTGCGCGCAGTCACGCCGGGGCTGGCGCGACACCGCCCGTGGGCGACCAAGACGGCCCGCCCGCTCGACACCGGCGACGGGGCGGTGGCATTCCGCGCCTGGGTCGAGACGGTTGCCGCCCCACTCGTTCAGGAGGAACGCCCATGACGCGCTTAACGGCGCGCCTGTTCGGAGTCGGTGCGTTTGTAGCCGCGGCGCTGCTGACGCTGAGCGCCGACGCGCGGGCCGACCCAGACGCCGACCCCTGGCCGTTCCTGAGCACCCGCCCGGACGAACCGACCGACCGCGACCCGCTCGCCGCGGTCGGCAACTTCGTCGTCCGGCCGAACCAGTCGGCGCCGTTCTACGCCTACGTGCGCAACCCGGGCGACCAGAACTGGGCCAACCTGCGGCTCGTCCTCTCCGCCGATGCGGACGGGACCGACGTCATCGCAGAGGGGACGGCCGCCCGCGTGCCGAAGGGGAAAACGGTGGCGGTGAAGCTGACGCTCAAGGCACTCGTCCCGCCTTCCGCCCCGCCGGACAAGCCGGCCGAGAAGCCCAAGGAGCAGAAGAGGCCGGCCGCGGCGGTCGGCGGCAGGGTGTACCTGCTGCTGTTCGACGGCGCGCCGGGGGCCGGGGCGAACCCGGTGGCGTTCCGGAATCCCCGGGCACCCGCGGCGCGAGCGGTGCGCGTGGCGCACCCGCGGGAGTACCTGACTGCGGTCGCCGAACTGCGCGAGGTCGCCGGGGCACTCGCCCTCGACGTGACCGTATCGGCGGCCGACCGCGCGGCGTTCCGGGGGCCGGGCTGTAAGGTGAAACTGGACCTCCGGTCCGGCGCGGAGGCGCCGCGGGGCACGTTCGAGGCGGTACTGGCCCCGGACGGGAAGGCGGTAGTGCTGCGCGCCGAGGGGTTGAAGCCCCGCGTCGCCGGCGACCGCCGGCCGGACACGTTCTTCGTGACCGCCGACGGGTTCGAGCGCGCGTTCTGGTTCGAAACCGACTTCCGCACTGTTGGGAACGTCCTCGCGCCGGTAACCGACCGGACGTACCTGGGCATCGGGGTGCCGCCGTTCGCGGTGCCCGGGCGGCCGCTCCCGGTGCGGGTGGAGGCGGCGGGGCGTGAGCCGGCGGGCGAGCCGAACCTGCTGTTCCACCGCGCCGCCGCGGGCGACCCCGAGCGGCTTACCGCGGGGCTGGCCGGGCCGCGCGACGTGGGGTTCACCGCCGCGGTCGGCCCCGGCGGCGAGTTGGTGCTCGGGTCCGAGGTGCGGGACTGGGTCATCCCGGTGGACACGGCCGGGGTGTTCGGCCCCCGGCGGTTCACGCTCGGCGTCGGCGCGGCCGAGGCCGAGGCGACGGTCACGCTGGACGCGACCGGGCCGAGCGGGCTGCGGTTCCACCGCCTGCCGCGAACCGCGGTCCGCGGCCAACCGCTGACCCTGACCGCGACCGGGGCCGACCCCGAATCGGGGGTGGCGAAGGCGGTCTTCTACGTGGGCGAGCCGCCTGCCGAGGGCAAGCCGCTGGTGCCGGGCCGCGCGGCCGTCGGGGTGGCGGGGCCGCTGCCGTCGGCGAAAGCGGCGGCCCCGCCGCGGCCGGGGGCCGAAACGCCGGCGCGGCCCGCTTCTGACGACCGGGCACCCACTGGCTACACGGGCGCACTCCTGATGCCGGACCAGAAGGGGCCGGTGACGGTGGGCGCGCGGCTCACGAACCGCGTCGGGCTGACCGAGGAGATCACCGCCGAGGTGCTGCTGGTCGATCCGCCGACCACCGGCAGCATCAAGGGCACGGTCGTGCAAGGGGCATCATCCCCGCGCCCGCAGCCGGGCGTCGAGGTGGTGCTCGTCGAGGAGGGGGCGAAGCCGGACGCCCCGCCGGTCGCCACCACCAAGACCGACGGGAGCGGTGCATTCACTCTGGCGAACCTGAAACCCGGCAAGTACGTAATTCGGAGCGCGAAGCCGACCGATTACGGCGCGAAGGCCGAGCAGAAGGTCGCGGTCGAAGCCGGGGAGAAGCCAACGGAGGTGACGCTCACGCTGCGGCGGTAGCCCGGTACCGCCTCGCGGTGAAGCCGCGGGCCGCTCGCGGAGCGAATGACGCGGGTCAAATGACACCTGCGTGCGAGATTTGGTATAACGCCTGGGAGAAAAGCTCACCCGAAAATGCGTTATGCACACGACCTCGCTCACCCTGCTCGCCCGGTTGAGGCAGCACGCGCACGACCAGACCGCGTGGGAGCGATTCGTCCGGCTGTACTCGCCGTTGTTGTACCGATGGGCACAGGGGGCCGGGCTGTCCGCCTTTGACGCGGCCGATCTGGTTCAGGATGTGCTGGTCACGCTCGTCCAGAAGCTGCCCGAGTTCGACTACGCCGGCGGCGGTTTTCGGAATTGGCTCCGCACCGTCACCCTGAACCGTTGGCGGGACCGGTGCCGGCGGTTCGCCCGGCAGCCGCTCCCGGTGGGCGACCTGCCCGACCTGCCCGGCCCGGACGACTCGTCGTTCGAGCAGCAAGAGTACCGCAAGTACCTGCTCCGGCGGGCGATGGAACTGGTGCAACCGGAGTTCCGCGACACCACCTGGACCGCGTTCGTGGAGCACGGGGTGAACGGGCGGCCGGCGCCCGAGGTCGCGGCCGAAACCGGGCTGTCGGTGGGCGCGGTGTACTCCGCCCGCTGCCGCGTGCTCGCCCGGCTGCGGACCGAACTGGACGGGCTGCTGGACTGACAATTTATCGCCCGCCCGCGAAAGGATCGCCGGTTCGGTGCGTACTTGAGTTACCCCCACCGCTCGGAGCGCTTCATGCCGGTCAACGCGCCTTGTCCGACGGCGGACGATTATCACAAGCTGTTGACGTGCGCGCGGCCGCCGGGTGTGGCCGAGGCCCTGTCCGGTCACCTCGAAACGTGCCCGCGGTGTCTGGACACCGTCCGCACCGTTCTCGACACCAACCCGTTCGCGCGCGAGGTGCAGAGCGCGGGAGTGCCGTTCCCCGCGGACTCGATCCCGTCGGCGGTGATCGCCCGCCTTCTGGAGCGCGGCCCCGCGAACGCCGACGTGACGGACACGTTTGACGGCCACTCCGGGCCGGGCACTAAAACCCCGGAACCGACCCCTTCCGAGCCGCCGGGCCCGATCGAATTCGAGCGACTGGCCGAATACCGCATCGTCCGGCGGATCGGGCGCGGCGGGATGGGGTCGGTGTACGAGGCCGAGGACACCGCCCTCAACCGCCGGGTGGCGCTGAAGGTCATCTCGGCCGCGCTCGCGGCCAGCGCCGATCAACGGGCGCGGTTCACCCGCGAGGCCCGCGCCGCCGCGGCCATCAACCACGACCATGTGTGCCCCATCTATCAGGTGGGCGAGGCGAACGGCCGGTCGTTCCTGGCCATGCCGCTGCTCGCGGGCGAAACCCTCGCGGGCCGGCTGAGGCGCGAGTCGAAGCTGCCGGTCGCGGCCGCCGTCCGCGTGGCGCGTGAGATCGCCGAGGGGTTGGTCGCGGCCCACGCCGCCGGGATCATCCACCGCGACATCAAGCCCGCGAACGTGTGGCTCGAGGCGCTCGCCGGCAAGCCGGAGCGCGTCCGGCTGCTCGACTTCGGGCTGGCGTGCCCGCCGCAGGAGGACGGGCTGCTCACCGCCCCTGGCAGCGTGATCGGAACCCCGGCGTACATGGCTCCCGAACAGGCCCGCGGCAAGAAGGTCGATGAGCGGGCCGACCTGTTCAGCCTCGGCGTCGTGCTTTACGAGATGCTCGCCGGCCGCCGCCCGTTCGCCGGCCGCGACCCGATGTCGATCCTGGCCAGCGTCCTGGCCGACGATCCCGTGCCGCCGAAGGCGCACGCCGCCGAGATCCCGTCGGCCCTGTCCGCCCTCGTCGTCCGGCTCCTGGCCAAGGACCGCACAAAACGGCCGCCGTCGGCGCAGGCGGTGGTGGACGAGTTGCTCGCGATCGAACGCGCCTTGCACCGCGAGCCCCCGTCGCGGCGGCGCTGGCGGGTCGTGACCGCGGCTGCGCTCGTGTTAGCCACCCTCACGGCGGCGACTTACAAGCTCGTGTTCGAGACGAAAGACGGCACGCTTGTCGTGGAACTCGGCGAGGGCGTGGACGCCCGGTTCAAGGGGGGCGAACTCCACATCTACGACGAAGCCGGCAAGCAGCGGTACACCCTCGCGCCCGGCGACCGGAACAAGGCGGTGCCCGCGGGGCGGTACTTCGTCAAGGTCGCCGGCGTGGACGGGCTGGCGCTGGAAACGGACGAGTTCAAACTGGAAAAGGGCGGGTCGGTCACCCTGCGGGTGCGGGCGACGCCACCCGCACCCGCGACCGCTCAAGCGGCCCCGAAGCCGGCCGCGGTGCCGGGCGACCCGCACCGGGCGCTCGCCGAGTGGGTTCTGGCGCACAAGGGCGAAGTCAACCTCGCGCCGGAGATCACCGTCGCCTACCGGCCAGGCGACCGGCTGCCGAACGGCCCGATCACTGTGGCTGGAATCCGCATCAACCTCGCGGCCGAAGCCGACGCACAGGAGTTGCTCCGGCTCCTCAGGAAGCCCGACCTTCCGAGCGGCACGACCTTCTGGCTGAGTGGGCGCGGCTACACCGACGCGTGGGCCAAAGAGGCGTTCGCCCTCCCCGCCTTACGCCGCGCGGCGTTCCTGTTGCTCGGCGACACCGCGATTACCGCCGAGGGGTGGAAACACTTCCGTCGCGACGACCCGAACGAGTTCTTCCACATCGGCGTCAACTCCGGTCCTGACGGAGACGCCCGGCTCAAGGCTTTGATTGCGAACTGTTCACGGTTCGACCAATTTGGCTTCGATGCGGCCGACATCACCGACGCGGGCGTGAAGGCGATGGTCGAGCGCGGCGTCAAGATTGGTGAGTTGTACCTCGGGAGCAACCCGAAGGTGACCGACGCCAGCGTGCCCGAATTCGTCAAGATCCCGAACCTGAAGCGGGTCGAACTCGGGGGGACCGGCGTCACCGCGGCCGGACGGAAGCAACTGGCCGAACTCGCCCCACATCTGGAAATCTATTTGGAGAACAAGCCGGACGAAGTCGTGGAGGCGGTGCGTAAGCGACAACTGGCCGAAAGCGACGCGGCGGCCCAGCGGAAACTGGCCGAGTGGCTGATCAAACAGGGCGGCCAATACCGCATCGAATCGGACCCGAACACGTCGCGCACCAAGGCCGACCCGCTGCCGGCCGGCGCGTTCAAAATCGCCGCACTTGAGGTCAAGCTTGAATGGGAAGATCTGGAGTTCGCGCGCCTGCTCGGGGCGATCAAATCCTCGCCGGGCATGGCTCTCCGCTTTGTCGGGGGCGGGTTTACCGACAACTGGCTCCGTGAAGCGGCTACGAGCCATGCGCTCAGGAACTGCAGCTTCTTACTCTTCGCGGACGCCCCGCTCTCCGCAGACGGACTCAAACACCTCGGCCGCGACAACCCGAACGCATTCTTTGCTTTCAGCTGCTTTCGCGTGCCGATGGGGGACGCGGGTGTGAGGGCGCTTGCGCGGGCGCTTGTAAATAACAAAGATAAGAAAGGGCTCGTCAGCGGATTGACCCTGCACGAATGCGGCGTCACCGATGACGGGGTGAAATCGCTCGCCGGGGGCGACATCACGATCGGCGAACTGTATCTGGGTAACAGCCCGAAGATGACCGACGCCAGCGCGGCCGAGGTCGCCAAAATCCCGACGCTGAAGTTGGTCCGCCTCGACCGCACCGGGTTCACGGCGGTCGGCAAGAAGAAGCTGGCCGAACTCGCCCCGAAGCTCGAAATTCTGCCGAAGGACGGCCCATAACGGCCGCGCCTGTGGCGGGCGGCACGCGCCGCCCCGCAACGACTCACACGGTTCTGGCGCGGGCGGACCCATGAACTATCCGGCGGTCTACTGGCACGAGGGCATGTTCCTCCGGCCGCACCACTTCCAAGCGGCCGAGCGGCACTACACCGACCAACTGCGGCGGTCGGCCCGGTTCGACGTCCACCACGGGTGGGGGCTGCGGGCCATCGACATCGACGACGCGGCTCTGCGCAACTACCGGTTCGAGGTGCACCGGCTGGAGGCCCGGCTGCGGGACGGCACGCTGGTGGCGTCCGACCGCGAGCACGACCCGCTTGCGGGGCTGGACCTGCGGGCCGCGATGGCGGAGGTGCCGGCCGGCGGGACCGCCGACATCCTGCTCGGCGTGCCGGTGTTGCAGTTGGGCCGCGGCAACACGACCGACGGGGCCGACGCCCGGTACCGGATCGACGCCCCGCGAGAGCCGGTCGCCGACGAGAACTCCGGCCAGAACCCGCGGCTGGTGCAATTCCGGCGGCCGAACCTGCGGCTGCTGGTGGGCGGCCGGGACGACGTCAGCGGGTACGAGACGCTGCCGGTGGCCCGGGTCGAGCGGTCGGCGCAGGTGGGCGCGCCGCCGCAACTGCACCCGTGGTTCATCCCCCCGGTGCTCGCCTGCGACGCCTGGCGGGGGCTGGCCGAGGGCGTGGTCGGGCAGACGTACCACCGGGTCGGCACCCTGGTCAAGCAGATCGGCCAGCGGGTGCGCGAGCAGCGGATCACGTTCGACAGCAACGCCCCCGAGGACCGGAAGCTGTTCGAGCGACTGCGGGCGCTGAACGAGGGGGTCGCGGCGCTCGGGGTGGTGGCCCGGGCGCCCGGCGTCCACCCGTTCGACGCGTACCTAGAGCTGTGCCGGCTGGCGGGCCGGCTCGCAGTGTTCGGCAAGAACCCGGCGCTGCCGGACGACGAGCTGCCGCCCTACGACCACGACGACCTCGGCCGGTGCTTCTTCACGGTCCGCCGGTTCATCGACGAGCTGCTCACCCAAGACTTCGACCAAGGGTATGAGGCGCGGCCGTTCGTCGGGGTCGGGTTGCGGCTGCGGGTGGGCATGGAGCCGGCGTGGCTGGCCCCGGCGGCTCAGGTGCTGGTGGGCGTCGAATCGACCCTGGCGCCGGCCGAGACGGCCCGGCTGTTGACCGGCAAGTTGAACATGAAGATCGGCGCGTTCGACCGGGTGGACGAGATCTTCCGGCTCGGGCTGCGGGGGCTCGACTTCGTGCCCGAGCCGCGCCCGCCGCGGGTGCTCCCGGCCTCCCCGCGGCTGATCTACTTCCAGGTCAGCCGCGACGCCTCCCGCGACGAGTGGGCGCACGTCGGGCAGACGTACACGCTGGCGGTGCGGCTCAACGAGCGGCTCCTCGTCGGCACGCTGGACGGGCAGCCGGAGGTCACCATCCAGGCCGACGGCCGCCCGACCACCCTGCGGTTCACCCTGTTCGTCGTCCCGCCCGCCGCGGGCTGACGCGAGGCCGCCCCATGCACGACGCCATCGTCCGCCAGATGCACACCGTCCTCGGCGCCGGGCTGGACCTCCAGGAGCGGCTGGAGCGGGGCGAGTCGCCGGTGTTCGAGGTCGAGAGCGAGCGCGTCCGCGGGCTGGTGCTCGGGGGCGCGGAGCTGGCCCAGGACCCGGCCTACAACGGGGAGTTCGCCGCCCTGCTCGCGCGGCCGGCGCTGGCCGAACTCGACCCGGGCGAGCGGTTCCTCGGCGCCCGCTACGCGCTGGTGTGCTGGCTGGACGAGCTGTTCATCCTCAACAGCCCGGCGTGGTGGGCCGAGCGATGGGAGGCGAACACCCTGGAGGCGGCCCTGTACGGCGGCACCCAGCAGCGGGCGTGGCGGTTCTGGGACCAGGCCCGGAAGGCCGAGGGGCCGCGGGGCGCGCCGGCGGCGCTCGAGGCGTTCCTGTGGTGCGTCGTGCTCGGGTTCCGCGGCAGCCCGCCGGACGACCTGGAGCCGGGCGCGTGGGTGGACGCGGTGCGCACCCGCGTGCTGGCCGCCCGGAGCGACGAGTTCTCGGCCCCGCCGGAGCGCAGCCTGCCGGTCGCGGTGCCGCCCCTGCGCGGCCGGGACCGGTTCGCCCGGATGCTGCGCGCTGCGGTCGCCGCGGCCGCCCTCGCCGCGTTCGCCGCCGGGCTGCTCGCGACCACCTGGCTGACCCGCTGACCGAATCCACTCATGCAAACACTCCTCGCTCTCTGCGGCTCGGCGCTGGACGGCTTGCGTGCCCTCGTCGGGCTTGTGCTGCCCGTGTTCGCCGACGCCGCCGACTTCCGCCGCTGGCCCACCTGGCTGAAGGTCGCCGTCGGGCTGCTGCTGCTCGCCGGCCTGGCGTACCTGGCGTACCACGCCCAGAAGTGGACCGGGCTGGACGAACTCCTCGGCGACCTGAGCCGGCCGTTCCGCCCGTACTTCCTGGTCGCCCTCGTCTTCCTGGTGGTCGCGTTCGCCTGGCTGCTCGCCGCCCTCTGGGCGGCGCTGACCGGGGAGGAGGGCGCGGCCGAGTTCCCCGACATCGCCGCGGCGTGGGCCGAGGCCCTCCGGCGGCTCGCGGCCGCCGGCCTCGGGGTCGCGGACGCCCCGCTGTTCCTGGTGCTCGGCCGGCCGGCGGCCGGGACCGACGCGCTGTTCCTGGCGGCCGGCGTCAAGGACGTCATCCGCACGCCGACGGCCGACCGCCCGCCGCTGCGGGTGTACGCCTGGGGCGAGGCGATCTACGTGACGTGCGAGGGGGCGTCGGTGTGGGGGGCGTTCTGCGCGCAACTCGCCGGCAAGGACGAGACGGCGTGGGGCGGGGCCGAAGAGCCGAACGCGGTTGCAGACCCCGCCGGCCGCGCCGAGCTGGAGGCGCTCTCCCGCGCGGCCCGCGAGCGGCCGCTCCGCCAGGACGAGGTGCGGCGGCTCCAGTTGCTCGCCGAACTCGGCAGCGCCCCGCGGTCGGCGGCCGGGCGGCGCAAGGCGCTGCCCGAGCCGCAACTGGCCGCGGCCGCCCGGCGGCTCCAGTTCCTGTGCCGGCTCGTCCTGGCCGCCCGCCGCCCGTGGTGCCCGATCAACGGGCTGGTCGTCCTGGTGCCGTGGGCCGCGACCGAGACCGACGAGGTGGCCCGGACCGCCGGCGGGCTGCTCAACCGCGACCTCACCGCCGCCCGGGCCGCCCTCCGGCTCCGCTACCCCACCTACGCGGTGGTGTGCGACCTGGAAACGGCCCGCGGGTTCGCCGAATTCCGCAGCGGGTTCCCGGCCGAACTGCTCCGGCAGCGGATCGGGCAGCGCGTCCCGCTCGGCCCGGACGTGGACGCCCAGGCCGCGTCTGGGGTGGTCGCCACGGCCGTTCGGTGGATCGGGCTTGCGGTGTTGCCCGCCTGGATTCACCGGTTCTTGCAACTGGCCCACGCGACCGACCCGACGGACGGCGCGCCGCCGGGCGGGTCGGCGCACAACCGGAACCTGTACCGCCTGATGCGGGCGGTGTTCGAGCGGTCGCCGCGGCTGGCGCAGATCCTGTCGAGCGGGCTGCCGCTGGTGCAGGGCTACCCGGGCGACCCGGCCGCCGGGCTACCCCTGTTCGCCGGCTGCTACCTCGCGGCCACCGGCGCCGCCCCGGACGAGCAGGCGTTCGTGCCCGGCGTCTTCCAGCGCGTCGCCGACGGCCAGGACCTCGTGTCGTGGGCGCCGGAGGCGACGGCCGATGACGCCCGGCTCAACCGGCTCACCGCGGTCGGCTACTGCGGCATCGCCGTCCTGCTCGCACTCGCGCTCGTCGCGCTACGGGTGTGGTGGGTCGAACTCGGGTGAGCGCCTGCCCCCGCCGCGCCGTGACCGGTGCCCACACCGGCTTGAGAATAGCCACTACACCTTTACGAATGGACGCCGACGTGAAACCGCCCCTCCTCGCCTCGATTCTCGTGCTCGCGCTGGCCGGCTCGGCACCCGCGCAGTATCCGGGGTGAAAGCACTCCGGGTCGGTGTTCGTCCTCACCACGCCCGACGGGGCGGGCCTGCCGGCGGCCGCGGCGGTCGAGCACTTCCCGCTGCGAGTGCGGCTCCACAAGGACGTCTTCGACTTCGCGCAGGCGCGGCCGGACGGGGCCGACCTGTGGTTCGCGACCGCCGCCGGCGACCTGCTCGCGTATCATACCAACTGTTGCTGAATCGCGTCGGTAGCGCGGGTGCTGGCGGTGGCGTTCCGGCGGGCGACGATCGAGCACATGTTCCGCGTGGTCAAGACGGAGGCCGGTCTGGCACACTACGAGGGGCGGCAGTACGTCGGGCTGGTGCGGCACCTGATCCCGGGCTTGGTTCTGGGGTTCGTATCTATCTATACGGACTGCCTGCGGGGAAACCCGCAAATGACGATGGAGCAGGTGTGCCGGGCGTTCAACGCCCGGTGCGCGGTGACGTTCCGCCGAAGGCGCGGGACGAGCTTGGTGGATTTCGGACGGGTGATTCGCTGCCACCAACAGTGAAACGAACGGCCACCCGCGCGCACAAGAAACGCCGGTATAGGCGTGGCATCTGAAGCCGCGCTGTAGTTGTAGAGTTGGCGGGCAACACGACTCGTCAAGGCGGTCGGGGCGCGCCGGACCGGAACTCGGGGCGTCCGTCAGCCGGGCTTAGATACCGAGAGTGTGCCGCCCAGACCGTTCGGAGAGGGGCCGAAACGCCGCACCTGGAAGTGTCGCTACTTCCCACCCGGGGCGAGCGGCACGCGGAGCGGGGCCGACGCCTGGTTCATCACGTTGCTGGACACCCCGACGTACTCGTTCAGCCCGGTCACCAGAACGAACTGTACCTGACCCGGCGGGCGGGCGTCACGCGACAGTTTCAGGTGAACCGTCGCTTCGCGACGCCCCTTCGGCACCGTCGGCAGCCCGACCACCTGCACCCCGGGCACGTCCGCGAAGGCGAAGAACGGCATGTCGCGGTCCGGGCCGCCCCTGCGGTCCACGCGGATACGCACCTCGACCGACCCGCCCGGCACCAGCGGCCCGCCGACCGCATCCGCCGTCACCGTCCAGTCGCACGGCGCGCCGACCGTCACCACCAGTTCGTCGCGCCGCGGCACGGCCCGGCAGTGGCTCCGCACCTCGTACGGGATCGTCGGCCGCGCGAGCGCTGTACCGCCGACCGTTGCCTTCGCGACCGGCAGCGTGCGGACGTACGCGCCCGGCTTCGCGTCTGGTGCGGCCGTCAGCACGACGAACGACTTGTCCTGCCCCGGGTGGAGCACGCCGCGGCTCGCGGTCACGTCCGGCGGCAGGTGCGGGAACTCGACCTCGATCGGACCGGTCACGCCCTGCCGCCGGACCGCGTGCAGTTCCAGGTACACCGACCCGCCGGGCCGCACCACCGGGTTGTCCGGGCTGACCGCGACCGCGAAGTCCGGTTCCGGCTTCGTCACGTGGACGCGGTAAACGAACCCCGGCCCGGCCCGCCTGCGGACGTCCCCGACCGCCAGTTCGTACTCGCCGGCGTGTTCAAACTTGTAGACAAACGCCGGGTCGCGGCCGAACTGCCCATCGGCGAACGCCTGCAACAGGTGGTGCCCGGGGTACTTGACGTCGCGCGCGGTGTCGAACAGCAGGTGCCCGTCGGCGCGGCGGAGTACCAGTTCCGGGGCCAACGGCGAGCCGATCTGATTGCCGAACACTTGGAACGCCCACTCGGCCGGTACTTCCTTCTCGCTCACACGAAAGCGGAACACGTCGGCCCGCCCGGGCTCGGCGATCCGGCCGTTCAGCGCCGCAGGGAACGCGGCAACAGCGGTCGGTTCGCCCGGCTTCGCCACCACATCCGGCAGGTCGGACGCGACGAACGGGAACGGCCCGTGCGACGTGTCGAGCGTGCGAATACCGGGTTCACCGGTCAGCGCGGCGAGTTTCAGCGGATCGGCGCGGGCGTTCTCGCCGACAAGGGTCGGGGTTGCGGTTGAGCCGAGCCGCCCGCCGGCCGGGAACAGCGCCGCCTCGTACGGCCGGTCGCCGACCGACAGCCGGTACACGACGAACGGCGAGCCGCGGGCGAACAGGTCGCGGACGCTGAGCAGGTACGTGCCGTCGGCCGGGGCGGTGAAGTCGATGAGCGGGTCGAACCCGTCGCGCCCGGTGTCCTTCTGGAGTTGCTTGCCGCCCGCGTCGTGAACCGCCAGCACCGGCCAGAAGTGCCGCTCGTTGTCCGGGTTCAGCCGGTGCGCCGAAATCCGCGCGACGAGCCGCTCGCCCTTCTTCGCGGCGACCGCATAGTAATCGACTTCGCGCAGCCCGGTGAGTTGGCCGCTCACGGTCACCGGAAGCGCCAGCGGCTGAGCAGATTCAGGTGTGTGATTGTCGGCCGCGTCGAGCACCTCGCGGTCGCGGTTCACCTCGAACGCGCCGACCAGCGACGTCCAGGTCTTGCCGACGACGCGCACCTCGCGCCGCCCGGGCGGGGCGTCGGCGGCAATGGTCAGCTTCGCCCGCACCCCGGCCGACCGCTCGGTCGCGTCCACCAGGTAGCTCTTGATGAAGTGCGCCTCGGCCTCGTGCTGCCCCTTCGGCGGGACGAGTTCGACCGGCGCGCCCTTCTCCTTCGCCATCCGGGTGATGGTGTCGTCCCACTCCTTCCAACTCTTGCGGGTGACGACCGGGTTGGGTAGGTCGTGGCAGGTGCCGCAGCGGTTGGCGAACAGCTTGTACCCGATCTGGACGTGGTGCCCGTCGGGTCGGTGGAGTTTCGGCGGCGGGACGAGGGCGGCTGTCACCCCGCGGCCGGTGACGAGCACCTCGCGCACCTCGTCGGTCGGGGACGACAGCCGCAGATCGACCTCGACCGTCGTCCCGGCCGCGCCGCCGGACGGGTACACGGCGAGCAGCGTGGGGAAGTAGTCCTGCGCGGCCGCGGCGACCGGGGACAGCAGCAGGGCGAACGCGGCGAAGAGCGAGCGGGGCATCGTGCGGCCTCCGGGGTGGGTCAGAACAGTTCGCGGAGCGGCTTGCCGTCGCGGGCCAGCGCGACCCGGACGCCCTCCGGGGACTCGACGCTCTGCGTGTAATCGACGCCCAGCCGGTCGTAGATGGTGGCCGCCAGGTCCGACGCGCCGACCGGGCGGTCGGTCACCTCGGCCGCGTGCCGGTCGGTCTTGCCGACGACCGCCCCGCCGCTCACCCCGGCCCCGGCCAGAGCCAGCGAGAACGCCTTCGAGTAGTGGTCGCGGCCGCCGTTGCCGTTGATCTGCGGGGTCCGCCCGAACTCGCCGGTCATCACCACCAGCGTCCGCTTCAGCAGTCCGCGGTCGGCCAGGTCGGCGACGAACGCCGCGTAGGCCTGATCCACCTGCGGCAGTTGCTTCTCCAGCGCGTTGAAGTTGTCGCGGTGGGTGTCCCAGCCGCCCAGGCCGACGGTGACGAACCGCACCCCGGCCGCGACCAGCCGCCGGGCCAGCAGCAACGGCTCGCCGAGCGGCCCGTACACCTCCTTCGCCGCGGCCGGCTCTTTCGACACGTCGAGCGCCTCCCGGGCGGTCGGCGACGTGATCAGGTCGAACGCGCGGTCGTAGAACTGCCCGACCGCCTTGACGTGGTCGTTGGCGTGCTCGATCTCCTTGAACCCGGCGTCGGCCTCCTGCCGGAACCGCCGGCGGCGCTCGCTGCGCTCGGCGTCGATGCGCTTGGGGCCGTCGAGGTCTTCCTTGCTGCCGGGCACGAACGGGTTGAGCGCCGCGCCGAGGAACCCGGCCCCGCTGCCGACGAACCGCCCCGGCAGCGTGACGTAGGGCGGCAGTTGGCTCTTGTCGCGCGGCCCGAGCAGCTTCGCCGCCACCGACCCGTAGCTCGGCACCTCGAACGCCGGCAGCGGCTGGTAGCCGGTCTGCATCAGGATCGACCCCATGTCGTGGTCGGCGGTGCCGGTGGTCATCGACCGCACCAGCGCGACCTTGTCGAGCAGCTTCGCGGTCTTCGGCATGTGTTCGGACAACCCGACGCCCGGCACTGCCGTCGGAATCGTCTTGAACGTGCCTCGGACCTCCGCGGGCGCGTCCGGCTTCGGGTCGAGAGTGTCGAGGTGGCTCGGGCCGCCGCCCAGCCAGATCAGGACGACCGCGTCGGCGGCCGCTTGCGGGGCGTCGGCGGCGCGGAGCCGGAACAGGTCGGCCAGCGCGAACCCACCGACCGCGCCGACCTTCAGAAAGTCGCGCCGGCCCGGCCGCTGGGTGGGAACGGTGAACGCCATCAGGATTGCCTCCGTGTGCGGGTGGTGTCAGGAGTTGAACAGGAATTCGCGGGACGTCAGCAGCCCCCAGAGCAGGTCTTCGACCCCGGCGGCGCGGTCGGGGCTGTCGGCCAGCAGCTTGAGCGCGGCCGCCAGTTCCCGCTCGGTCGGGCGGCGGCAGAACGTCCGCAGGTAGGCCCGCTCGACCAGTTCCTTGTCGGCCAGTTTGCCCTTCGTCAGCTCGCGGGCGAACGTGCCGTAGCGGATCTTGTCGTTCACGTAGTCGGAGTTCATCAGGTGCAGCGCCTGGAGCATGCTCGGCTCCAGTTTCGGGTCGATGTCGGCCAGGAAGGTCCGCTTGGACGCCCCGAACACGTCGAGGAAGTACGCCTTCGGGAACGGGATCGGGTACTGGACGAACCGCTCGACCCCGAAGTCGCCGTTGCCGACCGGCGAGCCGTGGCCGATGAACCGCTCGGCCGTCCCGGTCGCCTGGTTGAGGATGTCGAGCATCACCTGCGCCGGCAGCGACCGGGCGTGCGCCCGCGAGAAGAAGCGGTCGTCGAGCTTGTTCGTGTCGTTCGGCTTGGACGACAACTGGTAGGTGCGGCTGGTGACGATGAGCCGGGTTAAGTGCTTGACATCGTGTCCAGATTTGACGAACTCGGCCGCGAGCGCGTCGAGCAACCCGGGGACGTACTCCGGCGAGGTGTCGCGCATGTCGTCGACCGGCATCACCAGCCCGCGGCCGAAGTGCCAGTTCCACAGCCGGTTCACCGCGGCGCGGGCGAAGAGGCGGTTCTTCGGCGACGTCACCCAGTCGGCCAGCTTGACGACCGGGTCGCCGGTGCGGTCGGCCGCGGTCAGCGGCGGCGTGCCGAGGAACGCCGGCCGCGCCTCCTGCCCGCGCCGCGGGCCGACCACCGCCTCGTTCCGGATGCGGGCGGTGGCCGCGCACACCACCTCCACCTGCGGGTACCCCTGCGGCCCGGCCCCGTACTGCCCGCCCTTCAGCCCGACCAGCGCGTGGACCGCGGCGAAGTCCCAATAATCGTCGGTGCCCCACCGGTCGAACGGGTGCTTGTGGCAGCGGGCGCACATCAGCCGCACCCCGAGGAACACCTGCGCCGTCGTCTCGGCCCGGTCGTGCGGCTCCTTCTCGATCGTCCAGTAGTTCGCCGGGCCGCTCTCCAGCTCCTTCCCGCGAGCGGTCAGAACGTCGCGGACGAACTTGTCGTACGGCCGGTTCTTCTCGACGTTGTCGCGAATCCAGTCGTGGAACAGCACCGCGCTGCGGGTGCCGTGATTGTCCGACGGGTTGATCTTCTGCGGGTTCAGTCGGAACAGGTCGGCGAGCCTCATGGTGCGGAGGTCGATGTACTCCGGCCGGGCGAGCAGCTTGTCCACCAGTTTGGCCCGCTTGTCGGTGGCCGGGTCGTGGACGAAGGCGTCGAGTTCCGCCGGGGTGGGCAGCACGCCGAGCAGGTCGAGGAAGACGCGGCGGCAGAACGGCCCGTCGTCGGACAACTCGGACGGCACCACGTTCAGCGCCTTGAGGTTGTCGAACACGAACCCGTCGATGAGATTGTTCCGCAGCACGGCCGGGTATGAAGCGGTGGCGTCGCCGGGCCGCGGGAACGCGACGAACGCCGCCCGCGCCTGGCCCAGGAATCGCACCTGGATTGACGCCGCGCCCCACCGCACCCCCTTCACCTCGCCGTCCGGCGAGACGGCCGCCACCGGCTCGTCGGACGACGCGAACACTGCCTTGCGGGTCACGTCCTCGGCGACGCCGTCGCTCCACTTTGCAATGACCTTGAGCTTCACCGTCCCGCCGACAGCGGCAGTGGCCCGGGCCGGCTCGACCACCACGTCGAGCAGTTTCGGATCGGTCGGGGCGCGCTTCGCGCCAGCCTCGATCCACTTCAAGATGGTCTTGTATTCGCGCGAGTCGCCGGCGAACCGGACGCCGCCCTTGTGCTCGTCCTCGCCGCTCGGCTTGGTGAGCAGGCGGCTGGCGGCCGGGTCGTCGCGGTTGACGCGGCGGCGGTGGGCGACGGCGTCGAAATCGTCGTCCGGGGCGAGGGTGAGGAGCGAGAGCGCGAACCCGCCGGCCCCGCCGAACTTGCCGTGGCACGCCCCGGCCGAGCACCCGGCGCGGTCGAGGATGGGTGCGACGTCGCGGAGGAAGGTCGGCGGGTTGTCGGCCGCGCTCGCGGGACCGGCGACCAGCGCGACCGCGACGGCCGAAAGGAACGGAATTCGACGCACGCCAGACCCTCCGCGGGGGCAGATTCACCCTTCAGATGCCCGCGGCGGGTGAAAACGCAACATCGCGGCGAGAAAATTTCTCCCGCCGGTCAGAGCCAGTCGTCGATCAGCCCGCTCTCGCGCAGCCGAGCGCGGAGCCGGGCCAGGGTGACCCGCAGCACGTTCGCCGCAACCCCCATCTCGGCCGCGGCTTCGGCGGTGGAGTGCCCGAGCAACCGCAGTTCGACCAACTGCCGCTCGGTGTCGTTCAGGCTCGGCCAGATGCGGTCCAGCCCTTCGCGAAGGCGCAGCGCGGCGTCCGGGAGCGCTTCGGGTGAAGGGGCTGGCCCCTCGGCGGCGGTCGCCGCTTCCTCGCGTCGCACCCGTCGCCAGTGCCGCGCGACCTTGCGGCGGACCAGCGTCACCAGGAGCGCCACCAGCGCGCCCTCGCCGTCGAGCGTAAACCGGTCGCCGCGCAGGCCGTTCAGTAGCACCAGATGCACCGACTGCGCGACGTCGATCGAGTCGAGGTGCCGCCGCAGCACCGGCCCGAGCAGCGACCGGGCGACGGTTCGCACCCGCGGCTCGTACCGTCGTACCAGTTCGGCCAGCGCCGCGTCGTCCCCGGCCCGGACGCGGGCGGCGAGCGCGGCGAAATCGTCCGCGGAATCCATCCTCACCTCTCGAACGGCGATCAGCGGGTATGATACTTTGTCGTCCCCCGTGGCCGCGGAGTTCCCCATGACCGTTCCCGCCGCGACGGCCGTCCGGCAGGCGTGCGCCGACCTCGACCGTCGGGTGCGCGCCGGCGAGGACGCACGGGCCGAGGAGTACTTCCGCGCGAACCCGGCGCTGGCCGAAACCGCCGACGCGGCGCTGGAGATGATCTACGCCGAGTTCGTCGCGCGGGCGGCGCGCGGCGACGCCCCGCCGGTCGCCGAGTGGCTTACCCGCTTCCCCCGCTGGGCGGACGAACTGCGGGAACTGTTCCAGGTTCACGAGTTGATGAGCGACGCGGCCGCCCCGGTCGCGGACGACGCCTCGCCGCGACGGCTGCGGCACTTCGACCTGCTCGACGAAGTCGGCCGCGGGAGCAGCGCGACCGTGTACCGGGCACTCGACCGGCGGCTCGGTCGGGTGGTCGCGGTCAAGGTGCTGCGGCCGACCGCGGCCGCCCGCCCGGACGCCGCGACGCTCGGCCGCGAGGGCGGAGCCGTCGCCCGGCTCCAGCACCCGAACATCGTGCCGGTGTACGAGATCGGCGAGGCCGACGGGTGCCCGTTCCTGGCGCTGGAGTTCGTCCACGGCGGCACGCTCGCGGACCGGATCGCCGCCCGCCCGTTCACGGCGCGCGAAGCCGCAGCCCTGCTCGAAACGGTCGCCCGCGCCGTGCATTACGCGCACCTGATGGGCGTCGTTCACCGCGACCTCAAGCCGGCGAACGTGCTGCTCACTGCCGACGGAGTGCCGAAGATCACGGACTTCGGGCTGGCGTGCATCGAGGCCGACGCCGGCGGGCACGTGGTGGTCGGGACGCCCGGGTACATGGCCCCGGAGCAGCGGCGTGGCGCGGCCGCCGGACCCGCCGCCGACGTGTACGCGCTCGGGGCGATCCTCCGCGAGTTGCTCGCCGGGCGGGCGAACCGTGACCTCGCCGCGGTGGCCGCGAAATGCCTGCGCGAGTCGCCGGCCGACCGCTACCCGGACGCGGCGGCGGTGGCCGACGACCTCCGTCGATTCGCGGCCGGCGAGCCGGTTTCCGCCCGCGCCGTCGGGCCGCTCGAACGGGCGTGGAAGTTCGCCCGCCGCCGGCCGGCGGTCGCGGCGCTGGTCGCGGTGGTGGCCGCCGGGGGCGCGGGCGGGCTGGCCGCCGGGGTCGAATACAACGCCCGGCTGCGGGCCGCGGTCGATCGCGCCGAAGATCAGGCCCGGCTGTACCGCGAGCAACTCGACGCCACCCGGCGGCACGCCTACGCGGTCCAGTTGGCGCACGCCGACGCGGTCGTCCGGCTCGACCCGGCCCGCGGCCGCGCGCTGCTCGACGACCCGGCCGCGTGCCCGCCGGAGTTCCGCGAGTTCGCCTGGCGGTACCTGCGGCGGCTGTGCGACCGCGAACAACGGGTCATCCCCGCCGGCGGGCCGGCGTACGCGGTCGCGGCCGGCCGTGGGGCCGTCGCGGCGGTCACACGCGACGCCGCCGGCGACGCGGTCACCGTCTGGGATACGACGACCGGCGGGCAGCGGTGCCGGCTCGGCCCGGCGGGCCGCGTCACCGGGTTGGCCCTGTCCCCGGACGGGCGGGCGCTCGCGGTCGCGCGCGAGCCGCTCTCCGGAGGTGCCGCCACGGTCACCGTTCACGACGCGATGAGCGGCGACGAGACCGCGCCGGGGCTGCCGGTCGGTGGCCCGGTGCTCGCGCTCGGGTGGTCGGCCGACGGCCCGGTCGCGGTCGCGCGCGCCGGGGGCGACGCGGTCTTGCACCGGCCCCGCCGCGCCGCGGTCCGCTTGCCGACGCCGAACGGGCTTCGCGCCGCGGCGCTCGCGCCTGACGGCGACGCCGTCGCAGCGTGGGCCGAAGGGATGGTAACGGTATGGGATGCGGACGGCCGCCCGCGGGCCGAGTTGCGCGCCGAGGGGACCGTCGATGCGGCCGCGTTCGCGCCGGGCGGCGACGCGCTCGCGACCGTGTCCGGCCGCGGTGCGGTCGTGTGGGACGTGGCCGCCGGCCGCGCCCGCTGCACTCTCGCCGGGCACACGAACGCAGTCGTCGCGGTCGCCTTCTCGCCGGACGGAATGACGGTGGCGACCGCGGGCGAGGACTTCGCCGTTCGGCTCTGGGACGCCGATCGCGGGGCCGCCCTCGCCACCCTCCGCGGGCACGAGCACATCGTTACCGCGGTCGCGTTCGCCCCCGACCGGCGGGCGTTCGCGACCGGCAGTTCGGACGGCACGGTGCGGGTGTGGGACGCGGAGCCGGAGCGCCGCGCGGTGCTACCGCATGCTCCTACTGGCAAGGTGCTCGCGGCGGCCGTATCGCCGGACGGGGCGACCCTCGCCACCGCCGCCACCGACGGCACCGTCGCGCTGTGGGAGTGCGCGACCGGTCGCCGCGTCGCCACGCTCGCGGCCCACCCGCGGCTGGCGTGGGCGGTTGCGTTCGCGCCCGACGGCCGCACCCTGGCGACGGCCGCGCCCGACCAATCCCTAAAGGTGTGGGAGGTTGAGTCCGGCCGCCTCCTCCGCGAGTTCGGCGCGCCGGCGGGCTCACCGGGCGACCAGGGGCCGAATCCGCTCGCGGTAGCGTTCCTGCCCGGCGGGGCGCGGCTGGTAACCGCCCACCAGGACGGCCGGTTGCGCGTCTGGGACACGGCCGACGGGCGGCTTGTGCACGAGGTGCTCGCGCACCCCGGCGGGGCGCTGTGTCTCGCGGTCGCGCCCGGCTGCGACCGACTCGCGACCGGCGGGGCCGATCACACGATCCGACTCTGGGATACCACGACGTGGCAGCCTTTGGGGACTCAACGCGGGCACCGCGGGTGGGTGGTCAGCCTGGCGTTCGACCCGACGGGGCGAGTGCTCGCGTCCGGCAGCAAGGACCAGACGGTGAAACTCTGGACCGACCCCGGCCGCGACCCGCGGACGCTCCTCGGCCACACCCACTGGCCGTACTCACTCGCGTTCGCGCCGGACGGGCGGACGCTGGCCGCTGGCACCGCCGACCGCATGTCCAACGTGCCGGGGGAAGTGAAGTTGTGGGACCCGACAACCGGGCGGGCGCTACTGACGCTCCCCGGGCAGGGCGGCCCGGTCGGGTTCGCCGCCGGCGGCGCGACGCTGCTCACCGCCGACCTCACCGGCCGCGCGTTCCTGTCCCGGCCATAGGGCCGGCGTCAGCGGCTCGTTACAGCCTCGGCGGTCGTTCGCATCGCCAACGGGTATTCGGGGCCAAGTGGCGAAGGTGCGAACCAGGTCGGCAACGGTGCATGACTGGCGAGCACCGCACCGGCTCGGCACGGCGAGAACCGCGGGTACGACGGGCTGGTGGTGAACGAAAACATGAGCGCGGCGACCCAGGGTCGCGCCTCGGATGGGAGAAGCGCGACAACCGCCCGCGGACGAGGGGCACGAGAGCTTCAGTAGCCCTCATGCTACCTCGCCACGGGCGGCAATCGAGAATCGGCAACCGTCGATTTCAAACAACTCGGTGGCAAATAATACCGCTACATTATCGCCTAATAATTATATTTGCACAGGCAGTAGACCGAACGTCAGCGCCCCGTTCGCCGTCAGCCCTGTCGCCGCGAGGGGCAGTTCGGCTCCGGTCGGCGCGAACACCCGCACCGTGCCGGCCCCGCCGTCGCGGAAGTACACGTTGCCGTCCGGCCCGACTTCGAGGTCGCCGATGTTCGTTCGCCCGCTCGCCAGCGTCCGCACCACCGCACCGGCCGGGGACAGTTGCACCACGTCGTACGTCGAGCTTTGACGGCCGGGCAGGCGGGTGGCGTAGACGGTGCCGTCCGGCGCGATCGCGATCCGGCCGACCAACCCCGGTCCGAACCCCGTCACGCTCCCGTCCGGGGCGATCCTGGTGATGCCGTTTGTGGACGCGGCCAGGTTCGCCACATAAATGCTGCCGTCGGCCGCCACCTCGATGTCGTTCGGGTTCAGCAGCCCGGTCGCCGGGGTGCCGAGCAGCGCCCCGGTCGGCGAGTACCGGTACAGCGTGCCGTTGGACCCGGTCACCAGCAGGTTGCCGCTGGCCTCGAGGGCGATCGCGGTCGCGGTGACCGGCCCCAGCGCGCCGGACGGCAGCGTGACGACCGTGCCGAGGTCCGCCCCGGTCGGCGCGAACTTGCGGACCGCGTTACCGGATGTGGCGTACACGTTCCCGGCGACGTCGGCGGCGATCACCAGCGGCGCGGTCGTGGACAGCCCGGTCGCGAACGTCGTTCGGTTGCCCAACCGGTCCGCACGCAGGATGCTGCCGGTGCCGCCGTCGGACACGTACAGCGCCCGCGACTCCGCCTCCAACCTGGGGGTGAACACCGGCGCGACCCAGTAGTTGGAGTCCCGGAAGTTCTCGGTCGGGAAGACCCCGCCGCCCCCGTAGGCGTACACCCCGCTCCCCGGCGTCACGGCCTGGACCGGGCCGGCGTCGGTCGGGTTGGCGGCGAAGAAGTCGTAGGTATAGGCGTACTGCCCGCCCGGCGCGTAGTACGACGCCACGTAGGTCTGACCGGCCGTCACGGCCACGGGGTTGAACGAGACGCCGACCCACCCGTTGCCGAGGTCTCGGGCGGCGGTGCCGGTGGCGAGGAGGGTGCCGTCGGCGGCCCACAGGCTCGCGGTGAACGCCCCGCTCGTGCCCGCCCCGCGGTAGAACCGCACCTGATCGACCGTACCGGCGGTATCGACCGTGAACTTGACTCCCAACTCCACCCCGGCCGTGTCCGTGGACGCGATCAGAGCCGACGCGGGCGGCGCGGTGGTCGGGAACAGGCTCGCCGGCGGCGGGCTGTACGGGGCGAACTCGAGTGCCCCGAAGGCGCCGGCGAAGGTGCCTCCGAACGGCGCCAGTTCGGTGCCGGTTGGGCCGAACACCCGAACCGCGGCCGTGTTGCCGGTCGCGCCGGCCGCGCGGACGTACAGATTCCCGTCCGGGCCGAGTTCGAGGTCCGACACGTTCGGCAGGCCGGTGGCGAGGGTGGCGGCGATCTCCCCGGCGGGCGAGAGCCGCACCAGTTGGTACGTGCTCGCTTGGAAGCCGGTCAAGCGGGTGGCGTAGATACTGCCGTCCGCTGCCACCGCCAGGTCCGCCACGAAGCCCGGGCCGGTCTGGGACACGACGCCGTTCGGGGCCACGCGGGTGATGCCGGCCGACGACCGGGCGAGATTCGAGACGTAGATCGTGCCGTCCGCGGTGAGTTCGATGTCGATCGGGTTGTTCAGCCCGGTCGTCACGGTGCCGAGGAGGGTGCCGGCGGGGGAGAAGCGGTACAGGGCGCCGTTGAACCCGGCGACCAGCAGGTTGCCGTCCGCTTCCACCGCGATCGCGGTCGCGGTGACCGGCCCCAGCGCGCCGGACGGCAGCGTGGCGGCCGTGCCGAGGTCCGCCCCGGTCGGCGCGAACTTGCGGACCACGTTGCCCGCCGCGGTGTACACGTTCCCGATGGCGTCGAAGGCCAGTTCGGTGGTCGAGACGTTCGTCAGCACCGGGGTCCGGTTGCCGGCCGCGTCGACCCGCTGGAGGGTCGTGCCGTCGGTCACGTACAGCACTCGCGTCTCGGTGTAAACCGGGGTCACCCAGTAGTTCGAGTCGCGAAAGGTCTGGGTGGGGAACTGAGGCGCCCCGCCGTAGGCGTACACCCCGCTGCCCGCCCCGGCCGCCTGAACCGGCCCGGCGTCAGTCGGGTTAGCGGCGAAGAAGTCGTAGGTATAGGCGTACTGACCGCCCGGCGCGTGGTACGACGCCACGTAAGTCCGCCCGGCCGTCACCGCCGTCGATGGGAGTGCCACGCTCACCCATCCGTCGCCCAGGTCGGTCGCCCGCGACCCGGTGGCGAGGAGGGTGCCGTCGGCGGCCCACAGGCTCGCGGTGAACGCCCCGCTCGTGCCCGCCCCGCGGTAGAACCGCACCTGATCGACCGCGCCGGTCACGTCGGCGGTGAACCGCACCCCGAGTTCGACGCCGGCGGTGTCGGTCGTGGCGATCTGCGCCGGGGCCGGGGTGTCGGTATCGAACAGGGTCACAGACGGGGTGTCGCGCGTCTCCAACCGCTCCAGCGACAGGTTCAACTTCTTCATCGTCAGTCCTTGTTTTCAGAAGGTTTGCGGGCGAGGAAGTAGGGGTCCGGTGGCCGGGCAGCGGGCGGCCGAGGGGCGACGGCAGCGAACGTCGGGGACACGACAAAATCGAGTGCAATCGGATCGTCAACGATCATCCGGGTCAGTCCCAACGGGCGGCGGGCGTGCGCGGCCGTTCGGGTTCGGGCGGGCGAATGGCCGCGGTACAAGTGGGGGCATCGCCGATCGAATATGAACGTTCATATTTTGCTCGCGAGTCGAGCCAACAATCGGGGATTAGTGCCCCGCACACGCGCGGAGTGAATCCGGCCACTTGACCGCCGCCCCGCTGCCGATGACGACCGCTGTGCCGTCGCCGTCGTCGTGCAGAGCGACCGCCACCGCGACGGCCGAGGCGAGTTCCACGGCCGTCCCGCGTCGCGCCAGTTCGCGGACGGCGGCGACGGCGTCTGTGTCGGTGGCAGTACGCACGTCGCCGCCGGACTCACGCACCGCGCGAAGCGCATGCTGGCCGGTCAGCGGCTCGGCGATGGATAGTGCCGCGGTCTGCGGGACCACGGGGGATATCACGCCCGAATGGAACGCCCGCGCGAGCGGGGCGGCGCCGGCGGCCTGGCAGGCGATCACCCGTGGTACCCGGTCCGCGACCCCGGCCGCGTGCAGCTCGCGGAACCCCTTGCACACCCCGTACAGCCCGTCGCCGCTGCCGACCGGCACGTACACGCGGTCCGGCGCCCGGCCGAGTTGCTCGACGATCTCGAACGCGAGCGTCTTGAACCCCTCAACGCCGAACGGGTTGGTGAATCCGGCCCGCGGGCACAGGATCGTACCGGGGAACGTGTCGCCCCGGGCGAGGTCGGCTTCGAGCCGCGCCTCCTGGTCGCCGCCGCGGGCCACGACCGCGCCGTAGACCGTCATCAGGTCGGTGAGCAGCCGCGGCGCGTCCGGGTGACAGAAGACGGTGCAACCGAGGCCGTTGGCGGCGGAGAACGCCGCGGCGGCGGCCCCGTGGTTGCCGGTGCTGATGACGGCCAGCCGCGCGAAGCCGAAGTGGCGCGCGACGGCCGCGCTCACCGCGTTCGGGCGGTCCTTCCACGACCATGTCGGGTTGCGGGTCTCGTCCTTCAGAAGCAGCCCGGTGCGCACTCGGAGTAGCGGCGTCGATCCCTCGTGCAGGGAGGTACGTCGGACGACCGGCGGCAGCCAGTCGCGCCACCGCCAGACGCCGGATTCGTCGGCTCGCGGGGCGAGCGCGGTCGGGAGTGCCGCATACCGCACTTCGAGCGGCGCGCGAACGCCGGCCTCGCGGCACCGCGGGCACCCGCGGAACTCGGGTGCGAGCGGCCGCCGCGCCCCGCAGCGCACGCATTCGAGCCACGCCTCAGTCACGCGCGCCTCCCGCGGGCGTTCCGACCAGCACCCCCCAAGCCCCGGCGCGGACGAACGCCTTCGCCCGCAGCGCGAGGACCGTCCCGGCGGCCGGCGCGACGAACCGCTGCCGTACCGCCCCGCGAACGGAGCACACGACCGCCAGCTCGCGCCCGGCTTCGACCGCCTCGCCAAGGCTGACGCCGGCCTCGAACAGCCCGTCGGCTTCGGCCGTCAGCCAGTCGCCCTCGAACGCCGGCGGCGCCGGGCACGGCGGCCCGTCCGGCAGCACGCCCCACGCCGCGAGGCACGCGCACACGCCGTCGAGGTAGCGGGCGCGGCCCTCCGGCGACAACTGCCCGCCGCCGAGGTACTCGCAGCCGACCGCGCACGCGCCGCGGCGGTGCAGCTCGAACGACAGCACGCCGGGCGTCGGCGGGAGCCGCCAGAGGGCGTCCAGCCCGAACCGTGCGGCGGCGACGAACGACGGGTTCGTCGCCGCCGGCGGGCCGTAGAACCCGGCGACCGGCATGAACCGGTATTCGACCCCGCCCGAGTGCAGGTCGATCAGGTGCGTCGCGCCCGCGCACAGCCCGAACAGCCGGGCCGCGAGCCGCTCGGTCGGCGTCCCGGCGGCGTCGCCGGGGAAGGAGCGGGCGAGGTTCCGGCCGTCCTCCGGGTTGGTGCGGGTGCCGGCCGCCAGCGCCGTCGGGTTGGCCGCGGGCACGAGCAGCAGCGTGCCCCGGACGGCGGCCGGGTCGAGCCGCTCCGCCAAGTCGCGCACCGCCGCGATGCCCTCGTACTCGTCGCCGTGGACACCGGCAACGACGGCGACCGCCGGCCCGGCGGTCCGGCCGCGCGCCGCGAACACGTCCACGGTTCGGCCCGGGTCGATGGGCAGTTCGCGCCACGCCCCGTGGCCCGGTTCGAGATCGGTCAGCCCGGCCATGCGCCCTCCGGGATCGGCACTTCGCACCCGGTCGCCAGCGACACCTGCGCGGCGGTGGCGACCAGTTCCGCCTTCAGCCCGTCGGCCGCCGGCACCGGGGACGGGCCGCCGGTCTCGACCGCCCGCAGGAAGGCGTCGAGTTGAAGCCGCAGGCACCCGAAGTACTCCGGGCGGCCGGTGATGACCGTGTCCGGCTGTGCGAACCCGTCGGCGGTCAGCAGGCTCGCCGGCCGGGCGGTCTGATCGACCTCGAACACCCCGCGCTCGCCGTACAGCGCCAGCCGCGCCCGCGCGCACGCCGCGAGCGGGTGCGCGGCGTCGCGCAGCCACGCCACGTAGTCGGTGGCGATCAGCCCGTCGTCGCACCGGACCGTGGTGGTGACCGCGGTGAACCCCGGCACCTCCGGGTACAGCCGGGCGCCGTGCGCGCGGACGGCGACCGGCCGCCGCCCGGTCAGCCACAGCAGCAGGTCGAAGTTGTGGACGGCCGTGTCGAGCACGCCCAGCCCCCATTCCGGGTGTGCGAGGGCGAGCGGCGCGACCCGCGACGACTGCACCGCCGCCACCCGCCCCAGCCGCGGCGTCGCACACTTCGCCTCGACGAACGCCGGGTTGAACCGCTCGCAGAACCCGACCTGCACGACCCGGTCGGACGCCGCCGCCGCGGCCACCATCGCCCGCGCGTCGGCGAGCGTGTCGGCGAGCGGCTTCTCGACGAACACGTGCTTCCCCGCCTCCAGCGCCGGTAGTACGGCAGCCCGGTGCGCCGCCCCGGGCGTGGCGACCAGTACGGCGTCCACGGCCGGATCGGCGAGCGCCTCGGCCCAGGCGCGGTACGCCCGCACCCCCAACCGCACGGCCGCCGCGTCCCGCCGTTCGGCGTCGCGGTCGAACACCCCGGCGAGCGCGCAGCCGCGGAGCGAGGACAGGTTGTCCGCGTGCTGTCGCCCGATGGTGCCGAGGCCGCACACGGCCACCCGCACCGGTCCGCTCCGCCCGGTCACGCGCCCTCCGTCGGCAGCAGGTTCGGCGGCAGGAGCAGGCGGTCGAGGTGCGGGACGGCGGCCCGCACGTGGTCGCACCCGCCGCGCGCGACCGCCGGCCCGTGCCCCGGGTACAGCCCGCCGATGGGCAGCGCCGCCAGCCGCCGCAGGCTGCGCTCCTGCTCGAACGGCGAGCAGTCCGGCACGGTCGACACCAGCACCCGGCCGCGGGCCGCCAACCACGCCGCCCCGCCGGAGTGGTCGAGGTGTGCGTGGGTGAGCAGCACCGCCTCCACCCGGTCCGGTTCGACCCCGGCCGCGCGGACGTTGTCGGCCAGCTGCTCCGGGCCCAGCCCGCTGCCGGCGTCGATCAGCACCGCCCGGCCGCCGGCGCGCACCAGGTACACGTTGCAGTCGGCCGCGTGCGACAGCCCGCCGCCGAGCGCTCCGCCGCCGACCTGTATGACGGGCGTCATCGCGCCTCCGGGCGGTGGTTGAAGTCGCGGTCCGGCGGGCACCGGTACGCCCGGAACTCGCCGCAGAACGCGACCAGGTTGGCGATCGCGCACTCGGCGAACGCGCGGCCCTTCTCCGCCGTCGCCAGTCGCGGGTCGCCCTCCACCCCGGTCGCGGTCACCCGGCTCCAGCGGTTCACCAGGTTCACCGGGCCGGAGCCGAATAGGTCGTCGAACACGAACCGGCCGACCGCCGACGGCCGCTCCGCCGGGGTGGCCCGCGCCATGTCCACCCGCTCCGGGCAGATGTGCAGGTACATGGCCGTCTCGAACTCGCACGCGTGCGCCATCCCGCCGGGGAACGCCGACTCGCGGTGCTCGGCCACCGCCTCCCGAGACAGCGCCCAGTGCGCCACCGAGGCGCAGAGCGCCGCGGTGGTGTTGTTGACCCGCCGGGCGGCCAGGTTGCACAGCATCTGGTTGCTGCCGTGCCCGTTGACGAATACCACCCGGTCGTACCCCTGGCGGACGAACGACCGGGCCACGTCCTCGCAGAAGTCGACGAACACCGTGTCGCGGACGGTGATCGTGCCGGGGAAGCCCATGTTGTGCTCGTTGAACCCGTAGTGGATCATCGGGGCCGTCAGGACGGCCCCGCCGGACCGCCGCGCGGCCTCCTCGGTCACGTGCTCGACCAGCAGGTTGTCCACGTCGATGGGCAGGTGGTGGCCGTGCTGTTCGATCGCCGCGACCGGGATCACGATCACCGTACCGGCGGCGGCGCGGTCGCGGGCCTCCGGCCACGTCAGGTGGCGGTACAGGTGCTTCACTTGCCGCCCTCCAGCCCGAGCAGCTTGGCGTTGTCGCCGGTCCATTGGTCGGCGATCCACCGGGCGGCGGCCGCCAGTTCCGCCTCGCCGCCGGCCCCGCCGCGGTACCGGTCGGCCATCGCCCGTACGTTTTCCACCGCCTTCCGCAGGTCGGCCTTGCGGTCGTCTGTCAACTTCCCGGAGGCGGCGTAATGCCTCACCCGCAGCGGCTCCAATACCGGAGACGGCAGCGCCCAACTCCGCTCGTGCCGGACGTACTGCTGGAGCAAAAGGAGGTCGGCGACGTGCCGCTCGGTGGACTTGTCGCCGAACACCTCCTTGCCGAGCATCGTCTTGAAGTCGTCGAACGGCAGGTCGGGGTTCTTCGTGAACTCGCGGAACGCGGCGCGGGCGACGCGGATCGGCAACTCGTTGTACGGCGACTTGTCGAACGGCACCCAGCCGAGGCCGAACGGCACCTGCCGCCGGCCCTCCGTCCACGGCTCGCCCTCGTTCCTCGTGGCCACGAAGCTGTACGCCTCCAGCGTCGGCGTGTACCCGCTGAACCCGCGCTCGCGGGCGAGCCGCGCCCCCTCCTTCACCTTCTGCGGGGTGCCGAAGATCAGCGCCTCGTCCCACCACAGCGCGTCTTTCGCCTTCTTCAGCAGCCCGGCGTTCGGCGCGGTGCTGTGCGGGGTGAAGAACAGCGTGTACCGGTCCTCGAACGGCCGCCCGGCCGCCCGCACCTTGCCGTCGAGGTGTCCGACCGCGTCGCCGCTGAAGTAGTGCGGGTACACGACCACCGTCGCCCGGTCGTTGTGCTTCCACACCTCGGCCGAGATCGTTTTGACGAACTCGTACTCCTGCTCGAAGTGCCCGGCCCCGTCGCCGGCCCCGCACGTTCGGCACCGGCACGTCGAGTAGTCGGAGGATTCGACGAACAGGCCGTCGGCGTTGGGGTAGAAGTCGAACAGCATCTCGCGGACGTAATCGAGCATGAACGTCCGGCTTTTCGACTGGGCCGGGCACAGGCTGCGCCCCCAGCAGAAGATGCCGAACTCGCCGGCCGGCTTGCCGTCCCTGCCGGTGGCGACCAGTTCCGGCCGCGTGGCGGTGTACCGGTTCACCCCGTCGTACCCGAACGGGGTAAACCCGAGCAGCACGCGAATCCCCCTGCCGTGCGCGTAGTCGATCATCTCCCTTGTGAAGTCGGCCTTGACGTTCTCGTGATCCTTGTTGTGCGCCCACGTTTCGGGAAACTTCTTCGACTTGAACCCGCCGGCCGCCCAGTGGATGAGCAGGTTGCACCCGTCGGCGTGCATGCAGTCGAGCGCGTGCTTCCACACCGCGAGGCCGGCGGTCGGGTAGCGGGTGCCGATGGTGTAGTACCCGCGGTGCCGGAACGGCCGGTCTGTGCCCTTCGGCGGCTCGGCCCCCAACGCCGTGACGACCGGCAGCGGGGCGGTCGCGGCGAGGAACTCGCGACGGTTCATGTCAGGTCACTCCGAACTGAGGAGAAGCACCCCGGCCAGTCCCAGCACCACGCCGACCGCGCCGAACGGCCCGATCCGCTCCCGGAAGGCGAACAAGCCCACCGCCGCGACCAGGAACACCCCGCCGGTCTTGGCCGCCGGGTACGCGACCGCGCCCGGCACCCCGCGGGCCAGCGCCAGGCCGAGCATGCTCTGGCCGAACACGCTGGCCACCCCCAGGCCCAGGCCGATGAGCCAGTCGGCCCGCGTCGGCCGCACACCGGCACGGGCCACCGCGGCCACCGCCCCGGTCGCCCCGGCCGCGTACCAGCCGACGAGGTACAGCGGGGTGTAGCCGCTCGCGTACCCCAACCCGTGCAGCACCCGCAGGCCGAAGTCGCCGGCGCCGTTGAGCACCAGGGCCAGGAGCATCAGCCGGAACCACATGGGGCGCCTCCGTCTCGGTCGGCCGGCAGGGCGGTCTCCGCGGCCCGCCGGTCCCACCACACGCACACCACCGCCAGCGCGATCAGACCCAGCGCGACCGCCCGCCGGCCGTCGATCGGTTCGCCGTACAGGGCCACCGATAGCCCGACCGGGATGGCCACCGACAGGTTCAGCAGCAGCCAACTGGTAGAAATCCGGCCGTGCCTCACCCCGGCCTGAAACGCCCACAACGCCCCGGCCGCGAGCAACCCGAACGGCACCGCGACGGCCGGCACCACGGCCGGCAAGTCGGTCAGTCCGTCGTGGGCGGATGCGGCCCGTGCGGCGGCCACCACAACCCCGGCCGACATGGCCACCGCGGCGACCGCCGTCGGCTGGCAGCGGAACCGATCCCCCACCTTGTGCAACACCCCCATCGCCGCGAACCCGACCAGCGCGAGCGACAGGAAGAGCAGGCCGATAGTCATGATGAATCGCCCAATATGAACGATCATATTCGGTGAGAAAAAAACACCGCTAAGCTGCGGCGGTGCTCCCCCGCTCGACCCACTGCCACTCGAACACGCGCCCTTCAGTCGGGAGCGGGCGGTTGCTTGTGAGCGCGGCCATTGCCGCCCGCCCCATCTCTTCGGCCGGCGCCCGGAGCGTGGTCAGTCCTGGCGTGCATGCCTGCGCGATAGGCAGGTCATCGACCCCAACGACCGACACGTCGCGCGGCACCGCCACCCCGGCCGCGGTCACTCCCTGGATGAACCCGACGGCCACCGCGTCGGTGAACGCGACCACCGCCGTCGGCCGCTCGTGAGCGGTCAGGAAATGAGCGGCCGCGACTCGCCCGCCGGCGAGCGAATCGTCACCGTCGAACGCGGCCGGCGGCTTCAGACCCAGTGCCGCAGCGGTATGGCTCACGCCATCGAACCGGGCCGCGCCGAAGAACCCGGTGCGCTCGCCGGCGTACCCGATCCGCCGGTGCCCGGAGGTGGCAAGCCGCCGCACCGCGATCTCCCCGGCCGCGCCCGGGAGCAGGTCGAGCGTCAACCCCGGCAGCCGCGCGTGGCCGAAGCTGAGGTTCACGACCGGCGAATCGGCCGCCGCCTCGGCCCCGTTCGACGGCGGCACCGGGCAGTGGACGATGACGCCGTCCACCTGCCGCTCGTGCAAATAGGCGAGTGCGAGCGGCAGCCGGTCGGCGTCGTTGTGGTGCGAGCAGGTGAGTACCCCGTACCCGGCCTCGAACGCCACTTCCTGAATGGCGTCCACCAACCGCGGCATGTATGAGTAGTCGAGCCGCGGGATGACGAGGCCGACCGTACACGAATGCCCGGTCACCATCGCGCGGGCGAGTAGGTTGGGCCGGTAGTTGAGGCTCCGAGCCGCTTCCAGCACGCGCGCCCGCGTGCCCTCGGCGACCCGCGGGTCGCCGCGCAGCGCGAGCGACACGGTATTCCGCGATACCCCCACGGTTTCGGCAATCACGCTGATCGAGGACCGCGCCATAGGCACCTAAAAAGCCGGCATATGATCGTTCATATTTGTACTGCGCCGCAACGGGTCGTGTCAAGAGTCCCATCCAAAAACGACGCAAACAAACACGGCTGACGAGCTTCGGCCGGAAAACCGATCGTGCTCCGTCGTCAGCTTCGGTGACTGGTTCGGCGGCCGGGAGTAATCGCCGGACCCGCTCGACCACACCCGGGTCAACGAACGGTTCGTCCCCCTCCGCGTGCATGCACTCGACATATTCCGTCCCCAGGTACCCGCACAGCCGGGCGAAAGTGGACACCAGATCGGGATCTGGGGACGGCTCGCCGCTGGTCGTGAGCGGGGCGAACCGCCCGCCCCGCAGGCGACGGACGAGGACCTTCTCGGACGTGAGCAGATCGGACAACCGGTCAATGAACCCCTTCAACACGGCCGAGTACGAGTACCAGTAGACCGGGGTGGCGAACACGCACACCGGGGTCTCGGCCGTGGCCCGGACGGGGTGGCCGACCGCCGCAGCGGCAACGGGGCCGCCCCAAGCTGACCGCCCGGCGGCGCCCTGTACGCGGCGCGGCAGAAGCGGCCGCCCGACGGCGGGACGTGAACCGCCCCCAAGGTCGTCCGGTACGTCAGGGGCCGGTGGCGGGTCGCCGTCAGTTCCGAGACGGGCGGGCGGTGGCTCCGCGAACTCGGGTTCACCCTCCAGGTGCCCCGCCCCTGCCACCCCGGCGCGGCCGACCCGCCGGGCGTGGCAAAAACGTGGGGCGGCGGATCCGTTGGCTGCGGGCGTCGAGGTGTGGGCGCAAGACGAGGCGCGGCTCGGGCCGAAGCCGATCGCCCGGCGGGTGTGGGGACTTAAGGGGTTGCCGGCCGGCGTCGTGCGTGCGACCCCAGTGCGAGCGGCTGTACGTGTACGCCTTCGCCCGCCCGACCACCGGCGACACGTTCACCGCCGTCCTCTCCCGGGTGACGGTCGAGCGGATGGCCGAGGCCCTGGCCGCGTTCGCCGCCCACGCCGACCCGGACAGTAAGAAGGTGCTGGTGTTGGTGCTGGACAACGCCGGGTGGCACGGGGCAAACGCCTGACCGTGCCAGCTAACCTGTGGCTCCACGCCCTGCCGCCGTGCATGCCGGCGTTGCAGCCGGTCGAGCCGTTCTGGCCGTTCGTCCGAGAGGCCGTCGCCAACGACACGCTCACCCGCCTGACCGACCTCCGGCGACGGGTCGCCCGCCGGTGCCGGCGACTGGCTGCGGACCAGGCGACGGTAAAATGGGCGGTCGGCTTCCGCTGGGCCGTCAACATCGAAAAGCAACGACTCAACGCAAGACGGTATCAGTCGTAGAACTTGTGCAGCACCGCCCGGAAGCTCTTGTCGCCGGTGAGCGGGCACACCTTCATGGCCTCGACGGACGGGATCGCCGGCAGCGGGTGCTTGGCGCCGGGGAACGTGTACAGCGGCACCGTCTCCCCGGTGCGGTGATCCCACACGGTCATGGCCGGGTCCGGCTTCTTGCCGCTACGCTCCCATTGCAGGTAGACAAACTTCTTGGTCTGCGGGTCGAACGCGGTCATCTGCTCGAACACCTTGCCGCCACCGAACATGACCTCGTAGGTGACCGTCTTGTCGCCGTCCCGGCTGGTTACCTTGTACGCTTCGCCGGCCGGCACGGGCCCGGGCCACACGAGCAGGCCGGTCAGGGCGAGGGCGAGGGCGCGAATCGACATCGGGAGTCTCCGCTGGTTCGGTAGTCGGGCGGGTCAGTGCCCGATAACACGACGATGGCGGGGGCGGTACGGATTGTCACAATCGGGGGCCGACGCCGCGGTCGATGAAGCGGAGTGGGGTGGCATGCCATGGCGCCGACGGGCGGTGACTGACCTTCCCCAGGTTTGGTGGAGTCCGAGTTTGGAACCGTCTACTGATTACTCCGTGTTCTTGCCTGCAGTCCTGGGGTGGATGGTGTAGTTCCACTTGGGGCAGGTCTCGTGGCGAGTCAAGTTGATTGCCTTGAACTCGGCTGCCGTCACCTTCCGCCCGGTCGGGTACGTTCCCGGCATCAGCCGGGCCGTGACCTTCAACCCGGTCGCGGTCGTCGTCCGCCGGATCAACCCGATCAGCACCGCCACGGTGGCCAGCACGATCCCAGCCCAGGTGGCACTGATCTGACTGAACAGCCGGTGCTCGATCGGGTTCCACTTCGACGCCCCGGGCGGGTAATGGCACACCGTCACCGCCAGCCCGGTCTCATCCGCGAGCTCCTGGAGCCGGAACTTGAACCGCCGGGACGTCGATCCGTTGCTCCCGCCCCCGTCCGCCTCGATCAGTAGGGCCGTTGCGCCCCGGTACAGCCGCTTCCCCTTCTGCCGCCACCAGTCCCGCACGGCGTCGACCGCCAGGTCGGCGGTGTTCCCGGAGGTGCCGACACACACGCGCCCGCGGTTGAGTTCCGGGTCGAACACCCCGTACGGGATCGCCTGGGCGACGGCGTCGGTCGGGAAGTCGTGGGCGGAAACGTCGGTCGGCTCCCGGCACCACCGCCGGCCGGGGTTCTTGAACGCCCCGACCCGCTCCCGCTTCTTGGCGTCGATGCTGATCCGCGGGTTGTGGACGCCCACGAATGAACGCCTTTGCTGGGCGATGTACCGGAACTGGGCGTCGCGGTCGGCGTGCGTCTTGCGGGCCAGCCTCTTGCGGTGCCCTCGCAGCCCGTACCCGTTGGCCCGCAGCAACCGCCCGATGGTGGTCGGACAGGCCCGGCGGTGCAACGCCGCCGACAGCCCGCGGAGGCTGGTCCGCACCCACCGCTCGCCCGTGGCCGGGCACCCGGCCGTCTCCGGCTCGACCAGCTTGATCAGGTCCGGGACGAGGGCCGGATCTTTTTTGACACGGGCCGTCCGCCCCCGCCGGGGAGGCGGACGCGGTCGGCCGGGCGGTCGTTGAGGCCGCCGGCCAACTCGTCCCGCCCGCGGCGGATGGTCTCGGGGTGGAGGCCGGTAATGGCCGCGACCTCGTTGAACCCGCCGTACCCGAGTCGCTGGGCCTCCAGAGCCGCGACCCATCGCCGTTGCTGCTCATCGAGACGGCTGAGGATCAGGTTGAGGCGGCGGTGATGCTCGGCCACGGGGCCGGTGCCGGTTTGGCACGCCTCACACGGGCACACATGAACGGGGCGTTCCATGTCGGAATCTCCACTGATCCCGATAGGGTACGGCTCCGGCGTCAGAACACGAAGTAGCCGAGAGACGGTTCCTTAGCGGTGTAGACTCAACGCAAGGAGTCCACCGATGCCTCGTCCCCGATCGACGTACACGGCCGAGTTCAAGCTCTCGGCGGTGAAGATGATCACCGACCAGAAGCTCTCCGTCGCCGAGGCCGCGCGCCGCCTCGACGTCGGCGAGAACCTGCTGCGCGAGTGGCGCAAGGCGTTCCTCGCGCGTGGCGACGCGGACAACCGGCGCGGCGGATCGACGGTCGATCGCGGCAGCGGCACCGGGGTGACGAAGGTCACCGCAGCGTGTCGGGCACGCTTGCCCCGGTCCCATCGACGAGCCACTTGCGGTGTGCGCCCCGGACCGGCCAGAACCACCGGCGGTACGGCGGTCGTCGCGGCCCGTGGCAGCGCCCGGAGAGCATCCGACCGGGGGACGGGCGCGGGACCGGCGGTAGCTGGACGCGGGAAACGCCCGGCCGGGTGTGAGAGCGGTGTGGCCGCGGGGGGGACGGGGGTATGAACGAACGTGCGGCCGGGGCCGGCGCTCGTGACGGCTTCGCAAAACCGCTTGTCGGGCCGTGCGGATGGTCGCCACGCGCGAGCGGTTCAATATGGGCATCCAGGCGAGCGCTGATGGTCACAGGCGCCTTAACCTCGCGCCATGACGTCGTGTTGTCCGCCACCCACACTTCTTGAGGAACATCACTACCATGAGGTTGCACAATCTGGAGTGGGAGCAGACGCTGTTGTTTGCGCTGCTGCTTGCCCCCCGGCGTTCGCCCTAACCCGGCTGAAGTGACGGCCACCCCTCTACCCGAGCGTGCCGTCGCACGCGGTCGAAATCAGCGCGCCTCGGCTTGACTCAGCCTTGAGCCAGTCGCCCCACTTCTCGTGCCGCCAGACGAGGAACTCGGACTCGGCGGCGGCGGTCACCTCGAACCGCCCGGCAGCGCCCGGGCGGGCCGGCAGCCACACCGACTGCATGGTCCGGCCCGCGTCGCTGGACGCGACGAAAGAGTGACTCCCGCGCGTCACCGTGATCCGGCCGTGGCAGCATACGATCAGGCAGTCGTGCATGCAGTCGTCTTTCCACGACTCGGGCTTCGGCCACTGCTCGTCGCCCGGCGCGCGGCCGACTAGGTCGCCGCGGTTGCGCAGGTCCAGTCGCTCCTGGTCGCCCAGTTTGCGGAAGCACCCGGCGGTCCGCAGCGCAGTCTCCTTCTTCCGCTCGCTGTACGACTGGACGAGCGCCCGCAGCACGGTGTCCGGCGAGCCGACGTCGCGGATCGACTGGTACGGGATGGCGAACAGGGTGACGTCGCCGTCGGCTGCGGCGGTCATCTGCGCCGTCCGCTTCGGGTCCTTGGCCCAGAACTTCAGGTATCCGGGCTGGATCAGCGCCATCTCACCGACGATGTCGCCGGGCCCGCGGGCCACCGGATCGTCGCCGGCGACCTCGGAGATCAGCAACCGCCCTTGGGCGATCACGTACATCTCCTCGCCGACGTCCCCGAGCCGGCACAGGACCGCGCCGCGGGGCCGGTGGATGAACCGGCCGTCGCAGATCACCTTGCTCAGGTCGTGGCCGTCGAAGCACGAGAAGAACGGGTCGCGCAGATTGTTCGAGCGGTACGACTGCCCGCCATAGGAGGCCGGGAAGATGTAGTTGTCGAACAGTTCGGTGTCGGTGATCCGGCCGAGGTCGTGCAGCTTGCGGGCCAGCAGCAGCGACCACCGCGCGCTGCCGACCCGAACCATCTCGTTGAGGTAGCCGCGGTAGCTGTCGGCCATCTGGGTGAACGGCCGCTCGAAGTCGGCGACGGTGGACGCGTCGCTGGCCGGGCGGCCGACCTTCCGGTCCGAGTTGTACACATTCACCACGCTGAAGAACTGGTTGTGCTTGGCCAGCACCTTCTGCGGCTGGCGGGTGTTGAGGTATTTATTGTCGATGTACTCCCTGAGGTCAGACGTGTGGTACAGCAGGTCTGTGACGAACCCCTCGGATGCGAGCAACTGGCCGGGTATGCACGCCGCGGCAATGCGGTGCGAGTTGTTGATCGCCGTCCCCCACACGTTCGGGCTGCCGTTCAGGTCGAGTGCGATGTGGACCAGCCCCTTGTCGATCCCAATGCGGATGTCGAACCGGTCCTTGCCGTCGCGCGCCGCTTTTCCGTCGCGGGGGTCCATCTCGGCGGCCAATCGCTCGGCCGTCGTCACCGCGAACAGCAGCGCGCGGGTGGCTCCGCCCTCGAAAACGGTAAGTGTCCCTCCGTCGCCGCCCGAACTCCAGAACACCGCCCCCTGTATCTCGGTGGCGATGGCGACGCGCATCTTATCCAGCACCTCGCCCATCACCCGCTTCAGGGCGCTGTACCATCGCCACTGGACGTCGTCGGTTTGCTTGGAGAACTGATGGATGTCGACGGTGACCGTGTAGGCCTGCTTGATGACGGCTTCGCTCATCGCGGTTTCGTGTGGGCTCGCGGAGTTCGAACGCAGGCCGCCGCCTGCGATTGGGGCTGAACGGCAGAGGGTGTCGGCGGGCGGCCGGGGGTGAGGCCCGCACCGGTATCGTGCCGCATTTTCCGACAAACTACTCACGCCGGCGCATAACGGCAACCGATATAAGTTTATGGATCAGACGGACACACGACCGGCCGCCAACGACGGGCTCGCGCCCCTTGTCCCGACGCGTGTCGCGTTGAACCGGCCGCAGCTACCGGGTACAGTCAGACCAGGCCCCGACTCCCGCGCGGGCCGCCCACCCGGAGGTCGCATGGACCCCGTTTCCCCCGTCTTTGATCCGCACACCAGCGCCGGCCAGCCGAACGGCCTCCCAGCGTCCGGATCGCGGGTCGCGGGCGACTACCCGATGTTCGCCTCGCCCGACCGGCCCGGCGACCTCGGCCGGCTCGGGCCGTACCGGATCGAGCACCAACTCGGCAAGGGCGGGATGGGGTTCGTCTTCCGGGCCGTCGACGAGAACCTGCTCCGCCGCGTCGCGCTCAAGGTGATGAGCCCGGACTTCGCAGCCATCCCGACCAACCGCGCGCGGTTTCGCCGGGAGGCGCAGGCGGCGGCGGCGGTCCGCTCCGAGCACGTGGTCGGCATCCACCACGTCGGCGAACTGGACGATATCCCGTTCCTGGTGATGGAACTGCTCGAGGGTGACGACCTGGAGAAGTGGCTGAAGAATCGCGACCCGGCGGCCGTGTCGGCGGCCGACGTCGTGCGGGTGGCGGAGGGGATGCTGGCGGGCCTGGCGGCGATCCACGAGAAGGGGTTGATCCACCGCGACATCAAGCCGAGCAACCTGTGGCTGGAGGAGCCGTCGGGGCGGGTTAAGCTACTAGACTTCGGGCTGACCCGCGGGGCCGAATCGAACGTCACCGGCGTCGGCCTCGCGGTCGGCACCCCGTCGTACATGGCCCCAGAGCAGTCCAAGGGGGAGCCGATCGACGCCCGGGCCGACCTGTTTAGTGCCGGGGTAGTGCTGTACGAGATTATCTCCGGCGGCAACCCGTTCCGCCAGAGTACCGCCCACCGCACCTATGCGGCGCTGGAGGAGCTGGTGCCGGAGTCGGCCGCCTCGTACCGCCGCGTCCCGCCCGAACTGGCCGCGCTGATCGACCAGATGATGGCCAAGCGGCCGGGCGACCGGCCGGCGTCGTCGGCCGCCGCCCTGGACGTCGTCCGGCGCGTCGAGCGGCAACTCCGCGCCGCGGCCTTCGTGCCGCCACTCACCGCGGCGTACGAGCCGCCCGAACCGCCCGAGCCCCCGCCCCCGCCGGCCGAGCCGCCGACCTCCTCACTGCCGGTGACGGTCGTCCCGCGGGCGCTGTCCGACACCGAGCAGGCTGTCGATATTCAGTTCTGGGCCGGCGGCGAACTGCGGCCCGGCCGTTGCCGGGTGATCGAGCTGGACCTGGGCAGCGGTGCCCGCATGGAGTTCGTGCGGGTGCCCGCGGGGGAGTACCTCCGCGGCGCGGCCGACGACGAGCCGCTGGCCGAAGACGACGAGAAGCCGCAACGGGTCGTCCGCATTGGGCGCGACTTCTTCATCGGCCGGTACGCGGTCACGCAGGAGCAGTACCTGGCCGTCGTCGGCGAGGCCAGCGCCCACGCGCGGGGCGAGAAGTTGCCGGTCCACGGCGTGTCGTGGGAGGAAGCGCGGTCGTTCTGCGCGAAGGTGTCGGAGCGGACCCGGCGGACGGTCGAGTTGCCGACCGAGGCCGAGTGGGAATACGCCTGCCGCGCCGGGACGACGACTCCGTTCCACTTCGGCACGGTCGTGGACGGGACGCTGGCCAACTGCGACGTGCCCGGCGCGCCGCCGCGGCGCGTGGGCGCGGTCGATCAGCACCCGCCCAACGAGTGGGGATTGTGTGGGATGCATGGGAACGTGTGGGAGTGGTGCCGCGACTACTACGGGCCTTACGACAAGGTGAAGGAGCAGACCGACCCGGTCCAGGCGATGCGGCAGTCGGAGGACTGTCGGGTACTGCGGGGCGGGTCGTGGGAAAGCGAGGCGCGGCTGTGCCGGGCGGCCACCCGCATCCGCAACACGCCTCGCGCCCGCGGCCGCAGCTACGGTTTCCGCGTTTGCCTTCGGCTGGAGTTGTGATAACCGAGTCGCATTGATTCGAATGGCACTTCCTGAAGTCGGAAGTGGTGTCGTGGTCGGTAGATAGTCGCGGGGCGGCCGGATTGCGAGGATGTGGTTACGACCTCCACTGCCTCGGCCCGGACGACTCGCAATGGCCCACCCGACGCGCTCGCGCACCCGACGCCAGATCCAGGCGCTGCGTACCCGGTTCGCCCAACGTGACGGGTTGCCGTTCGCCGACGTACTGCCGGCCCAGCGGATCGAGCAGGCCATCCGGGATCACGGCGGCGGGTGGCGGGAGGACGTGTTCACACCCGTCCTCACCCTGTGGGCGTTCCTCACCCAGGTCATCTGTCCGGTCGGGTGCTGTCGATTGGCCGTCGCCCGGGTCATGGCCTGGCTGGTCGCACACGGCCACAAGCCCTGCGGGCCGGGGACCGGCGGGTACTGCAAGGCCCGGGCCCGTCTGCCC